>JAESFZ010000060.1_pt1 | contig 380338 bp, 382 predicted proteins | sample 9269561 | NCBI WGS metagenome assembly JAESFZ01 (sample SAMN14515552, study PRJNA621657) | algae metagenome | isolation source: Tildeniella nuda ZEHNDER 1965/U140 and co-occurring heterotrophs from wet... | place: Switzerland: Stansstaad, Zurih | collected 1965-01-01
AAGGTGTCGAGATGATCATGCCCGGCGACAACGCCGAGCTGAACGTCGAGCTGATCACCCCGATCGCCATGGACCAGGGCCTGCGCTTCGCCATCCGCGAAGGCGGCCGCACCGTCGGCGCCGGCGTGGTCTCCAAGATCACCGAGTAAAAGGCCTCAAGCCGCGAGCCTCCGCGAGGCGAGCATAGGCCCCAAAGACAGAACGGCCCCCGGAGCGATCCGGGGGCCGTTTTGCTGTCCGGGCTCAGGCCAGCACGGCCTGGACCGCCCGGGCCGCGGCCTCGCCGGAGCGGAAGGCGCCGCCGCAGGTCTGGATCAGGCCGCCGGCCAGCGCCTCGCCGGCGAAGAAGATGCGGTCGCCCACCGGCCGGGCGAGGGCTGCGCGGGCCCCGTAGCGGCCCGGGCTGGCGGCGGCGTAGGCCCCCCGGGTCCACGGATTGGAGGCCCAGGGCGTCAGCCCGCCCTTGACCACGGCGGCGGCGGCGTTCGAGCCGAACATCTCGACCAGGCCCCGGGTCGCGAAGTCGATGGCGGCGGCTTCCCCCGCGGCCGACAGCTCCCAGCCGAGGTCGCCGCCGACGAAGCCGATCATCAGGTCGCTGGCGAACGGGAAGCTGAGAAAATAGAGGTCGCGCCGCCCGCGGCGCGCCAGCAGGACGTCGGTGAAGGGTTCGAGGCCGAAGCGCTGGTCGCGAATCTGCAGCGGGATCTTGGCGAGCATGCCCATGGGGAGGTCGGCCACGGCCTCCTGCGTCGCCAGGGGCAGGTCCGGGGTGAAGCGGATGGCGCCCGACGCCAGCACCCCGGTCGAGACGGTGACGATGACGGCGCGGGCGCGGATCGAGCCGGCGTCGGTCTCGACCGTCGCCCCGGGGCCGTCCCAGCGGACATGGCGCACCGGCGCGCCGAGCCGCACCGGCAGACCCCGGCCGCGTCGGGCGACGATGGAGCCGAAGCCTTCGGCGCAGAGGAAGTTGGGCGCGAGGTCGTCGGCGTTGGCGTAGTCGAAGGTCGACAGTTCGTCGAGATCGACCGCCATGTCGAGGGCGCCGAGATAGTCGCCGGCCGCCTCGCCGACAGGCGTGGAGACGTCGGCCACGAGGGATGCGGGCACATCGGCCCCGGCCCCGCCGATGGCCTCGGCCATCGCCTCCTCCGCCTCGTTGACGAGGCGGGCCTCGGCCGGCTCCGGGCCCAGCCAGACGCGTTCCAGATCGTATTCGTGGGCCTGCAGGGTGAAGCCCTCGGCGCGGGCGTAGCCGGTCCAGGGATTGTCGTCGGCCTTGTGCAGCCAGGCGCAACCGACGTCGAACGGAGAGCCGAAGGCGGCCCTGTCGGTGAAGGCGCGACCGCCGATCCGGTCCATGGCCTCCAGCACCACCACGGAAAGACCGGCCTCCAGGGCCGTGAGGGCGGCGGCGATGCCGGCGGACCCTGCGCCGATCACCACGACGTCGGGGTCGGAGGGCAGGGGCGGCCGGGCCCCGGCGACCGCGAGGCCTCCGAATCCCGCGAGCAGGCTGCGTCGGGTCAGTCGCATCGGCCCCTCCCGTTCCGGTGCGGAAGAATGCGCCCGGCGGGCCTGGCGTCAAGCGCCCGGCGGACCCGCCGCTCGCCCGGCAGGGGACGTCGGACGGTTAACCCCGCAACCCCCGGGGGCGCCGCCTTGCGTGCAACCGGAATCCGTCGCCTACGTTCGGATCACGGACGTTAGGGATTCAGTAACCATGCGGCGCGCGCTTCGGACCGGACTGTTCATCGGCACCCTGATCGGCATGTCGGCCTGCGCCGCCGCGGGTCCGCACGACGGCGCCGTCTCCGGGCCCTACGGCGGGGTCGAGGCCGGCCGCAGCCGCTGATCGCGAAGGAATTCGTGGCGGAGGGGGAAAAACCCCCTTATCATTGATCTGGCGGACGCCGACTGTCGCGCCGCGTCGGTCCCGCCTCCCTAGATGTTAGCCATCGCCATCGCCGTCGTACTGCTGCTCGTGGTGCTGAACGGCCTGTTCGCCATGACCGAACTCGCGGTCGTGTCTTCCCGCAAATCCAAGCTGCAGAGCCGGTCCGAAAGGGGCGACCGGGGCGCCCGGAAGGCCCTCAGGCTCGCCGAGGATCCGACGCATTTCCTGTCGGCGGTCCAGGTCGGAATCACCCTGATCGGCATCGCGGCGGGCGCCTACGGCCAGGCGGCGATCGCCGGCGAGCTGAACCTGATCCTCGAGACCGCCTTCCCGGCCGTTGCGGCCTATACCGAGGTCTTCTCGACCGTCCTCGTCATCGTCTTCATCACCTATGTCTCGGTGATCGTCGGCGAACTGGTGCCCAAACGTCTGGCGCTGATCTTCCCCGAGGCCATCGCCTCCAAGATGGCGGCCCCGATCTCGACGGTCGCCACGGTGCTGAAACCTTTCGTGGTGGTCCTGACCGCCTCGACCTCGGCCATTCTGAAGCTGATGAACGTCAAGGACCGCGATGGTTCGGATGTGACCCAGGAAGAGGTCGAGACGATGATCGCCGAGGGCACGGCCTCGGGTCTGATCGAGCCCGAAGAGCAGGAGATGATCGAGGAGATCCTCCGTCTCGGCGACCGGCCCATCCGTGTGGCCATGACCCCGCGTCACGAGGTGTTCTGGATCGCGCTGGACGACAGCGAGGAACAGCTGCGGCAGGAGGTGCGGACCTGTCCCTATTCGCGCATCGTGGTGGCGCGCGAGAACGACGTCGATAATCCCCTGGGCGTCATCCACAAGAAGGACCTGCTGGACAGCCTGCTGGACAATGGCGAGTTCAACGTCGAGCGGCTGGTGCAGACGCCGGCCTTCATCCCGCAGTCGACCTCGGTGCTGAAGGCGCTGGGGATCATGAAGGCCTCGAAGGTTCACATGGCCTTCCTGGTCGACGAGTACGGCGCCTTCGAGGGCGTGGTCACCGCCACCGACCTGCTGGAGATGATCGCGGGCGACTTCGACGAGGGTCATGACGACGCCGACGTCAATGTGCGTCAGCGCGAGGACGGCAGCTGGCTGGTCGATGGCCAGACCGACATCGATGAACTGGCCGACACCCTCGGCGAGGATTTCGGCGAGGCCGAAGGCTTCCACACCATCGCCGGTCTGGTGCTGCACCAGCTGTCGCGGGTGCCCAATGAGGGCGAGATCCTGCAACTGGGCCGGTTCGAGGTCGAGATCATCGACATGGACGACCGGCGCATCGACAAGTTGCTGTTTCGTCAGCTGGTCAAGCCCGAGGACGAGGCGCGCGCCGTGGCTGAGCAGTACGACGATTAAGGTCCAATCCGCTTGAAAACCCCGGCAGGGTCGGGCATACGCCCCGGTCTGGCGATCGCATGCGTCCTTCGGGGCGCCCTGCGGTTGCGTCCAGGAGTTTAGCTCAGCTGGTAGAGCACCGGTCTCCAAAACCGGGGGTCGTGGGTTCGAGTCCCCCAACTCCTGCCATTTCCCCTGTCGCCGCCGGATGGGAGCCCCTATCTGGGGGCGGCAGGATCAATTCTTTGACGGATCAGTGATGGCCAAGGCCAAGACCCCGGGGCGCCGCCCCCAGACCGCTCAACCCGCGATCGCGGGCGCCGCCGTCGCGGCCGATGCGCCCAAGAAGCCGCGGGTCTCGATTCCGCAGTTCATCAGCCAGGTGAACGCCGAACGCCGCAAGATCGTGTGGCCGAGCCGCAAGGAGACCTGGATCACCTCGGTGATGGTCTTCATCATGGTCGCCCTCGCGTCCGCCTTCTTCTTCGTGGTGGACACCGCCCTGGCCTTCGCCTCGCGAAACATCCTGGCTATCGGCCAGTAAGAGACAGCCCATGACCGACGCCGTTCCCGCGAAGCCCGCCGCCAATCCGCGCCACAAGTGGTACATCGTCCACGCCTACTCGAACTTCGAGAAGAAGGTGGCGCAGCACCTGACGGATCAGGCGCGCCAGCAGGGGCTGGAAGACTGCTTCAGCGAAATCCTGGTGCCGACCGAGGACGTCGTCGAGATCCGCCGCGGCCGCAAGGTGAACTCGGAGCGCAAATTCTTCCCCGGCTATGTGCTGGTGAAGATGGAGATGACCGACGACGCCTATCACCTGGTCAAGAACACGCCGAAGGTCACCGGCTTCCTCGGCGCCGCCGGCGGCACCAAGCCGCTGCCGGTCTCGGAGCGTGAGGTCCAGAACATCATCGGCGCCGTGGAAGAGGGCGTCGAGCGTCCGAAGCCCACCATCCGCTTCGACATCGGCGAGACCGTCAAGGTCATCGACGGCCCGTTCGCCAGCTTCGACGGCCAGGTCGAGAGCGTCGACGAGGACAACGCCCGCCTGCGCGTGGCGGTGTCCATCTTCGGCCGTCCGACCCCGGTGGATCTGGAGTACAGCCAGGTCGAGAAGAGCGCCTCCTAGGTCCGAAGCCGCCCCTGCAGTTCGGGCAACCGCGATATCGGTTTGCGCGCCATGCAAGACATGATTGCGAGGCGGCGCGCCGCCCGGTTGTAGGCGGCTGATCGCCGGTATACGCTCCTCCGCGAACGAGCGGCGGGGCCGATATGCTGAGACCGTGCCTGATCGGCTTGATGGCGCTGGGCCTCGGCGTCGGGACGGCGGTCGCCCAGACCGCGCCGACCCAGGCCCCGCCGGCGCAGGCCGCGACCGCCTCCCCGGACGACTCCCCGCAGGACCCGCCGCCCACGACCGTCGATGACGTCGTCGTCATCGGCGGCGCGCTGGAGGCCCAGGCGGAGGAATTCGTGTCCCGCCTGGCGGCCCCGGCCCGGCGCCGCGGCCTGGCCCGGTGGGAAGGGGAGGTCTGCCTCGGCGTCGTGAACTTCAGGGCCGAGGTGGCGCACCTGATCATCGACCGCATAACCGACGTCGCGCGCGAACTGGAGATGGAGCTCGGCGAGCCCGGATGCGAGCCGAACGTCGTCATCGCCGGCACCACCGACGCGCCCCGCCTGGCCCGGGACATGGTCGGTCGCTACCGAAGCAATTTCTTCCGTTACGGCTACACGTCCTCCAACCGGGGCAGCGCCGCGCTGCAGGCCTTCCAGACGTCGGACGCCCCGGTTCGATGGTGGCATGTCAGCCTCCCGATCGTGGTGGAGACGGGGGCGGCGGCGATCCGGCTGCCGGGACGGGATCCGGTGGAGGCCAAATGCCGGACAAGATCGGGGTACTGGGCCAGAAACTGCGATGAGGTCACCGACCGCATCATGAGGATGATCACCATCGTCGACATCGACGGGCTGGAGAACGTCAACCTGGCCCAGCTGGCGGACTACCTGACCCTGATCGCCCTGGCCCAGATCGAGCCCGACGCCGACTACAGCGGGTTCGACACCGTGCTGAACCTGTTCGATCCGGCCATCGAGGTGTCGGGCCTCACGGAGTGGGACATGATCTACCTGCGGGCGCTGTATTCGGGAGAGGCCGAGCACCTCACGCCGGATGAACAGGCGCGCCGCATGTTGCCGGAGCTGCGCGAGGCCCCACGCAGGGACTAGCGGGGTCTCCGCGCGGCGATCCGGCGAGGCGGGCCCTGTCGTCCCTCGTTTGCCTTACCGGCAGGCTTCCGCTATAGGCGCGCCTCCTTCGGCGCTCGCGTCGAAGCAAATCCGTGGGAGGCAGCCATGCCACGACCACGGCTCACCGGTCCCGATTGAGTTCGGGTCCATCGTAAGGAGAGACCAATGGCCAAGAAGATTCTCGGCTACATCAAGCTGCAGGTGCCGGCCGGCAACGCCACGCCGTCGCCCCCGATCGGCCCCGCACTGGGCCAGCGCGGCGTCAACATCATGGGCTTCGTCAAGGAGTTCAACGCCCGCACCGAGAAGGAAGTCAAAGGCACGCCCCTGCCGACGGTGATCACCGTCTACCAGGACAAGAGCTTCACCTTCGTCACCAAGACCCCGCCCGCGACCCACTACATCAAGCAGGCCGCCGGGATCACCTCGGGCTCGAAGATGACCGGCCGCGAAGTGGCCGGCAAGATCACCCGCGGCCAGCTGCGCGAGATCGCCGAAAAGAAGATGAAGGATCTGAACGCCAACGACCTGGACGCGGCGACCAAGATCATCGAAGGCTCGGCTCGCGCCATGGGCCTCAACGTCGTGGAGGGCTAAGCACATGGCCAAGCAAACCAAGCGCTTCAAGGCTCGCACCGGCGACGTGACGGTCAACATGCCGTTCGCCGACGCCATCAAGGCCGTCAAGGACAACGCCTCGGCCAAGTTCGACGAGTCGATCGAGATCGCCGTCAACCTGGGCGTCGACCCGCGTCACGCCGACCAGCAGGTCCGCGGCGTGGTCAACCTGCCCTCGGGCACGGGCCGCGACGTCCGCGTCGCCGTCTTCGCCAAGGACGCCAAGGCTGATGAAGCCCGCGCGGCCGGGGCCGAACACGTCGGGGCCGAGGATCTGTACGAGAAGATCAACGGCGGCTTCATGGACTTCGATCGCGTCATCGCGTCCCCGGACATGATGGCCCTGGTCGGTCGTCTGGGTAAGGTGCTGGGCCCGCGCGGCCTGATGCCGAACCCGAAGGTCGGCACGGTGACCCCGAACGTCGCGCAAGCGGTCAAGGACGCCAAGGGCGGCGCCGTCGAGTTCCGCGTCGAGAAGGCGGGCATCGTCCACGCCGGCATCGGCAAGGCCTCCTTCACCCAGGACGCCCTGGAAGCCAACGTCAAGGCGATCGTGGACGCCCTCGTCCGCGCCAAGCCGGCCGGCGCCAAGGGCACCTACGTCAAGAAGATCAGCCTGTCGTCCACCATGGGCCCGGGGTTCAAGATCGACCCGGCGTCGCTGAACGCCTGATCGACCGATCCTATCCGAACGGGACGGCGGCGGAGAGCGATCTCCGCCGCCGTTTTCGTTTGCGCAGAGGCCGCGAACAGGAAATCCTCCGTATGCAGACGGGTTGACCCGTCCGGCCGGACGCGGGACTGACCCCGCACGGGGTTACTGCAGGAGATTCGCCGATGCTGGGCTGGTTCCAGGCGCTGCTGTCCGGAAGACGGGCGGCCGGCCGGGTTCGCCGCCAGCCCCCGGCCGCGGAGCCGGACCGTCCGACGGTTCCGGAGCCGGCGGCGGAAGGGGCGGCGTCCCGCGCCGAGCGACGCCAGGTGGCGGCCCTGCCCTGGCGGCGCGGACGGGACGGGATCGAGATCCTGCTGGTCACCTCGCGCGAGACGCGGCGCTGGGTGACGCCCAAGGGCGGCCGCATGTCCGGCAAGACCGACGCCGAGGCCGCGGCCCAGGAGGCCCTGGAGGAGGCCGGCGTCGAGGGCGTGGTCAGCAAACGGCCCCTGGGCAGTTTCCGCTATCTGAAGGTGCTGAGGCGGCGGGCGTCGCGCTGGTGCGCCGTCGACCTCTATGGGCTGGAGGTGACCATCCAGCACAGGGACTGGAAGGAGCGGGCCGAGCGCGATCGCATCTGGCTGGCCCGGGACGAGGCCGCGCGGATGGTCGACGAGCCGGACCTGCAGGCCCTGATCGCCGCCTTCGAACCCTGAGCCGGTCTTGTAATCCGCCGCCCGCTCGCGGAAGATGCGCGAAAGGGGGATGGCGATGCGCTTCATGATTGTGTGTATGGCGGCGGCCGTGGCGGGCTCCGCCCTGACCGCGGCGCCGGTTTGGGCGGCCGAGGTTCCGCAGACGGCGGCCGAGGCCCCTTCGACCCGGAAATTGGAGCTGGCGCGTCGCTACATCGACCTGATGATGTCGGACCAGTTCGAGGACGTCATCCGGGAAATGGTCGGCGACGAGGCCGAACGCGACACCACCATGCCGGAGGAGGACCGCCAGTTTCTGGTGGACCTGACGACGGAACTCGTGACCGACCTGATCCCCCAGATGATCAACGAATTGGTGCCGGTGTACGCCGCCGCCTTCACCGAGGCGGAACTCGCGGCGCTGGTCGCCTTCTATGACACGGAGATGGGCCGCTCGATCTCGGCGAAGAGCGTCCAGCTGATGCCCGAGGAAAACCGGGCCATGATGTCGGTGATGCCCCAGATGCTGGACAAGATGGCTGCGCGGATGTGCCAGCACTACGGCTGCGGGCCGGGCGAACTGGAGGCGTTGCAGCGCGAGATGCGGATCGGGGCGGGCCTCGCCTCGAGTCCGGCGCCGGCGCCGTCTCGCAAGCCGGCCAGCCGCTGAACGTCCGCTTCAGGCGGGTCAGGTCCGCCGGACCGCGGCCATGAAGCAGCCGCGCCGGGCCGTGTGCAGATGGACGGTCGAGACGGCGGGATCGGCGAACCAGGCCTCGAGCCGCCCGGCCAGATCGCGGCCCTCGACCACGTCGGCGTCGGTCATCATTCCGTCGGCGTCATAGGCCCGCGCCGACAGCAGGCGGCGGGCCAGCATGTCCGGGATCTCGCCGGGGGCCGGCGCGGCCTCGACGGCGGCCTCGCGAACGAAGATCGGGCCTTCGCTTCGGTAGGGACTGGCGGGCGCGTCGAGGTGGCGGTGGTTCAGCAGGATCAGCCGTTCGCCGGGCTCCGCATCGGCCAGGCTGACCCGGCAGGGGGCGGCGTGCGGGGCGTCGGCGACCATCCGCCGCGCGCCGATCTCGAGCAGGGCGGCGTCGTCCAGATCGAACAGGCGCTGGAACGGGGCCAGGGGCAGGGGGTGGATGCGAAAGCTCATCGTGGGTCTCCTTCGCCGCCGATGTGACAGGGGCCGCCGGGGGCGTCTGGCGGCTTTCGGCCGTTGCGCCGGAGCGCGCGCGACCCCACAACGGAGGGTATGAACGCACCCTTCCAGCCCCCCGCCGATCCGACCGAAGCGCCGCTTTGGGACCTGACCGACCTCTACGCCTCGCGCGAGGACCCGCGCATCGAGGCCGACCTCGAGCGCGCCCGCGCCCTGGTCGGCGAGCTCAACGCCCTGCAGGGGCAGCTCGTGGCGGCTAAGGCGGACGCGGCCGTGCTGGGCGAACGGCTGGACCGGGCGGTGAGCCGCTACGAACAGGCCTCAGATCTGCTGGGCGCACTCGGGGCCTATGCCTTCCTCGCCGCCTCGACCGATCGCAACGACGCAGCCGCGCAGGGTTTCGAGGCGACGGTGCGCGAGAAGATCACCGTCATCGCCACCCCGACCGTCTGGGTGACGCTGGAGATCAACCAGCTGGAGGAGGCCGAGATCGAGGCGGCCCTGACCGCCGCGCCCGCCGCCGCGCGCTGGCGGCCGTGGCTGCGCCGGGTGCGGGCGATGAAGCCGCACGAGCTGTCGCACGAGCTGGAAACCTTCCTGGCCGAGCGCGGTCCGATCAGCGCCCAGTGGCCCCGCCTGTTCGACGAGACCCTGGCGGCGATGAAGGTCAGGGCCGGCAAGGACGAGCTGACCCTGGCCGAGGCGCTGAACCGGCTGTCGGACCCCAAGGCGGCCCGGCGCAAGGCTGCGGCCGAGGGGCTGAACGAGGCCCTGGCCGCGCGGGTGCAGACCATGGCCCTGGTGTTGAACACCGTGGCCGCCGACAAGGCGCTGGAGGACCGGTGGCGGGGCTTCAAACGGCCCGCCGACGGCCGCCACCTGGCCAATGAGGTGGACGGCGAGTCGGTCGACGCCATGGCCGAGGCGGTCGCGGCGGCCTATCCGCGCCTGTCGCACCGCTATTACGCGCTCAAGGCGCGGGCCATGGGCAAGGCGAAGCTGGACCAGTGGGACCGCAACGCCCCGATCGAGACGACCGCCCCGCGCGGCTACGACTGGGCGCAGGGGCGCGAGCTGGTGCTGGAAAGCTTCTCGGACCTCGGCGCCGAGTTCGCCGACCGGGCGAAGGGCTTCTTCGACAGGCCGTGGATCGACGGCCGGGCCCGGCCGGGGAAACAGTCGGGGGCCTACGCCCACCCGGTGACCTCGGACCGCCACCCCTATGTGTTCCTGAACTGGATGGGCGAGCGGCGCGACGTGCTGACCCTGGCGCACGAGCTGGGCCACGGGGTGCACCAGACGCTGGCGGCGGGGCAGGGGAGCTTGCTGGCCGACACGCCGCTGACCTTGGCCGAGACCGCGTCGATCTTCGCCGAAGGCCTGACCTTCGACCGCTTGCTGAAGACCGCGCCGAAGGCCGAGCAGCGCGGCCTGCTGGCCGGACGGATCGAGGACGGGCTGAACACGGTGGTTCGCCAGATCGCGTTCCATCGCTTCGAGACCCGCTACCACGACGAGCGGGCGGCGGGGGAGCTGCCGGTCGAGCGGATCGGCGAGATCTGGATGGAGGAGATGGGCGGCTCGCTGGGCCCGGCGGTGACGTTGAACCCCGGGTATGAACACTGGTGGAGCTATGTCAGCCACTTCGTCCACTCGCCCTTCTACGTCTACGCCTACGCCTTCGGGGACCTGCTGGTGGCGGCGCTGATGGAGACGCGGGCGAAGGACCCGACCGGGTTCACGCCGCTGTACCGCGAACTGCTCGCGGGCGGCGGGTCGAAGGGCTACGTCGAGGCCCTGGCGCCGTTCGGGCTGAACCCGCGCGATCCGGCCTTCTGGACCATCGGCACGAAGCGGCTGGAAGGTCTGATCGACCGGTTCGAGGCGCTGGCCTGACGACGGAGCGTTGACGCGCGGGCGGGGCCGGGCGAGCGTCCCGGTCATGCGCAATCTGATCCTCGCCGCCGTCGTCGCCTTCGCCCTGCCGGCGGCGGCCCAGAGTCCCGCCGAGCCTGGGCCGGCGACCCGGGCGATGGCGGCGGGATACAAGGCGCTGATGGTCTGCGGCGCGGTGAAGAACGCCGGGGCGGCGGGGGGCTCGCGGACGGTCGAAAGCGTCGAGGCCAACGAACTGGTCGGGATCTATCCCGAACTGGACGGACTGGTCCGCGAGATGCCGGTCGAGATGGGCGAGCGGACGGTGTCGGTCGCCTGGGACGCCGCCATGCCGCCGCGCACGGCTGTGTGGAGCCCAGGGCGGGGCTGCGCCATCATGCCGGTGGGCTGGACCGGCGACCCGGGCGCGACCCCGTCGCCGGGGACGCCGGCGAACGCGCCCTTCCCCGCGGCGGCGACGCCCGCCGATCCCGAAGCGCTCGAGGACGTCGTCGAGATGGCCTTCGGGGGCGGTTATGGCGAGGGCGCCAAAACCACGGCGGTGGTGGTGCTCCAGAACGACGGGCTGGCGGGCGAATGGTATGCGGACGGCTTCGACGTCGACACCCCCCAGCGCACCTGGTCCGTGGCCAAGTCGCTGGCCGGGACCATCATCGGCGCGGCCGTCCAGCGCGGCGAAGTCGATGCGAACGCGCCGGCCGCCATCGCCGACTGGAGCCGCGAAGGCGACCCGCGCGCCGCCATCACGCTGGACCATCTGATGCGGATGGCCTCGGGCCTGACCAGCGACACGGCCGGCAACCGCACCGACGGCCTCTATTTCGGCGGCGTGGGCGTCGACGAGCAGGCGACGACCTGGCCGCTGATCGCGCCGCCGGGAACGCGCTACCGCTACGCCAACAACGACACCCTGCTGGCGATCCTGAGCATCGCGCCGACCTTCCGGGCGCATCCGCCGGAAGAGCTGTTCCGCACGCTGGGCATGTACGACACCGTCGCGGAGACGGACTGGCGCGGCAACTATGTGCTGTCCAGCCAGGTGTGGTCGACAGCCCGCGACCTGGCCCGTTTCGGGCAGCTGTATGTCGACGACGGGGTGGTGGACGGGGTCCGCATCCTGCCCGAGGGCTGGCGCGAGTACGTCTCGCGGCCGTCCGGGCCTCAGCCAAGGGGCGAACAGGGCTATGGCGCGACCTTTTGGCTGTTCGACAAGTCGGAGGGCATCCCGGCCGATGCGATCTCGGCCAACGGCAACCGCGGCCAGTATGTGATCATCGTGCCCAGCCGGAGGATCGTCATCGTCCGGCGCGGCGAGGATCCGGCCGGGGCGCGGTTCGACCACATCGCCTTCACCCGCGACGTGCTGGCGGCGCTGGACTGAGCCGCGAGCGCGAATTGTCGCCGCCCGCTTGAGCCCGCGCCCGGCCCCGCTATAAGGACGCCAACGCCCTTCCAGATTCCCGGACCCGATCATGGCCGACCCGCACAACCCCTACGACGCCCACGCCCAAGACGACTATGTCCGCGGCTCGCAGGAGATCAGCGAACAGGCGGCGACGTTCGACCTGTTCATGGGTCTGGCCAAATGGGGCTCGCTGCTGACCGCGGTGACGATCGCCTTCCTGGTGATCTGGTTCCAGCCGGGCGGCAGCTTCATCGGCGGCGCGATCACGGGCTTCGTGCTGCTGGTCGTCGGCGTCTTCGCCCTGCGCAAGAAGAAGACCGGACACTAAGCGGCGCTAACGCTCGCGACGCGGTCGCTCGCTGCTTGAGCGCCGGGCAGACGAGCCTGCGCGTATCCGACAAACCCCGCTTTGACGCGCCCCGGCGGATAAGCCTAACGTTCCCTCGTCGAGAGATGACGGAGGGATTCGCTTGGCTGTCGCCATCGCCGTGACCCGCGAACGCCGTGATGGCGAGACGCGCTGCGCCGCCACTCCGGAAACGGTGAAGAAGCTGATCGCGCTGGGCGCGACCGTGACGGTCGAGGCGGGGACGGGGACCGGCTCGTCCATTCCAGACGCCGACTACGCCGCCGCCGGCGCGACCGTGGCCAGGGATCTCAAGGCGGTGCTGTCGGGGGCCGACATCCTGCTGAAGGTGCGCGGGCCGACGGCGCAGGAGACCAGCGCCCTGAAGCCCGGCGCGGTGGTCGCCGCCCTGCTCGATGCCTACCGCGACAAGGAGACGGTGACGGCGCTGGCCGGCCAGGGCGTGACCGCCTTCGCCATGGAGTTCGTGCCGCGCATCTCGCGGGCGCAGGTGATGGACGCCCTGTCGTCCCAGGCCAACCTCGCCGGCTATCGGGCCGTGATCGAGGCGGCGTACGCCTTCGGCAAGGGCTTTCCGATGATGATGACGGCGGCGGGCACGGTGGCGCCGGCCAAGGTCTTCGTCATGGGGGCGGGGGTGGCGGGGCTGCAGGCCATCGCCACGGCGCGGCGGCTGGGGGCGGTGGTCACGGCCACCGACGTGCGTCCGGCGTCCAAGGAGCAGGTCGAGAGCCTCGGGGCCAAATTCGTCGCCGTCGAGGACGAGGAGTTCAAGGCCGCCGAGACCGCCGCCGGCTACGCCAAACCGATGTCGGCGGAATACCAGGCCAAGCAGGCCGAGCTGACCGCCAGCCATATCGTCAAACAGGACATCGTCATCACCACCGCCCTGATCCCGGGCCGACCGGCGCCGCGGCTGGTGACGGCGGCGCATGTGGCCTCGATGAAGCCGGGCAGCGTGCTGGTCGACCTGGCCATCGACAACGGCGGCAATGTCGAGGGGGCGAAGGCGGGCGAGGTCGTGACCACGGCCAATGGGGTGCAGATCGTCGGCTGGACCAATATGGCGGGCCGCATCCCGGCGGACGCCTCGGCGCTGTATGCGCGCAACCTCGCCGCCTTCACGGGGCTGATGGTGGCGGACGGGACGCTGACGGTCGATCTGGAGGACGAGATCCTCAAGGCCGCGGCGGTGACCCACGGCGGGGCCGTGGTGCACGAGGGGGTGAGGGGATGAGCCGGAAGCCTCTCCGCATCGTCCTTTGGCTGCTGGTGGCGGCAGTGTTCATCTTAAATGTGCGGAGCCACGTTCTCGACTTTCGGGAGTTTCGAACGGCCAATCCCGGCTCCGACTTCTGGGGTTACCTCCGCGACTTGAGCCCAAGTCTACTGATTGGATTTGCGATCTTCGTCGGGGTCTATGCCCTCGTACTCTGGTTGGATCGCGGAGGCCGCAATGCAGAACGGGACGGCACGGACGACGAATCCAAGCGATTGTTCCGGGAAGCCCACGGAGACTGACCATGGAACACGTGCCCGTAGACCCCACCATCTTCCGCCTCGCCATCTTCGTGCTGGCGATCTTTGTCGGCTACTATGTCGTCTGGAGCGTCACGCCGGCGCTGCACACGCCGCTGATGGCGGTGACCAACGCCATTTCGTCGGTGATCGTGGTCGGCGGGCTGATCGCGGCGGCGGCGGCCAGCGGCGACGACGGCTGGATCGCCAAGGGGGCCGGCGTCGCGGCCGTGACCCTGGCCAGCGTCAACATCTTCGGCGGCTTCATGGTTACGCGGCGGATGCTGGCCATGTACCGCAAGAAGGAACGGCCGCCCGCGCCGTCGAAGGCGGCGGAAGCCGGATGATCGTCGACGCCCAGCAGTTCGCGGTCGGCGCGTCCTGGGTCGCCACGGCGATCGGGGGCGGGCTGTGGCTGTGGAGCTGGCTCGGCGAGAAGGACGCCATCCGCAAGCTGCGGTTTCTCGATTGCGGGGTGGTGCTGCTGTTCTCGTCGATCCTGCTGCGCATCGTGGCCCAGGAAAAGCCGATGAGCATCTGGGACTGGGCGGTGGTCTTCGTCGCCCCGCTGTTCATCGCCGCGGCCCTGTGGCGGCTGGCGCGGACGGCCGGCGCGCCGCCGGTGGGAAAATGAGCGCGACGATGAGGGGAAGCTGACCACATGAACGCATCGATCGCGGCCCTGGCCTATCTGGTCTCCGGCGTCCTGTTCATCCTCAGCCTGCGCGGGCTGTCGAGCCCGGAGACGAGCCGGCGCGGCAATACGCTGGGCATGGTCGGCATGGGCCTGGCCGTGGCGGTGACCCTGGCGACCCTGTGGTCGACGGGGACGCTGGATCCGCTGACCCTGGCCCTGATCGGCGGCGGGGTGGTGGTCGGCGGCGGGGCCGGCGCCCTGATCGCGGCGCGGGTGCAGATGACCCAGATGCCCCAGCTGGTGGCGGCCTTCCACAGCCTCGTCGGCATGGCCGCCTGTCTGGTGGCGGTGGGCGCCGTCTACGCCCCGGACAGCTTCGGCATCGCCACGGCAGGCGGCGGCATCAAGACCCTGTCGATCATCGAGCTGAGCCTCGGCGTCGCCATCGGGGCGGTGACCTTCACCGGCTCGGTGATCGCCTTCGCCAAGCTGAACGGCAACATGAGCGGGGCACCGATCCTGCTGCCGGCGCGGCATCTGATCAACATCGCCCTGGCCCTGGGGCTGGTGCTGCTGATCGGGGTGATGATCGGCTCGGGCGGGACGGCGGTGTGGGCCTTCTGGGGCGTGTTCCTGATCGCCCTGATCCTCGGCGCCACGCTGATCATCCCCATCGGCGGGGCCGACATGCCGGTGGTGGTGTCGATGCTCAACTCCTACTCGGGCTGGGCCGCGGCGGCGCTGGGCTTCACCCTCGAGAACATCGCCCTGATCATCACCGGGGCCCTGGTCGGCAGCTCCGGCGCGATCCTGAGCTACATCATGTGCAAGGGGATGAACCGCAGCTTCATCTCGGTGATCCTCGGCGGCTTCGGCGGCGAGACGGCCGCGGCTGGCGCCGGGGCGGTCGAGACCCGGCCGGTCAAACAGGGCAGCGCCGAGGACGCGGCCTTCATCATGAAGAACGCCTCCAAGGTCATCATCGTGCCCGGCTACGGCATGGCCGTGGCCCAGGCCCAGCACGCGCTGCGCGAGATGGCCGACAAGCTGAAGGAGGAGGGGGTCGAGGTGAAATACGCCATCCACCCCGTCGCCGGGCGGATGCCGGGCCACATGAACGTCCTGCTGGCCGAGGCCAACGTCCCCTATGACGAGGTGTTCGAACTGGAGGACATCAACAGCGAGTTCTCGAGCTGCGACGTGGCCTTCGTCATCGGCGCCAACGACGTCACCAACCCGGCCGCCAAGACCGACCCGCAGAGCCCGATCTACGGCATGCCGGTGCTGGACGTGGAGAAGGCCGGCACGGTGCTGTTCATCAAGCGCGGCATGGGCAGCGGCTATGCGGGGGTCGAGAACGAACTGTTCTTCCGCGACAACACCATGATGCTGTTCGCCGACGCCAAGAAGATGGTCGAGGGGATCGTGAAGGCGTTGTGAGCCATGGCTTCTGAACTCAAGACGCAACCCACCGACATCCCGCCGGCCGATTTCATCGCCTCGGTCGACCACGCCGGCCGCCGCGAGGATTCCGCGAAACTCTGCGCCCTGCTCGAGGCGGTCACGGGCGAGAAACCCGTCATGTGGGGCCCGTCGATCGTCGGCTTCGGCCGCTACACCTACGTCAACACCACCAACAAGCCCGCCGACTGGCCGATCATCGGCTTCTCGCCCCGCAAGGCCAACATGACGCTGTACATCATGCCCGGCTTCAACGAACGGCCCGACCTGATGGAGGGGCTCGGCAAGTACAAGACCAGCGTCTCCTGCCTGTATTTCAACCGGCTGTCGGACCTCGACGACGAAAAGCTGCGCCGCCTCTGCCGGTGGTCCGTCGAGGCCATGCGCGAGCGCTATCCGACGGCCTGATCAGGCCTTGCCATAGGCGTCGAAGAACGGCTTGAGCTCGGTCTCATAGCGCTTCCACGCCTCCTTGGAGGAGGCGTACATCGGCTTGCGCACCTGGGCGAAGCTGGCGGTGGTGACGGCGCGTTCGGTCTTGTGGAAGTCGCGGACGCCGTCTTCCCACTCCAGACCGGCGTGTTCGATGATGCGCCGCATCCAGGTCTCGGGATCGTCCACCAGGGCCTCGTAAGGCACGGTCAGAAGGCTGTCGCCCAGCACCGCCGACCAGTGGGCGTGCAGCCGGTCCTCGCCCTTGAAATAGGCGGCGATGTCCGTGAGGGAGCGGGTCCAGTCGACCCCTTTGGCGAAGCGGGTGCGGTAGCAGGACCAGGCGATGCCGGCGGGGTCCCGACGCAGCCAGATCAGCTTCGCCTTCGGCAGCACCTGATGGATCAGGCCGAGGTAGCGGGTCTGGTTCAGGGTCTTGTCGACTACCCGGCCGGTCTTGCCGAACCGCTCGTCGACCAGATGCAGATAGGCCCTGGCGATGCGCGTCGGCAGGGTCGCCGCGTCCGGACGGTCGAAGGAGGCCCGGACCTCGTCGGGCGTATAGCCCTTGATGGCCATGGCGGCGGGGCGGAACAGGTTGGCCTCGGCGCCGTCGACGACCTGGGTGTGGCTGACCAGGATCTGTTCGACCAGGGTGGTGCCCGACCGCGGAAGGCCGAGCACGAAGATCGGCCGGTCGCTGTCGACGGCGCTCTTCGGCAGGCTGTCCATGAAGGCGCGGTCGTAACCCTTGACCACGGCGTCGACGAAGGCGTCGGCCTGGGCGGCGTTGAAGGTGCTGTCGATCTTCTGCAGCCGGGCCGCCTGGTCGAAACAGGCGAAGGCGCGGTCGGTCCGGCCGGCGTCGTCCAGGGCCTTGCCGAGGGCGTAGAGCATGACGATGCGGCTCTGGCGGTTGGCCTCGGCCGTGCCGATCCGTTCCAGCATCGCTTCCATCTGCGCGATGTCGGGATCGTCGGGCGTGAATTTCTTGATGTCGGCCAGCACGTGCCAGGCGTTTTCGGCCCCCAGGGCCACGCTCGGCAGGGCGATGATCCGGCGCAGGTTGGCGAGGGCCGCGTCGTGATCGCCCAGCTGGACCTGGCAGGTGGCTAGGAAATGCAGGGCGGCGGGGTCGTTGGGCCTCTCGCGGGCCAGGGCGGCGCCCTCGCGCAGGGCGTCCTGGGTGCGGCCGCTCTGGATTAGCAGTTGGGCATAGGCCAGTCGCGCCTCGGCGGTCGGCGTGGCGGCGACGTGCTTGCGGGCGGCCGCCAGCGCCAGGGTGATCTCGCCGATGGTGGCGGCCAGCCGCGAGACCGAGGCCCAGCGCGCGCCCAGCGGCGGGTCGGCCTGGACGGCCCTGGCCAGCAGATACGCCGCGTCGTCGCGTTCGCGGGCCTGGAATGCGGCCAGCGCCTGGTTCACCAGTTGCGTGCCATCCATCGTCTGCGTCGCCATGCTTGTCGTCCTCCCGAGGCAGGAGGAGGGCTAGCCGCCCCGAGGCGACGCCGCAAGCCGGACCGGCGGGTTCAGGCCGCCATGCGGAAGTCTTCGGCCGGATCGAAGGCCGGGCGGGCTTCGTCCCACAGGGCGTCCTCGTCGGCGTAGCGGGCCGAAAGGCGGGCGTCGATCACATCGATGACCTGTTCCTCCAGCCGGTCCCAGATGACGGCGAGGTCGCCGCAACCGTCGGCCTCGCAGGGCACGATCAGGTAGCGGGAAGCGGCGACGGAGGCGTCGGGAGCGAAACGGCGGGCCATGGCGGGTCTCCTGGAGCGGTGAATCTGTCGATGGTTCGACTATGAGACAGCGTTGCGTCAAAATCGGACGTATGCTCTTCTCCGCCGCATGAGACACGACAAGGCGGCCCTGGTTCTCGACCTCGCCCGGCGCATGGCGGCCAGCGCCGAGGGCGTGACCCTGGGCGAGATCGAGCGCGACCTGGATGTCGGCCGGCGCACGGCCGAACGGCTGCGCGACGCCGTGATCAGCCTGTTCCCGCAGACCGAGGAGGTGTCGGATCCGCCGAACAAGCGCTGGCGCATCCGAGGCGGCCTGTCGGCCTTCGAACAGGCGCCGACCACGGCCGAGCTGATCGAACTGGCCAAGGCGGCGCAGGCGCTGCGGGCCAGCGGCGAACCGGGGCGGGCGGCGGCGCTGGAGGGGCTGGAGCGCAAGCTGAAGTCGGCCATGCGCTCGACCACCCTGAACCGGCTGGCGCCCGATCTGGAGGCGCTGGTTCGGGCCGAGACCATCGCCGTGCAGGCGGGGCCGCGACCCTCGGCCGACGAGGCGGTGCTGGCCGAGATCCGCCAGGCCATCCTGGCCGGCCGGCCGCTGGGCTTCATCTACAGCCGGCCGGGCGCCGAGGCGCGCAGCCGCAGCGTGGCGCCGTGCGGGGTGATGTTCGGCCGCGCCAACTATCTGGTCGCCGCCGACCGCGAGAGCGGACGCATCCAGACTTTCCGACTCGACCGGATGAGCGCCGTACGGGGGGAGGAGGGGGTGGCGGCGCCGCCGGACGACTTCGACCTGCAGGCCTTCGCCAGCCAGTCGTTCGGCATCTATCAGGACGAGATCGAGGACGTCGTGCTGAAGGTCGCGCCCGAGGGGGCGGCCGAGGCGCGGGCCTGGCGCTGGCATCCGACCCAGATCCTCGAGGACCAGCCGGACGGGAGCGTGGTGGTGCGGTTCCGCGCCTCGGGCATGCGCGAACTGGCCTGGCATCTGTTCACCTGGGGCCATCAGGTCGAGATCGTGGCGCCAGACCGGCTGAAGACGGTCATGGCCGGAGAGCTGGCCGCGGCCATGCGCGCCCTCGATCGGGCCCAAGCCTGACGAAAGCTTAAGCTGACGCCGAACATCGGTCCGCGGTAATGGCGACGCTTCAGGGGAAAGCCGCCATGCTCAAGACCGGATCGGCCGCGCTCGCGGCGTTGATGCTCGCCTTCGGAGGCGTCGAGGCGGCGTCGCCGGAACCCGGCCTCGCCCCGCCCGCCGCGGCGTCGCGGCCCGCGGTCACCGTCACCCGCGACGGCGACGTCTGGACCGCCGACTATGTGCTGGACCGCGACGCGCCGGTCTGGGCCTTCTTCCGGTCATCGCTGATCAGCGGATCGCGCAAGCCGTGGCGGCTGGAACAGTGGCGGGTGTTGACCCCGGGCGTGGTGCTGGAGCGCATCGGCGGCCGGGACGTGCTGCGCGCCGCCGACGGCGGGCCGGTGCCGCGCGAGGTCCGGATCACCTTCACGCCGCGCACCGAGAACCTCGAGGCCGACTACAGCGTGCTGGTCTTCACCGACAAATCGGTGGCCATCCCCAGCGCCCAGTTCGACGTCTTTCCGCTGGCCTCGCCGGCTGCCGTGGCCGAGGTCCCGGCCGATCTGAACGGCTATGCGCTGGAGGCCGACCCGGCGATGGTGACCTGGCGCGACCGCAACGGGCCCATCCTGTTCCGCGGCCGTCGCGTGGCCGAGGCGACGGAGGCCCAGGCGGACACCTATGTCCTGTTCGGCGAGGCCGACCTGGTCGAGGGGGCGAGCCTGATCACCGTGGCCGATCCCCAGCTGCCGGCCTGGATCGGCGGTGCCATCGAGGATTTCGCCCCGCGCATGGCGGACTACTACACCCGACGCCTGGGACCCGGTCAGACCGATCGACCGACCATCATGATGAGCTGGTCCGGTCCGACGTCCGGCGTGACCTCCATGGGCGGCAGCGTCATGCCCGGCCTCGTCGTCATGGCCTTCGAGGGCGAGGGCGTCGTCGAACCGTCCAGCCAGGTTCTGGGCATGGCGCGGTGGTTCATCGGGCACGAGAGCGCCCATTTCTGGCTGGGCCAGACGGTGCGCTACGAGCGCGCGCGGGACGCCTGGATCATGGAGGGCGGGGCCGATCTGATGGCCATCCGGGCCCTGAAGGCGACCGATCCCGCCTGGGACGACCGCGCGGAACTCCAGAAGGAAGTCGACGACTGCGTCCGCCTGGCCGCTCAGCCGGTGGCGGAGGCGGCGGAGTGGGGCGAGCACCGGGCCCTCTACGCCTGCGGCGCGGTCTTCGCCCTGGCGGCCGAGGGCGTCCAGGAGCGCGCCACGGGCGGGGACTGGTTCGATTTCCTGAAGCCGCTTATCGCCGCCAACCGGGAGGACGGGGTGCTGACGCGGGATGAATGGCTGGCGGCCCTCGACGCTGTGTCTGGAGATCCCGCCCTGCGCCGCGACATCGAAATCCTGCTGGACGAGGGATCGGACGATCCCGGCGCCCTGGTGGCCGCCGTCCTCGACCGGGCCGGCGTGGCGCATCGGACGGAGGGCGACCGGATCGTCCTGGAGTAGGGCTCAGCCGTCCGCGAACGGATACGGACTCACCGACTTCGACCAGTCGTCCACCGTCAGCGGCCGGTCCACCGGCGGGGCGGCGCGCTCGGCGCAGGGATGGCGGTGGCATAGCCGGCAGGCCGGGCCGATCGGCGTGACCTCGGGCGCCGTCAGATCGAGGCCGCGGGCATGGATCAGCCGGTGGGCGTGCTTCAGCTCGCAGCCGAGGCCGATGGCGAGGTCGTGCCCCTCGGTGAAGGCGTCGTGTCCCTGACGGTCGACGGTGCGGGCGAGGGTGAACCAGCGCTGGCCGTCCGGCGTCTCGATGACCTGGGTGACGACCCGGCCGGGGGTGCGGAAGGCGCTGTGCAGCCGCCAGCGCGGACAGGCGCCGCCGAAGCGTGAAAAGGGGAAGGCGCCCGAGGCGAACCGCTTGGAGATGTTGCCGGCCTGGTCGACCCGCATCAGGAAGAAGGGCACCCCGCGCGCGGTCGGGCGGGACAGGGTCGTCAGCCGGTGCGCCGCCTGTTCGAAGCTGACTCCGAACCGGGCCTGCAGACGCGCCAGATCGTAGCCGGTCTCCTCCGCCGTGCCCTGGAAGGCGGCGTAGGGCATCAGGATGGCGGCGGCGAGGGTGTTGGTCAGGGAGACCTTGAGCAGCCGCCGGGTGGGCTCGTCGGGGGCCGAGGCCGCGTCGACGAGGGCGGTGAGTTCGGCGTCATGCTCCGTCAGGGCCAGCTGGAAGGCGACGGCGAAGGCGCGCGAGGAGGGGCCCAGGGTCTCGGACAGCAGCAGCCGCTTGCGGTGCGGATCATAGCGTCGGGTCCATTCGACCATGACCTCGGCCGGCAGGGTGCGCACCGGCAGGCCGTGGCGTGACAGCAGCCGGGCGCGGACGCGGGTCTCGAACGACTCGCCCGGCGTTTCAGCTTCGAGCGCCTCCGCCAGGGCCTCGCCGAGGGCGTCCAGCTCGGGGAAGTGGTTGCGGCGGCCCTGGACATACTCCCTCACCCAATCGGCCGGGCTGGCGTCGCCCGCGCCGCCGGTGACGTCGGCCTCGGCGTGATCGCGGGCGCGGCGGTCGGAGAAGGTCCGGTAGAGACGCAGGAGCGCGTCGGCCACGGCCGGCTGATCCTCGGCCAGTTGCACGATCTCGTGGCGCGGCACCGGCAGGCCCTGAAACAGCGGATCGGCGAAGGCCTCGGCCAGCTCCGCCTCGGTCGCCGGGCCGCCGGACGGTCCCAGGGTGCGCAGGTCGACGTCATAGGTGTCGGCGAGCCGCAGGAGCAGCTGGGCCGAGACCGGCCGCTGATTCCGCTCTATGTGGTTGAGATAGCTGGGGGAAACGCCGAGATCGACGGCCATGGCGGTCTGGGTCAGCGACAGGTCGCGACGAAGCCGCTTGAGGCGGCCTCCCAGAAAAAGCTTGCGATCGGCAGTCGCGTCCATGACGGCACGATGTCACAAAATGACTTAACAGCAAGTGTCATATCATGACCAAACGACATCATTAGCGGCCTTAGCGGTGTGTCAATCGTGACTTTCGCGTGTTTCCCTCTGCATCACCCGCGGCGAACCGGCCGCGATCGAGCAGAGACCGACCATGACCACCTTCGCCGACCTCGTCCCTTCGCCCGCCGGCCGCTTCGACGGGATCGAACGTCCCTATACGCCGGATGAGGTTCTGCGCCTGCGGGGGTCGTTTCCGATCACCCACACCCTGGCCGAGCGCGGCGCCAACCGCCTGTGGCAGCTGCTGCACGACGAGCCCTATGTGAACGCCCTGGGCGCCGTCACCGGCAACCAGGCCATGCAGATGGTGCGGGCCGGGCTGAAGGCCATCTATCTGTCGGGCTGGCAGGTCGCCGCCGACGCCAACACCGCCGGGGCCATGTATCCGGACCAGTCGCTGTATCCGGCCAACGCCGCGCCCGAACTGTGCCGCCGCATCAACCGCACCCTGCAGCGCGCGGACCAGATCGAACACGCCGAGGGCGGGGCCAAACGCGACTGGTTCGTGCCCATCGTCGCCGACGCCGAGGCCGGTTTCGGCGGGCCGCTGAACAGCTTCGAGATCATGAAGGCCTTCATCGAGGCCGGCGCGGCGGGCGTCCATTTTGAGGACCAGCTGGCGTCCGAGAAGAAATGCGGCCACCTCGGCGGCAAGGTGCTGATCCCGACCCAGGCGCACGAGCGCAACCTGATCGCCGCCCGTCTGGCCGCCGACGTCATGGGCGCTCCGACCCTGACCGTGGCCCGCACCGACGCCGAGAGCGCCCAGCTGATCACCTCGGACGTGGACGAGCGCGATCATCCCTTTATCAACCGCGATGACCGGACGCCGGAGGGCTTCTTCCGGCTCAGGCCCGGCACGGGGCTGGACCACTGCATCGCCCGCGGCCTGGCCTATGCGAAATACGCCGACGTGCTGTGGTGGGAGACCTCGCACCCCGACCTGGACGACGCCCGCCGCTTCGCCGAGGCGATCCAGAAGAAACACCCCGGCAAGCTGATGGCTTACAACTGCTCGCCGTCGTTCAACTGGAAGGCCAGGCTGGACGACGCGACCATCGCCAAATTCCAGCGCGAGCTGGGGGCCATGGGCTACAAGTTCCAGTTCGTGACCCTGGCGGGCTTCCACAGCCTCAACAACGGCATGTTCGAGCTGGCCAGCGGCTACCGCGACCGCGGCATGGCGGCCTATTCCGAGCTGCAGCAGCGCGAGTTCGCCAACGAGGCCGCCGGCTACACCGCCACCCGTCACCAGCGCGAGGTCGGCACCGGCTATTTCGACCAGGTCGCGACCGTCATTTCCAGCGGCCGGTCCTCGACGACCGCGCTCAAGGACTCGACCGAAACCGCCCAGTTCGTCGCGGCCGAATAAGGAGAGACCCCATGGAACCGATCACCCGTCCGCAGGCCATCATCGACTTCTGCCTGGCGCCGCTGAATCTGGACAGCCAGACCGAGGCCGAGCGCGAGGTCCGGCGCCGGCTGGAGCACGTCATCAAGACGCTGCAGGCGAAGGCCGGGCGCCCGGTCGCGGTGGACTTCTCGTCGATGCCCTCGCAGGTCATCAACGAGGCGGCCCACGGCTACGAATAGGCGAGGGCGATCAGGCGGCCATCGACTTGGCCATCGCCTGGGGCAAGGCCACAACCAGGTTCAACAGTTCGGCGGCGTTGAACGGCTTGGGCAGGTGCCGGTCCGCCCCCGCGGCCTCGGCGGCGCGGACATGCTCTGGCAGGGCGTTGGCGGTCAGCATCACGATCGGCGTCCGCTTCAGCCCCATCGCCGCCTCGTGCAGGCGTATTTCCCGGGTCGCGGTCAGCCCGTCCATGACCGGCATCTGCATGTCCATCAGGACCAGGTCGTAGTCGCCGTCCCGCATGGCCTGCACCGCCTGGGCGCCGTCCTCGACCGAGGTCAGGGTCACATTGGCCTGGGCCAGGACCATCTCGACCACGCGGCGGTTCACGGGGTGATCGTCGGCCAGCAGCACCCGGACCGCGCCGGACGCCGCGGCCCCGTCCTCGGCCATTCCGGCCGCCGGCGCCGCCGCCGCCGTGGCGGCCTTGAACGGCACGGTCAGGATGAAGGCCGAGCCGCCGCCGGGCTCGCTTTCGCAGTCGAGGTCGCCGCCCATCATCTCGGCCAGCTGGCGCGAGATGGCCAGGCCCAGGCCGGAACCGCCGAATTTGCGGGTGATGGCGCCGTCGGCCTGCTCGAAGCGGCTGAACAGACGTTCGCGCGTCTGGGCGTCGAAGCCCATGCCGGTGTCCTCGACCGAGAAGCGTAGGGTCGGGACGCCGTCCCGTTCGGGGCCCATGGCCGCCGTCAGGCTGACGAAGCCCTCGCTGGTGAATTTCACCGCGTTCGAGACCAGGTTGGTCAGGATCTGCTTCAGGCGCACCAGGTCGCCGGTGATCCAGCAGTCCGCCTCGGGCGCGATCTCGACGAAGAACTGCAGCCCCTTGTCGCGCGCCGACGCCTCGTAGAGCTGGGCCGCCTCGCGGACCGCCTGCCCGAGGTCGAACGCCTCTTCGGACAACTCCAGCCGGCCGGACTCGACCCGCGCCAGATCGAGGATGTCGCTGAGCAGGACCTGCAGCGTCCGCCCCGACGACTGGATCAGCTCCAGCATCTCCGCCTGCTGCGCGGTCAGGCCGGTGTTGGCCAGGGCTTGGGCCAGGCCGATGACGCCGTTGAGCGGGGTGCGGATCTCGTGGCTCATATTGGCCAGGAACTGGCTCTTGGCGGCGTTGGCGGCCTGGGCCGCGTCGCGGGCGTCGACCAGGGCCTGGGCGTCGTTCTTCAGATCGGTGATGTCGGTGCAGACCGTGACGATGCCCCCGGCGGCGGTGCGCCGGTCGGCCACGCGCAGCCAGCGATCGCCCGCGATGCGCTGCTCCATCATGGCCGAGAGCGCCCGACGGGACTCCATACGTTCGGCGATCCACTCCGCCTCGCGGCCCTTGGCCTCGGCGTACAGGCCCTCGTTCAGGCCAATCTGGATGATCTCGCGGAAGGTCATCCCCGCCTCGAGGTTGGACGACAGCTCCGGGTTCACCTCGTCATAGCGGTTGTTCCACAGCACCAGCCGGTCGTCGGCGTCGAAGAAGGCCAGGCCGTCCGGCATGGCGTCGATGGCTTCGCGGATCTGGTTCAGGGCGCTGGAACGCGAGAAATAGCCCATCCAGGCGATGACGCCGGCGACGGCCACCAGCCCCATGCTCAGGACAATCAGCACGATCAGCATGGCCGAGGCGGACAGGGTCGGCCCGAGAGCCGCCGCGGCCGCCGCCGCGTCCGGCATGATGGTCATCGCGCTCATGGCGGTGAAATGCAGGGTGGCGATGGACAGGGCGCCGGTCACGCAGGTCGCGGCGAAGCGGGCCACGCCCCTGCCGTAGACGACCGCGCCGGTCGCCAGGGCCAGGGCCAGGCCGCCCACGACGGCGGCGCCGGCGAGACCGGGGTCCCAGACGATCACGCGACCCTGAAGTTCGAGCGCGGCGACGCCGACGAAATGGGTGGCGGCCACGCCGGATATGCCTACAGCCGCCCCGAGTCCGCGATAAACGCGGCTGTCCCTGGCCAGCAGGATGACGCAACCCAGCGCCACGCCGCCGACTCCCAGAACCAGCGACGCCAGCGTCAGGGCCAGGCCGTAGCGGACGTCGCCGCCGGCGTCATAGCCCTGGATGGCCACGAAATGGGTTGAAAAGGCCGCGACGCCGCCGACAACCGCGCCGAGCAGGGCGACCTCGCGCCGCCGGGTTCGAGGGAGGGTCCGCGCCTTGACCAGAAGCCAGAAGGCGATGCCGACTCCGAAGACGCACAGGACGGCGGCCGCCAGCGTCCAGCGCCAGTCGTGCATGATCGTCAGGCAGTAAAGGATTCGGTCCAAGTCGCCCCCTTATGGCCCGACAGGATCGTCCAAAGGGGTGAAGAAACCGTGGCCTGCGGTTGTCTCTAGACGGTCGCCTCGACCTTGACCTCGAAGGCCTGGCCGAGCACCGAGGTGGGGTTGACCTGGGTGTCGTTGCGGCGAACCTCGAAATGCAGGTGCGGTCCCGTGGAGCGGCCGGTCGAGCCGACCAGGCCGATCCGCTCGGCGGACCCCAGACGATCGCCCCGGGCCACGTCGACGCGGCTCAGGTGAGCATAGAGAGTGGTCATGCCGTTCGGGTGACTCACCTCGATGAAGCGGCCGTAGCCGCCGGCGTCATAGCCCGTGCGGACGACCTCGCCCTCGGAGGCGACGAAGACGCTCGTGCCCTGCGGCGCGGCGATGTCGATGCCCTTGTGCTGGCGGGCGGCGGCTTCGCCGGCGAGGCGGCGCAGGCCGTAGGCCGAGTTGATGGCGTAGCCCTTGAGCGGGGCGGCGAAGGCGATCAGGCGGGTCATCGGACCGGCGGGCCGGGCGACCGCGGTCACGGGCGGCGCTTCCGGGGCCGGCAGGGCGATCTCGATCGTGTCGGTCGAGGGTTCCGAGGCGGGGGCGGCGGCCATGGCGAACACGGCGACCGAAGCCAGGGCGGCGGCCTGGCCGGAATGGATGAGAAACGACCGTACGGTCGGCAACAGGCGTCGCATCATGGGCGGCGTCAGCTCCGTCTTTTCGGCTCTGGTGAGCAGTGAAGGCGCCGACGGGCCGCGAAACGCGCGACACTCACGGTCGGCGACCGGGAGGACGTCTTGTCTACGGGCGGGACGGGGCGACTTTGGGGCCGAAAAGGTTCCTCAGGGGCGACAGGAGGTCGCAGCGTAACCATAAAAAGCGCCCGGAATTCAATGAAAAGCCGCGCGCACGAAAAAGGCGCGCCACCCGAAGGCGGCGCGCCCGATTCCGATATCGGCCCTGGCTACTGCAGCGGCAGGCGGAAGGTAATCGCGCCGACGTGGGCGTCCGCGGCGTCGCCGAAGCGGCCCCGATAGCCCACCGACACCGTGCCGGGACCGACGTCCGCCTCGACTCCGGCCGAGGCGATCATCGAGCCGCCGAACGGATCGTCGAATTCGCGCTCCAGAACCTGGGCGGGGTTGCCGGCGATGCCGACCCGGACAGCGTCGCTGCTGTCGCCGAAGGTGTCGCGATAGCCGCCCTCGATCCAGAAATTCATGCCCTCGCCGCCGCCCTCGGCCCGCAGCGCGATCTCGCCGCTGGCCGCCTGCACGGTGCGGTCCTCGTACTGGTACTGGGCCGCCACGCCCTGTTCGACATAGCCGTTGACGTCGGTCGAGACGAAGTTGACGGCGACGCGGGGCGACAGGGCGATGCCGCCCATGTCGAACCAGGTCCCGGCCTGGATTCGGGCGCCGAGGCTGCCGCCGTCCGTCTCGCCGCTGTGGACGATCGGGGCGAGGGCGGTGACGCGGGTGATGTCGTCGTATTTGTCGATCGAGCCGCCCACCGTGGCGTTGACGAACATCGCGCCCGAGCGCCAGCCGGCGTAGAAGTCGAAGGCGTAGCTCTGGACGTCGAAGGCCATCGGCCCTGCCTCGACATCGGTGGTGCGGAAGGTTCCCGCCATGCCAAACCGCATGGTGTCGGACATGACGTGATCGAGGCCGACCCGTCCGCCCCAGCCCGTGGCGTCGGCCGCCGCGACCACGCCGCGGGCGTCCGTCTCGACGCTGTCATAGAGCGCGCCGAAGGTCAGATGGGTGCCGGGCTCCCACGCCCCGCGCGCCGACAGGCCTTCGCTGGCCAGATCCAGCAGGTCCTCGCGCTGGCGGAAGCCGGTCTCGGCCTGGACCGTCGACTGGGCCCCGAGGTCTCCGTAGTACAGGTAGTCGTTGGCCAGTTGCGCGATCAGGCGGTGACCGGCGGCGGTCGGGTGGACGCTGTCCCAGTACAGATAGCTGTCGGGATCGGCGCAGACGGTGACGCCGTTGAAGCAGGCGTCGCGCGCGTTGGTCAGGCCGAACAGGCCCGGATTGCCCGCCAGCGGATCGCTGATCTTGTAGAGGTCCATCAGGATGATGTTGCTGCCCGGGTTCGCGGCGGCGACTCCGAACAGGCCGGACAACAGGGCCGAGTTGAAGGTCGTGCCCGAGAAGTCCGCGAGGGCCGAGCCGGAGGCTCCAATGCTGCTGGCCGAGAATCCCGGGGTGATTCCCAGACGCGGCAGGTTGGTGACCAGGACGGTGCCGGCGCCGGCGCCGGCGACGGAGTTGACGATGAAGTTGATGTCGGCGGCCGCGCCAGTGGCCACGGCCTGCATGGTCGCCTGGGCGGTGGCGGGGGTCGCCGCGGCGCCCGGGAAGGCCTGGAAGATGTTGTTGGCGCCGCCGAGAACGCTGACCAGGTCGTTGGAGCCGAAGGTGCCGCCGGCGCCGGTATAGGCCAGCAGCTGGTTGCGCATGCCGGGCGGCAGGGCGGCGTTGTCGGTGCGGGCGCCGCCGAAGGCGTAGTTGACGCTGCCGGTCACCGGGGCGCCGGCGGTGTAGCGGCCGGCGTTGAAGCCGAGCAGTTCGGTGAAGACCGGACCGTTCGAGAACCGGCCCTGGAAATAGGGCGGCGAGGTCGGCTGGCCGCTGATGGCGTACAGGTTGCCATTGTCGCTCAGGCTGTCGCCGAACACGACGAGGCGGCCGTAGCTCTGGGCGCTGGCGGCGGATGCGAACGCGCCGACAGCGGCGACGGCCAGCGCGGCGGCGGCCGCGTTGCGCAGGAAACGAGACATCGATGATCCTCCCTCGGCCGTCATCATGCGACCGTTGCGCGACACTGTGCGCCCGTTTTCAGGGTGCGCAAGATGCCGCCGGGTAAGCTTTCAGTGCAGCATCCGGAAGCGCAGCGTTCCGGCCACACCGCGCAGGGCCTTCAGGGCGGCGGGATCGTAGTCGCGGTCGACGTCGGTGATGACGTAGCCGGTGCGCTCGTCGGTCTTCAGGTGCTGGCCGAGGATATTCAGCCCGGCCGTCGCCAGGGCGCGGTTCAGCTCGGCCAGGACGCCGGGCTGGTTGCGGTGGATGTGCAGGATGCGATGGGCCCCGGTGACCTCGGCCAGTTGCACGTTCGGCAGGTTGACGCAGAAGGTGGTGTCGCCGCGGTTCAGATAGGCCAGCAGCCGTTCCGCCGCGAACTCGGCGATGGCCTCCTGGGCCTCCTCGGTCGAGCCGCCGATGTGCGGCGTCAGGATGACGTTGGGCAGACCCCGGAGCGGACTGTCGAACGGCTCGGCGTTGGTCGCCGGCTCTTCGGGGAAGACGTCGATCGCCGCGCCGCCGATCCGGCCCGAGCCCAGCGCCTGGGCCAGGGCTCCGACATCGACGACATGGCCGCGCGACAGGTTGAGCAGCAGGGCGCCGGGCTTCATCCGCGACAGTTCGGCGGCGCCGATCAGGGCGGTGTTGTCCTTGCGGCCGTCGACATGGAGGCTGACCACGTCGCTCTCGGCCAGCAGGGCCTCCAGCGACGGCATCCGCCGCGCATTGCCCAGCGCCAGCCGCTCGGTCCGGTCGTGGAAGATCACCCGCATCCCCAGCGCCTCGGCCAGCACCGACAGCTGCGATCCGATGGCGCCGTAGCCCACGATGCCGAGGGTCTTGCCGCGCAGCTCGCGCGAGCCGGTGGCCGACTTGTTCCACTCGCCGCGGTGCATGGCCGCCGACTTGTCGGCGACGTCGCGCAGCAGGGCGATGGTCAGGCCGACCGCCAGCTCGACCACCGAGCGGGTGTTGGAATAGGGGGCGTTGAACACGGCCACGCCGCGTTCGGCGGCGGCGTCGAGATCGATCTGGTTGGTCCCGATGCAGAAGGCGGCGACCGCCATCAGCTTGTCGGCGGCCTCCAGCACGCGGGCGCTGACCTGGGTCTTGGAGCGCACGCCGAGCACATGGAAGCCCTTGATCCGCTCGATCAGGGCGTCCTCGTCCAGGGCGCCCTTCGCTGTCTCGACCTGGTAGCCGGCCGCCTGCAGCCGCTCGACGGCGGCCGGATGGATGTTTTCCAGCAGCAGCATCCGCATGCGGCTGCGCGGATAGGACCAGCGACCGGCCAAGCCTTCCAGATGGAGGAGTTCGTCGATCGAGCGCACCTCGGCGTCGGCGGCGGCGACCACCCGCTCGCGGCGAACCACCTCGGTGAAGGCGTAGAAGCGGTCGGCGACGCCGGCCTGTCTGACCTCGGCGTCGGTCCAGCCGTCGCCGACCATGACCACCGGTCCGGGCAGGTTCAGGGCCTTCAGGGCCGCGGCCTTGCCGAAGGGGTCGAGCAGGGGGCTGTCGGCCACGCCGCTGACCTGACCGTCTGCGTCATAGGCCAGGTCGTTGGCGACGACCCGTTCGGGCGCCACCCCGAGGCTGCGGGCGACCGGGGCGATGATGTCCCGGAAACCGCCCGAGACGATGACGATGCGACCGGCCCGCTCCCGGAAGAAGTCGAGGTTGCGGCGCACCGAGGCGGTCAGGCGCGCCTCCGCCCCGACCGCCAGCCGTTCGAGATGGGCGCGCGTCAACGGCAGCAGCGCCAGGCGGCGGGTCAGGGCTTCGCCGAACGGGAGATCCCCGGTCATGGCCCGGTCGGTCAGGCGAGCGATCTTCGCCCGCACCGCCTCGGCCTCGGGCGATCCCTCGAGCGCGATATCAGCCAGCAGTTCAAGCGTCTCGAAGTCGACGAGGGTCGAATCGAAATCGAAGACGAAGGTCGCCGGGTCAGCCATGGGGCGACCTTGGCGCAGCTTCGCAGTTGCAGCAATGACCCGAGGGGTCAGAACCGGCCGAGGCTGCGGATCTTGCTGTCGGGCCGCCGGGCGTCCAGCGCGGCCGCGCCGACCGCCGCCGCGATGGTGACCAGCGCCAGGATGGCCCCGCCCTCTTTCGCATGGTCGCGGGCGTAGGTTCCGGCCTCCGAGGCGTAGTGGCGGGCCCGCTTGCCGTGCTTCTTCAGCGCCCGGCGCGAGGTGTGCCGGGTGTCGTCGAAGAACCGCCGCGACTTGCGCCCGGCGTCCTCGCCGAAGTCGGCGGCGCGTTCGCCGGCCTCGCTGACGCCGCGCCGAACCGTTTCGGTCAGGTCCTCGAACCGGGTGCGCAGGCCCTGGGCGTCGACCCAGCCGCGCGGGTTGATGCGTCCGCGCAGGGTCTCGAACCGGGTCGGGCCGGTGCGCTGGTTGAGGATCAGGGTGGCCAGGCCGACGCCCGCGAGGATGGCGACCACGCCGGCGGTGATGCCGGGATGCTTGCGGACTTCGGCGAGGGCGGAGAACTGTCGGACCATGGGGTAGTAGACCTCTTCATCGAGACCGTCGTCGGACGGCTCGTAGAGCCCGTCCTCGTCCGGCTGCCATGCGGAACCCCTGTCCCGCATCAGGGAAGGAGCGAACCGGGCGAAAAGAGGTTCCGCCACGCCGGGCAGGGCGGAATAGAAACTGGCGATCAGACGCCCGCCGCCGCCGACGGTGATCTCGCGGATCGGATGTTCGGCGCAGTACAGGATGGTGTCGGCCACGACATGGGTCGCATAGACCGGCTGCGGGTTCTGCACCGCCTGGCCGGTCAGATTGCGGGCGTGCCGGTTGTACGGGGTATCGATCGCCCCCGGCTTGACGAGGCTGACCGTGACCGGCGCCTGGTCGCGCATCAGCTCCATGCGCAGGGCGTTGGTGAAGCCCTTCACCGCGTGCTTGGAAGCGGAATAGACGCCCTGAATCGGGATCGGCGCATCCGACAGGATCGAGCCGACATTGATGATGGCCCCGCCGCCGGGCCGTCCGCGCAAATGCTCCGACGCCACCAGCGAGCCGTTGACCACGCCCCAGTAGTTGGTCTCGAACAGCCGCCGCTGGTCCTCCAGAGCGGTGTCGCGGATGGGGCCGTAGATCGACACCCCGGCGTTGTTGATCCAGGTGTCGAAGCCGCCGAACAGCCGGACGCATTTTTCCGCCGCCTCGGCGAGGGCGCCGTGATCGGCCACGTCGGCCACGGCCCAGGCCGCGCGCGCGCCGGTGGCCTGGAGTTCTTCGGTCAGGGCCTTGAGGTCGTTTTCGCCGCGCGCGATCAGGAAGACGCAGGCGCCCGCCCGGGCCGCCCGCCGGGCCACGGCCAGCCCGACGCCCGAGGTTGCGCCGGTGATCACGATGGCTTGCTGTTTCAGGGGCTTGAGCGTCGCTTTGATCATGAAATCGCCGGCTGGATGAGGTCTGTGCGCCTTCGAGGAACGGGGCCGCGGCCCCGCTTGTTCCTGCTGTAGCACGCTGCTCTTACCAATCGCGATACGGGCGCCTATCTTGCGGCGCTTCCACACAATCTTCTCGCCAGAGGACCGCCGTGACCGATCACGCGCCCGCCGCCACGCCTTCCGACAACCTCGCCGCCGCCTTCCAGATCGAGGGCTGGCCGGTGCGCGGCCGGCTGGTCCGGCTGGGCGAGACCATCGACGCCATCCTGTCGGCGCACGCCTATCCCGAGCCGGTCGCCGCCCTGCTGGGCGAGGCCTGCACCCTGGCCGCCCTGATCGGCTCAGCGCTGAAGTTCGAGGGGCGGCTGATCGTCCAGGCCCAAGGCGACGGCCCGGTCCGCTATGTCGCCGCCGACTACGACACCGAGGGGCATCTGCGCGGCTACTGCCGCTTCGACGAGGCCGAGGTGGCCGCCGTTTCGCAGGGTTTCGCCCGGCCCGGGGCCCGGACCCTGCTGGGCGACGGCCTGTTCGTGATGACTTTGGACCGCGGCGCCGATTTCGAACGCACCCAGGGCATCACCCCGATCGAGGGCGAGAGCCTGTCGCTGGCCGCCGAACACTATTTCCAGCAGTCCGAGCAGATTCCGACCCGGGTGCGGCTGGCCGTCGGAACCGCGACCACGGAGGTCGGCACGGCGTGGCGTGCCGGCGGGGCGCTGATCCAGCTGATCGCCGGCGACGCGGCCCGCGGCTCGACCGAGGAGGCCTGGGACCGGTCGCGCGCCCTGTTCCAGACCCTGGGCGACGACGAGCTGATCGACCCGACCCTGTCGCCCGAGACCCTGCTGTTCCGCCTGTTCCACGAGGACGGGGTGCGGCTGGAGGACCCCCGGGCCCTCCAGGCCGTGTGCCGCTGCTCGAAGGACCGCATCGGGGCGGTGCTGGCCTCGTTCGCGCCCGAAGAGCGGGCCGAGATGGTCGAGGACGACGGCAAGATCCGGGTGACGTGCGAATATTGCGCCACGGTCTACGAGCTGGAGCCCGAAGAGATCGTGGCGGGCTAGCGCGGCGGACGGGTCAGACGTCCGCGCCAAGTATAGGACACATCTCGACCGCTTTGACGCACTCAACGGTTGTCATATACCGTTGCGTTAGTCGGGGAGGCTGATCGTGCCAATCACTGTGACAACGGACTTCACCATCGCCGCAGGCGAGGTCTACTCCGGTACGACGGGCGCCGTTTTCTACATGCCGAACTACCCGCCCAACTGGGTGTTCCGGAACTACGGGACCATCCACGCCTCAGGCCGGGACGTCATTGGCTTTCTCGGGGGGACTGTAAGGGGCGAGTTCCTGAACGCGGGCCTCATCCGCGTCGATTCAACTGGTGGAGCGTCCTACTGCGTCGAATTCGAGAGTTGGGGGCCGACCTTCATCAATACCGGTCGGATCGAACTCAACGGCCCCGGACAGGCGTTCAGAAGCTGGTCGGTGAACCAGCGCCTGGAAAACTACGGGACCATCATCGCGACCGACCTCGAAGGCGGGGGCGACGCACTGTGGTTCCGCAACTGCGCCGAGTTGATCAATCACGGGCAGATCATCGCTGAGGGACCCGCCGCCGTCGCGGTTTTCATCAACAACTTCCACTACAGTTTTCAGACCGGACCGACGACCTTCATACCGTCGTTCTTCGAGAACAATGGCGATGTCATCGCGCGCGGGCAGGGCGGCGGGCCGACCTACGCCCTGATGCTGGACGGAGATTTTCCGAACAATCGCCCCACAACGCCCAACATCATCAATAACGGCCTGATCCAGGCAGACCGGGCCATCTGGTGGGTCGGAGAGGTAGGGGCCCAAGCTGTAGAGAGCATGGAATGGGTTCTCAACCACGGCGAGATGTACGGCGACGTCAACCTCGGCATCTCGGATGACACCTTCGTCAGCGACGGCGTCTATGTCGGGCGACTTGACATGGGCGAAGGAGATGATCTGGTCGATCTTACGCTGAATTCTGGCCGGGCGATCGTCGATCTGGGCGGCGGCGCGGACGTCGCATACGGCAGCGTCTCCGCGGACCAGATCGTTGGCTCGGCCGGTGATGACCAAATTCACGGCGGCGAGGGCGCCGACATGCTCGAGGGGGTCGAGGACAATGACCAGATCTTCGGCGGTTCGGGCAATGACCGGATCGTCGGCGGATGGCACCAGGATGTGCTTTGGGGCGATGCTGGCAATGATGTCCTTATCGGCGACGAAGTCCAGCGGCCTTGGTATTCTCGGGTCAACTGGAACAACAACGACCAATTGTTCGGAGGCGCAGGCGACGATATCCTGACAGGCGGTTTGGACAACGACTATATCGACGGCGGCGACGGGTTTGATACTGCGACATTTTCCCGCCTCAGGTCGCAATACACGATCACACATCAGGACGGAGTGGTTCTGGTTCAAGGGCCGGATTACACAGACACCTTGGTAAATGTCGAGCGCCTCGATTTCTTCGACGGTTACTATACGCCCGACGGTGTTCTAATCAGCCGACATCAGAGTGAGCTGTCTGGCGAGATTTCGGGAACCGTCGACGGCGACACGTTACGGGGAGGCTCCGGCGATGATGTCATAACGCCTCATGGCGGGTACGACCTCATCGACGGTGGAGGGGGCAATGACGTTGTCTGGCTCCAGGGCCGCCTGGACGAGTACAAGATCATTCAGATCGGCGACGATTTCCTTCTCGCCCGTTGGTACGCGGAACCGAAATATCTTACGCAGGTCGAGACCGTGCGGTTTGCGGGCGGCGGCGTGCTGGAGTTGAACCGAATCTATGGCACGGCTGCGGAAAATCCGCTCGTGCTGCCAGCCGAAGCAGGTTCTGAATCGAAAGGCGCAGACCCGGTGGTCCTTCCCGATGTTGAGGTGAGCCTGGGGCGCCTCAATCTGCCCGGTCCACCCGAGAGCGATTTCATGCTGACGATGCCGGACGACGGTCGTTTGCCCGACGGGTGGTTCTGAAGACCTCGCGCCGCCATACCTGATGGCGAAGTGAAACGCCGAGGCAAGCCGCCGCCGGAACGGCTGAACCGTCGTTGTCGTCCGAAGAGCGGGGCGGGATGGTCGAGGACGACGGCAAGATCCGGGTGCCCTGCGAATATTGCGCGACGGTCTACGACTGGAGCCGGAAGAGATCGTGGCGGGGCAGGGCGTCTGGCGAGCGGTCGCCGTTCGGCAAGGCGCAGTGTCCCGCGCATCCGCCAAGAGAACGGCGATACACGTCCTGAGTGTGGCCGTCGGGGCACGATCCCGGGGTTTTCCAAGGAAAAACGCAGTCCGAGCGTGACTACTACGTGCAAAAAGTCGCAACCTACAGGCGGGCGAATTGCGCCCGTGTTGAGGGTGCTCCCATGAAAAAGACGATTGCCGCGGTTACCGCAGGCCTGCTGCTGGTGGCCGGCCAAGCCGCCGCCGCCAATGACTCGGCCGCTGCGCGCGTGGGCGATCGCCTTGGCGCGACCGCCGACGACTCCAGCGAGTTCGCCGGCGTGCCGCTGCCGGTTCTGGTGGTGCTCGGCGCCATCATCGTGGCCGGCGTCGTGGCCGCCACGGACGACGACAGCGAGAGCGACTGATCAAGCCGGTCGGTTCGAAATGACCCTCCCCGCCTTGGGCGGGGAGGGTTTTTTGTTGCGGGAGGTCGCCGGGCGCCGACGGGCCCCAGGCCGTTCCACGGCTCATCTATCGGTCAGGCGGCGCCGTGACGCCGTCCGGCCCGGAAATCGGAGAGCGATGTGCGTTGGTTCAGAAAGCTCGTCCGTCGACTCGGATGCCGCCGTCATCGCTGGCGCAACAACCGGCGACGCCAAGGTTGGGAATTCTGCGACCTTTGCGGAGCCCAGCGGAAGGCGCCGTGAGGCCTGTGGGAGACCGATCGCTCCCGCGGGACGCCTAGCCCCCCAGATCCAGCGAATAGCCCGCCGAGCGGACCGTGCGGATCGGATTGACCGTGCCCTCGATGTTCAGGGCCTTGCGCAGGCGGCCGACGTGGACGTCGACGGTGCGGGCCTCGACGTAGACGTCGCTGCCCCAGACCGCGTCCAGCAGCTGTTCACGGCTGAACACCCGGCCAGGGTGCTGCATCAGGTGGTCGAGCAGGCGGAATTCCGTGGGGCCGAGGTGGATTTCCTGACCGGCGCGGCGGACCCGGTGGGCGACGCGGTCGATGACAATGTCGCCGTGGGTCAGGCGGTCGTCGGCCAGGCCCGGCCGGATGCGGCGCAGCACCGCGCGGATGCGGGCGTTCAGCTCGACCATCGAGAAGGGCTTGGTCATATAGTCGTCGGCGCCCGTGTCGAGGCCACGCACGCGGTCGGTCTCCTCGCCCCGGGCGGTCAGCATGATGACCGGCAGATTGCGCGTCTCGGGCTTTCCGCGGATGCGCCGGCAGACCTCGATCCCCGACAGCTTGGGCAGCATCCAGTCCAGCAGCACCAGGTCCGGCAGCCGCTCCTCGATCTGCAGCATGCCCTCCTCGCCGTCGGCGGCGATGACGACCCGGTAGCCTTCCTTCTCGAGGTTGTACTGGACGAGCGTCGCCAGCGCGTCCTCGTCTTCCATCACCAGAACATAAGGCTGCACGAGGCTTCTCCGGAACTCAGGCGTCGGTCGGCGGTTCGGGGGTGTCTTCGGCGGTGTCGGGGTTCCAGCGCGGGCGTTCGCCCGTGAACTCCTGGCCGGTGATCTCGTAGTAGATGGTCTCGGCGATGTTGGTGGCGTGATCGCCGATGCGCTCGAGGTTCTTGGCCATGAACAGCAGATGGGTGCAGGCCCCGATCGTGCGCGGATCGCCCATCATGTAGGTCAGCAGTTCGCGGAACAGGCTGTTGTAGTGCTCGTCGACCTCGTCGTCGGTGTTCCAGACGGCCACGGCCCGGTCGATCTCGCCCGCGGCATAGGCGTCCAGCACGTCGCGCAGCCGCATCGACACCAGCTTGCCCATCCGCTCGATCGACCGCGTCAGCGGCTGCATCGGCTCGCCCTCGGCGAGGATCAGGCCGCGCTTGGCGATGTTCTTGGCCAGGTCGCCGGTGCGTTCCAGGTCGGTGGCCAGCTTCATCGAGGACAGGGTGCGGCGCAGATCCGAGGCGACCGGCTGGCGCAGGGCGATCAGGCGGATGGCCTTCTTCTCGATCTCGCGTTGCAGGCCGTCCAGCTTGGCGTCGCGCTCGACCACGGAGCGGCCGAGGGCGACGTCGCGGCGGGCGACGGAATCGATCGCGTCGGCGACCTGGGCCTCGGCCAGGCCGCCCATGCGGGCGACCTCCGCCGTCAGCTGGTCCAGTTCGTCTCCATAGGCTTTGACGGTGTGCTGGGTCATGGCGGGTCCTAGCCGAAGCGGCCGGTGATGTAGTCGAGCGTGCGCCGCTCGCGCGGATTGGTGAAGATGTCCTCGGTGTCGCCGGTCTCGACCAGGCGGCCCATGTGGAAGAAGGCGGTGCGCTGGCTGACCCGCGCGGCCTGGGCCATCGAGTGGGTGACGATGACGATGCAGTAGCGCTCGCGCAGTTCGTCGATCAGCTCCTCGATCTTGGCGGTGGCGATCGGGTCGAGCGCCGAGCAGGGCTCGTCCATCAGGATCACTTCGGGCTCGACGGCGATGGCACGGGCGATGACGAGCCGCTGCTGCTGGCCGCCGGACAGTCCGGTGCCGGGCGAGTGCAGCCGGTCGGCGACCTCGTCCCACAGGCCGGCGCGTCTCAGCGAGGCCTCGACGATGGCGTCCATCTCGGGCTTGCCCTCGGCGAGGCCGTGGATGCGGGGCCCGTAGGCGACGTTCTCGTAGATGGTCTTGGGGAAGGGGTTCGGTTTCTGGAACACCATGCCGACCCGGGCGCGCAGCAGCACGGGGTCGACCGACTTCGCATTGATGTCGGCGCCGTCCATCTCGATACGGCCGACGACGCGGGCGCCCGGGATGGTGTCGTTCATCCGGTTCATGGTGCGCAGGAAGGTCGACTTGCCGCAGCCGGACGGGCCGATCAGCGCCGTGACGGTCTTGTCCGGAATCTCCAGGGACACGTCGAACAGGGCCTGTTTGTCGCCGTAGAAGACCGACACGTCCCGGGCCGTGATCTTGGTCGGGGCGTTCGGATCGGCGCTGTGCAGGACGGGCGGCGGGGTCAGGACGCGCTCGTCGGTGTCGCCGGACCCTCCGTTCGCGCCGTCCGGGGCCTGAAAGATCTTGAACTTCATACGACTACCACCGGCGTTCGAAACGGCGCCGCAACAGGACGGCGGCGGCGTTCATGACGATCATGAAGGCGAGGAGGACCAGGATGGCCGCGGCGGTGCGTTCGTGGAACGCGCGCTCCGAGGCGTTCTCCCAGATGTAGATCAGCGAGGGCAGGGCCCCGGTCGGCTGCGTCAGGTCGTGCGGGATGCCCGGCACGAAGCTGACCATGCCGATCAGCAGCAGCGGCGCCGTCTCGCCGAGGGCGTGGGCCATGGAGATGATGGCGCCGGTCATCACACCCGGCATGGCCAGGGGCAGGGTGTGATGGAACACGGTCTGGGTCTTCGACGCGCCCATGGCCAGGGCGGCCTCGCGGATCGAGGGCGGCACCGCCTTCAGCGATGAGCGGGTGGCGATGATGATGGTCGGCAAGGCCATCAGGGCCAACACCAGACCGCCGACCAGCGGGCTGGCCCGCGGCAGGTGCATCCAGTTGATGAACAGGGCGAGACCCAGCAGGCCGTAGATGATCGACGGCACGGCGGCGAGGTTGTTGATGTTGACCTCGATCAGATTGGTGATCCGGCCCTTGGGCGCGAACTCTTCCAGATAGAGGGCCGCGCCGACGCCCAGCGGCAGGGCGATCGCGGCCGTGACCAGCAACATCAAGGCAGAGCCGACCACGGCGCCCAGAACGCCTGCCAGCTCCGGCTCGGTCGAGTCGCCCTTGGTGAACAGGCCGGAGTTGAAGTGGGCGGCGACCATGCCGTCGGCCTTCATGCGGTCCAGCCAGTCGATCTGCTGGTCGGACAGGCGGCGCTGCTCCGCGGGGGTGTCGCGCGAGATCTCGCCCTTGAAATAGAGGTCGGCGTCGTCGGCGAGGGGCGCGGCGATCGGCGTCGTCTGGCCCAGCAGGGCGGGCCGGTCCTGGATGAGTTCGGCGGCGACATATTTCAGCTCGGACGAGAACAGGCCGCGCATGGCTGTGGCCTGCGTGCCCGCCTCGTCGTCCTGGACGCCCAGACGCGCCAGCTGCTGTTCAGCGACCAGCAGCTCGAAATTGGTCCCCTGCGGATAGGCGCGGTCGATCCGGGCCGGGTCCATGTAGACCGGCACGGTCACGGTGTGGGCGTAGAAGGCGGTGTGACCCTGTTCGAAGATCCGGCCGAGCAGGAGCAGCAGGAAACCCACGGCCAGGCCGATGGCCAGCAGGCCGTACAGCTTGAACCGGCCCTCGCGGGCGTAGCGCCGCTTCAGCCCCGCGCGCAGGCGGTCGGTGCGCCGGGTCCCGTCCGCGCCCGGCGCGGCCTTGATGTTCGCCGGGTCAGTCATATTGCTGCCGATAGGTGTGGACGATGCGCTGGGCGATGACGTTCAGCACCAAGGTCACCAGGAAGAGGGTCAGGCCGAGGCCGAAGGCCGCCAGCGTCTTGGGGCTGTTGAACTCCTGGTCGCCGGTCAGCAGGGTGACGATCTGCACCGTCACCGTGGTCACCGTGTCCAGCGGGTTCAGGGTCAGGCGGGCGGCGAGGCCGGCGGCCATGGTCACGATCATGGTCTCGCCGATGGCTCGCGACATGGCCAGCAGCATGGCCCCCGCCACGCCGGGCAGGGCGGCGGGCAGCAACACCCGCTTGACCGTCTCGGACTTGGTCGCGCCCATGGCGTAGGAGCCGTCGCGCAGCGACTGGGGCACGGCGTTGATGATGTCGTCGGACAGCGAGCTGACGAAGGGGATCAGCATGATGCCCATGACCGCCCCGGCGACCAGGGCCATCTGGTTCTGGACCAGCATCAGATACTGGCCGACGCCGTCCAGCGGCCCGCCGACCAGCAGGGCCCCGAGGCCGTTGAAGAACTCCCGGAAGGCCGGCCCCACGGTCAGGGCGGCGAAGAAGCCGTAGACCACGGTCGGCACGCCGGCGAGCACCTCAAGCACCGGCTTGACCGTCGCCCGGAACACCGGCCCGGCGTACTCCGACAGATAGATCGCGGCGAACAGGCCGACCGGCGCGGCCACCGTCATGGCGATAAGCATGATCAGGAAGGTGCCGGCGAACAGCGGCAGGGCCCCGAAGGCTCCCGTCGATCCGACCTGGTCGGCGCGGATCGCCGTCTGCGGGCTCCACTGGGTTCCGAACAGAAACTCCATGATCGGCACCGAGGCGAAGAAACGCAGGGAATCGAACACCAGCGAGGCGATGATCCCCACGGTGGTCAGCACCGCCACGGCAGAGCTGGCGAACAACAGGCCGACGACCCAGCCCTCGACGCGATTGCGCGCCCGCATGTCGGGGCGGATGCGGCTGAACACGAACAGGGCGCCGAGCAGGGCCGCCAGCGCCGCCAGCACCACCGTCCCCAGGTCCAGCATGCGTCCGATCCCGGCCACGCGCGCGCCCTCGGCCGGCAGCAGTTCGGCATAGGGGGCGGGCCAGATCTGCGTCGCCGGCTGACCGGCGCCGACGGCCCGGGCGTCGGCGAAGAAGGCGCCCCGGCGCAGCGGCTCCAGATCGCCCACCGCCTCGGGCGCGCCGGCCACGATCAGGCCGCCCTCGAGGGTCGGGCCCAGCACCGCCGCCCCGATCAGCACCACCAGCGCCGGCGCCACGGTCCAGATCAGCGCCCAGGTCCCGAACTGGGCGGGCCGCGAGTGCCCCCGCACGCCCTGCTGACGGCGCTTCGCCAGTCCGCGCGCGCCGAACCAGGCGGCGATCGCGGCGATGATCAGGATCGGCAGGAAGAGCCAGGTCATGCGGGTCCGGGACCGGAGGAATCGGAGCGGCCGGGGGCGGCCCCGTCGTTCGCGGCGGAACCTGCCTGTGAATGGTCAGCGGATTACGACGGCCGCGTGACAGTTCTGTTACGTCGTGGAACCCGCCGTCACCCGACCGTCACGCGTCCCGGCCACGCCCCTCGGGGCCGCCACGGGGAAGTAGGCGGTGAACCGGGCGCCCTTGCCCGGGGCGCTCTCGACCGTCAGGCCGCCGCGGTGGCGGTTGACGATGTGTTTGACGATGGCCAGCCCCAGCCCGGTGCCCGACCGCTCGCCGCTCTTCTGGCCCTCGACCCGGTAGAATCGCTCGGTCAGGCGCGGCAGATGCTCCCGCGCCATGCCGGGGCCGTGGTCGCGCACGGTGACGGCGGCGTAGCGCAGGCCCGGCTTGCGGTCCGGCCTGACCAGCGGCAGCCGCGTCGCGCCGTCGCCCCGGTTGCCGCCCGACCATGGGGCCGAGGCCTGCTCGAGGGTGACGTCCGTCTGGATGTGGACCTCGACCGTGTCTCCCGCCGTGGAATATTTGACGGCGTTGTCGATGAGGTTCTGGACCACCTGGACGATCTCGTCGCGGTCGCCGTGGATCGGGGCCTCGGTGGCGGGGCCGTGAAGTACGATCCGCACCTCGCGCTCGGCCGACAGCACGCTGAGGGCGTCGATCACGTCGGAGGCCGCCCGGGCCAGGTCGACCCGCCCCGACGGCGGGACGTGCTCGTTCAGCTCGATCCGGCTCAGCGACAGCAGGTCGGCGACCAGCCGCCCCATCCGGTCCGCCTGGGCCGCCATGATGTCGAGGAATTTGTCCCGCGCCTTGGGATCGTCGCGGGCATGGCCCTTCAGCGTCTCGATGAAGCCCGACAGCGAGGCCAGCGGCGTTCTCAGCTCGTGGCTGGCGTTGGCGAGGAAGTCGACCCGCATCAGCTCCATGCGCCGGACATCGGTCTCGTCGCGCAGCACCACCAGCGCCAGCGACCGCCCGTCGGCCGGGGCCAGGGGCCGGGTCAGGGCGCGCCAGTGCCGGGTCTGGGCCCCGACCCCGGCATAGTCGGTAGTCCGCGCCACGCCGCCGAACAGGGCCTCGTCCACCGCCTCCAGCACCGCCGGCTCGCGCAGGGCCGAGACCAGCAGCGCCCCCTCGCGGCCGATCCTCAGCAACTCCCGCGCCGCCGCATTGGCCAGCACCACCCGGCGGTCGGCGATATCGTCGGCCTCGCCGCCCGAGACCACCAGCACCGGGTCCGCCAGCGCCTCGAAAAGACTCTCCAGCAGGGCCGGGTCCGCCGTGGCTTCGGTCGGGACCGTCTCGGCCGCCGTGGCGTCGGTCCTCGCCGACGGGCCCGGACTCCGGTTCACCGCCCAGGTCGCCAGCGCCACCAGTGCCGCGCCGGCCACCAGCGGCCACGCCCGGTCGGGCTGGAGCAGGGCCAGTCCCAGCAGCACGGCGATAGCCACCCCGGCGCCGGTTCCCGTCGTCCACAGGCGGGAGGCGGCCCACGAGGAGGCAGGCGAGGGCGTATCAGGGTTGGGCATTCAGGAATCCGGTGCGGTCGGCCGCCTTCTATCCCCCGATCATGACATGGAATTCATGACAGAAGCACGGCCGCGGCGCCGATGGCGGTTGTCAAACACCCTTTACAGACCTACCAATGTGTCCAGCAACGGAAGTTCGGTGGAGGGCATATGACGGCGGCATTGACGCTCGACGGAGTCAGCAAACGCTACGGCGATTTCCAGGCCGTGCGCGACCTGAGCTTCGAGGTCGAGAAGGGCTCGATCTGCGGCTTCCTCGGGCCGAACGGCGCGGGCAAGACCTCGACCATCCGCATGATCCTGGGCCTGCAGCCGGCGACGTCGGGCCGGATCACCATCCTCGGCGCCGACGACGGCCGCAAGGTCCGCGACCGCATCGGCTTCCTGCCGGAGGAGCGCGGCCTCTACAAGAAAATGACCCCGGTCGACGCCATCGCCTTCTTCGGCGCCCTGAAGGGGCTGCCCACCGGCGAGGGCCGCAAGCGCGCCCGCGAGATGCTGGAGGCCCAGGGACTGGGCGACGCAAAACGCAAGAAGATGAAGGAGCTGTCCAAGGGCATGTCCCAGAAGGTGCAATTGATCGCCTCGATCGTGCACCGGCCGGAGTTCGTGATCCTCGACGAGCCGTTCTCGGGCCTCGACCCGGTCAACCAGCAGGGGCTGGAGGCGATGATCCGCGGCCTCGCCGCCGACGGCGCCACCGTGCTGTTCTCGACCCATGTGATGCAGCACGCCGAGCGGCTGTGCGACAAGGTCGTGCTGCTGGCGCGCGGCAGGAAGGCTTTCGAGGGCACGGTCGCCGAGGCCCGCGCCACCACGCCGCGCTTCCTCGAGCTGGAGGGCGCCATCGCGCCGGATCAGGCCGCGGGCCTGCCGGGCGTCAGCGGGGTCGAGGTGATGTCCGAGATCGACGGCGTCCGCGTGCTCAAGGCCGGCCTCGTCGCCGGCGGAAGGGGGCAGGACGCGCTGAAGGCCGCCTTCCTCGGCGGGCTGGACGTGCGCCGCTTCGAACTCAGGGAGCCGAGCCTGCACGACGCCTTCATCGGCCTGACCGGTGACAACCCCGACCAGGACCAGTCCGTCAAAGCCGCGGAGGCCGCCCGATGAAACGCACCCTGCTGATCGCCCGGCGCGAGTTCGCCGCCTACGCCAGAACCGTCGGCTTCTGGCTGTCGCTGCTGGCCTTTCCGATCTTCGCCGTTCTCGGCGGAGCGGTCCCCATCCTGATGAAGTCGAGCGAGCCGACCCGCGAGATCGTCGTGCTCGAGGAGGGACCGCAGGCGGCCGGTCTCGCCGGCGCCGTGCAGACGGCGCTGCAGGAAGAGAAGGCGCGGCGCGAGGAGCGGCTCCGCATGGCCCAAGCCGAGGCCGAGAAGGCCGGGGGCAAGTCCGGGGCGGCGGCCGCGAGCAGCGCGCTGGGCCAGCTGGGGGGGCTGAGAATGAATGTCGTGGCCCCGCCGGCCGATCTGGCCGCCTCGGCGCCCGGCGAGGCGCGGGAGGCGCTGGTGCGCCGGTATCTGGGCGACGACCTTCCCGAGGAGCAGCAACTCGACTCCGTCGTTCTGCTGGATCGCACCGAAGGCAAGCCCAGCGCCCGGGTCTGGACCCGCCGCGCCACCGACGACAACGTCGAGGACTTCGTCGAACGAGCGCTGAAGGACACCAACCGGCGCGAGGTGTTCCAGTCGGTGGGTATCGATCTGGCGGTGGTGGAATCGACCAACCGGTTCGAGCCCACGATCACGGCCCTGTCGCCCAACTCGGCCAGCGGGGGCGAGAAGTCGTTCCGCGACAAGCTGCCCCTGATCATCGGCCTGGCCTCGGGTTTCCTGCTGTGGTCGCTGGTCATCACCGGGGCCTCGATCCTGCTGAACAGCGTGATGGAGGAGAAGTCGAACAAGATCCTCGAGGTGCTGCTCTCCTCGGCCTCGGCGACGGAGATCCTGGCCGGCAAGGTGCTGGGCGTGGCCCTGCTGACGGTCACCGTGCTTCTGGTCTGGGGCGGCATCGGCGCCGCGGGCCTGATCATGGGTCTGCCGGAGCAGGCGGGCGACGTGGCGGAGGTGCTGCTGAACGGCGGCCTGATCGGCTATTTCATCGCCTACGCCGTCGGCGGCTATCTGATGTACGCGGTGCTGTTCGCCGCCATCGGCGCCTTCTGCGAGACGCCGCGCGACGCCCAGACGCTGATGGGGCCGATCATGATGATCCTCGTCGTGCCCCTGCTGGTCATGCAGATGGCCATCGCGACACCGGACGCGCCCGTGCTGAAGTTCCTGTCCTGGGTGCCGTTCTTCACCCCGTTCCTGATGAGCGCCCGCGCCCCGTCGGAGCCGCCGATGATCGAGATCGTCGGCACCATGGCGGGCATGTTCGTCTTCGCCCTGCTGATGGTCTGGATCGCCGGCCGGGCCTTCCGGGCCGGCGCCCTGTCGGACGTGAAGCTGAGCTGGAAATCGTTCGCGGGGGCTATCGGCCGGGGGCGGTAGGTCACGGCGTCTCCTCCCCGTGGCGTAGTCATGGGGAGGGGACAGTCCAAGAAAAAGGCCGCTCCGGTTTCCCGGGGCGGCCTTTGATCTTCTGTTCGTAACGTCGATTTAGCCGCGGGCCGGACCGGCGCCCGGGACGCGGGGCTTCGGCGGCGGCAGCAGGCCTTCGCGCTGGGCGCGCTTGCGGGCCAGCTTGCGGGCGCGGCGCACGGCCTCGGCCTTCTGGCGGGCGCGCTTCTCCGAGGGCTTCTCGTAGTGCACGTGGCGCTTCATTTCCCGGAAGCTGCCTTCGCGTTGCATCTTCTTCTTGAGGGCCTTCAGCGCTTGATCGACGTTATTATCGCGAACGAAAATCTGTACCAGGTTGAACTCTCCTTTGGCCGCCCGCCGCGTCCTGTGAGGGAGACGGGCAGACAAATAAAATCTCGGTCCGGCAGACAGGGGTCCGCGGATGAAGGCGGGCTGATACACGTTCGGCCCCGCCCTGTCCAGATCGTCGCGGCAAGATGTGAAGGGTCGAAACGCCCGCCGGACGGGCTTATGCTGGCGCCATGACCGACGCGCCACACCTGTCGAACGACCCGCCCGGGGGCGACTGGGCCGACCGCATGGAGCAGGCGGTGCTGGACGCCGCCGTCCAGCGTGCGTCGGCCCTGGGCTGGAACGGCCGCATGGTCCGCGCGGCCTCCGAGGCCAATGGGCTGTCGCGGGGCGACGAGGAACTGCTGTTCCCCAACGGGGCGCGGGACCTGGCCGCCCTGCTGTCGCGCCGCCACGACGACCGGGCCATGGCCTCGCTGGCCGAGGTCGACCCGAAATCGCTGAAGATCCGCGAGCGAATCGCCCGCGCCGTTTCGGCCCGCATGGAGGCCGGCGCGGCCGATCTGGAGGCCACGCGCCGCTGCGCCGCCTTTCTGGCCCTGCCGACCAACGCCGATCTGGGGCTGAAGCTGGCCTGGGAGACCGCCGACCTGCTGTGGAACTGGGCCGGCGACACGGCGACGGACTGGAACCACTATTCCAAACGGGCGATCCTGTCGGGCATCCTGATCCCGGCCCTGACGATGCGCTGGTTCGACGGCAAGGAGGCCGCCGACGCCTTCGTCGCCCGCCGCATCGAGAACGTCATGGCCTTCGAGAAATGGAAGGCCGGCAAGGATTTCGACGCCCCGCTGCGCAAGATGACCGATGCGCTGAGCCGGATGCGCTACGGGGCGAAGACCGGAGCCTAGAGCGGCTTCACCCGGTTCACATGACCCATCTTGCGGCCCGGGCGGGCCTCGGCCTTGCCGTAGAGGTGGAGGCGGGCGTCAGGCTTGCCGGCCAGTTTCGACCACTGCTCGACCTCATCGCCCAGCAGGTTGGTCATCTCGACCCGGGCGTGGGCGGCGGTCGGGCCCAGCGGCCAGCCGGCGATGGCGCGGATATGCTGTTCGAACTGGTCGCAGACGCAGCCGTCCTGGGTCCAGTGGCCGGTGTTGTGGACCCGCGGCGCGATCTCGTTGACCAGCAGCTTGCCGTCGCCGAGATCGAACAGCTCCACCCCCAGCACCCCGACATAATCGAGGCCTTCGAGGATGGCTTTGGCGATGGCCTTGGCCCGCTTCTCGGTCCTGGCGTCGACGGCGGCGGGGGCGACGGTGGTCTTGAGCACCCCGCCCTTGTGGATGTTCTCGCCCAGCGGATAGACGGCGACCGCCCCGTCGCGGCCGCGCGCGGCGATCACCGACAGTTCGCGGGTGAAATCGGCCTTCGCTTCCAGAATGGAGGGCCGCTCGCCGACCGCGTGCCAGGCGTCGGCGGCCATCTTCGCCGAGCGAACCCAGACCTGGCCCTTGCCGTCATAGCCCTCGCGGCGGGTCTTCAGCAGGGCCGGGGCGCCCAGACGCTCCAGGGCGGCCAGAAGGTCGTCGAGGCTGTCGACCGGGGCGAAATCGACCGTCGCGGCGCCGACGCCGTTGAGGAAGGTCTTCTCCTCGACCCGGTCCTGGGCCACGGCCAGGGCCCGGGGGCCGGGCGACACCATGGCGCCCCCCTGCAGCAGCCGTTCGACCGAGGCGGCGGGGACGTTCTCGAACTCGAAGGTCACGGCGGCGCAGGTCTGGCCCAGCACCCCCAGCGCCGTGGCGTTGTCATAGGCGGCGACGATCTGGCCCTGGGAGACGCGGCCCGCCGGGCTGTTCTCCTCCGGATCGAGAATGACGACGTTGAAGCCCAGCCGCGAGGCCGCCTGGCTGAGCATCCGGCCCAGCTGGCCGCCGCCGAGAATGCCGAGGGTCGATCCGGGGGGAAGCGGCGCCACTCAGTCCTCGACCGTCTCGTGGACCGCCTCGGTCTGGGCCTCGCGGAAGGCCGTCAGCCGTCCGGCCAGCACCTCGTCCGACAGGGCCAGGATCTGGGCCGCGAGGATGCCGGCGTTCTTCGCCCCCGGCTCGCCGATGGCGAGGGTGGCGACCGGCACGCCGCCGGGCATCTGGGCGATCGACAGCAGGCTATCCATGCCCTTCAGCGCCTTGGACTCGACCGGCACGCCGAGCACCGGCAGTTCGGTCATGGAGGCGGCCATGCCTGGCAGGTGGGCGGCGCCGCCGGCCCCGGCGATGATCACCTTGTAGCCCGCCGCCCGCGCGCCGGTGGCGAAGTCGAACAGGCGTTTGGGGGTGCGGTGGGCGCTGACGACCTTCGCGTCCCAGGCCACGCCCAGCCGGTCCAGCGCGTCGGCGGCGTGCTTCATCGTCGGCCAGTCCGAGCGGCTGCCCATGATGATCGCCACGGGGGGAGTCTCGGTCGCCATGAGTCGCGGCCCTTTCCGACGAAAGCGGCGCGATACAGGACTCGCGTTGCGCCCGCAACCGACGGCGTTAGGCTCTGCGATGGCCGGACGTGTTGAGTCGCCGGCCGGGGAGCCACCTTCACCCGTGACCGACGCGGCCGTCATCGACCCCATCGCCGAGATCGAACGCCTTCGCGCCGAGGTCGAAGCCCTGCGCCGCCGGGCCGAGGCGGCCGAGGCCGCGGCCGACCACGACGTGCTGACCCCGGCCCTGAACCGGCGGGGCTTCGTGGCCGCGATGAAGAGCGCCATGGCCTTCTGCCAGCGCCATGAAGTGCCGGCGGTGCTGCTCTACCTCGACCTCGACGGCTTCAAGGGAGTCAACGACCGGCTGGGCCACGCGGCCGGCGACGCCGCCCTGGTCCATGTCGCCGAGATGATGCGGGCCAATCTGCGCGAGTCCGACGCCGTGGGCCGGCTGGGCGGCGACGAGTTCGGCCTGCTGATGCTCAACGCCGGGCTGGAGGAGGGCCGCGAGAAGGCCCGCAGGCTGGCCGCCGCCCTCGAGGAGACGCCGTTCGAATGGGACGGCCAGTCGGCCGGTCTCGGCGGCTCGTTCGGCGTCCGGGCCTTCGCCGCCCACGCCGATCCGGAAGTCTGGCTGGCCGAGGCCGACGCCGCCATGTGGGTGCGCAAAAAGGGGCGGTGACCCCGAAGGCGAAAAAAAACGGTGTGGCACAGTGGGCAGAGTCGGCATCGGCCCCGAGAACGCCCGTAATCGAAAAAAACGGTGTGGCAGAGTCTACAGGGTCGGCATCCGCTCGAAGGAAATTCAACGGCCTGGCAATTTCGCCCGGGAGACTCCTGCGGCGGAGGGGCGAGATGCGGTTGTCAAAGACCGGGCGTCCTTGATGGACGCGACCGGCAGTATGGGGCCGTTCTTTACTCAGGCGGGCAGATTGTCTCGAGAATCAGCCAGTCGATTGAAAAGGCGCGGTTTCGTCAGCGCTATTTGGCTGGAAACCCGCGAATAGCCAGCACTCGCGGCGGCCGTTTCGCTCAGGCGATGATGTCGGGGAGTACGATGGCCTCGATCTTCACGATCTCGTCGCGCAGGGTCAGCTTCTTGCGCTTCATCCGGGCGATCATGAGCTGATCGGGGACCGGCATATGGCCCAGGGCCTCGATCGAGGCGTCGAGGTCGGCATGTTCCTGGCGCAATTCCTTGAGCCGGGCGTGCAGCGCCTGCTCTTCCTCGCTCAGAAAAGGATCGTCGTCGTTCATGGTCGGGCCCCGGAGGCGGGCTTATAGCGCGCGCCGGTTCACGCCGGAAGCCGTTCGGCGAGCGCGATTAGCCCCGGGCGAGGCGTCATCGGAGACCACTGCCGCGCGACCGCGATCAGCGCCTCCAGCACGGGGCGCGGCGGGCCCTCCGGGAGCGGCGACAAGGCCTCCAGCGCGGCGAGCAGCCGGCGCTCCGCCTCCAGCTCCACGGCCTTGACCTGGGCGCGCACCGCCTCGCGGTCGGCGTCTTCCAGATCGGGATTGCGGCCCTTCATCGCTCGGCGCACGGCCCGCAGCGGGGCGATGGCGGCCTCCTGCCAGGCCCGGGCGACGTCGCAGGCGGCTTCCAGCGCGTCGGCGTCCGGATTGCGTCCGGTCCGCGCCGCCCAGGCCGCCCACAGCAGCAGGGGCACGTTCTGGCCGGCGGCGTCCTGCAGATGCAGGCAGGCCTCGCCGACGCCGTCCGAGGCATAGGCCCGCACGGCCCAGTTCCACAGGTCGCTCATTCCGCGCCCGCGCCCTTCAGTCCGGCCCAGCGACGGACGCCCGACCAATCCAGGCCGAACAGGTCCAGCGCCCGGCCGACGGACTGGTCGACCATGTCTTCGATCGAGGCGGGTTTGGCGTAGAAGGCGGGAAGGGGCGGGGCGATGATCGCGCCCATCTCGGTCAGGGCCGTCATGGTGCGCAGGTGGCCCAGATGCAGAGGCGTCTCGCGCACCATCAGCACCAGCGGCCGCCGTTCCTTCAGCACCACGTCGGCCGCGCGGGTCAGCAGGGTCGAGGTCACGCCGGTGGCGATCTCGCTCATGGTCCGCACGGAGCAGGGCGCGACGATCATCCCCATGGTCCGGAACGAGCCCGAGGCGATCGAGGCGCCGACGTCGTTGAGCCGGTGCGACACGTCGGCGCGGCCCATCAGGTCGTCGGCGGACAGGTCGGTTTCCTGGGACAGGGTCAGCAGGGCGGCGCGGGTGACGACCAGATGGCTCTCGACCCCGAGTTCGCGCAGGGCCTCCAGCGTCCGCACCCCGTAAGCCACGCCGGAGGCTCCGGAAATTCCGACGATCAGTCGGGCGGGCGGAGGAGACGACGGGTTCCGTACCGCTCCGTTCACATCATCGGCCATATTGGGGTCCACGGTCATCAGGTCCGGACGGTCAGCAGCTTCACCGGAATGTGATTCCACAGCTGGTCAAGCCGGGCGCTCAATCTAGTGGTCCCTTAGACATGGAGGCGCAAGCCATGACCATCGAAGCTCGTATCCGCGAACTGGGAAACCGTCACCGCAACCTGGATGAGACCATCCGGCGCGAGGCGACCCACCCGGCGGCGGACTCGCTTCGCGTAAGGGAGCTCAAGCAGCAGAAGCTCCGGCTCAAGGAACAGATCACCAGTCTGGAGGCCCGAGCGCATTAGCGACGGCCTCCCGTAGATGGAAAGACGGCCCCGGAGCGATCCGGGGCCGTTTTCATTCTCAGTCCTTCTTGCCGAAGACCGACTCGGCGGTCGGCTCAGCCCCGCGGCGTTCGCGGGCTTCCGGCACGAATTCCGGCTCGGCGGGCTCGGCGGCGTCGGCGGGCTGCAGGGTGGCGCCGCCTTTCTTGGCGTCGTCCTTGGCCTTCTTGTCGGCGGCCTTCTTGACCAGTTCGTCCAGGGCCAGCTGGCCGACCAGGCCCAGGGTCACCGGATCGACCGGTTTGATGTTGGCGCTGTTCCAGTGGGTGCGGTTGCGCACGCTCTCGATGGTCGACTTGGTGGTGCCCAGCAGTTTGGCGATCTGGGCGTCGGTCACCTCGGGGTGGTTGCGGACGAACCAGGCGATGGCGTCGGGGCGGTCCTGACGGCGCGACACGGGCGTGTATTTCGGGGCCGGCTTGTGGCTCTTCAGCAGTTCGGCGTGGCGGCTGACCACGGCCTGCATGCGGTAGCTGTCGTCGGCCTGGGCCTTGTCCAGCTCCTCGCGGGTCAGCTGGCCGTTGACCAGCGGATCGGCGCCGCGGATGTCGCGGGCCACGTCGCCGTCGGCGATGCCGCGCACTTCCAGCGGGTGCAGGCCGCAGAAGTCGGCGATCTGCTCGAAGGTGAGGGAGGTGTTGTCGACCAGCCAGACCGCGGTGGCCTTGGGCATCAGGATGTCGGTCATGAGCGTCTTATGTTTCTGTTCTTAGCCCGCCGCGGCGGGTTCCGGATACGACGGCGCCCGACCTTTCGGCCGGGCGCGTATGTCATCGATATAGGCCCATTCGCGGCAAAAGAAAACGAAAGCCGACATCGTCATACAGCCAAGGTTCATCCAGCCTGCTGAACAGTGGCCCCACAGACGCGTTGGGCGTCATGGAAACCCATTGGGAGGGACCCATGCTGATCGAAACCCTTGCCGCCATGGCGGTTCTTTCCGGCGCCGGCCAGGAGTTCGCTCCCGGCGGCATGCAGGAGCGCGTCGCCCCGCGCGGCGACTATCGCGAGAGCTGCAGTGGCGAATACGTCAACCGCGGCCGGCTGTACGCCGACTGTCGCGACCGGCGCGGCGATATCCGCGGCACCTCGATCGAGCTGAACCGCTGCTCCGACTACGAAATCCGCAACGAGAACGGCCTGCTGGTCTGCGGACCGCATCGCGGGACCTATGAGGACCGCGGCGGCGGCGGCCGGCCGGACAATGGCGGCGGCTGGGGCGGCCGCAACGAGATCACCGTCTATCGGGACGCCCTGTATCGCGGGGCCTCGACGACCTTCCGCGGCGCCATTCCGAACCTCCGCAACACGGACTTCAACGACAATATCAGTTCGATGCGGTTCCGCGGAACCTGGGAAGTCTGCACCGACGCCTATTTCCGCGGCACGTGCCGGACCTTCAGCGACGATGTCTGGAACCTGCAGCAGCACGGCATGAACGACCGGATCTCGTCGCTCCGTCCCGTGGGCCGGGGCGGGCGGGGCGACCGCTGGTAATCAGGCCGTCAGCACGATCTTGCCGACGTGGTCGCCCGCCTCGAGCCTGAGGTGGGCGGCCGACGCCTGCTCCAGCGGGAAGGTCGCCTCGACCGGAGGCCTGACCAGACCCGCCGCCACCCAGGGCCAGGCGGTCGCCTCGACCGCCGCGATCAGCCGGGCCTTCTCGTCGGCCGGGCGGGCGCGCAGGGTCGAGCCGGTCAGCACGATCCGTTTCATCATCAGCCGGGCCAGGTCGATCTCGGCCCGCGCGCCCGACAGGGTGGCGATGACCACCCAGCGGCCGAAGGGTTTGAGCACCGCCTGGTTGAGCGCCGCATAGTCCGCCCCGACCATGTCCAGCACGACATCGGCGCCGCCGAAGGCCGTGACGGCCGCCTCCAGGTCGTCCGACCGGGCGTCGAGGCTGAGGTCCGCGCCCAGCGCCCGGGCCGCCTCCGCCTTGGCCGCGCCGCGGGAGGTGGTGACCACCCTCGCGCCCGCCGCCCGGGCCATCTGGATGGCCGTGACGCCGATGCCGCTGGTCGCGCCGTGGATCAGCAGGGTCTCGCCGGCCTTCAGGGCGCCGGCCTCGAAGACATTGGCGAAGACGGTGCAGACGGTCTCGGGCAGGGCCGCGGCCTGAACGAAATCGAGACCGTCGGGGATCGGCAGGGCGTGGCGGGCGTCGACGACGGCGGAGTCGGCGTAGCCGCCGCCGCCGAGCAGGGCGCAGACGCGGTCGCCGACGGCCCAGCGGGAGACGCCGGCGCCGATCTGGTCCACCTCTCCGGCGACCTCGAGGCCGAGGATGTCGGACGCGCCGGGCGGGGCGGGGTAGCGGCCCTGCCGTTGCAGCAGATCGGGACGATTGACGCCGGCGGCGCGCACGCGGATGCGAATCTGGCCCGGACCGGCGGCCGGATCGGGACGCTCGACCAGCGTCAGCGCTTCCGCGGGGCCTGTCCCGCCGGTGATTTCGACAGCCCGCATCGGCTCCCCGTTCTTGCAATCGTCCCTGTCCGGGCGTTCAGATAGGCGCTTGCCCGTGGATTGGCCAAGAAGGAGGCGGTGATGTTCGAGGACCTGGAGCCCCGTCCGGCGCGGGGCGCGCCCCTGATCGCCCTGACGCGCGAGGATCTGGACGGCTATTCGGTCGAGGACCTCAAACAGCGCATCGCCGGGCTGGAAGCGGAGATCGCCCGGTCGAAGGCCGCCATCGAGGGCAAGTCCTCGCAACGCGACGCGGCCGACGCCATGTTCAACTTCCGCCCCTGAATCAGTCTGTTGGCATGGCCGTTGCAGACGGCTCATGCACCGCGCGAAACCGTGCCGGTCGTGATACGGATGCGCCTTGCCCATGAGTCTGACCGAGTTGATGACCAGCGACGACCTCACACCCTCCGCCGGACGCACCCGCGCGGCCGTCGTCGACGACTTCGCCCGGTCGGAGCTGTTCGACCGCACGTTCAGGGAAGGCATGGAGCTGGTCGAGGAGACCGCGGCCTATCTGGACGGCGACGGGCGGCGGGAATCCAAGCTGCTGTCGCGCACCACGGCCCTGGCCTATGCCGGGGAGAGCATGAAGCTGACCACCCGGCTGATGCAGATCGCATCGTGGCTGCTGGTGCAGCGGGCCGTGCGCGAGGGCGACATGACGGCGACGGCGGCCTGCGAGCCCCGCTACCGGCTCGCCGACCGCAAGATCGAGACCGAACCGACCCATCCGGAACTGCCCATCGCCCTGGTCGAATATCTGGTCCGGGCCGAGAAGCTGTACGACCGGGTGCTGCACCTCGACCGCCGGATGTACCTGGACGCGCCGGAGGAAGAGGCGGTCAATCCGGTGCAGAGCCAGCTGGACCGGCTGACGGCGGCGTTCCGGCAGTAAGGCTGGATCTTGAAGCGAAATCTGAGCCGGGTTGGACTGCGTCCAACCCGACCGATTTCGCTCTACGGCCCGACGTCGTCGGCGTCGCGGCCGCGGCCGTCGTCGACCACCTTGGGCAGGCTGACGGCGATGCCGAGGGCCTCGGCCAGCTTGTCGTCGCGGCCGTAGACGTCCTCGCGGAAGGCGACGCGGCCCTGGCCGTCGACGAAGGCCGTCCAGTAGAGCAGGCGCACGGTGATCTCGCGGCCGGTCTGGATGCGCTTGGTCTCGCGGGAGTCCTGGGCTGCGTCGAACTGGGCCAGCAGGGCCGGATCCGGCGACAGCAGCAGGCGGGCGAACTCGACCGCGTCCTGGACCCGCACGCAGCCGTGGCTGCGCTGGCGCATGGCCAGGTTGAAGGCCGACTTGGTCGGGGTGTCGTGCAGGAAGATGGCGTAGCTGTCGCGCAGCTCGAACTTCACATAGCCCAGCGCCGCCGTCGGGCCGGCGCGCTGGATGACCGTGCCGTTCGAGATGTACATGTTGTTGGCCGCCAGATAGCCGGGACCCTTGGGCAGGATCTCGTTCCGGGCGATCGAGGCCGGCACGTACCAGGGCGGATTGGCCACCACCGAGGCGAACTGCTTCTCGAGGCTGGGCGTCTGGTTGGCCGGCGAACCGACCACGACCCGGTTCGAGTGAACCGGCTTGCCGTCCTTCCAGTAGACCATGATGGCGGCGGCGGTGTTGACCTCGATCCGCTCGGGGGCGAGGTCGCGCGCCAGCCAGCGGCGGCGTTCGAGGTTGAGGGCGATCTGGCGGGCGCGGTCCTCGGCGGAGGCCGATAGCGAACGCTGGGTGCCCGTGCCGATGCGGCCGTCGGAGGCCAGTCCGTGCCGGATCTGGAAGCCCTTGACGGCCTCTTCGAGCTCGGGGCCGTAGAAGGTCCCCATGGCCGCCAGCCGCGCGCCGTCGGCGGCGGACAGGTCGCCCTCGGCGACGAGGCGCTCGATCAGCACCGGAATGCGCGGATCGCTGGTTCCCGGCTCGATGGTGGGACCGGCCCGGAAGACCGGCCAGCTGCCGCCCTCGCGGATCATCCGGCGGTAGCGCACATAGCCGGCCGACAGGTTGGAATAGCCGATGTCGGTGGGGGCCAGGCCTTCGAACCAGTCGATCAGGCGGTTCTGGGCCAGGGCGTCGTTCAGGCCGACGGGCAGGTCGACGCGGTTCTTCTGCATCTCCCAGAGGTCTTCGACGGTCTCCGGCCGGACCCGGCCTTCGGCCAGGACGCGGGCGTAGCCCAGGGCCGCCGCCGTGGTGCGCATCTCGGCCGTGGCGGGCACGGAGGCGAGGGCGTCGAAATCGAAGAAGTCGCCCTGCGACAGGCCGTGGCGCTCGGCGCGGCCGGCCGCGGCCTGCAGCGCGCGCAGGCGTTCGGCGTTCCAGACGGGCCGCCAGCCGTTCAGTTCGTAGAAGGCGCGCACGTCGGGCTGGATGGTGGCCGGCAGGCGGGCCAGCTGGTCGTTGAAGCTGTCGTAGAAGGCCACGGCGCCCGGATCGCGGACCTGGGCCATGACGACCCCTCCGCTCGCCGACGCGATGGCAGCCGCCGCCGCGCCCAGACCCAGTTGCCGTCGATTCATAACTGCTGCTCTTCGCCCAAATCCACGCAGAAACCTGCGTCTACGCCCCGGTATCCAACGCCGTCATGTTATCGGCGTTCCGGGTAAACAGAAAGGCGTCGGTCCCGGGACCGACGCCTTCGTGATCGTCTTGGCGGGGGGTGTGGCCGTAAAGCCAGACCGCCTACTTCTTGATGAAGCCGCCGAACTTGTTGTTGAAGCGCGAAACGCGGCCGCCGCGGTCCATCAGCTGCTGGTTGCCGCCGGTCCAGGCCGGGTGCGTCAGCGGATCGATGTCGAGGTTCAGGACGGCGCCTTCCTTCTGGTAGGTGGAGCGCGTCTGGTAGGTCGTACCATCGGTCATCGTCACGGTGATGAAGTGGTAGTCGGGGTGCGTATCGGCCTTCATGGTCGTTGTCCGGTCTCTGCGCGATGACGATGCCGACCGTCTGTGCGCGAAAATGAGAAACCCGCCGGGAGGGGCGGGAATGAGCGGCGGCGTTTACACCGGGGGCCGTTCCGGGGCAAGAGGCCCGGCCATGACCGATGCGACCGCCCCCGTCCCCGACGCCGCCGACCTTCGCGGGCGGCCCGGCGCCGGCGCGCTGCTGATGGAGCAGATGGGCGAGGCGGGTCAGCGACGGGCGAAGCGGCGCGACATCCGTCCGCTGGGCCGGCTGCTGCCCTACGCCCTGCGGCACAAGGGCCATATGGCCATGGCGGCGCTGTGGCTGGCGTTCTCCACCACCGCCTCGCTAGCCCTGACGGTGTCGGCCCGCGGGGCGATCGACAACGGCTTCGAGAATAACGGCGAGCGGCTGAACCTGTGGTTCATGGTGCTGGCGGCGAACGCCCTGGCGCTCGGCCTGGCGACCGCCCTGCGCTACTATTTCGTGACCCGGACCGGCGAGCGGGTCGTCGCCGACGTGCGCAAGGGGCTGTTCGAGCGCATCCTGACGCTGGACCCGTCCTTCTACGCCCAGATGCGCACCGGCGAGGTGCTGTCGCGCCTGACCACCGACATCGCCCTGGTCGAGACCCTGCTGACGACCTCGGTCTCCTACGCCCTGCGCAATTTCCTGACCCTGATCGGCGGGACCATCCTGCTGTTCATCGTCAGTCCGAAGCTGACCGGGCTGGTGCTGCTGGTCGTGCCGCTGCTGCTGGGACCGCTGTTCCTGTTCGGGCGGCAGGTGCGCAAGCTGACCGTGGCCTCGCAGGACCGGTTCGCCAGCGCCGTCGGCTTCGCCGGCGAGAGCGTCGACGCCATCGAGACGGTGCAGGCCTTCGGCCGCGAGAAGAGCGCCATCGCCCGCTTCGGCGAGGCGGTGGAGGCGGCGTTCGGGGTCTCGCTGGTCCGCATCCGGGCCCGGGCCCTGATGACGGCGATGATCATCGTGGTGATGTTCGGCGGGGTCACCCTGGTGCTGTGGCTGGGCGCCCAGGACGTGATCGCCGGGCGGATGACGCCGGGGGCGCTGCTGCAGTTCGTGCTGCTGTCGGTGTTCGCGGCCGGCGCGGTCGGGGCGCTGGGCGAGAGCTGGGGCGACGTCCAGAAGGCCGCCGGCGCCATGGAGCGGATCGACGAGCTGATGCGCAGCACGCCCGAGATCGCCGCCCCGGCCACGCCGCGCGCCCTGCCGGAGCCGCCGGTCGGCGAGGTGTCAATGTCGGCGGTCCAGTTCAGCTATCCCGGGCGGCCCGACCTGCCGGCGCTGAAGGGCTTCTCCCTGACCGTGCGGCCCGGCGAGACCGTGGCCCTGGTCGGGCCGTCGGGAGCGGGCAAGAGCACCGTCTTCCGCCTGCTGCTGCGCTTCTACGATCCGCAGTCGGGGGTGGTCTCGGTGGACGGCGTCGATGTGCGCGAGGCCGATCCGGTGGCGGTGCGCGACCGCTTCGCCTGGGTCTCGCAGGAGGCGCCGCTGTTTTCCGGTTCCGCTAATGAAAACATCCGCTTCGGACGGGAAGCTGCCACGGCGGAAGAGGTGCGGGCGGCGGCCGACGAGGCCCAGGCCCTCGGCTTCCTCGACGCCCTGCCGCAGGGTTTCGACACGCCGCTGGGCGAGCGCGGCAAGAGCCTGTCGGGCGGCCAGCGTCAGCGCATGGCCATCGCCCGGGCGCTGGTCCGCGACGCCCCGATCCTGCTGCTGGACGAGGCCACCTCGGCCCTCGACGCCGAGAGCGAGCGGCTGGTGCAGGCGGCGCTCGACAAGGCCATGGCGGCCCGCACCACCATCGTCATCGCCCACCGCCTCGCCACCGTCCTGCGGGCCGACCGCATCGTGGTGATGGAGGACGGCCGGGTGGTGGAGGAGGGGACCCACGCGGCGCTGAAGGCGCGCGGGGGGCTGTACGCCCGGCTGGCGGAGCTGCAGTTCCGGACGGACTGACCCGGTCGCCGTCATCCTCGGGCTTGACCCGGGGATCAGAGGCGAGAGGCGGGCTGTGCACCGGTGACGGCCCCTGGAGCGCGACCGTGGGGTTCTCGACCGAGCACCGGACGGTCTGATCCTCGGGTCAAGCCCGAGGATGACGGGAATGAGGAGGGTCTTTCAGGTGGAGCCGATAACCGCTTCCGACCCAAACCGGACCCTCTAAGACCCCAAGTCTGCGACTATCGGGCAATCAGTGTTGGGGGACGTGTCGCATGCAATGACCGCAGCTCTGAGGCGCCCCTCCAGTTCAGTGAGTGTCCTGATGCGCTCCTCGACCAGCGACAGTTGTTGCTCGGCGATTTCCTTAACTTCCCGACACACCGCTTGACCCGGCTGGCTAAGCGAAATCAATTCTCGGATGACCCCCGTGCCGAACCCGAGGTCACGTGTGCGGCGGATGAAGAGCAGCCGCTTTAGGTGTTCGGGGTCATAGGATCGATGGCCGCCAGTCGATCTGGCGGGCTCAGGCATCAGGCCGATGCGCTCGTAATAGCGGATCGTTTCCAAGTTCACTCCGGCCTGCTCAGCCAAGCGGCCTATGGTGAGATGTCGCACGGAGAAACCTCTTGAACCCGTAGTCACTACGGGATGCACAATACAGCCATGAGCCTTCCAGAAGAAATCGAGTCCACGCCAGTTGGTATGAGGCGTCGCCCGGACCTGCTTGCGAGCGCCGTTGCCGTCGGTGGTGGCGTCCTGTCCGTATTTGCATGGGCGGCCTGCTGCGTCCTTCCGCTGGCCCTATCTTTGGCCGGAGTATCTTTCGCGGGCGCCGCCGTCATCGCAGGGCAGCGGAGTTTGCTGACCATCGTAGCTATTGCGGCGCTTGCATTGGGGTGGCTGCTTCATTGGAGAAGGCGGCGTCGCTGTGCCGCTGACGCAGCTTGCCCCCAACCATCACGGGCCGCGTTCTGGCTGATGATACTAGCCACTGCGCTCGTGGCGCTGGCTGTGGCGTGGGAACCCCTCGTAGAACCATGGGCGATGGTGCGTCTGGCGACGATCCGATGACGACAGTGATCCTTCTATCCACTCTGACTTGCCCGCACTGTGGCCATCAAGCGACCGAAGAGATGCCCACAGATGCGTGCATCTATTTCTACGACTGCACGGGTTGCGGTCAGAAGCTGAAGCCCAACCCCGGCGACTGTTGCGTGTTCTGCTCGTTCGCTGATGTCCCGTGTCCGCCGATACAGGTCGATGGGCCTGGGTGTTGCAGCTAGGCTTGCGCGATGGCCGACCACGCGACACCGAACCTGCCCGCAATCGACTTCGAGGTGACCTCGCAGTTTTACCGGAAGCTGGGCTTCGAACAGGGGTGGCGCGATGACGGTTGGATGATCATGACGCGCGGCTCGCTGATGCTGGAGTTCTTTCCTCATCCCGAGTTGGCTCCGAATGACAGCTGGTTTAGTTGTTGTCTTCGCTTGGACGCTCTGGACGCTTTCCACGCCATGGCGCGCGCCGCCGGCATTCCGGATCAGTGCTGGGGATGGCCTCGGATGGGGGAACCCAAGCTCGAGGATTCGGGCATTCGCATCGCCTATCTGGTCGATCCGAACGGGTCGCTGATCCGGCTCATACAGAATTGAGTCGGGACAGCTCCACCCGTATGTCCGCTTTCCACCCATAGCCGCCTTTGCGACGGTCCGCTTCAGGCGTAGGGCGCTTACGCCGTCAGCGCCGGGTCCAGATATTTCAGGTTCTCCGCCCGAATCTTCGCCGCCGCCTCGTCGTAGAGGAAGGGCAGGAAGGCGAAGCGTTCGCCGCGGGTCACGGGCGTGGCCTCGTGCAGGATCGAGCAGGAGAAGACGCAGGCGCCGCCGGGGGGCGGTCGGTAGGTGCGCGCGCCGTATTCGGGGAATCGCAGGTCGCCGCCGTCGTAGTCGGCGTTGAGGTTGATGGAGACGGCGAACCGGCGGTGCGCCGTCCCTTTTGTGGTGTTGTCGCGGTGCGGGCGGAAGAAGCCGCCGGTTTCGGCGTCGTAGCGGGCCACCAGATAACGTTCGATCCGGGTCGGCTCGAAGTTGAAGGCCTTGCGGATCTGCGGGATCAGCCGCCGCGTCAGCCGCGCCACCACCTGTTTCTGCAGGGCCTCGTCCTCGACGATGACGTCCGAGCGCCGCTTGTGCTGGTCGTTCATCATCAGGGTGGTGACGCCGTCGACCTCGCGCATGAAGCCCGAGGGCTCGCCGCCGGTCTCGCGATAGAGGGCGATCAGCCGTTCGCAGAAGCCGGCCTCGAAGATGCGCGGGGTGACCAGCACCGGGGCCATGCCCTCGAAGCCGCCGTGGGTCGGCGGCGGCGGCAGGGCGGGGACGCGGTCGACCAGGGCCTCGGCCTGATCGGCGCCGACCGCGGCCATGACGTGCAGGGCCGGATCGACCAGGAACCAGCGCTCCGTCTCTGCCGCGTCGTAGAGGGCGGCGACGGCGCCGTCGGGATCGAACAGGAAGCGCAGGCCCGGCAGCCGGTCCTCGCGGGATTTGCGCCCCTTGTCCTCGCCCGTCACCACGACGAAGGCGCTGGCGTGGACGTCGTTGAAGGCTGTCCGCCGCCGCTCGATCGCGGCGACGGCGGCCTCGACGGCGGGCCCCGCCTTGACGAAGGCCAGCAGCAGATAGCGGCCCGCCGCCGTGTCGAAGACGTAGCGCGGATTGGTCAGGCCCTCGGCCGCGAAGGTCGGGGCGGGATCGCCGTAAAGCAAAGCCATTCCCGGACGATGCCCGGCAAGCCCGGCGTTTTACAAGCGCCTGTTTTGGAGCCAGGCCTGACGGCTTGAAGGTTCATCACGACGGACACGACGAATCCACAGAGGACACGACGGGACCTGCCCCCGGATCTGACCCCGTCGTGCTCGTTGTGGTCCCATTGTGTTCGTTGTGATGAACCTGCCTCGCTCGGGTCCGCCGGCTTCCGTCGGAAGCCCGGCTTCGCCGGGAGATCGCGGCTGGACCTAGCCCGCGGCCATGACGCCGCAGACGACGCGGTCGCCGGCCCCGCCGATCGGCTGGCTGGAATGGTCGTCCATCGCGGCGTGGATCACCAGGGCCGAGCCGTCGGCGTCCCACAGCCATTGGCCGGGACCCTCGCGGGCGATGCGGGCGCGGGTGGTGAAGACCTCGGCCCGGACGCGGCCCTGGGCGTCGGCGAAGACATTGGGCAGGTCGCCGTCGTCGGGGCCGGCGGCGTTCAGCAGGCCGTGCGGGGCCCTGGGCTCGCCGTGGTTGATATGGCCGCCGGCCGAGGTGAAGGGGGCGGCGCACTGGCCCGTGGCGTGGATGTGGGCGCCGTGCCAGCCGGGGGTCAGGCCGTCGGCCTCGATGCGGATCAGCAGGCCGGTCGGTCCCTGGGTCAGGATGGCCCGGCCGACATTGGTCCCGGCCGCGTTCACCAGGGTCGCCTCGCCGAAATCGCCCACGGCGGCCCGTTCGGGGGCGTGGGCGTAGTCGTTGGCGGTGACGCTGACGCAGCCTCCCAGGAGCGCGATCAGCGGCAGGACGGCGAAGGCGGCGAGACGTGCAGGACGCATGGTGAAAATTCCCTGTCTTATACGGGCCATTGCCGGCGGCTTCGCTTTGCCACCACAGCCCCCGGATGCTAGAAAACCTGTTAGCGGATCACGTTCCGATTCCGGCCATTTAAAGCCCGATTTCCTTGACCGACGACAGCTATAACAACGCCCTGCCGCCTTCGTCGGGCGCAGGCGGCGATATCTCCACCATCACGATCGAGGACGAGCTGCGCCGCTCGTATCTCGACTACGCCATGAGCGTGATCGTGTCGCGCGCCCTGCCGGACGCGCGGGACGGGCTGAAGCCCGTGCACCGGCGCATCCTGTACTCGATGTACGAAGCCAAGATGACGCCGGAGCGCAGCTATTCGAAATGCGCCCGCGTGGTCGGCGACGTGCTGGGCCGGTTCCACCCGCACGGCGATCTGTCCGTCTATCATGCGCTGGTGCGCATGGCGCAGCCGTTCTCGATGGGGCTGATGCTGGTCGACGGCCAGGGCAATTTCGGCTCGGTCGACGGCGATACCCCGGCCTCGATGCGATACACCGAGTGCCGCATGGCCCCGGCGGCGGCGGCCCTGCTGACCGACATCGACAAGGACACGGTCGATTTCCAGCCGAACTACGACGAGAAGGAGATGGAGCCCGTCGTCCTTCCGGCGCGGATTCCCAACCTGCTGGTCAATGGGGCGGGCGGCATCGCCGTCGGCATGGCGACCAACATCCCGCCGCATAACCTGGGCGAGATCATCGACGCCTGCGTCGCCCTGCTGGACGATCCGAACATCGGCGACGACGCCCTGCTGGACATCGTGCCGGGGCCGGACTTCCCGACCGGCGGCGAGATCATGGGCCGGACCGCGCCGCGCAACGCCCTGCGCGAGGGCCGCGGCTCGGTCATGGTCCGCGGCAAGGCCACGATCGAGACGATCCGCAAGGACCGCGAGGCCATCGTCGTCACCGAGCTGCCCTTCCAGGTCAACAAGCAGACCCTGATCGAGCGCATCGTCGAAATGGTGCGCGAGAAGCGGATCGAGGGCATTTCCGACGTCCGCGACGAATCCGACCGCGACGGCATGCGGATGGTGATCGAGCTGAAGCGCGACGCCTCGGGCGACGTGGTGCTGAACCAGCTGTGGCGCTTCACGGCCATGCAGTCGTCGTTCGGCGTCAACATGCTGGCGCTGAACCACGGCCGGCCGGTGCAGATGGGCCTGCGCCAGCTGCTGGAGGCCTTCCTCGAGTTCCGGGAAGAGGTGGTCGTCCGCCGCATCAAGTTCGAACTGGCCAAGGCCCGCGACCGCGGCCACGTGCTGGTCGGTCTGGCCGTGGCGGTCGCCAATATCGACGAGGTCATCCACATCATCCGCAGCTCGGCCGATCCGGCCGAGGCGCGCGAGCGGCTGCAGGCCAAGGCCTGGCCGGTGGGCGACATGATCGCCCTGATCGAGCTGATCGCCGACCCGCGCTCGATGCTGGTCGAGGGCGACAAGCTGAACCTGACCGATGAGCAGGCGCGGGCCATCCTGGCCCTGACCCTGTCGCGCCTGACCGGTCTCGGCCGCGACGACATCTTCGGCGAGGCGCGCGAGCTGGCCGACACCATCCAGGGCCACCTGACCCTGCTGTCGGACCGCGCCAACATCCTGGGCGTGATCCGCGAGGACCTGCTGCTGGTGAAGGACGAGTTCGCCGTGCCGCGGCGGACGATGATCGGCGACGGCGATTTCGAGCTGGAAGACGAGGACCTGATCCCGCGCGAGGACATGGTCGTGACCGTCACCCACGGCGGCTATGTCAAGCGGGTGGCGCTGAACGCCTACCGGACCCAGCATCGCGGCGGCAAGGGCCGCTCGGGCGTGGCCATGAAGGACGACGACGCCGTGGTCGGCGTGTTCTCGGCCTCGACCCATACGCCGGTGCTGTTCTTCGCCACCAACGGCAAGGCCTACAAGCTGAAGACCTGGCGTCTGCCGCTGGGCGGGCCGACGTCGCGCGGCAAGGCCTTCGTCAACCTCCTGCCGATCGAGCCGGGCGACAGCATCATGAACGTCCTGCCCCTGCCCGAGGACGAGGCGGAGTGGGCCAACTACGACATCATGTTCGCCACCCGCTCGGGCGACGTGCGTCGCAACAAGCTGAGCGACTTCGCCACCGTCAACCGGGCCGGCAAGATCGCCATGAAGCTGGAGGACGGCGACCGGATGGTCGGCGTGGCCCTGTGCACCGCCGAGGACGACGTCATGCTGACGACCGCCCTGGGCCGGGCCATCCGCTTCAAGGCCGACGACGTGCGGGTGTTCAAGGGCCGGGATTCCACCGGCGTCCGCGGCGTGCGCCTGCAAAAGGACGACGAGGTCATCTCCATGGCCGTGCTGGGCCGGGTCGACGCCACGCCGGAAGAGCGGGCCGCCTATGTCAAACACGCCAACGCCATGCGCCGCGCCGCCGGCGACGAGGACGACACGCCGGTCGAGGCGGACGACGAGGCGGTGGCTGAAGCCGCCCTGTCCGTCGAGCGCATCGCCGAACTGGGGGCCGCCGAGCAGTTCATCCTGACGGTGACCGAGACCGGCTTCGGCAAGCGCTCTTCGGCCTATGAGTACCGGCGCACGGGTCGCGGCGGGCAGGGGCTGACGGCCCACGGCCTCGGTGGGCGCGCCGGGACCCGGCTGGCGGCCTCCTTCCCGGTCGAGGACGGCGACGACCTGCTGCTGGTGACCTCGGGCGGGCAGATGATCCGCACGCCCGTGGGCCAGGTCAGAATCGTCGGCCGGTCAAGCCAGGGCGTGACCATCTTCCGCACCGCGGAGGGCGAACGGGTCGTCTCGGTCGAGCGCCTGCCGGATTCCGGCGGGGACGATGAGGCCGATATCGGCGAGGGCGGAGAGGGCGGCGAGGGCGAGGCCTGAGCCGGACGCTCTTCATCGATGGCGAGCCGGCGACGCTCGAGGATCTGTCCCATCAGGTCCTCGCGAACTACGGAGCCTACACCTCCTTCCGGGTGGAAGGCGGCGGGGTGCGGGGCCTTGACCGCCATCTGACGCGACTGGAGCGGCAGGCGACTGCGCTGTTCGGCGAAAGCCCGCCGGAAGCCCTGTTCCGGACCCGGATCCGGCAGGCGTTGGCGGGGCGGAACGACGCCTGGGTTCGGGTCAGCCTGTTCTCGCGGGACATCACCCACCGGGACGCCAGCCGGGTGGGGGAGCCGAGCATCATGGTGGCGGTCGGCGCGCCGCCGCCGCCGCTGGCCGGGCCGCTTCGGCTGACCGTCCAGACCTATGCGCGGGAGGAGCCGGAACTCAAACATACCGCGACGTTCGGCCTGATGCGCGCGCGCCGGGCCGCCCGGGCGGCCCGATTCGACGACGCGCTGTTCGCGGACGCGGATGGCGTGATTTCGGAGGGCAGCCTTTGGAATATAGGATTCCTGCGCGGCGAGACGGTGGTCTGGCCGCAGGCCCCGATGCTCGCGGGCGTCGCCCAGGCGCTGGTCGGCGACGGCCTGGAGCAGGTGGGCATGCGATCGGAGATCCGGCCGGTGACGGTGGATGGGCTGGACGGCTTCGACGGCGCCTTCATCTGCAACAGCGCGACGCCGGCCTGCGCGGTCGCCTCGATCGACGGGGTCGCTTACGAGATCGACCCCTCCCGGCTGGGCGCGCTGGCCCTCGCCTGGGCGTCACAGCCTCGTCAGCCGATCTAGGCCGCTCCGGCCCCACCTGCTAAACCGCTGGAAAGGCGGGGAGGAACGCATGCGCATCGGCCTGTACCCAGGCACATTCGATCCCGTCACCAACGGGCATATGGACATCATCGGGCGGGCGGTGAAGCTGGTCGACCGGCTGGTCATCGGCGTGGCGCGCAATGACGACAAGGGGCCGCTGTTCACCACCGACGAACGGGTGATCATGTTGCGCGCCGAGGTCGCCCACCTCGGCGAGAAGGTCGAGGTGCGGGCCTTCGACAGCCTGCTGATGCATTTCGCCGAGTCGCTGGACGCCAGCATCATCGTGCGCGGCCTGCGCGCCGTGGCCGACTTCGAATACGAGTTCCAGATGACGGCGATGAACCAGCGCCTCAATGCCGACATCGAGACCGTCTTCCTGATGGCCGACCCGCGGCACCAGGCGATCGCCTCGCGGCTGGTCAAGGAGATCGCCCGTCTGGACGGCGCGATCGACAGTTTCGTCAGCCCCGCCATCGCCGAAGCGGTGCGGGCCAAGGTCAAGGGATAGTCACCGCTTTGAAGATCGTCGCCGCCGCCGCCCTGTCGCTTTCCCTGCTCGCCGCCGCACCGGCCGTCGCCCAGACCGCCTCCGCGGACTGGCGCACGGTCGCGCCCGAGAATCTGCTGGTCATCGATACGGCCAAGGGCCGGATCCTGGTCGAGCTGGAGCCGCGCATGGCCCCTCGCGCGGTCGAGCGCATCCGCACCCTGGCCGACCAGGGCTTCTATGACGGGCTGAAATTCCATCGGGTGATCACCGACTTCATGGCCCAGACCGGCGACCCGCAGGGGACAGGGCAGGGGGGCAGCGACCTGCCCGATCTGGCCGCCGAATTCGAGTTCCGGCGCGGCCGCGACGCCGGCTTCGTCCGGGCCATGGCGACGCCGCAGGGGCAGACGGGCCTCGTGGGCTCCGTGCCGGTGACCACCCAGCCCGACGCCCAGATGATGGTCACCGCCGACTTCAAGACGGGCGCCCAGGGCCTGTTCTGCCCCGGCGTGGCCGGCATGGCGCGCGGCGGATCGGTGGACAGCGCCAACAGCCAGTTCTTCCTCATGACCGGGGCCAAGGAGGACCTGAACGGCCGCTACACGCCGTTCGGCCGTGTCGTCGCGGGCATGGACGTGGTTCGCGCGCTCAAGGCAGGCTTGGAGGCGCAGAACGGAACCGTCGTCGATCCCGACGTGATGACCCGCGCCCGCACCGCCGCGGCGATGCCGGAAGGCGAGCGGCCGGCCGTGCGCGTCGCCGCGGGCGCCGCCCTGCTGGCCGAGGTCGAGCGGGTCCGGGCCGAGCGCGGCGCCGCCTTCACCGTTTGCGATGTCCAGCCGCCGGCCGAGGTCGTCGGGGGCTGATCCTGCTGTCCTGAATGTCTGGGGAGGCCGCCATGAAGTCGATATCCGCCGCCACGCTGCTCGCCGCCGTCCTGATCGGGGGGCCGGCGCTGGCCCAGGACGTGGGCGGCCCGCCGCCTCCGCCCGCCCCGACGCCGGAGACCACCATCGCCGCCACGGAATGGCGCGCCGTTCCGGCCGAGAACCTGCTGGTGATCGACACCACGAAGGGCCGGATTCTGGTCGAGCTGATGCCCGAGGTCGCCCCGCTGCACGTCGAGCGGATCAAGCTGCTGGCCCGGCGCGGCTTCTACGACAATGTGCCGTGGCACCGGGTGATCGACTGGTTCATGGCCCAGACCGGCGATCCGCTGGGCAATGGAGAGGGGCAGAGCCCCTATCCCGACCTGGTCGCCGAATTCACCTTCCGCCGCGATCCGGCCATGCCGTTCGCGGCCGTGGCCGAGCCGACCGGCGCGCGCGTCGGCTTCTTCCACTCCCTGCCGGTGCAGACCCAACCCGATTCGGCCTTCGCCCAGACCGGGGACGGCAAGGTGCACGGCTGGGGCCTCTACTGCCCGGGCGTGGCCGGCATGGCGCGCGACGTCGGCAACGACACCGCCAACAGCCAGTTCTTCATCATGCGCCAGGCCTATCCGGCGCTGGACAAGCGCTACACCATCTGGGGCATGACCGTGGACGGGCTGGACGTGGTCCGGAGCCTGCAGGTGGGCGACGGCGAGAACGGCATGATGACCCAGGCCCAGCCGGACCGGATGACCCGCATGCGCGTCGCCGCCGACATCCCCGAGGCGGAACGGCCGACGGTGCAGGTGCTGGCGACCGACTCGCCGCGCTTCCGGGCCCTGGTCGAGGCGGCGCGGAGCGCGCGCGGCGCCGATTTCTCGGTGTGCGACGTGACCCTGCCGATTCAGGTCGTGAACTGAATCACCGCCTGCGGCGGCGTCGCCGGGGCCGGTGCTCCTCGCGCATCTTCTGCAGCAGCAGGCCCTCGCGCAAGCCGCGGTCGGCGACCCGGACCCGTTCCGACGGCCAGGCGCGCTGCACCGCCTCCATGATCGCCGCCCCGGCGAGGACGAGGTCGGCGCGGTCCGGGCCGATGCAGGACTCGGCGGCGCGACCCTCGGGGCCCAGCTGCATCAGCCGTTCGGCCGCCTTTTCGCAGTCGCCGCGGGTCATCCACAGGCCGTCGACCAGATTGCGCTGATAGCGGCGCAGGCGGAGATGGATGCCGGCCAGGCTGGTGATGGCGCCCGAGGTGCCGACCAGATGGGCCCGGCCGGCGGCGAAGACCTCGCGCAGGGCCGGATCGATCGGCGCCTGCGACAGGGCCTCGCCCATGTCCGCGACCATGGCCTCGTACCAGCCGTTCTGCGCCTCGGTCGTGGCGTTCGCGGGCTCGGGGTGGCGCTCCGCCAGGGTGACGACGCCGATCGGCGCCGACATCCAGCCCTCCAGCACGAAACGGCCCTCCGTCCGCTTCAGCCAGCTGAGCTCGGTGGAGCCGCCGCCGACGTCGACCACCAGGACGGCCTCGGCCGTGTCGTCGAACAGGTTCAGGCAACCCTCGACGGAGAGCCGGGCCTCTTCGATCGGATCGATGATGCGCAGGCGCAGGCCGGTGCCCTCGCGCACCCGTTCGATGAAGGCGGCGCCGTTGTCGGCCTGACGGCAGGCCTGGGTCGCGACGGCCATCAGACGGGTCGATTCCACGCCCTTCTTCGCGACCCGCTCGCCGCACATGACCAGGGCCTCATAGGCCCGCTCCATGGCCGCGTCGTCGAGGCGGCCGGTGCGTGACAGGCCCTCGCCGAGACGGACGATGCGGCTGAAGGAATCCACCACGCGGAACCCGTCCCGCGCCGGGCGGGCGATCAGCAGGCGGCAGTTGTTGGTCCCCAGATCGAGCGCTCCGTAGAGGGGCGCCTCCCGACCTGATGCGCCGGATCCGTCGGAGGCGCCGCCGCGGGCGCGCTGACCGCCGAACCCGGAACGCTGGGACCGGGGAGCGCCCGCGGGCGCGCCGATCTCCGGCATGGGCCGAACTTTCACGGTGGGCGGTCCAAAACGGCGCCCGTCCCGCACAACCTAGACCCGACGGCTCGCCCGCGCCAAGGCGATGTGACGTGAAAATGAACGAACCGGCGGTCATATCGCTCAGGTTGGATGGCGCACTCTGGCGTCATGACCGATGAAATCGTCGCCAAATTTGGACTGGGCCAGATCGTCCGCCACCGCGACGCCGCCTTTCGCGGCGTGGTGATCGACGTCGACCCGGTGTTCACCGGCAAGCCCGGCGAAACCGGAGACATCTCGCCGGACCAGCCCTTCTACCAGGTGCTGGCGCTGGGCGCGGAGGGCGGCTTCGTCGCCTATGCGCCCGAGGATGCGCTGGAGCACGACCCGGAGCTGTCGTCCGTCGCCCGCGAGGCCGAGAGCCGCTGGTTCACGGTGGACGGACAGGGGCGCTACGCGCCGAAGTCGCACGCCATCCACTGACTGTGGCGCTGGCGCCGCCGCCGCCCCGGGCCTAGATTGGAGCCCAAGGGACCGTCAGAGTCCGAAGCGAGCAGGAGCGCCTTCATGTCCGATTTCGAGCATGTCTTCGAAACGCCGCCCGAGGGCGCGGCGGCGGACTGGACCATTCCCCAGGACTGGGCCGCCTATACAGAAGTCGAGCACCGCACCTGGGACACCCTGTACGCGCGACAGATGAAGATCCTGCCGGGGCGGGCCGCCGACGTCTTCCTGAAAGGGCTGTCGGCGCTGGACCTGAACACCGGCGGCATTCCCGACTTCGAGACCATGAACCCCAAGCTGCAGGCCCTGACCGGCTGGACGGTGGTCTGCGTGCCCGGCCTGGTGCCGGACGAGGTGTTCTTCGACCATCTGGCCAACCGCCGCTTCCCCTCGGGCCAGTTCATCCGCAAGCCGGACCAGCTGGACTATCTGCAGGAGCCGGACATCTTCCACGACGTCTTCGGCCATGTGCCGATGCTGACCGACCCCGACTTCGCCGCCTATATGGAGGCCTACGGCAAGGGCGGGCAGCGGGCGGCGTCCCTGGGCATGCTGCAGAACCTGGCCCGGCTGTACTGGTACACGGTCGAATTCGGCCTGATGCAGGACGAGGGCGGCCTGCGCATCTATGGGGCCGGCATCGTCTCCTCGGCGACCGAGAGCGTCTTCGCGCTGGAGGATCCGTCTCCGAACCGGCTCGGTTTCGACCTGGAGCGGGTGATGCGGACCCTCTACCGGATCGACGACTTCCAGCAGGTCTATTTCGTCATCGACACGATCGAGCAGCTGAAGCGCGAGACGCTGCAGGATTTCGGCCCGATCTACGAGCGGCTGAAGGGCGCCGAGGCCATCGCCATCGACGCCATCCTGCCGACCGACCGGGTCTTCACCCGCGGCACCCAGGCCTATGCGGCCCGGGGCGGACGCTTCGCGGCCTGAGGCTTGACCCCCAGCAGCAGGCCGAACCAGCCGATGCGGCGCGCGATCTCATAGGCCAGGAAGCAGGCCGCGAAGGTGGCGGCGATCAGCACGCTGGCCTCGACCGCGAGGGGTAGCCGCAGCTGCGCCAGATGGTGGCCGAGCACGACGATGGCGGTCTGGTGCACGATGTAGAAGGGGAAGACCCCGACGGTCAGGTAGCGCAGCGCCGGACCGCCGCGGTTCAGATGCTTCGCCCCGAAACCGAGGATGGCCGCGATGAAGGCCCACTGGTCGGCCGCATAGACGATCCGCATGGCCCGGCGCAGGGCGTCGGCGGGCATGGCGTCCTCGGCCCGGTATTCCCAGGCGTAGCCGGCCCAGGCCGCCCAGGCGACGAGGGCGAGGATCAGCGCCGGCCAGCGCAGGCGGATGAAGCCCTGGCGCAGGGCCTCGGACCGGGCCGTCAGGAAACCGAACAGGAAGGCGCTGAACGACAGGGCGTGATTGTACCAGTCGTTGACCAGATCGTGGGTGATCTCGAAGCGGTAGGCGAGGCCCCAGCGGATCGCGGCGAGGAAGACGATGGGCCAGATCAGCAGTCCCCAGCCCTTCAGGCCGCGCTCGAGCAGGCCGCCGAGGGCGCGCAGGCGACCGGAAGACAGGGCCAGCAGTGCGGCCAGGATCAGGCTGTAGACCAGCAGATAGGCCACGAACCACATGTGGTTCCAGGTCGGGGTGACGAGGCAACCGCCGTCGGGCCCGCACCAGTTCCCCGAGGCGGTGGCGTAGCGAACCCAGAAGTCGGCGGTGATCGGGTTGCGATAGGCGTCGGCCTGCGGCGCCAGACGGCCGACCGCCTCGACGATCTCGTAGTAGCTCTGCGGCGGGACGATCACGAACATGGCGAACAGCAGGGGCGGCAGCAGCCTGAGCGTCCGCGATCCGGCGAGCCGACCGGCGCCGACGCGGCCGTCGCGGGCCAGGCTGTCGGCGAGGAAGCGGGTGGCCGCCCCGGAGACCAGGAACAGCAGGGTCAGCCGCCACGGATTGGTCAGCTGCATGATCGGCTCGAGCGCCTCGACCTCGTGGCTGGATTTCACGTGCCAGTCCCACGGCACGTAGAACATGCCGACGTGATACAGAATCAGCAGCAGGAAGGCCCCGACGCGGATCCAGTCGAGGTCGTGACGGCGGTCCGGCGAGGGGATGACGGATGGGGATGACACGGGCGGGCACTCCATGAGCGGCGAGGTATCGCGATCGTCGGCGCCCGGCCCGTCGGGGCAAGACCGGCGGGACCGGCGGCCGGGCTCGAGGGATGGGCGCGGCGGCACGGGGACGGGCGGCGCGCCTCGCGGGACGGGCGGCCTGCTGGAAGGCGCTCTGGATCGCCTGCGCGAGGTCGAGGCCCGCGATCTGATGATCGGCGCCCTGGCCATCGCCGGGGGCGCCGCGGCGGTCACGGTGGTCAACGCCCTGACCGTGCAGGTCGACCATCCGGACGTGCGCGCCTGGGAGCCCTGGGTCTGGGAGAGCACCAGCGCCCTGGTGGTGGTGCTGCTGGCCTGGCTGCCTTGGCTCAGCACCGCCGCGGCGCCGCCGGAGATGGTGCGGGATGGCTGGCGCGCCCGGGCCGCCTTCGCCGGCGCCCATCTCGCCGCCGCCGCGATCTGGAGCGCCCTGCACGTCGTCGGCATGATGAGCCTGCGCCTGGCGGTCTACGGCCTCGCGGACGCGGGCCCCTATGAGCCGGGGCCGGCGGGCGAGGTCTATCTGTACGAGTTCCGCAAGGATCTGCTGAGCTACGCCGCCTTCGTCGGCCTGTTCTGGATCCTGCGGCGGCTGCGCCGGACCGGGCGGACGACCCTGCATCCGGTCAGTTTCGACATCCGCGACGGGGCCCGCATCATCCGCGCGCCGGTGGGGGAGATCCTGGCCGTGTCCTCGGCGGGCAACTACGTGGAATTCTGGCTCGCCGACGGACGACGGCCGCTGATGCGCGCCACCCTGGCCGCCATCGAAGTGGAGCTGGAGACCTACGGCTTCGTGCGGGCGCACCGGTCGTGGCTGGTCAACGGCGCGCGGGTCACGGGGCTGGAGCCGGACGGCTCGGGCGACTGGACCGTGGAACTGGGCGAGGTGCGGGCCCCGCTGTCGCGGCGGTTCCCCGAGGCGCTCGCCCGGCTCAGGGGCTAGCGCCCGAGGGCCTTGCCCATCCGGACCAGCGGCACCGGCGCGCCGCCGCGGTCGTCCTCGAAGCGTTCGATCTCGCGATAGCCGGCGGCGCGATAGAGGGGCTCGCCGCCGAGGGTGGCGACCAGCTCGGCGCGGTCGTAGCCGGCGGCGCGGGCGGCGTCCTCGCACAGGCCGAGGATCATCCGGCCGACGCCGCGCCTGAGGAATTCCGGGGCCGTGTACATGGCGCGGATGCGAGCGGCGTCGACGCCGGGCGTCAGCGGCGCGGGCTCGCGGCCCGGGGTGTGGTCGCCGCCGTATTCGGTGATCCGGCCGCTCCAGCCGCCGCAGCCGGCCATCACGCCGTCGCTCTCGACGATGAAATAGGTCCGGTCGGCGATGATCTGGCTGTCGATGCCCATCAGCCGGCGGCTGGCGGCGATCTGGTCGGGCGTCAGGAAGTCGGCCAGCGGCCGGGTGATGGCGCGGTCCATCAGGGCGACGAGGACGGGGATGTCGGCCTCTGTGGCGATGCGGTGGATCAGCATCTCAGGCTCGCTGGAAAGGGTAGAAATCGGGGCCCAGTTCGAGGATGGAGGTCAGCTCGTCGAGGGCGCCGCGGCTCTCGTCCAGCAGGGCGGAATCGGCGAGGTCGGCGGGCGTCAGCGTGTCGCGGTACCAGTTGGAGGCCCAGATCGACAGGCGGGCGTGGAGCTCGTCGGTCATCCGCATGGCGGGGTTGGTCGCGGCCAGTTCGGCCTCGGTCAGGGCGACGCGCAGTCGCAGGCAGGCGGGGCCGCCGCCGTTGCGCATCGACTGGCGCACGTCGACGTATTCCACCTTGCCGATCGGGCCGTTGGAGGCGGCGAGGGCTTCGGCGACGGCGTGGCTGCGCGCGTTGTCGCGGGTCTCGGTCGGGCAGATCAGGGTCAGGCGGTCCTCGCCCGGAATCCGCACCAGCATGGAGTTGAACAGATAGCTGGAGATGGCGTCGGCCAGCGGCAGGTCGGCGGAGGAGACCTCGACGAAGATGGGTTCGAACCGGTCGCCGGCGGCGGCGCGGATGGCGGCCTTGGTCGCCGCCGTGTCCTCGAAGGCGAGGTCGTGGAAGAACAGGGTCTCCAGCGCCCCGACGCAGACCACGTCATTGTGGAAGGTGCCGCCGGCGATGGCGGCGCTGGACTGGCGGGCCAGCACCACGCCGGACGCGCCGTGGCGGCGGGCGACGGCCTCGGAGGCCTCGCGGGTCTGGCGGGCCGGGTACTGGCCCTGCCAGTGCTCCCAGGCCTCGCGGCCCCAGACCAGCAGATTGACCCCCGGCTCGCCATGGTCGGCGCACAGGCGGACGTGGTTGGCGGCGCCCTCGTCGGCGAGGTGGGCGACGGCGGGCAGGGCGTCGTGGACCGCGAACCGGGCGGGGTCCGGGAACAGGGCGTCCAGCGACCGCTTCGTCTGGGCGTGCTCCAGCGAGCGGTGCAGGTTGGTGACGAGGTTGGCGGGGGTGAAATGCACCCGGCCATCGGCGGCGTCGGCCGAGGGCGTCACCGTGGCGGCGTTGGCGGCCCACATGGGCGAGGCCGAACAGGCGGCGGCGGCGAAGGACGGCGCCTCCTTCCAGGCCCGCTCCAGCACCTGCGCGTCGGAGCCCGTGAAGCCGAGGCTGCGCAGGAAGGGGATGTCGGGCCGCTCGTGCGGCGGCAGGACGAACTGCGGCAGGCCGAGGTCCGCCAGCCGCTTCATCTTGTCGAGGCCCTGCAGCACGGCCGCGCGCGGGTTGGACGCCTCGCCCTTGTTCAGGCTGGAGGCGAGGTTGCCGGGGGACAGGCCGGCATAGGAATGGGTAGGGCCGATCAGGCCGTCGGCGTTGGCTTCGACGGCGCGCGAGGTCATGAGCGCAGGCCCTTGATTTCGCTCTCGATATTCTTGACCGTCCCCGCCTCGAAACTGGCCACGGGATAGGCGCAGTAGTCGGCGGCGTAGTAGGCCGACGGGCGGTGGTTGCCGCTGGCGCCGAGGCCGCCGAAGGGCATGTCGCCGGCGGCGCCGGTGGTCGGGCGGTTGAAGTTGACCACCCCGGCGCGGATGCGGCGGATGAAATGGTCCCAGTTGGCCGGGTCATCGCTGACCAGACCGGCGGACAGGCCGTAGCGGGTCGCGTTGGCCTCGGCGATGGCGGCGTCGAACGACGACACGCGGGTCACCGACAGGAAGGGGGCGAACATCTCCTCGTCAGGGACGGCGACGCCGGTGACGTCGATGATCGCCGGTTTGACGAAGGCGCCGGGCAGGTTGTCGACCGGGCCGGAGGCGCGGATGACCTTTGCGCCCATGTCGATGCGATCCTGCAGCGCCTTCAGCGCGGCTTCGGCCGCCTTCACCGAGATCAGCGGTCCGGCGTAGGGCTCCGGCGTCGAATTCCACGGGGCCAGGATCAGGCGATCAACCATTGATTCCACGGCCGCCACGATGGCGTCGCCCCGCGGGCCTTCCGGCACGATCAGGCGGCGGGCGCAGGAGCAGCGCTGGCCAGTGGTGACGAAGGCGGACTGGACCACGATCCCGGCCACGGCCTCGGCGTCGGCCACGTCCCAGACCACCAGCGGATTGTTGCCGCCCAGTTCGAGGGCGAGGATGACGTGCGGATCGTCGGCGAATTTGCGCCGGAAATGCGCCCCGGCCGCGCCCGACCCCGTGAACATCAGGGCGTCGATGCCGCTGTCCAGCAGGGCGGCGCCCGTGTCGCGTCCCCCCTGGACGACATTGACCACGCCGGCCGGGAGGTCGGCTTCGGCGAAGGCCTCGGCCATCAGCTGGCCGGTCAGGGGCGTCTCTTCGGACGGCTTGAAGACGACCGTGTCGCCGGCGAGCAGGGCCGGGACGATATGGCCGTTGGGCAGGTGGCCGGGGAAGTTGAACGGGCCGAGCACCGCCGCGACCCCGTGCGGGCGGTGGCGCAGCACGGCCTGGCCGAAGGCGGTGTCGGCGATGCGTTCGCCGGTGCGCTCGTCATAGGCGCGAATCGAGATGTCGACCTTGCCGGCCATGGCGCCCAGTTCGGCGGTCGTCTCCCACAGCGCCTTGCCGGTCTCGCGGCTGATCGCCTCGGCCATGGCGGGCGCGCGCTCCTTCAGCACGGCCTGATAGCGTTTGACGGCGTCGATGCGATCCTGCCTCGGGCGGTCGGCCCAGTCGGGGAAGGCGGCGCGGGCGCGGTCCGTGGCGGCCTGGACCTCGGCGGCCGAGGCGGCGGCGCCCTCCCAGACGGTTTCGCCGGTGGCGGGATCGATGGATTTGAAAGAGGTCATGGGGTCCAGATGGGGGCTCATGTCTTCACCCGCACGGTGTCGCCGGACCGCACCTTCAGGGCGTCGGCGGTTTCGCGGTTCAGGGTGACCGCATCACCCTCGACCACGGCGCGCTGGCGGACGGCGCGGAAGGCGGCGACGCTGTCGGTGGAGATCAGGGCCGGCAGTTCGGACTCGACCTCGTCGGCGATCCGGGCGGTCAGGCTGCGGGCGTCGCGGACGGTGCGGATGTTGTCGCGACCGCAGGAGACGGTGGGACCGGCGTCGAAGATGTCGACCAGGCCGTTGGGCCGGAAGCCCTCGCTCTCCAGTAGGGCCATGGCCGGCACGCCCTGCGGATGGACCTTGCCGATCACCGCCCGGGCGGGTTCGGGCAGCAGCTCGACATAGATGGGATGGCGCGGCGACAGGTCGAGGATGAACTGCTTGTCGGTCGAGCCGGTCATGCGGTCAGCGTCGTCGAACTCCATCGGGAAGAATTTGTGCGCCACATGATCCCAGAACGGGCAGGCGCCGTCGGGGGTGAAGACGCCGCGCAGCTCGGCCAGCACATTGTCGGCGAACAGGTCGGGCTGGGCCCCGATCAGCATGTAGCGCGACTGGCTGAGCAGGCGTCCGGCGCCGCCCTTGCGCCGGTCGGCCTTGAGGAACAGCGAGCCGACCTCGGTCCAGCCGGTGCATTCATTGACCAGCACCAGGGTCTGATGGTCCAGCTTCACCCCCAGCGACGGGGACGACTGGGTGTTGTTGACGAGGCGGAACGAGAAGAAGGGCCGGTTCAGTCCGACGGCGGCCTTGACCGAGCCGACGCCGTCGACGTCGCCCGTCTCCGACTCCTCGAGCATCAGGGTGTACCAGCAGTCCTGCGGGGCCAGCTTGCCGGAGAAGCTGTCGCGGCCCAGCTCGAGCCGCTCGGCCAGCTGGTCGGGATCCTCGGGCAGGCTGGTGAAGCCGGGGCCGCTGAGGATGGCCAGTTCAAGCAGGTGGTCGAGATCGGCGGGGCCGGCGGGTCGGACGACGAGCATGAGGGTTACATCGTCTCCAGACGCAGGGACTTCAGTTTGAGGGCGTCGATCTCGCCCGAGGCGATCTTGCACAGGATCAGGGCGCTGAGCTGCGCGCGTTCGACGAAGCTGGCGGGCCAGGCGAACTCCTGGTCCGAATGGATGTCGCCGCCCAGCACCCCGAGGGTGTCGATGTTCGGCAGGCCGGCCGCGTGCAGATTGTTGCCCTCGCAGACGCCGCCCGAGGGCTTCCAGGCAATGGTCTGGCCCAGCAGGACGCCGGTCTGGCGCACGGCCTCGAACAGGGCGGACTGGCTGGCGTCCATCGGCTTGGGCGCGCGGGTCATGCCGCCGTGCAGGTCCAGGGTCAGGCCGGGGAAGGGCGGTTCGGCCGCGACCTCGCGCACCGCCGCCTCGATCCAGTCGGCCGCCGCCTTGTCCGGCACGCGGACATTGAAGCGGACCACGGCGTTGTCGGCGACGACGTTCAGCGGGCCGCCGCCGGCGATCCTGGCGACATTGACCGTGACCCCCTCGCGCCGGCCGTTCAGGGCGTGCAGCCGGGCGGCGATGATGGCCGCCCCGGCCACGGCGTTGGCGCCTTCCTCGAAGGCGCGGCCGGCATGCGCCGCCTTGCCCGCGACGATCAGATGGTAGTTGCCGCTGCCCTTGCGCGCCCCGGCCAGGGTCCCGTCCGCCAGGGCCGGCTCATAGGTCATGCCGACATGGCCGCGCGCGCCCAGTTCCGCCAACAGGGGGGCGGAGGCGGGCGAACCGATCTCCTCATCCGGCGACAGCAGCACGGTCCAGCCCACGCGGGCCTTGTCGGGATGGGTTTCGAACGCCTCCAGCGCCGCCAGCATGACGCTGATCCCGCCCTTCATGTCGGCGACGCCGGGACCGTTCAGGGCGCCGTCGGGGCGGGTCGTCACGGTCTGGAAGGCGCTCTCCGCCGGGAAGACGGTGTCATAGTGACCGGTCAGGATCACCTGCACCGGCGCCTCAGACCGCATGGCGATCTTCAGGGCGTCGGCGTGGGCCTCCTCGCGCACCCGGCCGTCGTCGCCGACGCTGGTCGACCCGGCGGTGGGCAGGCGCGCGACCTCAGCCGACAGGGGCGCGGCGGCGGCCTCGAGCAGATCCAGCATCCGAGCCAGCCCGGCCGCGTTGCGGCTGCCCGAGTTGACGTTCGCCCAGTCGATCGCCCGGCCGACGATGGTCGTTCCGCGCGCCGCGACATGGTCGAGCACGGCCTGGTCGTGGGGGAGAATCCGCATGCGGCCGGACCCTAGCGGCCCCGAAAGCAAAGGTGAAGGCGGCCGCCGATTGTGCGTTGCACAGGCCCCGGGGCCTTATAGGGTGGCCGGGCCAAACAGGGAGGACACTGGCATGACTGACATGGTGAGGGCGATGAACCCGACCGCGGCGATATCGACGGCGGAGGAAGCGAAGGCGGCCGCGCGCGCCAGCGCGATCGCGATATTTCTGGGCGTGCTGTGGGGGATCATCGGCCTGGTCTGGTTGATGGGGCCGGGCGCGGCCGTCATGGACGCCGCCATGGCGGAAGCCGCCGCCTCCTCGCCCGAGGCCGCGGGCATGACGGAGATGATGGCGGGCGCGGCGGTCGGCGTCGCCGGCTTCATGGTCGTGATCCAGCTGATCCTCGGCCTGGTGCAGTGGTTCAAGCCGAACATCGTCATCCCGATCCTGTTCACCGTCCTGGTGGTCTACGGGCTCGGCAGCACTGCGCTGGGGATGATGATGGCCGAGCAGATGGATCTCGGAGCGGCAGCCGCGGCGACGCCGGCCTGGCAGACCTGGGGCGGCATCGCCCTGATGGTTGTGCAACTGCTGATGCACATCGCCGGCATCCGCGGGGCCAGCGCGATGGGCAAGTTCCGCGACGCCCAGGCCTACTGAGGCCTACCGGTTCGGGCGCCGGTCCTCGCGATCGGCGCCCGGCTCGCGGCTCTGGCGGCGCCAGCGGATCGACAGGCTGGCCTCGCCCTGTCCGCCGAATTTCGAGCTGACGGTCAGGTTCCGGCGCACTTGCCATTCGACATTGACCGCCGCGCCGTTCTCGCCGCCGCCGATGATCTCCAGATAGACGTCGTCGGTGATGTAGCGGCCGCCCGCGACAGTCAGACTGGAGGCCTCGCCGCCGAACGACAGCCGGTCCAGTCCGGCCAGCTCGCGCAGATTGCCGATCACATCGAAGCCGCCGCCGCCGGCCAGGGCGCCCACGCTCGCGGCCAGCTGGGCCGCCTCGAACGCCGACAGCTGGGAGGCCGAGCGCCCGAACAGCACCTGGGACAGGATCTCGTCCTGCGGCAGTTCCGGGGTCGAGGTCAGGGCGATCTCGGGCCGCGCCGCCGTGCCGGTGACCCGGATCGTGGCGGTCAGGGCCGGATCGTCCCGCGTCGCCGTCAGGTTCAGACGGATATTCTCCGGCCGCGTGGACAGGGTGACCGTGCCCCGGTCGTCGAAGACGAAACGCTTGCCGGCGAAATCATAGTCGCCGCGCACCACCCGGGCCGTGCCGGTCAGAGTCGGCCGGTTGATCGTGCCGGTCACCCGGGCGTTGACGTTCATCTCCACATTCAGGCCGCGTCCCACGACGAGGACGTCGCCGCCGGGCGAGCGAATGGCGATGTCGACGCCGATCTGAGGCCCCCGCGGCCGGTTCTGTTCTTCCTCGGGGACGTCGCCGCCCGGCTTGTTGATCTCGACCACGTCCATGCGGACGATGCCGTTTGAGCCGGGCGGATTGGCCTGGATGCGGGCCTCGTCGATGTCGATCCGGCCGGTCAGCTGGATCTTGCCGTCCTCGGCCCGCACCACGCTAAGCGGACCGGAGGCGCGGGCGACGGCGATGTCGTTGTCGATGATGCGGAAGCGCGTCAGGGTCAGTTCGACGCTGGAGCCGGAGCCCTCGCGCAGGCCGATGCGGCCGTCGCCCGACACCCGCCCGCCCGAGCCGTCGGTGGCCGAGAAGCTCTCGACCATGGCGGTGGTGTCGTCGAACCGGCTGGCCAGGGTGACGTCGCGCAGCTGCAGGCCCGTGGCGTTGTCGCGGAAACCGCCCTCCCACAGGTCCATTCGGCCGTTGATGCGGGGCGCGGCGATCGAACCGGCGAGGGTGGCGCGGGCGTTGATCTGACCTGACAGCGACCGCTCGCCGCCGAGGAACAGGTCCCAGACCGGCTGCACCTGACCCTCGATGTCGATCTCTCCGGACATCGGGCGCGTGCGCACTACGGCCAGCCGCAGCGGCGCGGCCGAGGCCTCGACCGGCAGGGTGATGTCGGCGTTGGCGCGCACGGCGCCGTCGTCGGCGACCTGGGCCTGGATGCGCAGCGTGTTGTCGACCAGCACGGCGTTGACCGTGCCGTCGATGGACAGGCTCTGCGGCGCGTCGATGCTGCGCACGTCCTGCAGGGTGATGTTGGCGGAGCCCGACAGGTCGTCGCCGGACCCCCGCAGCGACAGCCGTCCCGTGGCGCGTCCGCGCAGGTCCGGGGCGAGCGAGCCCAGCTCCACGCTGGTCAGATTGGCCTCGATGATGGCGGCGCGGGAATCCTGGCGCAGTTCGCCGGTCAGGACGCCGCCGCCGACGCCGAGATCGACCCGGACGACGCGGCCGTCGCCGGACAGGGCCACCACGGCGGGGTTGCGCGTGGCGAAGGCGATCTCGCGCACCCGGCCCGACCCTTCCAGCACGATGGTCTGGGCGTTGGTCTGGCGCGAATAGACGCCGGTCCCGTCGAAGCTGACCGGTGTCGCCCCGCCGACGTCGGCCTTCAGGGTGAAGGGCAGGCGGTCCAGGGTGCCGCGGCCGTTCAGGTCCAGCGAGCGGATGACCCAGGACGAGCCGGCCAGGCGGACATTGCGGCCGGTGACGTCGAGGATGGCGGTTTCCGCGCCCGCGCCCTCGGTCAGGCGGATGCGGCCGTCGGCGGTCCCGGAGGCGAGGAAGGCGCCAGGCCGGGCGGTGAAGGTCAGGTCGGCGCTGGACGGGAAGCGGTTGGACAGGGCGATGGCGCCCGTGGCGGTCACCCCGCCCGCGTCGAGGTCGACATCGGTCAGGCGTATGCGATCGCCGCCCAGATAGAAGTTTCCGCTGCCCCGGGCCGGGCCGTAGTTTGAGCCGGCGACCACCGAGATGCGGCCGTCGGAGGCGTCGGCGCCGCGCCGGAAGCTCAGGTCCATGGTCGCGTCGGTGAGGATCAGGGCCCCGGCCTTGACGCTGCCGAAGGCCGCGCGCAGGTCGGCGGTCGGCCGGGCCAGGGTGCCTCCGACCGTACCGGCCCCGGTCATGGCGCCGTCGATCTCGACCGGTCCGACGCCGAAGGGCCCGCGCGCATTCCAGTTCATCGCCAGCCGCAGGCGGCCGTCGCCCTCGATATAGCCCCGGGCCGCGGCGTTGCCGTGGGCGCCGGTCAGCCGGGCCGACTCGACGACCACGCGGGCGTCGTTCAGGGCGCCGACCAGCTGCAGCCGCGGCGTCGGTCCCAGCAGCCGGTCCAGTTCGCCCACGCCCAGGGCGAAGCCGCGCCCGCGGCCGTCGAAGGTGATCTGCCAGGGCGCGCCGGTGCGGGGCATGGAGGCGGCGATGGTCCCGCCGAAGGCTCCGCTGGCGCCCTTGCGCAGGCGGGAGGCGTCGGTGATCTCGGCCCGGCCCCGGAAGCCGAGACCGCCGAGCAGATTGCGCCCGCCCGTGCCGGTGACGGTCAGCGCCTGGCCCGTGGCCTCCAGCCTCTCGAGCAGGATCGAGCCGTCGACCAGCCGGGCCGCCTCGAACTCGATCCTCGGGGTCGCGCCCAGCAGGCCGCCGACCATGCCGGCGGTGGAGCCGCCCGCCACGCGCAGGTTGCCGTCGATGTCGTAGCGTCCGTCGCGCGCCCGGACGTTGACCGGCCCGCGGATGCGCTGCGCCTGATAGCTGGACAGGTCGGCGCCCAGCACGTCGATCGATCCGTCCAGGCTCCATCTCTTGGCGTCGCCCCGGAACAGGGCCGACCAGGCCGCTCGCTCGCCGAGCGGCCGACCGGCCAGGCGGGACAGGGAGGGGGTCGAGACGCTGACCCGGACGCCGCGCGGAATGCTGCGGTCGCTGACCCGGACCAGGCCGCTGGCGCGGGAGTTCAGGTTCTCGGCGACCAGCCGCCAGCCGACGCCGTGCAGGCCGTCGTCGTTGCGGTCGGGAGAGATGGCCAGGGCGAACTGGGCGGTGCGGCCGATACGGCGCACGAACGGGTCCAGCAGGTCCGAACCGGAGAAGTCCACGAGGCCGGCGATATTGGTCTGGTCTGGCCCGTAGGTCCCCTTGACCGAAAGCGGGGTGAAGTCGCCGGTCCGCACGACCGCGTCGACGACCTCGCCATTGACGATCGCCGTCGCGAGGAAGGGTTCGTCCGGAGAATAGCCCAGGGCTCCGGCGATCGGCCCGCCGCGCGACTCGCGGGCGCGCAGGTTCAGCCGCATGTCGGCGATGTCGTCGCTGATCGCGGCGGTCAGGCGCAGGAAGTCGCCGGGGCGGCTGTTGCTGTCGGCATTGACGGTGACCGTCTTGAGCCCCTTGCGCGGGACCACGGCCTCGCCGGCCAGCTTCCAGCGTCCGTACTCCTTGCTGAAGCCCTCCAGCAATTCGACGTCGGCGGAGAAGCGGTCGATGTCGATGGACAGCGGCTGGGGCCCCGGCGGCTCGGTGGAGGCCTCGACCAGCGGGCGGCGGACCAGGCGGATGACCTCCGCCTCGACGTTGGTGGCGTGGAACCGCCGGGTGACCAGCGGCCACCAGTTCCAGTCGACCCGGACCTTGCGCGCTTCCAGCCACACGCCGTCGGCGTCGGTCACCGTCACCCGGTCGATGGTGAAATCGTCGAACAGGTCGCCGCGGACGCCCTCGACGTTGATGCGGCCGTAGCGGCCCAGCTTCTTGCCCGCCACGAAACTGGTCACCAGGCCCCGGCCGGAGTCGGACAGAAGATACATCCGCCCACCGACCGCGGTCACCAGCAGCAGGGCGGCCAGGATCGCCGCCGCCATGCCGCCGAAGAAGGCCAGCGCCTGCAGCCGCGTCCGCTTCTTCCGCGCCTTCACGGCCGGCGTCTCGGGCGCTTCCGAAGGGGGCGGCGCGTCGGTCAAAACGCCTGTCCGATGCTGACGTAGATCTGGAAGTCGGCGTCGCCCTCGCGTTTGTCGAGCGGGAAGGCGATATCCGCCCGGATCGGACCGAACGGCAGCTTGTAGCGCAGCCCGAAGCCGGCGCCGTAGCGCATGTTGCTGAAGTCAGGGGCCTGGCCGAATCCAACCGAGCCGGCGTCGAGGAAGACGACGCCCTGGAAGTTCCGGAAGACGTCCCGCCGCACCTCGGCGGAGACCTCGAACAGGCTCAGGCCGCCGCGGGGAGTGTTGTCCGGCAGGCGAGGCGCGACCCCCTGGTATTCGTAGCCGCGCACCGATCCGCCGCCGCCGGAGTAGAACAGGCGATCGGAGGGGACGGTCAGCTCTTCGCCGCCCAGAATCGAGCCCAGCCGCACGCGGCCGGCCAGCACCGTCCTCGCATTGTCCTGGATCGGCAGATAGGCGGTCGCCTGGGACTCCGCGCGCAGGAACACCGTCGAGTCCTCGCCGGTCACAGCGGTCGGCTGGGCCGAGACGGACAGCCGCCAGCCCGTCGTGGGGTCCAGCGGGTCGTTGGAATAGTCGAGGTAGGCGCTGCCCCGGCCGGTGAGGATGACCAGGTCGCGCTCGAAATTGATCGGCGCCTGGGTGACGGGGTCGAAGCGGTTCTCGTCGTACTTGCCGGCGTCCAGGCCGACGCCGTAGCTGAACCAGCTGGTCTTGCCGATGCGCTGCTGCAGGTCGGCGGCGGCGGCGAAGGCGGTCCGGCGATAGGCGTCCGTGTCCTCGTTCAGCACCGCCGCCGACAGCCTCAGGGTCTGCCCCGGCTTGCGCCAGTGGGGCAGGCGCAGGTCGACGCCGAGCCGGCTGTCCACATCCGCCGCGCGCGCCTGCCAGACCAGGGTGTCGGCCCGGCCGAACCGGTTGTGCCAGGTCCAGATCAGGTCGACGCCCGATCCCTCGGCGGTCGAGAAGGTCGCACCGGCCTCGAGGATGCGCCGGGGGCGATCGGTCAGGGTGACGACGATCGGCCGGTTGCCGTCCGGCTTCGTCTGGTCCGCCGGCGCCAAGGCGACGCCGACCCCGTCATAGACGCCGGTCTCCAGAAGCCGGCGCTCCAGTTCGGCCACGTCCTCGGGGTCGTAGACCTCCCCTTCGGACCACGGGGCCAGGCCGGCGACCCAGTTGGGATTGGTCGGACCGCGTGTCTCCAGCCGCACGCCGTCCAGCCGCACCAGCGGCCCGGCGACGATGTTGTAGGTCGGCTGCACCGTCAGGGTGGCGTGGTCGACCACCACCCTGCGGGGTTCGGCCCGCGCATCGGCATGGCCGCGACGATTCAGGCCGGCGACGATCCGGCCCTCTCCGGAGATCACATCGACGGCGCGGCCGGGATCCCCCGCCTCCAGATCGAGACCGCCCAGGACATCCTCCTGCAAGGCGGGGGCGGGCGGGGGCTCGACCCAGTTGACGACCGGTTCGGTCAGGGCGAAGCGGGGCCCCGGAGTCACCGAGACGATGGGGACAGGATTTTCCTCGCCCTCGACCACGTCCTCGAGGACCGGCTGATAGTAGCCCTCGGATCTCAGCAGGGCTTCGGCCGCCTCCAGCGCGCCCCGGGCCCGCCTCCGCGCCTCGAACCGGTTGGACGGGGGTCCGTCGACCTCGCCGACCGCCCGCTGCAGCTGTTCGCGCAGCGCCGGATCCATCTCGCCGCGTATCTCGGCCCGAGGGTCGGCGGCGGCGGCTGACGCCAGAAGCGCGAAACCCGCCACGCTGGAGAAAAACAGGGCGGGCCTGGGCGTCAAGCTGGAACCTTCGTGAGCGTGGGAGCGCCCTGGGGTTATCGGGCGCGGGCGGGGTCGCATCCGTGGGCGGCGCAATTGGGGCCGCCCTGCCGGTCCCGTCAGTAGAACAGGGTCTCGCTGTCGGGCTGGACGGATTCTTCCGAGGTGCGCTTCTCGGTCGGCGACCGGCTGTTGTCAGGCGGCGTATCGGTGGCGCTGGGCGCGGCGACCGGCGCCTGGACCTCTTCGACGGCGGGCGCGACGGGCTCCTCGATCGGGTCGTCCATCACCTCCGGCTCGGCGGGACGCGGATCCTCGCAGGCGGTCAGGGTGACCGCGCCGGCGATGGCGGCAAGGGCGAAAAGGCGTTTCATCAGTCAGCTCCCCGGATCGGCGTTCCAACGCGCGGCGGTATTGACTGTTCCATAGCCAAGATCGCGCCTCCGGTCATCACGCCCGGCAACCAATCCTTTTCCAATTCCCGCGAAGGTGGCGGACTGGAGGAGTTTCAATGACGGCGACCACCTACGCCATGGTTTCGCAGGTTCGGCGCCGGGAACTGTTGACCCGTATCGCCCTGGCCGCCTTCATCGGCGCCACGGCCTGGTTCATGGTCCCCGGCGTCTGGCCCATTGTCTGGTTCGCGGCGGTGCTGGCGACCCAGGGGCTGGACTGGATGGTGTTCCGCCGGTTCCGGCTGAACCCCTCGTGGGAGCCGGACCGGGCCTATGTCGTGCTGTGCAGCGCGACCACGGTGCTGAGCGTCGTCGTCTACGCCGGCATCACCGCCTACCTGTGGTTCCGGGGCGGCGATGTGGGACGGATCTTCGCCATGGTCCAGTGCGCCGGCGGCCTCCTGCACGTCAGCCTGCACATGCACCACGTCCGCCCTATCCTGATCTCAGCGGTCGCTTCCCACGCCACCTATTTCCTCGGCCTTCCGATTTTCGGCGCGGTGGCCACCGGCAACTGGTCCGAGATGCTGATCGCCATCGGCTGCCTGCTCTACATGAGCCATCTGGTCGTCGCCGTTCGCCAGAGCTCGATGACCACGACGGCCCTGAAGGCCGCCCGCGACGCCGAGCAGCGCGCCCGCCAGAAGGCCGAGGTGGCCAGCGCCGCCAAATCCGACTTCCTCGCGGTCGTCAGCCACGAGATCCGCACCCCGATGAATGCGGTGATCTCGGCCGCCAACCTGCTGCGGCGCACCCGGCTCGACGCCCGCCAGCGCGAACATGTGTCGATGCTGACCGACGCCGGCGACGTGCTGATGGGACTGCTCAACGACGTGCTCGACTTCTCCAAGATCGAGGCCGGCAAGATGGAGCTGGAATGCGCCGACATGGTCGTGGCCGAGCGTCTGGCGATGCTGGCCCGGCTGTGGGAGCCGCGCGCCCGGGCCAACGGCGTCCGGCTGATCGTGCGGATCGAGCCCGAGGTTCCCGAGGCGGTCCGCACCGATCCTCTCCGTTTCCAGCAGATCCTCTTCAATCTGCTTTCGAATGCCGTGAAATTCACTGAGGAGGGCGAGATCGTCGTTTCGGTCGGCTGGGACGGGACCTGTCTGTCGGTCGCCGTCTCGGATACCGGCTGCGGCATCCCCCCGGACCGCCTGTCCCAGGTGTTCAACAGTTTCGAACAGGCCGACGTCGGCACCACCCGCCGCCACGGCGGCACCGGTCTGGGCCTCTCGATCAGCCGCAAGCTCGCCGAGATCATGGGCGGAAGCCTGACGCTGGCCAGCGTCGAGGGGCAGGGCTCGACCTTCACCCTGTCGCTGCCGATGGAGGCGGTCGAGGGCGAGGCGGCCCGGACCGAGCGTCAGGTCGAGGCCACGGATACGCTCCGGGGCCGATCGATCCTGGCCGCGGACGACCACGAGGTGAACCGGCGCATCCTGACCCTGCTGCTTGAGCCGCACGGCTGCCGCCTGACCCTGGTCGCCAACGGCGCCGAGGCGCTCGAGGCGGCTTCGATGGAGTCGTTCGACGCCATCCTGATGGATATGCAGATGCCGGTCATGGACGGGCTGGAGGCGACGCGGCGGATCCGCCAGGGGCCGGTCAACGGCGAGACCCCGGTCATCGCCCTGACCGCCAACGCCCTGGACACGCACCGCGCGGCCTGGGATGCGGCCGGCGTTCACGCCTTCCTGACCAAGCCGATCGACCCGGTCATGCTGGCGGGAACCCTCGCCGAGGCCTGCGCCGCCGGGCGTCGGGAGCGGATCGACAGCGCCGTGGCCTGACCCGGGGCGCCATCACCCCCAGCGGGCCAGCGCCTCGTCCAGGGACAGGGGATCGCCTTCCGGCGCCGGCGCGGCCGTCTCGCCGTCGAATCGCGGCGCGGGCGCGGGCTGGACGACGCTTTGGTCCACGAAGGTTCCTCGCGCCGCGTTATGCGGATGCCCCGGAGCTTCGGCCATGGTCAGCACCGGGGTGACACAGGCGTCCGTGTCGGCGAAATGCACCGCCCAGTCGTCGCGGTCCCTCGAGGCGAACGCGTCGGCGAAGCGGGCATGCAGGCCGCTCCAGCCCGTCAGATCGAACTGCGGCGCCTCGTTGGCGGGAATCTCCAGCCCCTTCAGCAAGGCCGCGTAGAACTGGGGCTCCAGCGCCCCCACGGCCACGAATCGTCCGTCGCGGCAGGCGTAGCAGCGGTAGAACGGCGCCCCGCCGTCGAGCAGGTTCGCCCCCCGCGTCTCGCTCCACAGGCCGCGCGCCGACAGGGCGTGGAACAGGCTGGTCAGCAGCGCCGATCCGTCGGTCATGGCGGCGTCCACCACCCGGCCGCGCCCGGTGTTCTTCGCCTCCAGCAGGGCGGCCAGCACGCCGGTGACCAGCAACATGGCCCCGCCGCCATAGTCCCCGACGACGTTCAGGGGCGGTCGCGGCGGCCGGTCCGGCTCGCCCATCATCGACAGGGCGCCCGACAGGGCGATGTAGTTCAGGTCGTGGCCCACCTGCCGCGCCATCGGCCCGCTCTGGCCCCAGCCGGTGATGCGGCCGAACACCAGGCGGGGATTGCGCGCAGCGCAGACCTCCGGACCGAGGCCCAGCCGCTCCATGACCCCTGGACGGAATCCTTCGATCAGGGCGTCGGCCGTGGCGATCAGGTCCTGCACCCGGGCCAGATCGGCCGGATCCTTCAGATCGACGGCGACCGCGGGCCGCCCGCGATGCAGGACCTCGCCCCCTACGTCGGTGAACACCGGGGCGCCGGCTGTGGCGCTGCGGGTCAGGCGGAACACCTCGGCGCCGAGATCGGCCAGGACCATGCCTGCGAAGGTCACCGGGCCGAGGCCGTCGAACTCGAGGATGCGCAGGCCGGACAGGGGTTTCATCACTTTCCCCTAGCCTTCAGGGCGCCGACCGTCGAGGCAGGCCTTGACCCGGCCGCCGCTTTGCAACAGAAGGCGCGTCGCCGGTTGTTCGCGACCGGCGCGGTATGCGCCCTTAGCTCAGTTGGTTAGAGCATCTGACTTTTAATCAGAGGGTCCTCGGTTCGAGCCCGAGAGGGCGTACCACCTCCCTTTCCCGACGACGCGGCCTTCCGGTTCAGGCGGGAGCGTGGTTCAAGACGCCATGCGCGCGCTCATTCTCATCGCCCTCGCGACCCTCCCGCTGGCCGGCTGCGGGGCCGCGCGCGATTTCGGGTCCGGGGTGGGGGCCGCAGTCACCGCGCCGCTAGACGATTTCAACCTGCGGCGCGAATACATCCCGACCGTGCTGCTGCAGGCCGAGGCCAATCCCTACGACCTGCGCAATCTGGACCGGTGTTCGACCATCGGAGCCGAGATCGCCCGCCTGAACGAGGCGCTGGGGCCCGACATGGACGAGCCGCCGGCGCCGGACGGTTCGACCCTGGGCGAACGTGCGGGCGACGCCGCCTCGAGCGCCGCCCTCGACGCCATTCGCGACACCACGACCGACTTCATCCCGGGGCGAAGCTGGATTCGCCGCCTTTCGGGCGCCGAGCAGCACAGCCGCCATGTGCAGGCCGCCATCCAGGCCGGCCGGATGCGGCGCGCCTTCCTGAAGGGGATCGGCATGAACCGGAACTGCGCCCCGCCGGCGGCCCCGAGCTGGTTCCGGCCGCGCGGCGGCAGCCAGCGCTAGCCGCCGTTGGGGACCTGCCGGGCGTGAAAGTCGCGGCGGAAGGCCTCGAACCGGCCCTGGGCGATCGCCGCCCGCATCGCCCCCGTCAAGGCCTGGAAATAGGCGATGTTGTGCCAGCTCAGCAGCACCTTGCCGAGAATCTCGTCGGCCCGGATCAGGTGGTGCAGATAGGCCTTGGAACAGTCGGTCGAGGCGGGGCAGGGGACGTCCAAGTCCAGCGGGTCCTGATCCTCGGCGAAGCGGGCGTTCTTCAGATTGATCGGCCCGTTCCAGGTCCACGCCTGGCCGTGGCGGCCGGCTCGGGTCGGCAGGACGCAGTCGAACATGTCGACCCCGCGCCATACCGCCTCGACGAGGTCGGCCGGCTTGCCGACGCCCATCAGATAGCGCGGACGCTCGGCGGGCAGCATCTCGGGAGCGTAGTCCAGCACCTCGCACATGGCCTGATGGCCCTCGCCGACCGCCAGGCCGCCGATGGCGTAGCCGTCGAAGCCGGTCTCGATCAGCCGGTCCGAGGACTCGCGGCGCAGGTTTTCGAAGGTCGAGCCCTGCTGGATGCCGAACAGGGCCTGGGTTTCCCGCGTCCCGAACGCCGCCTTCGAGCGCGCGCCCCAGCGGGCCGACAGCTCCATGGCGGCGCGGGCCGCGGGCTCCTCGGCGGGCCACGACACGCACTGGTCTAGCTGCATCGAAATGTCGGCGCCGATGCGGTCGGCCTGGATCTCGATCGAGCGTTCGGGCGTCAGGACGTGTTTCGAGCCGTCGATATGGCTGGAGAAGGTCACCGCCTCCTCCTTCACCTTCGAGATGCCGGCCAGGGACATGACCTGGAAGCCGCCGCTGTCGGTCAGGATGGGTTTGTTCCAGCCCATGAATTTGTGCAGCCCGCCCAGCCGCTCCATCCGCTCGGGTCCGGGACGGAGCATCAGGTGGTAGGTGTTGCCCAGCAGGATGTCCGCCCCGGTCTGGGCGACCTGATCGACCGTCATGGCCTTGACCGTGGCGGCCGTACCGACGGGCATGAAGGCGGGCGTGCGGATGTCGCCGCGCGGCGTCTTCAGCACCCCGGTGCGGGCGCGGCCTTCGGTGGCGGAGATGTCAAAGGGGAAGGGCATCAGGCGGCGCGGAATAGCAGGCTGCCATCCCCGTAGGAATAGAACCGGTAGCCGTCGGCCACGGCGTGGGCATAGGCCGCTTTCATCGTCTCCAGGCCGGCGAAGGCGCTGACCAGCATGAACAGGGTCGACTTCGGCAGGTGGAAATTAGTCATCAGCACGTCGGCGGCGCGGAAGCGGTAGCCGGGGGTGATGAAGATGGCGGTGTCGCCGTGGAACGGCCGCACCTCGCCGTCCGGGGTCGTGGCGCTCTCCAGCAGGCGCAGGGAGGTGGTGCCGACGCAGACGATGCGCCCACCGGCGGCGTGCACGGCGTTCAGGGCGGCGGCGGTCTTCGCGGAGACCTCGCCCCATTCGCTGTGCATCTTGTGGTCGGCGGTGTCGTCCGCCTTGACGGGCAGGAAGGTGCCGGCCCCGACATGCAGGGTCACGGCGTGGGTCGAAACGCCCTTCGCCTCGATCGCCGCCATCAGTTCCGGGGTGAAATGGAGCCCGGCCGTCGGGGCGGCGACCGAGCCGTCCCATTTCGCGAACAGGGTCTGGTAGTCCGACCGGTCGCGGTCGTCCTCGGCCCGTTTCGCCGCGATGTACGGGGGCAGGGGCATGACCCCGACGTCGCGGATGGCCTCGTCCAGGATCGGGCCGGCAAGGTCGAAGCGCAGGGTCACGAGGCCGTCCTCGCCCTTGTCGGCCACGGTCGCGTCGAGGCGGCCGAGCAGGCAGGCGCCGTCCTCCCTCGCGCCGAACCGCACCCGGTCCCCCGCCTTGATCCGCTTGCCGGGCTTCATGAAGGCCGACCAGACGTCCGGGGCGTCGCGGTGGTGCAGGGTCGCCTCGACCTCGACCGTCAGGGTCTCGCCTTCCGGCCCGATGCGCTCGCGCACCCCCGACAACCGCGCCGGGATCACCCGCGTGTCGTTGAACACCAGGGCGTCGCCGGGTCGCAGGAAGTCCGGCAGGTCGCGGATGAACCGATCGTCCAGCCCGCCGTCCTGCACCACCAGCAGGCGCGCGGAATCGCGCGGCTCCGCGGGACGCAGGGCGATCCGGTCTTCCGGCAGATCGAAGTCAAACTCGGCGGTCTTCATCAGGCGGCGCAAAGGCCACGGGGGAGGGGCTGGGTCAAGCGGTGGCGCTTTCCTTGACCCGGCCCCATTCAGACGCCAAACCGCGCCCATGCTGCAGAACCTCGAAACCCTCGCGCGCGAGGCCAAGTCCTGGCCTTTCGAACAGGCCCGCAATCTTCTCGCCCATGTGCTGAAGAAGCGGCTGTCGGACGCGGAGCGCAATGCGGCCAAACTTCTGATCGACGCCGGCAAGGCGGACGAGGCGCTGGCGACTTTCGAGGCCCTGCAGAAGCCCGTCATCCTCGAGACCGGCTACGGCCCGTCGGGCCTGCCGCACATGGGCACCTTCGGCGAGGTGGCGCGCACGACCATGGTGCGCAATGCCTTCCGCGCCCTGACCGGCGACCACTGGCCGACGCGCCTGATCGCCTTCAGCGACGACATGGACGGCCTGCGCAAGGTGCCGGAGGGCATCCCCAATCCGGAAATGCTGGCCGAGGACCTGCACAAGCCGCTGACGGTGGTGCGCGACCCGTTCGGCACCCACGACAGCTTCGGCGCCCACAACAACGCCCGCCTGCGCGCCTTCCTCGACGGCTTCGGCTTCGACTACGAATTCCTGTCCTCGACCGAGCAGTACAAATCCGGCCGGTTCGACGCGACCCTGCTGACCCTGCTGGAGCGGTTCGACGCCGTGCAGGCCATCATGCTGCCGACCCTCGGCGAGGAGCGTCGCGCCACCTATTCGCCCTTCCTGCCGGTCAGCCCCGTCACCGGCCATGTGCTTCAGGTGCCGACGCTTGAGAGGAATGTCGCCAAGGGGACCATCGTCTTCGACGACCCCGCCGGCGGCCGCACCGAGGTTCCCGTCACCGGCGGCCATGTGAAGCTGCAGTGGAAGCCCGACTGGGCCATGCGCTGGACCGCGCTGGACGTCGACTACGAGATGTCAGGCAAGGATCTGATCGAGAGCGTGCGGGAGTCGTCCAAGGTTTGCCGGGCGCTTGGCGGCACGCCGCCCGAGGGCTTCAACTACGAGCTGTTCCTCGACGTCGAGGGCAAGAAGATCTCCAAGTCCAAGGGCAACGGCCTGACCATGGAGGAATGGCTGCGCTACGGCACGCCGGAGTCGCTGAGCTGGTACATGTTCCAGTCGCCGAAATCGGCCAAGTCGCTGCATTTCAACGTCATTCCGCGGGCCATCGACGACTATCTGAGCTTCATCGAGCAGTACAAGACCCAGGAGCCGGCCAAGCGGATCGACAACGCCGTCTGGTCGATCCACGCGGGATCGCCGCCCGATCACACCTCGCCGGTGTCCTTCGCCCTGCTGCTGAACCTGGTCGGCGTGGCCAATGCTTCGTCCAAGGCGCAGCTGTGGGCCTATTTCGCCAAATACCTGCCGGAGGCGACGCCGGAGACCGAGCCGCTGCTGGACCAGCTGATGGACCGGGCCCTGAACTACTACGAGGACTTCGTGAAGCCGACGAAGGCCTACCGCCTGCCTGACGAGAAGGAAAAGGCGGCGCTGCTCGACCTGGCGACGCGTCTGAAAGCCCTGCCGGACGACACCACCGACGGCGAGCTGATCCAGGGCGAGGTCTACGCCGTGGGCAAGGCGCACGCCTTCGAACCGCTGCGGGCGTGGTTCGGCGCCTTGTACGAGGTGCTGCTGGGCGCGTCCCAAGGCCCGCGCTTCGGCTCCTTCGCGGCCATCTACGGCCTGCCGCAGACCATCCAGCTCATCGAGGACGGGGCGAACGGCCGGCTCGCCGGGGCCTGAGCCGCCGACCCGCGTTCGTGCGGTAACGGACATGAACCCAATATAACGGGCGCCCTCCGGGAGCCTTCACCTTGGGCGGCGCATTGTGCCTGACATCGACCAACTCGATGAAGGAGATGAGCCATGTCGAAGAACAAGATCACCGCCGCCGTCGCCGCCGCCGCCCTGCTGGGCGGACTGGCCCCGATGGCGCTTCCGACCGCCGCCGCCGCCCAGCAGGCCAACGGCATCACCAACTGCGACGCCCCGGGCGGACGCCAGCGCGCCGGCGCCGTCATCGGCGGCGTGATCGGCGCCCTGGCCGGCAGCCAGGTGTCCAGCAATGAACGCGCCCTCGGCGCCGTGGTCGGCGCCGGCGCCGGCGCCGCGGCCGGTTCGTACATCGGCTGTAACCAGCAACGCGCCCGGTCCTACAATTCGGACTACAGCTACAGCAACGGCGACACCTATCGCGCCACCTCGAACCTGCGCATCCGCTCGGGTCCGGGCACCAACTACCGCCAGGTCGGCAGCCTCTCGGCCGGCCAACCCTTCTCGGCCGTGGCCTCGCAGGGTGAATGGGTCCAGATCGCCGGCGGCGGCTGGGTCAACGCCCACTACGTCAGCCGCTAGGTCCGGCGTTTCGAATGGAAAGGCCGTCCCTCACGGGGCGGCCTTTTTCGTGGGCGCGATCGCCCGCGGCGCGACCGCTCGCCGCCTGGGCGCGGCGCTACTGGCTGACCCAGAGGATGCGGCCCATCCAGACGATATCCTTGCGGGCCACGACGCGCGGTTCATAGGCCGGATTGATCGAGGCCAGGGTCACCGCCTTCGCGGTCAGTCCGGCCACCTCCTTGGCCAAGGTCTCGCCGCCGGCGGTCCGAACCACCACCCGGTCGCCCCTGCGCACGTCCGAGGCCTCGCGATCGACGATGATCCGGTCGCCCTCGCGGTACACGGGCGCCATCGAATCGCCGGTGACGCGCAGGCTCAGCAGGGTCTCCTTCGGGCGCGGCAGTTCGGTCTGTTCCCAACCGTCGCCGACGGGCAGGCCGGCGTCGTCGAAGAAGCCGTCCTGTCCCGCCTGGGCCATGCCCAGCATCGGCACGGTCGACGGCCGTTCGGGCGCGTCGCGGGCCATTTCGGCGAACTCGCCGAGCGACAGGCCGGTGGCGTTCAGGATCCGCGTCAGGCTTTCGGTAGAAGGCCAGCGCGGCCGTGGCGGATCGCCGGGCCCGAACCGTTTCGACGGATTGAAGCTGGTCGCGTCCAGACCGGCCCGCCGCGCCAGGCCCGAGGCGCTGAGCCCCTCGCGCCGCGCCAGTCCGTCGATCGCCTTCCAGAGCTGACCATGGGACAGGGGCATGGGGCAGGGGTCCGGCCGCAACGGCCGATTCGGAGACACCTTATCGCAGGGCAATAGGAATATCCACCTAGCCGCCGCCCGAACGCTATTCCAGGCCGAGAGCGCGGCGGTCTCGCCAGGCCCGGAGAACGCCGAGGGCGAGCGCGAGGAGAATGCCGTAGCTGGCCATGTTGACGACGGCGTAGAAGGCCGCGATCGGGGGCCGGACGTCGGTCGTCGTCAGCACATGGCTCATGACCACCACCGACTGCAGCGCGCCGGCCCAGATCGGCCAGGACCGGCGACTCTTCCACGCCAGGGCGACCCAGACCGCCAGCATGACCGTCTCGGCGATCATCAGGCCCCATTGCGGGCCATACAGTTGGCTGTCGTCCTGGAGCATCAGGGAGGCGAGCGCGCCGAGCGCATAGGCCCCGCCGCCGACCCGCTCGGGCTCGTCGCCCTTCAGGAAGGCGAAGGTCACGACGATCACGCCGACCGCCGCGCCGATCTGGGAATAGAGGGTGTCGAACACCGGGTTACCTCCGTCGGCTCCTGCGTCCCAAGGCAGCGGCGGCCTTCTAACGCTTGTCAGCACCCATGCCTGCGGCCCTCCGCTCTTGCCAGGCCCAGAAAGTTCCGATCGCCAATGCGGCCAGGAGGCCGTAATTGGACATGTTGATGACAGCGGCGAAGGCGTTGGACGGCGGCCGCAGGTTGGCGACGACCAGAATGTGGCCAGTCACGATCAGGGCCTGAAAGGCGGCGGCCCAGACCGACCAAGCTCGCCGGCTGTGCCAGGCGATTCCGACAAAGACGGCCAGCAGTACGACTTCGATCCCCATCACGCCCCATCGCGGAACGCTGAGGCTGGTGCCATCCCTGATCATCGCCGTCGCCAGAACGACTATCGCGTAGGCGGCGCCGCCGGCACGTTCCGGGTCGTCGCCCTTCAGAAAGGCGAAGACGACGACCACGAGCGCGACCGCCGCGACAGCTTGGGCGTAGATGGTCTCAAACACAGAATCGCCCCCGCGCTTTACGCATGGGGGCGATAGTGCCTGAAGTCAGGGCCCGCGGAAATGACCGCTGGCCGACATTACCTCGAATTAAACCGCGCGGAGACGGTGCTCGCCGATGGTCCTGGGCTTTTCACCCTCGGGGTATTTCTCGGCAATTTCGGCGTAGGTGCCGAAGCCCATGCGGCGGTGATCCTTGGCCATTTCAGTGTGGCAGGCCACCACAGCCTGACGCGCGGCGCCCAGGGCGGCGATAGCCTCAAGCGCCCGGGATTGGGCCTCGGCGCCTACGACCGGGGAAAGGCCGAGGGCGGCACGACCGCCGATCATCGACTGTACCAGCGTCGTGGCGCGCGCGATGGCCTCGTCAACGGATTGCTCCGTCGCGTTCAGGTCGCCAGCGACGCTGGCGATGACTTGAGCCTTATCCATTGAAGCCTCCAAACTAAACAGTAAACGAGGTCTTAACATAACGCGCCGGTATCCGGTAGGGATTTGTTGACCATGTCCGGGACTGTGTCGCCTTCCGGACACACCCCGCCGCCGACCGGGGGCGTGTCGCCGGGCTTGTCGACAGGGCCCACGGCGAGGGTCTCCAACCCCATTTTTCGGGCCAGGGCGGCGAGGGTGTTGTGGGTCTGGACCAGGTGGCCCCGCGCCTCGGCGAGGGCGCTGATCGCGGCCGCCGCCCCGGTGAAGGCGCGCTGGCCGGCGACCGCCGACAGCCAGGCCCCGGCGCGGGCGTCCGGCAAGGCGGCGGCGAGGATCGCGGCTTCCCCTATCGCCCGGTCGACGGCGGCTTCGGCGGTGTAGAGGCGGGCCGCGAGGGCTTCGCCGATACTCTGTCTCGTCATGGTTTCCTCCCGCGATTAACCATCGCGTAGAGGAAGCAATCGGGCGTTACAACAGACTACAACTACAGATCGTGTTCAGCCACGAGGAAGTGGGCGGTTAGGGAGGCGATCGGTTGCGCCTCGTCCTCCTGCCAGGCCTCGGCGAGCACATGGGCCACGCGCCGGCCGGCCTTGCTGATGCGGGCGCGGGCGTGGACGTCGACGGGGCGACCCGAGCGCAGATAGGCCACGGTGACATTGATCGGCCGCGGCAGGCGCAGGCGCGGCCAGACCAGGGCGACCTGGGCCACGGCGGTCAGCTCCAGCAGGGCGGCGGTGGCTCCGCCGTGCAGCGCCGGCAGCATCGGATTGCCGATCAGTCGTTCGGCGAACGGCATGGTCACGGTCAGGACGTCGCCGTCCTGTTCCGATTCCAGACCGAGGAAGCGGGCGTAGGGCAGGCGGTCCAATAGGGCGCTCATCCGGCCGCTCCCTGCGAGGCGGAAGGGCCGGCCCCGGGCCCCCGCCCGTCGCGGGCGCTGAGCACATAGGTCGCCTGGGCCGCCGCCACGGGGTCGTCCGGCCCGTCCTCGAAGGCCCAGGCCCGCACGAAGGCGATGGAGTGGGTCAGGCGATAGCAGCGCGCCTCGGCGATCAGATCCCGGCGCGGCTCGGCGGCGCGCATGTAATCGACCCTCAGGTCGAGGGTGGCGATCGGCTCGAACCGGTCCAGCGCGATCCACACCGCCAACCCGCCGACATGGTCCAGCAGGGCGGTGACCAGGCCTCCGGCCAGCACCCCGGTGTCCGGGTCGCCGACCAGATCCTCGCGCCACGGCACGCGGATGCGCACGCGGTCGCCCTCCAGCCCGTCGAAAACGAAGCCCAGGGCGTGGGTGTGAGCCGCGCCCGAAGCCAGCTGGGGCAGCAGGGAGACGAGGGTGGAGGAAGCCATGTCCTGCTATCGCCCCGGGGCGGGCGGAGACGCAAGCGCCGCTCGTGCGTTCCCCTTCGGCTGCGAGGGCCCATATCCGACCCATGATCCGCTTCGAGGACCTGCTGAGGCCGACCCAGGCCGGCCTTTACTGCCCGCCGGGTGACTTTTACGTCGACCCGGTGCGCCCGGTCGACCGGGCGGTGATCACCCATGGCCATTCCGACCACGCCCGCGCCGGCCACGGCGCGGTTCTGGCCACGCCCCAGACCCTCGCCATCATGGCCGAACGCTACGGCGCGGAGTTCGCGGCGCGCGAACAGCCGGTCGGCTATGGCGAGTCGGCGTCGCACAACGGGGTGGAGGTCAGCCTGGTCCCGGCCGGGCACGTGCTGGGCTCGGCCCAGGCGGTGATCCGCTGGAAGGGCGTCACCATGGTGGTCTCGGGCGACTACAAGCGCCGCCGCGACCCGACCTGCGCCCCGTTCGAGCCCGTGCCGTGCGACGTTTTCATCTCCGAGGCGACCTTCGGCCTGCCGGTCTTCACCCACCCGCCGGACGGAGAGGAGATCAGCCGCCTGACCCATTCCCTGCGACAGTTCCCCGAACGGGCCCATCTGGTCGGGGCCTATGCCCTAGGCAAGGCGCAGCGGGTGATCCGGCTGTTGCGCGAGGCGGGCTGGGAGCGGCCGATCTATGTCCACGGCGCGCTGGAGCGGCTGAACCGGCTATACGAGCGCGAAGGCGTCGATCTGGGGCCCCTGTCGCCGGCCACCGGGTTGAAGGCCAATGCGCTCGGCGGCGAGGTGGTGATCGCTCCGCCGTCGGCGACCCAGGACCGCTGGTCCCGCCGTTTCGCCGATCCGGTGCTGGCCTTCGCCTCGGGCTGGATGGGCGTCCGCGCCCGGGCCCGGCAGAGAGGCGTGGAGCTGCCGCTGGTGCTCTCGGATCACGCCGACTGGCCCGAGCTGATCGCCACCTTCGCCGAACTGAGGCCCGAGGAGGTGTGGATCACCCACGGGCGCGAGGAGGGGCTGTTGCGCTGGTGCGAGCTGAACGGCCAGACCGCCCGCGCGCTGCGGCTGGTCGGCTATGACGACGAGGACGAGGAAGCCGCGCCGGCCGGGGCCGGCTAGGCCGCCGAGCGCGAGGTGCGGCCCCTGGCGGGCGCGCCCTCGGCTGCGGCCGCGGACGTGGTCTGCTCCAGCGCCGCATGGATGGCCATGCGCAGGCGTTCGGGCTTGATCGGCTTCTCGACCACGGCGGCCATGCCGCAGGCGAGGTATTTCTTCGCGTCGTCCGGATCGGCGTTGGCGGTCAGGGCCACGATCGGCACGGCGCCCATCGGCCCCTCGAGGGCGCGGATGGCCTTCGTCGCCTGCACGCCGTCCATGCGGGGCATCTTGATGTCCATCAGGATGAGGTCGAACTGGCGTTGCTGGACCGATTCCAGCGCCTCGACGCCGTCCACGGCGGTCTCGGAGGTGCAGCCGAACATTTCGCACAGGGCCTGGGCGACCACGCGGTTGGTCGCGTTGTCGTCGACGATCAGGACGTGAGGATTGCTGGGCATCTCCAGATCGGACAGCGACTGGACGTTCGAGGTCGGAACGACGTCCGCCCGCGTTCGATCGACCTCGAGATCGAAGCCGAAGGTCGCGCCCCGCCCGCCGTTGTTCAGGGCCCAGATGCGCCCGCCCATGCGGTCGATGATCTGGCGGCAGATCGACAGGCCCAGACCGGCGCCGTCGTGACCGGAGCCGTGGACGAACGGTTCGAAGATGGTGTCCACCCGGTCGGCGTCGATGCCCGGCCCATCGTCGCGGATCCGGGCCTCCAACGTGATCCGGTCGCCGGCGGCCACCGCCTTGAGGCTGGCCTCGACGACGCCGTTCCGGGCGAATTTGAGAGCGTTGCCGATCAGGTTGTTGAACACCTGCTTCAGCCGGGTCCCGTCGATGACGGCGGCCAGTTCGGTGTCGCCCTCGTAGCTGATCATCAGGGTGACGTTGTCCTGCGAGGCGCGGGGCGCCCACAGGGCCTGCACCTCGTCCATCAGGTCCCGCAGCGGGGTGGGTTCGGCGCGCAGCTCCAGTTCGCCGGCCTCGGCCCGCGACAGGTCCAGCGCGTCCTGGAGGATGCGCAGCAGGGTCTCGGAGGATTCGACGATGGTCGTCACATGGGCGTGGGCCTGCGCGTTCAGGGGCTGGCGGCGCAGCAGCTCGGCTACGGCGAGGACGCCGTTCATGGGCGTGCGCAGCTCGTGGCTCATGATGGTCAGGAAGTGGCTCTTGTCGCGCGCCGACATCAGGGCCTGGGCCTGGCTGTCGCTCAACGCCCGCACCTGTTCCGCCAGGTCGCCGTTATCGCGCCGCTGGCGTTCGTTGACGGCCCGCAGCAGGGACCCAACGGTTCCGACGCCGTGATAGCGCCCGTCGCGCGTGACGACGAAGCCCCGCGTCAGCGTGCCCGCGCCGCCCTTCATCAGGGCGCCGCAGACGGTGTCGATGGCGACGCCGGCCTCGATGATGGCGGGCTCGGGGTCCATCACATGGATGACCGGCCGCCCCAGGTACAAGGCGTGGCCCAACGGGCCGGCAACCTTCAGCAGGAAATCATTGCGCTCGATCAGCCCGATCGGACGCCGGCCGTCGACGACGGCGATCACCAAGGTGTCGGGTTCGCTCTCGAAGCGGGCGAACACCTCGCTTCCCAGCGTCTGAGGCGGCACCGCCTCGGCGCGCTCGGTGAGAACTTCAATGGTCGGCATTACTCACCGGCACTCCACTGCGACCGGTGGACATTGCAGCGAACCATTTGCAGAAGGGTTAAGGTCGGCCGGCCGTTTTTGAGCCCCTTTTGCGCGGGCGATCACGCTGGTGTAGAAGGCCCGCCCCGTCCTGGAACGGCCCATCCCCCTTGTCCATGCGCGCGGCCGACCGGCCGACCGCAGGTTTGTCATGAGCGATTCACTGCAAAAGCCTGCAAATTCCGCTCTCGTCCTGTTCTCCGGCGGGCAGGACAGCGCTGCCTGTCTGGCGTGGTCGCTGGCCCGCTACGAGCGGGTCGAGACGGTGGGGTTCGACTACGGCCAGCGGCATGCGGTCGAGATGCAGGCCCGGCTGAACGTGCGCGAGGGCATGGTTCGCGTGCTGCCCCAGTTCGCCGGGAGATTGGGCCCGGATCATGTGGTCGACCTGACCGGCTACGGCCGCATCGCCGACAGCGCCCTGACGAGCGAGCGGGCCATCGAGATGGATGCGCGGGGCCTGCCGACCACCTTCGTCCCCGGCCGCAACCTCGTCTTCCTGGCCTGCGCCGCCGCCCTGGCCGACCGGCGGGGGCTGGAGGTGCTGGTGGGCGGCATGTGCGAGACGGACTACTCGGGTTATCCCGACTGCCGCCGCGACACGATCGACGCCATGGCCCATGCGCTGAGCCTCGGCCTCGACAAGTCGGTGGTCATCGAGACGCCGCTGATGGCCCTGACCAAGGCCGACACCTGGGCCCTGGCTGACGACCTGGGCGGGCAGGCGCTGGTCGATCTGATCGTCGAGACTTCCCACACCTGCTACCGCGGCGACCGGGAGCACCGCCACGCCTGGGGCTACGGCTGCGGCGACTGCCCGGCCTGCGAGCTGCGCGCCGCGGGCTACGAAGAATGGCTGGCCCGGGCATGACCTATTCGGCCAAGGAGATCTTCCTGACGGTGCAGGGCGAGGGCGGGCAGGCCGGGCGACCGGCCGTCTTCCTGCGCTTCGCCGGCTGCAACCTGTGGAACGGGCTAGAGCGCGACCGCGCGGCGGCCGTCTGCAGCTTCTGCGACACCGATTTCGTCGGGACCGACGGGGACGGCGGCGGCAAGTTCCCGACCGCCGACGCCCTGGCCGACCACGTCGCGTCGATGTGGCGGGGCCGGGCAGGGGATCCGAAGCTGGTCGTCTGCACCGGCGGCGAGCCGCTGCTCCAGCTCGACGAGGCCTTGATCGAGGCCCTGCACGCCCGCGGCTTCGAGATCGCCATAGAATCCAACGGCACCCTGGCGGCGCCGGCGGGAGTTGACTGGATCTGCGTCAGCCCCAAGGCCGACGCCCCGGTGGTCCAGACCTCGGGCCAGGAGCTGAAGCTGGTCTATCCCCAGCCCGCCGCCACGCCCGACCGGTTCGAACATCTCGCCTTCGAGCGGTTCTGGCTCCAGCCCATGGACGGCCCCGACCGCGAGGCCAATACGGCGGCGGCCCTCGACTATTGCCTGAGCCATCCCAAATGGCGGCTCAGCGTCCAGACCCACAAATACATCGGCGTAAGATGAGCGTTTTCGAGATCACCAAGGCGGCCACCTTCGACGCCGCCCACCATTTCCCGACCGAGCCGGAGGGCAGCCCCTACCGGCGCATCCACGGCCATTCCTTCCAGGTCGAGGCCACGGTGCGCGGCGAGACGCTGGACGCCGCCCATGGCTGGGTCGCCGACCTCGGGGCGCTGGATCGCGCCCTCAAGGCCGCCGCCGAGGAACTGGACCACGGCATGCTGAACGAGCATCCCGGGCTGGAACTGCCGTCGCTGGAGAACCTCTGCCTGTGGTTCGCCAACAGGCTGAAGCCGGAATGGCCGGGCCTCAGCCGCATCGCCGTCTCGCGCCCGACCATCCACGAACGTTGCGTGCTGACGCTGTGACCGGCGACCTGTCGCTCCGGCCGTATCAGTCCTCCGACGCCGAGGCCCTGTCCGCCCTCTACGAGGCGTCGGTCCGGACTCTCGGCGCGCGCTGCTATTCCGCGGCCCAGATCGACGCCTGGGCGTCCCTGACCCCCACGCCGGAGTCCCTGGACGCCCGGATGCAGGACGGCCGCACGCGGCTGGTGGCGCTGACGGATGACATCGCCGGCTTCATCGATGTGGAGCCGGACGGCCATATCGACCTGCTCTATGTGGCGCCCGCCGCCGCCGGTCTCGGCGTCGCGCGAACCCTGCTGGAGACGGCTGAAGCCCTGGCCCCGCTGTCAGGCGCAGGACGCCTGTACGCCGAAGCCAGCGAGACGGCGCGGCCGGTGTTCGAACGGCTGGGCTTTTCGGTCGTCGTCCGCCGCGACTTCGAGGTCGCCGGAGTGGCCATCCACAACTGGGCGGTCGAAAAGCCGCTCTAGCAGTCGCGGCCCTGGCGCTGGCGCTGTTCGCAGCGGCGCTGATCGCGCTCGTATTCGCGCTGCTCCCGCTCGCGTTTGGCGCGGGTCTCCTCGTCGGAGGTGGTTACGGCGTCCACTCCGGCGCCGACCACGGCCCCCGTCGCCTTGGCCGTTCCGCCGACCACGGCGGCCCCGGCGCCCACGACGGCGCCGACGACGCAGCCTTGAAGCATCAAGGCCCCGCCCAGAACGGCGGCGAGGGCGGCGCTGCGTGTGACCATGGTCTTCATTGCATCTCTCCCGACGCCGCATCCTGGGACAGGAAGGGTGAACGCCGTCTGACCGCGGTCGGATGGTGGGCGGCGAGGGGTTCGAACCCCCGACCCCCTCGGTGTAAACGAGGTGCTCTGACCAGCTGAGCTAGCCGCCCGATCTCTTGCCCTACGCTCGCCGCGCGGCGGCGGGCCGCCTGAGGCCGACCGCATCCTAGAACCGGAAGCTGGCCCGCAGGAACAGCATGTAGCGGACGTAGTCGTCGATCATCTCGGCGTCGGCGCTGACGGACAGCATGCCCAGTTCGTTGCCGACGTTGAGGCGGAAGCCCACGATCGGTCCGCCGCCCTCGATGGTGTCGGGCGTCAGGGTGAAATCGCCGCCGCCCGAGCGGAAGCGGGCGATGGTCTCGCCCGGATCGACCGAGATGTTCTGGCGCCAGCCGACCCGCACTTCCGGACGCAGCCAGTCGTTCTCGCCCATCTTCATGCCGAGATTGACCGCCGCGGTGGCCGAGAACATGTGACCGTCGCGGTCGTCGATCTCGAGGTCGAAGCCGTCGCCTCCGCCTTCCTCGACGTGGCCGTCCTCGCTGAGCGAGAAGAATTCGGCGTAAGCCTCGGGGCGGATGGTGAAGCGGCCGAAGTCGCGCTCGTACGAAATGCCCCCGGCGGCCGCCAGGGTGAAGCCGTTCCAGTCGGACTCGTTCGACAGGTTCAGGCCGGCCCCGACGAAGCGGCGCTCGGAGGTGAACGAGGCGTAGCCGGCCGCGGCCCGGGCCCAGGTCGTCCAGTACTGGCCCTGGGCGCGCCAGTAGAGGCCCAGCTCCAGCAGGCTGGCGGACAGGACTTCCTCGGCCTCGGCCTCGGGATCCTCGAGGTCCGACGAGGTGAAGGCGACGCTCAGGCCGACGGCGCCCAGGCCGCTGCCGCGTTCAATGCCCCCGGCGACGCCGAAGCCTTCCGAACGGAAGCCGTAGGTGTCGGTCTTGTCCTTGTCGGCGTAGAAATTGATCTCCTGCACCCAGGCGCTGGTCTCGCCCGGCGCGGCCGAGGCGTTGCGGCCGGTCAGGGCGCGGGTGACCGCATCCACGCCGGAGGCCAGCGACAGCAGCGGACCGCCCGAGTGATCCGGCAGCAGCTGCTCGTACAGGTTCAGGAACTCGTCGCGTCCGGTCTGCGCCAGGAAGGCGTCCCGCACCGCGCCGGCGTCGGCCCCGCCGAGCGCGCCGTAGAAGGAGTCGAACATCTGCGACTCAACCGTGATCAGATCGGCTTCCTCGGCGGTGCGGCGGCGCACGTCGGCGTAGACCTGGCCGGCGGGCACGTCGGCCCCGGCCTCGACGACGTACAGATAGGGCGAGTTCTCCTCGAGCGAGGTCAGGTCGATGTCGCCGAAGTTCAGCGTCGTCGCATCGATCAGGGTGAACCGCTCGGGGGTCTGCAACAGAGAGGTGAACCGCACCCCAAGGCCGGCGCCGTCGGCGAGGGTGGCCGTGTCGCTGACGTTGAAGTAGCCCGAGGTGTTGTTGGCCGGGTCCAGGGTGACGATCAGATTGCCGTCGGCCCCGACGTTCAGATTGGTGAGGTTCAGCACCGAGGTCTGATCCGCCCGCAGCGTGCCGTCGCTCACGTCGATGTCGAGCAGGCCGTCGCTGTCGGTCAGCCTGCCGCGCACCAGTGCGCCGCCGCTGACCATCAGGGCGTCGGAACCGTCCCCGAAGGAAATGTCGCCGTTCACGATGCCGTTGCGGATGTCGAGGGTGTCGCCGCCGCTGCCCAGGTTGATGGCGCCGAAGATATTCGGCTCGTTGTTGTCCGGAACGCCGTCGCCGTCCGTATCCGGGTTGGTGTCCGACGGCGTGGAGACGATCCCTTCCTGGATCAGGGTGACGCCGGTGGTGTTGGCGCTGACGTCGATGGCCGTGGCGACGCCGGTGATCGGGTCGTTGTCGGCGTTGGCGTTGACCGTGGCCTGGATCGAGCGGTTGTTGGTGATCGAGGTCAGGGTGCCGCTGAGGTCGTGGATGCCGAAGGTGTTCGCCGTTCCTCCGCCGGTGGTGGCCAGGATGGAGCCGCTGTTCACCAGGCTGTTGACGACCGCGCCCGCATCGATGCGGATCGCCGTGCTGGTCGTGGCCAGGTCGCTGCTCGATCCGGCGGTGATGGCGTTGGTGTTGATCAGGGTCGGGGCGGTCGCTCCGTCCCCGAACCGGATCGCGGTCGAGTCGGCGTCGAACGACAGCGAGACGATGGTGCCCTCGTTGCGCACGCCGCCGGCGACGTCGACCGTCTGGCCAGCGTTGCCGCCGATGACGACGCCGTTCGCGACGACACCGTCATAGACGCCCTGCGCCGTGATGTTGCCCCGGTTGATCAGGCCATAGGCCTCGTCGTCCACCCCGATGGCCCCAAGGGCGATAGACTGCGTCGCCGAACCGATCTCGAGGGCCGGCGCCGATCCAAAGACGTTGATCGAGGCGGTGGTTTCGCTGGCGTCGACCAGGCCGTCGCCATCCCGGTCGGTGTCCGTGCGGTTGGGAGTGCCGTCGCCGTCGTCGTCCTCGTCGCCGTTCTTGATCCCGTCGCCGTCGTCGTCGCCGTCGACGCCCGCGCTGGAATAGGACGGGGGCCGACCAAGCAGAACCCCGCCGGCGACATTGCCCTGGATGCTGACGCCGGGCCCGCCCTGCAGGAGGTCGTCGGGATCCAGTTCATCGAGGAACAGGATGCCCTCGTCGTTTTGGGATGTTTCCTCGAAGCCCTCGGGCCGCTCGGCCGGACGGCTGGTGTAGCGGTAGCCGGAGGCCGTGATGCTGGACTGGATCACCATCGCCCCGCCGACGTCGCCTTCGACGGACAAGGCGGCCGATCCCGGACCCCGGGCGGTGATGTTTCCGCCGGTTCGCACGTTCCCGCTGACGTCGCCGAGGATGCGGACGCCATAGCTGTCGTCGCCGGTGACGGTGACGCTGCCGAGCATGTCGAAATTGCCGGTCAGCGGGGCCTCGAGCAGGATGCCGTAGGAGTTGTTGCCGTCGACCCCGATCTGGCCGCCGCTCGCAATGGTGATGTTGCCGACCAGCGGGGCGACCCCGGCGAGGCGAACTCCATAGCGGTCAGATCCGGTGGCGAACGGCCCGTCGATGTCGCCGTCGTTGTCGGTGTCCGTGTCCGTGTCGGTGTTGATGTTGTCGAGCACGGCGATCGTGCCGCCGATGCTGATGTTCGCGGTGTTGCCGCCCTCGATCAGGACCCCGGTCGCTCCCGGCGGGGCGTTGTCGACGGTGATCCCGCCCCCTTCCATGGTGAAGTTGTGGCTCGAGTTCACCGTCACGGCCACGCCGCTGTTGAGGGTGATCGAACCGGTCGAGGTGAACCGGATGCTGTCCGGCCCGCTACCGGTGGCGTTCGCCGTGGTGATCGGCGTGGTGCGAGTCGTCGAGATGACGACTTCGGCCATGGCGCCGGAGGCGGCCATCAAGGGAGCGATCGCCACCGCGGTCGCGAGCATAATACGCATTCAGAAGAACCCCTGTGGACGACACGCGCAGAGACGCCGGCGATCCTCTAACAGGGACCACGCCAGCCTGCCTCAAGTTTCGCGAATTTGAGGCGAATGCAAGGCCGAAGGCGTCCCTCAGAGCATGTAACCGAGCGTGGCTATTGTCGATTGCGGTATCAATATGATATCACTTTCATATCGAATCAGGAGGGACTGATGACCACGACCCACTCCAAATCCACCGAGCGCCCGGCCTCTACGGCCAACGGCCTGCTCATGCTGCTTCTCGGCCTGCTGCTGATGATCGGCGGTCCGGCCTCGATCGCTCAGGACCCGGACAGCGTCCTGCGGGTCGTGGGCGGCGTCCTCGCGGGCGTCGTCGGTCTGCTGCTGCTCTGCGGCCTCTATTCGCTGCAGCCGAACGAGAGCATGGCCATCCTGCTGTTCGGCGACTACCGCGGCACCGACCGCAAGACCGGGCTGCGCTGGGTTCTGCCGTGGTACAGCCGCAAGAAGATCAGCCTGCGCGTCCGCAACCTGACCAGCGACAAGCTGAAGGTGAACGACAAGCGCGGCAATCCGATAGAGATCGCCGCCAACGTCGTGTGGCGGGTCGAGGACTCCGCCCAGGCCCTGTTCGACGTCGACGACTATCAGGCTTTCGTGAACATCCAGGTCGACACCGCCCTGCGCGATATCGCCTCGCACTACGCCTACGACCATGGCGAGGAGGACGCCGAGCCCGAAATGACCCTGCGCTCCGACGCCGAGGACGTCGCCGCCCGGCTGCGCGACGAACTGGTCAATCGGGTCAGCGTCGCCGGCGTGGCCGTGGACGAGGCGCGGCTGGCCCACCTGGCCTACGCCCCGGAAATCGCCGGGGCCATGCTTCGCCGTCAGCAGGCCGAGGCCGTTCTGGCCGCGCGCCGGCTGATCGTTCGCGGGGCGGTCAGCATGGTCGAGAGCGCGCTGGTCGATCTGGGCGAGCGCGGGGTCGTCGAATTGGACGAAGACCGCAAAGCGGCCATGGTCTCCAACCTGCTCGTCGTGCTCTGCGGCGATCGGGACGCCCAGCCGGTCGTCAACGCCGGCACCCTGTACGGCTGACATGGCGCGAAGTCGCAAGCCGTTCCTGATGCGGGCGTCCCCGGGGCTGATGGCGGCGGTCGAGCGATTGGCCGCCGCCGAGCTGCGCTCGGTCAACGCCCAGGTGGAGACGCTGCTGCGCGAAGCCCTGGCGCGGCGGGGCATCGTCCCCGCCGAAGACCCTCCGCTGGCGGACGACACCAAGGATGACGCTTGAGCTTCGCCGTCGCGGGCGCTACGGCGCGCGGATGGTGAAGTCGCATATGTCCAAGGTCCGCAAGGCCCGCCGCATCCAGAAGCGGGTCCGGCGCGTTGGCCCCCTCGGTATCAGCGCCGCGGAGAAGGAACTGATGAACCTGGCCGGGCTGGAGGTTCAGGAGGGCGAGCTTCGCCTGTTCCCCGGGTGGGACGAGGAAGTCTCCGAGACCCTGAAGGCGACCAAGGCCGCCGGCGAGGACGAGCGTCCCCGGCTGGTCGACACCACCATGCTCTACGCCCCCCGTTCGGGCGGGGTGAAACGCTACCTGCTGTCCAAGAAGGCTTGGCTGGAGGCCGAACGCCCCGGCGTGGCGCATTCGCTGGTCGTGCCGGGCGCCCATCACAGGGCGGGGGACGACGGCATCGTCCAGCTGCACGCGACCAAGCTGCCCTTCGGCGACGGCTACCGCTGGCCGACCTCGGTGCGCCGCTGGGGCGCCTGGGTCGCCTCGCTGAACCCCTCGCTTATCGAGGCCGGCGATCCCTACACCCCGGGGCAGGGGGCGCTCGAGGCCGGCCAGCGCGCCGGATGCCCGGTCGTCGGCTTCTGTCACTCCGACCCGGCCGGCCTCGCCGCCCTGCATTTCGGCGAATGGGCCAAGAAGCCGGTCGAGAAGCGCTGGGCCCGTCTGTTCGGCCAGTTCGACCGGGTCATCTCGCCCAGCCGCTACATCGCCCGCCGGCTGGAAGAGGCCGGCATCAAGGACATCGTCATCCAGCCGCTCGGCGTCGAGGTCGACACCTTTCGGCCCGACCGCCGCGATCGCGACTGGCTGCTGAAGAAGCTGGGCCTGCCGGCTTCGGCCCGCCTGCTGTGCTTCGCCGGCCGCCCGGCGCGCGAGAAGAACATCGGCGTCCTGATCGAGGCGGTGCAGCGGCTGGGCGCGCCCTATCACCTCGTCCTCGTCGGCGCCGGGGCGGGCCTGCCGGCCGAGGACCGGGTCATCTCCCTGCCGTACGAGGCCAATCCCAAGGCCGTGGCCCGGATCATCGCCTCCTGCGACGCCTTCGTTCACGCCAACGACAAGGAGCCGTTCGGCCTGATCGTGCTCGAGGCCATGGCCTGCGGCCGTCCGGTCGTCGGCGTCAACGCCGGCGGGGTGAAGGAAACTGTCGACGACAGCGTCGGCCAACTGGCGAAGAGCGCCGACCCTGTCCACTACGCCGCCGCCATCGAGGCCCTGTTCGCCCGCGATATCGAAGCCATCGGCGCCGCCGCCCGGATCAAGGCCGTGGAGCGGTTCTCCTGGGGCCGGGTCTTCGAGGACCTGTGCATGACCTACGCCGACGTCAGCGGCGAGCGCGCCTTCGTCGAACCCCGGGGCGAATGGGCCGAGCACTGACGATCTCGACAGCGGACGCGGGTCCGGTCAGTCTGCGCCGAAACCGGGGACCTTTCATGAAACGCCTTCTGCTCGCCGCCGCTCTCTCGTTCGCCACCGCCGTCCCGGCCATGGCCCAGACGGTGGTCATCGTCCGCCACGCCGAGAAGGCCGACGCCAGCGCCGACCCGGTGCTCTCGGAGGCCGGGCAGGCGAGGGCCCGCGCGCTCGCCGCCGAACTGAATGACGATCACCCGTCGGTGATCCTGACCAGCCCCCTGCAGCGCACCATCCTGACCGCCGCGCCGACGGCCGAATATCACTCAGTGTCGTCCGAGGCGGTTCCGCTGGACGGCGGCCTCCAGGCCCACCTCGCCGCCATCGTGGCCCGCGTCGAGGCGGCGCCCGAGGACGCCACCGTCCTGATCGTCGGCCACAGCAACACCGTCCCCCTGATCGCCCGCGCCCTCGGCTACGCCGGAGCCGCCGACATGCCGGAATGCGAATACGACCGGATGACGACGCTGCATCTGCTGGGCGAGGGCCGGGCGCACGGCGTGGTCAGCCGCTACGGCGAACCGACGACCTGTCCCTGATCAAACGTCCAGCTCATCCACCACGAAGCGGGCGTTGTCCTGGATGAACTGGTAGCGGGCCTCGGCCTTCTTGCCCATCAGTCGCTCGACCAGGTCCTCGATCTCGTCTTCCGAGGCCGGCACCGTGACCCGCGCAAGGGTGCGCTTCTTCGGGTCCATGGTGGTCTCCTTGAGCTGGGAGGCCATCATTTCGCCCAGACCCTTGAACCGGCCGATCTCGACCTTCTTGCCCTTGAACACCGTGGCCAGCAGCTCGTCGCGGTGAGCGTCGTCGCGGGCGTATTCCGACAGAGGCCCGGCGCTGATCCGGTAGAGCGGGGGCAGGGCCATGAACAGCCGGCCCTGACGGATGGTCTCGGGCATCGAGCGGTAGAAGAAGGTGATCAGCAGGGCCGCGATATGGGCTCCGTCCACGTCGGCGTCGGTCATGATGACAATGCGCTCGTAGCGCAGGTCCTCGATGTTGAACCGGCTGCCGGGCTGCACCCCCAGCGCCAGCGCCAGGTCGGACAGTTCGATATTGGCCCGCAGCTTGTCGGCCGTGGCCGAGGCGACGTTCAGGATCTTGCCGCGCAGGGGCAGGATGGCCTGGGTGGTGCGGTCGCGCGCCTGTTTGGCCGAGCCGCCGGCCGAGTCGCCCTCGACGATGAACAGCTCCGTGCCCTCGGCCGTCTGGCGCGAACAGTCCGAAAGCTTGCCCGGCAAGCGCAGCTTGCGCGTCGCCTGGGCCCGCTGGACCTCCTTGTCCTTGCGCCGCTTCAGCCGGTCCTCGGCCCGTTCGATGACGAAGCCCAGCAGGGTGTTGGCCTGTTTCGGACTCTCGGTCAGCCAGTGGTCCAGCGGGTCGCGCATCAGCTGCTCGACCAGCCGCGCCCCCTCCGGCGACGACAGCCGGTCCTTGGTCTGGCCCTGGAACTCGGGATTGCGGATGAACACCGAGATCAGCGCCCCGGCGTTGGCGATGACGTCCTCGGCGGTGATCAGCCCGGCCCGCTTCTCGTTGGTCAGCTCGCCATAGGCCTTCAGCCCCTTGACCAGCGCGGCCCGGAACCCGGCTTCGTGGGTGCCGCCGTCCGGGGTCGAGACGGTGTTGCAGTAGGAGCTGACGAAGCCGTCGGCCTCGCCGAAGCCGATCGGCGACCAGGTGACGGCCCATTCGACCGCCCCGGCCTCGCCCTTGCGCTCGACCCGGCCCGCGAAGGCGGGGGTCACGGTCTCGATCTCGCCGATCCGTTCGGACAGGGCGTCGGCCAGGCCGTTGGGGAAGTGGAACACCGCCTCGGCGGGCGTGTGGTCGGTGATCCGCTCCGGCGCGCAGGTCCAGCGGATCTCGACGCCGCGGAACAGATAGGCCTTGGACCGGGCCATGCGGAACAGCCGCGCGGGCTTGAACGCCGCGCCGACGCCGAAGATTTCCTCGTCCGGCCTGAACCGGATCAGGGTGCCCTTCTTCCTCGACGGCTGGACCTGGACGATCGCTCCCAGCGGCAGGCCGCGGCTGAAGGCCTGCTTCCACTCGAAACCGTCGCGCCAGACCGTGACCTCCAGCTTCTCGCTCAGCGCATTGACCACGGAGACGCCGACGCCGTGCAGGCCGCCCGAGGTCTCATAGGCCTTGCCCGAGAATTTGCCCCCCGAGTGCAGCACCGTCATCACGACCTCGAGGGCCGACTTGCCGGGGTGTTTCGGATGCGGATCGACCGGGATGCCGCGACCGTCGTCGCGCACCGACAGCCAGCCATCGGCGTCGAGGTCGACGGTGATCAGCTTCGCGTGCTTGGCGACGGCCTCGTCCATGGCGTTGTCGAGGACTTCGGCGAACAGGTGGTGCAGGGCCCGCTCGTCGGTGCCGCCGATGTACATGCCCGGCCGCTTGCGGACCGGCTCCAGCCCCTCCAGCACCTCGATCGACGAGGCGGAATAGCCGGTCGCGATCGCCGACGAGGTCGAGGCGGAAGCGTCCGCGGCTCTGGGCGCCGGCGCCGGTTCCGGCCGGGGCGCGACGGCCTGCGGCGTCAGGGCCGGATCGGGCGCGGGGCTTGCGGCAGGAGTCGGCTCCGGGCCTTGCGGCTCGGGGATGTCATCGAACAGGGAAGGCGCGGCGTTGGGACCCATAGCGATACTGTGCTGCGATTCGGGAGCCGGTCTGGTAGGCCCGGCGGCGCTTCTCCACAAGCGGCGCGGGGACCGCGGAGGGCGAGGGCAGGATGGCCCGGGTCATCGCGGCCAGGAACAGCACCCACGGCAGGCCCTGGTGGGCCATCAGTATGCTCTCGGACAGGCTCAGCACGAAGAAGGCGGCCAGGAAGCCCAGCGCCCACCAGCCCTCGCGCACGCCCTGGTCCATCGACCGGAACACGGATATCGCCGCCGTCGCCGCCATCAGCGTCCCGACCAGCACCGCGCCAGGCCAGCCCAGCTGCACCAGCAGGTCGATCCAGCCGTTGTGCGCATTGGGCACCGGCCACTGGGTCTCCTTGCGCACCCAGTCGGCGGGCACGGATTCTCCCTCGCGGCCCCAGAAGGCGCCGTAGCCGTAGCCGGTCCACGGCCGGTCGGCGACCTTGCGCATCAGGGCGTCCCAGATGTCGGTGCGGCCGGTCAGCGACGGGTCCTTGCCCAGCGCCTCCAGCACCGCCACCGAATGCGACTCCCACAGCCACACCCCGAGGCCGGCCAGGACCACGGCGGCCCAGATCGCGGCCACGCTGAAGGCCGCGCCGCCGCGCCGCAGGGTCCAGAAGCCGCCGACGAAGGCCAGTCCCAGCAGCAGGCACAGCAGCGAGGTCTTCGACTGGGTCGCCAGCACCAGACCGCTGGACAGCACCAGGGCGATGGCGGGCAGCAGTCGGCGCGGATCGGGCGAGGCGAGACAGGCCGCCGAGGCCGTGGCCCCGATCACCATCACCGCCCCCATCTGGTTCTTCTCGTACCAGAGGCCGCGCCACAGGCCGGCGTTGTCGTACTGGTGCACCCCGATCTCGGGGAAGGCGACCACCATCACCAGACTGCCCACGGCCATGATCAGGGCCGCGTGCATCAGCAGGCGCGGCAGGTGTGGCCCGCGGAACACCGCTCCCAGATACAGGGCGAAGCCGCCGGTGATGGCCAGGGCGATGACCCGCCGCATGGTGGTGGCGAAATCGATCGACCAGTAGCGCGAGGCGAAGGCCAGGCCGATCAGCAGCGCCATGGCGATCATCGCCGGCCACGCCCGCCACAGCCGGTCGATCCGATAGATCAGCAGCCCGGCGATCGCCGCATAGGCCGGCAGCCACACCAGCCGCAGGATCGGCGTCTCTTCCTGGGTCGGCGCGAACACCGGCCCGATAAGCGCCCCGGTCAGCATGGCGATGATGACAACGCAGACCGCCCGCTCCCACAGGCTGGGAGGGGTTTCGATCAGGACCGCCTCTGAACGGGATTCGCGCACCCGTGCAGGGTCGGCCAACGGGCTTAACGAAGGGTTGGATTCCGCTTCAGAACCCCGCCAGCGCCCCGTCGATCCGGCGCAGGTCCTCCGGCCGGTCCTTCCGGCTGAGCTTCAGGGCCTCGCCGTCCCGCGTGATCGTCGTGCAGCGCAGGTCGTCAAGGTTCCGGTCGATCTCGGCCCGCCGCGCGTCGTCAAAGGGCTCCTCGCCCATCCAATGCTCGCACATCTCCGCCCGCTCGACGAACCGCGTCACCGCGTCGTCGCTCCAGGTCGGGTCGGCGCATCCTGTCAGGACGACAGCAGCGGCCGCGAGAACCAGCTTCCGCATCACGCCTTCTCCACGAACGTGTCGATCACCTTCTTCTCCCCCGCCTTCTCGAAGTCGATCAGCAGTTTGTTGCCCTCGATGGCCCGCACGGCGCCGTAGCCGAACTTCTGGTGGAAGACCCGCTGGCCCAGGGCCCAGTCGCCGCTGGACTTCGGATCGGCCGTGGCGATCAGCCGTCCATCCCCCTCGATCAGAGTATGGCGCGCCGGCCGCGCCGCCGGCGCCCGTCCGGCCGCGAACGACTGCGCCCGCTTCCAGCCCGGCGAGGAATAGCCGCTGCCGAAGGTCGGCATCTCGTCCCAGCGGCTCTTGGCCTCCTTCATGCCGGGCGTGACGCCATAGTAGCCGGTGTCGCTCTCGGCCTCGACGTGGTCGATCGGCAGTTCGTCGACGAACCGGCTGGGCAGCTGCGATGTCCAGCGCCCGTAGACCAGCCGGTTGGCCGCGAACGAGATGCGCGCGTCCTGCTTGGCCCGGGTGACGCCGACGTAGGCGAGGCGGCGTTCCTCCTCGAGGCCCTTTTCGCCCTTCTCGTCGATGCTGCGCTGGCTGGGGAAGACGCCTTCCTCCCAGCCCGGCAGGAAGACCAGCGGGAACTCCAGCCCCTTGGCCCCGTGCAGGGTCATGATCTGCACCGCGTCGTCCGAACCTCCCCGGTCGAGGTCCATGACCAGCGAGACGTGCTCCAGATAGGCCGGCAGGGTCTCGAACTGTTGCATCGACTGCGTCAGCTCCTTCAGGTTGTCGAGGCGTGTCTGCCCCGTCGCCCGATCGGCCTTCTGCATGTCGGTGTAGCCGCTCTCCTCCAGCACCGCCTCGGTCAGCTCCCAGTGGGTCGTGGTCTGGGCCAGGGCGCGCCAGCGGTCGATGTCGCGCACGAAGTTCGACAGCGCCGTCCGCGTCCGCGCCTGCAGCTCGTCGGAAGTGATCAGGTCGCGCACCGCGCTCATCGCCGACCGGTTCGACAGCCGCGCGATCTGCAGCACCTTCTGCACCGAGGTGTCGCCGATGCCGCGCTTGGGCACATTGACGATCCGCTCGAAGGCCAGGTCGTCGTCCTCGCTCAGGATCAGCCGCAGATAGGCGTGGGCGTCCCGGATCTCGGCCCGTTCGAAGAAGCGTGGACCGCCGATGACGGTGTAGGGCACGGCCAGCAGCACGAACCGCTCCTCGAAGGCCCGCATCTGGAACGAGGCCCGGACCAGCACCGCCATGTCGCGATAGGCCATGCCCTGACGCCGCGCCGTCTCGATCTCGTCGGCGATCAGCCGGGCCTCGGCCTCGCCGTCCCAGACCCCGCGCACCCGCACCTTGTCGCCGCTCAGGTCCTCGGTCCAGAGCGTCTTGCCCAGCCGGTCGCGGTTGGCCGCGATGAGGCCGGAGGCGGCCCCGAGGATGTGCCGGGTCGAGCGATAGTTGCGCTCCAGCCGGATCACCTTGGCGCCCGGGAAGTCGCGCTCGAAACGCAGGATGTTGTCCACCTCGGCCCCGCGCCAGCCATAGATCGACTGGTCGTCGTCGCCGACGCAGCAGACGTTGCCCGTCGAGGACGTCAGCAGCCGCAGCCACAGATACTGGGCGACGTTGGTGTCCTGGTATTCGTCGACCAGGATGTAGCGAAACCGCCGCCGGTATTCCTCAGCGATATCCGCGTGTTTCCCGAGGATCGTCAGGTTGTGGAGCAGCAGATCGCCGAAATCGCAGGCGTTCAGACTGGCCAGTCGCGCCTGATAGGCGGCGTACAGCGCATGTCCCTTGTCGTTGGCGAAGTCCTCGCTGCTGGGCAGTTTCTCCGGGGTCCAGCCGCGGTTCTTCCAGTGGTCGATCAGCCCGCTCAGGGAGCGCGGCGTCCACCGTTTCGTATCGAGGTTCGCGGCCTCCAGCAGTTGTTTGCACACCCGCTCCTGGTCGTCCGTATCGAGAATGGTGAAGGTCGATTTCAGCCCCACCAGCTCGGCGTGCCGCCGCAGGATCTGGGCCGCCACCGAGTGGAAGGTGCCCAGCCACCTCAGCCCCTCGGCCGAGGGGCCGATCAGATGAGTGATCCGCTCGCGCATCTCGCGCGCGGCCTTGTTGGTGAAGGTGACGGCCAGCAGCTCCCAAGGCCGCGCCCGCCCGGTCGCCAGGATGTGCGCCAGTCGCGTGGTCAGCACCCGCGTCTTGCCTGTGCCGGCCCCGGCCAGCACCAGCACCGGCCCGTCCACCGTCTCGACCGCCTCGCGCTGCTCCGGGTTCAGCCCGGCCAGATAGTCGGGCGCGCCTTCGGGGCCGCGGGCGCGGGCGAGGTCTGAGATACGGGGGGAGGGCAGGTCGGTCACGGGGCTCGGGGGTCTCGGGAATCGGAGAACATATGTAGCACACGCCCTTCCGGAAGGGCGCGCATGGCCTGAGAACGACGTTCTTTACACGCGGGGCGGGCGCCGACAGACTGTTTCAGGGGCGGCTTGCCCCGGATGCTCGGGGAGGGCGACATGACCATGGAGACCAACGGGACCGGGTCGGGGGGATTTCAGGAGCTGGTCAAGCGGTTCTGGGGCTTCGACCACATGATCGGCAGCGCCCTGATCAAGATCATCTACTACATCGGCCTGTTCGCCATCCTGATCTTCACCGTTCTGGCCATGTTCGGCGGCGGCGTCATGGGCGCGCTGGGCGGAGGCTACGGCGGGGGCGGGGGCCTCGTCATGCTGATCCTCGCCCCGATCATGGGGGTGATCTACCTAGTCTTCTGGCGCTTCATCTGCGAGCTCTGGCTGCTGATGTTCCTGATGTACAACCGGATGGGCGAAATCCGGGACCGTCTGCCGCCGCGCTGAGCGACGGGAACCGGCCTACGGCCAAGCCGTTCCTCGACGGTCAAAAGCGACCAGGAGGAACGGCCTTGGCTGAGAACACCAACAATACCGGCGGTAGCGGCAATACCGGACTCGCCTTCATCGTCGGCGCGATCGTCGTCGTGCTGGCGGTTGTGGCCTGGTTCGTCTTCGCTCGCGGCGGCGCGCCGGAAGCCACGGACATCAACGTCGATGTCGACGTTCCGGAGGTTTCGGCCCCGGCGGTTCCCGGCACGGGAGGCTGATCGATGACCGATCCCAACATGCCCCCGCCGCGCGATCCGAACGACCGTCCCGAGGTCGTCCATCACACCACCATCAACAATCCTCCGTCTGGCGGAGGCGGCGGAGCCGGCTGGATCGGATTCCTCGTCGGCGGCCTGCTCGTGGTGCTGGTGATCATCGCCATCGTGGTGTTCTCCGGCGGCGGCCTGGATCGGGCCTCGGACACCAATGTCGACCTCGACGTCGACCTGCCGGCGCCGTCGATGCCTGAAGCGCCCAAGATGCCGGACCTGCCGGACCTGCCGCCGGTCGAGCCGCCGACGGTCCCCAACCCGGAACCGGCCCCGGCGAACTGACCTACCTCAGTCGGTAGCTGATGGTCGTCACGACCCGGACCCTCTGGTCCGGGGACTGGCTCGCATCGCCGTAGCCCTCGCGCGGCAGGATTTCGAACGAGCCCTGATTGGCCTGCCGGATCGGTCCCAGCGGCGCGCCCGAGTCCTTGGCGAACTGGGCCGCGCCGCTGCGGGCCGACGCCGTCGCCTCGGCGATCATTGTCGGCCGCACATCGTTGAGTTTGGTGAAGATGTAGGACGGGCCGGCGAAGTCCTGCAGCACGACGCCCTGCCGGACCAGGTCGTTCATGGCCCGGGTCGTGGCCTGCACCCGCGTCACGTCGGTGGTCCGCACGATCACCGTCTGGGCGAGGATGAAGCGCGGGCCGCCGTCCTGGCTGCCGTACTCGCGCGACCGCCGGTCGGCGACCTCGAGCCGGCCCAGGGTGACGGCGTCGGCGGGATAGCCCTGCGCCGTCAGGAAACGTCTCACGATAGCCAGATGGGCGTCGATCTGCGCCTGGACCTCCGAAAGCACCTCGCCCGAAGCGGTGAAGCGCAGCGGCAGCACCGCCAGATCGGCCTGCACGTCGCGCTCGGCCAGGCCGCGGACCGTCACCGACCGGTCTCCCACCCGGGCGTTGACGACGCCCTGGCCGATCAGGGCCCCGGCCCCGACCATGCCGACGGCCAGCAGGCCGCCTACGACGGCGGCGGGGATCAGTCTGTTGTCGACCATGATGCGCTCTCCGGACCGGAGGATGCGCCAACCCCGCCCGCTGTCAATCAGGCGACTCCTGTTCGGCGAAAGATCGGTCGCCGCTGGCCCAGGCCAGGGCCAGCAACCGGCAGGCCGAGGCCAGCGGCGTCCGCCGCCGCCGCTCGTCGATCCGCTTCATCAGCCCGGCGTGGCTCAGGCCCAGTTCGCCCGCGATCCTGTCCAGCACCGTCCAGAATTGCGGTTCCAGCGCCACAGAGGTGGCGTGGCCGGACAGGGAGACGGAGCGCTTTGCGAGCATCGGCGCAGCCTAGCCGAGCCAGCCTCGTCCGGCGAGCGGGGGCGGTTCATGATCGGCGTTCACCTTCCGCCCGGATCGCGCTATGCTGCGGTCGCCCCGGGCAGGAACGCCGCATGACCGTCACCGCCGATTTCGAACTTTCCGACCGCTTCCGGCCCCAGCGGCTGGAGCCGCTCACCGCCCTGCGGGCCTTTCGAAAACTGATCGGCGACAAGGAGGACACCGCCCAGGTGTTCGAGATCATGCGCGCCCTGTCGGGCCGCTCGATCGCCCGCGGCTACGACCGCCTGCTCGGGACGATGGAGGGCGGCCGCCAGGCTTTTCTGCGCGAGGAGCTGGCTCACAAACTCGACGACCCCGTCTGGCTGGCGCGGTTCGAGCCCGGCACGGTCGGTGCGGCCTACCGCGATTTCCGCGAGGCGCGGGGCTTCACCGCCGAGGGTCTGGCCGACGAGGCGCGCAAGGTGGCGCCCCTGACCGACGCGCCGCACCCGATCATCTGGTACTCGCGCCGCCTGCGCGACGTGCACGACGTCTGGCACGTCCTGACCGGCTACGAGACCGACGCCCTCGGCGAGGCCTGCGTGGTCGCCTTCTCCCACGCCCAGACCGGCAACCTCGGCTTCGCCTTCATCGGCTGGGGCGCGGCCCGGGAGATCCGGCGCGAGAACCGCTCCATCCCGGCCCGCCGGGCCGTGCTCCAGGCCTGGCGGATCGGCCGCGCCGCCCGCTGGCTGCCCGCGCTCGACTACGAGGCCCTGTTCGCCGAGCCCCTCGAAGTCGCCCGGGCCCGGCTCGGCCTGCGCCCGCCCACTGTCTATCAGGCGGTCCCGGCCGAGGCCCGCGCGGCCCTCAGGTTGCGGGCCTGAGCGCGCTTTTCGGACGCCATAAGTCCTGCTTGTGACGCGGGGGCGATTCCTCGGCTTGCGCCCGGTCTCCGGCTCATCCACTTGGCGAGGATGACCGCCCCCTCCGAGTCCCTCGCACCGCCGCCGACCGGCCTTTCGCGCGCCACCCTGTGGGCGATCGGCGGCGTCGCCCTGTGCGCGACCATCTGGGGCACCACCTGGTACGCCATCACCCTCCAGCTCGGCCAGGTCGCGCCGCTGGCCTCCATCGTCTGGCGCTTCGGTCTCGCCGCCGTGCTGATCTTCGCCGGCTGCATGGTCACCCGTCGGTCCGTGAAGCTGACGCTCAATCAGCACCTCGCCGCCGCGGGGCAGGGGGTCTTCGCCTTCTCGATCAGCTACAGCTTCACCTACGCCGCGGAAGGGCGGATCGCCTCGGCCGTGGTGGCGGTGATCTTCGCCTCCCTCGCCCTGCTCAACCTGATCCTGTTCCGGATCGCCGCCCGTCAGCGTGCGGCCCTGCTGTCATGGGGCGGCGCGGCCCTCGGTGTGGTCGGCGTCGCCGTCCTGTCGGGCTCGGAAGTTCTCGGCGCCGGGCTCGACGCGGCCAGCGCCGCCGGGGTCGGCTTCGCCTTCGTCGCGGTGATCGCCTCCGCCTTCGGCAACTATTTCGCGTGGCGCGGCCAGAACGCCGGCTCGGCGGTGATCCCCTCGACAGCCTGGGCCATGGCTTACGGGACGGGCCTGCTCGCCCTTTACGGCCTCGCCACCGGGGTCGAGTGGTCGATCGAGCCCAGCTTCACCTACATCGGCTCGCTGCTCTATCTGTCGGTGTTCGGCTCGGTGATCGCCTTCGTGGTCTATTTCAGCATCGCCCGCGCCCGCGGCTACGCCCTGGCCAGCTACATTTCGGCCCTGACCCCGCCGATCGCCATGCTGGTCTCGGTGCTGTTCGAGAACGCCCGCTTCGGCTGGCTGGCCCTGGCCGGCCTCGCCCTGGTCCTCGCCGGCCAGGTCCTGCTGATCCGCGCGCCCAAGGTCTCGGCGGTCTAGCCGAACCAGCCGCGTTTCTTTTTCTTCTTCGGCGCCTCCGGCCGGTCTCCGTCCGGAGCCTCTCCGGCCCCCTTGGCCTCGGCCTCGCGCCGCCGGCGTTCGGCGGTGACGCGGATGGCCACCAGCATCGGGATCAGGCCGTGGCGGTTGCGCGGCATCTCGCCCATCTCAGTCCTCCAGCTTCGAACCGTCCAGCAGGCGGTCGGCGCGGGCCTTTTCCTTGTCGGCCATGGTCCGGTCCGCCTTCGATCGGCCGTGCGTCGCCCGGTTGGCGGCGGCGGCGGTCTTCGCCTCGGCCCGGGCCCGTTCCTTGCGCACCCGGTTCAGGTTCACGACCTCGCCCATGACGCCTCCGTTATGCAACCGGCCCCGCGGCCGAAGGGTTTTCCCGACATCTCGAACCGTCAGGAGTTCCCCATGGTAGACCTCTCGCTGCTCCGCGAAAGCCTTGAAGTCGTCGGCTCCGATGGCGGCCACGTCGGCCGCGTCGATCACGTCCACGGCGACCAGATCGAACTGGCCAGGCTGGACCTCGGCTCCGGCTTCAAACACCACATGATCCCGGTCAGCTGGATCCACCACGTCGACGCCCACGTCCACCTCAATGTGACGAAGGACGAGGCCAGGGCGCGCTGGACCGAGAAGCCCTGAGGCGTCCGGGGCGTCTCCCTTTCTCCTCGACCGCCGGCACGGTGGAGCTTAAGGCTGGTGGGCGCAGCTTTGCTGCAGGGGACTCTCCTATGATCAAACAACTGGTTCTGGCCGCCGCGGCGGCCGCCCTTCTGGCCGCCTGCGGTTCGTCCGAAGACAAGGCCGCGCCCGCGCCGGCCGCCGAGGCGGCCGAGGCCGCCGGCGTGGCCGAGGTCAAATTCAACCTCGAGAACGCCACCGGCTACACCCTGACCCACCTCTATCTGTCGCCCGCCGCCAGCGACGACTGGGACAACGACATCCTCGGCGAGCAGACCGTGCCCGCCGGCGAGACGGCCGAGGTGTCGATCGACGACGGCGTCGAGAGCTGCATGTACGACCTGCGCGCCGACTTCGACGACGGCGACGCCATCGACGTCCGCGGCGTCGACGTCTGCAAGATCGAAGGCACGACCGTCACCATCTCGGAGTAATCTCCGCGCCCGGACCAAAGAGGGCCGCCCCGGATGCCCTGGGCGGCCCTTCTTCTTGTGCGTTAGGCAGTCCGTATCCTCACCCCGGCGAGATCATCTTCTCCGGCCGCACCCACTCGTCGAACTCCTCGTTCGTCAGATAGCCGCCGCCGACGGCCTCTTCCCGCAGGGTCGTCCCGTTCTTGTGCGCCGTCTTGGCGATCTTCGCGCAGGCGTCGTAACCCAGCTTGCCGTTCAGCGCCGTCACCAGCATCAGGCTGTTCTCCAGCCCGCGCTTGATGTTGTCCTCGCGCGGCTCGATCCCGACCACGCAGTTGTCTGTGAAGCTCACCGCCGCATCGGCCATCAGCCGCACCGACTGCAGGAAGTTGTAGGCCATCACCGGGTTGAAGACGTTCAGCTCGAAATGCCCCTGCGAGCCGGCGAAGGTCACCGCGGCGTGGTTGCCGAACACCTGCACGCAGACCTGGGTCAGGGCCTCGCACTGGGTCGGATTGACCTTGCCGGGCATGATCGAACTGCCCGGTTCGTTCTCCGGCAGGGCCAGCTCGCCCAGCCCCGACCGCGGGCCGGAGCCGAGGAAGCGGATGTCGTTGGCGATCTTGAACAGCGAGGCGGCGACCGTGTTGATGGCCCCGTGGCTGAACACCATGGCGTCATGCGCCGCCAGGGCCTCGAACTTGTTCGGCGCGGTGACGAACGGCAGGCCGGTGATGGCCGCGATCTTTTCCGCCACCATCTCGGCGAAGCCGACCGGGGCGTTCAGCCCGGTGCCCACCGCCGTGCCGCCCTGGGCCAGCTCCATCAGCTTGGGCAGGGTCTGTTCGATCCGCTCGATGCCGTTGGCCACCTGCTGGGCATAGCCGCCGAACTCCTGGCCCAGCGTCAGCGGGGTGGCGTCCTGGGTGTGCGTCCGGCCGATCTTGATAATGCCCTGCCAGGCGTCCGATTTCGCCTTCAGCGCGGCGTGCAGATGCTTCAGCGCCGGGATCAGCGTCTTCACCACCTGTTCGGCGCAGGCCACGTGCATGGCCGTCGGATAGGTGTCGTTCGACGACTGGCTCATATTGACGTGGTCGTTGGGATGGACGGGCTTCTTCGAACCCATCTCGCCGCCCAGCATCTCGATGGCCCGGTTCGAGATCACCTCATTGGCGTTCATGTTCGACTGGGTGCCCGAGCCGGTCTGCCAGACCACCAGCGGGAAATGGTCGTTCAGCTTCCCTTCGATGACCTCGTCAGCCGCCTTGACGATGGTCTCGCCGAGCGCCGGGTCCAGCTTGCCCAGCGCCATGTTTGTCTCGGCCGCGGCCCGTTTGACGATGCCCAGCGCCCGCACGATCGGCAGCGGCTGGGTCTCCTCGCCGATCCTGAAATTCCCTAGCGACCGCTGCGCCTGGGCGCCCCAGTAACGGTCGGCGGCGACCTCGATCGGGCCGAAGGTGTCGGTTTCGGTGCGGTGTTTGCTCATGGCGCGAGGCTCTTCGGGCGTGGCGGGAGGATGCGCGGCGGTGTAGCACGGAGAGGCGAGGGGACAAGGCGGAGGAGCCTGCGATGCGGACCATGATGATGACGGCGGCGCTGGCGCTTTCGGCCTGCGCCACCACCGCCGACGGCGCCGACAAGCCGCGCGTAATGCTCGATACCGACGCCGGCCGCATGGTCGTCGAACTGGAGCTCGACCGCGCGCCCCTGACGGTCTGCAACTTCCTCAGCTATGTGACCGACGGCGACTACGAGGCGGGGTCCTTCTTCCGCACCGTGGTCAGGGCCACCAACGACAATCCCAACCCCATCGATGTCATCCAGGCCGCGACCCCGCGCGGCTCCGACGACGACCTGCGCCCGCCCATCCCGCTGGAGCGCACCCGCGACACCGGCCTCGCCCACACGGCGGGGGCGATCTCCATGGCCCGCGACGGGCCCGACACCGCCACCTCCAGCTTCTTCATCGTCACGCACGACACGCCCAGCCTCGATTTCGGCGGCGGCCGCAACCCCGACGGCCAGGGCTTCGCCGTCTTCGGCCGGCTGGTGGAGGGTCTCGACGTCGCCCGCCGGATCCAGATGTCGCCGGCCGACGCCGAAGAGCAGCTGACCCCGCCGGTGATGATCCGCACCGCGACCCTGATCGGCGAGGTCCCGCCCGAGTGCCGCCCTTGACGGCGGGCTGGATCGGCACGGGAAAGGTCCGTCTGCGCGAGGTGGGCGACGCCGTCGAGATCACCATCGACGGCCTGACGACCCAGTCGAAATACTACAAGCCGCTGGTCTACGAATTCATGCGCAAGGAGTGGGCCTCGCGCCCCTCCTGGGGGGATTTCGTCGTCGAGATCCGCATGGAGCACATCGGCGACCCGCCGCACATCGACCTCGACAACCTCGCCAAGGCCTTGCTCGACGCCATCAAGGGCTATCTGTTCCACGACGACGCCCAGGTCGCCCGCCTGCTGGTCGAACGCCACGAGGGCGAGCGCGAGCGGATCACGATCCGGGTGTTTCCGCGAGCCTGACTATTTCAGCCGCTCGTACCGCAGCACCCCGACCACACCGCCGCCGCCGTCGCTGGGATGGTTCACCCCGTCGTTGACCAGGACCTCGGCGAAGTCGAACGGGCTCATCCCCTCCAGACAGGCGGCGTTGACCCCGTATTCGTTCGGGTTCGAGCGCCGACGGTGGTGGGTGTAGATCCCGCAGTTGGAGCAGAAGAAATGCCGCGCCGCGCCGGTGTTGAACCGGTATTCCGTCAGCGCCTCCGCCCCCTCCAGCACCTCGACCCCGCCCAGCCCGGCCGTGACCGCCACCGCTCCGCGCATCCGGCACAGCGAGCAGTCGCAGCGCCGCGCGCTGGCCAGCCCGTCGCTCAGCCGCACCCGCAAGCGCACCGTCCCGCAGTGGCAGGCCGCGGGCGTCCAGCCGTCCGCGTCGACAGTCAGGCTCATCGTTCGAACCGCAGGGTCGGGAGACGCAGCTGCATCTCCGCCCCCACGAACAGCTGCGGCTCCGAGGGCAGGGCGATCCCGGCCTCCTGCTCCTTGCGCGCCACGCAGGCCCGCGCCCCCGCCGCCAGCGCCAGGAAGTCATTGGCCGCCGGCAGGGCCTCGATCACGCAACCGTCGAACCAGGGGTAGGTCTCCTGCGCCCCGCAGCCGAACGAGGTCCGCTCCCGGCTGGCGGCGGTCAGCACCATCCGGTTCGGCGCCGACAGCGCATTGACGAAGACGCCGGAATAACAGGCCGAGACAATCACCACCGTCGGCCGCGCCCCGCACCATTGTCGGACCAGGTTGGCCATATCGGCCGGCGCCAGGGTCTGGTCCGGCCCGAACACCATCCCCTGCGGCGTCCCGTGCGAGGTGAAATACAGCAGGCATCCGCGCGACGCCCGCCCGGCCACCTCGGCCACGCCCTGCAAGGCTTCCGCCACCGTGACCGGATCGGCGGCGTCGGGCCGCAGCGAATAGTCGACCAGAGTCTCGCGCGGCAGCCCCGCCGCCAGAAGGCCTCGCGTCACGTCGCGCCGGGCGTTGTCGAAGGCCGCGATCGGCCGCCCGCCCCCGTCTCGCCAGTCCGCCGCGATCACCGCTCCCGCCCAGCCGTCGAAACGGCTCTGGGCGACGGCCGGGGCGGCGCCCGCGAGCGCCGCCGTCAACATCAGCAGCAGAAATCCCCGACCCATGCGCAACCCCTCGCCAAGCCTCCGGCGAGGTTAGCGCAAGCGGCGGCGGGGAAAAGGCCTACTTCTTCCGGAACTGGTCCAGCGACACGACCTTGGGTCCGTCGTCGCCGGTCGGGGGCGGCGGCGTGTCCGCCTCCGCCTCGAGCTCGTCCGCAATCTCCTCGACCGTGGCCGGGGATTCGAACTGCAGCAGGAACTGCACCGACGGATCGTAGAACCGGGTCACCGCCGTGTAGGGCATGGACAGCACCTTCGGCATGCCGCCGAATTTCAGCATCACAGAGAACCGGTCCTGCTCGACCTTCAGGTCCCAGTACTGGTGCTGCAGCACCACCGTCATCTCGTCCGGATATTTGGCCATCACGTCCGGCGGCACGCTGACGCCGGGGGCCCGGGTCTTGAAGGTCACGTAGAAATGGTGCGCCCCGGGGATGCCTTCGGGCATGGCCGCGCGCTCGAGGGCCGAACGGATGACGCCGCGCAGGGCGTCCTGCGCCAGCTGCTCGTAGTGCATCTCGTCGACTGGCGGGGTCTCGTCGGCCATCGGGTCCCTCGGTTGGCGCTCCGGCAGACTGATAGCCGCGCCGGGGCCTCCGCGAAAGGCGCCGCGTCAGCCAAAGCGTCGTTCCAGCCAGTCGACGGCGAACCGGCACATCGGCGCGGCCTCGACCAGCACGGACGGGGCGCGTCCCACCGGGCCCTCGCTGCCACCTCCGGTATCCAGAAAGGCCCGGACGATTCCGGCGAAATAGTCGTCGGTCAGCCCCTCGACGATGGGCCGGCTTGTGTCGAACTCCTCGATCATGCGCCAGACGACGCCCTCCGTCGTGGCGAGCGGAGTCTCGGTCCGGACGACGCGCTTGCCCGGTAGGCGGGCGAGGTGCTCCGCATGGTGTAGCAGCGTCATCGTATCGAGCGGCGCCCCGACCATCAGCACCTTGCCGCCCCGCTCCACCAACCGCGCGAGCGGAGAGCCGCCGCCGTAGCCGTAATCCAGCGGATGATCCTCGGTATAGGCCGCCGCCCCGGCTCCGACGGCCGCCATCGAGGCGCCGGGATTTCCGCTTCTGCGGGCTCCGGGGGTCGTGCGGATGAACTCGGCCAGAACGCCGTGGTCGCGGATGGCCCGGGAGGTCTCCGGATCGAAGGCGGGCACATGGGGTTTCCAGACCGGATCCAGCCGTCCCGACTCATCCAGCAGATTGTGATAGGCCCCGTCCCAGTCGACATAGGACAACAGGGTGCCCTGGGACCCGATCGCATCCAGCAGCGCGCCGATCAGCGCATCGGGGCCGTTCAGCAGCGGCCCGACCTTGCTCATCGCGGCATGCACCATGAAATCGTCGCCGGGTCGTATCCCGATACGGACGAGGTCCTCCGTCAGGCGCGCGCGAGTCAGTGGAGCGTCGGTCATCGGCGCACGCTGCCACGGCTTTCAGGGGGAAGAAAAGCGCCGGGATTCTGTTGCCAGGCTCCCGACAGGCCCCGCCCCGGGATCTGAACCCCGAGGACTTAAGTGTTCGAAATCACCCGAACCGCTTACGCGGCGAGAGCGACTTCTCCAGCGAAGTTATCGTTCGCAGTTAGATAAAGGCCCGATACGGTGGGCCAGGACGGGCGAAAGCAGTCCTCTTTACACGTCCGTCGATGCTAGTCGGCCCCGCACCGCCCGCCGATACACGGGAGGAAATGGTGGAGCCGCCGGGAATCGCACCCGGGTCCGGTCCGCTTATTACAGGCGCGTTTATCGCCATAGTCCGGGCGAACCCGGACAGGGGAATATAGGTGAAGCGGGCGGGGTTTCCAAGGGATGACGGTCGTCCGCGGCGTCAGTCGACCCGCGCCCACTCCGGCGTCTGGTTCCGGAACCAGGTCAGCTGGCGCTTGGCGTAGTTGCGGGTCGCCTGCCGGGTGGCCTCGACCGCCGCCGCGAGCGAGGTCTCGCCTCTCAGATGGGCCGCGAATTCGCGCACGCCGACGGCCTTCATCGCCGGCAGGGCCGGGTCCAGTCGGCGCGCGACCAGCGCCCGCACCTCGTCCAGCGCTCCGGCCTCGACCATATGCGCCACCCGGGCGTCGCAGGCGGCGTACAGGGCCGCCCGGTCCGGCTCGATCACTCGCCCGGTCCACGACCCGGGCGCCAGCAGCGGCGTCGTCTCGGCGGTCCAGTCGCTCAGCGCCCGACCGGTGTGTTCGGCCACCGCCATGGCCCGGGTCAGCCGCTGCCGGTCGCCCGCCTCGATCCGCGTCGCCGCGGCCGGGTCCAGCGTCGCCAGCCGCCGCCGGAAGACGGCCTCGCCCTCCGCCTCATACGCTCGGTCTGCGGCCTCCCGCGCCTCGGTCGGAATATCAGGAATATCCGCCAACCCCTTGGTCAGGGCCGTGAAATACAGCCCCGTTCCGCCGACGAACAGCACGGGCCGCCCGTCCAGTTCGGCCAAGGTCTCCATCGCCGCCCGGCTCCAGCGCCCCGCCGACCAGGCGTCCGCCGCGTCCGCGATCCCGTACAGCCGGTGCTCCGCCCGGGCCTCCTCCTCGACCGACGGCCGGGCGCTCAGCACCCGCAGATCGGCGTACAGCTGCTGGCTGTCGGCGTTGACGATCACGGCGCCGGTCCGCTCCGCCGTCTCCAGCGCCAGCCGCGACTTGCCCGAGGCGGTCGGGCCGGCGAGCAGGGTGATCAGGGGTGCGGTCAATTACGGGCTCGCGGGGCAGGGCTGTTCGGCGATAGAACGCGGGCCCCGACCCGGCAACCCGTCAGGACCGTCCCTTGCCCGACCGCGCTACCGTCATCGCCGCCCTCGACGCCGTCCGCGACCCGAAAAGCGGCCGGGGCCTGGTCGCCGCCGGCCTGGCCCAGGGCCTGACCGTCACGGACGACCGCGCCGGCTTCGTGATCGAGGTGCCCGCCGGCGAGACCGCCCTCTACGCCCCGGTCCGCGACGCCGCCGAGGCCGCCCTGAAATCGCTCCCGGGCATGACCCGCGTCTCGGTCGTCCTCACCGCCGAGGCCGCGCCCGCAGCCCGGCCCGCCCGCACCGCCTCCCTGTCGCCCCAGGCCGTCGACCAGACCCGGGCGAAAGCGCCCGTGCCCACCGACCGCCCGGCCCATGTCCGCCGCGTCCTCGCCATCGCCAGCGGCAAGGGCGGGGTCGGCAAGTCGACCGTCGCCGCCAACCTCGCCGCCGCGCTGTCGGCGCGGAGCCTGTCGGTCGGCATTCTCGACGCCGATGTCTACGGTCCTTCGATGCCGACCATGCTCGGGGTCTCCGGCAAGCCGGAATACCGCGACGACCGGATGGAGCCGCACCTCGCCCACGGCCTCAAGGTGATGTCGATCGGCCTGCTGACCCAGGCCGGCGACGCCATGGTCTGGCGCGGCCCCATGGCCTCCCAGGCCCTGACCCAGATGCTGACCCAGACCCGCTGGGGCACCGAACAGCAGCCCCTCGACGTGCTCGTCGTCGACCTTCCGCCCGGCACCGGCGACGTGCAGCTGACCCTCATCCAGAAGACCCCGCTGGACGGCGCCGTCATCGTCTCGACCCCGCAGGAAGTGGCCCTGGCCGACGCCCGCCGCGCCCACGCCCTGTTCGTGAAGGTCAAGGTCCCGACCCTCGGCCTGATCGAAAACATGAGCGGCGACGTCTTCGGCCGCGGAGGCGGGGAGGCCGAGGCCGGCCGCCTCGGCGTGCCCTTCCTCGGCGACCTGCCGCTGGACGCCGCCCTGCGCGAGGCCGGCGACGCGGGCGTCCCGCTGGTCAGCGCCGATCCCGACGGACCGGTCGCGCGCCGTTTCGCCGTGGTCGCCGCCCGGATCGCGGACCTGCTCGGCGTCTAGCTCACAGCTTGCCGAAGGCCACGCCCTTCCAGCCCCAGCCCGCCTCGGCGGCCGCCTTGTGCAGCGGTCCCTTGATCTCGTTGGTGTTGAATTTGTAGCTGTAGACCTCGCCCCACGATCCGTCCTCGCGGAAGGCGTAGACGCTCTCGAAGCTCATTTCCCACTGCTGGCCCCGGAAGGCCGATCCCGCCAGCGTCAGGTCCGGCGTCCCGGCGCGCCACTCGACCTCCCACTGCTGGTCGGACGAGCGCACCACGCCGGCCGCCTCGTCGAACTTCATCAGCACCTTGAAGACGCGCTTGATCCCGGCCTTGGCGAAGATCTCGTACCATTCGGCGTCGACGATCCGCCATTCCGCCACCAGATCGACCCCCTCCGGCTTGCCGTCCCGGACCCGCCAGGGGGCCGTGTCCCGGTTCAGCCCCAGCAGCCGCTTGCGCAGCGCCGCCGCGGACTCGCGCGTCCCGCCCGCGGGCGCGGCCCGGCTGCCGGTCAGCCAGCTGAAAACACCCATGAAAAGTCCCCCGACCCGGCCCGTCGAACGGGCCCGCCGTCACAGTGGCACAGCCCGGCCGGAATGAAAGCGTCTCAGTCGGGTTCGACCACCACCGCCGTGCCATAGGCCAGCACCTCGGTGACGCCCTCCATGATTTCGTTGGCCTCGTAGCGCATGGCGATCACGGCGTTGGCGCCCATCGCCTGCGCATGGGCGACCAGCTCCTCATAGGCCTCGGCCCGCGACGCCTCGGCCAGTTTGACATAGGCCCCGACCCGGCCGCCCAGCATCGACTGGAGGCCGCCGATGGCGTCCGAAATCACGTTGCGCGACCGCACCGTGATGCCCCGCACCAGACCCAGCGTCTTCACCACCCGATGGCCGGGCACGTCGTTGGTGGTCACGATCAGCATGGTCATCTCCGCTCCAGCACCCGGAAGACGAAGGCGTGGTCGTCCTTCTCGCCCGCCGGATGCGGTTCGGACGATACCTCCGTCCATGCCCCCTCGTCGAACGGCGGAAACGCCGCATCCCCCTCCGGCTCGGCCTCGACCTCGGTCAGATACAGCCGCTTCGCCCGCGGCAGGGCCGCCGCGAACAGCGCCGTCCCGCCGATGACGCAGACCTCGTCGACCCCGTCGTCCATGGCGGTCTCGCGCGCGATCTCGACCGCCTCGTCCAGGGTGGTGCAGATCACCGCCCCCCGGGCCTCGAACGATTCATCGCGCGACAGCACCAGGTTGAGCCGCCCCGGCAGCGGCTTCAGCGGCAGGCTCTCCCACGTCTTGCGGCCCATGATGCACGGCTTGCCGATGGTCACCGCCTTGAACCGCTGCAGGTCGCTGCGCAGCCGCCACGGCAGGTCGCCGTCGCGCCCGATCACCCCGTTGCGGGCCCGGGCGACGACGAGGGCGATGTGGGGCAGGGCGCTCACGCGGTCTTCTCCAGCCAGTGCAGCCATTTCCGCTGCATGGCCTGTTCGATATCGATCCCGGCCCGGTCGCAATAGATCAGCAGCATCCCCAGCACGTCCGCCGCCTCGTCGCCCAGCTGGCCGGCGTCGGCCTCGCCGCGCGCCCGCCCGCTCATGCGCAGATGCTCGGCGGTCAGTTCGCCCAGCTCCTCCTGCACCTTCAGCAGGGCCCAGTCGCCGGATCGCTCGATGCCGTGCTCGGCCGCATAGATGTCGGAGATGCGCAGGACGTCGGCCTGCAGGGCCTTCAGGTCCATGGGGTCAGACCGCCACCGGCGCCTTGATGTGCGGCCACGGCTCGTAGCCCTCCAGCACGAAGTCCTCCAGCCGGTAGGCGAACAGGTCGTCCTTCGGCGCGATCGTCATGGTCGGCAGCGGCAGCGGTCCGCGCGCCAGCTGGGTCTCCGCCTGTTCGACATGGTTCAGATACAGGTGGGCGTCCCCGAAGGTGTGCACGAACTCGCCGGGCTCCAGCCCGACCACCTGCGCCACCATCATGGTCAGCAGGGCGTAGCTGGCGATGTTGAACGGCACCCCCAGGAAGACGTCCGCCGACCGCTGGTACAGCTGGCAGCTCAGCTTGCCGTCGGCGACGAAGAACTGGAACAGGCAGTGGCACGGCGGCAGGGCCATGTCGTCGACATCGGCCGGGTTCCACGCCGAGACGATATGCCGGCGCCCGTTCGGGTTGGTCTTCAGTCCGACGATCAGCTTTTCGATCTGGTCGATCACCCGCCCGTCCGGGGCCGCCCACGACCGCCACTGCTTGCCGTAGACCGGCCCCAGCTCGCCCTCGGCGTCGGCCCATTCGTTCCAGATGCTGACGCCGTTGTCCTTCAGCCAGCCGATATTGGTCTCGCCGCGCAGGAACCAGAGCAGCTCGACGATAATCGACCGCAGGTGCAGCTTCTTGGTGGTCAGGACCGGAAAACCCTTCGACAGGTCGAAGCGCATCTGCCGCCCGAACACCCCCAGGGTGCCGGTGCCCGTCCGGTCGTCGCGGCGCGCGCCATTGTCGAGGATGTCGCGCAGCAGGTTCAGATACTGCCACTCGGGATGATCGGCCGCGACGGCTCCGGTGCGGGCTTCCAGCTCGGCGAGGGTGGCGACGGCGTTCATCCGTTCAGGTTGGACGCTGATTCGGTGATTCCCAATGCGGTCGGTGGACACTTTCAGGCGCCGGCTGTGGACGGGGCGAAACGCTCTCAGACCAGCCCGGCGATCAGCCGTCGCTCCAGCGCCTGTTGCGCGGTGAGGTACCAGTCGCCGATGGTCTGTTTCTCCAGTTCCTCCAGCGTCACGTCGCTGCCCTCGATCAGCTGTTCGAACCCGGCCCGCTCGATCCGCAGCCCCTCGTCGATTTCGGCCATCAGCGCCTCGACCCGCGGCCGCTCGAACCGCAGCGGCCCGTCGATATCCAGCGTCTTCTGCAGCTTTCTGCCGTGGATCATCAGCACCGAGTCCCGGCTCAGCCAGCGATCGGCGCGCTGAAACCCCGACATGATGGTCACCCCCGCCGAATAGATCGTCGTCCGACCCAGAAACAGGGCTCGCCGCCCGGTCCGCTCGTGGAACAGGCGCACGTCCTCCGCCATGCGCCGGCCCACCTCTGCGTCGCCGCCGAGGGTGGTCAGCTCCAGCACCAGCGGCCCCGTTCCGGTCCGCGCCGTGGCGAGGGCGTCGAGCCAGACCGACAGCATGCCATCATCGACGGGCCCATGAAGCGACACCGTCGGCGCTCCAGCCAGCTCCGGCGGCGCGGCCAACGCGCCCTTCAGCATTCCTGTCATTCCGCCCTCAGCTTCCCGGCGTGGCGGCCCGCGGCCGTTGGGTGACCCGCCTCAGCTCGGCGCCTTCGCACACGATGGCGATGGCCAGGCCCGGCTCGCTGAACAACAATCTCAGCCGCGCCAGATCCTCGGCCTCGTCGGCGTCGATGGCGTCGATCGTCTCCATCGCGCCGGTCCCACTGAGATACTTCAACTGAAACCGGGCCATGGTCCTCCAACACCCCGCCGCGCCGCCTTGTTCCTGTGTCGGATAGACGACGCGGCGGGTTCGCCTCAGACCAGCTTTTTGCCCACCAGCAGGGCGCCCAGTTCGGACGAAGCCCCGTCGTAGAACCCCGCCTCCGCTGGCGCGCTCTTCGGGTTGCGGTACGTCCCGAAGATCATGTCGATCAGCGGCAGGTCGCAATAGTTCGACCGGTGCTCGCCCCGCTCGTGGTGGGCGGCGTGCATCTCCGGCCGGGCGATGAACCAGCCCAGCCAGCGCGGCGTGCGCACATTGGCGTGGGTGAACATCGCCATGAAGCTGTTGGCCAGCACGATCGGGATCACCGCCTCGACGGAGAGGCCGACGATCCACACCAGGGCCAGGCTGCCCTGCAGCGTCCAGGCGATCATGTCGAGCGGGTGGAACCAGAAGGCCCCCCAGACATCGACCCGTTCGGCCGAGTGGTGGGTCTGGTGCAGGTGCCGCCACAGGACGTCGACGCCGTGCAGGGCCCGGTGCCACAGATACATGGTCAGCTGGAACATGACGAAGCCGACGAAGAGTTGCAGCCACAGGGGCGCCGGCGTCATGTCGATCAGCCTGTGCTCGGCGAGAAACGCGTCCCAGACCAGCGGCGCGAACAGGGCCACAGCCATGTAGGCCGCGAACGCCGCCAGCCCGCGTAGCCGCCACATCGGGGTCGAGGGGTAGGCGCGATGTCTCCAGACGGTGTCCAGCAGGATGAAGCCCGCGAACATCGCCGTTATGGAAACGGTTACAACATTGATCATTCTTAACCTCCGGGGGGGCGATTTGGGGAGGCCGAAGTGATAGAAGGCGCCGCCGCGCGCGGTTAGCCGTCGCATGGTCCAGTGAGCCGCCGGGGCGTATTTCCCGTTCGTTTTCAAAGTTGTCTGACCAGGCGCCCGCCGTTCTGCGGGCCGGTCATGTGGCCGAAATGAGGAAAACCGCACTCATGGTGCAGTCCCTACTTCAGGATAGACCCCAGGTCCGCGTCTCGCGCGGCGAACAGACCCGCGACCGCATCATGGACGTGGCCGAGGTGTCGGTGCTGGCCAAGGGGTTCGCCGCCACCTCGATCGACGAGATCCTGCTCGAGGCCGGCATCACCAAAAGCGGCTTCTTCTACCATTTCCGGGACAAGAACGACCTCGCCCTGGCCCTGATCGAGCGCTTTCGCGACCGTGATCTGGGGGTGTTCGACGACCTGTTCCGACGCGCCGACGAACTCAGCGAGGACCCGCTCCATGCCTTCCTCGTCGGGCTGAAGCTGCTCGCCGAAACCATGGCCGACATGCAGGCCGAGCGGCCGGGCTGCCTCGTCGCCACCTTCGTCTATCAGGACCGGCAGTTCGACGGCCGCGTGCGCGCCATCCTGGCCGAGGTCACCGAGATCTGGCGGGCGCAGTTCCGCACCCGCATCGCCGCCATCGCCGCCGTCCATCCGCCGCGCGTCGAGGTCGATCTCGACGCGCTCGCCGACATGCTGCTGACCATCGTCGACGGCAGCATCGTCATCGCCAAGGCGCTGGGCCAGCCGCGCATGCTGGAGGCCCAACTCCTCGCCTACCGGACCCTGGTGCGCACGGTGTTCCTCGGGACGTAGGCGGCGCCGACGTCTCGCCGGTCCTCACCCCCGGAACCCGTCCTCATCCAGAAACGCCTGCTCTTCCGCCGTCGTCTCCCGGCCCAGCGGCCGGTTGCGATGCGGGAAGCGGCCGAAACGGGCGATGATCCCGTGATGATGCTCGGCCCAGCGGTCATCATCGGGCCGCTCCATCCGTGTCTGGAACAGCTCCACCTGCCGGTCCTGATCGGCCATGTCCTCCGAATGCTGCAGCGGCAGATAGAAGAACCGGCGGATGTCGCCCTCGATCTCCAGATCGTGACCGGCCTCCAGCGCCCGCTTCGCGAACATCCGCGCCAGCGGATCGGTGGCGAAGGCGTGCGCCGTGCCGCGGAAGCTGTTCCTCGGAAACTGGTCCAGCAGGATGAGCAGGGCCAGCGACCCTTGCGGCGTCCCGGCCCAGTCGTCCAGCGCGCGCCGGGCGGCGGCGACATGGGCGTCATGGAAGCGGCGGCGGAATTCGGCGTCGAAGGCGTCGTCCCTGGCGAACCACTTTTTCGGACCCGCCTCTTTCCAGAAGGCGACGACGGCGGAAGGCGTTATGTCTGTGCTCATGACCGATAACCTAGGCGCCCCGCTCCCCGTCTTCCATGACCGCGACTGCGATCTGTCCATCATTCGCGGCAAGCGCGTCGCCGTGATCGGCTATGGCAGCCAGGGCCGCACCCACGCCCTGAACCTGCGGGACTCGGGCGTCGCCGACATCGTAGTCGGGCTGAAGGCCGCCTCCGCAACTCGCGCAAAGGCCGAGGCCGACGGCTTCCCGGTGCTGACCGCCGGCGAGGCCGCCGCCGGCGCGGACGTCGTCGCCGTCATGGTCTCGGACGAGGCCCACCGCGACCTGTGGCGCGACGAGCTGGAGCCGAACATCCGCCCGGGCGCCGCCCTGATCTTCGCCCACGGCCTGTCGGTTCGCTTCGGTCTCGTCCAGCCGCGCCCCGACCTCGACGTCATCCTCGCCTCGCCCAAGGGCATCGGCCCGCGCATCCGCGATCTCTATGTCGAGGGGGAGGGGGTCTTCGCCCTGTTCGGCGTGCACCAGGACGCGACCGGCGGGGCCCACGCCCTCGGCCTGTCCTACGCCGCCGCCCTTGGCTGCGGCCGCAAGGGCATCCTCGAGACCACCTTCGCCGCCGAATGCGAGAGCGACCTGTTCGGCGAGCAGGTGGTGCTGTGCGGCGGGGTCGGCCAGCTGATCGACGCCGCCTTCACCAAACTGGTCGAGGCCGGCTATCCGCCCGAGGTGGCCTGGTTCGAATGCTTCTACGAGGTCAAGCTGGTCACAGACCTGATGTTCTCGATGGGCATCGCCGGCGCCTTCGGCCGCATCTCCAACACCGCCGAATACGGGGCCTATCTGACCGGCCCCCGCGTCATCGGCGAGGCCTCCAGGGCCGCCATGGACGAGGTCCTGTCCGAGGTGCGCTCGGGGTCGTTCGTGAAGGCCCTGATGGCGGACTATGACGCCGGCTCGCCCGACCTGCTGGCCCGCCGCGAGGCCTTGGGCCGACGCCCCATCGAGGCGGTCGGGCGGCGTCTGGAGGCGGCGGCCGCGAAAGCGAGGGGCTGAAACGAAAAGAGCGCCCGACGGGCGCTCGTTCGCTTGTTCCAGGGGGCTTCGGGAATCCCTGGAAATAATGGTCGGAGTGAGAGGATTCGAACCTCCGACCCCTGCGTCCCGAACGCAGTGCTCTACCAGGCTGAGCCACACTCCGACTTGAGGAGGGGGCTTATAGCGAGGGGGTTTGCCGCCCGCAAGCGCGGAAATGGCCCGCCGCGAAATAGTCTGGAATCCGCGTCTTGCATCCCCCGCAGCCTTGTCGTATCTCGCACGCCTCCCGGCGCCACGGCTCCGGAAACGCCGGACCTGCTGGGGAATGGTGTAATGGTAACACTCCGGTTTTTGGTACCGTCATTCTAGGTTCGAGTCCTAGTTCCCCAGCCACCGCCCGCCCGACAAACTGACCGAACCGGCCCCGGGCCCGGCGGCCCGCCGGCCCTGACTCAATGACCCTGCTGGGTCTCCAGCGGAAGGCGGATGCGCACCCCGACGCCGGCTTCCGGCGCAGTCTCGATGCTCATCGATCCGCCGAGGTGCTCGACAAGGCCCCGCACTAGCGCCAGGCCCTCGCCCGCCTCCAGCGTGTCCGCTCCGATGCCCGAATCGCGCACCACCAGGCTGACGCCGCCCACCGCCCGTGAAAAAGCCACCGCGATCGACCCACGCCGCTCGTCCGGAAAGGCGTGGCGGCAGGCGTTGGAGATCAGCTCATGGGTGATGATGGCCAGCGGCAGCAGATGGCTGTCCGGCAGCAGGGCGGACTGGCCGCGCACGTCCAGCCGCACCGGCCGTCCCTCGCAGGCTCGCGCCCAGAAGGCGGCCACGTCTTCCAGATAGCCGGCGAAGTCCGGCGGCCCCTCGGAGGTCATCCGCCGGCTGATCAGCTCCAGGGCGGCGGCGATGTCGCTCAGCCACGTCAGGTGCCGCACGCTCTCCGGATCGGTGACCGTGCGAAGGCGGATGCCGACAAGCGTCTGCAGCAGCTGGTAGCCCCCCAACAGACGGCGCTGAAGTTCAACGATGCCCTCTGCGGCAGCGGTCGCCATCGTTCCCCCGACGATTGAAAAGCCCCGGAATTATTACTCCACGCAGAACCAAATAGCCAATCGGGCGTTGCTACGTCCGCTATCGGACACAACAGTGGTAAACGAGTTCAGTTAGCGTTTGGGGGGGATCGCCGTGTCCAGGCCGCCGGACCTTCGGGTCATGATCGTCGAAGACCAGGCCCTTCTCGCCATGGAGCTTGAGCTGGTGCTGGGCGAAGCCGGATGCGACGTAGTCGGCTGCGCGATGGATCAGGCCAGCGCCTTCGCCATCGCCGACCGCGAACGTCCCGATCTGTCCCTGATCGACATTAACCTTCTCGACGGCATGACGGGCCCCCGGATCGCCCAGAGGCTGGTCGCCGGCTACGGCACGGCGGTGGTCTTCCTGACCGCCAACCCGGAGCAGATCCCGGAGGGATTCGCCGGCGCCCTCGGCGCGGTGTCGAAGCCGTTCGACGAGCAGACCATTCGCGCCGTGGTCGATTTCGCGCGTCAGTTCATTCACCACCGGACGGTGGGGCAGCCTCCGCGCCGCTTCCGCCTGGCTCCGTGGCTGACCACCCCGCCGGACGAGATCGCGCCGCACTGACCGGAGCCCGCGCGGCGAGAGACTTCAGGCCAGGCCGCCGGACAGGTCGAGACCCGGCGCCGCCGGCGGGCCGCCCCCGGGCGCGAGATCGAGCTGCATCAGGGTCACGTCCAGCCAGCGGTCGAACTTCCAGCCCACCTGCCGGTAGACCCCCGCGTCCCGGAACCCCAGCGCCCGGTGCAGGGCGATGGAGGCGGCGCTCGTATCGCTGTCGCTGATGGCGCCGATGACGTGCCGCAGACCCATGGCCCGGACCCGCTCGATCAAGGCCTCGAGCAGGGCGCGGCCGACGCCGTGCCCGCGCGCCGACTCCTCGACATAGATCGAACCCTCGACGCCATAGCGGTAGGCCGGGCGCGGCCGGAACGGCGAGGCGTAGGCATAGCCGGCGAAGGCGCCGTCCAGCTCGGCGACCAGCCACGGCAGGTTGTGCCGCTTCACGGCGGCGAAACGGCGCGCCATCTCGTCTCGCGTCGGCGGCTCAAGTTCAAAGGTCGCCGTACCGTTCAGCACCTCGCGTCCGTAGAGGGCGGCGACGTCGCCGAGGTCGCCCTCCGTCGCGTCGCGTATCGTGCGGATCATGATCAACCCCCGCTTGCCCGAGCGTCAGCAATCGTCACTGGATTCGGAGCACGCCTTTGATATTCTGTCGTTCTTATCGGGGGAGACCGGAACCGTGAAGACCATCCTGACAGCGGCGGTCGCCGCCTGCCTGATCCTCGGCGCGCCGACGACCGTGTCGGCCCAGGCCAAGCCCAACAAGTCGTCGCCCGCGACGGTTGACCTCAAGGTCTGCAACGAGAGCGGCCGCAACGCGACCGTGGCCGTGTCCTATGTGGAGGTGGGCACGTCCCGGTTCATCAACCGGGGCTGGTTCGACGTCTACAACGGATCCTGCATCGACCTGGTCAGCACCGACAACGCCAATTTCTACATGTACGGCGACGCCACGGACGGATCGGGCCGCTCATGGTCGGGCAACCATGCGCTCTGCGTCCAGTATCCGGGCCCCTACACCTTCTGGTCCGACGGCAGCGACACCTGCCCGAGCGGCTACGAGACCCGCGAGTTTGTGGTGATGCACGCCGACGAGGTCGGGCCCTACACCTGGACGCTCGAGCCCTGACGAGGCCGGGGACGGAGCGGTCAGACCCGCTCCCAACCCTTGTCGATGGCCCAGACCGCGAAGGCGTAGTCGTGGGCGACCTCCTTCAGATAGTCGAACCGGCCCGACGCCCCGCCGTGCCCGGCCTCCATATTGATCTTCAGCAGCACCGGCTTGCCCGAGGTGGTGGCGGGCCTCAGCTTCGCCACCCATTTCTCCGGCTCCCAATAGGTCACCCGCGGATCTGACAGGCCGCCGGTGGCCAGCACGGCCGGATAGGGCTTGGACCCCACCTGGTCGTAGGGGCTGTAGCTCATCATGTAGTCGTAGGCCTCGGGGTCCTCGATCGGATTGCCCCACTCGGGCCACTCCGGCGGGGTCAGCGGCAGGCTGGTGTCGCTCATGGTGTTGATCACGTCGACGAACGGCACCTGGCCGATGATCCCGGCCCACAGGTCGGGGCGCATGTTGTTGACCGCCCCCATCAGCAGCCCGCCGGCCGAACCGCCCTGGGCGACGATGTTCCCCGCCCGGGCGTGGCCGCTCGAGATGAGATGCTCCGCGGCCGCGATAAAATCGGTGAAGGTGTTCTTCTTGGTGAAGCGGCGGGCGCTCAGGAACCAGTTCCAGCCCTTGTCCGAACCGCCGCGGATGTGAGCGATGGCGTAGATCCAGCCCCGGTCGACCAGCGACAGCCGGTTGGTCGAGAAGCTCGCCGGCATGGGGATGCCGTAGGAGCCGTAGCCGTAGAGCAGCAGCGGCGCCGAGCCGTCGACCGGCGTCGACTTGCGGCGCAGCACCGTCACCGGCACCAGCTCGCCGTCGGACGCGGGCGCGTTCAGCCGCTCGACCACATAGTCGGCCGGATCGTGGCCCGACGGCACCTCCTGCACCTTGCGCAGGGTCCGCTCGCGGGTCTGCAGGTCGTAGTCATAGGTCGAGGTCGGCGTCGACGGCGAGTTGTAACCGTAGCGCATCACGGTGGTGTCGAACTCCGACGCCCCGGCCAGCGACAGGGAATAGGCGGGTTCGTCGACGGCGATCTCGTGCTCGGCCCCGGCGCGGTCGCGGATGATGATGCGGGTGTTGGCGTCGGCGCGTTCCTGGCGGCCGATGAAGTCCTTCACCAGGGCCACGCCCTCGATGTAGCGGCCGGGCGTGTGCGGGACGAGGTCGGTCCAGTGCGCCTTGCCCGGCGTGGCGGTCGGGGCCTCGACGATCTTGAAGTCGATCGAGTCGTCGGCATTGGTGCGGATCACCCAGCGGTCGCCCCAGTGGTCGGCGTCATAGAGGCGGGCCACCTTGCGCGGTTCCAGCACGGCGGGCGTCGCGGTCGGGTCCGAGGCCGGAATGATCCGGGCTTCCGAGGTCTCCTGGTTGGCGATGGAGATCAGGACGAAGGCGTCGTCGGAGGTCCGGCCGACGCTGATGAACATGCCGTCGTCGGTCTCCTCATAGACCAGGGTCGCCTCGCCGCCGCGGGCGGGGCGGCGGAAGATCTTGTCCGGCCGGCCGTTGTCGTCGCGGTTGGTCCAGAAGATCCACTGGCTGTCGGGCGAGAAGGCGAAATTGCCCGTCGCCGAGCCGATCGGATCCGGCAGAACCTCGCCGGTGGTCAGGTCCCTGACGTAGATCTGGTGCACCTCCGACCCCTGGGCGTCCTCGGCATAGGCGAACAGGGCGTGGTCGGGGCTGTGATCGGCGGCCGAGACTTCGGAATAGGCCTTGCCCTCGGCCAGCACGTTGGCGTCGAGGAGCATCTGCGGGTCGCCCGCTCCGGTGCGCGGCTTCCGCATGAACCGCGGATGCTGATCGCCGGTCTTGTACTCGGTGTAGTACTCCCACGGCCCGTCCGGGGACGGCACCGAGCTGTCGTCCTCCTTGATGCGGCCCTTCATCTCCTCGAACATCTGCGCCTGCAGGGGGAGGGTCGAGGCCATCATGGCCTCGCGGTAGGCGTTCTCGGCGGTCAGGTGTTCCTTGACGTCGGCCTTGATCAGGGTCGGGTCGCGCAGGACGGCCTGCCAGTTGTCGTCCTTCATCCACTGATAGTCGTCGACCCGGACGCGGCCCAGCTGTTCGATCCGCACCGGGATCTTCTTCGCGACGGGCGGGACGGGGGCGGTCTGAGGCATCGAGGCTCCGGAGGTGCGGGCGTGAGCGGGCAGGGCGGTCGCCGCGAGGGCGGCAGAGGCGGTGGCGAGCAGGTCGCGGCGGTTCATGGCGTGGCCCCCGATGGCGAAGTGGAGGCGGACCTTGTGCGAGCGACCCCGCCGCCGTCAAATGAACAAACCGCCACGGCGACATCCCGCTCATGTTCGACCTGCAACTTCCTCCTGACCCCGAGCCCGCCCCGCCCGCGGCGACCCTCCAGGCGCCCGCATGGGACTTGACCGTCGGCCTGATCGCCGCCACCGTCCAGCTTGACCAGCGCAATGGCGAGCGTCCCACGCGGCGGGTCGGGACCGGCTTCCTGGTCGACGCGCCGAGGCCCGACGGCCAGCCGCGCACCGTGCTGGTCACCGCCCATCACGTGCTGAACGGCATGCCCGATCCGGACGCCCGGATTGGATGGCGGATCCAGATGCCCGGTGGCGGCTGGAAGTTCACGCCCGAGCCCCTGCGCATCCGCGAGGAGAACGGCGACCCCATCTGGGTCCGGCACCCGGAACGGGACATCGCGGTGATGGAGGTCTCGGCCCCGCCGGCCTTCGCCCGCGCGGCCATTCCCGTCGGCTGGCTGGCGGACGCCAATACCCTCGACGCCTGGCAGGTCGGGCCGGGCGACGAACTCATGGCCCTCGGCTATCCCCACGGCTATTCGGCCAATACGGCGGGATTCCCGATCCTGCGGGTCGGGCGGGTGTCGTCCTGGCCGTTGACGCCCATCGAGACCTTCCCAGTCTTCCTGCTCGACTTTCCGGTCTTTCCCGGCAACTCGGGCGGCCCGGTGTTCTGGACCCCGGCGGCCCGCAAGCTGCCCGGCTCGGTGCAGCCCGATCATCCGTTCATCGCCGGGGTGGTGACCTCCGAGGTGCGGCCGGGCGACGATCCGCTCGGCATCGGCATCGTCGCCCACGCCGTCTATGTCCGGGAGGCCATCGCCCTGCTGGACGCGCCCTCGCCCTAGATGTTCTGGAGGGACGACGGCCGCGAAGCGGGTGTTTTACCCGGGTGCAATTCAAAAAAAACGGGGTGGCGGAGGTGGCAGAGGCGGCAAAGTCTCAAGAATTGTGGGTGGCAGAGTGGGCAGAGTCGGCAAGACGGACGCTGCGGGTTCCCGCCCGCTTCAGGGCGGGGCGGTGGCGGATTCGATTGTCAAAGACCCGGGCCCCGACGGACGCGGGATCAGTATACGGCCGCGGCTTTATCAGGCGGGTAGATCGCCGCGAGAAACCGGCAACGCGTTGATCGGAAACGGTGTCGTTCGCGGAACTGTGCTGACAATCCCCGAAAAGCCAGCATTCGGGTCCGCGCGGGCCTAGCCGGCCAGCACGTCCACGCTCATCCGTTCCAGCAGCTCCCCGCCCTGGCCGACCGCGGCCAGCCGGCTCGAGACGTGGCCCAGCACATTGGCGGCGTAGACCTCGTACAGGGCGATCCGCCCTTCCAGCCACGCCGGATCGCCTTCGCCGGCGTCGATGATGGCGCGCGCCGCCAGGGCGCCCTTGGCCAGCATCCAGCCGCCGACGACATCGCCGACCAGCTTCAGATAGGCGTCGGCCCCCGCCAGCACGTCGGCGGCCCGGCCGGCGTCGGCCCTGGCGTCCAGCAGCCACAGGGTGGCGTCCTCGACGGCCTCGATGGCGTTGGCGAACCGCTCGACCGGCTTGCCTGAATAGAGGCGCGGCAGCACCGCCAGGGTCGCCTTCATGTCCGCGATCAGCTCGCGGGCGGACTGGCCGCCGTCCTGGCCCAGCTTGCGCCCAACCAGGTCCATGGCCTGGATGCCGTTGGTGCCCTCGTAGATCGGGGCGATACGGGCGTCGCGATAGTGCTGGGCCGCGCCGGTCTCCTCGATGAAGCCCATGCCGCCGTGAACCTGCACCCCCATCGAGGCCACCTCGCAGCCGACGTCGGTCGACCAGGCCTTGGCGATCGGGGTGAACAGGTCCTCGCGCGCCTTCCAGCGGCGGCGGTCCTCTTCCGTCGCGGCGTGCTTCGCCAGATCGGCGGCGACGCCGGTCGACAGACAGATGCCGCGGGCGGCGGCGATCTTCGCCTTCATCACCGACAGGGCGCGGCGCACGTCGGGGTGGTCGATGATCGGGGCGTTGGCCTCGCCGGTCCAGACCGACCGGCCCTGACGGCGCTCCCGCGCATAGTCCAGCGCCTGCTGATAGGCCCGTTCGGCGACGCCGACGCCCTCGACCCCGACCGCCAGCCGGGCCGCGTTCATCATGACGAACATATGGGACAGGCCCTGGTTCGGCTGTCCGACCAGCTCGGCCGTCGCGCCTTCGTAGCTCATGACGCAGGTGGGTGAGGCGTGGATGCCCAGCTTGTGCTCGACCCCCACCGGCCGGAAGGCGTTGCGCTCGCCCAGCGAGCCGTCGGGCTTGAGCCGGTATTTCGAGGCCAGGAACAGGCTGATGCCCTTCGGTCCCGGCGGCGCGTCGTGCAGGCGGGCCAGCACCATGTGGACGATGTTGTCGGTGGCGTCGTGATCGCCCCAGGTGATGAAGATCTTCTGGCCGGTCAGGCTGTAGGTCCCGTCGCCGTTCGGAACCGCCGTCGCCGTCAGCGCCCCCAGGTCCGACCCCGCCTGCGGCTCGGTCAGCACCATGGCTCCGGTCCATTCGCCCGACACCAGTTTCGTCAGATACGTCGCCTTCTGCGCCTCGGTGCCGACCGCCTCCAGCGCCTCGATCGCCGCCAGCGACAGCATGGGACAGAGGCCGAAGGCCATGTTGGCCGCGTGCACCGTCTCGAAGGCCGCCAGCTCGAGCGCCTTGGGCAGTTGCTGGCCGCCGGCGTGGGCGGGCGCGGACAGGCCGGTCCAGCCGCCCTCGGCGAACTGGCGATAGGCGTCTGCGAAGCCCGGGGCGGCCGTCACCGCGCCGTTGGCGTAGAGCGAGCCCTTCTGGTCGCCGACGCGGTTCAGCGGGGCCAGAACGCCCTCGGAGAACTGGCCCGCGGCCTCCAGCACCGCGCCCATCACCTCGGCGTCGTAATCGGGGAAGGCGCCGGTCGCGGCCACGGCGTCGAGCCCCGCCACCTCGGTCAGGGTGAAGATCAGGTCGCGGACGGGGGCGCGGTAGGTCATCGGCTCGCTCTCGAAACTGTGCGGTCGTTCATGCCGCCTTGCCGCCGGGTCAGGCAAGCCGTGGCTTGGCGAACCCTGTCGTCTGGGCCAAGCTGACCGTTCGACGCATCGAAGAGGGAGAAGACCGTGGCCGAGCCGCGCAACCGCTATTCGACCGTATCGCTGGTCCTGCACTGGCTGATCGCCGCCCTGGTGGTGACCCAGGTCGCGCTGATCTCGGCCCACGAGGCGACGGAAGGGCCGCTCTCGCGCGAGTTCGTCAACATCCACAAGTCGGTCGGCCTGAGCATTCTGGTCCTGACTCTGGCCCGGCTCGGCTGGCGAATCGCCAATCCCGCCATTCCCATCCCCGATTCCACGCCGCGCTGGCAGAAGCTGGTCGCGCGCGGGACCCATGTGCTGTTCTACGTCTTCCTGATCGCCATGCCGCTGGTTGGCTGGGCGGCGTCCTCGGCGGCGGGGCGCGAGATTCTCTGGTTCGGCCTGTTCGAATGGCCGGCCCTGCCGATCGGCGGCGGGCGCGAGACCGCCGGGCAGCTGATGGACATGCACGAACTGGCCGCCAAGGGCCTCTACGTCCTGATCTTCCTGCACGTCGCGGGGGCGCTGAAGCATCACTTCATCGACCGGGACAACGTCCTGCACCGGATGATCCCGCTGATCCCGCGCCGGCCGTGAGGCGGCGCGCCGTCCTGCTCGGAGCCCTGGCGGTCCTCGGGCTGGGCGGATCCGCCGCGCCCGAGCCGTGGACGGTGGTGCGCGACGCCTCGACGATCGACATGTCGGTGCGGGCCTTCGGCGGTTCGCATCGCGGCCGGTTCGAGGACTGGCGCGGAGACATCGTCTTCGACCCGGAAGCCCCGTCCCGCACCCGCGCGACGGTCGTGGTCCAGACCGGTTCGCTGAAGATGAGCTCCGCAGCGATCACCCGCCGGGCGATCGGTCCATCGTTCCTCGACGCCCGGCGCTATCCCACCATCCGGTTCGAGCTCCAGTCGCTGGATGCCCTGGGCGGCGCCCGCTATTCCGCCCATGCCGAGGTGACCATGAGGGGCCGGACACGGCCGGTGACCTTCCCGGTGGACTTGCGCGTGACCGGCGACCGGGCGCATCTGACGGGCGCGTTCACACTCGACCGCACGGAATTCGGAATAGGAACCACAGGCGCGTGGAACAGGATGGTCGGCCGCGAAGTGACGGTGCGGGTGGCGCTGCAGGCGCGCCGGCAGTAGGCGCGACCGACGTTCAGGCCGCGGAGGCCCTGGCCGCGGGCGGGCTCGTCATTCTGCCGACGGAGACGGTCTACGGCCTGGCCGCCGACGCCGGGAACGCCAGGGCGGTCGCCGCCCTGTTCGAGGCCAAGGGCCGGCCCCGCTTCAACCCGCTGATCGCCCATGTCGCCGACGCCGTCGAGGCCGAGGCCGTCGCCGTCTTCGACGACCGCGCCCGCGCCCTGGCCGAGGCCTTCTGGCCCGGGCCGCTGACCATTGTGGCCCCGGTGCGCGACCGCGACCGGGTCTGCGACCTCGCCCGCGCCGGTCTGGACAGCGTCGCCGTCCGGGTGCCGGGTCATGTCCGCGCCCGGGGCGTGATCTCGGCTTTCGGCCGGCCCGTCGTCGCGCCGTCGGCCAACCGCTCCGGCCGCCCCAGCCCGACCACCTTCGAGGACGCGCTGGAGGAGACCGGCTTCGCCGCCGCCGACGCCGTCGACGGCGGTCCCTGCGCGGTCGGGGTCGAGAGCACGGTGGTGTCGGTGCTCGACGGCCGCGTCGCCCTGCTGCGCCCGGGCTCGGTCACGCGCGAGGAGATCGAGGCCATGGTCGGGCCGCTCGACCGGGACGGGGAGGGGCATCGCTCCCCGGGCCGCACGGCCCTGCACTACGCCCCCGACGCTCCGGTGCGAATCAACGCCGCTTCGGCGGGGGCGGGCGAAATCCTGCTCGGCTTCGGCCCCGGCGTCGGCGAGGTCCGCTGGAGCCTCAGCCCCTCCGGAGATCTGCGCGAGGCCGCGGCCAATCTGTTCCGTCGGCTGCGCGAGGCGGACCGCGAGAAGCCGGCGGGCATCGCGGTGTCGCCGATCCCGGCGCACGGCCTGGGCGAGGCGATCAACGACCGGCTGAAGCGGGCGGCGGGGTTCGTGGGCTAGGCCAGGAAGCGCGCGCGGATATCCACGCTGGACCGCACGCCCACTTCGGCGAAACACTGGTCAAGCCACGCTCCCGCCGCTTCCCGCCCCCGGGCCTTCAGGTCGTTGAGGAAGGTCCATTCGGTGTCGAATTTGGAGCTCAGGGACAGGGCGCCCAGCCACGGCCCCGGTTCGATCGCGTGCATCAGCAGCGCGCGATAGCGGTCTTCGCCGGTCCGCTTGAGCCGACCGTCGGCGATCAGATCCTGCACGAAGGCCACGGCGCGGAGTTCCGCGACCAGGGGGGCGTTGAAGACGATCTCGTTCAGGCGATCCATGATCTCGCCGGCCGCCCGCGGCGCTTCCTCGCGGGCGAAGGGGTTCAGCGGCAACAACAGGATGTCGTCCGGCGTATCGGCGTAGAACAGCGGCCAGAGGGCGGGATTGGCCAGGTAGCCGCCGTCCCAGTAGGGCTCGCCGTCGATCTCGACCGCATGGAACAGGTGCGGCAGGCAGGCCGAGGCCAGCAGCACCTGGTCGGTGATCTCCGGGTTTTCGAACAGCCGGGCGCGGCCCTGATTCACCGCCGTGGCGGCGACGAACAGCCGGATCGGAGAGGCGCGAACCGCCTCGAAATCGATCGCCGTGTCGAGGACGCGTTTGAGCGGGTTCAGGTTGAAGGGATTGAACTGGTACGGGCTCATCGACATGGCCGCGTTCTCGGCCGAGCGCCACAGGCTGGTGTCCTTCAGCCATCCCGGGGTCAGGGCCGCGCTCCAGATCGACGAGTCGCCGAAGACGTTGCGGCCGCCCGAGAGGTTCACCTCTCTCCACAGCAGGTCCAGTCGGGCGCGGGCGCCGTCCGCGCCGCCGGTCGCCAGCCCGCCGATCAGGGCCGCGGCGTTCATGGCGCCGGCCGAGGAGGCCGTCACGGCGCGGATGTCGAGCCGGTCGTCCTCGAGCAGACGATCCAGCACGCCCCACTGGAAGGCGCCGTGCGAGCCGCCGCCCTGCAGGGCCAGGCTGACGGGTTTGCGATCCGGGACGGCGGCCTTGCGCTTGACCATGGCCGCCGTCTCCCGTGGCTACTGCGCCGTCCAGCCGCCGTCGATCGAGAAGCTGGCCCCGTTGGCCGAGGCCCCGAGGTCGCTGACCAGATACAGCATCATCCCGGTCAACTCGTCGGTGGTGACGAACCGCTTGGTGGGCTGGGAGCCGAGGATGACGTCCTTCAGCACCTGATCCTTCGACACGCCGCGGGTGCGGGCCTGGTCGGCGATCTGCTTCTCGACGATCGGCGTCTCGACATAGCCGGGGCACAGGGCGTTGCAGGTGATGTTGTCCTGGGCCAGTTCCAGGGCCACCGTCTTGGTGAAGCCGATGACGCCGTGCTTGGCCGCGACATAGGCCGACTTGAACGGGCTGGCGACCAGGCCGTGGGCCGAGGCGACGTTGATGATCCGGCCGCGGCCCTGGGCCTTCATGATCGGGATCGCCGCCCGCGTCGCATAGAAGGTCGCGGACAGGTTGATGGCGATGATCTGCTCCCATTTGTCGGACGGGAATTTCTCCACCGCCTCGACATGCTGGACGCCGGCGTTGTTGATCAGGATGTCGACCCGGCCCAGCTGGTGCTTGCCGTAGGCGACCATGTCGGCGACCTCGTCGCCGCGCAGCATATTGGCGGCGTGATAGCGCACCCGCACGCCGCAGCTGGCCTCCATCTCGGCCCGGGTCCGCTCGATCTCCGACGGGTCGCCAAGGCCGTTCAGCACCACCTCGCCGCCGCGCGAGGCGATGGCGCGGGCGAAGGCCAGGCCGATCCCGGACGTCGAGCCCGAGATCACCGCCACCTGACCCTTGAGGTCGCCGATGTCGCGGAAGGGCGCGCTTCCGGCTTCCGAACCGTCACCGCGTTTGGGCCATTGGAACATGGGGTCTCGTCCGTCTGTGTCTCGAAGGTCAGCCTAGCCGTTCGCGTCTGCGAAGGCGACAGGGGCTCACGAATTTCCTGATCTGATGAATATCCAGTCCGTCTCCGTGGAGGCGGCCTTGTCGAAACGGTAGCCGTCGCGGTCGAACGCCTTGAGGTCCTCCGCCTTGTCGATCCGCTCGTCGATGGCGAAGCGGGCCATGCCGCCGCGCGCCTTCTTGGCGAAGAAGGAGATGATGCGGCTCTCGCCGTCCCGCGATTCGCGGAAATGCGGGGTCACCACCGGCAGTTTCAGGGCGCGGGCGTCGACGGCGCCGAAATATTCCTGGCTGGCCAGGTTCACCAGGGTCGGATCGGCCTGACCTTCGGCGTCGGCGTTCAGGCATTTCGAGATCCGGTCGCCCCAGAAGTCGTAGAGGCTGGACCCGCGCCGGGTCTTCAGGCGGGTTCCCATCTCCAGCCGGTAGGGCTGGATGCGGTCCAGCGGGCGCAGCAGGCCGTAGAGGCCCGAGAGGATGCGGATGCGGTCCTGGGCCCACTCCAGCGCCGGGACGTCCAGCGCCCGGGCGTCCAGCCCCTCGTAGACGTCGCCCGCGAAGGCGAAGGCGGCCTGGACCCCGTCGGCCGATTCGGCGTCGAAGGCCTGGAAGCGCGCCCGGTTCAGCCGCGCCAGGTCGTCGGAAATGCTCATCAGCCGGCGCAGCTCGGCCACGGTCCGCCCCCGCGCGGTGCGGGCCAGCGACGCCGTATCCTCGCGGAAGCGCCGCTCCGAGGCGGGCAGGGCGGGACCGGCTTCGGTGAAATCCAGCCGCTTGGCCGGGGACAGGACGATCAACAAGGCGGGGCTCCGGCGGCGAGGACGCCCCGAATAGGCCGCTTCGGCGACGAATTGAACCGGGCGCGGGGTCGCGGCCCGCTCAGTCCCGCTGTTCGTACAGCGCCGCCAGCACGGCCGGCAGCCGCCCGGGCAGGTCCTCGGCGGTCAGGCCGGGGCCGAAGCCGCGGGCCGCCTCGGCGTGGATCCAGACGGCCGCCCGGGCCGCGTCGAAACTGTCCATCCGCTGGGCGATCAGGCCGCCGATCATCCCCGCCAGCACGTCGCCCGATCCGGCCGTCGCCAGCCACGGCGTGCCGTTGTCGTTGACGGCCAGCCGACCGTCCGGCGCGGCGATCACCGTTTCCGGGCCCTTGAGCACGACCACGGCCCGGGCCCGCCTCGCCGCCTCCGCGGCCGCCGCCTCGCGCCCGGAGTCGAGCAGGCCGGGGAACAGCCGTTTGAATTCGCCCTCGTGCGGGGTCAGGACGTCGTCGCGGTCCAGCGCCTCGAACAGACCCTCGGGCCAGTCCTCGAACACCGTCAGTCCGTCGGCGTCGACCACCAGGGCGGCGCCGGTGGTGGCGAGGGCGCGGACATTGGCCTGGGTCGCCTCGGTGATCCCGGCGGCCGGCCCGATCACCACCGCATCCAGTCCCTCGCAGGCCTCGACCAGGGCCTCTGGCGAACCGAAGGGGGTCAGCATGACGGCCTCGATCGCCGGCGCGATGACCGCCGCCGCGTCCGGCGGGCACAGGATGCGGACCAGGCCCGCCCCGATGCGCAGCCCCGCCCGCGCCGCCAGCCGCGCCGCGCCCGTCTGGACAGCCTTGCCCGACACCACCCCCAGCCGCCCGCGGGCGTGTTTGTGGGTTCCGGCCTCCGGCCAGGGCAGGCTGTCGCGCCAGTCGGGCAGGGGCGATACGGTCACGACGCGGGTTCTCCGTTCACGGATGGCGCCCGACGCCGAAAAAGGCTTGCCTTATTGTGCAATGCAATGTCCCTTTACCGCCCGAGCGCGAGGCGTAGTAAGCCCGCCTGGGATCGCTGATGAAAAAGATCGAAGCCGTCATCAAGCCCTTCAAGCTGGATGAAGTGAAGGAAGCGCTCCAGGACGCCGGGGTGCAAGGCATGACCGTGCTGGAGGCCAAGGGATACGGCCGCCAGAAGGGTCATTCCGAGCTCTATCGCGGGGCCGAATACGTCATCGACTTCCTGCCCAAGATCAAGATCGAGGTGGTGGTTCCCGACGACATGGTCCCTTCGGTGATCGACGCCATCCAGACCGCGGCCCGCACCGGTAAGATCGGCGACGGCAAGATTTTCGTCTCCGACGTCCTCGACGTCATCCGCATCCGCACCGGCGAAACGGGGGCCCAGGCCGTCTGACCGCCCGAACCACCGGCCGCCTCCCAGTCCCGATAATTCGGGCGGCCGTTTCACTATCCTCCCCAAGAAACGGACCCTCGAGAATGAGCGCCAAGAAAATCCTTTCGGAGATCAAGGAGAAGGACGTTCAGTACGTCGACCTCCGCTTCACCGACACCAAGGGGCGTATGCAACACGTCACCTTCGACATCGATCTGGTCGACGAGGAGTTCCTGGAAGACGGGACCATGTTCGACGGCTCGTCGATCGCCGGCTGGAAGGCGATCAACGAGTCCGACATGCTGCTGAAGCCGGACCTGAACGGCTGGTGGATCGATCCCTTCTACCAGCAGACCACCCTGTTCCTGTTCTGCGACGTGCTGAACCCGGACACCGGCGAGCCCTACAACCGCGACAGCCGCTCGATGGCCAAGAAGGCCCTGGCCTATGTCCAGTCGTCGGGCGTGGGCGACACCGTCTATTTCGGTCCCGAAGCCGAGTTCTTCATCTTCGACGACGTGCGCTGGTCCACCCAGCCGCACGACACCGGCTACGCCTATGACTCGATCGAGCTGCCGGCCAACACCGGCGCCGAATATTCCGAAGGCAACATGGGCCACCGCCCGACGCACAAGGGCGGCTATTTCCCGGTCAATCCGACCGACAGTGCCCAGGACCTGCGCGGCGAGATGCTGGGCGTCATGCGCGACCTGGGCATGCAGCCCGAGAAGCACCACCACGAGGTCGCCCCGGCCCAGCACGAACTGGGCCTGAAGTTCAGCGACCTGCTGACCATGGCCGACCGCACCCAGCTCTACAAATACGTCATCCACAACGTCGCCGCCGCCTACGGCAAGTCGGCCACCTTCATGGCCAAGCCGACCTTCGGCGACAACGGCTCGGGCATGCATGTGCACCAGTCGATCTGGCGCGACGGCAAGCCGCTGTTCGCCGGCGACAAATACGCCGGCCTGTCCGACATGTGCCTCTGGTACATCGGCGGCATCATCAAGCACGCCAAGGCCATCAACGCCTTCGCCAACTCGACCACCAACTCCTACAAGCGCCTGGTTCCCGGCTACGAAGCCCCGGTCAAGCTGGCCTATTCGTCGCGCAACCGCTCGGCCTCGATCCGGATTCCGTGGGTCAACTCGCCCAAGGCCAAGCGTATCGAAGCCCGCTTCCCCGATCCGATGGGCAATCCCTATCTGACCTTCGTCGCCCTGCTGATGGCCGGCCTCGACGGCATCGAGAACCGCATCGATCCGGGCGCACCGGCCGACAAGAACCTGTACGACCTGCCGCCGGAAGAGCGCGGCTCGATCCCCGAGGTCTGCGGTTCGCTGCGCGAGGCCCTGGAGAATCTCGACAAGGACCGCGCCTTCCTCAAGAAGGGCGGCGTCATGGATGACGACTTCATCGACAGCTACATCGAGCTGAAGATGGAAGAGGTGATGCGGCTGCAGCTGCACCCGCACCCGGTTGAATTCGACATGTACTACAGCTGCTGATCGACAGCAGGGGCTGACGACAAAGGGCGCCGGACGGGAAACCGCCCGGCGCCCTTTTCACGTCTGGAAACGGATCAGCGGTTGGTCGTCTCGACTTCGATGCCGTCCTTGCCGGCGCGGACGGTGGTGCTGTCGCCGTCGCGGCGATCCTCGATGACCACCGGCGGATTGGGGGCCGGGACCTCGCGCTCGATCACCACCGGATCGGCGGGAACCTCGCGCTCGATGATCGTCGTCGTATCGGTGTCGCGGGCGGCGTCGGCGTCGGCCTCGGTTTCCGCCGGGGTGCAGGCCGCGGCGGCGAAGGCGAGGGCGCCGATGGAGGCGACGGCGGTCAGGCGGATGAGGCTGGTCATGGGCGGACTCCTGAATGGGAACCCGATGCAAACGGCTACGCTGCCCCGGAGGTTCCGGTCAGGCCGCGGCTTCGGCCGCGTCGGCCTTCCTGCGCCGCAGCTCGATCAGGCGGACGCACCAGATCGACACCTCGTAGAGCAGCACCAGCGGGATCGCCAGCATCAGCTGGCTGATCGGATCGGGCGGGGTCACGACGGCCGCGACAACGACGACGCCGACGATGGCGTAGCGGCGGCCTTCGGCCATGACCTTCGAGCTGATGATGCCGGCCAGCCCCAGCAGGGTCATCACGACCGGCAGCTGGAAACACAGGCCGAAGGCGAGGAGCAGGGCCGTCACCAGGTTGAGATAGTCCGACACCTTGGGCAGCAGCTCGGCCGAGACTCCGCTGCCGGCGATCTGCTGGCTGAGCGAGAACCACATGACGAAGGGCAGCATCACGAAATAGACCAGCGCCGCGCCGAGCAGGAACAGCAGGGGGGCGGCGATCAGGAAGGGCAGGAAGGCGCCCTTCTCGTTGCGGTACAGGCCCGGGGCGACGAATTTGTAGAGCTGCCAGGCCAGCACCGGGAAGGCGACCACGATCGCGCCGAAGCCGGCAAGCTTCATCTTGGTGAAGAGGAACTCGAGCGGCGCCGTGTAGATCAGATTGACCATCTGGCCGTCGACCACCGGCAGGGGTTTGACCCCGGCGGTGCCGAGAATCAGGTCGAGGGGCGAGACATGACCGCCGGGACCGACCGAGGAGTGGAACGCGGCGGCGGCGGCGAACGGCTTGACCAGGAAGATGTAGATCGGCTCCGCGAAGGCGAAACAGCCGATGAAGCCGATCACGAATGCAACCACGCAGACGACCAGCCGCCCGCGCAGCTCGATCAGGTGATCCATCAGCGGGGCGCGCGACGCCTCGATCTCGTCCTCGTCGCGGTCGTGCGGGCTCACAGGTCCACCTTCTTCGCCCGGATCGGTCGGTACTTCCCTTCGGCCGTCTTGACCGCCGGAGCCGGCGCCGCCTTGGCCGAGGACTTGGCCTTCCGCGCCGGCTTGGCGGTCGCGGCCTTGCCGGAGGCCGCCCTGGCCGGTGATTTCGCCTTCGGCCCGGGCGGGGTGTCAGCCGCCGGCTCGAGCGGCTCCGTCACGGGCGCGCCGTCCGGCCATTCATCGGGCCCCGACAGTCCGGGCTGTCCGGCGGGCGTGTAGAGCGGCTGGTTCAGATCGTTGCGGATGTCACGGAAAGCCGCGTCGGCCTCGGCGCCGAGCGGGACCATCTGGCCCGTGCGCAGGGCCTCGACCTCCTTGCGCAGCTCGTCGAGTTCGGATTGCCGGGCCATCTCATCGAAGCTGGAACGGAATTCGTTGGCCATGGCCCGCGCCTTGGCCATGAACTTTCCGATCTTGCGCATCAGCACAGGCAGGTCTTTCGGCCCGACGATCAGCAGGGCCGCAATGCCGATGACAAGAATTTCGAGCCCGCCGATTCCGGGACCAAGTCCACCCATCCGTCAGGGTCTCCGGCGCGAATGAGGGCTTACGACTTCAGGTCTTCTTTTTCGGCGTCGGTGCGGGGCAGGGCGCCGGCGCGCTCATCCCTCGGCTTGTCGCCGTCGCTGTCCTTCAGGCCGTCGCGGAACGCCTTCACACCCTTGGCGGCGTCGCCCATCAGGCCGGACAGCTTGCCGCGACCGCCGAACAGCAGCAGCACGACAACCGCGACGATGACCCAGTGCATCCAGCTCATAGCGCCCAAGACAATCTCTCCTCGTTCAGGCCGATCGGGGCCCGTCTTCGATACTGCCGCCGCATATAGGCTGTTCAGTGGCGCGACGCCAAGCGAACCTGTTAGGGACGCGCGCATGAGTCACGTGATCATCCACACCGACGGCGCCTGCAAGGGCAACCCCGGCCCCGGCGGCTGGGGCGCCGTGCTCCAGACCGGCGGGGGTCACGAGAAGGAGCTGTGGGGCGGCGAGGCCCTGACCACCAACAACCGCATGGAGCTGATGGCGGCGATCATGGCCCTGGAGGCCCTGACCCGGCCGTGCCGCGTCGACCTGCACACCGACAGCAAATACGTCATGACCGGCATCACCGAATGGATCCGGGGCTGGAAGGCGCGGGGCTGGAAGACCGCCGACAAGAAGTCGGTCAAGAACGAGGACCTGTGGAAACGGCTCGACGCCGCCCGCGCCCGTCACGACGTCAAATGGCACTGGGTCAAGGGCCACGCGGGGCACGAACTCAACGAACGGGCCGACGGACTCGCCAATCGCGGGATCGCGGAGATGAAGGCCTAGGGCTGGGCGAACAGGCCGTAGACCGGGTGATCCGGGGTCGTCAGGTCCAGCGTCAGCCAGACCCCGCCGTCTTCCACGCAGACCGCCGCGGTCAGGACCCGGCTGTCGGGCGCGTCCGGTGAGAGCCCGCTTTCGAAGGCCGACGACGGGCCCCGGCCGTGCACGATCTTCTGCAGCAGCCAGGCCCCGTTCGTCCGGTACTCGACCCCGGACCGGTCGCGGCCGGTGCAGCCATCCTGGTCGCAGGCGATCGAGGCGAAGCGGGGATCATCGGCGCCGACCGGCTCGTCGAAGGGGATGTCGCCGAAGCGATCCGCCTCGGCGAGCGGCACGCAGGCCGCCAGCGCCGCCGCCGCCAGCAGGCTGATCAAACCGCCCGCACCTTCAGCTTCGAGCCGTCCATGCCCTCGACGATCACGCTTTCGCCGGCCAGGGGGGCGGCGCCCTCGATTTCGGCGACCCATTCGGCGCCCGAGACGAAGACCCGGCCGCGGCCGTCGACGAAGGCCTGGACCACCTGCGCCCGCTGGCCGACCAGGCGGCTGTCGCGGGCGTTGATGTCGGGGCTGTCGGCGGGGTTGACGCGCTGGATCAGTCGCCGCGAAGCCAGGGTGGCGGCGACGGTCAGCACGGCGAACAGCGCGGCCTCGCCCCAGAACCCGCCGAGCGGCAGGCCCAGGGCGGTGACCACGGCCACTACGCCCGCCGACACGGCCGGCCACAACAGCCACTCGGTCGAGAAGGCGGCCTCGACGGCCAGCAGGATCACGCCGAGCGCCAGCCAGATCCAGTAGGGCTGGGCGGCATGCAGGTCGATCAGGGCGTCCATGGATCAGGTCCTCGGAACGGAGCCGCCCCGGGGCGGGCGCGGCGGGGCGGGGGGCGTGGCGCGCGGCGGGGCCGAGGCGCGGACGTCGGAACGGCCCTGCTGCTGCTCCTTCGCCAGGCCGACCAGTTCGCCGAGGCCGGCGATGGTGCCCACCAGGCCGGACATCTCGGCCGGGACGATGACCGTCTTGGCGGTCGGGTTGCGGGCCAGTTCGGCGAAGGCCTCCACGTATTTCTGGGCCACGAAGTAGTTGATGGCGTTGACGTCGCCGCGGGCGATCGCCTCCGACACCATGGCCGTCGCGCGGGCCTCGGCCTCGGCCTCGCGCTCGCGGGCCTCGGCGTCGCGGAAGGCGGCTTCCTTACGGCCCTCGGCCTGCAGGATGGCCGATTGCTTGGCCCCCTCGGCGCGGGCGATGGCGGCCTGTTTCTCGCCCTCGGCCTCGGTGATGACGGCGCGGCGTTCGCGCTCGGCCTTCATCTGGCGAGCCATGGCGTTGGTGATGTCGGCCGGCGGGGTCAGGTCCTTGATCTCGATCCGGTTGACCTTGACGCCCCACGGCTCGGTGGCCGCATCGATCACGGTCAGCAGGCGCGAGTTGATGTTGTCCCGCTGGAACAGCACCTCGTCGAGGTCCATCGAGCCGACCACGGTGCGCAGATTGGTCATGCACAGCTGGGTGATGGCGTAGGGCAGGTTCTCGACGCGATAGGCGGCGCGGGCCGCGTCCATCACCTGGATGAAGACGATGGCGTCGACCTTCACCATGGCGTTGTCCTTGGTGATGACCTCCTGCTGGGGCACGTCGAGGACCTGCTCCATCATGTTCATGCGGCGGCCGATGCGCTCGACGAACGGGGTCAGCAGGCTGATGCCCGGCGACAGCGTCCGCGTGTATTTGCCGAACCGCTCGACCGTCATCTCGCGGCCCTGCGGCACGATCTTCACCACGCTGAAGAGCAGGATGAACGCCAGGACGACAAGCGCGCCGACGAAGAGTGTGGAAAAGTCCATCAAAGCCTCCCTATTCCCTTCAAGGTTAGCATCCGGGGGGCCGCCCGCCAGCGAAACCGGTCCCCGGTTCATGAACTCGCTGTAATGTTTCAGTCCGAGCGGGCCTCCACGGCCAGCCGGATCACCCGTCGGGTCTCATCCCAGCCCACCAGCGCCAGGGCTTCATCCAGCGCCACAAAACGCGCCTCGAGAGCGTCATCACCGGCCACGGGCTCGCCCGACCGCCAGCGGGCGGCGTAGTCGATCAGCACATAGTGACGCCCGGCCTCAGGGAAGATGCCATCCACCACGTCGAGCAGGCCGGTGATCTCGGCCTCGACCGCGGTCTCCTCGCCAAGCTCGCGCAGGGCGGCGTCGACCGCCCGTTCCCCCGGCTCTATCCGACCGCCGGGCAGGCTCCATTCGCCCAGCCTCGGCGGCCGCCCCCGCCGGATCAGCAGCACCTCGTCGCCGCGCAGGCAGACGACTCCGACACAGGGGACGGGAGCGGGCAGGGGGCGGGTCATGGTCCGACGAATAGCCCGGGTCTTTCGCTGCGCCCACGACTTTGACACAACCGGGCCATGACGCCTCCGTCCGCCGAAGCCCTCGCCGCCCTCAAGTCCGCCCTCGGCGACGGCGGCTGGACCGACGATCCGGCCGAGATCGCGCCCTGGCTGACCGAGTGGCGCAACCGCTGGCAGGGGCACACGCCGCTGATGCTGACGCCGCGCTCCACGGAGCAGGTCGCCGCCGCCGTCCGCATCTGCGCCGAACACCGCGTCGCCATCGTCCCGCAGGGCGGCGACACCGGGCTCGTCGGCGGGCAGATTCCGTTCGGCGAGGTTCTGCTCTCGACCCGCAGGCTGCGCGCCGTCCGCGACGTGACCCCCCTGGACGACGCCATGACCGTCGAGGCCGGGGTCACCCTTCTGGAGGCGCAGCAGGCCGCCGCCGCCGCCGACCGGATGTTCCCCCTCAGCCTCGCCGCCGAGGGCACGGCCACCATCGGCGGGGTGATCTCGACCAACGCCGGCGGCACGGCCGTGATCCGCTACGGCGTCATGCGCGACCTGGTGCTGGGCATCGAGGCGGTGATGCCCGACGGCGAGGTTTTCCATGGCCTCAAACGGCTGCGCAAGGACAACACCGGCTACGACCTGAAGCAGCTGCTGATCGGGGCCGAGGGCACGCTCGGCGTCGTCACCGCCGCCACCCTGAAGCTGTTTCCGGTCATGCGCAGCCGCGCCACGGCCATGGTCGGCCTCGACAGTCCCGCCGCCGCCATCGACCTGCTGGCCCGCGCCAAGGCCGAGACCGGCGGCGGGGTCGAGGCCTTCGAGCTGATGAAGCGCCTCGGCATGGAGTTCGTCCTCGCCAACATCCCCGACACGCGCGAGCCGCTCGAGTCCGCTCCGCCCTGGTACGCCCTGATCGAACTGGTCTCGGGCGAGCCCGGCGCGGCCGATGCGGCGATGGAGCGGCTCCTGTGGCAGGTCTTTGAAGCCGGCCTGATCATCGATGCCGCGGTGGCCCAGAACGACGCCCAGCGCGCCGCCTTCTGGAAGGTCCGCGAGGAGCAGTCGGCGGCCCAGAAGCCCGAGGGCGGCGGCTGGAAGCACGACGTCTCCGTCCCCGTCTCGCGCATCGCCGACTTCCTCGAGGAGGCCACCGCCGCGGTCGAACGCTTCCACCCCGGCGCGCGGGTCAGCGCCTTCGGCCACGTCGGCGACGGCAACCTCCATTACGACGTGCTTTGTCCGCCCGGCGGCGACCTGCAGGCCTTCCTCGCCCGCTGGGCCGAGGGCTCGCAGATCGTCCACGACATCGTCGCCCGCTACGACGGCTCCATCTCCGCCGAACACGGCCTCGGCCGCCTCAAGACCGACGAGGCGCGCCGCTACAAGTCGCCGCTGGAGATCCGCACCATGCAGGCCGTCCGCGCCGCGATCGACCCGCACCGGATCATGAACCCGGGGGTTCTGTTCTAGGGGGCCCGGAGGCCGTTTCCCGGGGCCTTCGCCCGGGGCCCGGCCTCCCTGGTTCATCACGACGAACACGAAGAAGGGCACGAAGGACACGACGGGAGCGAGTCCGTTCCGTCTCCCGCGGGCCCTTGCCCGCCATCGATTCTCTTGCGTCTCCCTGACGGGAGACGCGGGCCCGCCGGCCCCGTCGTGTTCGTTGTGATCCCGTCGTACTCGTTGTGATGAACCTTTGCCTGTCGAGGCGACCCCGGCAGGCCCCGCTTGCCCCGTTCGCCTGATCGTCCTACCCCTCCGCCCCACGATTCAACGGAGCCCTGCCCATGACCCTCGCCCTGCTGTTCCCCGGACAAGGCAGTCAGTCGGTCGGCATGGGGGCGGCGCTGGCCGACGCCTTCGCCTCCGCCCGCGAGGTCTATGCCGAGATCGACGACGCCCTCGGGCAGAAGCTGTCGGTCCTGATGCGCGAAGGCCCCGAGGACCAGCTGACCCTGACCGAGAACGCCCAGCCGGCCCTGATGGCCGTGTCGCTGGCCGCCGCCCGGGTGCTCAAGGTCGAGTTCGACGTCGACGTCAGCCGCGCCGCCTTCGTCGCCGGCCACTCTCTCGGCGAATACTCCGCCCTGTGCGCCGCCGGGTCGGTCAGCCTCGCCGACACGGCCCGCCTGTTGAAGCTGCGCGGTCAGGCCATGCAGCGCGCCGTCCCGGTCGGACGCGGCGCCATGGCCTCGCTGATCGGTCCGAAGACCGACCTCGCCCTGGCCGAGGCCGCCGCCGCGGCCGGTTCAGAGGTCGGGGTCTGCGTCGTCGCCAATGACAACAACGCTGGCAATATCGTCATTTCGGGCGACAAGGCCGCCGTCGACCGCGCCATCGAAAAGGCCAAGGAACTCGGCGCCCGCGCCATCCCCCTGAACGTCTCGGCCCCCTTCCACTGCCCGCTGATGCAGCCCGCCGCCCACGAAATGGCCACCGCCCTCGCCGAGGCCCGCATCGTCGCCCCCGCCGTGCCCGTCGTCGCCAACGTCACCGCCCGCCCGGAAACCGACCCGGAGGTCATCCGCCGCCTGCTGGTCGAACAGGTCACCGGCCGCGTCCGCTGGCGCGAGAGCATGGAATGGATGGCCGGGGAGGGGGGCGTGACCCGCTTCGCCGAGATCGGTTCGGGCAAGGTCCTGACCGGCATGGCCAAACGTATCGCCCCCGATGCGGAGAGCCTGCCGTTGAACACGCCGGAAGAGCTGGAAGCCTTCGCGAAGTCGCTGGGTTAGGCGATGACGGGCCCGAGTGTTCGCCTCTGGGGCTGGTTCGCAACGCCGATGCTGCTGGGAGCGTTCGTGGCTGCGGTTTGTCTCGCGGGCTGGACCGGAGACGCCCTGAGCTTACCTGAGGATCGCACGCCGTGGCTCGTCCCTCTATTCATCCTGGCGCTCGGCCTCGCGGTCTCCCGGCTATGGTCCTGCCCCCGGTGTGGACGAGACGCCCACAGTCGGGGGTGGTGGTACGGCGGCTTTCCAAGGAAGACTTGCAGCCGTTGCTACCTCGATCTTCGCCGTTACACCCCCTTTGAACGAAACTTTGAGCGAGACCCGCATGTTTGATCTCACCGGCAAGACCGCCCTCGTCACCGGCGCCACGGGCGGCATCGGCGGCGCCGTCGCCCGCGCCCTCCACGCCCAGGGCGCGTCTGTCGTTCTCTCCGGCACCCGCGAAGGCGTGCTTCAGGACCTGGCCAAGGAACTCGGCGAGCGCGCCTTCGCCGCCGCCGCCAACCTGTCGGACCCCGAGTCGGTAGACGGCCTGATCGCCCGCGCCGAGGAGGCCGCCGGCGCGCCGCTGGACATCCTCGTCGCCAACGCCGGCATCACGAAGGACGGCCTGCTGATGCGGATGAAGGACGAGGACTTCACCGACGTCATCAAGGTCAATCTCGAGAGCTATTTCCGCCTCTCGCGCGCGACCATGAAGGGGATGATGAAGCGCCGCTCGGGCCGCATCATCGGGATCACCTCGGTGGTCGGCGTCACCGGCAATCCCGGCCAGACCAACTACGCCGCCTCCAAGGCCGGCATGATCGGCTTCTCGAAATCGCTGGCCCAGGAAGTCGGCTCGCGCGGCATCACGGTGAACTGCATCGCCCCGGGCTTCATCGCCTCGCCGATGACCGACGTGCTCAACGACCAGCAGCGCGAGACCATCCTGAAGAACATCCCCGCCGGTCGACTCGGCACGGGCGACGAGATCGCCGCCGCCGCCGTCTATCTGTCCTCGGACGAAGCCGCCTACGTCACGGGTCAGACCCTGCACGTGAACGGCGGCATGGCGATGATCTGATGAAGGCCCTGCGCATCCTCGCCACCATCGTCAGCGGGCCGATGCTGCTGATCGGGATCATCTGGGTGCTGCAGGGGCTTAACATCCTGCCGGGCAGCTTCATGACCGGCCAGGTCATTTGGGCCGTCTACGGCGCGCCGCTCGCGCTGGTCGGCGGCGGCCTGGTGTGGTGGGTCAACCGGGGCGTTCAATCCCGGTAACGGGCTATTTCCAGCCGCCCCGGCTGTGCTAAAGCCCACGCAACCGGTTCGCCTGAGTCTTCGTTGAAGGCTTGCGCAGCCGTCGCCGTCGTCATACGGCAGAGACTGAGACAACAGCCGCTCCGGCGGCCCAATGAGCAGAGACACACATGTCCGACACCCTGGAACGCGTCCGCAAGATCGTCATCGACCACCTGGACGCCGATCCGGAAAAGGTCGTTGAAAAGGCCAGCTTCATCGACGACCTGGGCGCCGACTCGCTCGACAACGTCGAACTGGTCATGGCCTTCGAGGAAGAATTCGACATCGAGATCCCCGACGACGCCGCCGAACACATCCAGACCGTCGGCGACGCGGTGAAGTTCATCGACGAGAAACTGGCCGGCTGATCGCCGTCCTTTTCGATACGGCTCTGATGGCCGCCGTGGCGCGCCCCTAGCGGGGCCGCCCGGCGGCCATTAGTGTTTAAGGCCACGGAATCTGTAGCAGGAGCGCCCATGCGCCGCGTCGTCGTCACCGGCCTCGGTCTGCTCACCCCCCTCGGCTGGGGCGTCGAGCATAACTGGAAAGGCATCGTCGAGGGCCGGTCGGGCATCGGCCCGATCACCAATTTCGACGCCGAAGGCTGGGGCTGCACCATCGCCGGCGAGATTCCGTCCGTCGACGGACGGGGCGGCGGGGCGCCGGGCCAGCCGGGCGTGTTCGACCATGAAAAGGTCATGTCGCCCAAGGACCGCAAGCGGGTCGACGATTTCATCGTCTACGCCATCGCCGCCGCCGACGAGGCCCTTGCCGACGCGAACTGGAAGCCCGAGAGCGACGAGGACAAGGAACGCACCGGCGTCATGGTCGGCTCGGGCATCGGCGGCCTCGGCCCCATCGCCGACACCGCAGTCATCCTCAAGGAACAGGGCCCGCGCCGGGTCAGTCCTTTCTTCATCCCCTCGGCCCTGATCAACCTGACCTCGGGCCAGATTTCGATCCGCCATGGCCTCAAGGGTCCGAACCATTCGGTGGTGACCGCCTGCGCCACCGGGGCCCACGCCATCGGCGACGCGGCCCGGATGATCGCCATGGACGACGCCGACGTCATGGTCGCCGGCGGCGCCGAAAGCTCCATCGTGCCGATCGGCATCGCCGGCTTCCTCGCCTGCAAGGCCCTCTGCACCGCCTTCAACGATGCGCCGGAGAAGGCCAGCCGTCCCTATGACAAGGACCACGCCGGCTTCGTCATGGGCGAGGGCGCCGGCATCATGGTGCTGGAGGAGTACGAGCACGCCAAGGCGCGCGGCGCGAAGATCTACGCCGAGGTGGTCGGCTACGGCATGAGCGGCGACGCCTACCACATCACCGCCCCGTCCGAGGACGGGGAGGGCGGCCTGCGCGCCATGAAGGCGGCGCTGAAACGGGCCGGACTGCAGCCGTCCGACCTCGACTACGTCAACGCCCACGGCACCTCGACCATGGCCGACTGGATCGAGCTGCGCGCCATCGAGCGGCTGGTCGGCGACCATGCGAAGAACCTCGCGGTCTCCTCGACCAAGTCGATGACCGGCCACCTGCTCGGCGCCGCCGGGGCCATCGAATCGATCTTCTCGGTGCTGGCCATCCGCGACCAGGTCGCGCCGCCGACCATCAATCTCGACAATCCCGAGGAAGAGACGCCGATCGACCTGGTGCCGCACAAGGGCAAGCCCATGAAGATCGACGTGGCCATGTCCAATTCGTTTGGCTTCGGCGGCACCAACGCCAGCGTCATCTTCAAGAAGGTCGGCTGATGTTCGGACGCTCCCGGGGGGCGGGCGCTCCGACATCCCGGCGATCGGGGCGGGCCACGACCCTGCTGGCCGCCTCGGCCACCTTCAGCCTGTTCTTGATCGCCGCCATCGTGGCCGCCTGGAGCGTCTTCTACGCCCCGGGTCCGGAGGCCCGCGGGGGCGGCGAGACGACCATCGTCACCCTGCCCAGCGGGGCCGGCGTCAACGCCATCGCCGCCAATCTGAAGGCGGCCGGGGTGATCCGTTCGACCGACATGTTCAAGGCCGCCGCCACCCTGACCGGGGCCGATCGCAAGCTGCGCGCCGGCGAATACGAGGTGCCCAGCCGCGCCTCCCTGCGCTCCGTGCTGGTGCTGCTGGTCGAGGGCCGGGTGGTCCGCCACTACGTCACCCTGCCCGAGGGTTGGTCCTCCGCCCAGGCGGTCGACATCCTGATGCGCCAGCCGCTGCTGACCGGCGAGATTCCGACGACGCCGGAGGAGGGCTCGCTGTGGCCCGACACCTATGAGATCAGCCGCGGCGACACCCGCGCCTCGGTCATCGCCCGCATGACCAAGGCCCAGGCCGACAACCTCGCCCGCCTGTGGGCCGCGCGCTCGCCCCGCACCGTGGTCAAGTCGCCGGAGGAGGCGGTCATCCTCGCCTCCATCGTCGAGAAGGAGACGGCCGTGGCGGCCGAGCGTCCGCGCGTCGCCGCGGTCTTCTCGAACCGCCTGCGCATCGGCATGCGGCTGGAGAGCGATCCGACCATCGTCTACGGCATCACCCAGGGACGCCCGCTGGGCCGCGGCATCCGCCGCTCCGAACTGGACCGCCCGACCGCCTGGAACACCTATCAGATCGACGGCCTGCCCCCGACGCCGATCGCCAATCCGGGCGGCGAGGCCATCGCCGCCGTCCTGAACCCGCCGGTATCCGACGAACTGTTCTTCGTCGCCGACGGCTCGGGCGGCCACGCCTTCGCCCGCACCTATGAGGAGCATCTGGCCAACGTCGCCCGCTGGCGCGAGATCGAACGCCGCAAGGCCGGCCTGCCCCCGGGCAGCCCGCCGCCGGCCGTTCCCGGGACCTCGCCCGGCGTGCCCAACGCCGATCCGGACGCCGCCGCCGTTCCGCCCGGCGTGGTCGTCCCGCCCGGCGCCCAGGTCATCCGCGTCCCCCAGTCGGCGCCGGCACGATGACCGCCATCAGCGGCATGACCGGCTTCGGCCGCGGCGAGGGCGCCGAGGGCGGCTGGACCTGGTCGGTCGAGGCCCGCTCGGTCAACGGCCGCAACCTCGAGGTCCGCTTCCGCGGTCCGCCCGGCTTCGACAGTCTCGAGCGCGCCGCCAAGGCCTCGGCCCAGAAGCATTTCAGCCGCGGCCAGATCACCGTCGGGGTCCAGGCCAAGCGCGCCGACCCCGGCGCCGCCGCGCTCAAGGTCAATCAGGACATCCTCGCCCGTTACCTGACCCTGGCCAATCAGCTGGCGGAGGAGGGGGCGACGCCACCCTCGGCCGACGGCCTGCTGGCCCTGCGCGGCGTGCTCGAGACCCCCGAGGAGGAGGAGGACGCCGAGGCCCGCGCCGCCGTCGAGGCCGCCATGGCCGCCTCCATCGACGCCGCCTTCGACGCCCTGAAGGTCTCCCGCGACCGCGAAGGGGCCCAGCTCCTGCCGGTGGTCGAGGCCTTCGTGGAGCGGATCGAGGTGCTCGTCGGGCGCGCCGAAACGGAAGCCGCCGCCCAGGTCGAGGCCATCCGCGACCGCTTCACCCGCCGCATGACCGAGCTGGCGCCCGACGCCCCCGGCCTCGCCGACCGCATCTTCCTCGAGGCGGCGGCCCTGGCGACCAAGGCCGACGTCCGCGAGGAGCTCGACCGGCTCGTCGCCCACCTCGCCTCGGCCCGCCAACTGTTGCGGCAACCCCCCGCCGGGCGGAAACTCGACTTCCTGATGCAGGAATTCATGAGGGAGGCGAACACCCTCTGCTCGAAATCGGCTACGACCGCGCTCACCGGAATCGGCCTCGAGCTGAAAGCCGTCATCGAGCAGCTGCGGGAACAGGTCCAGAATGTCGAATGAACGCACGCCCCGCCGCGGCGTCCTGCTGATCGTCGCCAGCCCCTCGGGCGCCGGCAAGACCAGCCTGTGCCGCCGTCTGATGGCCGATCACGGCGGTCTCGAGCTGTCCGTCTCCATGACCACCCGCGGCATCCGCCCCGGCGAGGTCGCCGACCGCGACTATCATTTCGTCGACGACGCCGAGTTCCAGCGCATGATCGAGGCCGACGCCTTCCTCGAATGGGCCGATGTCCACGGCAGCCGCTACGGCAGCCCGCGCGCGCCCATCGACCGCGCCCTCGCCGAGGGCCGCGACGTCCTGTTCGACATCGACTGGCAGGGCGCCCGCGACATCGCCCGCAAATGCCCCGAGGACGCGGTCCGCGTCTTCATCCTGCCGCCCAGCCTCGAGGAGCTGCGCCGGCGTCTCGTCACCCGCTCCCAGGACGCCGAGGACGTGATCGAGCGCCGCATCGCCAACGCCAAGGGCGAGATCGAGCACTGCGGCGAGTTCGACTACGTCTTCGTCAACGACGACTTCGACCGCTCCTACGCCGAGCTGGCCCACATCTATCATGCCGAGCGCAGCAAGCGGTTCCGCAACATCTGGGTCGAGGGCTACAAGACCGCGCTGCTGAACGAGACCGTCTGAGCCCGCAGCCAGTCGCGGAAGGCGCGGCCGGCGTCGGTCTCGGCCCGGGAATGCAGGCGGGTCAGCCAGTAGCGGCCCAGCTGGACCTCGATCCCGAAAGGCCGGACCAGACGTTCCGTCGCCAGGGCGCGTCCGAACAGGGCGGCCGGGGCCAGGGCGACCCCCACGCCGCTCTCGGCGGCGGCGACCATCAGCGCCGAACTGTCGAAGACCGGCCCTTCCAGCCGGGGGCTTTCGGCGCCGGCCGCCTCGAACCAGCGCGGCCACTCGTCGGCGCGGTACGATCGCAGCAGGACTTCGCGGGCCAGATCGCCCGGCTCCGAAAGCCGGGCCGCCGTCGCCGGCGCGCACAGCGGCGTCATCGGCGCGTCCAGGATCGGCTCGGCATGGGTCCCGTGCCAGGCGCCGTCGCCATAGCGGATGGCCAGATCGAGACCCTCGCCGGCGAGGTCCACCCGATTGTTGTTGGTCAGGATGCGCAGGTCGATGTGGGGCAGGGCGCGGTGAAACGCCTCCAGACGGGGCAACAGCCAGGTCACGGCGAAGGTGCCCACCACCCCGACGGTCAGAACCTCGCGCAGCCGGCCTCCGGCATAACGGTCCAGGGTGGCGCTCACCCGTTCGAAGGTCTCCGTCAGCATCGGCGCCAGGGCCTGCCCCTCGGCGGTGAGGGCCAGTCCGCGGGGCAGGCGGCGGAACAGCCGCACCCCCAGCTGCTCCTCCAGCCGCGCCACCTGGTGGCTGACCGCGCCCTGGCTGACGCACAGCTCCAGCGCCGCCCGGGTGAAGTTCAGGTGCCGCGCCGACGCCTCGAAGGCGCGCAGGGCGTTCAGCGGCAGTTGGGCGCGGTCCATCCTCGAGACATGAATGGATTTGATGGCTTCGTCCAGAAATGATGCTTTGCGCCTCCCGGCCGGCTCTCGCATTCTTCGAACGCAATCCACGGAGAATGACGATGATCAGAGGTGTGGGCGGGTTGGCCGGACTGGCCGCCGCGGCTGTTCTGGCGGCCTGCGGACAGGCGTCGTCGCAGACGGCGGTGTCTCGCGTCGATCCGCTGCTTCAGCCGATCGCGCCGGAATACGCCGCGCGCTGGCTGGGCGAGCAGGCGCCGGTTCGGGTGCACGGCAATACATATCTTGTGGGCTTCGAGGGGCTGACCGTGGCCTTGATCCAGACCGGCGAGGGACTCATCCTCGTCGACGGAGCCCTGCCGCAAGCGGTCCCGGACATCCAGGCGAACATCCGGGCTTTGGGGTTCCGCCTCGAGGACGTGAAATACATCCTCAGCACCGAGCCGCACTACGACCACGCCGGCGGGATCGCGGCCCTGGCCCGCGACACCGGCGCCACGGTGATCGCCAGTCCGCAGGCCAGCGAGGTCCTGGCGCGCGGTCGCAGCGGCCCCGACGATCCCCAGGCCGCCTTGCTGGCGACCTTCCCGCCGGTCCAGCGGCTGCGCCCGATCCGGAACGGCGAGACCCTGCGTCTCGGAGAGGTCGTGGTGACCGCCCTGGCCACGCCCGGACACACCCCGGGCAGCATGAGCTGGACCTGGCGCTCGTGCGAGGCGGACGACTGCCGCGACGTGGTCTTCTCCTCCAGCCTGAACCCCATCTCCGCCGATGGGTACCGCTTCTCGGACCCGGCCAATCGCGGCCTGCATGACGGCTTTCTCGCCACCTTCGCCCTGTTCCGCGCCCTTCCGTGCGACATCCTCCTGACCGCCCACCCCGATCAGCCGGGGACGACGGAGCGCATCCAACGCCTTGAAGGGGCGCGCGAGCCCAATCCCTTCGTCGATCCGGCCGCCTGCCGGGCCCATGCGGACCGTCACGAGCGCCTGTTCGAGCGGCGCCTCGAACGGGGGCGGCTGGGGACGGCGGATTCGCAATAGCCGAAGGCCTTGACGCCGTGCCGTCGGCTCCTATCTCCAACGCACTGTTTCAACAACGAAAGGAGGTGGTCGAATGTCTCATTGTCTCACGCCGCGCGCGGCCCGTCGGATGAGCCCGGCCTCCCCTCTGGCGGGGGCTGTCGCCTGAAGACGAAGCCGTTCGCCGGCTGACAATGGAAGGGCCGCTCCCCCGGGAGCGGCCCTTTTTGCTGTCGCGGTGCGAGGGAAAGGAGAGCCTCAGGCCCTGCCGATCGCCGCGGCGATCTGGTCGGTCGAATGGCCGGTCAGGTCCTTGGCGATCTCGCCGACGACCCGCGCCGCCGTCTCCTTGTGCCAGCCCTTGCGCAACTGGCCCAGGGTCTTGGGCGCGGCGATGACCAGCAGATGTTCGACCTTGTTGGTCAGCACCCATTTGTTCAGCACTTCGGTCACGCCCAGGGCGAAGCCGTCTTCGGCCTGGGTGTCGTTGTCCGGATTGGCCTCGCTGGAGATGCGGCCCGCGGCGCCCGAGGCGCGTTCCTCGATGGCCGGAGTCGGGCGGGCGGTCAGGGCGATGTCCTGCTGTCCCGTATTCTCGAACAGCGCCAGCTTCTCGCCGTCGACGACAGCCACGAGCGTGCCTTTGGAAAGTTTCATCCCGAATCTCCGATTGTGGGGGGACTCACCCAACGTGTCGGGGACGGGGCGGTTGCGCCCGCGACGGCCGCCGGCCCCCCGGCGTGACGCGCCTACCCCGGGAGGCGCCGGGTCCCGGTTGTCCTGACTGCCTTCGCCCAGGCGACCGGTCCCGCCGCGCGCTCGCCGGCCAGCCAGCGTTCCCAGACGCTGAGCAGCAGGGCCAGGTCGATCAGATAGCCCAGGCCGACATGGGCGGAGGCGAGGGCGTACTGGGTGAAGGCCGGATCCAGCAGCCGGGCGACATGCAGGAAGACCATCAGCGCAAGCCCCGCCGTGACGGGAAAGAGCCACCAACGGTCGAACCGGAAGCACATCCAGCCGAAGACCAGAAGGCGCGCGAGGTCCAGCGCCATGGAGGCCAGACGGAAGCCGTCGACCTGCCACGTGTAGGTCGAGCTCGAGACCAGGGCGACGAGGACCAGGACGCCGGCGGCCAGACGCTCCGGGCGTCCGCCCCAGCCCCAGGCGACCGCATAGGCCGCCATGCCGAAGACGAGTCCGCCGACCTGCCAGGCCGTCATGGCTCCAGGGCTGCCGCCAGTCTCAGGAAGCCGGGCAGATCGATCACTTCGGCCCGCGCGTCCGGCAGGATCCCGGCCGCCTCGCACAGGGCCGCCCCCCCAAGGGTCTTCAAACTGGACCGCAGCATCTTGCGTCTTTGCCCGAAGGCCGCCGCCGTGACCCGCTCCAGCCGTTTGAGCGTCCCGGGGTCCGGTCTTTCCGACTTCGGAACCAGATGCACCACCGCGCTGGCCACCTTCGGCGGCGGGGTGAAGGCGGCGGCGGGCAGATGCATGACCAGCCTGGCCTCGCACACCGCCTGGGCGATCACGGCCAGCCGGCCGTAGGCGTCGTCCCCCGGGGCGGCGACGATGCGCTCGGCCACCTCCTTCTGGAACATCAGGGTCAGGGCGTGCGGCGTCCACGGCCCGGTCAGCCATTTGATCAGCAGGGCCGTGCCGACATTGTAGGGCAGGTTCGACACCACATGCGCCGGACCCTCGACCAGTTCGGCCTCCCGCACCTTCAGGGCGTCGCCCTCGATCACGAGCAGCCTCCCCGAGCCGTCGTCCAGTTCGGCCAGCAGCGGCACGAAGCGCGGATCCTTCTCGACCAGCACCACCTTGCCGGCGTCGCTCTCCAGCAGGGCGCGGGTCAGGCCGCCGGGTCCCGGCCCGACCTCGATCACCGCCCGCCCCTCGAACGGCCCGGCCAGCCGCACGATCTTGCGGGTGACGTTGAGGTCCAGCAGGAAATGCTGCCCGAAGCTCTTCTTCGCCAGCAGGCCGTGGGCGTCGAGGGTTTCGCGGAGGGAGGGGAGGTCGGTCACAGGGGCTGCTTACCGCGCCGCCCGCGCCGCCGCCATCTCCCCCGCCAGCTTCACCGCGGCGATCAGGCTGTCGGCCCGCGCCACGCCCTTGCCCGCGATGTCGAAGCCGACGCCGTGGTCGGGCGAGGTCCGCACCACCGGCAGACCCAGGGTCGCGTTGACCCCGCCCCAGAAGTCCAGGGTCTTGACCGGGATCAGGGCCTGGTCGTGGTACAGGCAGATCACGGCGTCATAGCCGGCGCGGGCCTCTTCGTGGAACAGGGTGTCGGCCGGCAGGGGGTCGGTGATCGCGATGCCCTCGTTGCGCAGGGCCGCCGCCGCCGGGGCCAGCACCTCGATCTCCTCCAGCCCCAAGGCTCCGCTCTCGCCGGCGTGGGGATTCAGCGCCGCGAGGGCCAGCCGCGGACGCGGGATGCCGAAGTCGCGCTGCATCGAGTCATGGACGACCCGGGCGGTGCGGCTGACCCGCTCCGCCGTGACCAGTTCCGGGACCTCGGCGAGCGGGGCATGGATGGTCACCAAACAGGCGCGCAGGTCCTTCGCCGTCAGCATCATCACCGGCCCGCGCACGCCGGACCACGGCGCCTCGGCGGTCAGCTCGGCGATGAACTCCGTATGGCCGGGGAAACGGAAGCCGGCGGCGTAGAGCGGCGCCTTGGCGATCGGGGCGGTGACCACGCCCGCGGCCTCGCCGGCCATGGCCAGGTTGACGGCCTGCTCGATCCAGTCGGCCACGGTTCCGGCGTTGGCGGCGGCGGGCCGGCCGGGTGTGACCGGGGCGGGCAGGGGGGAATTCAGCACCGGCAGGGCGCGGGTGAAGACCGGGGCGGCGTCGCCGGGGGCCATGATCTCCTGCACGGGAACGCCCTGGGCGCGCATCAGGGCGGCGTCGCCGACGACGGCGAAGGGCTGGCCCCCGTCCTTCAGGGCCCGCCAGGCGGCGGCGATGATCTCGGGTCCCACGCCCGCCGGCTCGCCCATGGTCAGGGCCAGCGGCGGGGCCGGGGTCACTGCTTGAACTCGATCAGGGCGTTCTCGCGCAGGTCCCGCATATAGCGGCGGCCCAGGGTGGCGAGGTTCTGGCGGAACAGCTGATTCTCGACGGCGCGGACGTCGGGCGCCTCGGCCCCGCCGACACGCCGGCCGCAGACGCCGACCAGGTGCAGGCCGAGCGGCGTGCGGATCGGGGTGCTGACCGAGCCGACCGCGGCCGACCGGGCCACCTGCTGGAACTGCGGGGCCAGATTCTGCACGTCGGCCTCGCCGAGATCGGCGCCGAGCAGGCCCTGCTCCGACGTCGCGCGCTGCAGCATGGTATCGCAGGTCAGCTGCGGCTGAAGGGCGGTCAGCCGCTGCGTCGCCGCGGCCACCTCGGCCTCGCTGGCCGTTTCCGGCAGCTCGATCATCACCTGCTTCAGCTGCACCAGGCTCGCCGCCGCCCCGTCCCGCTTGTCCCGCATGTAGATGATGTAGACGCCGCCCTCGACCGGGATCGGCCGGGAAAGCTGACCGATATCAAGCTGGTCCATGGCGGCCTGAAGCGTCGGATTGACGGTGCCGGCGACGATCCAGCCGGCGTCGCCGCCGCGGGCCGCGGAGGGCGCGGCCGAGAACTGCTGCGCCACGTTCTGGAAGGGCGCGCCCTGCACCATCTGCTGGACCAGCTGGGCCGCGCCGTTCATCGCGGCCTGCTGACCGCCGACGCGGGCGGCCTCGATGTAGATTTCCCCGATCAGATACTGCTTCTTGGAGGCGGCCTCGGACAGCTGGCGCATGGCGGCGTCGACCGCGCCCTTGCTGACCCGGGCCCGGCTCTGGAAGCGGCCGCCGACCAGCTGCTGCCAGCCGATCTGGGTGCGGAGCTGTTCCCGGAGCGTCTGCGGGCGAATGCCGCCGGCCTCGAGGAACTGGAGATAGGCCTCCGGGGTCACCCCGACCTCCTGGGCCATGGCGGCGATTTCCTGATTCACCTCGTCGTCGCTGACGGTGAGGGTCTCGTAGTTTGCGAGCTCCTGGATCTGCAGGCGTTCGTCGATCAGGGCGTTCAGGGCTTCCTGCTGGATAGCGGGAATATTCTCCGGCGTCGGCTGGACCTGGGTCATGGCGATCAGCAGCAGCATGCGCTGGCGCAGGTCGAAGCCGGTGATGACGCTGTCGTTGACCGTGGCCAGAACGCCGTCGGCCATCTGGAACTGGGTCGCGGCCGGGGCGGCGGGCGGCGCCTGGCCGGCCGCAGGATTCAGCGTGCCCGCGGCCGCCGGCTCCTGGGGAGCGGTCTGGGCCATGGCCGTTCCGGCCAGGAGGGCGGCGATCGCCACGCCCGTCAAGTAACGCTGAAAACGCATGTCAGTCCTGGTTCCTCAAGCGGCGCCGTCGGTTCGAGCCCGGTTCTGGCGGCCTGCGCGCGACCGAAATCGCACGCCGGCCAGCGCCTGTCGCCCCGTCAATATCCTGTACCGCCGAAAGTGGCGAGGGTTAGGCGCACATAAGGGCCTTCGGAGGGGCCGGACGGCCTAACGCTGGTGTTGTCCCGTCGCCAGCCGAGCTCGAACCGGAAGCAGTCGTCATCGAACAACAGGCCGATTTCGGACCGCACCAGGTAGTCGGGATCGGGCTGGCCCGGGCGCGGGGTGCGCTCCAGGTCCGCGATGCCCGAGAAGGCCACGCCCCAGTTTCCGTACAGGAACTGCTGGCCCGCCAGCTGGAGGAACTCGTAGTTGCGGTTGTTCGGTCCGGACAGGGGATTGGAGCGGTCGAGGATGTAGCTGACCGTGGCCAGATTCCTTCGCCCCCAACGGCCGTCGACGGCGATTTCCGCCCGCCGGATGTTGCCGGCGGAATCGATCGTGGCGTGGCCCCAGCCGCGAATGCGGTCCGACGGCGAGAAATCGCCCTGGACGACCCAGTCCGAGGTGTCGGACGCAAGGCCGGTCGGGTCGTAGAGGTCGGCCGGAGCGTCCGGCACCGGGACCAGGAAGGCCGGCTCCTCGTCCGAGCGGAAGCTGCGGCCGATGAACAGGCTCGCCTGCCGGCCGTTGTCCCAGCGCACCGTGGTCCGGGCGCCGGTGGTGAAACGCAGGCCGCCCTCATAGAGGTCGTGACCCGGGAAGCGGTCCACCCGGAACAGCGACCCCTCGTCCAGTTCGATCGTCTCGCTGTCCTCGTTGGGGATGCGCGAATCGAGATCGGAATCGGTCGACAGCGACAGCTGCGCCATCGGCTCCAGGATCACGTCCGTCGCCCCGAACCGCCGGATCAGCGGATAGCTGACGTCGACCCCGGCGGTGGCGCGCCCGCGCCCGAGCGATTCGTCCTCCAGGCCCAGGGCCGGCGGCAGATCCGCCACGGAATAATAGTCGGCCCGGACGTCGACGAACGGCTCCCAACGCACCCCGATCGGCGAGATCATCGTCCTGCGCCAGTCCGCCTGGGCCGACACCCGGCGGCTGTCGACCCCGGGCAGTCCCAGGGTCGGGCCGGCGGGAAGGACCCCGGGTCTCAGCACCGGGCTGCCGACATAGTCGTCGCGCTGGAGCGCCACCGCCGAACCGCGAAGCCGCAGGCGACCGCCGAGAACGGGCCCGTCGGGCTCCCAGCGCGCCTCGACCAGGGGGGCGACGACGGGCAGGGCGCCGTCGCGCTCGAACTCGTTGAGCGCCGGCGTGACCGGGTCGAATCGGGCGACGCGAAGGCTCTGAAGGGTGAAGGCGGCCACCGAGACATAGGACCGGTCGGTCTGATGCTCGGCGTAGATCTGGCTGATCAGCCGGCGCTGGTCGCCGTAGTACAGGCCATTGTCCTGGTAGGGATCGCGCAGGTCGTAGCGGTCGAACAGCGTCTTGTCGGAGGTGCGCTCGGCCGTGAAGCCCCAGCGCCAGGGGCCCTCCGGATCGAACCGGCCATGGCCGAGGAAATAGCTGCGGCTGGTGCGGTCGCCGAATTTGACGTTGCTCTCGGCGTCGCCGTCGCTGTCGAGGTCGAAGTCGCCGAAATTCCGCTCGTAGGTGTAGCCGCCGCGCAGCACGACGATGCCGTCGGCGAAGCGGCGCCGCCATTGCAGGTTCAGCAGCGGCGCGACCCGGCTGTTGATCTGCGGGCTGATCAGCCAGTCCTCGGACGGCGACACGACCTGCAGATAGGGAACCTCGAGGCTGAAGCCGCGACCCTCGTCATAGCTCGGGCTCGGCACGAGGAAGCCCGAGGCCCGCTCGACCGTCGGATCGGGATGGGCGAACCAGGGCAGGTAGAAGACCGGCACCCCGCCGACCCTGAACACGGCGTTGCGGTACAGCACCGCGCGCAGGTCCTCGTCCTGGACCACCTTCTCCGCCTGGATGGCGATGCTGGGTTCCTTGGGGTTCCCTTCGGCGTCGCAGATGGGGCAGGGGGTAAACAGGGCGTAGTTCAGCTCGTTGACGTTCTCGCTGCGGCGCACGGCCGTGGCCGCCATCAGGCTGGCCCCGTTGCGGAAGCGGGTGGCGAAGTCCACCGCCACCCCGGCCCTCAGATCGGAATCCAGCTCCAGGTGGCTGGCGAAGACGACATTGCCCTCGGGATCGACGAACTCGACCCGGTCGTCGGCCGTCGCCACGCCGAGGTTGAGGTCATAGGTCAGGCGGCCGGCGCGAAGCGTGGTGTTGCGGAAGCGGGCCAGGACGCGCTCGGTTTCGCCGGTGGCCGAGATCACGTCGCCGTCGCGCGACGCGGTGTCGGCTTCAAGGTAGACGCCGTCAGGGGGCAGGCCGTCCGGGCCGCGCCGGGCCTCGGCCGCCGGCGTCTGCTGGGCCTGCGCCGCGCCGCTCCACGACGCCAGGGCCACGGCGGCGGCGCCGGCCAGAAGCCGGAGGCGCAGGGCTCCTGTTTCGGCGCGGCGGTCACGCGGCATTCAGGTCACTCGGTGGTCGGCGGAAGGACGGCGGGCGGGGCTTCGCTTAGCCGTCTTCGGTATAGAACAGCAAGGTGAAGGCGGCGAGCGCCGTCAACAAGGGCGGCAACCATGCGGCCAGCCAGGGCGGGATCACCTCGGCCGAGCCGAAGGCCGAGGCCGCCTGGTTGACGAAGAAGAAGCCGAAGCCCAGCACCACGGCCGCCAGGCTCATGCGCGCCAGATCGCCCAGCCGCATCAGGCGCAGGGAGAAGGCGGCGGCCAGGATCGACATGGCCGCGAACATCAGCGGCGTGGCCAGCAGCTGCTGCAGCCGCAGCCGGTAGGCGGTGCTGGAGAAACCCGCGGCCTCGACCCGGGCGACCTGCCCGGGCAGGGACCAGAACGGCGTCGACTGCGGCCGCGCGAACCGTTCGAAGGCCTCGTCATCCGCGAGACTGGAAAGCAGGTCCAGGGTCTCGTAGCGAACCGCCCGCTGGCCGATCTGGGCTCCCACGGCGTCGACCAGCCGCCAGCGTCCGGCGCTCAGCGAGGCGGAGGCCGCGTCGATCCGTTCGCGGAAGGTGCGGTGTCCGTCGCCGTCGTTGGCGTAGATGAAGAAGGTCACGCCAAGCAGGCGGGCGTTGGCCCGGTCCTGACGTTCGGCGCGGATGACCATCTGCCGGGTGTCGTCGCCCTCGCGGATCCACACGGCCTCGGAGGCGTCCGCGGCGCCGGAAAGGCGGACCCGCTCGCGTTGGAACAGGCCGTCGGCCGAGGCCGCCAGCGGACCGAGCGCCGTCACCGTGATCGCACCGAACAGGAAGGCCGCGCCGGCCGCCGGCAGGACGAACCGCCAGGCCGACAGGCCCGCCGCCCGCATGGCGATCAGCTCGCTGCGCCGGTTCAGGCCCACGAAGGCGGCGAGGGTGCCAAACAGGAAGACGAACGGCAGCAGCTGGATGATGACCTGCGGCGACTTCAGCAGCATCAGGCCGAGGATGCGCACGCCGGACAGGTCGACGTCCGAACCGACGCCGCGGGAGATCTCGACGAAGTCGATCAACATGATCAGGGCGGCGATGACGCCCAGGGCGATGGCCAGGGACCGCGCCTGCTGGACCAGCACATAGCGTTCGATCCGGCCCAGCCGGAGCCAGGACGGGGTCGTGTCGGGGGCGCTCACGCGAACCTCGCCTTCAGCCGCTCGAAGGCGGGCCAGACCCTGCGCCGGCGCGGCTTCAGGGCGCGGAACATCAGCCGCAGGGCGACGACGGTCCCCACGATCGGCAGCAGATACTGGAAGACGTTGAGCCAGCCGTTCCAGGCGCTGGCGGCGACCACGCCGTAGCCGACGATGCGAAGGATCAGGAAGGCCCCCGCCACCCGGGCGATCCGCAGGCTGTAGCCGGTCCGGCTGAATTGGCCGCCGAGGATGGCGGACAGCGCCATGGCCATGGCCAGCAGGGCGTACAGCGGCGCCGACAGGCGCGAGTGCGCCTCGGCCCGCAGCTCGCCGGCCGAGCCGACCTGGTCGATGTCCTGTGGCGACGGATTGAGAAGCTGGGTCAGATAGAGGTCCGACGGCTTGTAGCGGACCGTGTCCGTGATCTCGGAATACTGCCCCAGGGGCACGTCCTGGCGCCCGAAGGACAGGTGCTCCAGCACGCCCCGGCTGGAATAGCGCTGCCACGAGCCGTCGATCAGGGTCAGGATCGGCTCGCCGTCGATCCGCGAGAAACGGGCCTCGGCCGCGTCCCAGGTCGTGACCCGCTCGTCCTCGGCCTGGTAGATGAAGATGTTCTTCAGCAGGCCGTTCTGCTCGATCTGCTGGACATAGACGGTCAGTCCCTCCGGCCCCTGGACGAAACGGCCTTCCTCGACCAGCAGGGCGGCGAGGTCGGTGCGCACGGCGAAGGCTTCGGCCCGCGCCTGCCGCTGCGCCCACGGCTGCAGCACGGTGGTGACGACCAGGGTCAGGACCGCGGCGATGGCGGCGATGCGCACGGCTGGCCGAATCGCCGACCAGCGGGTGACGCCGGAGGCGAACACGGCGGTCAGCTCCTGTTCGCGCTGCAGCCGGGTCAGGGCGACGAGAGCGCCGACGAACAGGCCGATGGGGACGATCACCGCCAGAAGTTGAGGAACGGCCAGCAGGGTCAGCTTGACCATGACCCAGACGCTCTGGCCCCGCTCCACGATAACCTCGAGTTGATCGAGGCTCTGGCTCAGGATGCCGATTCCGGCCAGCGCGGCGCACGCTCCGACGACCGGGCGGGCGATCTGGCGAAATAGATAGCCTTGAATCAGCGTCATATGCGGAGGAAATCGCCCGTTGCAGGCGGCGGCTGGAACGCCTCTAATACACATCCCCGCGCACCGGCGACAGTCGCCCGGGCGCGTCACTGCAAGTACGACCGGGGCGTTCCATCCCGGCAGGAGTAGCCCATGAAGATCGAGTTCGTCGCGTCCGCCAGCGGAGCCGAAGTGTTGGCCCTTCTGGTTCATGAGGGCCGGGCCCTGCACGGGACGGGCGGAAGCCTCGACGCGGCCGCCTCGGGCGCCCTGACCCGGGCCATGAACGCCAGCCGCTTCACCGGCGGCGCGAACAGCACCCTGATCGTCGCGGCGCCGACCGGAGTCGACGCGGGCACCATCGTCCTGACGGGCGCGGGCGAGGCCGCGAAGTTCGACGATCTGGCGATCGAGGCCGCGGCCGGCGCCGCCTACCAGGCCGTCAAGCTGTCGGGCGCGACGTCGCTGACCATCGACGGCTCCACCCTGTCAGCCGGCCAGGCCGCCCGCGCCGCCTTTGGCGCCCGTCTGGCCGCCTATCGCTTCCTGAAATATCGCACCACGCTGAAGCCCGAGAAGACGCCGTCGATCGAGACGATCAAGGTCGTCGCCGCCGATGTGAAGGCCGCGGAGGCCGCTTACGAGGCGATGGCCGCGGTCGCGGCCGCGGTTGAGTTCTCGCGCGACCTCGTCAGCGAGCCGGCCAACGTCCTGTACCCGGAAGAGTTCGCCAACCGGGTCAAGGCGCTCGAGAAACTGGGCCTCGAAGTCGAGATCCTCGGCGAGAAGGAGCTCGAGAAGCTCGGCTTCCGCACCCTGCTGGCCGTCGGCCAGGGCAGCGTGCGCGAGAGCAAGGTCGCCATTATGAAATGGAACGGCGGCAAGAAGGGCGATCAGCCCATCGCCTTCGTCGGCAAGGGCGTCTGCTTCGACACCGGCGGCATCTCCATCAAGCCGGCCGACGGCATGGAGGAGATGAAGTGGGACATGGGCGGCGCGGCCGCCGTGGCCGGCCTGATGCACGCGCTGGCGGGCCGCAAGGCGAAGGTCAATGCGATCGGCGTCCTCGGCCTCGTCGAGAACATGCCCGACGGCGCGGCCCAGCGGCCGGGCGACGTGGTCATGTCGCTGTCGGGTCAGTCGGTCGAGGTGTTGAACACCGACGCCGAGGGCCGTCTCGTCCTCGCCGACTGCCTCTGGTACACCCAGGAGCGGTTCAAGCCGAAATTCATGCTCGACCTCGCCACCTTGACGGGGGCCATGATCGTCGCTCTCGGCCTTGAATACGCGGGGGTTTTCTCGAACTCCGACGAGCTGGCGAACAACTTCCTCGCCGCCGCGCCCAAGGTCGGCGAGAACGCCTGGCGGATGCCGATCCCGGCCGCCTACGAGCGCCACATCGACAGCCCCATCGCCGACGTGAAGAACACCGGCAACGGCCGCGCCGGCGGCTCGATCACCGCCGCCCTGTTCCTGCAGCGCTTCACCAACGGCGTGCCGTGGGCGCATATCGACATCGCCCCGACGGCCTGGGTCAAGGACAGCAAGAACCCGACCGTGCCGGACGGCGCCGTCGGCTGGGGCGTGCGCACCCTGGATCGCATGGTGGCGGACAGCTACGAGGGCTGACGTCCGCGCCGACCCTTCCCCCGTCCGCGGGGGAAGGGCCGGGCGGCGGGCTCAGCCGCAGCTGAGGCGGACGACGGTCTGGCTGTCCGGGTCGATCTCGATATTCAGACGGTTGGGTCGGAGATCCTGGGTGACCGGCTGGCCGGTCTCGTAGACGCGCCACAGGGCGCCGTCGGGCGGCGACGGCAAGTCCGAGCGGGCGCGGCCGATCCAGTCCTGACGTTCGGCGGCGCCGCAGTCGTCGGTCGGAACCGGCGCCGCCGGCGCGTCGGGGCCGGCCGGCGGCGTGGGCCGCGGCTCGGCCGGGACGGGTGCGGGGATGTCGTCCGCGGGCGCCGGGGCGGGCGTCTGCTCGGCGCAGGACGCCAGCGCCGTCGCGGCGGCGAGGGTGATGAGGATCAGCCGCAATCGACGCTCCTGATGATTCCCGTCGCCTGATCGAAACGGATGTTGAGCCGGTCCGGCCGCAGGTCCTTGGTGGTCGGGCAGGTGGTGCAGACGATCCGCACATTGGCGTCGGCCGGGAAGCTCACCGCGCCGACGTGCGATCCGATCAGGGACCGGTTGGCCTCGGCGTCGCAGCGCTGGGGGATCGGCTCGCCCGGCGTCGCCGCCACCGGGGCGCAGGCCGCCAGGGCCAGCCCGCCGAGCGTGAGAATCAGGGCTCTCATCCGCATTTGACCTCGCGGATGACGCCGCTGTCCTCGTCGTAGAGGATGTTCAGACGGCCGGGGTTGTAGTCCATGGTCACCGGGCAGGTGGTGCAAGTCACGCGCCAGACCTCGCCGGACGGCCGGGGCGGCAGCTCCGACCGGTTGCGGCCGATGTAGCGCTGATACTGGTCGGCCCGGCATTGCGAGGGTCCGTCGCCGGGCGGCATGGGCGCCGGCCCGGTCTCGACGGGCGCGCAGGCCGCGGCGAGCAGGCCGGCGGCGGCGAGGCCGATAATCTGGATCTTCATGGGGCGTCTCTCCCTGGCGTCAGCCGCAGCGGACCTGTTCGACGATCTCGGTGTCGGCATTGAAGAAGATGTTCAGGCGATGGGGCGAAAAGTCCTCGGTCACCGGACAGGTGGTGCAGGTGACCCGGCGATTGACCACGTCGACCGGAACGGGAATCTCGGTCTTCGGTTTCCCGACCAGCCACTGCATCTCGCCGGCGCGGCACAGGTCCGTGGTCGGACTGACGAGGCGGGCCCCGACGGGCTGGCGCATCTGGGCCTCCTCGACGGCGCGGGGCGCGGGGGCGTCCGAGGCCGGGGTCGAGCAGGCGGCGAGCGCAGCCAGAGCCACCAGGGACGGGGCGATCAGGCCGCCTTTTCCCAGCGTCCCTCGGGCGACTGCTTCCAGTAGGCGAGGTTGGCGCCGCCGTCCTTCAACGTCTTCCAGCGCACCCGGGCCGCGGCCAGCGCCGCCTCGTCCCTGCCGTCGAAGATGATGAAGCATCGATCGAACCCTTTCGTATCGCCAAGCTGTGCGTCGTCCACGATGAACAGCGCCTGAGCGCCGTTCGGGTTCTCTTCGGTCTGCGTCAGCAGGATCGGCTGGCGCGCCGCTTCCGGCTCCGAGGCCCGGCCGTGCGCCAGGAAGCTGTCGTCGCGGTAGGTCCAGAGCCGTTCGTCGATGTCGTCGAGACGCCGTTCGTCGGCGGCGCGGACCAGCGCCCGCCAGCCCCGTTCGCGCGTCTTCTCCAGCAGGCCGGGCAGGACCTGGTCGAGCGTCGAACGCTCGAGGTGGTAGAACCAGATTTCGGGGTTCGTGGTCACGGGCAAATCCTTCCCCCCAGAATGGCCGGTTCAGGCCACCTCCGCCAGCGCTTCCTCGGCCTGCATCCAGGCGGCCTCGGCGGCCTCCAGATCGGCCTGGGTCTTCGCCCGGGCCCGCGTCAGGCCTTCCAGCGCCTTGGGGTTGCTGACGGCGGCGTTGGCGAGATCGTCGTCGATGCGGGCGACCTCGGCGGCCAGGGCCGCCATCCGCTCTTCGGCCTTCTTGACCGCATGGCGCAGGGTCGAGGGCGAGGGGCCGGATTTCTTGTCGGTCTTCTTCGCGGGCGCCGGGGCGGGGGCGGCCTTCGCCTCGGCCTCCTGCTTGACCTGGCTCGGCTTGACCGCCGCCTGTTTGGCGCGGTCGAGGACGAACTTCGCATAGTCGTCCATGTCGCCGTCATACGGTTTCACCGTGCCGTCGGCGGCCAGCCACAGCCGGTCCGCGACCAGCTCCATCAGCGAGCGGTCGTGGGTGATCAGGATGACGGCCCCGGAGTATTCGTTCAGGGCGTCCAGCAGGGCCCGGCGGCTGTCGATGTCGAGGTGGTTGGTCGGTTCGTCGAGGATCAGGATGTGCGGCGCATCCATCGCCACCTGGTTCAGTAGCAGGCGCGCCCGCTCGCCGCCCGACAGGGAGGCGACGGTGGTCTCCTGCTTCTCGTAGCCCAGGCCCCATTGCGCCAGCTTCGAACGGCGGCTGCTCTCGCTGGCGTCCGGCATGGCCCGGCGGATGATCTCCAGCGGGGTGTCGGTCGGATCCATGGCCTCGATCTGGTGCTGGTGGAACCAGCCGACCCGCATCTTGCGGTCGCGGTGCAGTTCGCCGGTTTCGACGTTCAGCGCCCCGGCGATCATCTTGGCGAAGGTCGACTTGCCCGCGCCGTTGACGCCCAGCAGGCCGATCCGGTCGTCGAGGTCCATCCGCAGGTTCAGATTGCGCAGGATCGGCTTGCCCGGCTCATAGCCGACATTGGCCTGCTCCAGACGGATCAGCGGCGGCGCCAGGGGGCGCGGCGGCGAGGGCAGGGTGAAGGGGGCGACCCGCTCCTCGATGGTGGTGGCGACCGGCTGCATCTTGGCCAGCCGCTTCATGCGCGACTGGGCCTGGGCGGCCTTGGAGGCCTTGGCCTTGAAACGGTCGACGAAGGCCTGGAGGTGGGCGCGCTCGGCGTCCTGCTTGGCCTTGGCCGACATCTGCAGCCGGGCCTTCTCGGCCCGCGCCTTTTCGAACATGTCGTAGTTGCCCGTGTAGAGCTCCAGCGTCCGGTTCGCGAGGTGCAGGATGTGGGTGCAGCAGTTGTTCAGCAACTCCCGGTCGTGGCTGATGATCAGGGCGGTGTGCGGGTATTTCTTCAGCCGCGCCTCCAGCCAAAGCGCGCCTTCCAGGTCGAGGTAGTTGGTCGGCTCGTCGAGCAGCAGCATGTCCGGCTCGGCGAACAGGGCGGCGGCGAGGGCGACGCGCATGCGCCAGCCGCCCGAGAATTCCGACATCGGCCGTTGCTGATTCTCCTGGTCGAAGCCGAGGCCGACGAGGATTTCGGCGGCCCGGGCCGGGGCGGCGTCGGCGTCGATCTCGATCAGCCGGGTCCAGATCTCGCCCATCTCCTCGGGCTCGGCCGTCTCCAGCCGGGTGAGCAGGTCGTGGCGTTCCTCGTCGGCCTCGAGAATGGTTTCCAGCACGCTGACGGGGGTGGCCGGGTGTTCCTGGTCGACCGAGCCGATGCGGGCGGTCTTGGGCAGGCTGATCTCGTCGCCGCCGGCGGCCAGTTCGCCGAGGATCAGCTTGAACAGGGTCGACTTGCCGATGCCGTTGCGGCCCACGAGGCCGACCTTGGAGCCCGGCGGCAGGCTGACGGAGGCGTCCTCGAGGAATTTGCGGCCCCAGGCGTTGAAGGTCAGGTCGGTGATCTGGAGCATGGGGCGGGGGCTAAACTCTGTTCGTCCCTCGACCGGCGAACGGCCGCGCCGCACGCGTCAGGGACGCCTTGGAAAGGTTGGAGGGCGCGTCTATAAGCCCGCGACCTTCAATCTCCCAACAAGAAGTCACTCCCATGACCGAACGCACCTTCTCGATCATCAAGCCCGACGCCACGCGCCGCAACCTGACCGGCGCCATCAACGCGGTGATCGAGGCCGCCGGCCTGCGCATCGTCGCCCAGCGCCGCGTCAAGCTGACCGAGGCCCAGGCGAAGAAATTCTACGAAGTCCACGCCGAGCGCCCGTTCTACGGCGAGCTGGTCGGCCAGATGACCGCCGAGCCGGTCGTGGTCCAGGTGCTGGAAGGCGACAACGCCGTGGCCAAATACCGCGAGGTCATGGGCGCCACCAATCCGAAGGACGCCGCCGACGGCACCATCCGCAAGCAGTTCGCCCTGTCGATCGGCGAGAACTCGGTGCACGGCTCGGACTCGCTCGAGAACGCGAAGATCGAGATCGCCCAGTTCTTCACCGACGACCAGATCGTCGGCTGATACCGGTTCAGCCTGCCGCAGGCTCGCGAGCGGCCGGTTCTCCTGACGGGGGACCGGCCGTTTTGCTGTCCGGTTCCGGGGCGGCGAGGGCCCGCTTGCGGGCGGCCTCGAAGGTGCGGACGAAGCGGACCCGCTTGAGCACCGACTTGGGCGTGGTCTGGAGCAGGCCGCGCAGGACGCCGTGGCCGGCCCCGACCACCAGCACCTCGTCGCCCTCGGCGATCAGCCGCTTCAGCAGGTCACCGAAGGCGAAGGCCCCGGTCGGATCGATCAGGGGCACCTCCTCCAGCCGCAGGATGTAGACCCGCTTGCGCGCCCCGATGCGGTCGAGGGCGTCCTTGACCACCCCGGCGCTGCCGAAGAACAGCGGCCCCCGGAAGGTCAGGACGCCGATGTCGTCCGGCAGGCCCTGGTTGGGGGCGTAGCGGCCGACCCGGCCGGACGGGGCGTCTGCCTCGTCGCCCTCGATGATCGGCGGGCGGCCCTCGATCGAGGCGAGCCCCGCCATGCGGTGCATGAAGACGAAAGCGGCCAGGACCATGCCGACCTCGATGGCTACGGTGAGGTCGACCAGCACCGTCAGGCCGAAGGTGGCCAGCAGGACGGCGCGGTCGCCGTGCGAGGTGCGCAGGATCAGGCGGAAACGGTGCGCCTCGGCCATGTTCAGCGCCACGACGACGAGGATCGCCGCCAGGGCCGCCATCGGAACCAGCTTCATCACCGGCGCCAGCAGCAGCATGAACAGCAGCAGGAAGATCGCGTGCAGCATGCCGGCCACCGGCGAGCGGGCGCCCGAGCGGATGTTGGTCGCGGTGCGGGCGATGGCGCCGGTGGCCGGCAGGCCGCCCACGGCCGCCGAGGCGACATTGGCGACGCCCTGGGCGACCAGTTCGACGTTGGAACGGTGACGCCGTCCGGTCATCTGGTCCCCGACGACGGCCGAGAGCAGGGATTCCACCCCCGCCAGCAGGGCGATGGTCAGGGCGCTGGGCAGCAGGTCCATGGCCTTGTCCCAGCGCCAGAAGTCGAGGTTTGGCGCGGGCAGGCGGGCGTTCATCTCGCCGAAGCGCGAACCGATGGTCTCGACCGGCAACTGGGTCAGGGCGACGACGCCCGCCGCCAGCACCGTGACGATCAGGAAGCCGGGCAGGCGCGGGGCATGGCGACGCAGCAGCAGGATGCCGGCCACGCAGGCAGCGGACAGGCCGAGGGCGGGCAGGCTCAGGCTGTCGCGGACCGCCCACAGGGCCTGGAGCTTCGGGATCAGCTCGGCCGGGACGCCGGCGGCCTCGAGGCCGAGAAGGTCCTTGATCTGGCTCGCCATGATGATGACGGCGATGCCGCTGGTGAAGCCGGTGGTGACGGGATCGGGGATGTATTTGATCAGGGTCCCGACGCGGGCCAGGCCGGCGATCACGAGGATGCCCCCGGCCATCAGGGTGGCCATCAGCAGGCCGTCGTAGCCGTACTGGGCGATGACGCCGTAGACGATGACCACGAAGGCCCCGGTCGGGCCGCCGATCTGGAAGCGGCTGCCGCCCAGGGCGGAGATCAGGAAGCCGGCCACCACGGCGGTGACCAGGCCGACTTCCGGCGGGGCGCCCGAGGCGATGGCCAAGGCCATGGCGAGGGGCAGGGCGACCACGGCGACCGTCAGGCCGGCTATGCCGTCGGCGCGGAAGTCGCCGAAGCCGTAGCCCTGCCTCAGGACCGTGACGGTCTTGGGCAGGAACAGCTTCCAGTCAACGCCCATCGCCCGCCGCGGCCTTCCGTTCCATCAGCCGGACGCCCCGGCCCGTTCCCTGGCTGGGCGCGCCCTCGGCGATCATCTCGACGCCCGCGTCGGCCAGCGCCGTGACCACCTTTTCGAGACTGTCGACGACGGCGCGCACCGAGCCGGAGCAGGCCTCCATTCGCTGCACGGTCTGGGGCGACAGACCGGCCAGACGGGCCAGCTCCCGCTGGTCGATGCCGAGCAGCGCCCGGGCGGCGCGAAGCTGGGGCCCGGTGATCATCTGACAGACTGTCCTGATATATGAAATATCACCAAGGGGAGACAGTACATCATTGCTGGATGGATGGCCAACATCGTGGCCGGCCGCGCCAACGAAAAACGGCCCCGGCGGTTCGCCCGCCGGGGCCGTCTTCAGTCCGGACGAAGCTTCGGCCTACCAGATGCGGGCGCGGGCCTCGGGAGCGAGGTATTGCTCGTCGCCGGGCTGGACGCCGAAGGCCTCGTACCAGGCGTCGATGTTGCGCACCGTCGCACCCGCCCGGTACCGGGCCGGAGCGTGCGGATCGACGGTCACCTGCTGGCGCAGGGCCTCGTCGCGGATGTTGTTACGCCACACCTGGGCCCAGCCGAGGAACACCCGCTGATCGCCGGTCAGGCCGTTGATGACCGGGGCGGGCTGGCCGTTCAGCGACATGCGGTAGGCGTCCAGAGCCAGCAGCAGGCCGCCGAGATCGGCGATGTTCTCGCCCATGGTCAGGTCGCCGTTGACCGTGACGCCCTCCAGCGGAGAGAGGGCCGAATACTGGTCGCCCAGCACCTTCGCCCGCGCCTCGAACCGGGCCGCGTCCTCGGCAGTCCACCAGTCGCGCAGGGCGCCGTCGCCGTCCGTCTTGCGGCCCTGGTCGTCGAAGCCGTGGGTGATCTCGTGGCCGATGACCGCGCCGATGCCGCCGTAGTTGACCGCCGGGTCGGCGTTGGGATCGAAGAAGGGCGCCTGCAGGATGGCGGCGGGGAAGACGATCTCGTTCCGCACCGGGTTGTAGTAGGCGTTCACCGTCTGCGGGGTCATGCCCCATTCCAGCGGATTGACCGGCTGGGTCAGCTTGGCGACGTTGAAGGCCCATTCGAAGGCCGCCGACCGCTCGACATTGCCGTAGAGGTCGCCGGGCTCCAGACGCAGGCCGTCGTATTCGCGCCACTCGTCCGGATAGCCGATCTTCACCCCGAAGCGGCTCATCTTGTAGAGGGCCTGCTCCTTGGTCTCGGGGCTCATCCAGTCGAGGCCCTGGATGCGGGCCGTCATGGCCGCCCGCAGGTTGGCGACCAGTTCCTCCATCTGGGCCTTGGACTCGGCGGGGAAGTGGCGCGCCACATATTCGCGGCCGAGGACTTCGCCCAGCGAACCGTCGACCGTGGCCACGCCCCGCTTCCAGCGCGGCTGGTTCTCGGGCTGGCCGCCCAGGGTCTTGCCGTAGAAGTTGAAGCGGTTGTCGACGAAGGCCGAGGACAGATAGGGCGACGCCTGGTCGATCACGTGGAAGGCCTGCCACGACTGCAGGGTCTCGACCGGCGTCTCGGCGAACACCCGGGCCATGCCCGGGAAGGCGGTGTTGTTGGCGGCGATCAGGGTGGGAACATGGGCCACGCCCGCGCCCTCGGCCCAGGCGGCCCAGTCGAAGCCGGGTGCGGCCGCGGCCAGGTCGGCCACGGTGGCGGGGTTGTAGATCTTGTCGATCTGGCGGTTCTGGACCGCGGTCCAGTGCTGTTCGGCGATGCGGGTCTCGAAGGCGACGATGTCGGCGGCCGCCTTCTCATGATCGGGCCAGCCGGCCAGCTCCAGGGCCTTGGCGACATAGGCCTGGTAGGCCGTCTTCTGCTCGGCGAAGCTGTCTTCCAGATAGTAGTCGCGGTCGGGCATGCCGATGCCGCCCTGGACGACATAGGCGCTGGTCTTGCGGGCGTCCTGCAGGTCCTCGAAGATCTGCACGCCGAAGATCGACGAGCCGAAGCCGCCCTGGGTCCGGCCCATCAGGGCGGCGATCTCCTCGCGGGTGTCGGCGGCTCGGACCTCGGCCAGGTCGGCGTCCAGCGGGCTGGCCCCGAGCCGCTCCACCGTCGCCTCGTCCATGAAGCTGCCGTAGAAGGCGCCGATCCGGCCGGCGTCCTCGCTGGCGCCCGGATTGGTCACGCTCTCCTCGATCAGGGTCTTCAGGTTCTCCTGCGACCGGTCGTGCAGCATGTGGAAGGCGCCGTACGAGGTGCGGTCGGCCGGAATCGGGGTGTTCTTCAGATAGGTCCCGTTGGCGAACAGGTTGAAGTCGGCGCCCGGACGGACGGTGGTGTCCATGCCCGCCATGTCGAAGCCGAACTCGCCGATGGCCGGCTGGGTCGTCGACGGAATCTCGACGATGGGCGGGGCGTTCTGGGCCAGGGCGGCCGGGGCCGCGAGCAGGAGAACAGCGCCGGCGGCGCAGGCCATGAGACGAAGTTTGAGCATGGAAGCCCCCGATTGAAATCCGGCCGGCAAGCTGCCCCAACCCCGGTCCGCTGTCGCGGCGAAACGGGCCAGATTACAAACTTCTAATCTGCGAGCGGCAGAAGTCGGAGAGGGTCGCGGCGTAAAGCCGGTGTTCCGCCGTCAGCACCCGCTGGGCGAGGCTGGCCGGGGTGTCGTCCGCGAGCACGGGAACCGCCTCCCGGGCCAGGATCGGACCCTCGTCGACTCCCTCGGTGACCAGATGGACGGTGCAGCCGGCCTCGTCGTCGCCCGCGGCCAGCGCCCGGGCATGGGTGTCGAGGCCGGGATATTTCGGCAGCAGGCTGGGATGGATGTTGAGCATCCGCCCCTCCCACCGGCGCACCAGCCAAGGCGTCAGCAGCCGCATATAGCCGGCGAGGGCCACGACCTCGATGCCGTGCTCGACCAGGGCGGCGTCGACCGCGCGCTCGTGCGCCTCGCGATCCTTGCCGAAGGGGCGGTGGTCGACCGCGGCGACGGGCACCCCTTTCTCGCGCGCCACGGCCAGTCCGCCGGCGTCTGGCCGGTTCGACAGCACGAGGGCGACCTCGAACGGGCAGCCGGCGTCGCGCGCCGCGTCGACGAGGGCGGCCATGTTGGAGCCGGCGCCGGAGATCAGGACGGCGACGCGAACGCGGCCGGAAGGCGGGTTCGGCATCAGCGCGCGGGCGGAGCCGGGTCGCCGACCGAGACGAACGATCCGGCCGGCCCCGGGAAGACCACCGGGCTTTCGTAACCGTCCTCCGACACCGCCGAGACGCCGAAGAACCAGTCGTCGATGACCACGCCGGGCAGGGTCAGTTCGGTGGCGGACCCGGCCCAGCGGCTGTGGGTCCACTGCGGCGCGGTGGTCGGGCGCCACCAGACGCGATAGCCGGCGGCGCCGGGAACCGCCTGCCACTTCACCGTGGTGTCCGGCTTGACCGCGCCCTCGATGGTCACCTCCAGCGGCGTCGCGGGGGCGTTGGCCAGGGCCGCCATGGCGACGATGTTCAGCCGCGCCACCTGCCCCAGATAGTCGAAGTCCATGCCGTCGATGGTGTCGCCGTAATGGACCCCGCCCTCGACCCGCAGGTCCTGGTGCTGGCGGTCGTAGTTCTCGGCGCCCTCGCTGATCCGCACGGCGGGGAAGCCGTGGCGCAGCATCTCGACCTGGTCGCCGCCGCGGCCGTAGCGGTCCGTTCGGTAAATGAGATCGACGTCGAAATTGCTCAGATAGCGGTCGGCGAGCGCATCGATGAACCGGGCCAGGTTGCGCGACGAGGAATCGACCTCGCCGCCGTTGTAGCGCCTCCGCGCCTCCTGGGCCTCGGTCTCGACCGTCTTGGTGCCTTCCGAGAAGACCCGGACGCGGGTGGTGTCGCGCACGCCCGACTGGCCCTCGGAATTGCCGACGATGTCGTTGTTCAGATTGGCCTCGACCCGCCAGCCCTGGGCCTGGGCGTAGTCGGCGACGATCTTGCCGCCCAGCAGGCCCTGTTCCTCGCCGGACAGGGCCGCATAGACCAGGGTGGCGTCGAACCGGTGCTTCGACAGCACCCGGGCCGCCTCCATCACCGCCGCCACGCCGGAGGCGTCGTCATTGGCGCCCGGGGCGTCGTCGGTGAAATTCATCACGTCGCTGACCCGCGAGTCCAGATGGCCCGAGATGATGATGACCCGGTTGGGATCGCCCGTGCCGCGCTGGATGGCGACGATGTTGACCACCTCGGTCGGGGTCGGCACCCGCGCCCCGGTGACCGTGTCGGACGGGGTGACGACGGTCAGGCAGCCGCCGCAGTCGCGGCTCATGGCTTCGAACTCGCGCTGGACCCAGCGCCGGGCGGCGCCGATGCCGCGGGTGTCCGACTGCGTTTCGGACATGGTGTGACGGGTCCCGAAGCCGACCATGGTCTCGACGTCCGCCCGCATCCGCTCGGGCCGGACCTCGCCGGCCACCCGGTGGAGCAGCGCCTGTTCGGACGGGGCGGGAGTCTGGGCCGTGGCGGAGCCCGAAACCAGCATCAGCCCGGCCAGGGCGATCGACAGCGCGCGCATCGGCGACCTCACAGAGTGGAAGGCGCGGACCTTGCCGGGGCGGAGCACGGCGGTCAATGCGGACCGCTTGCGCTCGCGCCCTTCCTCCGGGACAGTGTCCCGAGGAGATCCTGATGCACGCACTGATCCTCGCCGCCGCGCTTGTCGCCGCGCCCCAGAACCCCGGCCAGACGACCCGCGACATCGTCGTCGGCGTCTGCCTGCCGTTCGCCGCCTCGGGGGAGGCCTCGGCGGACAACATCGCCCTCGCCGGCCTGAAACCGCGCCCGGGCGGCGACGGCGCGCAGGACCTGCAGACCGACAACGGGCATCACCTGGTCAAGCTCACCCTCAGCGGCGATGTCGAGGAAGGCACCCTGCGTCGGGTCTGCGAGGTTCAGGCCCGCGCCGGCGGCTTCGCCCAGGCCCGCGACGCCGTGGCCGGACCGCTGGAAAGCGCCGGCTTCGCGCCCGTGCCCGACGAGCCGGAGGACTGGCCCGTCTGGACCCGTGGCGGCGTCACGGCCACGGTTCACCAGAACCCCGGCCGCGCGACCATCGTCCGGGTCAGCTATTCGATCCTCGACGACGAGGCGAGCTAGTCCGCCGCCAGCTGGCCGCAGACGAAGGCGACCTCGCCCGCGTTGAGCAGGGCCGCCAGCACCGGTTCGGCGTTCTCGGGCGCGACCACCAGGATGAAGCCGACGCCGCAGTTGAAGGTCCGGCGCATCTCGTGATCGGAAATGCCGCCCGTCTCGCCCAGCCACTGGAACACGTGGGGCAGGGGGATGGCGTCCCAGTCGAACTCGGCGTGCAGGCCTTCGGCGATGCAGCGCGGCGGGTTCTCGATCAGGCCGCCGCCGGTGATGTGGGCCGCGCCCTTGACCAGACCGGCCTTCATCAGGGGCAGCACCGGCTTCACATAGATGCGGGTCGGCTCCATCAGGGCCTGGGCCAGGGTGCGGTCCTTGGCGAAGGGAGCGTCGTCGCCCCACGACAGGCCGGACTTCTCGACCACCTTGCGGATCAGCGAATAGCCGTTGGAGTGCGGGCCGGACGAGGCCAGGCCGATGATGACGTCCCCGGCGGCCTGACGATCCAGATACGGCAGGGCGTGTCCCCGCTCGACCGCGCCCAGCGAGAAGCCGGCGAGGTCGTAGTCGCCGCCCGCGTACATGCCCGGCATTTCGGCCGTTTCGCCGCCGACCAGGGCGCAGCCGGCCTGGCGGCAGCCCTCGGCGATGCCCGCGACGACGCGTTTGGCGGCGTCGATCTCGAGCTTGCCGGTGGCGTAGTAGTCGAGGAACAGCAGGGGCTCGGCCCCCTGGGCCAGCAGATCGTTGACGCACATGGCGACGAGATCGATCCCGACCCCGTCATGACGTCCGGTCTCGATGGCGATCTTCAGCTTGGTGCCGACGCCGTCGGTGGTGGCGACGATCAGCGGGTCCTCGAAGCCGGCGGCCTTGAGGTCGAACAGGGCTCCGAATCCCCCCAGCGAGGCCTCGGCGCCGGGCCGGCGGGTGGATTTCGCCAGCGGCTTGATGGCGTCGACCAGCATTTCGCCGGCGTCGATATCCACCCCCGCGTCGGCGTAGGTCAGGCCGTTTCGCAGGCTTTCGGGGGTGTCGCTCATCGGTCACGGGCCTGAATCAGTGGGCGGATTTGTGCGGCGGCTCTTGCCACAACCGCATTGCGCGGGGCTATAGCATCCGAATGACGCCGATCACCACCACCGAGGCGCTGCGCGAGTTCTGCGCAAAGCTCTCGAACCAGCCTTTCATCACGGTCGACACCGAGTTCATGCGGGAGACGACCTATTGGCCGCGCCTGTGCCTGATCCAGGCGGCGTCGGCCACTGACGCCGCCATCATCGATCCGATGGCCGACGGGCTCGATCTGTCGCCCTTCCTCGACCTGCTGCGCGACGAATCGATTCTGAAGGTCTTCCACGCCGCCCGCCAGGACGTGGAGATCTTCGTCAAACTGGGCGCCATGCCGCGGCCGATGTTCGACACCCAGGTCGCCGCCATGGCCGCCGGCTTCGGCGATCAGGTCTCGTATGAGGCGCTGGTCCGCCAGATGCTGCGCCAGGAGGTCGACAAGGGCAGCCGGTTCACCGACTGGGCCCGTCGCCCGCTGTCGGACGCCCAGCTGATCTACGCCCTCGGCGACGTGACCCATCTCGCCGCCCTCTATCCCAAGCTCCGCGACCGGCTGCAGAAGGACGGGCGGCTGGACTGGGTCATGGCCGAGATGGAGGACCTGACCGATCCGGCCCTCTACGACACCGACCCGGAAAAGGCCTGGAAGCGGCTCAAACCCAAGAAATATTCCGCCAGATACCTGGCCGCCTTCGTGGCCACGGCGGTTTGGCGCGAGCGGGCGGCGCAGGAACGCGACCAGCCGCGCGGCCGCATCCTCAAGGACGAGGCCATCGACGAGATCGCGGCCCAGGGCCCGACCGATCCGGACGCCTTCAACCGCCTGCGCTCGGTGCCCAAGGGTTTCGGCGCCTCGCGCCTCGGCGTCGAGCTCACCGCCGAGCTGAACCGGGTGCTGGCCGACCCCGAGGCCCACGCCCCCAAGCTGGAGCGCCCCTCCCACAACCAGCCGGCCCCGCCCTCGGTGGTCGAGCTGCTCAAGGTGCTGCTCAAGGCCAAGAGCGACAACGCCGGCGTGGCCACCAAGCTGCTGGCCAATGTCGCCGACCTCGAGAAGATCGCCCTGAGCGACGACGCCGACGTCGACGCCCTCAAGGGCTGGCGCCGCCAGCTGTTCGGCGAGGACGCCCTGAAGCTCAAGCGCGGCGAGATCGCCCTGGTCCTGAACGGGCCCCGGGTCGAGGTCGTCGAGATCGAATAGAAAAAGGGCCGCTCGAGAGAGCGGCCCTTTCGATATCTAGCTGACCGTCGCCTTGACGATCTTGCCCGGATTGCGGGGCGGTTCGCCCTTGGGCAGGGCGTCGACGTTGTCCATGCCTTCGATGACCTCGCCCCAGACGGTGTACTGCCCGTCGAGGAAGGAGGCGTCGTCCAGGCAGATGAAGAACTGGCTGTTGGCGCTGTTGGGGTCCGAGGTGCGGGCCATGGAGCAGACGCCGCGGGCGTGGCGCTCCTTCGAGAACTCGGCCTTCAGGTTCGGCTTCGACGAGCCCGAGGTTCCGGTGCCGGTCGGATCGCCGCCCTGGGCCATGAAGCCGGCGATGACGCGGTGGAAGACCACGCCGTCGTAGAAGCCTTCGTTGGCCAGTTCGGTGATGCGGGCCACGTGGCCGGGGGCCAGGTCGGGGCGCAGCTTGATGACCACGTCGCGGGCTTCGCCGTCGCCGGTGTCGAGAGTGAAGGTCAGGGTTTCGGCCATCGGGGGCTGCTCCTTGTGAATTGTCGGGGGTGCATAGCCCGCAAACCCGTCGGGGGCTATGTGGATGCGATGAGCGACGAAGAAAAGCCCAAGCCCGGCGAACCCGAACGCCGCCGCATGGTCCGCCCGCCCTCCGGCGGGACCGCGGCCGGGCGCGGCATGGGCACGAAGATGAAGACGGCGGACACCAAGTCGATGTCCAGCCAGCAATGGATCAAGCGCCAGCTGTCCGACAAATGGTCCGAGCGCGCCCGGGCCGAGGGCTGGCGCAGCCGCGCGGCCTTCAAGCTGCTGGAGATCGACGAGCGGTTCCACCTGATCAAACAGGGCAGCCGGGTCATCGACCTCGGCGCGGCGCCCGGTGGCTGGATCCAGGTGGCGCTGAAGCGCGGCGCGACCTCGGTGGTCGGCGTCGACCTGTTGCCCATCGAGCCGATCCCCGGCGCGACCCTGATCCAGGCCGACTTCACCCATCCCGGCGTCGACCAGCAGATGATGGACCTGCTGGGCGGGCCGCCCGACCTGGTCCTGTCCGACATGGCCCACAACACCGTCGGCCACCGCCAGACCGACCACCTGAAGATCATCGCCCTGATCGAGATCGCCGCCGACTTCGCCATCCGCACCCTGAAGCCCGGCGGCCATTTCGTGTCGAAGAATTTCCAGGGCGGCGACGCCGGCGGCGTGCTGGCGCGGCTGCGGTCCGAGTTCGAGACGGTCAAATACGTAAAGCCGGAGTCGAGCCGGAAGGACAGCGCCGAGGTGTTCCTCGTGGCGATGAACCGGCGCTAGGCCGAGGCCATCTGCGCCGCCCGGGCCTTTCGCGCCTCGATCCGGGTCCAGATCCGGTCATGGACGGTGAAGAACACCGTCTGCACCAGCGGCTCGATGATGCCGATGGCCAGGGCCGTCCGCCAGTTCTGGGTCAGGGCGAAGGCCACGGTCACCGCGACGACGAAATGCATGATCCCATAGGTCACCGACTTGACCGCGACCTGTTTCAGCGACCGGGGCAGGGCGTGGCTGTGGCCGTGGTGGCCGTGGGCCCGGGTCTGCTCCTCGGGGACCATGATCTGCAGGCGCGCGGTGAAGGCCTCCGAGGCCTCCTCGAGGTTCGACAGCATCCGCCGACGTTCGATGCGGTGCCAGATGCGGTCGTGGATCGAATAGGCGATGGTCTGGAAGAAGGGCTCGACCACGCCCACGGCCAGCGCCAGCCGCCAGTCGCGGGTGATGGCGAAGGCCACCAGGATGGCCACCACCAGGTGCATCACGCCATAGCTCGCGATCTTGAGCGCGAGACGGCGGGCGGTGCTGATCAACAGTCGAACCATGCGTCCTTCAGATGTGGGGCCGGCGCCGCAGGCCGCAAGGCAATTGTTCTTATCGTCATCATAGGCGCGAGCGGCCCTTGCGGTTCCCTGCGAACCCCCGCTATACGCGGCCCGCAAAACGGAGACTCCTCATGGAGATACGCGAAGGGCTCACCTTCGACGATGTTTTGCTGGAACCCGGCCCGTCCGAGATCATGCCCGCCGACGCGGATGTCTCGACGAAGCTCACCCGCGACATCCGACTGAACATCCCGCTGACCTCGTCCGCGATGGACACGGTCACCGAAGCCCGGCTGGCCATCGCCATGGCCCAGGCCGGCGGTCTGGGGGTGCTTCACCGCAACATGACGGTCGAGCAGCAGGCCGACATGGTCCGCGAGGTCAAGCGCTACGAAAGCGGCATGGTCATCAATCCGGTGACCATCACCCCGCAGACGACGCTGGGTGAAATCCACGAGCTTCGCGCCCGCAAGAAGATCAGCGGCTTCCCCGTCGTCGATCCGGCCAGCGGCAAGCTGGTCGGCATCCTGACCAACCGCGACATGCGTTTCGACACCGATCCGAACCGCAGGGCCGGCGAGCTGATGACCTCGGGCGAGCTGATCACGGTGCGCGAGGGCGCCGGCCGCGACGAGGCCCTGGCCCTGCTGCGCGACCGCAAGATCGAGCGGGTCATCGTCGTCGACGAGGACTATCGCGCCACCGGCCTGATCACGATGAAGGACATCGAGAAGGCCCAGGCCCACCCCCACGCCGCCAAGGACGACCAGGGCCGGCTGCTGGTCGGAGCCGCCTCCAGCGTCGGCGACGCCGGCTACGAACGGTCCATGGCCCTGGCCGAGGCCGGGGTGGACGTGGTGGTGATCGACACCGCCCACGGCCATTCGATCCAGGTCTCGCGGGTGGTCGAACGCATCAAGCGCGAATCCAACCGCATCCAGATCATCGCCGGAAACGTCGCCACCTATGACGCCGCCCGGGCCCTGATCGACGCGGGCGCGGACGCGGTGAAGGTCGGCATCGGCCCCGGCTCGATCTGCACCACCCGCATCGTCGCCGGCGTCGGCGTGCCCCAGCTGACCGCCATCATGGAGGCCGTTCGCGCGGCGAAGGAGTCCGGCGCGCCGGTCATCGCCGACGGCGGCATCAAATATTCCGGCGACCTGGCCAAGGCCATCGCGGCCGGCGCCAGCGTCGCCATGATGGGCTCGATGTTCGCCGGCACGGACGAAAGCCCCGGCGAGGTCTTCCTGTACCAGGGCCGGTCCTACAAGTCGTACCGCGGCATGGGCTCGGTCGGGGCGATGGGGGCCGGCTCGGCCGACCGCTATTTCCAGAAGGAAGTCGAGGACACCCAGAAGCTGGTGCCCGAGGGCATCGAAGGCCAGACGCCGTACAAGGGGCCGATCGCCCCGGTGCTGCACCAGATGGTCGGGGGGCTGCGCGCCGCCATGGGCTATGTCGGCGCCGCCACCATCGCCGACTTCCAGGAGCGCGCCCGCTTCGTGCGCATCACCGGGGCCGGACTGCGGGAGAGCCACGTCCACGACGTGATGATCACGCGCGAGGCGCCGAACTACCGGCAGGGCTGAGACAGAGGGGACAGGCCATGGATATGACGCCCGAATTCATCATGCTGGCCTTCACCCTGATCCTGGCCCTGGTCCAGATCGGGGCCGCCGGCATGGCGCGCACGGCGGAGCTGGGCGCCAAATGGAACGCCGGCCCCCGCGACGCGGACGTTCCGCCGCCCGGAAAACTCGCCGGACGTCTGATGCGGGCCCAGGCCAATCTGTTCGAGACCCTGCCGATCTTCGCCGCCGCCGTGATCATGGCGCATATCGCGGATAAGGACGGCCAGACCCTGACCTTCGTCGGGACGCACCTCTACTTCTTCGGGCGGCTGATCTACCTGCCGCTCTACGCCTTCGGCGTGCCCTACATCCGCTCGCTGGTCTGGCTCGTCGCCGCCGGCGGACTGGTGATGGTCCTCGCCGCCCTGTTCGTTTGAAAGTCTGAATTGACCCCAGCCGCCCGCCTCGCCGCCGCCGCCTCCGTTCTCGACAGCATCGCCCAGGGGCGAGCCCCGGCCGAGGTCGTGCTGAAAGCATGGGGCGCCGCCAACCGCTACGCCGGATCGGGCGACCGCCGCGCCGTCGCCGACCGCGTCTATCGCGTGCTGCGCGCCCGCGGCCGGCTGGTCTGGGCCATGGGCGGTCGCGAGGACGGCCGGGCCCTGGTCATCGGCTCCCTGGCCCTGATCGACGGCCTGTCGCTGGAAGAGATCGAGGCCCTGCACTCCGGCGAGGGCTACGGCCCGCGCCCGCTGTCGAAACAGGAACGCGCCCGGATCACGGCCGGGGAGGGCGATCTGCCCGGCTGGGTCGCCGCCGGCCTGCCCGAGTTCGTGGTCGAGGACTTCAAGACCACCTTCGGCGACCGCTGGAGCGAGGAGGCGCGCGAGCTGATGGCGCCGCGCGCGCCCATCGACCTGCGCGTCAACACGGCCCGGACCACGGTCGAGGCCGTCGCGGCCGAACTGACCGCCGCCGGCCTGAAGCCCGAACCCACCCCCTGGTCGGCCCGCGGCCTGCGCCTGTCGGCCGAGCCGCCGCCCAATGTTCAGGCGCAGGAGGCCTTCAAGGCCGGCCATATCGAGATCCAGGACGAGGGCAGCCAGATCGTGACCTGGCTGGCGGGCTCCGGCCTCGACTTCACGCCGGACAGCATCGTCGTCGACTATTGCGCCGGCGGCGGGGGCAAGACCCTGGCCCTGGCGGTTCAGGGCCTGCCCGACGCTGATCCGGCCAAGCCCGTCGCGCCGAAGCCCGCCGGGTGGTCCCCCACCGGCGAGGATGAAGCCGCCGCCCGCCGCGCCGCCGCTCCGGTCGCCGGCATGCGGCTGATCGCCTGCGACGTGGTCCAGAAGCGGCTCGACAACATCCGGCCCCGGCTGGCCCGCGCCGGCGTAGCCGCCGACCTGCGGCTGATCGGCCAGAACGGCGGCGGGGTCGAGGAATTCAACGGCAAGTCCGACCTCGTCTTCGTCGACGCCCCCTGCAGCGGCTCGGGCACCTGGCGGCGGCGCCCCGAGGACGCCTGGCGGCTCAAGCCGGACGAGGTCGAGCGTCTGCACGCCCTGCAGCTGCGCATCCTCGACCAGGCCGTGGCCCTGGTGAAGCCGGGGGGCCGGCTGGCCTATGTCACCTGCTCCCTGCTGACCCGGGAGAACGAGGCGGTCGCCGAGGCCTTCGAGGCGGCCCATCGGGATTTCCAGCCCCTGCCGGTCGCCGGTCTGCTGGGCGCCCCGACCCTGACCGACGCCGCCCGCGAGCGGCTCGCCGCCCATGCGGCCGGTCATCGGCTTCGCCTGTCGCCCGCCTCGACCAACACCGACGGCTTCTTCCTCGCCCTCTATGAGCGGCGGGCGTGAGCCGGGACTGGGCCCTTTCCCGCTTCGGTCCGAAGACCGTCCTGTGCGTCATGGCCGCCGAGCCCGAATACGGCCCGGCCCTGAAGGCCCGCGTCCGGCCGCTGATCACCGGCGTCGGACCGGTGGAGGCGGCCGCCGCCGTCGGCTGCGCCCTCGCCGAGCTGAAAGCCGGGGAGGGCCTGCCTGACGGGATCGTCTCCCTGGGCTCGGCGGGCTCGCGGACCCTGGACCACGCCCGCGTCTACCGGGTCTCGTCCGTCAGCTATCGCGACATGGACGCCAGCGCCCTCGGCTTTCCGAAGGGCGAGACGCCGTGGCCGCGCGTGCCCGCCGTCCTGCCCTTGGCCGACGGACCGGCCTCGCTGCCGACGGCGCGGCTGGCGACGGGGGCCAGCGTCGTCTCCGGCGCGGCCTATGACGCCTTCGACGCCGACATGGTCGATATGGAGACCTTCGCCGTCGTCCGCGCCGCCGCCCGTTTCGACGTCCCGGTGCTCGGCCTGCGCGGCGTCAGCGACGGCCGCGCCGAGCTGAGCGCCCTCGAGCACTGGACCGACGCCCTTGCGGAGATCGATCTCCGTCTGGCCGAGGCCCTCGACCTGTTGCATGACCATTTCACGCCTGCCGCCACGGAGCCCGCATGACCGCCCCCGCTGATCACCAGAAGGTCCTGATCGTCGATTTCGGCAGCCAGGTGACCCAGTTGATCGCCCGCCGCCTGCGCGAGGCGCGCGTCTATTGCGAGATCCACCCCTACGCAAAGGCAGAGGCCGCGCTGGCGACCATGAAGCCGCAGGCCATCATCCTGTCGGGCGGCCCCGAGAGCGTGCACGAGGAGGGCAGCCCCCGCGCGCCGCAGGGCGTGTTCGAGGCCGGCGTGCCGGTGCTGGGCATCTGCTACGGCGAGATGACCATGTGCGAACAGCTGGGCGGCAAGGTCGAGGGCGGCCACGCCCGCGAGTTCGGCCGGGCCGAGATCACCGTGCAGAAGACCTCGCCCCTCCTGGCCGACCTCGCCGCGGTCGGAGAGGATGAGACCGTCTGGATGAGCCACGGCGACAAGATCGTCGCCATCCCGCAGGGCTTCGACGTCGTCGCCACCTCGGCCGGTTCGCCCTACGCCGTGATCGCCGACGAAGCCCGCCGCTTCTACGGCGTCCAGTTCCACCCCGAGGTGATGCACACCCCGCGCGGGGCGACGATGCTCAAGAACTTCACCCACGGCATCGCCGGTCTGAAGGGCGACTGGACCATGGCCGCCTATCGGGATGAGAAGATCGCCCAGATCCGCGAACAGGTCGGATCGGCGAAGGTCATCTGCGGCCTGTCCGGCGGCGTCGACTCGTCGGTGGCTGCGGTCCTGATTCACGAGGCGATCGGCGACCAGCTGACGTGCGTGTTCGTGGATACCGGGCTGTTGCGCAAGGACGAGGCGAAACAGGTCACTGAACTGTTCAGAGAACACTACAATATCCCGCTGATCCATGTTGATGCGTCGAAGGAATTTCTCGGCGCACTGGCTGGCCAGTCGGACCCGGAGACCAAGCGCAAGACCATCGGCCGGGTCTTCATCGAGGTCTTCGACCGCGAGGCCCACAAGATCGAGGGCGCCGAATTCCTCGCCCAGGGCACCCTCTATCCCGACGTGATCGAGAGCGTGTCGTCCTCGAGCGGCAAGGCCCATGTCATCAAGAGCCACCACAATGTCGGCGGCCTGCCCGATTTCATGAAGCTGAAGCTGGTCGAGCCCCTGCGCGAACTGTTCAAGGACGAGGTGAGGGCCCTGGGCCGCGAACTGGGACTGACGGAGGCGTTCGTGGGTCGCCACCCCTTCCCGGGGCCGGGCCTGGCCATCCGCATCCCCGGCGAGATCACCCCCGAGGCCGTGGCGACCCTGCAGGAAGCCGACGCCATCTACCTCGAGGAAATCCGCAAGGCCGGTCTCTACGACCAGATCTGGCAGGCTTTCGCCGTCCTGTTGCCGGTCAAGACCGTGGGCGTCATGGGCGACGCCCGCACCTACGAGAAGGTGCTGGCGTTGAGAGCGGTCAGTTCGACCGACGGCATGACCGCCGACTTCTTCGAATTCCCGTGGGACGTCCTCGGCAAGACCGCGACCCGCATCGTCAACGAGGTGAGGGGCGTGAACCGCGTGGTCTATGACGTCACCTCCAAGCCCCCCGGCACCATCGAGTGGGAATGACGTCGATCCTGTCCTAGCCTGCCGGAATCGCGGCCCGAGCCGCCCCGGGGAGATTCGATGGCCCGCAAGTCCGCTGCTTCGGCGACCTCTGGCAAACGTGCGCCCCGCGCGGTGAAGGCCGCGCCGGGCGTCGCCGTTCCCGATCCCGCCGCCGCCCCGGTCCCGCCCCCGAAGCGCAAGCCGCTGTGGACCCACCTCTATTTCCAGGTCCTGGCGGCCATCACCCTGGGGGCCGTGATCGGCCATGTCTGGCCGGACTTCGGCGAGAGCCTGAAGCCGCTGGGCGACGCCTTCATCCGGCTGGTGAAGATGATCATCGCCCCGGTGATCTTCCTGACCGTGGCCACCGGCATCGCCCACCTCAGGGACCTCGGCCGGCTGGGCAAGGTGGTGGGCAAGGCCTTCGCCTATTTCCTGACCTTCTCGACCCTGGCCCTGATCGTCGGCCTGGTGGTGGCCAATGTGGTGCGGCCGGGGGCGGGCATGAACGTCGATCCGGCCACTCTCGACCCGGCCGCCGTGGCCCAGTACGCCACCCGGGCCCACGAGACCTCGATCGTCGGCTTCCTGATGAACATCATCCCCGAGACCGTGGTCGGCGCCTTCGCCGGCGGCGAGATCCTGCAGGTGCTGTTCTTCGCCATCCTGTTCGGCATTTCGCTGGCCGTGATCGGTGAGCGGGCCCAGCCGGTCATGGTGGTGCTGGAAAGCGTCTCCGAGGCCTTCTTCAAACTGGTCGCCATCCTGATGAAGGCGGCGCCCATCGGCGCGTTCGGGGCCTTCGCCTTCACCATCGGCCGCTACGGCATCGAGTCGGTGATCAATCTCGCCGCCCTGGTCGGGACCTTCTACCTGACCTCGGCCCTGTTCGTGGTCGTGGTGCTGGGGGCCGTGGCGGCCTTCAACGGCTTCTCCATCTTCAAGCTGATCCGCTATCTGAAGGAGGAACTGCTGCTGGTGCTCGGCACCTCCTCGTCCGAGGCGGCCCTGCCCAGCCTGATCGAGAAGATGGGCCGCGCCGGCTGCGACCGGTCGGTGGTCGGGCTGGTCGTGCCCACGGGCTATTCGTTCAATCTGGACGGCACCAACATCTATATGACGCTGGCGGCCCTGTTCATCGCCCAGGCCTGCGGCGTCGAGCTGTCGCTGGGCGACCAGCTGTTGCTGCTGGCGGTCGCCATGCTGAGTTCGAAGGGCGCCGCGGGGGTCACCGGGGCCGGCTTCATCACCCTGGCCGCCACCCTGGCCGTGGTGCCCTCGGTGCCGGTCGCGGGCATGGCCCTGATCCTCGGCGTCGACCGCTTCATGAGCGAATGCCGGGCCCTGACCAACTTCATCGGCAACGCCGTCGCCACCATCGTGGTGGCGAAATGGGAGAAGGGCCTCGACCGCGAGGCGCTGGACCGCGCCTTGGCGGCCGGTCCGACCCCCCTGGCCGCGGGCGCAGCCGAGGCCGACGACGACTAGCCCCGGGCGGCGGCCTCGATGGCGGCGACGTTCAGCCGCTTCATCTCCATCATGGCCGCGAACACCCGCCGTCGGACGTCTTCGTCCGGGTCGGCCAGATAGCGGTTCATCGCATAGGGCACGATCTGCCACGACAGGCCGTAGCGATCCTTGACCCAGCCGCACTGCTCGGCCTCGGGCACGGCCGACAGGGCCTCGGTCAGCCGGTCCACCTCGGCCTGGTCCTCGCAGTCGATCTGCAGGGAAATGGCCTCGGTGAAGTGGAAATGCGGACCGCCGTTCAGCGCCGTGTAGCGATTGCCGGCGAGGGTGAACTCGACCAGCAGCACGTCCCCCGCCTTGCCGCTGGGATAGTCCCCCGGCGAGCGGATGACGGCGTCGATGCGGGAGTCCGGGAACAGCGAGACATAGAAGCCGACGGCTTCCTCGGCCTGTTTGTCGAACCACAGGCAGGGGATGACCTTCTGGCGCGGAGGGAGGGCGGGCATGGCGATCTCCATTGCTGACGCCGGCTCTTATATTAAACCGACCGGTTAAATGCAAGCCGCGGCCATCTTGCGACTCGCGGACGCGGCGGGCAGGGAAGGGGCCATGACCCCGACCCTCTACGGCATCCCCAACTGCGACACGGTCAAGAAGGCCCGGACCTGGCTGGACCAGAACGGCGTCGCCCACGTCTTCCACGACTACAAGAAGGCTGGCGTCGACCGGGCCCAACTCGAACAATGGGTGGCGGAGCATGGCTGGCAGACCGTGTTGAACCGCGCAGGAACGACCTTCCGCGCGCTGCCGGACGCCGACAAGACCGATCTCGACGCCGACAGGGCCATCAGCCTGATGCTGGCCCAGCCGTCGATGATCAAACGCCCGGTGCTGGAGCTCGGCGACCGCACCCTCGTCGGCTTCAAGCCCGACCTGTACGAGGCCGCCTTCGCCTGATCAGCGGGTCAGGGTGAACCGGGCCGCCTCGCCGGCCTGCGCGTTCGGGGCCAGCCAGACGTCGAACAGGCCCGGCTCCACGGTGGGCTCCAGATCCGGTCCCAGGAACAGCAGGTCCGAGAAGGTCAGGGGCAGGCTGACCTCCACCGATCCGCCGGCCGGCACGGTGACCCGCCGGAACCCCTTCAGCAGCCGCACCGGCTGGGTGATCGAGGCGGCGCGGTCGCGGATATAGAGCTGCACCACTTCCGAGGCCTCGCGCGCGCCGCTGTTGGTCAGGGTGACGGTCGCGGTGATCTCGCCGTTCCAGGCCATGGTCGGCGCCGAGAGCCGCACGGCCGAGTACTGCACCGGCGCATAGGTCAGGCCGTGGCCGAACGGATAGAGGGCGTTGTTGCCGGTCTCGCGGAACTGGGCCTTGAAGCCTTCGCTGCGCGAGGCCGCCGGCCGGCCTGTGGTCTTGTGGGCATAGTAGAAGGGCGACTGGCCCGAGAAATGCGGGAAGCTGACCGGCAGACGCCCGGTCGGGGCGTGGTCGCCGAACAGGATGTCGGCGACGGCGTGGCCGGTCTCGGACCCCAGGAACCAGGTGGCCAGGATGGCCGGGGCGTCCTTGATCGCGCCCGACAGCTCCATGGCCCGGCCATGCCGCAGGATCACCACCACCGGCTTGCCGGTCGCGGCGACCGCTTCGGCCAGGGCCAGCTGCGGCTCGGGGATGCCGATGTCGACCCGCGACTGGGCCTCGGCCGACATGTTCTGGCTCTCGCCGACGGCCAGCAGCACGACGTCGGCCTGGGAGGCGGCCATCACCGCGGCCTCGATCCCGCCGGCGATCGGGGCCTCGACGTCCGAGCCCTTGACCACGCTCAGCGCGGCGCCGTCGCCCATGGCGGCCCTCAGACCCTGTTCCAGCGACACCGCCAGCTTGTCGTCCTTGAAGATCGACCACGGCCCGAACAGGTCGACCCGGTCGTCTCCGAACGGGCCGATCAGGGCGATGCGCTGGCCGGTCTTCGGCAGCGGCAGCAGGCCGCCGTCGTTCTTCAGCAGCACGATCGACTTGCGTCCGGCCTCGCGGGCCAGGGCCAGATGCTCGCGGCTGCCGGTCACCCGCCGCTCGGTGCGCACGTCCGAGCCGCGGTAGGGGTTCTCGAACAGGCCCAGCGCCGCCTTGGTCATCAGCACCCGGCGCACCGCCTCGTCGACCCGCGCCATCGGCACGTCCCCGGACTGCACCAGCTCCGGGATGTGTTTCATGTAGAGGCCGCTCTTCATCGACATGTCGACGCCGGCCATCAGGGCGATGCGGGCCGCGTCGCGGCCGTCGGCGGCGTAGCCGTGGGCGATCAGCTCCTCTTCCGAGGTGTAGTCCGAGACCACGAAGCCGGCGAAACCCCATTCCCCGCGCAGGATGTCGGTCAGCAGCCATTTGTTGCCGCTGGTCGGCACGCCGTTCAGGTCGTTGAAGGCGCTCATCGTCGACAGGGCGCCGGCGTCGAAGGCGGCCTTGAACGGCGGCAGATAGACCGAGCGCAGTTCCAGCTCGCTCATGTCGGTGGAGTTGTAGTCCAGCCCCGCCTCGGCCGCGCCATAGGCGGCGAAATGCTTGGGACAGGCCAGCAGCGACGACCAGGCCTTCAGGTCATCGCCCTGGAAACCCTTCGTCCGGGCGGCGGCGAACAGATTGCCCAGCAGCACGTCCTCGCCGGCACCCTCGACGACCCGGCCCCAGCGCTGGTCGCGGCCGATATCGACCATGGGAGCGTAGGTCTGGTGCACCCCCGCCGCGCCGCCCTCGACGGCGGCCGCGCGGGCCGTCCGCTCGGCCAGGTCGAGATCCCAGCTGGCCGCCTCGCCCAGCGGGACCGGGAAGGTGGTGCGCAGGCCGTGCACGATGTCGGCGGCGAACAACAGCGGAATGCCCAGCCGGCTTTCCTTGACCGCCAGCTCCTGGACGAAGCGGGTCGTCGCCGCGCCGACGCCGTTGAACAGCGCCCCCATCCGGCCCGCCCGGATCTCGGCGGCGGTCTGTTCCTGGTTGGTGTCCAGCGTATCGCCCGGATTCACGCCCTCGGGCCGCCAGCGGAACGGATCGTTCTGCAGGGTCAGCTGGCCGGCCTTCTCCTCGATGGTCATGCGCGCGATCAGGGCGTTGACCCGCTCCAGATTGGCCTGGGCCTGCGCCGCCGCGAGCCGCGGCGCCATCATCAGCCCGGCCGCCAGCGCGCCCCCGGCCAGAAGGGTGCGGCGGGTCGGGGCGGGGAGGGGCAGGTGACGCATGTAACCGGTTCCAACTGAAAGACTGCGCAGGACTAAACGGCGCATGGCCTCGCGCCTACCCTCGATCGATCACAAGGCGTTGCGCGGGGGAGTCGCTCAGCGCTGCCGCCGCAGCCAGGCGATCACCGCCGCCCGCTCGGTCGCGGATCCGCCCTGGAAGGGCATGTCCGTGCCCGGGACGACGGCGTCGGGGTCGGCGAGAAAGCGCGCCAGCGTGGCCTCGTCCCAGACCATCCCGCGCCGGCCCGCCGCGGTCATGGCGTCGGAATAGGGGAAGTCCGCAAGGGAGCCGGCGCGGCGGCCGACCACGCCCCTGAGGCTCGGCGCCGGGCTGTCCTGGTCGTCGGCCCGTATCGAATGGCAGGCCGCGCAGCGCTGGAAGGCGCGCGCGCCGGGGTCCGGCGGCGTCTGCGTCGCGGGAGAGGCCAGCGTCAGAAGCAACAGCCAGATCACGCGCGGCGGCTCAGTCGGCGTAGCGGATGACGACCAGCCGGTCCGTGCCCGACTCGGCGCCCCAGACCTCGCCCGGCCGGCCCAGCATCTGGCGCACATTGGCTCCGGCCCGGTCGCTGGGGAAACTCTCGAAGGTCTCCGTCGCCGGATCGAAGCGGACGATGGCGTTGGCCGCGAAGTCGGTCAGCCAGACCTTGTCGGTCTCGTCGACATAGACGGAGTAGGTCTTCGGCGGCTCGCCCGGCAGTTTCCACTGCCGCCATGAACCGTCGCGCGGGTCGTGGACGCTGACGTTGCCGCTGTTCCACTCGCTTACCCAGATGCGGCCCTGGCTGTCCGACCAGACCCGGCGCGCGCCCTGGTTCGGGGTCGGCGGCTCGACGATCGTGGCCTCGCCGGTATCGAGATCGACTCTCGCGATATGGCTCCCGGCCAGGGAGGCGTACCAGACGTCGCCCGAGGGCGTCGTGGTGATGCCGTAGGGGCCCCGCCCGCGCGGCGCGGCCCAGACCTTCATGTCGTCGGTCGCGGGGTCCAGACGCCCGTAGAAGCCGGTCTGGCCGGTGAACCAGATGCGCCCGCGGTGGTCGAAGGTGGCGGTGTTCATATTGATCGGGCCGGTCTCCTCCGGCAGCGGCCAGACCCTGACCGCCCGCGTCTCGCGGTCGACCCGCACGATGGCGTTCTGGCCGCCGTCGGTGATCCAGGCGTCGCCGTCCGGCCCGACGATGACCCCGTGCGGCGCCGAGCCCTCGCCCAGCGGCACGATGGTCGTCTCGCCGGTTTCCGGGTTCAGGATGCCGTGGCCGCCGCCGCGCTGGACGGTCCACCAGACCTCCTTGCCGTCGGCGGTGACGGCGACGTCATGGGCGCGGCCGCCGGGGGGGACATCATAGTACCGGACCTCCTGCGCCGAAGCGGGCAGGGACAGGGTGCAGGCCGCCAGCGGAGCGGCCAGGGCGATCCAGAAGCGGTTCATGGCGAAACCTCCCAATTTCGTTGGTCCACCATACCGCATTGTCGGCGCAGGGGATGCGACCGAAGCGCGCGGCTCAGCCCTCGACCTCGGTCTCCGGCCGGTCGTGGCCGTCGGCCCGTTCGGTGATCCAGCGCCCCGACGCATCGGCGTATTCGATCAGGGCGTCCTCGTCCGGCACCTTCTGCTCGCGGGCCGCAGCCGCCGCGGCGGCGCGGGCGGAATCGTGGTCCGGATAGGTCTCGGAGAAGGTGTCCCCCAGCCGGTAGGCCCAGCCTCCGTCATGCTCGACGATGCGATAGGTGATCTGGACCATCAGTCTCTCTCCGTGGGGTCTCTCAGCGGACCGTAGAGGCAACGCGAGTCCTGCGGCGCAGTTGCAGGCTGGATTGGCTGTCGGTCCCGGTTCGACTTCAGCGCAGTCTGAGCCTCGCCGCCAGGCCGAAATGATCCGACGGATATTCGCCGCCGACCGGGATGTCTCCGATCACCGAGGCGCCGCCCGCCGCGAAATGCGCTGTCTCCGCGAAGATGTGGTCGATGACCCGGGGCTGGTGCCCCCGCGCCGTGTTCAGGGTCGTCGCGGCCGCGCCGCGGGGCAGGGCGCTGAAGAAGCGCGGCCCGGTCAGGGCGTTCAGGCCGGCATCCTCCTGTTCGGCGTTGAAGTCGCCCATCACCACCAGCGGCGTCCCGTCGTCCGGCAGCCAGGCCATCAGGTCGGCGATCTGCTGCGCGCGCACCGGGGCCTGGTCGGCCTGCCAGGCCAGGTGGGTGTTGACCACGTCCACCGCCCGGCCGCCAACGGACACCCGCGCCCGGAGGGCGGTGCGGTAGTCGCTCAGCGGCTCCAGCTTCCTCGAGTCGTGTGCCAGCACGGGCAGCCGGCTGAGGATGGCGTTGCCGTAGCGGCGCGGCGCGCCTTCCGGATCGGTCGAGACGAAATGCATTTCGTAGCCGCCCAGGGCGTCGGCGATCGTCCGCGCCTGGTTGGGCAGGCCGGCGGCCGCGTCCTCCAGCACCTCCTGCAGGGCGATCACGTCCGGATCCTCGGCCCGGATCGCCTCGACCAGCAGAGGCTGTCGCGCGGCCCAGTCGCCCTGGTTGTGCCAGATGTTGAAACAGACCAGCTTCAGGCTGCGTCCGCCCGGCGCCGGCAGGGTCGCGCAGCCGGTCGTGGCGGCCAGGGGCGCGGCGGCCAGGCCGGTCAGAAGCATGCGGCGGTCGATCACGGCGAAATCCTCCTGTTTCCGGGCTTCTAGGCGGTTTCGGCCGCCTTACGAAAGTTTCACCCGCCGGTTCGCATCCGTACGGGGCCCCCGGCGCCTCTTGTCGTCAGAAGGCCGAAGCATCACGCTCCGGTTTCGAACGAGAGGGGATATCCCAATGGAAGATTTCATTCCGGTCGTCGCGATCGCCGGGTTCTTCGGCACCATCGTCGCCATCTTCTTCGGCCCGGCCTACCTCAGGTCGCGTGATCGGCGCGAGACCCAGACCACGGTCCGCCACGCCATCGACAAGGGCCAGGAGCTTCCGCCCGAGCTGATCGACGCCATGACCCGCGACGTGGCCAGCAAACTGCCGTCCCGGACCCGCGACCTGCGCCGCGGCGTCATCTGGCTGGCTGTCGGCATCGGCTTCGCCGCCTTCAGCTATCTGAGCAACCTCGGCTGGAACGACCACGACATGGAAGGCGCCTCCGCCGCCATGATGGGTCTGGCCGCCATCCCGGTCACTGTCGGCCTGGCCTTCATCGTCCTGAGCTTCTTCAACCCGAACAAGGAGTGAGGTCGGGACGACAGGGGGACATATGATGACCCAGGCCTTGGTCGACCGGCACGACGTCGAGCTCGCCGCCCTCGCGGCGGCGGGCGGGCGGCGGGAGTTCGGAGAGCTCGTGCGCCGCCACGGTTCGGCGGTGCGCGCCCTGCTGCGGCGGATGGGGGCCCAGCCCTCGCTCGCCGACGACATCGCCCAGGACGCCTTCATCCAGGCGTTCCAGCGGTGCGGCGAGTTTCGCGGCGAAGGGACGTTCGCGGCCTGGGTCAAGCGGATCGCGGCCCGCCTCTACATCAAGCGGGTCGCCAAGGAAGCCCGTTACATCGCTGAAGTCGAACAGGAAGATATCGCGCCCGCCGCCGATCAGGCGGGCCTGATGGACCTCGACGAGGCCCTCAGGACCCTCAGCGAACCCGAACGGCTCTGTGTCTCTCTTTGTCACGGAGCGGGCATGGCGCATCCCGAGATCGCCTCCGCCCTGAATTTGCCACTCGGCACGGTGAAGTCTCATGTCAAACGTGGTCTGGATAAACTCCGTGCGCGGCTCCAGCCGGAACCCGCACAGCCCCTGGGGAGAACGCAGCATGTCGGCTGACGAGTTCGATCCCTTCGTGGAGCGTCTGTTCGCCCGGACGCCCCCCATGCCCGACGCGCCCCTGTTCACCGCCCGGGTCGAGCAGCGGCTGCAGAAGGGCTCCCGCGTCCGCTTCCTGGCCCTGTCGCTCGCGGGCGTGGTCGGCGGCGCGGTCGCCGTGCGCGAGACCATGGCCGTGGACATCGACCTCGGCTCCCGCGAGGGGGTGGTCGCCGGCGACGCCCTGGGGCAGGGCATCCAGTCCGCCTCCCTGAACGTGCAGGGCACGATCCAGGCGGGGCTCGAACAGGTCGGTCTGGCCAATCTCGAGCTCGGCTCCATGGGCGGCATGCAGCTGTTCTGGATCGCGGCCGCCGCCCTGATCGCCCTCGCCGCCGCCGGGGTGATGAAGCTTTCGCAGGAAGTCTGACCCGGTCCCGTCGTCCCCGCCCGGGGATGACGGGCCGGACGCGGGACCCTATATCCACGTCTCCGAACAGGAGGCCCGCCCGTGTCCAGCCAGAAGCAGGAAACCGTCCGCCGCATCGCGGCCCCGGACATCCGGGCGCGCAAGGGCGGCGAGCCCATCGTCTGCCTGACCGCCTATGACGCCCCCACCGCGGCGCTTCTGGACGACCACTGCGACCTGCTGCTGGTCGGGGACAGCGTCGGCATGGTGGTGCACGGCATGCCCAACACCGTTGGCGTCACCCTTGAGATGATGATCCTTCACGGCCAGGCCGTGATGCGCGGCTCGAAACGGGCCATGGTGGTCATCGACATGCCGTTCGGCTCCTACGAGGGCGGCAAGGAACTGGCCTACGAGAACTGCGCCCGGGTCATGAAGGAGACCGGCGCCCAGGGCGTGAAGCTGGAAAGCGGCCCCACGGTCGCGGAAACCATCGCCTATCTGGTCCAGCGCGGCATTCCCGTGATGGGCCACGTCGGCCTGCGGCCCCAGGCCGTGCTGACCGACGGCGCCTTCAAGGCCAAGGGCAGGACCGACGAGGAACGGCTGCGGGTCATGGCCGAGGCCGAGGCCACCGCCGACGCCGGAGCCTTCGCCATCGTCGTCGAGGGGGTCGCCGAGGGCCTGGCGCGCGACATCACCGGCGCGGTCGACAAGCCGACCATCGGCATCGGCGCCTCGGCCGCCTGCGACGGCCAGATCCTCGTCACGCCGGACATGCTGGGCCTGTTCGACTGGACGCCGAAATTCGTTCGCCGCTACGCCGATCTGCGTTCCGAGATCGGCCGCGCAGTCGCCGCCTACGCCGATGACGTCAAGGCCCGCCGTTTTCCTGCCGAAGTCGAGACCTACTTCTCGAAAAAGCCGGTTTCGCCGTAACGCCCGCGTTGCGGCGGCTGATGCGAGCCTCTAGGGTCCGGCCGGTTGGATTTTCTGCGACTTTTGGGGCGACGTATCCGTGGTTGATGTCTTCGATCAGGTCGAGGAGGAGCTTCGCTCCGATCGATACAAGCGGCTGGCCCGCACCTGGCTGCCGGTCGCCGGCGGCGTGCTTCTGGTCGCCCTGATCGCCGCCCTGGCGTGGTGGGGCTGGCAGAAGATGGAGACGTCGAAGGCCGACCGGGCCTCGATCGCCTATCAGCGCGGCCTCGAATCGCTCGAGGCGAACAATCTGGTCGGGGCCGAAGCCGCCTTCGTCCAGGCCGCCGACGAGGGCAACGCCGCCTACAGGGCCCTGGCGCTCCAGCATCGCGCCGGCATCGCCGTGCAGCAGAATCGCGTTCCGGCCGCCGTGGAGCTGTTCGACGAGGCCGCCGCCGCCTCGGGCGAACCCCTGCTCCGCGACGGCGCGGCCTACAAGGCCGCCCTGCTGCTGATGGACACGGCCAGCTTCGAGGACATTCAGGCGCGGCTCGAGCCGTTGACCGAAGAGGGCCGGCCCTTCCGCGCCTTCGCCCGCGAGGCTCTCGCCATGGCCCAGCTGCAGCACGGCAAGACCGCCGAGGCGCGCTCGACCCTGGTGGTGCTCAAGAACAGCCTCGACACTCCGCGTGAGATCACCCAGCGGGCCGAGCTGGCCATCGCTTCGATCGACGACGGCACCGCCGCCAACCTGGCGCCCATCACCGAGGCCATGGCGAGCCTCGAAGCCGAGGCCCCCGCCCCCGCCCCCGCGCCGCGCGCCCAGCCCGCTCCGGCCGCGCCGGTCCGCCCGTGAACCCCGCTTTCAGGACGTCCGCCATGAACCGCGTGCTCAAAGTCGCCCTGCTGTGCGGCCTCGCCGTCACCGTCGCCTCCTGCGGCACGGTCCGCAACATTCTGCCGTTCGGCCTCGGCGGTTCGGACGAGCCCCAGGCCACCGCCACCGCGGGCCAGCGCGTCTCGGTGCTGGAATTCGAACAGCAGCTCGCGCCTTCCGCGGCCCTGTCCGGGCGCGACTTCTTCCTTCCGGGCCCCCAGCCGGCCACGGCCTGGACCCAGCCGGGCGGCAATATGGAGAACGCGGTCGAACACGTCGCCGCGGCCCCGGACTTCGCCGTCGCCTGGCGCCGGGACATCGGCGCCGGATCGTCCAAGACCCGCCAGGTCATGGCTCCGGTCGTCGCCGACAACGGCCGCGTCTTCGTCCTCGACGGCGAGGCCACGGTCACGGCGGTCGACTCGTCCAGCGGCGCGGTCGCCTGGAAGGTCAGCGTCAAGCCTGACGAGAAGGAGTTCCAGCGCGGCCTGCTGGACTTCAACCTCTTCGGCGGCAGCTCGACCGGCGGCGGCTTCGGCGGCGGCGTGGCGGTCGGCGGCGGCAAGGTGTTCATCGCCTCGGGCTATCGCACCGTCACCGCGGTCGACCAAGGCACCGGCGCCGTGCTGTGGACCACCCCCGTCGACGTGCCGGTCCACGGCGCGCCCACGGTGGCCGGCTCCCGGGTCTATGTCGTCGATGTCGAGAACCAGATGCTCGCCTTCGACGTCAACACCGGCCAGCAGGTCTGGGCCTATCGCGGCATCCCCGAGCCCGCCCGCCTCATGCGCGCCTCCAGCCCGGCCGTGACCGGCGACACCGTCATCGCGCCCTTCTCGTCCGGCGAACTGGTGGCCCTGCGCGCCTCGACCGGCCAGCCCGTCTGGCAGCAGGAGCTCTCGAACACCAGCCGGACCAGCGCCCTGTCGGAGATCCGCGACATCGCCGGCCGTCCGGTGGTCAGCCGCGGCGTCGTCTACGCCGTCGGCCACTCGGGCGTCATGTCGGCCATCGACGTCCGCACCGGCCAGCCGAAATGGCAGCTCCCGGTCGCCGGGGTCAACGCGCCCCTGCCGGTCGGCGACGTGGTCTATGTCGTCTCCAAGAGCGGCGAACTGACCGTCGTCAGCCGCGAGACGGGCCAGGTGTACTGGACCCGCGACCTGAACGAAGGCCGCGTGCGTCAGGAAGGCGGCTTCTTCGGCTTCTTCGACCGGACCGTGCGCCCCGTCTGGGCCGGCCCGCTGCTGGCCTCCGGCCGGCTGGTGCTGACCAATTCGGACGGCGAACTAGTCGCCTTCGATCCGAAGACCGGCCTCCAGACCGCCTCGGTGCGTCTGGGCGCGCCCGCCTACATCGCCCCGGCCGCCTACAACGGCGCCCTCTACGTCCTCACCGACCGGGGCCAACTGGTCAGCATTCGCTGACCGATCGCCCCAATCTGCGTTAGAAGGCCGACATGGCTCTCAAAGTCGCCATCGTCGGCCGCCCCAATGTGGGCAAGTCGACCCTGTTCAACCGCCTCGTGGGCAAGCGCCTGGCGCTGGTCGACGATCGCCCGGGCGTGACCCGCGACCGTCGCTACGCCGACGGCAACATCGGCGACATCGACCTGACGCTGATCGACACCGCCGGCTATGAGGACGTCACCGACGAAAGCCTCGAATCGCGGATGCGCGAACAGACCGAGGCCGCGCTCGAAGACGCCGACCTGATCCTGTTCATGATGGACGCCCGCGAAGGCGTCACCGCCCTCGACCGAATCTTCGCCGAGCGCCTCCGTCACCAGCACAAGCCGGTCGTCCTGCTCGCCAACAAGTCCGAAAGCCGCGAGAGCGGCGGCGGCATCGGCGAGGCCTACGCCCTCGGCTTCGGCGAGCCCGTGGCCATCTCGGCCGAGCACGGCGAGGGCATGGCCGACCTCTACAAGGCTATCGTCACGGCCAGCGCCGACATCTTCATCGAAGAGGTCGACGAGCCCGACAAGCCGATCCGCATCGCCATCATCGGCCGCCCCAACGCCGGCAAGTCGACCCTGATCAATCGGCTGATCGGCGAGGACCGCATGCTGACCGGCCCCGAGGCCGGCATCACCCGCGACTCCATCTCCGTCGATTGGGAATACGAAGGCCAGAACATCCGCCTCGTCGATACCGCCGGCATGCGCCGCAAGGCCCGGGTGCAGGAGAAGCTGGAGAAGCTGTCGGTCGCCGACACCATCCGCGCCATCACCTTCGCCGAGGTCGTCGTGCTGGTCATGGACAAGGACGACGCCTTCGACACCCAGGACCTGCAGCTGGCCGACCTGGTCGAGCGCGAGGGCCGGGCGCTGGTCTATGTCGCCGCCAAATGGGACCTCGAGACCGAGCCCCAGTCCCGTCTCGCCAAACTCACCCAGATGGCCGAGGACAAGCTGCCCCAGCTCAAGGGCTCGCCCTTCGTGGCCCTGTCGTCGCACAGCGGCCGCGGCGTCGAGCGCCTGATGCCCGCCGTGCTTCAGGCCCACGCCACCTGGTCGGTCAAGGTCAAGACCAAGGACCTCAACACCTGGCTGGCCATGGCCACCCAGAGGCATCCGCCCCCCGCCGTCGACGGCAAGCGGATCAAGCCCAAATACATGGCCCAGACCAAGGCCCGACCGCCGACCTTCGTGCTGATGGCCAGCCGCGCCGAGGCCATGCCCGAGCAGTACAAACGCTATCTGATCAACAATCTGCGCGAGTCCTTCGACCTGCCCGGCACGCCGATCCGGCTGATCGTCAAGTCGGGCAGCGAGAACCCCTACGCGCCGGGCGGCTCGAAATCCGGACCGGAACGCTACAAGGGCGACGCCAAGACCGCCCCGCGCCGGGTGCTCAAGAAGGCCGAGAAGGCCGACCGCCTGTCCAATCTGCCCGGCAAGGCGCTGGAGCAGAAGAAGACCGGCAAGGGCAAGACCAAGCCGCTGGCCGGCCTCAAGTCGAGCGCCAACAAGAAGGCCGGTTCGTCCGTCGCGGTCCAGAAGGGCGCGCGGGGAGGGGCCCGGCAGGTGTCGCGTTCGGGCCGCGTCCGGACGGGCCAGAAGCACGTCCCGAAGAAGTAGGGCGGCTCTCCGGCGCGCTTTGACCCCGGGTCCTCTTGGCGTCAGTATCGCCGCAGGGGGAGACGAAGATGATCAGAGCCATCCTGTCCATCGTCGGCGGCGTGATCGCGGCCTTCGCGATTGTCATGCTCGGCGACATGCTCTCCCAGGCCGTGGCCGCCTCGACCGCCGGGGCCCCGCCCACCGACATGGGCGACCGGGCGGCCATCGAGGCTTATATGGCCGGCCTGCCGACGACGGTCTTCGTCATCATGCTGGCCGGCTGGACGGTCGCCGCCTTCGTGGCGGCTTTCGTGGGCGCGCGCTTCGGGCGCAAGGGCGCTTGGCCGGGCTGGGTGGCCGCCGGCCTCTTCCTGTGCGCGACCGCGGCCAATCTGCTGATCATTCCCCATCCGGTCTGGATGACCGTCGCGGGCGTCGTGCTGGTGATCGCCGGAGGCTGGGCCGGAGCCCGCTTCGGCTCAAAACGCGGTCTCGCCGCCTGACGTCAGGGCTCAGACCAACCCCGCCACGCCCGGCCCCTGGCTCCAGTCCTTGAACTTCACCTCCAGCGGCGGCTCGATGTCCCCGCGCGCCAGCTCCACCACCAGCGGCCCGATGGCCGACGGATGGACCACCGTCTCCGGATCCTCGCCCGGATAGGCCTGGGCCCGCAGCTGGGTCCGCATCCGGCCCGGATCGACGATCGACACCCGGATCGGCATCGACTCGATCTCGTCGGCCCAGCATTTCATCAGCGCCTCGGCCCCCGCCTTGGTCGCCGCATAGGCGCCCCAGAAAGCCCTGGGCGCGGTCGCCACGCTGGTCGTCAGATGGATCACCCGCCCGGAGGCCGACGCCTTCAGCAGCGGCTCCAGCGACCGGATCAGGCGGTAGACGGCGGTGAAATTGGTCTTCTCGACCTTGGCGAAGCCGCGCGGATCGGCGTGGCTGACCGGGGTCAGGCCCTCGGCCCCCATGGTCGCCGCCGCCTGCACCCAGATATCCAGCCGGCCGAAACGCTCGAAGATCGCGCCGCCCAGCCGGTCGATGGCCCCGCCGTCCACCAGGTCGAACGGGATCAGTGTGGCGTGCTGGCCGGTGGCGGCGAAAATGGCGTCGTCCAGCTCTTCCAGCCCGCCCTGGGTCCGCGCCGTGGCGATGACATGCGCGCCGGCCTTCGCCAGCGCCAGGGCGCTCTCATAGCCGATGCCGCGCGAGGCACCGACGACGAGGGCGATGCGGTCTTTCAGGGGAAGGTCTGACATGGCGGCCTGATAGCGCGCCGCCGCGCCCGCCGAAAGCGAAACCGGCTCAGAAGCCCGGGGCGGGCTGCCACAGGCTGAAGCTGACGCCCTGGTCGTCCGAGACCACGGCCGTCCGCCCGGACTGGCTGTCCGACGGCACGGCGGCCTTGCCGCCCAGCTCGACGACCCGCTCGCACAGGGTGTCGACGTCCTCCACCCGGAAATACAGGTGCTCGTTGTTCTTCGGCCGCTCGACCTTGGTGAAGCCGCAAGGCGGCTGGACCCCGGCGACATGGGCGTAGGTCGGATGCGACTGGGCCTCGTCGAAGGTCCAGCCGAACAGGGCGGAATAGAAGGCCCGCGCCTTGTCGATGTCGTGGGTGTCGATGGTGAAGTAGCCGAGCTGGATCATGCGACCCTAAGCGCTCACCAGCAGCGAAAGTTGCCGCGCCGCCACCTCGCGCCCGCCTTCCTCGATTTCGCGGTCGAGCAGCCGGGTCGGGTATTCGCCGGTGAAGTAGTGGTCCGTGAACTGCGGATTGCGCGGATCCCGCGGCCCCGCCTCCATCGCCTCGTAAAGGCCGTCGACCGACAGGAAGCCCAGGGAGTCGACCTCGAGGTGGGCCCGCATCTCCTCCAGCGTATGGTTGGCGGCGATCAGCTGGTCCCGCTCGGGCATGTCGATGCCGTAGAAGTCCGGCCACAGGATCGGCGGCGAGGCCGAGCGCAGGTGGACTTCCTTCGCCCCCGCCGCGCGCACCGCCCGCACCAGCTTGACCGAGGTCGTGCCGCGCACGATCGAGTCGTCGATCAGCACCACCCGCTTGCCCTCGATGACCGAGCGGTTCGGGCTGTGCTTCATGCGCACGCCCTTCTGCCGGGCGCCCTGGCTGGGCTGGATGAAGGTGCGGCCCAGATAGTGGCTGCGGATGATCCCCATCTCGTAGGGAATGCCGCTCTCCTGGGCGTAGCCCAGCGCCGCCGGCACGCCGGAGTCCGGCACCGGCACGACCACGTCGGCCTCGACGCCATGCTCGCGCGCCAGGCCCCGGCCCATGCGCTTGCGCACCTCATAGACCGACTTGCCGTTCACGATGCTGTCGGGCCGCGAGAAATAGACATATTCGAACAGGCAGGGCCGCGCCCCGCGGGTCGGGAAGGGCTTCAGCGACTGCAGCCCGTTCTTGTCGATGACCACGACCTCGCCGTGCTCGACGTCGCGCTCGAAGGTCGCGCCGATGGTGTCGAGGGCGCAGGTCTCCGAGGCCAGCACCCAGGCCTCGCCCAGCCGGCCCAGCACCAGCGGGCGGATGCCCAGCGGGTCGCGGGCGCCGATCATCTTCGAGCGGGTCTGGCAGACCAGGGCGTAGCCGCCCTCGATCCGGCCGACGGCGTCGATGAAGCGGTCGACGATCTTGGCCTTCCGGCTGCGCGCGATCAGGTGGAGGATGACCTCCGAGTCCGAGGTCGACTGGAAGATCGAGCCCTCGGAGACCAGCTGGTTCCGCAGAAACAGGAAATTGGTCAGGTTGCCGTTGTGGGCGATGGCGATGCCGCCCTGGTCCAGGTCGGCGAACATAGGCTGGATGTTGCGCAGGAAGCTGCCGCCGGCGGTCGAGTAGCGGGTGTGGCCCACCGCCGCCATGCCGGGCAGACGCTCCGGCAGGTCCGCGCCGCCGAAGGCTTCGCCGACCAGGCCCATGTGGCGTTCGGTGTGGAAACGGGTGTCGCGCACGCTGGCGATGCCGCAGGCTTCCTGTCCCCGGTGCTGCAGGGCGTGCAGGCCCAGGGCGACGATGGCCGAGGCCGCGTCGGGTTCGGCGCCCCAGACGCCGCAGACGCCGCACTCGAGGCGCGGGCGATCGTCATCGGCGTCACGCCAATGCTCGCGGTGGACGACGGGATCGGCGATGGAATGGGGCATCGTCGGGGCTCCGATGACCGGCATTGGGACTAGGGGACGGTGCGCGGGGAGGTAGGCCCGGAATCTGTCGGGGGCAAGGCGTCATCGTCCTTAAACCCTTCGCTCACGGACGAACTGACCACCGGGGTCAGGGCGTCGGCGCCGCGTCCGATACCCGGCAGGACGATCTGGATGGCCCGGGCCGCGCCGGCGGTCACGGGCCGCAGCGCCGCCTCGCTCAGCCAGCGCGGGGTCTTTTCGCCCGGCATGGCGGCGACGATGACCAGATGGATCGCGCCCAGCAGCACCAGCGCCCGCCCGGCCCCGACGAAGATGCCGATGATGCGGTCGATCCCGCCCAGCTGCGGATGCGCCTGGGCCCGCTTCGACAGCATCGAGCCGAAGATGCGCACCCCGAAATAGATCAGCAGGAAGGACGCCGCCGCCGCCAGTATGGTCCCGGCCCAGTCCGGATCGACCAGCCCTCGCCCCAGCGGGGCGGTGATCGGCAGGGCCACCAGGGCGATGAAGGCCGCCAGGATGAAGCTCAGCAGGGTGATGATTTCGCGCGTGCCGCCCCGCACCCAGCCGGCGGCGGCCGAGGCCAGGATGACCAGTATGGCGATGACGTCGAAACCGGTCATGTGGGCTCGGGAAGCGGACGTTGCGTCATCAGTAGCGGTTTTGCGAGATTCGTTCGACCGCTTCGGTCAACCGGTTGACCGCCGTCACCTTCACGCCCTTGTCCTTCACCGTGAGCACCGGCGACAGGGCCTGGTCGAAGCCCAGTTTCTGGGCCTCCCTCAGCCGCGCCTCGGCCCGGCCGACGGCGCGGATCTCGCCCGACAGGCTGATCTCGCCGAACACCACGCAGCCCTGCGGCAGGGGCATGTCGGTCGCCGAACTGACCAGCGCCGCCGCCGCCGCCAGATCGGCCGCCGGCTCGTTGATGCGCAGGCCCCCGGCCACGTTCAGATAGACGTCCTGATCGCCGAAGCCGAAGCCGCAGCGCGCCTCCAGCACCGCCAGCACCATGGCCAGCCGCCCGGTGTCCCAGCCGACCACGGCCCGCCGGGGCGTGCCATAGGCCGATTTCGACACCAGGGCCTGCACCTCGACCAGCACCGGCCGCGACCCCTCGATCCCGGCGAAGACCGCCGCCCCCGGGGCCCGGTCCTTGCCCTCGCCGAGGAACAGGGCCGACGGATTGGCCACCTCGCGCAGCCCGGCGTCGCCCATCTCGAACACCCCGATCTCGTCGGTGGCCCCGAAGCGGTTCTTGCCCGCCCTCAGGATGCGGAACGGATAGCCGCGCTCGCCCTCGAAGCTCAGCACCGCGTCGACCATGTGCTCGACCACCCTCGGCCCGGCGACCTGACCGTCCTTGGTCACATGCCCGACCAGCACCACCGCCACGCCCTGGGACTTGGCCAGCCGCACCATCTCCCCGGCGCAGGCCCGCACCTGGGTCACCGAGCCCGGCCCGGCCTCATGCGCGTCCGACCACAGCGTCTGGATCGAATCGACGATGACGATGTCGAACTTCTCGCGCTTCAGCGTGCCGAGGATCTCCCTCAGCGCCGTGGCCGAGGCCAGCTCGACCGGGGCCTTCTCCAGCCCCATACGCTTCGCCCGCGCCCGGATCTGTTCGACCGCCTCTTCGCCCGAGATATAGGCCACCCGCCGCCCCGACAGCGCCGCCCGTCCGGCCACGTCCAGCAACAGGGTCGACTTGCCGACCCCCGGATCGCCGCTCAGCAGAATGGCCGAACCCGGCACCACCCCGCCGCCGCAGACCCGGTCGAATTCGGTCACGCCTGTGACGATGCGCGGCGGCTCCGGCGTGTCGGACTGGAGGGTCTCGAACTGGACCCCCCGCGTGCGGCTGTTCGAGGCCGGCTTCAGCGCCCCGGGCGGGGCCGAGCGGCTCTCCTCGACGATCGAATTCCACTGCCCGCACGCCCCGCACTGGCCGGACCACTTGCCGTGGACCGCCCCGCAGGACTGACAAACATAGATCGCGCCGTCTCGAGCCATGCGACCGGCTTACAGGAGTCGCGGTCGGCCGGGCAGGGGGCTCCGCCGGTCCTACGTCCGATTCTGACGCATCCCCTCGGCAACCAGGGCCGGTTCTGCGGTCGGCCGGCCGCTTTGCGCGGCGCGGTCGGGGCGGAGGGCGGGCGCGGGTTCCTCCCGGGACCGGGTCTCCGCCAGATACCAGTCCGCCGTGCGGCGGATGCCCTCGTCCATGCCGGTCCGGGTGCGGCCGTGCACGGCGTCTATGGGGCGGACGTCATAGACGTAGTCGGTCAGCATATTGTCCAGCCGCTGGCTGGTCAGCGGGAAGCGCAGGCCGGCGCGGGTCAGCAGATCGCCCACGAAGGCCAGGCTACGCGCCAGCGGCTCGGGCAGGGTCGGGATGCGCTTGTCGAACCGCGCCGCGAACCCGTCCGCCCATTTGCGCAGGTCGATGGGGTCGCTGTCGGCCAGATAGAAGGTCTTGCCGTTGACCTGCCCCGCCGGCGCCGTTCCCAGGGTGGCCAGCTGCCCGGTCAGATTGCCGATGTAGGAATAGGACTTCATTCGCGGCCGGCGCCCGACGTGGAAGTAGAGACCGCGCCGGATCAGGCCGAGGATCGCCGCATAGTGGGGGCTCATGCCCGGCCCCCAGATGGTGGTCGAGCGGAAGATCACCCACTCCTTGCCGCCGCCGTGGCGACCGCGGACCATCGTCTCGGTCTGCACCTTGCTCTCGCCATAGCCGCCTTCGGGCGAATAGTCGGTGTCATGGGCGGGGGGGCGGCCGACCTTGCAGACCAGCTGCGACGACGCCCAGACGACCCGGCGAACGCTGTCCGAGCGCTCGACCGCGTCCAGCAGGTTCTTCACCCCGACCGTATTGGCCGCATAGCCGCCCTGGGCGACGCCCTTCAGGTCGGTCTCGGCGGCGAGATTGTAGATGACCTCGGGCCGGAAGGCGTCGAGGGCGCGTCTGATCGAGGCCGGGTCGAGCAGGTCGCCGGTGAGACTGCGCGGGTGCGTCTTGCGACTGAAGCCGCAGACCTCGTGCCCCTGGGCGACAAGCGTGTCCGTCAGGGCCTTGCCCACGAACCCGGAACTGCCTGTCACCAATATGCGCATCTGATCCCCGCGAGCCTGCGATAAGGCGCAAACTCGCGGAGGGCGTGTAATGTTCCAACTAATCAGTATTGAGGCTGATCTGTCCGGTAGCGGACGCAAGCGGACGGACTGTCAAGCTCAACTGTGCAGTAGAGTAAAATTATAGGGTCCAAGCGTTGCTGTTATGGCAAAGCTTATGGCTAAGCCTATACTCGTTTATGCCTTCGCTCGCCCTTCCGCCGGCGTCGCGGTCTGATCGACATGGAGGCGCGGGACCCTTGCGGCGACGGAGGTCAGCAGTTCGTAGCTGATCGTGCCGGCCGCCGCCGCCGCGTCGTCCAGCAGGCGGTTGGGACCGAAAAGCTCGACCCGGTCGCCGACCGCGAGGTCCAGCCCGCTGACATCGACCGCGCAGACGTCCATCGACACTCGCCCGAGGATGGGGCGCAATTCGCCCGCGACGAAGACCCGGCCTTCCGGGCTGTATCGCCTCAGCACGCCGTCCGCATAGCCGGCGGCGCAGGTGGCGACCCGGGTCGGGGCCTTGGCCTCGAAGCCGCGCGAATAGCCGACCGTCTCGCCCGCCGGCACGTCGCGGACCTGCAGCACCTCGGCGGACAGGGTCGCCACCGGCCGGATCCGGTCGTCCGGCCGCCCCTCGGGGCCGCCGCCGTACAGACAGATGCCCGGCCGCGAGGCGTCGAAGCCGTAGTCGTCGCCGAGGAAGACGCCGCCCGAATTGGCGAACGACCGCACCGTCCCCGGATAGCGCGCCGCCGCCGCGGCGAAGGCGTCCCGCTGTCGCGCGTTCATGGGCTCGGCCGGATCGTCGGCGCAGGCGAGGTGGCTCAGCACCAGATCCAGCCCCTCGAACGGCCCGGGCGCCGCCTCCGGCCGGAAGCCCAGCCGGTTCATGCCGGTGTCGATCTGCAGGCCGCAGGCGCCGCCGCCCGCCGCCCTCCATTCCGCCATCTGGGCGTCCGTGTTCAGCACCGGGCGCAGGTCGGCCTCGCGCAGCCGCCGCGCCCGCCCCGAGAGACAGCCGTCCAGCACATAGATGGCCGGCGCCGGTCCCAGGGCCGCGCGCAACCGCTCGCCTTCGCGGGTGCGGGCGACGAAGAAGGTTCTCGCCCCCTCGCGCATCAACCGTTCGGCGCAGGCGGCGGCGCCCAGGCCATAGGCGTCGGCCTTGACCACCGGATGCACGGGCACGCCGCCCGCGGCCTCGAGGGTGCGGAAGTTGGCGGCGAGCGCCTGCAGATCGACGGTCAGGGTGGCGGGGGCGGTCATGCCCCATCTAGAGCCCGGTCGTTGTGCGATGCAACAAGGCCGCGCCGCCGAATTCGTTGACGGGGCCGGCCGATCGGCGGCTAAATGCCGACGTTACGCGAGGAGGCGGCCATGGCTACCGTCCAGTTGCTCCTTAGAGTCTCCCTGATCCTCAGTGTCAGCCTCGGCGTCTGCGGAACCGCCCTGGCGCAGGACGAACCCGCCGGCGGCAACGCCTGGGGCGGCAAGGAACTGTCCGACGGCCACCATGACGGGGACCACCTCGGCCCCATCGGCCCCTATCTGCGCGCCGCCGAGCTGCGCAACTGGCCCCAGGGCAGCCGCCGCGCGACGCCCGAACGGCTCGTCCGCGAGCGCACGGCGGCGATCTTCGCGGCCGCGGGCGTGCCGTGCGAGATCGTCGCCGCCCACAACCCCGGGGAGACCCGCCAGCGCAAGGACATCTACGAGGTCGCCTGCCGCGAGGGCCCCGGCTATCTGGTGGTCGCCGCCGACGCCCCCGCCATCCTCAACTGCCTGCACCTCGCCGCCACCGAAGAGGCGCTGCGGATCGCTGATCCGACCCGTCCGGTGACCTCCCTGTGCCTGCTGGACCAGAACAAGGACGCGGCCGGCTCGCTGCGCCCCCTGGCGACCCGGATCGATCCCGCCTGCGTGGTCGACCAGGCCGCCTGGATCGGCCGCGTCGGCGAGGACCAGGACCGCTACGAGATCGGCTGCGCGGGCCGCGACGGCCTTTGGCTGCAGACCCCGATCAACCGGACCGACGTCACCGGGACCTTTTCCTGCCTCGACCTCGCCGCCATGGACAGCGTCTGCAAATTCACCACGCCGGAGGAGCAGGCGGCCACGGTGGCGTCGTGGCTGCCGGCCGAGGGGCCGGCCTGCGACGCGGACCGGGCGCGGGTGGTCGGCGTGGCCGCGGGCGCCCGCTATTACGAGCTCGGCTGCGGGTCCGGATCCGGGCTGATGCTGAGACTGACGCCCGAGGGCCGCTTCGACCAGGCCTGGCCCTGCGCCCAGGCGGCCGGCATCGCCGGCGGCTGCCGACTGACCCGGCCCTAGTCCCGGGGCTGAAGTCGGGGGAAGGCGACCCCGTCCGGGTCGAACAGATGCGCCTGGCCCGCAGGGACGCGCAGGGTCACGGCCTCGCCGACCGCGGGCCGCGCGTCGCCGGGCAGCAGCACCGTCACCGCCGCCTCTCCGGCGGTCAGATAGGCGTAGGTGGCGTGGCCGAGGGTCTCCACGAAGGTCACCGTGGCCGCGACCGCATCGTCCTTGCCGCTCAGCGCCAGATGTTCGGGGCGCACCCCCAGCGTCACCCTGTCGCCCGGCGCGGCGCGCGCGGCGTCGACGTCGACCCTGACGCTCTCGCCGGCCGCCGTGCGCACCGTCGCCCCTGTCGCCGTCGCCTTGACGATCTCGGCGGGCAGCAGATTCATCTTCGGACTGCCGATGAACTCGGCGACGAACAGGTTGCGGGGCCGTTCGTACAGTTCCATCGGCTGGCCGACCTGTTCGATCCGGCCTGCGTTCAGCACCACGATCCGGTCGGCCAGGGTCATGGCCTCGACCTGGTCGTGGGTGACATAGACCATGGTCGTCTTCAGCCGCTCGTGCAGGCTGGCGAACTCGTAGCGCATCCGCACCCGCAGGGCGGCGTCGAGGTTGGACAGGGGTTCGTCGAACAGAAACACCTGCGGCTCGCGCACGATGGCCCGGCCGATCGCCACCCGCTGGCGCTGGCCGCCGGACAGGGCCTTGGGCTTGCGGTCGAGGTAGTCGGTGATGTTCAGGGTCTCGGCCGCGCCGCGCACCCGCCGGTCGACCTCGGCCTTGTCCAGCTTGGCAAGTTTCAGTCCGAACGCCATGTTTTCATAGACGTTCATGTGCGGATACAGGGCGTAGGACTGGAACACCATGGCGATGCCCCGGTCCGACGGCGACAGGTCGTTGACCGTGCGCCCGCCGATGGCGATCTCGCCCTCGTCGGCCTCTTCCAACCCAGCGATGGTGCGCAGCAGGGTGGACTTGCCGCAGCCCGAGGGGCCGACGAAGACCACGAACTCGCCGTCGGCGATCTCAAGGTCGATGCCCTTCAGCACCTCGGTGGCGCCGAAGCGTTTGGTCACTCCGGTCAGCCGGACGTCCGCCATGTTTCCTGCCCGTCGCTTCTTGCTTCGGGCTCACCGTAAACGGTTACAGGTCAGGATCAATGCCGCTCTCGGAGGGTGACAAGACGGCGGGCGATGCTAAGGGTTCGGCGTGCCCGTTACGCCCGTTCTATCCGCACTCCGCGCCGCGACGGCCGACCTCCACCATGCGATCGAGCTCGACTCAGGGGTGGAGACGCGCCTTCGCGACCCGGCGACCCGCCCCGACATGGTGGCCCGCCTGCATCGCCTGCATCAGGCGGTCGAGGCCATTGTCGCGCCATGGCGGGAGGCGCTGGAGCGGGCCGGCCATCGCCCGGAGAGGCGCTCCGACCTGATCCGCCAGGGCCTCTGCGACCTGGGCCGCCAGCCTGGCGTCCCGAGCGACCCGGCGCCGGCGGCCACCTTCGGCGAAGCGCTCGGATGGACCTATGTCGCAGAGGGCTCCATGCTCGGCGGACGGGTGATGCGGCGCGGCATGATCGCAGATGGAATCGGCCTGGAGGGCCTCGATTTCCTCGATCCGCACGGCGACGAAACCGGACCGCGCTGGCGCGCGTTTCTGCACGCGATGGAGTCCGCGTGCGCCCTGGGGCAGGCGAGCGGGGCGGATGTCATCAAGGGCGGGCGGGACGCTTTCAACCTGGCTGCCGACCTGCTGACCGATACCGCCTCCGCCGAGTTTGCTTGATGACCGAGACCCTTGCCGCGGCCCCGCCGCTCGATCTGACCGAATGCGATCGCGAGCCGATCCATGTGCCCGAGGCGATCCAGCCGCACGGCCTGTTGCTCGTGCTGGAGCCCGATCGCCGAACCGTCGCCCGCGAAGCCGGCCGGCTCGACGCGGTCACCGGCCGCGCCAGCTGGCTCGGCCGCCGCATAGACGATCTGCTGGGCGACGAGACCGCCGCCCGGCTTCGCGCCGTGGCCGGTGCGGGCGGCGAGGGCTTCGCGGGCCGCTGGCGGGGGGTCAACGGTCTCGACTACGACGTCATCGTGCGCGGCGGCGCTCCGGGCCCGATCGTCGAGATCGAACAGAGCTCCCAGGGCGGCCAGCCGGGCGTCGAATTGATCGGCCGGCTCGATGCGGCCGGCGCCGCCCTTGAGAGGGCCGGGACGGTGCGGGCGGTCTGCGAACGGGCGGCCGAGGCGTTTCGCGCGCTGACCGGCTTCGACCGGATCATGATCTACCGGTTTCTCGAGGACGCGGCCGGTCAGGTCGTGGCCGAGGCCCGGCTCCCCGGTGTGGACTCCTTCCAGAATCATCACTTCCCGGCGACCGACATCCCGCGTCAGGCGCGGGCCCTGTATCTGCGCAATCCGGTCCGGGTCATACCGGATGCGCACTACGAACCGCAGCCGCTGCGTCCCTCGGTCCCGGACGAACCGCTGGACATGAGCGATTGCGGCCTGCGCAGCGTGTCGCCGGTGCACCTCCGCTACCTGCGCAACATGGGCGTCCGGGCCTCGGCCTCCGTGTCCATCATCGTCGACGGCGAACTGTGGGGACTGGTCGCCTGTCACAGCGCGCGACCGCAACTGCTGCCCTTCGAACTGCGCGCGGCGGCGACCAATCTCGCCCGCTCGCTGGCCCGCCAGATCAAGGCCAAGGGCGAGGCGGAACTGTACCGCGAGCGGCTCAGGCTGCGTCAGCTGGAGGACGACTTCGTCGGCCGGCTGCCTGCCGACAGGTCGCTGGAACACTCGCTGGCCGATCGCGGCCGGGACCTCGCCGATCTCGTCGACGCCGACGGCGTGGCCGTGGTCGCGGGCGAGAGCGTCTTCCGGTTCGGCGTGGCCCCGCCGGGGGCGGCCGTGCGACGGATGGCCGACTGGGTAGCCGCCCAGCCCGGCCTGAGGCCCCTCGCCAGCCACGCCCTGTCCACGCTCCATCCCGAGGCCGAGCCGTGGCGGACCGAGGCCAGCGGCCTGCTCGGCGTCCATCTGCAGGGCGAGGAACCGCTCACCCTGCTGTGGTTCCGGGCCGAGATCGTCGAAACGATCCGCTGGGCCGGCAACCCCTCGACGGCGGTGAAGTCGGGCCCCGCCGGCGTGCTCACCCCTCGCGCCTCGTTCGAGGCCTGGTCGGAAACCGTCCGGGGCCGCTCGCGTCGCTGGAGCCCGTCCCAGATCGAATCCGCCCTGCGTCTGCGCGACGCCCTGCTGGATTTCGCGGCAGTCACCCGGCTCCGCAGCTTGAACCGGACCTTGCGGGCTTCGCTCGACGAGCGCGACCTGCGCCTTGAGCAGCAGGAGTTCCTGATCCGCGAGGTCAACCACCGCGTCCAGAACAGCCTGACCCTGGTCTCGTCCTTCCTCGGCCTCCAGGCCCGGCAGGCGGACCCGGAAGCCCGCGACCAGCTGCTGGAGGCGCGCCGCCGCGTCCGCGCCGTGTCGATGGTGCACAGCCGCCTCTATCGCGCGGAGGCCAGCTCGGCGGTCGATCTGGCGCGCTATTTCGCCGAACTGATCGACGACCTCGGCGGGTCGATGGGGGCGGACTGGAGCGCCCGGCTGGCGCACGATCTGGCGCCCGTCCGGGTCGAGGCGGGCCGGGCCGTCACCCTGGGCCTGATTCTCACCGAACTGATCATCAACGCCCAGAAATACGCCTATGACGGCGAGCCGGGGCCGATCCACATCACCCTCGAGGAGGGAGCTGACGGGCTGCGGCTGACGGTCGAGGACTCGGGCAGGGGCGGTCACCAGGCCGGCGGGGGCTTCGGCTCGATGATGATCGGCAGCCTGGTCGGTCAGCTGGGCGGCCAGCTCGACTACAGCGACGCCCGGCCGGGCCTCCGCGCCGTGCTCAAGGCCCCGGTCGGCCGGGCCTAGGTCCGGGACCGGCCCGGCTTGCTTCGGGGCGCCGGCTTGCCGCGCGCGTCCTTCGGAGCCCACGGACGGTCGCCGCCCTTGGGCTTGCCCTTCCACGGCTTGTCGCCCGCCGCGGCCGGCGCCGTTTCGGCGTCGGAGCGCGGGGTCCACGGCGTCTTGCCCTCGGCGGCCGGCTTCTTCACCCAGGGCTTCTTGCCCGGAGGAGTCGGATCGTTCGGCGTGCGCTTGACCCAGGGCTTCTTGCCCTCGGCCGCCGGAGCCGCCGCGTCGTCGCGCTTCACCCACGGCTTCTTCTCGCCCTGGGGCTTGTCCTCGCGGGCCTTCCACGCCGGCTTGTCGTCGTCCTCGCGCTTGACCCACGGCTTCTTGCCTTCGGCGGGCGCGGCGGAGTCCTCGCGCTTGACCCAGGGCTTCTTCTCGCCCTGCGGACGTTCCTCGCGCGGTTTCCAGGCGGGCTTGTCGCCGCCGTCCTCGCGGGCCTTCCACGGCTTCTTCTCCGGACGGTCGCCGCCCGCGCCGGGCTTCTTGTCCCAGCGGCTGACCGGCTTCTCCGACGGGCCCGGCTTGACGGCCGGCTCGATCTTCACGCCTTCCTCGAGCCCTTGGGCGATGGCGGCCTCGAATTTGGCCTTCATCTCCTCGGTGATCTCGAACTTGGTCTCGCGCTCGAAGATCTTGATCGCGCCGATGTCGCGCTTGGTCACATGGCCCAGACGGCAGATTGTCGGCATCAGCCATTTCGGATCGGCGTTCTTGTCGCGGCCGATGTTGATGCGGAACCAAGCCATGTCGCCGCCGCGGGCGAAGTCCGTATAGGGCACGTCAGGCTGGCCCTTGTCGTTCTTGCCGCTCTCCTGCTGGCGCTTCATCCGGTCGTCGTCATAGACGTCTTCCGGCGCCGGCAGTTTCTGCTGGTACAGGCGGATCAGGGCGGCCGCGACCTGCTCGGGCGAGCTCTTCTCGAGCAGCTGCTTGCCGAGGGCCAGGGTGTCCTCGTCCTCGACCGGGGCGGTCAGGACCGGATCGGCCAGCATCCGCTTGCGGTCGTTCTCGAGGATCATCTCCGCCGACGGCGGGCCCGACCATTCGGCCTTGATCGAGGCCGACTGCAGCATCAGCTCGACCTTGCGGCGGCGCGTATAGCTGACCAGCAGGACCGAGACGCCCTTCTTGCCGGCCCGGCCGGTGCGGCCCGAACGGTGCAGCAGCCCGGCCTTGTTGACCGGGATCTCGGCGTGGATGACCAGACCCAGATCGGGCAGGTCGAGGCCGCGCGCCGCCACGTCGGTGGCCACGCACACCCGCGCATGGCCGTCGCGCAGCGCCTGCAACGCCTCCGACCGCTGGCTCTGGGTCAGTTCGCCAGACAGGCCGACGACCGAGAAGCCGCGCTCGCGCAGGGATGAGGTCAGGTGTTTGACCCGCTCGCGGGTGTTGGCGAACACCAGCGCCCCGGGGGCCTCGAAGTATCGCAGCACGTTTACGACCGCGAGCTCGACCTCGTTCGGGGCCACCCGGATGGCCTTGTACTCGATGTCGGCGTGGGAGACGTTGCCCGCCACCGTATCGATGCGCAGCGCATTGGTCTGGTAGGTCTTGGCCAGCTGCACGATGTCGCGCGCAAGGGTGGCCGAGAACATCAGGGTGCGGCGGCTGGCCGGGGCGCCTTCGAGGATGAAGGTCAGGTCTTCGTGGAAGCCCATGTCCAGCATCTCGTCGGCTTCATCCAGCACGACGGCCTGCAGGGTCGACAGGTCCAGCGATCCGCGCTCCAGATGGTCGCGCAGGCGGCCGGGGGTGCCGACGACGATGTGGCAGCCGCGCTCCAGCGCCCGGCGCTCGACCTTGGGGTCCATGCCGCCGACGCAGGAGACGATCCGGGCCCCGGTCTGGGCGTACAGCCATTGCAGCTCGTTCGAGACCTGCAGCGCCAGCTCGCGGGTCGGGGCGATGACCAGGGCCACCGGGGCGCCGAACTCGGCGAATTTCTCGGCCTCGCCCAGCAGGGTGGGGGCCAGGGCCAGGCCGAAGGCCACCGTCTTGCCCGAACCGGTCTGGGCGCTGACCAGCAGGTCGCGACCCGAGCCGTCCTCGTTCAGCGACGCCTCCAGAACCGCCGACTGCACCGGCGTCGGCTCGGCGTAGCCGCGTTCGGAAAGGGCGCGGTCGAGCGCGGGATGACTGGCGGGGAAGGGCATGCAGAGGTCCGTAAGGCGCCGGGGCGGCGCGCGCCAGCCCGGGCGGGCGGCAAGGGGGCGGCCGTATGCCCGCCGATCAAGGCGGAAGCGCGGCCCTTCCGTTCCTGACGCCCACGTCGGCGACGGTGACAAGCGACCCCCGTTCGGTAAAGCTGCGCGGGCTGAGGGGAAATTCCATGTTCAAATCTTTGCTCGCCGCCACGACGGCCCTGGCGGTGCTGGTCCAGCCGGCCGCCGCCTTTCCGTCGCCGGGCGGTCCCGTCCAGGACGGCGGGCAGCCGATTCGGCCCGGCCAGACCGTGCAGGGCGAGCTGCGCCGGGGCGACGCGACGCTCGACAGCGGCGAGTTCACCGACACCTGGACCCTGCGGGTCCGGGCTGGCGAGACCTATGAGGTCACCCTCTCGGCCCCGGCCTTCGACCCCTACCTTATGGTGCGCGGACCCGGCGGGCTCAGCGAGGACAATGACGACGATCCGGCCGCGCGCGGTTCGCGCGACAGCCGCATCCGCTTCACCGCCCCGGCCGCGGGCGAGGTCGAGATCGACGCCACCAGCTACGAGCCGGGCGAGACCGGCGCCTACCGCCTGACCCTCTCGGCGATCGGCGGCGGGTCGTCACGGGCGGAGGCCGCCGACCCCTCCGGAACGCTCGCCGTGGGCCGCACGGTCGGTGGAAGCCTGGCCTCCGGCGACGAACAGCTCGAGACCGGCGAGTTCATCGACACCTGGACCCTGCGCGGGCGCCGCGGCCAGCAGCTCGACATCCGGCTGACCTCGACCGACTTCGACCCCTATCTGATGGTCCGGGGGCCCGGCGACTTCTCCAGCGAAAACGACGACGACGCCGGTGAGGCGGATTCGCGGAACAGCCGGCTTCTGGTCACCCTGCCGGCGGACGGGGAGTACCAGATTTCCGCGACCAGCTATGAGCCCAAGGAGAGCGGCGACTACCGCCTCGCCGTGCTCGACGGCGCCGGCGTCTCCGCGCCCCGGCCGCCGTCGGAGGCGCCCTCGGCCCGCCCGGCGGGCGGCGGCGACGTGGCCATCGGCGAGGCGGTCTCGGGCGCCCTGGCCGGCGGCGACGACACCCTGGACACCGGCGAATACGTCGACAGCTACCGCTTCAGCGGCCGCCGCGGCCAGCGGGTGGCGGTGAACCTGACCTCCTCGGCCTTCGACGCCTACACCATGGTCATCACCCCCTCCGGCGAGCAGTTCGACAACGACGACGGCGAGGACGGCACCGACAGCCGTCAGGTGCTGGTCCTGCCCGAGGACGGCGCCTACGAGGTCCAGGTCACCTCCTACCGCCCGGGCGAGACCGGCTCCTACCGCTTCAGCGTCGAGGCCGCGGGCGAGCCGCCCCGGCAGGCGGCCGTGGCCGGCGGCGCGCGGGTCTTCGCCCTGATGGTCGGGGTCTCCGACTATCCGGAGGACGTCGGCGACCTGGAGTTCACCGACGAGGACGCCCGCAAGCTGGCCGAGACCCTCCAGCGCGACGGCTCGCTGAACGAGGCCAGCGTGGTCCTGACCAACGCCGAGGCCACCGTGGCCAGCGTTCGCGCCGCCTTCGCGCGGGTGGCCGCCCAGGCGGGGCCCGACGACATGTTCCTGTTCTTCTTCTCGGGCCACGGCGGGCAGGAGCCGACGCCGGTCACCGGGCTCGAGCCGGACGGCAAGGCCGAGACCCTGGTGCTGACCGACGGCGAGATCACCGACGCCGAACTGGGCCGGCTGTTCGCCTCGCTCGACACCCGTCTGGCCCTGCTGGTCGTGGACGCCTGCTTCTCCGGCGGCTTCGCGCGCAACGTCGTCGACCGCCCCGGCGTCATGGGCGTGTTCAGCTCCGAGGAGGACCTGACCAGCGCCGTGGCCGACAAATTCCAGGCCGGCGGCTATCTGTCTCACTTCGTGCGCGCCGGCATGTCGGGCGAGGCCGACGGCGACGGCGACCGCCTCGTCACCGCCGGCGAGCTGGCCACCTTCCTGCGCCGCCAGTTCCGCGTCGAGGTCGAGGACGTCCAGGCCGAGACCCAGGACGGCCAGCGCAACTACCAGAACCTCGTCATCGACCGCGGCGGCGTCCAGGTCGACGACGTCATCGTGCGCCTGCCGGCCTCGGGGGCCTCGGGCGGTCAGTGATCGGGGAGGGAAATGGTGGATGCGACAGGGATTGAACCTGTGACCCCCTCGGTGTGAATCGCCTCAAGAGCCTTTTCAAGGTGTTTCACTACATTTCAAAATAGTGACAGCCTACTGAAATCGCTCAGTTAGACATTTTTCTAGATTTCAGCGTTTTTCAGACGGTTTTGTAAAAAATGCCCCACTAGGGCCCCACAAATCGCTACGCTGATGGCTCAATTCGCACGCTTTCCTGATCGCCAGGAGGGGTTCATGGGTGGGTTCATGCAGCTTACCACTGACCGCCAGATTTCGGCGCTCAAGCCGGCGCCGACGACCTATGAAATGCGAGTCGGCGGTAGCAAGGGCCTGAGCCTTCGCGTCTTCCCGTCCTCGTCCAAGCAGTTCGAACTTCGCTATGTGACGGAGAGCGGCAAGCGCAGACGTCTCGTCCTCGGCCTCTATCCCGATGTTTCGCTCGCCGAAGCGAGGGCGAAGGCGGCGACGACGCGCGTCGCGGTGCAGGAGGGCCGGGACCCGGTCGGCGAGAAGGCTGCGGCGCGGGAACGCGCTCGCGAGCCGCTGATGACCGGCGACACGCTCGACCAACTGGCCGAAGCCTACTGGACCGCCGCGCAGGTCGGGTTGCACGGCGGTCGGCGCAAGCCGAAGCGGGCGGTGACCATCTCGAACGAGCGCAGCGTCTGGAAGAACCACATACAGGGACCATTGGGCGGGCGTGACTTCACCGAGGTGCGGCGCGCCGACGTCAAGGCGTTCATGCGGACCCTGATCACCGAAAAGGGCCTGTCGGCGGCGAGCGTGGCCTCGATCGGCGGCGTGCTGCACGCCGTCCTGGGGTACGGCGTCCTCGAGGAACGACTCGAATCGAACGTCGCCGCCGGTCTCGCCCGCCCCCTCGCCCTCACGTCACGGGAGCGGATGTTCGACGACGCCGCGCTCGGAGTGCTCTGGGCGGCGGCGGTGGAGGCCTCTGCGCCGAGGGCGCCGGGCGAGAAGACCGCCGGAATCCACGCCCGCCTCGAACCGGTCATGGGGCTGGCGATACAGCTGCTGATGCTGACCCTGACCCGCCGAAACGAGATCGCCGGCGCTCTCAAGACGGAATTCGATCTGGCCGCCAAGGTCTGGATCATCCCGTCGACCCGGTCCAAGGCGAAACATCAGCACGTCGTGCCCCTCGGGCCGACCTGTCTGACCGTTCTCGAAGAGGCCTTCGCGCTCGACCCGAAAAGTCCGTTCGTGTTTCCCTCCGCGCGCGCGCCCGACCAGCATCTGGATCCGCACGCCATCACGCGGGCCTTCGCCCGCACCTGCGCCCGCCGCAAGATCGCGCTGGGGTCGCCTCACGACGTGCGCCGATCCGGGGCCACGACCCTGACCGGCCGCTACGGCGTCACCCGCTTTGTCGTCGGCTTGATCCTGGGACATACGCCGAACGAGGGCGCCGCCGTGACCGGCGTATACGATCGCCACACCTATCTGCCCGAGAAGCGGTCGGCCCTTGCGGCGTGGGCCGGACATTTGACGGGGTCGTCGGCGCAGTTCCCCGGCGACGTCTGCATGACGGCAGGCACGGCGGCGGCCGGATCGACATCGGAAGTTGATGCGGCCAAGGCCCGGGCCCTGCGACTGGTCGCGGAGGGCGATCTGCACCACGCCGTCTTTTCGATCTGCATGGACATGGCGCGCCGGCCCGAGATCGCGGCGACGCACATGGACATTCTCGCCAAGGCCGGCCTCGACCTGGCGCGGGGCGGACTGAAGGTCGAAGTCGAGCGCTGGATCAGTGGATTTCGATGACGACGGACCGTCCGCGCGTCAGCCCTGAATCCGGCCCTGACCGGCTCCGTAGCGCAGGCGTCTCAAGGCCCAGCGGCCGATCCTCGCCGGTGTCAGTCCTGCCCGGTCGTCTTCACCGGACGGCTGACCCGCTTGCGCACGTCGGGGTGCGGCGCGCGCTCGATCGGCTGTTCCCGCCGGAGGATGAGCCACGCCTCGACTTCGGCGAGGTCCCACACGACACAGCGCGGCGTTAGCGCGAACCGCCGCGGGAACTGGCCTCGGCGCTCCATCTCCCAGATGGTGCTGTCCGCCAGCGGCACCATCTGGTGCAGTTCCGTCTTCTTGATCATGCGCCTGAGGCGCGGTGCGTCGCAGTCGCTCATTTCAGCCCTCCCTGAAGGGCCGGACCTAACCGATCGCTTCGCAGCAGACTAGAGACAAGCTCAACGAGCAGACCGGCGATCGACGACTCTACGCTATCCATAACTCGCCACTTCTGACGAGTTATTGGCCAAAACACGCCTTAACTCGTCAGAAGTGGCGAGCTACGAAGCGCGCGAGCGACGGGCCGCGATGGAAGTCCGACCTCATCGGGGGAACGCTCCGCTGCGGCCCCGGCCAGATGTCCGGGCGAACTCAAGACAAGCCGGTCTTGGCGGTCAAATCGCCAGAACTGGCGAATGGCGATCATTCCTGCTGAGACGCACTGCTCGGGTGGAGCCGCCCGGCGTCGAAGCCCACCGACGCGGTACGGAGCCGCCTATCCTCGATCGACCAGGGAATAGCTGGTGCTGCGCCCGCCGCCGTCATCCTTCACGAGGATGCCGCGGTCCACCAGATCGTTGATGTCGCGCAGGGCCGTGTCGGGCGAGGACTTCGTCAGCGCCGCCCATTTGGTCGAGGTGAGCTTGCCTTCGAAGCCGTCGAGCAGCCGGTTGATGACCGTGCTCTGGCGCTCGCTCAACGTCTGACCTGTGAGCGCCTCCCAGAAGCGCGCCTTGCGCATCACGTGGGTCAGGGTGGCTTCCGCGCCGTCGAACGCGCGATCGAGGCAGCCGAGGAACCAGTCCAGCCAGAGGGTCACGTCGAGCGCGCCGTTCTGGGTCGTCTCCAGGGTGGCGTAGTAGTCTTTGCGCTCCAGCCGGATCTGGGCGGACATGCTGTAGAAGCGCTGCGCGCTTTTTTCGGAGCGGGCGAGCGCCATGTCGGCGATCGCCCGGGCGATCCGGCCGTTCCCGTCGTCGAACGGGTGGATGGTCACGAACCACAGATGGGCGATCGCGGCCTTGAGGACCGGATCCGTCCGCGGCTCGTCATTGAACCAGTCGAGAAAGGCCCGCATCTCGTCCTGCAGGCGGGCGGCGGATGGCGCTTCATAGTGCACGCGCTCCCGTCCGAAGGGGCCCGAAACGACCTGCATCGGGCCGGAGCTCTCGTTGCGCCAGGCGCCGAGGACGATCTTCGTCATGCCGCTGCGCCCGGTCGGAAACAGGGCGGCGTGCCAGGCGAACAGCCGTTCCTCGGTGAGCGGAGACGCAAAGTTCTGGGTCGCGTCGAGCATCATTTCGACCACGCCGTCGACGTTGCGATCCGCAGGGGCAAGGGCTCCGATATCCATGCCGAGGCGGCGGGCGATCGAGGATCGCACCTGATCCTTGTCCAGCAGCTCGCCTTCGATCTCGCTGGATTTCAGGACGTCTTCGGTGAGGGTTTCGAGAACCGCTTCGGCGCGCAGGTCGAAGCCGAGCGTGTGCATGCGGCCGAGCAGAAGGCCCTGACGGTGACGGACGGCTGCGAGGTGATCGGCGAGCGTGTCCGCGCGCCAGTCCAGACGCGGCCAGCCTTCGATTTCGTGGATGTATCGCGCCATTCCCCGCACTCCTTGCGGAGAATATGGGCGTTATTCGCCGCAAGGGCAAGAATATTCTCCGCGTTCAATGCGGAGAATAGAGCCGCTAATCTCCGCACGCCGGCGTCGACGTCGAGGGCTCGACTTTCGCACACCGCCGGGTGCAGCCCGCACCTCCGGCATCCGCCGACCGTGCGGTATCGGCACCGTCGTCCCCGGCGGCTCCAAACCCTTCGCCGACGGGCCGCGTCTCAGGGGCGCAGACGGAGACGACCGCTCAAAGGGCGGGCCGGGCGGACTTCGGCGCCGAGGTCCGGGCAAAGCCGACCACGAGGATGATGATCGTCAGCAGCTGAACGGCGACGCCTTCGACCGTCGGGTAGAGGCCGAGGATCTCCACGCGGGGAATCCAGGCCAGCGGATGGACATCGAGCCAGCCGGCCTCCTGCAGCGCCGCCACCCCCTTGCCGACCAGGATGACCGACAGAACGGCCATGAGGATCGAGCTCAGGGAGAAGAAGCGGCCGATTGGCAGGCGCTTGCTGTAGGCCAGCAAGGCCCAGGCCACCACGGCCAGGATCACCACCGCCGTCAGGGCGCCGGCTAGCATGCCGAGGTGGCCGCCCTGGCTCCAGATCGCCGCATAGAACAGGATGGTCTCGAACACCTCCCGGTAGACCACCACGAAGGCGAGCATGAACAGGAACCAGGCCGACCGCTTCGACAGCGCGTGAGAGAGCTTGTCGCGGATATAGGTCTGCCAGGCGTCGGCGTGCGACTTGCCATGCATCCAGATGCCAACCGAGACGAGCACGACCGCCGCGAGCAGCGAGCCGAACCCTTCGGTCAGTTCCCGGCTGGCGCCGCTGATGGAGATGAAGAAGGTCGCGGCCGCCCAGGTGGCGCCGCCGGCGACCAGCGCGGCCACCCAGCCGCCGTGGACGTAGCGCAGCACCTCGGGCCGTTCGGCCTTTCTGAGGAAGGCGATCATCGCCACGACGATCAGCAGGGCTTCCAGCCCCTCGCGCAGCAGGATGGTGAAGGCGCCGAGGAAGCTGGCGACATTGTCCGCCTCCTGGGGCGCGAGGGCGCGCTCGGCCGTGTCCAGCAGGGCGTTCGCACGCGCGACCCGGTCCGCGACCTCCTGGGCGGGGGCGCCCCGGCTGATCGAAATGCGCAGCTCGGTCATCGCGCCTTCGACCCGGCGCAACAGGGCGCCGTCGCGGGCGCCGAGCGCCGGCTCAATCGGTTCGACGCCGTCGAGATAGGCGGACAGGGCCAGGTCGGTGGCGGCCTTGCGGTCGCCGCGGCGGTAGGCCGCCGCGCTTTCAGCCAGACGCGTCCGCGCCAGGGTGAGCGTCGATCCGGCCGGGCGCGCCGCCGCCTCGGGATGACGTCGCAGCCAGGCCGTGACAGCCCGCGCCTTCGTCTCGCCGATCCGGCTCGCCATTTCGGCGGGTGTCGCCTGGGTGACGGCGGCGAGATCGGGATAGGCGGCGCGGATCGCGGGGTCGGCCTTCCAGAGGCGCTCGCCTTCGGCGGCTTCGGCGTCGGTGAAGGCGAACCGGCCCACATAGAAGGCAAGGGCCCAGCGATCCTCGGCGGGCAGATGCGCGAAGCTGGCCATGGCCGTGCCCTCCAGCCCCTGATCGATCACCTGATAGAGGCCGAACACGCTGCGCTGACGCGCGCGCTCAACGTCGGCGAAGGCGATTGCCGGCGGGTCGAGCCCCTCTGCGCCCGGGCCGTCAGCCCGCCCGGTGACGCCGTGGCAGACCGCGCATTGCTCGGCATAGAGGGCGGCGCCGCGAGCCAGGTCGGGAGGAAACGACGGCGCCAACGGGCTCGGATAGGCCGCCAGCACCGCGCGAGCCAGGGATTTGGCCTGATCGCCGACGATGCGCGGGTCGGCCTTGTCGCGGATGGCGGCCTGCAGGGCCTCGGCGTCGCGAACGAGGCCAGCCTTGGCGGGATTGGCGGGCAGGGCGTCCAGGCGGGTCCGGATCTGGCCGCCGAACTCGATCATCTCGCCGTATTCGGCGGGATTGGTCACCCGGCCGTCGGCCACGGCGCCCGCGTAGTCGACTGCGACATAGTCCAGCAGCCGCCAGGCGACCTGGGCCTCCGCGGCGGACGGCGCCTGGGCGAGGGCGGGAGCGGCCAGCCCCATCGCGAACAGCAGGGCGAACAGGCGGATTAGAGGGCGCATTGAGAACCTAGTTGTGAGCGGCTCGCATTAGCATTCGAGCCGTGAGACTGTCGCGCCTAAAGCGAGGCCGAGTGATCGTGCAGGGCCTCGATCACCTTGCAGGCGGAGACCCGGCCCCCGGCGCATTCCGCCGTCATCCGCGAAAGCTCGCCCTGGAGGGCGCGCAACTGGGCGATCTTCTGCTTCACCTCGCCCAGGTGCCGTTCGGCGATGGCGTTCGCCTCGGCGCACGGCCGGTCCGGATGATCGGAAAGATCCAGCAGGGAGCGGATCGAGTTGAGATCGAAACCCAGGCGCCGCGCATGTCGGATGAACGACAGGCGACGTTCCGCTGCGTCGTCATACATGCGCCGGTCGCTGGCGGTGCGCGGCGGCGCGGGCAGCAGGCCGATCTCTTCATAGAAGCGGATGGTCGGGACCTTGACTCCGGTGGAGGCGGCCAGCTTGCCGATGGGGCGCAGGCCGGACGAAACGGGGGAGGGCAGGGGCATCGCGTCACCTCAGGTCGGACGGCGCAGGATTGGAGCGGGGATGGCCCCCGTAGATTTCGGGCTCTTGTGCGCCCTCCAGTCACTAGAGGATCAAGACCTCTTTCCAAACGGGGCGGTGCTTTGAACATCCGGCGAAATTTCCTCTTGATCCTCGAGCGACTGGAGGATGCACCCTCACGATGACAGGTGGAGAGCCATGACCGAACGTCCCTTATCCTCTGAACCGGCGGCCTCCGGCTGCGGCTGCGGCGCGACCGTGAAGTTCGACGGCGCCACGCCGGCCTATCGGCGCATCCTCATGGCGGTGATCGCCATCAACGGGGCCGCCTTCCTGGCCATCGCCGGCGGCGCGGCCCTGCAGGGCTCGGCCGCCTTGGGGGCCAACGCCCTCGACTTCCTGGCCGACGCCGCCACCTACGGCATCAGCCTGGCCGTGATCGGGCGCACGGTCGCCGTGCGGTCCGGAGCGGCCCTGGTCAAGGGCGCCAGTCTCGCGGCGCTGGCGCTGTTCATCCTCGGCTACGCGATCTGGCGCGCCACCTCCGGGGCGCCGCCGGAAGGGTTCGTCATCACCGGCCTGGGCGCCCTGGGCTTCTTCGCCAACGCCCTGGCCGCGCTCCTGCTGGTCCGCCACCGCGAGGGCGACGCCAATGTCCGCTCGGTCTGGCTGTGCACGCGCAACGACCTGATCCAGAGCGTGGTGGTCGCGGCCACGGGCGTGGCCGTCTGGCTGACCGCCTCCCGCTGGCCCGACCTGATCGCGGGCGCGGTGCTGGCGCTGGTTTTCCTGCAGTCTGCATGGTTGATCATCCGCCAGTCGCGGCAAGAGCTGAGGGCCGCAGCATGAAACGCCCCGCGCCGATCATCCGCCAGACGCCAGGGGCTGCGACGATGCGGCGGTTGATGTCGCGGCGGACCGTGTTATGGGACCGCATGGGATTCCCCTCGGTCAGACAGGGTTGGATGGCGGCGCTGCTTGCGGCGTTCCTGGCCCTGTTCATCCTGGTCTCGGCCGTGGACGCCGCCGCCTGCGCGCCCGAAGCAGGGATTTCGCAAGCGGCAGCCGGATCGGGCCAGGCCCACGCTGTGGTTTCTGATGCGGACCATGGTGAGGGCGGTGCGGCGGATCACGTCGCCTGCGCTCATGGCCACTGCCATCACGGCGGGGTCACGGTTCCGCCTGCCGTCCACGACATGAAGTCAGCGGTCTTCCACGACGCGGCCCTGCCGCCGCTCGACCAGGCGCTGGCTTCCCGGATTCCCGCCGGTCCCAAGCGCCCGCCCAGAGCCTGACGTGACCGCGCGCTTGCGCGCCCTTCACGTCAACCTTCTGGGACATGAGACATGCCATCCCCTATTCGCCGCTTGCCGCCCCTGGCGGTCGGCTGCGCCGTGGTCGCCCTGACGACCATATTGACCGGCCCAGCCTGGGCCGATCCCGCGCCATCCTTCCAGACCCTGCTCGAGCGGATCGGGGCCAGCCCCTCGGCCGCTGAGGCCGACGCCCTGCTCGAGGCGGCGGAGGCCCGGGTGCGCCAGGCGCGCGTTCGGCCCAACCCTACCGCGTCCCTTGAGGCGGAGAACGCCTTCGGCAGCGGGCCATTCTCCGGCTACGACAACGCCGAGACTACGCTCTCGCTCACCCAGGACCTCGAACTGTGGGGCCGTCGCGGCGCCCGGGTCGAGGTGGCTCGGGCCGAGGCTGGCACCGCCGCGCTGCGTCGCGATCAGGCGGTCGTGGACGCCGCCGGACGGCTGGCGCTCGCCTATGCCGAAGCGGAGGCCGCCGAGCGGCGCTTCGCCCTGGCGGAGGAGGCGCTCAGCCTGACCATCGCGGACGCCCGCGCGGCGCTCGTGCTCGTGGAGGAGGGGCGGGAGCCCCTGCTGCGCGGCATCCAGGCCGAAAGCGAGGCGGCGGCCGCTCGCGCGACCCTTGACGAGGCGCAGGCCGAGCGGGACGCGGCCTTCGCGCGCCTGACGGCCATCGCCATGCTGCCCGTCCCGGTGACGTCGATCGCCGACAGCCTCCTGAATGATGCGCCGGTGCGGACGGCCGTCGAAGCCGCTTCGGGGACGCCGGCCGTGCGCGTCGCCGAAGCCGAACGCGAGGCGGCCGAGCGGCGCATCGCCGTGGAGCGTGTGCGCTCGCGGCCGGATGTCAGCGCCAGCGTCGGCGTCCGGCGCTACGAAGCTGAAGATGCGACGGCCCTGACCTTCGGTATCAGCATGCCGTTGCCTCTGTTCGACCGGAACCGCGGCAATATCGATGCGGCGCGGGCGGAGTTTCGCGCCGCGGACGCCCGTCTGGCCGGAGCGCGGCAAGAGGCCGAGGCCGATCGTCAGGCGGCGGTCGCCCGGCTCAACGCCTCGGTGAGTCGCGTCGCGGCCGCTGACGCCGGGGTGACCTCATCGGAGGAAGCCTATCGCCTGTCCCGGATCGGCTTCGAGGCCGGCCGCATCTCGCAACTGGAGCTTCGCGGAACCCGCGCTGCCCTCATCACCGCCCGCAACGCCGCCGTCGACGCCCGCCTGGCGCGCGTCCGCGCCGAAATCGATCTCGCGCGCCTGCAAGGCCGCGCGCCCTTTGGAGGGGTCCAATAATGCGCAAGCCGCAATCCAACAAAACGCTGCTCATCGGCGGCGTCGCCGCTGTCGTCCTGCTCGGAGGCGGCGGGCTGTTCCTGGCTCTCAATCGCGCCGACGCGCCGCCGGCCGCCGAGGGCGAGGCCGGTCACGCGGAAGAGGAGGGGCATGAGGAAGGCGAGGGCGCCGAGGCCCCTGAAGGCGTCGTTTCGCTCACCGCCGAACAGATCCGCGCCGCCGGCATCGCCGTGGTTGCCGTCGGCGCCGGCGGCGGGTCAGAGACCCGGCTGGCGGGACGCGTCGAGCCCATGGTCGATGCGCGCGCCGCCGTGGCCGCCTCGGTCGGCGGCAGGGTCGAGCGCGTGCTCGTCGCGCCGGGGCAGTCCGTGCGCGCCGGTCAGGCCTTGGCCATACTGGTCAGCGGCGACGCCGCGACTTTCCGCGCCGACGCCGACGCGGCGGCGGCGCAGGCCGAAGCTGCGCGCCAGGCCTATCAGCGTGATCGCAACCTGGCCGACCAGGGCGTGGTGGCCCGGCAGGAGGTGGAGACCTCCCGCGCCCAGTCGCTCAGCGCCGAGGCGGCCGCCCGCGCCGCCCGCGCCAGGGCTTTGGCGGCCGGATCGCCGAACGCGTCGGGACGCCTGGGCGTGGCCAGCCCGATCTCGGGCGTGGTCACCTCCGTGCAGGTCGGCCCCGGGGGCTTCGTGCCCCAGGGCGGCGTCGTCGCCGAGGTCACCAATCCCGCGCGGATCGAACTGGTCTTCAACGCGCCGCCGGCCTTGGCCGCCCAGGTTCGCGCCGGATCGTGCCTGAGGGCGACCGGGCCCAACGGGGAGTTCGAAGCCATCGTCACGGGCGTCGCGGCCGGCGCCGGCGCCGAGAGCGGCGCCACGATCATTCGCGCGCGGCCGTCGGGCGCGTCGCTGCCGCCGGCGGGGTCCGCCGTCACCGGGGCCGTCGTCACCGGTGAAGCCGTCCCCGGTGGTCTGACGGTGCCCAGCGAAGCGGTGCAGACGGTCGAAGGGGCCACGGTCGTGTTCGTCCAGGTTCAAGGCGGCTTCCGGGCCGTCCCGGTCCTGGCCGGTCGTCAGGCGGGAGGGCGCACGGAGATTCTGCGCGGCCTCGAAGGGGGCGAACGCATCGCCGCCGCCAACGCCTTCCTGCTCAAGGCCGAGCTCGCCAAGGGCGAAGCCGAGCACGGCCACTAGGAGGCGTCATGTTCAAGCTCATCATTGAAGCCTCGGTCCGCTTCCGCTGGTTCGTCGTCCTGGCGACCGCACTGGTCGCCGCCCTGGGCCTGTTCGAACTGACCAAGCTGCCGATCGACGCGGTTCCAGACATAACCAACCGCCAGGTCCAGATCACCACCGTCGCCCCGGCGCTCGCGCCGGAGCAGATCGAGCGACAGGTCACCTATCCGCTCGAGACGGCGATGGCCGGGATTCCCGGCCTGACCAGCACCCGCTCGCTAAGCCGCAACGGGTTCAGCCAGATCACGGTCATCTTCACCGACCAGACGGACATCTATTTCGCGCGCCAGCAGGTGGCCGAGCGCCTCGCCCAGGCCCGCGAAAGCATGCCCGAAGGGGTGGAGCCGGCCTTGGCGCCGATCACCACCGGCCTCGGCGAAGTGCTGATGTGGACGGTGGACTATCTGCCGTTCAACAGCCGGAATCTCGCCAGGCCGGGGCAGCCCGGTTGGCAGCCGGGCGGCGTCTATCTGACCCCCGAGGGGGAGCGGCTGGCCACGCCCGAGGCGCGCGCCACCTACCTGCGCACCGTGCAGGACTGGATCGTCGCCCCGCAGATGCGGACCACCCCCGGCCTCGCCGGCGTCGACAGCATCGGCGGCTATGTCAAGGAGTACGCCGTCCGTCCCGACGCCGCCCGCCTATCGGCCTATGGGCTGGGTCTGGGCGATCTCGTCACGGCCCTGGAGCGGGCCAACATCCAGGCGGGCGCCGGGTACGTTCAGCGGGCCGGCGAGGCGTTGACGGTTCGCACCGACGCATTGGCCTCCACGATCGAAGACCTCGCCCAGGCCCCGGTCGTCAACCGGGGCGGCCTGGTGGTGCGCGTCGCTGATGTGGCGACGGTCGAGATCGGGCAGGCGCCGCGGCTTGGCGGCGCCACCCGTGACGGCCACGAGGCGGTGCTCGGCACGGCGCTGATGATCGCGGGCGGGAACAGCCGCACCGTGGCCCTGGCCGCCGGCGACCGCCTCGAGGAGGTGCGCGAGACCCTCCCGCCCGGGATCGAGGCCGTGACGGTGCTCGACCGAAGCGCCCTGGTGAACTCCACCATCGGCACTGTGGCGCGCAATCTGACCGAGGGCGCCCTGCTGGTGATCCTGGTGCTGTTCCTGCTTCTGGGGAACCTGCGGGCGGCGAGCATCACCGCCCTGATGATCCCGATCAGCTTCCTGTTCGCCGTCATCGGCATGAACCGTTTCGGCATCAGCGGAAACCTGATGAGCCTCGGCGCCCTCGACTTCGGCCTGATGGTCGACGGCGCGGTCGTGGTGGTGGAGAACACCTTGCTGATGATGACCCAGCGTAGGGCTCAACTCGGCCGGATGCTCAGTCGACACGAACGGCTGGGCGTCGCCATGGCCGCCGCGCGGCAGATGGTGAAACCCGCCGCCTTCGGCCAGCTGATCATTCTGCTGGTCTTCACGCCGCTGCTGATGCTGGAAGGCGTGGAGGGCAAGACCTTCATCCCCATGGGGGCGACCGTCATGCTCGCCCTTGTCGGCGCCTTCATCTTCTCCTTCACCTTCGTGCCGGCCATGACCGCGCTGCTGGTGCGCGATCCCAAGAGCGCTCATCTCGACGCTGACGGCAAGGTGCAGGAGCATGAAACCCGGGTCCTGCGCTTCGCCCGCCGCTGGATCCAGCCGGCGATCCGCTCCGCCGTGGACAAGCCCAGGATCGTGCTGGTCTCGGCCCTTGGCGCTCTGGTCATCGGCGGCCTGGTCTTCGCCACCCTGGGCCGGGAGTTCATTCCCACCCTGGACGAGGGCGACATCGCCATGCAGGCCCTGCGGGTTCCATCGACCTCGCTGGAGCAATCTCTGACCATGCAGATGGCCCTTGAACGGGCCATCAAGGCGCAGCCCGAGGTCGAGACCGTATTCTCGCGCACCGGCACGGCGGAGGCGGCCGTCGATCCCATGCCACGCAACGTCTCGGACAGCGTGATCATACTCAAGGACCGCGGCGACTGGCCCGATCCCGGTCTCGAAAAGGAAGCGCTCATCGAGCGCATCGAGGAGGCCGCGGGCCAGCAGATTGGCAATAATTTCGAGTTCAGCCAGCCGATCGAGCTCCGGTTCAATGAGCTTATTTCCGGCGTGCGGACGGATCTGGCGGTGCTGGTCTACGGCGACGACTTCGACACCCTGCAGCGGATCGGGGACCAGGTCGCAGGCGCCTTGCGCGAAACGCCGGGGTCCGCCGACGTGCGGGTGGAACAGGCGTCGGGCCTGCCCACGCTCACGGTGAGCGTCGATCGCTTCGCGGCGGCCAACTACGGCCTTTCCGCTGCGGACGTCTCCGAGGCGGTCTCCACGGCCGTCGGCGGCACGGAGGCCGGGCGCATCTTCGAAGGCGATCGGCGCTTCGATGTCGTCGTCCGTCTCCCCGAGACGGTCCGCAACGACCCGGCGAGCCTCGCGGCGCTGCCGATCGTCTCCTCGACCGGCGTGATCGTGCCCCTGTCCTCGGTGGCGCGGATCCAGACGGCCGAGGGGCCGAACCAGATCAGCCGGGACAACGGCAGCCGGCGCATGGTCGTGCAGGCGAACGTCCGCGGGCGGGATCTGGGCGGCTTCGTCACCGACGCGCAGTCTCGGGTAGAGCGGATCGACCTGCCGCCCGGCATCCGGCTCGACTGGGGTGGACAGTTCGAGAACCTCAAGCGGGCCGAGCAACGTCTGGGCCTCGTCGTCCCGGTCGTCTTCATCCTGATCGGGGTCCTGCTGTTCATGGCCCTCGGCTCCTTCGCCGAAGCCGGTCTGGTGTTCGCCTGCGTCCCGCTCGCCCTGGTCGGCGGGGCCCTTGCGCTGCTCTTGCGGGGCATGCCGTTCTCGGTCTCGGCCGCGGTCGGCTTCATCGCCGTCTCAGGGGTCGCGACTCTGAACGGCCTGGTGCTGATGCAGGCGATCCGGGAGCGTCTGACGGCGGGCCTCGCACCCAGGGAAGCGGCCATCGAAGGCGCGTTCAGCCGCCTGCGGGCGGTGCTGACCACGGCCCTGGTCGCCATCGTCGGCTTCATTCCCATGGCTATCGCCCATGGGGCCGGGGCCGAGGTCCAGAAACCCCTGGCCACGGTGGTGATCGGGGGCCTTTTGACGGCGACGGCGTTGACGCTGCTGGTGTTGCCCACCTTCGCCGCCAAGGCGGTGAGGCATCGCAAGGCGGAAGGGATCGAGGACTGATGAGTGAACGAGACGAGGCGGAGGGTCTGCAGCGCCGAACGCTGCTGGTGGTGTTGGCCCTCAACGCCGCCCTCTTCGTCGGGCTGGGGATCGGCGGTCTGCTCGCCGACTCCAGCGCCCTGCTGGCCAACGCCCTGGACAACGCGTCGGATTCCGCCGTCTACCTCATCAGCTTCCTGGCGGTGGGCCGAGCCGTGATCTGGAAGACCCGCGCGGCGCGGGTCTCCGGAATCCTGCTGCTGGTCTTCGCGGGTGGCGTCCTGCTGGATGTGCTGAGACGGACGCTGATGGGGACGGAGCCTGTCGGCTGGACGATGATGGGGCTGGCGGTGGTCGCCGCGATCGTGAACCTCGTGTGCCTGGAACTGATCCGCCGCCAGGATAGCGGCGACGTCAACATGAAGGTCGCCGAGACCTTCAGTTTCAATGATTTCGCCTCCAACGGCGGCATCCTGGTCGCGGGCGGCCTTGTCCTGTGGCTGAACCAGTCCTGGCCGGATCTGTTGGTGGGCCTGATCGTGGCCGCGATCGCCGTGAAGGGCGGCATCGATATTCTCCGCGACGCCGCCCAGGCCAGATCACAGGAGGCCGGGGCATGAGCCCGCAGGCGTCGGCTGACCGCGCCACGGAACCTCATGACCATGAATCCGGCGGCGCGCACGCGCATGGCGAAGGCGGAATCCTCGGGCCGAACACGGAGCTGATCTTCGCCCTCGCGTCCGGCGGCGCGCTCGGCGTCGGGTTCGCGATCGAGAAGTTGGCGTCGGGCCATCCGGCCTGGCTTCCGCTAGCGCTCTTCATCGTCGCCTACGGGTTCGGCGGCTTCTTCACTGTGCGTGAGGCGGTGGAGAACCTTCGACGTAAACGCTTCGAGATCGACACCCTGATGCTGGTCGCGGCGACGGGGGCGGCGGCTCTCGGCGCCTGGGCGGAAGGCGCGCTGCTGCTGTTCCTGTTCAGCATCGGCCATTCCCTGGAAAACTACGCCATGGGGCGGGCCAAACGCGCGATCGAGGCCCTGGCGGACCTCGCGCCGCGCACCGCGCACGTGCGGCGGGACGGCCAGGTCGTGGAACTGCCGGTCGAACAGCTGGAGGTCGGCGACACCGTGGTGGTGCGCCCGAACGAGCGCCTTCCCGCCGACGGCTTCGTCGTGGTGGGCGCCACCAGCATCAACCAGGCTCCCGTGACCGGCGAGAGTATGCCGGTCGACAAGCAGGCGGTCGCCGATCCGGCGGCGGCCCGCGCCCGGCCGGCGCAGATCGGGGCGGCGTCCCTGGTCTTCGCGGGCACGATCAACGGCGCCGGCGCCATCGAGATCGAGACCACCCGAAAATCAAGCGACACCACCCTGGCCAAGGTGGTGCGGATGGTCAGCGAGGCGGAGACCCAGAAGTCCCCGACGCAGCGCTTCACGGACCGGTTCGAGCGCATCTTCGTACCCCTGGTGCTGGCCCTCGCCTTCGTGCTGCTGTTCGCCTGGGTCGTGGTCGACGAACCGTTCCGCGACAGCTTCTACCGGGCCATGGCGGTGCTGGTTGCGGCCAGTCCCTGCGCGCTGGCTATCGCCACACCGAGCGCCGTCCTGTCGGGCGTCGCCCGGGCGGCCCGGGCCGGCGTGCTGATCAAGGGCGGCGCGCCTCTGGAGAACCTCGGCTCGCTCAATGCGATCGCCTTCGATAAGACCGGCACCCTGACGGAAGGCCGGCCCCGCATCACCGACATCGTCCCCGTGCGCGGAAGCCGGGAAGAGGAACTCCTGGCGACGGCCGTCGCCGTCGAACGCCTCAGCGATCATCCCCTGGCGGAGGCCATCGCGCGCGACGGCGGAGAGCGTTTGGGCAAGATCGCGATCCCGGCCGCCACCGACCTCGAGAGCCTGACGGGCCGGGGCGTCACCGCCTCGCTCGAGGGCGAGACCATCTGGATCGGAAAGCCGGAGATGTTCGGTGTCGATGGCGTGGCGCCCCTCGGCGACGAGACATCCTCGGCCGTCGCCCGCCTGCGACTCGAGGGCCGGACCCTGATGGTGGTGCGGCGCGGCGCGCGCGACCTCGGCGTCATCGGCCTGTTGGATACCCCTCGCGCCGCCGCGAAACCGACGCTCGCCGCTCTTCGAGCCCTCGGCGTCCAGCGCATGATCATGATCTCCGGCGACCACCAGAACGCCGCCCAGGCCATCGCCGGCCAGGTGGGCCTGACCGACGCCTGGGGCGACCTGATGCCGGAGGACAAGGTCGAGGCCATCAAGCGGCTGCGCGCCGACGGCAAGATCGCCATGGTCGGGGACGGGGTGAACGACGCTCCGGCCATGGCCACCGCCACCGTCGGCATCGCCATGGGCGCCGCGGGATCGGACGTCGCCCTGGAGACCGCCGATGTCGCCCTGATGTCCGACGACCTCTCGCAACTGCCCTTCACCGTCGGTCTGAGCCGGCGGACGCGCGGCATCATCCTGCAGAACCTGATCGTCAGCCTGGGCGTCGTCGCCTTCCTCGTGCCTGCGACCATTCTCGGCCTGGGTATCGGTCCGGCCGTGGCTCTTCACGAGGGCTCGACGCTCTTGGTGGTCATCAACGCCCTGCGTCTGCTCGGCTACCGCGACCCGGCACGGCGCCCGCCCTCTCGCGCGGCCTCGTCGGCTCCAACCGGCGCGCCGCTCATTTCAAGGACATCGACATGAAGCGGATCGGATGGGTTTCGGTCATCGCCGTCTTTCTGGCTCTCTCCGCTTTCGCTTTCGGCATGCTGTCGGAGCAGCCGCGCGACGAGCCGGATGCGGACACGGTGGTCGATGCCCGTGGAATCGACCCTCATGCGGACACGACGGCCAGAAGCCCGTCGATCCTGGCGTATCGTGAAGCCGCCGATCGGACGCACGAGGCCATGAACATTGACTACACTGGCGACGCAGACGTCGACTTCCTGCGCGGGGTGATCGCCCATCATGAGGGCGCTATCGCCATGGCCAGGGTCGCCGTCGAACACGGCGAGGCGCAGGACGTGCGCGGTCTCGCCGAGGAGATCAGCGCCGCCCATCAGGCCGAGATCGTCCGCATGAGGATCATGCTCGCCCGGCATGAGGACGCTCCCGCGCCCGCCGCGAGGCCCTGAGGCAGCCTGCTGCTCGCCCCCCGTGACCGCAGCGAACGGCTGATGGCGGCGGCCCTTGCCGTCGTTTGGATTTTGGGAACCGGGGGTCTCTATGGTTTGCGGGATCAGATTCATCTGCGCCCGCACGAGCACCACAAACCCGCCGCCGTCGCCTTTGGCCGGGAACCCGCCTGAATGTTGGAAGACGCCCTCGCCGCGCCGTCGCCTCCTACCGTCCGGATCGCGCGCGGCGGCTGGCTGGACGCGCTCCGCTTCATCGTCGGGGCGCTGATCATCCTCTACCATTTCCGCGAGGCCGCGCCGGTCCCCCTGCCGCAGCTGCATCCGGTGTTCGACCGCGGCTATCTGCTCACCGACTTCTTCATCATCGACTCCGGCTACGTCCTGGCCCGCATCTACGGGGACCGCCTCGCGTCCGGACAGGCCTCGCTGCGCGCCTATGCGCGCCAGCGCCTGCTGCGCGTCATCCCCGCCCATCTGGTCGTCAGCCTCATCCTCGTGAGTCTCGTCGGCGGCGCCGCCCTGGCCGGCGTCACGCCCAGCAATCCGCGCTGGTTCGACTGGTCGCAGCTGCCGGCCCAGGTCCTGCTGGTCCAGGCCTATGGCGTGCCGGGCGGGCAGGGATGGAACGCCCCGACCTGGACGCTCTCGGCCCTGATCGGCTGCTATCTCCTGCTGCCTTGGATCTGCCGCGCCCTGTGGCGCTGGCCGCCGGTGATGGTGGTGATCGGCGCGACGCTCCTGGTCGTCTTCGCCGATGTCGCGGCCCCGCTGTGGCTCGGGGATCCGATCTACCGCCTGCCGATGCGTTACGGCATCCTGCGCGCCCTGCCGCTGTTTCTGCTCGGGGTCGCGGCGGCCTTCTACGGCTCGCGGGTCTATGTCTCGCCCCGCCGGGCCGGGGCGATTGGCCCCGCCGCCGCCGCCGCCCTGGTCGTCCTTCAGGCCGTCGGCCCGTTCAGCCTGCTGTCGCTGGGCCTGATGACCGTGATCATCTGGGCCGCAGGGGCCGTGCCCGTGCTCCGGCCGTCACGCCTGGTCGAACACCTGGCCCTGATGTCGTTCTCGATGTTCCTGACCAATGAGGTGAGCCGCATCGTCTGGTTCGGCCTGCTGGACGCCCTGGGTCAGGACGCCCTGTCGTCCGGTCTCCGCTGGGCGCTGTGGTCGATCGGCTTCGCCGGGGCCTTCGTGGCTGCGGCGGCGTTCCGCTACGGGTTCGACCGCCCTGTCCAGACCTGGCTCAATCCGTCACGCTCAAAGTTGGCGGTTGGGGATAGGGAGACGCCCGTGATCTCTCAAACGTCAGGCGCCGTTGTGGCGGCCGAACACGCGCGTTGAGCCGTCGTTGAGGATCAGGACGGTCGTATAGGGTTCGCGCCCGGCGGCTTCCATGCCGGGCGAGCCTGCGGGCATGCCGGGCGCGCTCAACGCCCGGGCGGCCGGACGCTCGCTGAGCAGCCGGTCGACATCGCCGGCCGGGACATGGCCCTCGATGGCGTAGGCGCCGACCACGGCCGTGTGACAGGAGGCCAGCCGGTCGGGGATCCCGTGCTGGGCCCGGATCGGCGCGAGATCCTCGCGCTCGACGACCTCGACGGTCCAGCCTGCCTGGCGCATGTGGGCGATCCAGCCCCCGCAACAGCCGCACCACGGGGTCTTGTAGGCGGTCATCCGTTTCGGGGGTGTGGCAAGGACCGGGCCGGCAAGGGCGTAGGCGGGCAGGGCGATCAGAAGGGCGCGGCGGGACGGAGCTGAGCGGGTCATGGGGAGTGGTTCTCTCTGAGCGGTGAAGCCTGGAGCGGTGGCGGCGACTTGGCAACGGACATGATGCCCCATGGGCAAACCCCAAGACTGGCCTTCAACGACTTCCCGCGGATCCACACCGCGCCAAGCCGTGATCGACCGCATCAGGACGAAAGCGCTAAGTTCGTATGTCCTTTCCCTCGTCCGGCTCGGTGCCGGATGCTGCAGCCTTCAGCAGCGTCGAGGAGGAAGGAATGGACACGCTCTTTGTGGGGCTCGATGTTCACAAGCTGAGCATCAACGGAACCACCTGGAGTTCTGTTGCGAGGCTGGCAGCTGTGGCTACGGGATCTACCGCCAGCTGACGGAGATGGGTCATGGCTGCCTGGTCGCGGCGCCGACCCTGATCGCTCGCAAGCCAGGCGACCGTATCAAGACCGACAGGCGGGATTCTCAGATGCTCGCGCTCCACCATCGCGCGGGCGGTCTGACGGCGGTCTAGGTTCCCGACGAGGTGCACGAGGCCATGCGCGATCTGGTACGGGCACGGGGCGACGCGATGATGGCGCTGATGCGGGCGTGCCAGCAACTGCTGGCGTTCCTGCTGCGTCATGGTCGTACCTACCCAACTGGCAAGCCGTGGGCCTTGAGGCACCGCCGCTGGCTGGCGGGTCAGGCGTTCGAGCAGGATGCGCATCGCATTGTCTTTTAGGATTATGTGGAGGCCGTATGGGCGGACCAGGACCGCCGCGATCAGCTCGAGGCGAGGATCTCCGCCATGCTGGCAGGCTGGTCGTTGTCGCCGTTGGTCGAGGCGTTGCGAGCTTTGCGTGGCCTCGGCCGTCAGCTTCGTGGCGGCCCTCGGCGATCTCGCCCGGTTCGAGAATCCGCGCTGGCTGATGGCCTATCTCGGTCTGGTCCCATCGGAGCATTCCAGCGGCGAACGCATCCGGCGCGGTGGCCTCACCGCCATGCGCTGGTGGAGCGCAACCTTGCCGCTCGTGGACCGCTCCTACGTTTATGACGAAGGCTAGTTCGACTAAGTCGCTTTCACCGAGCGACAAGCAGTCCGAACGGTCGCGCCGGGAAGTTGGGTCATTCGAACCCGCAGACGCTGGCAAGGGTCCGATCAAGGTGACGGTTGCCGGAGAGCCGGGCTCCAATTCTGATAGGCGCTCAACGGCGGCGGCGGCACGCACAGGCTGACGGCGAGCGAGTTCGCGCCACTGCGTTGACGATCAAACAGCCGCAGGCGTGGCCGTTCGGAACATCGCCACGTCGCTCGTGTTGGATTCCGATTACTCACGGAGCCTTCAGATGCAAATCCAACCAATGATCAGCGCCCACCCCGACGTGCGCGGCAGCGTCAACGACAGTCTCGTTCGCGCGATCGAGGCGGCTTATGGCTGCGCCGCGGTGTGCCACATCTGCGCCGATGCCTGCCTGGCCGAGGACATGGTCAAGGACCTCACCCAATGCATCCGCCTCAATCTCGATTGCGCCGACGTGTGCTTGGCAACGGCCGGCCTTGCCGCGCGCCGCACTGGCAGCCACGAGACGCTGATCCAGCGCATGCTCGAGACCTGCGCCGAGGCTTGCGCGGATTGCGCGGTCGAATGCGAGAAGCACGCCGACATGCATGAGCATTGCCGCATCTGCGCCGAGGAATGCCGCCGCTGTGAAGCCGCTTGCCGCGAGGCTGCGCCCTCGATCACACCGTCCCGGCCTTGAAGCTGTTAGCCATCACGGGCGCACGGCCGTTCCGTCAACGCTAGGCGGCGCCGCCGAATAACGTCGATGCCGAAGCCCATTTCGCGCGACCGGCGGAACCGCAGGGGTTGGGCGTGTTCCGGCTCGTAGCTCCTGTGGCCGCCCTCGGTGCTGGCTGGCGGGCATGAGCCCTGTCCGCTCGTGTTAACGCACAGTTTCCAGGTTCGCCCGGGAGCTGACGCCAAGCGACCGATCGTCAAACTTGGTGTGGAATGGCGCTTGATCCCGTAGCGGCACGGGTTGTCGCCTCTAGCGGAAATCGAACGGGAAGCCCCAGGCCGTCGAGCAAGACCGAGGCCGAATTCGCGAGGTCGCCGTCAACGCCTCGGCCGCCATGGGCGGTGTGGCCTCGGTGTTCGCATGAGGCGCGTTCTGCCGTTAGCTCTGACGATAGCGGGGGTGTCCTTCGCCGGCGCGGGGGTCATCGCGGGCGCGCGGAACTGGCTGACGCTGGTCGCCGCCGTCATCCTGTCGGCCGGCTGGCTGCTGCATTGGCGTCGTCTGCGGATGTGTCGGAAGGACGCGGCCTGCCGCCGCCCTTTGCGGCTCGCCTTCTGGCTGCTGGTGATCGCCAGCTGCTGATCGTCCTGTCCCTGGCCTGGCAACCCTACATCGAGCCGTGGGCCATGCCGCGACTGGCCATGCGGTGACCCCTGCCATCGTTCTGCAGTCGACGCTGACCTGCCCGCATTGCGCTCACGTCGCGACCGAGGCCATGCCCACCGACGCCTGCATCTGGTTTTACGATTGCCTCGGCTGCGGCGTGAAGCTGAAGCCCCTACCCGGCGACTGCTGCGTGTTCTGCTCCTATGCCGACGTGCCATGTCCGCCGATCCAGGTGGATGGCAAGGGATGTTGCGGCTAGGCTTCGGCGGCCTTGCTGCATTCCGGAGTTCGCCGTGACCGTCACGCCACGCCCAACCTGCCGTCGCGGGATTTCGAAGCTACGTCTGGCTTCTAAGCGCGGATCGGCGCCGCTTCCTCCAAGCTGGCTATGCGAGGATCAAGGTATCCACGACCCTTAATGCAGCACTTCGCCGCCGACCGGATCGACCTGTCGCAACTGGCCGGCGGCGTCCTGCACGAAGACCTCCACCCGCGCGCCCTTGTCGATGAGCATCGTCGCCTTGACGAGAGCGGATTCGATGGCATCGACACTGAAGTCGAAATGTCCTGAATTCCGGCCATCACGCAGGACCCGCCAATCGCCGTCGCCGCGGAGCACCGTGAACTGGATGGTGTCGGAGTGCGTCGCCAAGGATCGCTCCTTATGCCCAAGAGGCGGAGGGGTCAGCATGAACCTACAGGGGTTTCCAAGCCCAATTCAACACGCCGTCCTTTACGCATGTCTGACGGCACTGACCGGCCGGGCCGGCGCTGGCGGCACGATCCCTGTGATCGGCCCATCGCCCGCATGGTTCAGGCCGTCTCTTCGGCAACACGCTATCCTGGCGAGGCCGCGCAATAGCCTGATCTGATCGAGACCCATCCGGCTTCCGCAACGTCTAGGTCGACCTGCCCTCGTCGTATGCGGTCCCGTCTTCGGGAACAGGTGACGTCTGCACGGCGTTGCTCCCGGATAAGGTTCTGCGGGAGGATTCCGATGATGAAAATGGGCTGGGGCAAGTTCGTGGCGATGATCGCGACCTCGACGGTCGTGATGTTCTTCCTGATGTACCAGTTGGTTTACAGTGTCGACCACGCGTTGTTCAGCCTGAACCGACTGATGGCGTCGCTGATCATGGGCTGTGTCATGGCCGTCATCATGCTGGGCTTCATGTGGAGCATGTACGAGGGCAAGCGGACCAAGGTCGCGATCGTCGCTGTGGCTGCGGTTCTCGGCGTGCTGCTCCTCTACATGAACCGCGCCCAGACCCTGGTGAGCGACACCACCTTCATGCGCGCCATGATCCCGCACCACTCCATCGCCATTAACAACGCCAGCAAGGCTCGGATAACCGATCCGAGGGTCCGGGAACTTGCCGACGAGATCATCGCAAGCCAGGTCCGCGAGATCGAGGAAATGAAGTTGCTGATCGCGGACATCGAGCGCGAAGGGGAACGCGGGGACAGACCGCTTCCTCCGCGTCCAGCAGTGCTGACGCCGGACATGCAGCCTGAAATTCGCGAGGCGGTGCGCTAATCGGCCAGAGATCGAACGCTTTGACCCTTCACTGATTGGAAGGGTCATACGGCGAGACTGCCTCGGTGATCCCCACGCCTCGCTAGGCCGCGTCCTGAGACCGCGTGTTAATCTGCGCGGCTCGCTTTCGCCGGGACGGTCTGGCCCCTGAAGGCGGCGTTGGGCTGGTTGAAACGTGGCTGAGACGTGCGAGCCCAGTCAGATCCCCGAACTGCTCCGATGCCGAACCGAGCTCGCCAGACCGCGGCGCGACGCGCGGCTTGCACAAGCTGAAGCGCGCCCGCTGGCTCTGCAATGCTGTGCCAAGCTGCGAAAGTCCCGCCGCAACTTCGCGCGGCGGGACTCCCAGCAGAAACGGCCCGCAGGCGTTTGGCGAACCGCAGCTAAAACGTCGGGTCCGACGATGCGTTCCGGAGCGCGGGGCGCAGGCTTCCCTAATGGACAGTGGTGTCGGGATAAGCGGCTTAACCCAAAGCCGAGACCCAAGCGCGAGGAGGCGGGCCTCATGGGGCGGGGTCGAGGTGTTGAGGGCGGAGCGAACGCCGCCTCGGTTTGGTCAGAAAGGCCCAGGCGCCAACCAGGCCTAGCCCGGCCATGGCCAGGCCGCTGAGCGCAGTCACCCAGTCGTAGAGCCAGCCGCCGATGGAACTGGCGTGCAGGGGGTAGAAGGCGTTGTACGCCCGGATGCCGGTCGGCAGGGCGTTGGCGTCCGACGTTGCGACCACCCGGCTGGTGGCCGGGTCTATGGTCGCCGTGGTGCGGCCGTTGGGGTGCCATTCGCCGGGCTGGCGCAGCCGGATCGTGGCCGGCTGGCCCGGCGCGGCGGGACGGCTGGCCATGCGCAGGGTCGCCTCGGGAAAACGGGCCTGCGCCGCCGTCAGGGCGCGGACCCAGTCGATGTCCCCCGTCCCGACGACCGGCGTCGGCGGCTTCGGCGCGCCGCCCAGCAGGGCCTGGGTGGCGCCGTGAAAGACGATGGCCGCCCCGGTCAGGCTGAAGACCACCAGCGGAGTGGCGAAGATCAGGCCGAGGTTGCGGTGGCTGCCGATCAGTTCGCGCCGGGCGCCGGAGCGAGGCCAGACCCGCCAGCCGGAGGCGCGCGAGGCCGGAATCCAGACGATCAGTCCGGTCAGGATCATCAGCACCAGGGCCAGGCCGGCGCCGCCGGCGACCAGCTTGCCGGTGTGGCCGGCCAGCAGTTCGTGGTGCAGATCGAAGATCCAGGTCTCGGCCCGGGCCGCGCCCCGCCAGCGATCCACCACGGCGCCATCGGCGTCGCCGTAACCGAAGCCTTCGTCGGCCAGATAGAGCCGGTGAACCCCGACCGCCCCGCCCGGCAAAACCACCGAAGTCAGAGTCGGCTCGGCCACCTCCAGCCGGTCCAGCGCCGCGCCCAGGCGGGCGGAATCGAGATCGACCTGGACGCGGGCGGCGGGGACGGTGGCGCGAACCCAGTCGTCCTCGAACACCAGCAGCGTTCCGGTCAGGCCGAACACCACGGCCAGAACCGCCAGCGCGGTCCCGGCCCAGGCGTGCAGCGTGCGTATCGCGGCCAGCACCGGCTCAGAAGCTCCGCGTCAGCGTCAGGGTCGCCGTGCGGCCGCGCCCGGCGAAATAGCGCAGGTTGTCGGTCGGTCCCTGGGTGTCCGAGAAATAGGAGATGTACTGCTCGTCCAGCAGGTTCTGCACCCCCAGCGACACCGTGCCGAAACCCGCCTCGTAGCGGGCCACGGCGTCCAGCACCGCATAGCCCTCGAAGCCGTTGGCGGCCGGCTCGCCTTCGAAGTCGCGCTTGAGGAAGGTCTGGGCCTGAACGCGCAGGGCGACGGGACCGGTCTCGTATTCGCCCCACAGCAGCAGGCGGTCGGGCGAGATGTTGGCCCCGTTCAGATCGCGGTCCAGCGGCCCGTTTTCGATGCTGGCGCTGCGACCGTCGAGCGCCGCATAGCTGCCGCCGACGGTGAAGGCGTCGGTTGCGCGCCACAGCCCCCTCAGCTCGACGCCGTCGATGCGCGTGGCGCGCCGCTGCACCTCGAAGATGCCCGACGGCAGGCGGTTCAGCAGCGAGCCGCGCTCGGCCTCGGACCGGAACACGGCGGCGGACAGTTCGAACCGGGCGCCGCGGTACTCGACCCCGAACTCGGTGTTGTCCGACACCACCGGTTCGACGTTCAGGAAGGTGTCGACGTCCTGGTTGGGGATGTTGATGCCGCGCAGCACCCGGCCGACGTCCGGCATGGTGAAGCCTTGGGCGAACGAGGCGTAGGCCAGCAGGCCGGGCGCGACCTCGAAGGCGGCGCCGACGTTGAACAGCGTCTCCTCGAAGCCCGGCTCGCCGCCCGCCACCGTCTGCGGGCCGTACGCGTACAGGGTCTGGAAGTCGTCGACCTTCAGCTTCGCTGATTCATGCCGCACGCCGGCCGACAGGCTCAGCCGGTCGGCCAGCAGCGACTGGTTCAGCTGGAGGAAGGGCGACAGGCTCTCATAGGCGGTCTCGGGCACCCAGTTCCGCCCGGTCAGGACCAGTTCCTGATAGGTCTGGTCGCGCAGACCATCGACGCCGACCAGGGCCTTGAGACCGGTCAGACCCGGCACCGCCCCCTGCCAGTCGACCTTGAAGCCCAGCTTCTCGGAATTGTTCGCCGACTGGTCGAACAGCGTCCCGATCGGCGCGATGCCCGGGTCCTGGAAGTCGGGGAAATTGCCGCCGCCGAAGACGCCCTGGTAGTCGTGGGCGAAGACCTGGGCGCGGAAGACGCCGCCGAACAGGTCGCGGTCGGTATAGCTGACGGCGGCCGATGTCACCGCGTTGGACGGCTGACGCCCCGGCGCCGCGCCGCGCACCGCCGTGGTCGGGACGCCCGTCGCACGGTTGCCCGCCACGGTGACATAGTCGCCATCGCCTTCCAGATCGAAGCGGTTGATCCAACCTTCCAGCCGACGCTCGCCGCCCAGGTCCCAGCCGGCCCGCGCGAACAGCGACAGGGCCTGCGAGTCCTGCACCTCGCCCTGAGCGCCGTCGAAGCCGATGCGGCGGCCCCCGGCGTCGTAATAAGCCCCGCGCGTCTCGAAGGCCGCGCCCAGGCTGAGGTCGAAGGCGCCGAAGTCGCGCCCGCCGATGGCGGCGATCTTGGCGCCGACGCCGTCGGCCTGAAGTTCGTCGTCGGTGGTGACCTGGGCCATCGTCCGCCCGGTCAGGCCCTCACCCTCGGACGGCTTGCGGGCGGTGACATAGTTGACCACCCCGCCGGTGGCGCCGACGCCCTGGATGGCGTTGGAGCCGAAGATGACCTCGACCCGGTCGATGAAGAAGGGATCGATGGTGTAGCCGTCGCGGCTGTCGTCGCGCAGCGGCGTGGACTGCGGCACCCCGTCCACCAGATAGAGCGGCGAACGTCCGCGCAGGGTCTCGCCGAAGCCCGACAGCTTCTGCCGCGTCGGCGAAAAGGACGGCACCAGCGCCGACACCGTATCGACGGCCGAGGCGGCCAGGGCCGTCTGCTGGACGATGGCCTCGGCGTCGATGATCTCCACCGTGGCCGCCAGGGCCGAGCGCGGCTGCTCGATGCGGGAGGCGGTGACGACCACTTCGTCGAGGGTCGTGGCGTCCCGGGCCGCGGCTTCCTGGGCCTTGGCGGGAACGGCGGCCAGCAGCAGCGGCAGGAGGGCGACGGTGGCGAGGAGACGAGGGGACATGGAGTACTTCAAGGCAGGCGAATGACAGCGGCGGTCTGACCACAGGCTTTCTTGCGAGTCAATCTCACTATCATTCTCAATGGCTTGATGATGTGGCCCCTGCCAGTCGTCGCGCGGCGCTTGCCGGTCGGGATTGACGGACGTCAGGGCCGCGGGAATGGGCCTCTCGCGGCGCGGGGTCAGGTCGTCGCGGCGGGCTCGGCCCGCCGGCGTTCGAACCGGTGTCGGATCCAGGTCCGGCCGGGCTTCTCGACGAACAGATGCAGGGCGGCCGCGATCAGCGCCGTGGCGACGAACAATCCCGTCAGTTCGACCGGCGTGATGCGGAAGGCGCTGTCGACGCCGCGCAGTTCGGCAACGACGCCCTTGAAGGCGATGATGACGGGCATGTGCACGAGATAGAGCGCGAAGGACGCTTCGCCGGCGAAAACCAGGGCCGGGGCGGCGAGGGGGCCCTCGCAGTCCGCGCGTGCGAGCAGCGACCATGTCAGGATCACGGGGGCGGCGAGGGCGACGATGATGCGGTCGTCCAGCGACAGCTGCATCGCGCCGAGCAGAACGAGGGTGGTGAACAGGGCGGCGGCGGCGGCGACGGGCCGGCTCCAGCGCCAGCGATGGCCCAGCGCATAAAGCGCCATGCCGATCAGGAATTCCGGGGCGATCCGGAGGATGCCGAGCGAATCCTCGGCTCGCGGCAGGACCTTGCCGAACGCCTGGATGTAGAAGGCGTCGATGGCGAGGAACCCCAGGGCTCCCACCGCAAGCAACACCCAAGGCCGTCGCCGGAGCCGCAGGGCCACCCACGCATAGGCCGGGAACAGCAGATAGGCGAACCATTCCGCCGACAGCGACCAGCTCGGCCCGCTCCATTGAAGCACCGCGTCTGTCGGGAACCAGGCCTGAACCAGGAACAGCGTCTGGAAGAAGGCAAGCGGCGGATAGCTGTCGGCGGCGAAGCGGACGCCGGCCAGCGTCGCGCCCACGACCATGATCAGCATCCCCGTCAGCACGGCCAGGTGCAGAGGGTAGAGTCGCGCCAGACGCGCCACCAGGAACCGCCGGTAGTTGAAGGTTCCGGCGGAGAAGGCCGGGCCGTAGACATGGGCCAGGATGAAACCCGACAGCATGAAGAAGGCGTCCACCGCCAGCCGGCTGCGCTCGATGATCGGGCTGAAGCCGAGGGCCGGGTCCCACTGGAGCTGGTAGTGGAACAGCACCACCCCTACCGCCAGAAAGGCCCGCAGACTGGTCAGGGCTCTCAGTTCGGCGGGGTAGCCGTCGCGGGTCGGCGGCACGGACGTCATGAGCGAGGGCCCCCAAAGGCAGGCGGGACAGGGCGGTCCGCCTAACTGGGATTACGCACCGGATGCGGACATCCCTCATTCGGACGGCTGCGGGGCGCGCCCGGCCGGTCCGCAGCCGGGCAAGCGCGGCGTCGCCGAAGCCGACATCTCCGGCGACCCGCCGAAATAGTCCGACGGGACGTCAGGAAGCCGTCCCGCGTCAGCGCGAGGCGCGGCCGAGAAGCTCTATCAGTTCGCTCGCCTTGGCCTTGCGGTCGGCGAGGTCGTCGCCCGTCATCGCGCCCATGACGCAGTGGTCGAGGTGGTCCCTCAAAACCTCGCTCTCGACGCGCCACAGGGCCGCCCGGACGGCCTGAAGCTGGGTCAGGACCTCAATACAGTAGCGGTCCTCCTCGACCATTCGGATGATGCCGCGCACCTGTCCGTCGATCCGGTTCAGGCGGTTCAACACCTTGGGCTTGGCTTCCGTCTGCATCCAATTCCTCGCTCTGCTCGTTCGATCCTACCGCGGGACAGCGTCTTGCGATATACCCCCACAGGGTATATTTGACGGTCAGCTGTCTGAAGGAGCCCGCCATGTCCACGCCTTCCCATTCGCATCCCGCCGGTCATGGCTGCTGTTCGGCCAAACCGGGCGACAGCGGGGCGAAGGCGGTCGATCCGGTCTGCGGCATGACCGTCGATCCGGCGACCACGGCGCATCGGGCCGCCCACGAGGGCCAGGACTATTTCTTCTGTTCGGCGGGCTGCCGAACCAAATTCACCGCCGATCCGAACCGCTACCTGGGTGACAGGCCGAAACCCGCGCCCGTGGTCCCGGGCGCGATCTACACCTGCCCCATGCATCCGGAGGTGCGCCAGGAGGGGCCCGGGTCCTGTCCGATTTGCGGCATGGCGCTGGAGCCGGAGACGGTGACCGCCGAGGCGCCGGTCAATCACGAATTGATCGACTTCACCCGCCGCCTCTGGGTCGGCGCGGTCCTGACCCTGCCGGTCTTCGCGCTCGAAATGGGCGGTCATCTGACCGGATTGGCCATGCGGATTCCCGGCCAGACCTCCAACTGGATCCAGTTCGCGCTGGCGACACCGGTGGTGCTGTGGGCGGGGTGGCCCTTCTTCCAGCGGGGCTGGGCCTCGCTCCGCAACCGCAGCCTCAACATGTTCACCCTGATCGCCATCGGGGTCGGCGCGGCCTGGATCTACAGCGTGGTCGCCGTTCTGGCCCCGCACCTCTTTCCGGCGGCGGTGCGCCGGATGGACGGCAGCGCGCCGGTCTATTTCGAGGCGGCGGCCATCATCACCGTTCTGGTTCTGGTCGGCCAGATTCTGGAGTTGCGCGCGCGTGAGCAGACCTCCGGCGCGATCCGGGCGCTGCTCGACCTGACGCCCAAGACCGCGCGGCGCGTTCGGGACGACGGGACCGATGAAGACGTCACCCTGGACCTTGTCGTGGTCGGCGATCGATTGCGTGTCCGGCCCGGCGAGCAGGTGCCGGTCGATGGCCAGATCCTCGACGGACGAGTGTCCATCGACGAATCCATGGTCACCGGCGAGTCGATGCCCGTGACGAAGGAACCCGGGTCGAGCGTCGTCGGCGGGTCGCTGAACAAGACGGGCTCGTTCGTGATGCGGGCGGACAAGGTCGGCGCCGACACACTGCTGTCGCGGATCGTCCAGATGGTGGCCCAGGCCCAGCGCAGCCGCGCGCCGATCCAGCGGCTGGCCGACAAGGTGTCGGGCTGGTTCGTGCCGGCGGTGATCGGCATCGCCGTGGTCGCTGCGATCGTTTGGGGTCTGGTCGGGCCGGAGCCGCGGCTGTCCTACGCTCTGGTCGCGGCTGTGTCTGTGCTGATCATCGCCTGTCCCTGCGCGCTCGGTTTGGCCACGCCGATCTCGATCATGGTGGGGGTTGGGCGCGGCGCGCATGCGGGGGTGTTGATCAAGAACGCCGAGGCGCTTGAGCGGTTCGAGAAGGTCGATACCCTCGTGCTCGACAAGACCGGCACCCTGACGGAAGGGCGGCCGTCGGTGACGGCCATCCGCCCGGCTGAAGGCTTTGACGAGGCCGAACTCCTGAGATTGTCCGCCAGCCTGGAGCGCGGCAGCGAGCATCCCCTCGCCGACGCCATCGTCCGTGCGGCGACGGACCGCAAACTCCTCCTCTCCGAAGCCAGCGAGTTCGACAGCCCTGTCGGGCGCGGCGTCTCCGGCCTGATCGACGGGCGTCGCGTGGCGCTCGGCAACACACGCTTTCTGAACGAGCTCGGCGTGGACGTGTCCGCGTTGGAGGCCGAGGCCGACGCGCTTCGAGCCGACGGGGCCACAGCCATCTTCGCCTCGGTGGATGGCAAGGTCGCCGGGGTGCTCGGCATCGCCGATCCGATCAAGCCGACGACGCCCGACGCCATCAAGGCGCTCAAGGCGGCTGGCCTGCATCTGGTGATGATGACCGGCGACAATCGCACCACCGCCGAGGCCGTAGCGCGTAGGCTTGGCATCGACGATGTTCAGGCCGAGGTCCTGCCCCAGGACAAGGCTTCGGTCGTCGAGCGGCTGCGCTCGGAAGGCCGCGTCGTCGCCATGGCGGGCGACGGGGTCAACGACGCGCCGGCGCTGGGCGCCGCCGATGTCGGCGTGGCCATGGGTGCAGGTTCTGATGTCGCGATCGAAAGCGCTGGGGTGACGTTACTGGGCGGGGATCTTCAGGGCATCGTCCGGGCCAGACATTTGTCCAGGGCGGTGATGGGCAACATCCGCCAGAACCTCGTGTTCGCATTCGGCTACAATGCTCTTGGCATCCCCATCGCGGCGGGGCTGCTCTATCCGGTGTTCGGCTGGCTGCTGTCGCCGGCCCTGGCGGCGCTGGCGATGGCGTTGTCGTCGGTCAGCGTGATCGGCAATGCCTTGCGATTGCGGGCGGTGAAGCTTTGACAGCGACAAGTCGAAACGTCGGGGCTTGAGAGGACATCGGACCGGGCGCCAATACGCATAAGCCTACGGTGTCCCTCCCTCGTTGAAGCAGGCATCAGCTTTATTACGGCAAGGCGGAACCGTGGTCGCCGGGCCGGATTACGCAGGCGATCAGGACGAGCGTCAGCATCGGCCGCGCGAGCGCCTGTCAACCAGCGCGAAAATCCCGCGGTCGCCCGGACGTGGAGAGGATGAAGACATGCAGGATATGCACGATATGAAGGCGATGAAGGGAAGCTATCGATCGTTTGCGATCGAGCTGACCCTCGACTTCATCATCATGTACCTGGTGATGTACACGATGATCGCATCGCTCGATCACTTCTACTTCAACCTCAACAACGTCTACATGACCCTGATGATGGTTTCGCCGATGGCGATCCTGATGCTGGTCTTCATGCGGTCGATGTATCCGTCCAAGCGGACCAATCTCGTGATCGGCGCAGCGGCGGCTTTGGTGTTCGCCGTGAGCTTCTACGGCATGCGAACCCAGGCGGCGGTGGGGGACACGGAGTTCCTTCGCTCGATGATCCCGCACCATTCCGGCGCGATCCTCATGTGCCGCGAGGCGTCGCTTTCGGATCCGGAGGTTCTGGGCCTTTGTGATGAGATCGTCCGGTCCCAGGAGCGGGAGATCGCCCAGATGAAAGCCATTCTGGCGCGCCGGTGAGGACGGAGCCCGATGCAAACTCACAAGCCAGCGCCGTCCATAACGCCGTGCGTCAGCCTGTCGCGAGGGCAGGGGGCGTCGCCCGCGTAATATCCTAGAGGTCCTCGCCGCGGAGCGGCGAGACGACCGCATGAATTCAGGAGTGTCCCATGAAGCTCGATCGTCGAGGATTGCTGCGCGGCGCCGTCGCCGGAGGGGGCCTGCTGGGCCTTCAGGGACTGATGCCCGCTTGGGCCCAGACGGGGACGCCGGGCCTGCGGTCCGACCTGCCGACCCTGACGGGTCCGAATATCGATCTGACCATCGGCCAGACGCCCTTCACCGTGAACGGCCGCACCGCGACCGCCACCACCATCAACGGCGTTCTCCCGGCGCCCGTTCTTCGGCTGCGCGAAGGCCAGAACGCCCGGCTGTCGGTGACCAACACCTTGGACGAGGACACCTCGATCCACTGGCACGGCATCCTGCTGCCGTTCCAGATGGACGGGGTGCCGGGCATCAGCTTCCCCGGGATCCGTCCGCGCGAGACCTTCGTCTACGAGTTCCCGGTCCGGCAGTCGGGCACCTTCTGGTATCACAGCCACTCCGGCCTGCAGGAGGCGCTCGGCCACTACGGGCCCATCGTCATCGATCCGGCGGGCGCCGATCCGATCGCTTATGATCGCGAGCACGTTTTGGTCCTGTCGGACTGGAGCTTCATGCACCCCCACGAAATTCTCGAGAAGCTCAAGAAGAGCCCGGGCTATTTCAACCGTCAGCGGACCACCCTGGCGGGCCTGCTGGACGGCAGCGACCGGATGAGCCTGGAGGAACGCCGCATGTGGGGCGAGATGCGGATGGACCCGCGCGACATCCTCGACGTCAACGGCTCGACCTACACCTATCTGATCAACGGCCACGGACCGCAGGAGAACTGGACCGGCCTGTTCCGGCCCGGCGAGCGGGTGCGGCTGCGCATCATCAACGCCTCGGCCATGTCGATCTTCAACGTCCGCATTCCCGGGCTGGCAATGACGGTGGTCCAGGCCGATGGTGAAAACGTGCGGCCGGTCGAGACCGACGAGTTCCAGATCTCGGTCGCCGAGACCTATGACGTTATCGTGCGGCCGACCGAGGACCGCGCCTACACGATCGTTTCCGAAGCCATCGACCGCTCCGGCATGGGCCGGGCGACCCTCGCGCCTCGCCTGGGGATGACCGCGGAGGTCCCCCCGTTGCGCGAGGTGCCCAACCTGACCATGCGCGACATGGGTATGGGTGGAATGGATCACGGCTCGATGGCCGGCATGGATCACGGGGCGATGAGTACGGGCCCGTCCTCGCCCGCGATGGCGGGGATGGACCATGGCGCCATGGGCGCTCAGCCGGGGGGCGGCATGAGCGGCATGGCTCAAGGTTCTATGGCGGGCATGGCCGGTATGAACATGCGAGATCCGGAGAATGCTCCGCCGGACATGGAGGTGGGCGTCGGAGTCGACGCCGTGGCCATGGCGCCCGCCAATCGTCTGGGCGAGCGGCCGACGGGACTGGGCGATGTCCCCCATCGGGTGCTGGTCTATACCGACCTGGTGTCGCTCACGCCCAACAAGGACCAGCGGCCGCCCTCGCGGACGATGGAAATCCACCTGACCGGCAATATGGAGCGGTTCATGTGGAGTTTCGACGGCAAGAAGTTCAGCGACGGCGTGGAGCCGTTCCGGTTTGAGTTGAACGAACGCGTGCGGGTGACCCTGGTCAATGACAGCATGATGGCTCACCCGATCCATCTGCACGGCCACTTCTTCGAACTGGTCACAGGGGGCCCGGCGGGTCACCAGCCGCTCAAGCACACGGTAAACGTCCTTCCGGGAGGCAAGGTCAGTTTCGATCTCACAGCCGACAATCCGGGCGACTGGGCCTTCCACTGCCACATGCTCATGCACATGCACGCGGGCATGTTCAACGTCGTCACCGTCCGTCCGATGGAAGGAGCTTCGTCATGATCCGCCGGTCGGTCGGTCTCATCCCCCTGCTTCTCGCAGCCTCCGCCGGTCCGGCGTTCGCGCAAAGTCACGTCGGGCACGTCCCCGCGCCCGGCGCGGCGCAACCCGCCGCCCAGCTGCCCGCCGGATGCGTCCGGCGGGGCGCGCCGACGGCGGATCCGGCCCGGGCTGGCATGCCCGGCGCGCCGGTCTGCCCCGTGGGGGCTGTGCCCGAGCGGGTTCCGGCTGCGGCCGCAGCGGATCCGCACGCCGGTCACGACATGTCGACCATGGGTCAGACCTCGCCCGCTCCGGCGGTCCCGGCTGACCCCCACGCCGGACACGACATGTCGACGATGGGTCAGACACAGCCCGCGCCGGCGATGCCGGCCGGTCACGACATGTCGACCATGGGTCGCACCTCGCCCGCTTCGGCGGTCCCGGCTGACCCCCGCGCCGGTCACGATATGTCGACGATGGGCCAGACGCAGCCCGCGCCGGCGATGCCGGCCGGTCACGACATGTCGACCATGGGCCAAACCTCGCCTGCTCCGGCGGTCGCGGCTGATCCCCACGCCGGGCACGATATGTCGACGATGGGTCAGATGCCCGCCGGCCACGACATGTCGGGCATGGCGATGCCGCCTGACGTGCCGACCAGCGCGAACAATCCGGGCCGTCCGCCGGAGACGCCTCCGCCGGCCGGGGCGAACCGCGGCCCCGCCCATGCGGCCGATCTCTTGTTTGACCCGGCCGAAATGGCGGCGGCCCGCGAACAGCTGAGGGTCGAGAATGGCGACGTCCGCACGACGGCGGTGATTATCGATCAACTCGAGGTGAGCGCCGCCGACGGCGAGGAAGGCTACGCCTGGGACGCCCAGGGTTGGACGGGCGGAGACATCAATCGCTTCTGGTGGAAATCTGAGGGCGAAGGCGCCTTCGGCGACGGCGTCGAGGAAGCGGAGATCCAGGCTCTTTACAGCCGCGCCATCCGTCCCTTCTTCGATTTCCAGGCCGGCTTGAGGCAGACTTATCGGCCCGAAGGGGACCGAACGGACCTGGTGGTGGGCATCCAGGGATTGGCGCCCTACTGGTTCGAGGTCGATGCGGCCGCCTTCCTGTCCAACAAGGGGGAACTCACGGCCAGGGCGGAGGCCGAATACGACCAGCGCATCACCAATCGCTGGATCGTGCAGCCACGTGCAGAAGTGGTGTTGTCGGCCGAAGACATTCCCGAGCTCCAGATCGGCTCAGGCCTGTCGTCGCTTCAGATCGGGGCCCGCCTTCGTTACGAGTTCCGCAAGGAGTTCGCACCTTATGTCGGGTTGGAATGGACCAAGAGTTTCGGCAATACCGCGGACTTCCTGGAAGCCGATGGGCGAAGCTCGGAGGACACCCGGCTGGTCGTCGGCATTCGAACCTGGTTCTAGCGAACGCCTGCGGCGCCGGCCTCTCCTTGGGCCGGTAAGTAATGATCGCCGTCGGTCAGCCGGACAAACCAGCGCCGGCGACGACGAAAAACGCCGCGCAGCAAGCTGCGCGACGTTTCTCCACTCGGTTTCGGCCCCTCAGGAGGCGGGAGGCCGTCGCCTCAGTGAACCATGAAACGGACGACGCCGTTCATCTGGTGGCCGTCGGCGCCCTTCGCGCTCCAGGCGGCGGAATAGGACCCGGGCGCCAAGGCGGGAAGGGGCGCGCTGACCGTGGTGGCCGCCGGTGCATCAACGGCCACAGCCACGTCCACGGATTGTGCGTCGGGACCCGTCAGCCTGAGCGACGTCAGGGTCATGGCGTGCGGGAATGTCGCCGAAAAGGCCGTCGGCGCGGCGCCCAGCATGGCGTTGTCCGCCGGCGCCGTGACGACGCCGTTGGCCGGCGCCGGCATGGCGGCGTGATCCTGGGCCGACATGCCCGCGTGCGAATGACTCTGGGCTTGGGCCAGCGAGACGGGAGCCAGCGCCGCGAGAGCGGCCAGGCTGGCGAGGATCGAACGGTTCATGGGTAAACTCCTGATGCTTAAGCGAACTATTGCTTGGGCGGCGGCATGGTCATGCCGTCCATCTTCGACATGTCATGGCCGGCCATCGGATCGACGGGCGGCGGCGTCGGAGCGGGCGTGGGCGCCGGCGCGGGGCGGGTCGGTCGGGGAGCCGAGGCCCGGGGGGGCGTGGCCGGGGCGGGTGCGGAGGCCTGCGGCGGAGCCGTCGGTTCGGGCGTGGCGGCAGGCGCGGCCTCCATCGGGGTCGTCGCCGAGGCGCCCGGCGCCGTCTGGGCGTCGACGGGTTGAGGCTCGGCGGCTGGCTGGCAGGCGCCTAGGGTGATCGCCGCAGCGGCGGCGAGGATCGAGGCTCTCATGTGGCAAGCTCCTGAAAGAATAGGGCGACGGTCGGGTCGATCACCGGCGACGCCTTCATACTGGATTACGCGGGCGCGCGCCGCATCCCTCGCCGCCCGACGTCGTTCGACGTGCCCGGCTGCGGCACGAGCCAGGGACCAGGGAGCGATGACGGTTCCGGACGACCTTGAACCCATCACTCTGGAGCGGGCCGGACGGCGATCGTCTCGCCCAGCGCCTCGGACAGCTTGCGACGGGCCCGCGCCACGCGCGTCTCCACGGTCTTGATGGAGACCCCGAGCATCCCGGCCGTTTCCGCCTGACTGCGTCCCTCGATCGCCGTCAGCAGCAGCGGCGCCTTGAGATGCGGCGGCAGACGGCTCATGGCCTCGTTCAGCCGCGCGAGCCTGGCGCCCGCGTCCATCCGGTCATCCGCCGACTCGGCCCCGTCCGGCACGGACAGGGCTTCCGGCGAGGAAAGGTCGACGCCGCCCCGGACGAGCCGCCGAACGAAGCGGCGACGACTCCAGTCCCGACACTTGTTCAGTGCGATGGTTCGGAGCCAGGCCTCGAAGGGCCGTGTCGGATCGTAGCGGCGGATGTTGATCCAGGCCGCGGCGTAGGTCTCCTGCAGCAGATCCCAGGCATCCTGTTCGTCGCCGACATAGCGCCGGACGAAACGGAACAACGCCGTCTTCGTTTGCCGCATCAACTCGCTGAAGGCCGCCCGGTCGCCGCCGGCGGCGCGGGCTGGCAGGTCCGCTGGAGTCTCCACCCGGAACGCTAGCCCTGGTCGGGCGCGAGGGCCTCGACGATCCGGTCGTCGAACACATCGGCCTGGGCCGGCGTCAGCACGGACCGCATTTCGAAGACGTGGGCGATGGTCTCCTTCTGCAAGGCGCCCATCGCCACGTGGAAATGATCCACCGCGGCCTGGACCTGGGGGCTGTCGCCATCGCTCTGTTCGATCGCGCGGGCCAACTCCAGGTTCGCCATGCGGACGTCAGCCTCGAGGGCGGGGCGCCGCGCGGCGAACCGGGCTTCGACCGCCTCGATGCGGGTCAGCTGGTCAGGGGAGAGCTTAAGGTCATGGTGGACGATGTCGTGCAGAGACGGCGGCTCGCGCCGGCTCAGCACCCAGCTGGCGCTGATCCAGGTGCCGGCCCCGCTGGCGACCGCGGCCAGGACGGCCGTGAGGGCGATCGCCCGCCAGCCGCGCATCACCGCCCCGTTTCCAGTCGCACCAACGGGGAGAGGCCGGCGTCGACGGTGAAGATCGCCATCTCCCCCGGCGGTCTGGGGGCGGCGACCGCGCCGACGCCGCCCGCGGTCAAGCCGGTCACCAGCGCCATGGCGACCGCCCCGAGGCGCAGCTGCGATGCGAGCCTTTCGCCGCGAAGCGTTTCGACCCGGCTCCAGACGAGCGGTTCGAGCCCGTCGAGCGACCGGCCGAAGGGCGTGGTCGCCGCTCCGGCCAGCAGGTCATCCAGATTACGCGTCATCGATCACTCTCCTTGCGCCCCTAATCCCTATTACGCCGAAACACGCCGAATCCCTCGGGCGAGGGGAGCCGTCTTGCGGCGCGTAGATAGCAGAAGGGACAGGATTGGAGAGGGCCATGCCGCTGCATAGATTTCTGTCGGGTCTCGCCTTTGCGCTGGCGCTGTCGGTCAGCGCGCCGGCGATCGCACACGAGGACCATGACAAGCAGGCCGCGGCCCGCGCGCAGGCGGCCGCGTCGGCGGGGGCGCCGGCAGGGGGCATGATGGCCATGCCCGGGATGACCGCGGACATGGACCACGGGGCCATGATGGCGGACGAGGCTCCCCGGCCCATGCCCCAGCGCCTGTATCGCTGGCTCGGAGCCATGCACCCGGCCGCCGTTCATTTTCCCATCGCGCTGTTCCTCGTCGCGGCCCTCCTGGAAATCGCCGCCCTCACGCTGCGCCGGCCGGTCCTGACGCAGGGCACGCGCGTGATCATCGCCCTGGCGGCGATCTCCGCGGTCGCCGCGGCGGCCTTGGGGTGGTTCGCCATGGGGCTGCCCGGGAAGGACGACGTGACCCACGCCTATCATCGCTGGCTCGGGACCTCGATCGCCGCGCTGGGCCTGTTGAGCTGGTGGGCCAAGGAACATTGGGTCCGCCGACCGGGACGGGGGCGGGAGCTGATCTACATCGGCCTCTTGACCCTGACCGCCGCCGCCGTAGTGGTCAACGGCCTCCTGGGCGGCATGCTGACCCATGGCATGAGGCATCTGATGTTCTGACGCCCGGGGGCGGTCGTCCCCGGACACCCCGTTTTGATTCACTCCGCCGAACCGTACGCTGCCACGGCCGCGGAAAACCAGGAGACAGCCCCATGATGTTTCGTTCAGCCCTCGCCGGAGCGGCGCTCGCCGCCGTCCTCGCCGCTTCCGCCGAGGCCCAGGCGCCAGCCCACTCTCACGCCCCCGGCCCGGCGCACGCGCCAGGTTCGGCGCACGCCCCGCGCCCTGGGCAATCCGCTGACGAGGAGCAGGTCCGAGCCGTCGTCACCGCCTACAAGGACGCCATCGAGCGGATGGATGTGTCGCAGACGCCGGCCCTGTTCTGGGCCGACTCGGAAATCTTCGAGAACGGCGGCGTGGAGGGATCGTTCGCCTACTATCTGGAGCACCATCTCGGGCCGGAGTTCGCCGACCTGGCCGGCTTCGACTTCCGCAACCACGAAATGAAGGTCGAGGTCGACGGCGACACGGCCTTCGTGAGCGAGACCTACACCTACCACATCACCTTCAAGGACAGCGCCCGGGCTCCCATAGAGCGCCGCGGCGCCGCCACCAGCGTCCTGCGCAAGCGGGGTGACGAGTGGAGGTTCGACGTCTATCACTCCTCGGCCCGGCCCTTCCGTCCCGCCGCCTGACCGCGGCGCCGGCCGTCGGTCGGCGCCCTGCAACACTTCGCTCGCCCGAGGACACATGGGATCCACGCTCATACCGCTTTCACGCCGCAGCCTTATGGCTGCGGGGGCCGGCGCCCTCGCCGTCGCGGCCTGCGCCCCGACCGGGCGCGCGTCGAACGAACTCGCGGTCTACAAGACCCCGACCTGCGCCTGTTGCACGGCATGGGTGGATCACATGCGGGCCTCGGGCTTCGAGGCGCGGGTCAACGAACTCCCGAGCTTGCGCTCGATCCGCAGCACCCAGGGCGTGCCGGAAGCGCTCGCTTCCTGCCACACGGCCCTGATCGGCGGCTACGTCCTCGAGGGTCACGTGCCGGCGGAGGATGTGCGCAGGCTTTTGGCCGAACGCCCCGAGGCCGTCGGCCTGGCCGTACCCGCCATGCCCCTGGGATCCCCCGGAATGGAGACGTCCGACGGGCGGCGGGAGCCCTATGAAACCCTGTTGATCCTCAAGGGCGGCGGCACGCGTGTCTTCGCGCGCCATGGTCAGGCGACGTCGTGAAGGTTCTCAAACTCTCCACCCAGCTGCACAAATGGATCGCGCTGGTCGTCGGCCTGCAGGTGCTGTTCTGGGTCGGCGGCGGCCTGGTCATGACGGCCATCCCCATCGAGACGGTGCGCGGCGAACACCGCGCGGTTGAATTGAAGCCGGGTCCGCTGGACCTCGGCGCGCTTCCGGCCCTGGGCGAGGTCGCGCGCCGCGCGGGCGTCGCGCCCGTCCAGGCGGAACTGCATACGACGCCGCGTGGCCCGGCATGGACCCTGAAGCCCGCGGAGGGCGAGCCGGTCATCGTGTCCGCCGCGACAGGCCGGCCGTTCGGACCGATGTCGGCCGCCGAAGTCTCCGCCTTCGCCAGACGCGCCTACAAGGGCGAGGCAGGCGTTTCGGGGGCCGTGCTCCTGAGCACGGCGCCCGAAGAGACCGGACGCACCGGACCGCTGTGGCGGGTGGACTTCGCCGACCGGGAAAAGACGTCCTTCTACCTGTCTCCGGCCACCGGCGAAGTGGTGACCCGCCGCTCCGGCGTTTGGCGCATCTTCGACTTCTTCTGGCGTCTGCATGTCATGGACTGGAACGACGGCGAGGATTTCAACCACCCCCTGATCATCATCACCACGGCGTTGACGCTGAGCATCGTCGTGTCGGGGTTCATCCTGTTGTGGATCCGGATTTCGAGGGACCTGAAGACCGCGCGCGCGTCCCGAAAACGGGCGCCTTGACCCCGGCGCCGGACGGGACGGGGGAATGTTCTCGTGGAAGCGACGCCTCCGGGCGGTCGCCTCCAGCGCATTTGACGGGTCTCGCCACGGCCTGGCCGTCGCACCTCCTGCGTCAGGAGGAGGTGGCGGCCAGCGGGGCGGAGATGTTCGCCACCACCCATGGCGGCTTCGAGCGGCTCGCGCCGATCTATCGCAACGCCCTGATCGAGACGCGGCATTCCTGCGTGCCGATCGACTGGTATCTGAAGCCGCACAGTTTCTCCGAACGCAACGACCTGTTCCTGAAGCATGCCTTGGCGCTGGTGGCCGAGGCGGCCCGGAAGGCCCTCGACGAGGCCGGTCTGACCCCCGATCAGATCGACACGCTCGTCACCGTCTGCTCCACGGGCATAGCCACGCCGTCGCTGGAGGCGCGCCTGATGCAGGTCATGCCGTTCCGCCCCGACGTGCGCCGCTTGCCGATCTTCGGCCTGGGGTGCGCGGGCGGCGTCATGGGCCTGGCCCGCGCCGCCGACATGGCCCGCGCCGATCCGGACAGCCGGGTGCTGTTGCTCGTGGTCGAACTTTGCGCCCTGACGTTCCGCTATCAGGACCGGTCCAAGTCCAACCTGGTCGCCACCGCCCTGTTCGGGGACGGGGCGGCGGCGGCCGTCGTCTCATGCCGCGAGGACCCTGCGGACCCGTCATCGGCGCGTCTCATGAGCATACCTGGCCCGACAGCCTGGACGTGATGGGCTGGGACGTGGCCGACGACGGGCTGAAGGTGGTGTTCAGCCGGGACATTCCCGGCCTTGTCCAGAACGACTTCCGGCCCGTCGCCGAGACCTTCCTGGCCGCGAACGGCCTGACCGCGGCCGGGATCGGCGGCTTCGTCTGCCACCCCGGCGGAGCCAGGGTCGTCGACGCCCTGGAGGGCTGTTTCGCCCTGACCCCCGGCGCGATGGTCCACACCCGCCGGATCCTGCGCGATCATGGCAACATGAGTTCGGCGACCGTTCTGTTCGTCCTGAGGGCCGCGCTGGACGCGGACGAGCCCGGCCCCTTGCTGCTGACCACCCTCGGTCCGGGATTTACCGCCGCGCTGATGCTGATCCATCCGTGACCTGGCTGTCGGTCGTTCTGGTGCTGGTCGTGATCCAGCGGCTCTTCGAACTCTGGCTCGCCGCCTGCAACACACGCCGTCTGAAGGCCGCGGGCGCCGTGGAGTTCGGCGCGGGTCACTATCCGCTGTTCATCCTCCTGCACGGCGGCTGGCTGGCGGCGATCGCCTTGCTCACGCCCTGGAACGCCTTGCCGGAGGCCTGGCTCCTCGGCCTTTATCTGCTTCTCCAGATCGCCCGCGTCTGGATCATCGTCACGCTCGGCCCCTTCTGGACCACCCGCATCGTCAGCCTGCCCGGCGCCCCGCTGGTCAGAACCGGCCCCTATCGTTTCCTGCGGCATCCCAACTACTGGGTCGCCTCCGCCGAGATCGCGGTCCTGCCGCTCGCCTTCGGCCAGGTCGGCGTCGCCGCGGCGTTCAGCGTGTTGAACGCCGGGCTGATCGCGTGGCGCGTGCGGGTCGAGACCCGGGCCCTGTCGCCCGCCGCTAGTCGCCGGCCGCCGGACGGATCGTCCGGCGGGGGCGGATTACATCGTCATGTCCATCGCCGCCACCGGCGCCAGGGTTCCCATGACCGCCACCAGGGCCAGGAGCGCCAGGGCGAGGAGGGTTTCCACCACTAGACTGCCCTTCAGCCGCCCGACCGCCGCCCGGACATTGTCCGGATCGTCCAGGGCGCCGCCCAGGTCGGGCGTCAGATGGAAGAGGTTGGCGGCCGCCAGCGTCAGCATGAGGGCGAAGACGACCAGTTTGGCCGTTAGCAGCAGACCGTAGGGCGTGGTGAGCAGGCCCGTGAAACGGTCGGGTCCGATCATGAACCAGCTATTCACCAGTCCGCTCAGGACCAGCAAGGCGACCGATGCGCTGCCCACGCCGGCAAAGCCGTGAAGGGCCCGGTGAAGGGCTCGATCACCGTCGGCCGTCCCTGACCGACGGCGCAGCGTCAGGATCAGCAGCGCCGCGAGCGCGCCGAGCCAGACAGCGGCCGCCCAGCTGTGAAGGATCGCCGCCGTCAGGTGGACATAGCGGCCGGCGCCCTCGGTGGCCGCGCCATGTCCCGTCCAGGCGAAACTGGCGCTCACGAACAGTCCGGCCACGGCGACGAGGAACCAGGCCGGCCGGGACGGCCTGGCCAGCGCCAGAACGAGCAGGGCGACCGCGGCGCTGGCGGCGCGGATCAGGAAGGCCGGCCCCAGGCTGGTGCCGGTGATCATGTAGCCCAGGGCCGCGGGCTTGAGACCCTCGGCGACCGAGCCCGCCATCACCGCGGTTTGGGCGGCGAGCGCCGCAGCCGATCCGAGGGCGACGACGGCCGCGGCGGCGATCAGCAGCGGTCTGGTCCATGCCAGGCTGTCCCCGCTCGTCTCGCGCAGCCCGTAGAGCAGGAACAGCGGCGTCCCGAGAAGGATCACCGCGCCGCCGTACTGCGCGAGCCGAAGCAGGATGACGAGGACGTCGAGCACGAAGGCTCAGCGCACGGTGAAGGCGATGGAACCTGTCATCCGGTGACCGTCGGCGGAGGCCGCATGCCAGTTGACGGTGTAGGCGCCGGCGAGCAGGGCGCGGGCGAGCCGTCCCGACAGTGTCTTGCCGTCCTCGGACACCGTGGTGGGCACGGCGGATTTCACGCCGGCGGCGTTGACGACCTCGAGGCCCGAGAAGGCGGGCGCCACGCGCTCGCTGAAGGTCACCGTGATCGCGCGCGGGGAGGTCACGGTCGCGCTTGCCGCAGGGGTTGAGGCGACGACGCGGGCATGGGCGTCGGCCTGGGTGGCGACCAGCAGCAGGGCGCCGGCGGCGCCGACGAGCGAGAGGATCTTGCGGGGGGTCATTCTGGATGCTCCGAAACTGAACGGGTTCATTGAGGTATACGGGCGCCGGCGTTTAATCCCTCGCCGTCGTCCTCATCCCACAGCGGTCCCGCCGGGACGAGGCGCGTTTTTTCGCGCGCACTGACCCCGGACGCACAGGCCATGGCCGGCCGATGCCCGGTTCGGCCCAATCGGCAGGCGAGGTTTTACGCACGGGAATAGCCAATCCCTCGCTTTCCGCGGAATATTTCGATGGCGCGGAACCGCCTCGGGGCGCCGGATTTGAAACGGTGTTCGCCGAGCGAGGCCCGGCTCCGCGTCGCGATGCGGACGCCGGCGTCGCCAGACGACTGTTTTCCGCGCGCCGCTGTCCGCGACCGCCGTTCAGCTCTGGAGCCCCGATGATCAGATCCTTCCGTCCACCCGCGCTCGCCCTGGGCCTGATGTCCCTCACGATCGCCGCCTGTAGCCCGCAAGCCGACGATCCGTCGGCGGTCGAACCAGATCCTCCGGCCCCGGCCGCGTCCGCCGAGCCGGCCATGGCCCGGACTGCGTTCACCGACGCGGAAACGAAGATGCACGAGGCCATGATGGGCGCGCACGGCGCCGACGTCAGCGAGACCTGGGCGCGCAAGATGATCCCACATCACCAGGGCGCCCTGGACATGTCCGAAATCGTGATGCGGCAGGGGCAGGACGCCGACATCCGCCGCATGGCGCAGAAGGCCATCGAGATGCAGACCCAGGACATCGCCGAACTTCGGCGCTGGCTTGAGGGGCGCGCCTCCGGCGCCGCCGGCCTGCCGCCCCAGGGTCCGTTCGAGCCGGTCGAAGCGCGGATGAAGGAAGCGATGGCGGCGGCTTCAGGCGCCGACGCCGATCACCTCTGGGTCCGCAAGATGATCGCTCACCATCAGGGCGCCCTGGACATGGGCCGGATCGCCCTCGAGGACACCGAAGACGCGGAAGTCCGCAGGATGGCCCAAAAGACGGTCGAGATGCAGACGCGCGACATCCGGGAGCTCGAGGCGTGGTTGGAAGCCCATCCGGAGCCGGCCGCCGGCTAGCCGCGCCCCGGTTCCGATCACGGGCCAACGGCCGGGGAGCCGCCGCATGGCGTCCTCGGGCCCGCAGGCCATGGCGACAGACATCGAGGCTTAAGCTTTACCTTCGATCATGCGAGGGCGGGCGATCGTCTTGAGCGACCCGCTGGGGGCGCTTAGCTTAATGGCGCAAAGCGGCGGACATTTAATCCGCAGATCGTGGTTCGAATCCGCGAGCGCCCTCCAGTCCCCACGGGAGAAGCGTTCCCGTTCGTTGCAGGCTGAAGCGCGGATCAGCGCGCCGCATGCGAGGACCAGTGAATGTGGGCGATCCGCCATCCGTCCGCCTCGCGACGAAGCACCATCGTCTCGGCCGACAGGCTGTCGACGGGGCGCCCGTTGTACTGACCCGTCGTCCGGCCTTCGCTCGCGACCCAGGCGCTGTCGGCGCTGGCGCGCGCCGAGCGCCGGGATCTCGTGCCGGGCACGGCCGCCGAGAAGGCGGCGTCGGCGGCCAGGTGGTGCTGTGCGTATTCGGCTTTGGACCGCTCGGCCCCGCCGCTCTCGAAAATCAGCACATCGTCGGCCAGGAGGGCGAGCGCGGCCTCGGCGTCGCCATGTTCGAGCGCGGCGTGGAAGGCGTCGACGACGCTTGCGGCCGCGACAGCTTCCGGCCGGACATCGTCGACGACCGCCGCCGGGGTCTGGACGGGGTCATGCGCCCGCGCCGGTCCGCTGCAGACGATCGACAGGGAGAAGGCGAGAGCGAAAAGCGTTCTGGCGGCCGACATGACGGGAATCCCGGTTTGCATGGATTGGGTTCCCACCCTGCGCCGGCTTTGCCTGCCCGAGGCAATCCGCTCGCGGCGGCCGCCGAAGCCATGGGGCTGATCTCTGCGCGGGCTGGCGCGAAGCGCCAGCCGCCCTGCCTCCTTGGCCATGGTGATGGTCGTGACCGGAGCCAGGTTGCCATGACCGCGACCACGACCGCGACGAGGAACGCCAGAGCGAGCAGGGTTTACATCACCAGGTCGCGCTTCAGACGTCCGACCGCGCCAGAAGTCCTTGGGATTGTGACGGGCGCCGGCGAGATCCCGATGCACGTCCGCCCTAGCGTGGAAGTAGCGGTCGGCGACGCCCCTGGCCACGGTTCGTTCGGAAATCCCGGGCGAACTGGATTACGCCCTGGAACATGCGGCGTCGCATGGCGACCTGATCGAAGTCGAAGTCTGATCCTCCAAAGTCCCGGCCCGCGTCGCGCGGGCGCTGGCCGCAGCCGCCAGGGCGCAGGGCTCCGGGCAGGCCTGGCAGTGCGCCAGCATCCGCCGCCGCAGCGCGGCGCGGCCCCGGTGCACCCGCACGCCGACGTTGTTGGCGGTCAGGCGCATCTCGCCGGCGATCGCCGCCAAGGGGACATCTTCCATTTCCGCCTTGCGCAGCAGGCGAGCGGTTTCCGGCGGAAGCTCGGCGAGGGCCAGCGCGAGACAGTGCAGCGCGCGGTGGACGTCGTCGTCAGTTCCGTCCCCCTCGTCATATCGGGGCTCGGTGTCCAGGGCGTTTGTCAACCGGGCTCGAGCCGCGTTGCGGCGGTAACGATCGAACAGGGCGTTGCGCAACGCGATCCCGAGCCAGGCGTCCACCTTGCCAGGGTCGGTCAGCCGGTCCGCCGCCAGGGTCACCTTGAGAGCGAATTCCTGCAGGACGTCCTCGGCGTCTTCGGGCGAGCGCAGCCGTTTGACGAGGTAGCGCAAATGCGTCGGGCGATCCTCGCGCAGACGGCGCTCGACGAGGCGGCGAATTTCAGCCGGCGGTGTCGCGGAGGCGGCCAGTCGGGGGTATGTGGACAGTGTTCCCCGGCTGGAATCGGTGACGAGGCTCTGTAAGCTCATGGTCGGTCCCCTGCATGAAGTCAGGGAGGATTCTTCATTGAGCAACGCCTGGATTTGCGTTGAATCAAGTGCTTAAAAAGATTCCCTTCGTCTCCTGTTTTATTGAGGGATACGGAGCCGCGATGCGTATAGACATCCGCTTTACGCGGTTTCCATCAGCCGACATCCGTCGGTTGACCCCGGGGGGATGCGCCGCCTGATCCCTTCCGAGGAAGGTTCCCCGTCAGGCCAAACCACCGCCTGGCGGCGGGGCGCATCAGCCGCCCGGCGACCTCACGGTCCGCCGCCGATCCGCTCGAACATCTCGGGCTGGCGGAGCCGCCTTGTCCGTTGCGGCGCAAACGGGCCTCGGCCCCCAGGGAGGACGCAGCTCCGGGGAAGCTAGATCGGCGCCGCTCGTGGCGTGGCGGGCTGCCGGGCGCCCATGGCGGCGCCGAGCCGCAGCCGTTTGAGCATCAGCGCGTTGACCGCCACCAGCACCGAACTGCCGGACATCGAGAGCGCGGCGATCTCGGGGCTGAGGGTGAAGGGGTAGAGCGCCCCGGCCGCCAGCGGGAAGGCGATGACATTGTAGCCGACGGCCCACCACAGGTTCTGATGCATCTTGCGCAAGGTGGCGCGCGACAGCTCGATGGCCTTGACCACATCGGCGGGGTCGCTGCGCATCAGCACCACATCGGCGCTCTCGATGGCCACGTCGGTCCCGGCGCCGATGGCGAAGCCGACATCGGCCTGGGTCAGGGCCGGGGCGTCGTTGACGCCGTCGCCGACCATGCCGACCCTGTGGCCCTCGCCCTGGAGCTCCTTGATCTTCAGCGCCTTGTCCCCGGGCAGGACCTCCGCCAGGACGATGTCGATGCCCAGTTCGCCGGCGATGCGCCGCGCCGTGCCGAGGTTGTCGCCGGTGATCATGGCCACCTTCACGCCCAGGCCCTGCAGCCGCCGGATGGTCGCCGCGGCGGTGGGACGCACGGCGTCGGCCACGGCGATCAGGCCGATGACCCGGCCGTCGCGCGCGACGTGGACGACGGTGCGGCCGGCGCCCTGCAGCCGTTCGGATTCCGCCGCCAGCTCCCCGAGATCGGCACCGTTGTCAGCCATCAGCATGCGATTGCCGGACAGGACGGTCCGACTCTCGACCGTCGCCCGCAGTCCCTTGCCGCCGAAGGATTCGAAGCCGGTCGCCGCCACTTCGGGGAGACCCTTCGCCCGCTCCAGGACCGCCTTGGCGATGTGATGCTCGGAGCCTCTCTCGAGGGCCGCGGCCGTGGTCAGCAAGTCGGTCTCGTCCACCCCGGCGGCCGGAGTGATCTGGACGACCTTGGGCGCGCCGAGGGTCAGGGTGCCGGTCTTGTCGAAGACGATCACGTCCAGCTTGACGGCGTCCTCGAGGGCGGCGGCGTTCTTGATCAGGACGCCGTGCCGCGCGCCCAGCCCCGTGCCCACCATGATGGCCATGGGCGTGGCCAGGCCGAGCGCGTCGGGGCAGGCGATGACGAAGACGGTGATGGTCAGGGTCAGGGCGAACAGAAGGGTCTGGCCCAGCACCCAGAACCAGATTCCGAAGGTGAGCAGGCCGATCACGATGGCGGCCAGGACGAGCCACTGGGAGGCGCGGTCGGCGAGCAGCTGTGCGGGGGCCTTGGAGTTCTGCGCCTCCTGCACCAGCTTGACGATCTGGGCCAGGGCGGTGTCGGCGCCCACCCGGGTGGCCTGGTAGCGGAAGGCGCCGGTCTTGTTGATGGCGCCGCCGGTCACGGAATCGCCGACGCCCTTCATCACCGGCAGGGATTCGCCGGTCAGCATGGATTCGTCGACCTCGGAGCCGCCGTCCTCGATGACGCCATCCACGGGAATGCGGCCGCCCGGCCGGACCACCACCCGGTCGCCCACCAGCACGGCGGAGGTCGCGACCTCGACCTCGACGCCGTCGCGCACCACCCGGGCGGTGGGCGGCGCGAGATCCATCAGCCTGCGGATGGCGTCCGACGCTCCGGCCCGGGCCCGCATCTCGAGCCAGTGGCCCATCAGGATGAAGACCAGCAGCAGGGCCGAGGCCTCGTAAAAGTCGGGGGCCTCGTAAAGGAAGGTCGCCCCGACGCTGAACAGATAGCCGGTGCCGACGCTGAGCAGGACCAGCACCGCCATGTTGAGCACGCCGCGTCGCAGCGCCCGGACCGCGGCGATGTAGAAGGGCCAGCCGGGGTAGAGGATGGCGGCGCTGGCCAGAACGAACAGCAGCGGCTTCAGCGGCAGGCCGAACGGCGGCGCCACGCGCATGAAGTCCATGCCCATCGGGGCGAGGAAGAAGATTGGAATGGTGAAGCCCAGCGCGATCAGGAAGCGGTTGCGCATGTCCCGGGCCATGGCCTGCATGTCCATGCCGGGGCCGTGGCCCATCTCGGCCATGTCGTCGGGGCCGGCCGCGGCCCCGTGCCCGCGCCTCGCCGCGTGATCCCCGTGGGCGGCCGCCGGGGCCGCCGGCGGGTGGGGGTGCGAGGCGCGGGCGTCCACGGCATCCTCGTTCGGGACGCAGACGTGTCGGGGCACGACCTCGCCCCGGCAATGGAAGCCGCAGTCCCGCACGGCCTGTTCCAGTTCGGCCTGGCTGAGACGGGCCTCGTCGTAGCGCACCGTGGCGGTGGCCGAGCCGAAGTTGGCGGCGGCGTCCAGCACGCCCTTCAGACCCCGCAGGTGTTTCTCGATCACGAGCGGATCCAGCGGGGTGCGGAATCCGGAAACGTCGATGGTGGTGGTGCGCATCAAGAAGAACTCCGGTGAAAATCAAACTTCAGGCCGGGCGGGCCGGGACACGGGACCGAGTCGGGAGAGGAACGCCGGCGTCGCCCGCCGGTATCCGGCCCAGGCCGGGCCGAAGCGGGGGGCGGTTTCGCGCTCCTCCTCCACGGCCAGGCGCCAGTACAGGACAACGAGCGCCGGAAACATCGCCAAGGTGAGCAGCCTCGGCCACTGAAGCAGTACGCCGATCATGATCAACACGAAGCCGGCCTACTGCGGGTGGCGGATGGATTTGCACGGACCGGTCGTCGTCAGCCTGCCCTCGCGTTGGGCGCGATGAAGCACCGGCCAGGCGGAGATGAGCCAGAACTCGCCGCGTGAAGACCCGGCCGATCCCGGGGGAATTGGAGGTCATGCGAGGCCCCTTCCGTTCTGAACACCGTCCGCCGTCTGACGCCTCACCCGACCGATCATTACCGACGCGGAAGGCCGACGGTCGTAAGACCCGCCGGTCGCCGGCGTCAGACCCTGGGCCATCAGGTCATTGTCCGATCAAGGATCCAGTCGTGGCAAGCCGTTCATCGTCGCTCCCAACAGCGGGCCTCGACCTGCTAATTCGGCGTCTTCGCCAAGGGGCCGGGCGGACTGGCGCCCTGTCTGCGCGGCCGGATCGAGACGCACACCGCGGGGCCCCCGGCTGGCGCGATCATGTCCGACGAAGCTTGGGGGGACTTCGGCGCCGGATCTCCTCTCCCGGCTCGAAGCGCGGCTGCCCCTTGCGCACAGCCGCCGTCGCGGGCGGCTTCCGAGGGCGTAAGCAATCCTTCCACCCGGCGTCTTCAGGATCAGCGCATCGAACAGGCGAGCGCGTCCGGAGGCAGGATGTGAGGATTCAGGGGCGACGTCTGACGGTGCTGGTCGCTGTCGGCCTCATTCTGGTCGCCGCCGGCTCCGCCGTCGCCTTCTGGCGGCTGCAGACCGCTCCGGCGCCGGCCCAGGTCATCTACGGCAGCGGGCGGATCGAGGTCGACGAGGTGCGTGTCTCGTTTGAGCTGTCCGGCCGTCTACTGCAGAACCACGCCCTGGAAGGCGCCCCGGTTCGGGCCGGAGCCCCGCTGGCCTCCATCGACCCGTCCGACGCCCGTCTGCTCATGAATCGCGCCGCCGCCCAGCGCGCCGCCGCCGGGCAGACCGTGGCCCAGGTGAGCAGCCAGATCGATCTGGCCCGCCATCACGCCGCTTCGGCCCGGGCGGATCTGTCGCGCTATGAGGCGCTCGCGCGTGAGGGCTATGTCACGGCCCAACGCCTCGACGTTGTCCGCAACGCCCATCAGGCCGCCGTGGATCAGATCAGCCTGCTTGAGGCGCGTCGCGGCGAGGCCGTCGCCCAGGCCGAGGCGGCGTCCCAGACCCTGGCCCTGGGCCGATCGCAGCTGGTCAGGACCCATATCGCCTCGCCGATATCGGGGGCGGTGCTGGAGCGTCTCGCCGAGCCCGGCGAAGTGATCGTCGCCGGCCAGCCCGTGGTGGTGCTGGCCAACCTGTCGCGGGTGAGGCTGCGTGTCTTCGTTCGGGAGCCGGACCTGGGCAAGGTCCGCCTGGGGGCTCCCGCCAGGCTGCGGGTTGACGCCTTTCCCGGCCGGGATTTCCCGGCGCGCGTGGCCCGGGTCGACGCCCAGGCCCAGTTCACCCCCCGCGACATTCACATGCAGGACGAACGGGGCCGGACCGTCTACGGGGTCACTCTGGAGGCTGAAAATCCGGACGGGCTGCTCAAGCCCGGCATGCCGGCCGATGCATGGATTCTGTGGGACGCCTCCGCCGGCTGGCCCGACCGTCTCGCCGTGCCGGAGTAGGGGGATGGCCGAGGCTGTCGTCGAGGCCCGCGGACTGGGGCGCCGATACGGCGCCCGTAGCGTGCTGGAGAACATCGACCTCGACGTCCACGCCGGGCAGGTGTTCGGCGTGGTCGGCCCCGACGGAGCGGGCAAATCCACCCTGCTGCAGATGCTGGCCGCCATCCTGCGCCCGAGCGCGGGGACATGCCAGGTTCTGGGGCGCGACGTCCGGCGCGATCCGGCCGGGGTGCAGGCGCGGGTCGGCTACATGTCGCAGGGCTTCTCCCTGTACGATCGCCTCACCGTCGCCGAAAACCTGGCCTTCGCGGCGGACATCCGCGACGTCACCGGACCGGACCGGGCCGTGCGCGGCGCCGAGCTGCTCCGCATGGCCGGGCTGGACCGCTTTCAGCACCGCCGCGAGGGGCAACTGTCGGGGGGCATGCGCAAGAAGCTGGCCCTGTGCGCCAACCTCATGCACGAGCCCCCGCTGCTCATCCTCGACGAGCCCAGCCTGGGCGTGGACCCGCTGTCGAGACGGGAGCTGTGGCGAATCCTCGACCGGGCGCGAACCGAGGGCCGGACGATCGTGTTCGCGACCTCCTACATGGACGAGGCCGACGCCTGCGACCGCGTCCTGCTTCTGCGGGATGGAAAGCCCCTCGCGCTTGGAGCCCCGCAGGAGTTGCGACGCGACGTGGCCGGGCAGGTCTACAGGATCACCGGTCCGGCCCTGGACCGGATCGAGGCGGCGCTCGAGACCGACGTCGGCGTGATCAGCTTCCAGCGCCGCGCGGGCCGGGAAGTGCGAGCGCAGGTCCGGGACGGGTCGAGGCTGGCGCCGATCGAGGCGGCCGTGGCGGAGGCCGCCGTTCCCACCATGGAGGACGTGTTCACCTTCGCCTCGGCGCCCCCGCCCGCGCCGCCTGGCGCGGCCTCCGCCGCGCCCCCGCCGCCGCCGCCGCGCATCCGGAATGACGTGATCGTCTCGCGCGGCGTCAGCGTTCGGTTCGGGGATTTCAAGGCTGTGGACGATGTGACGATCACGGTCGCCGAGGGGGAGATCCTCGGCCTGCTCGGCCCCAACGGCGCCGGCAAGACCACCCTGATCCGCATCCTGTGCGGGCTGCTCTCGCCCGGGGAGGGGACCGCCGAGGTGGCGGGGTTCGACGTGGCGCGCCAGAGCGAGGCGGTGCGCGCGCGCATCGGCTACATGTCCCAGCGGTTCTCCCTCTACCCCGACCTGAGCGCGCGCGAGAACCTGACATTCTTCGCGCGCGCCTATGGCGTGCCCCGATCCGAACTGCGCGGCCGAATCGCCTGGGCCAGTGCGCGCGCCAGTCTCGAGGACGCGGGGGAGGGCGCGGTGCGGGACCTGTCCGGGGCCACGCGCCAGCGGCTGGCGCTGGCCTGCGCCATCGTTCACCGGCCCAAGGTGCTCTTCCTCGACGAGCCGACCTCCGGGGTCGACCCCCTGTCCAGATTCCGGTTCTGGCGCCTGATCGCGGCCCTGGCCGCCGACGGCGTGGGGATCGTCGTCACCACCCACTACATGGAGGAGGCCGCGTTCTGCGATCGTCTGGGGCTGATGATGGACGGCCGGCTCATCGCCCTGGGCCCGCTGACGAGGCTGGCCGACGAGCTTGGACTCGTGACGCCCGATGTCGAGGCGGTCTTTCTCGGCTTCATCGAGCGCGAACGCACCGGGCAGGGGAGGGCGGCGTGAAGGCGCGGCGCGTTCTGGCCTTCGCCCGCAAGGAGGTGCTGGAGATCTCGCGCGACCGCTTCACCATGGGGGTGGCGCTGCTCATGCCCCTGATGATGCTGTTCCTGTTCGTCTACGGCATATCGCTGGATGTCGACCGGGCGCCGCTGATCGTGGTGGACCATGACCGGACCGCCGCCAGCCGGGAGCTGCAGGCCCGGTTTCTCAACTCGGGATATTTCATCCTCCAGGCGGCGCCGGAGGACGAACGATCGGCCGAACACGCCCTGATGCGCGGGACGGCCCGGGCGGCCCTGTTCATCCCGCCGGGCTTCTCCGGCCGCCTTGGACGCGGCGAGGACGCGCCCGTGCAGTTCGTGGTCGACGGCACCTACGCCAGCACGGCGGCGATCCTGTCGGCCTATGGCCGGGCCATCCTCCACGCCTATCCGGAGGAGGTGCGCCTTCCTCTCAGGCCCGAGGTGCGCGTCTGGTACAATCCGCAACTGCGCAGCCGCAACTTCATCGTACCGGGCCTGTTCGCGGTGATCCTCATGGCCTTTCCGCCGTTGCTCACGGCGCTGGCCGTGGCGCGCGAAAAGGAGCTGGGCACCATCGCCCAGATCTACGCCTCGCCCCTGACCGGGAGCGAGTTCATCGCCGGCAAACTGCTGCCCTACGCCGTGATCGCCTATGCGGAACTTCTCCTCGTCGTCTTTGGCGGGGTAGTCTGGTTCGAGGTGCCCGTACGGGGAAGCGTGGGGCTGCTTCTCGCCGTGGGGCTTCTCTACGTTCTTTGCACGGTTTCCATCGGACTGCTCGTCTCCACCCTCGTGCGCACCCAGCTGGCCGCCATGTTGACGGCCCTGATCGTGACCCTGATGCCGGCCTTCCTGTTTTCCGGCTTCGTCTATCCGCTCTTCACCATGCCGCCGGCGTTTCAGGCCTACGCCTCAGCCCTGCCCACGCGGTATTTTCTCGAGTTCTCACGCGGGGTCGTGCTGCGGGGCGCGGGGCTCGGGGACCTCTGGCCCAACGTCCTCGTGCTGGCAGCCTATACCGCGACGGTGTTCGCGCTCGCCACCTGGCGGTTCCGCAAGAGGATCGCCTGATGCTGTCCGGCCGTCTCGCGGGATTGATCACCAAGGAATTCGCCCAGTTTCTGCGCGACCCGGTGATGCTGTTCGTGGTGATCTTTCTCTACACGGCCGAACTGGTCATGTGCACCATGGCCCTGGGTTTCGACGTCCAGCATCTCAAGCTGGCCGTGGTCGATCACGACCGCTCCGCCGTCAGCCGCGCCCTGATCGAGGAATTGACCACGGGCGACAATTTCGTGCTCGCCGATCAGTTCACCAGCCTGCGCGAGGCGGAAGACCGGCTGCGGCGCGGCGCGCTCGACGTGGTCGTCGAAATACCGCCGCGCATGGGCGCCCGGCTGGCCGCCGGACGCCCGGCGTCGTTCGGGGTCGTGGTCGACGGATCCAACGGCAATGTCGCGGCGCGCGCGCGCGCCTATGTGATCGAACAGAGCGCCCGCTTCGTGGAGAGCCGGCGTCCGGCCGGGGATCGGCGGGCCGCCGTCCGGCCGGAAGTGCGGGTCTGGTACAATCCGGACCTGACCAATACCCGGTTCATGGCCCTGTCGATGCTGGCCCAGGCCGGTCTGATGCTCGGCGTGGTCCTGCCGGCGGCCGCGATCGTTCGGGAAAAGCAGGAAGGCACGATCGAGCAACTTCGGGTTACTCCGATCCGCGCCCACGAATTGTTCATCGCCAAGATCACGCCGACCCTGGTGATCTGCACCGGCGCGGTGTTTCCCGCCCTGGTCATCATGACGCTGATGGGCGTGCCGATGCGGGGCGACGTGTTCATCCTGCTCGGTCTCACGGTCGTCTACCTGCTGAGCGCCGTCTCGCTCGGCACCTTTGTGGGCGCCATCACCCAGACGCTGCAGCAGGCGATGCTCGTGGGCTTCTTCGGCCTGTTTCCGCTTCTCTTCCTGTCCGGGAGCATCGCCCCCATCGAGAGCATGCCGCCGTGGCTGCAAACCGCCTCGCTGGCCAGTCCCCAACGCCACTATGTCGAGATTGTATCAGGGCTGTTCCTGAAGGGCGCGGGACTGGCCGAACTGTGGCGCCAGGCGCTGGCCCTGGCCGCCATCAGCGGCGCTATGTTCCTCAGCGCCTGGCTGGCCTTCAGGCGCCGCTGGTAGGACCGGGAGGGTCCGAAATGAAGATCGTGATTTTCGAAACCGAGCAGTGGGAGGCGGCCGCCTGCGCCCGCCTCGCCGGGCCCCATGCCCTGGCCTGCACTCCGGAACCACTCCGCCCGGACAACGTCGCCCGCTTCGCCGATGCGGAGGTGATCAGTCCCTTCGTCCATTCGAACCTCGGCGCCGCCGTTCTGGCCCGCATGCCCCGGCTGCGGCTGATCGCCACCCGATCGACCGGATACGACCATGTCGATCTCGCCTATTGCCGAGAGGCCGCGATCACCGTTTGCAATGTGCCGGACTACGGCGATCATACCGTCGCCGAGCACGCCTTCGCCCTGCTGCTGGCCTTGTGCCGACATATTCCGGAGGCGACGGAGCGGGTGCGCCGGGGCGATGTCCGGGCGCGGGACCTCCGCGGGGTGGAGCTTACGGGAAAGACCCTCGGCGTGATCGGCGCCGGCCGGATCGGTCGCCGCGTGCTCCAGATCGCGCGCGGCTTCGGCATGCGGACGCTCGCGTCCGACCCGTCTCCGGACGCCGCAGCGCGAAAGGATCCCGACTTCCACGCTGTTTCATTGCCGGAGCTTCTCGCCGCCTCGGACGTGATTTCGCTGCACGCCCCGGGCGGCTCCGGCCTGCACCTGTCGGATCCGGAGTTTGCACTCATGAAGACCGGCGCCCTGCTCATCAACACGGCGCGCGGCGGAGCCGTCGATCCCGCCGCCCTTCTTCGCGCGCTCTCGTCGGGCCGGCTCGCGGGCGCCGGCCTCGACGTCATCGCCGAGGAGCAGGCGTTTGGCGATGAGGCGGAGATCTTCCGGCAGGACGCCCAGGTCGACCCCGCCCGGCTGCGCGCCTTGCTGGCGGATCACGCCCTGGTTCGGCTGCCCAATGTCCTGGTCACGCCCCACATCGCCTACAATACCCAGGAGGCGGTCGACAGGATCACCGAGACCACCCTTGGCAACATCGAAGCCTATGCCGCGGGCGCGGCCCGGAACGTGGTGACGGCGGTCACGCCGGCCTCACCATCGCCGGGGGGGCCGACCTGAGCGTCGTCGGACATGCGGTTCCGACCGCCGGAGCCGCATCCTTCCGCGCCCGCCGACACCCGCTTTCGCGATCAGTCCGGCGCCGCCGTAAGATTTCACGCGCGCCTGCGTCTGTCGGAGAGCCTGCCGGCCGTCCGCCGGTCCATCGGAGGTTCTCGTGCGACTGATCGTGCCGCTGCCTGGAAATGAGGCCTTCGCCGAACGGCTCGCCACGGCCGGCGGGTTCGAATTGGGCCGTCTCGAAACCCGGCGCTTTCCGGACGGGGAGAGCTACGTCCGTCACCTCTCGGATATGGCGGGTCGGACGGTCGATCTGGTCTGCAGCCTGGCCCGCCCGGACCCCGGCTTTCTGAGCCTGCTGTTCGCGGCCGACGCCGCGCGGGATCTCGGCGCCGCGCAGGTGAGCCTGGTCGCGCCCTACCTCGCCTATATGCGCCAGGACCGGCGGTTCAAGCCCGGAGAGGCGGTCACCTCGCGCCCGTTCGCGCGTCTGCTGTCCGGGGCGTTCGACCGGTTGATCACGGTGGATCCCCATCTGCACCGCTATCCGGATCTGGCGGCGCTGTACGCCATTCCGACCGCGACGCTGCATGCGGCGCCCGTGCTGGCGGACTGGATCGCGGCCGAGGTTCCGGATGCCCTGATCATAGGTCCGGATGAGGAGAGCGAACAATGGGTCGCGGCCGTCGCCGCCAGGGTGGGAGCCCCGCACATCGTGTTGCGCAAGATCCGCCGGGGCGATCGCGAGGTCGAGATCGTTCTGCCCGATCTCGGCGCCTGGACCGGCAGACGGCCTGTGCTGATCGACGACATCGCCTCCTCGGGTCGGACCCTGATCGAGGCTGCGCGACGGCTGCAGGCGCAGGGCCTGAAGCCCCCGGTCTGCGTGGTCGTGCATGCTGTGTTCGCCGATAACGCCTTCGAGGAACTGGCCCGGATATCCGATCAGGTGGTGTCCACCGACAGCGTGCCGCATCCGAGCAACGCCATCTCCCTGGCGCCGCTGCTGGCGTCGGCGCTGCGTGAACCTGACGCAGCGGGGCCGGCCCGCCGCCGCCGGTCCGATTCCGGCGCCGTGACGACCGAGGGTCCGGGATGAACATCTCGCAAGGGAGAGGCGAATGAGACGCGGACAGTGGAACCTGGTTCGTTCCCACTTCATCGGCGCCCGGAGGCTCGCCCCGGCGAGCTTGCGGCACGGCCGCAGACCCCTCTCGTTCGGAATGTCAAGCCGGGGTTTGAGCGGAGCGGTCGCCGTCTTGACACGCCGGAGAGCGAAGCGGAACGTCGATGGCATGTGGCGTATCGTTCGCACGCTTTTGTTCGCCCTCGCCCTGGCCGGCTCCATCGGCCAGGCGTCGGCGTTCGCCGCGCCCCAGCGGCCGGGCGTGACCGCAGACGCCATGGCCCGCATGCCGGATTGCGCCGAAATGATGATGCAGGCAGGCGCCGAAGGTCCGGCGCCCTGCGATGACTCCGGGCCCCACTGCCTGGGCCTCGCTGCCTGCGCGGCAGTCGCGGTTCCTCTTCCGTCCGACGCGGGCGTCACGGCCCGGCCGTCGGCGCCGCATCGCCAGCAGGTCGCATTGAGCGCCGACGACACCCGTGCAGGGGAGCGGCCGACGCCCCTGGGCGACCCTCCCAAGACTCCGGCATAGCCCGACTTCGCTGACCATGGCCCGCGCTCGCGTGGGCGGTGATCGAACGACTAGCATCCCGCGTCGCACCAAGGTGATCGACGCGGGGCTCGAGGACATTCCCATGAACTCCGGCTATCGGACGGCTCCAGGCCGTCACATGTCGAGCGCCGCGGTCGATCCCGATCGCGGAAAATCACTCCGGTTGGCCAGGATCGCCCCCAGGGGAACGGTGGCCGCCGCCGCGGCCGCCATCGGCTTGTTCGCCGCCATTGGCATGCCCGCTGCGGCGGAGCCGATGACTTTCGACGAGGCCCTCGCGCTCGCCGCAACCACCGCTCCGCAGCTGCGGGCCAGCGCCCTCGGCGTGGAGGCGGCCTCGGCGGCCTCGGCGGCCGCGGGTCGTCTCCCGGATCCACAGCTCCGGTTCGGAATCGACAACCTGCCGGTCTCGGGCCCCATGGCCGGGCGGTTCGGCGACGACGAAATGACCATGGCCCGCATCGGCCTCATGCAGGAGGTCCCCAGCCGCGCCCGGCGACGGGCGGAACGCGCCATGGCGGAGGCCGACATCGACGTGGCCGCCGCCGCCGACGCGATCGCGCGCCGCGAGGCGCGGGTGGCCGCCGGCGTGGCCTGGCTCGATCTGCACTACGCCGGGCGCCGGCTCGCGACGCTCGAGGAGGTGCTGTCGGCGCTGAAGCCGCTCTGGGAGGCCGCCCCCGCGGGCGTGGCCGCCGGAACGGACCGGCCGGCCGGCGCCCTGACCCCCGTCCTGCTGCAGGCCGCCCTGCAGGACAGGCACAGCAGGCTCATGGCCGATGTGGCGAGGGCGCGCGCCGAACTGACGCGCTGGACGGGCGACGCGGACCCGGCGGCGAGCGGGCCGGCTCCCGACCTCGAGATCGACCCGGCCGGTCTGAGGGCGGGTCTTGAACGCCTTCCGACCCTGCAGGCCTGGCGGGCGGCTGGAAGCCGCGCCGACGCCGAGGTCGCCCTCGCCCGATCGGGGCGACGGCCCGATTGGGCCTTCGAGGTCAGCTACGGTCGCCGCGATCCGATGTTCGGAGACATGCTGTCGGTGGGCGCCAGCGTCCGTTTGCCGCTCTTCGCCAATCAGCGCCAGGAGCCGCTGATCGCCGCCCGCTCGGCCGACGCCCTGGGCGTCCGGCTGGAGCGCGAGGCCGCGGCGCGCGAACTGCGCGCCTCCCTGGACGCCGACCTCGCCGATCTCGCCGCCCGCCGCGACCAGTGGGTCCGGTCGCGCGATGGCATCGTCCCGGCCGCCCGCCAGCAGGCCGATCTGGAAACCGCCAGCTACGCCGCCGGGCGGGCGGGCCTGGCGGATGTCCTGAACGCCTTCACCGCCCTGGCCGACGCGCGTCTGGAAGCCCTCGACCGCGAAGCCGCCGTTGCTCGCGACACCGTCCGCATCACCCTCGCCTACAGGAGCGACGACCAATGACCGGTTCCAACCCTCGCGTCGCGCTCGTCGCGGGCGCTGTCCTGGTCCTCGGCGTGGGCCTCGCGGCCGGCCTGATCGGCCGCCCCATGCTGGAGCGTGCGAATGGGGCCGCCGCCGGCCAGACCGCATCCGCGGAGCGCGAGATTCTCTACTGGTACGATCCGATGCTGCCCAATGAACGCTACCCGGGTCCGGGCCGCTCCTCGATGAACATGGAGCTGATCCCGAAATACGCCGACGAGGCGGACGGCGCGCCCGGCGTGCGCATCGATCCCTCCCTGGCCCAGAATCTCGGCATGCGTCTGGCGACGGTGCGCCGGGCGTCGCTGGAGGGCGATCTCAACGCCTCCGCTGTCATCGATTACAACCAGCGCGACGTGGCCATCGTCCAGGCCCGCGCCGGGGGCTTCGTCCAGCGGGTCTACGGCCGTGCGCCCGGCGACGTGATCGCCGCCGGCGCGCCCCTGGTCGACCTGCTCATCCCGGAGTGGGCCGGGGCCCAGGGCGAGTATCTGGCTGTCCGGCGGACGGGCGACGCGGCCCTGATCGAGGCGGCCCGGCGCCGGCTCGTGTTGCTCGGGATGACCGAGGCGTTGATCGCCCAGGTCGAACGGACCGGACGGCCAAGGACCACGGTGACTGTCGCCAGCCCGTCCGCCGGCGCCATCCGCACCCTGGGCGTTCGGGCCGGCATGAGCGTCACCCCGGGCATGACCCTGGCCGAGATCAGCGGACTGTCGACGGTCTGGCTGAACGCCGCCATACCCGAGCTCCAGGCGGGCCGTCTGCGCTTGGGCCAATCCGTCGAGGTGGCGCTGTCGGCCTTCCCCGGCGAACGGTTCAGCGGACGTCTGACGGCGCTGCTGCCCGAGGTCTCCGGGGACAGCCGCACGCTCACGGCGCGCATCGAGATGGCCAATCGCGCGGGACGCCTGCGGCCCGGCATGTACGGGCAGATCACCTTCGGCGGCGGCGGCGGAGCGGTTCTGGTGGTTCCGTCCGAGGCCGTGATCCGAACGGGCGAAAGAACCCTCGTCATGCTGGCCCTGCCCGAGGGGCGCTACCAGCCGGCCGAGGTTCGGACCGGACGGGAATCCGGCGGGATGACCGAGATCGTGGCCGGGCTGGCGGAGGGCGAACGCCTCGTGGCTTCGGGTCAGTTCCTGATCGATTCCGAAGCCAGCCTGTCCGGGATGGCGGCCCGCCCGATCTCGGGCGAGCGCCCGACTGTGCCTCCGGCTTCATCCGCCACGCCCCCTGCGCCGGCCGCGGCGAACGGGCACGCCGGCCACGGGGGAGCCGCGCAATGATCGCCGCCCTCATCCGCGCCTCCGTTCGCGCTCGCTTTCTTGTGCTCATGGCCGCTGTCGCCCTGGCGGCGGCGGGCCTCTGGGCGGTGCGGACGACCCCGGTCGACGCCCTGCCGGATCTGTCCGACGTTCAGGTCATCATTCGCACCAGCTATCCCGGGCAGGCCCCGCAGATCGTCGAGAACCAGGTCACCTATCCGCTGGCGACCACCATGCTGTCGGTGCCCGGCGCGCGCACGGTGCGCGGCTACTCCTTCTTCGGCGACAGTTTCGTCTACGTCCTGTTCGACGAGGGGACCGACCTCTACTGGGCGCGGTCGCGAGTGCTGGAGTATCTGAACCAGGTGCAGGCGCGCCTTCCGGAGAGCGCCCGTCCCGCCCTGGGCCCGGACGCCACAGGCGTCGGCTGGGTCTATGAATACGCCCTCGTCGATCGTTCCGGCCGCCACGACCTGTCCCAGTTGAGGAGCCTGCAGGACTGGTTCCTCCGATATGAGCTGAAAACCGTTCCGGGCGTGGCCGAGGTGGCCAGCATCGGCGGCATGGTCCGGCAGTACCAGGTGGTGCTCGACCCGGTCCGACTGGCCGCCTATGGCGTCACCCACCAGGCCGTGGTCGAGGCCATCGGACGCGCCAACTCGGAGACCGGCGGTTCGGTGCTCGAGCTGGCCGAAGCTGAATATATGGTCAGGGCCAACGGCTATCTGACCAATCTCGACGACTTCCGCGCCGTGCCGGTCCGCACGGCGGCGGGCGGCGTGCCCGTCACCGTGGGCGACGTCGCCTCGGTTCAGGTCGGGCCCGAGATGCGGCGCGGGATCGCCGAGCTGAACGGCGAGGGCGAGGTGGCCGGGGGAGTGGTCATCCTGCGCTCGGGCGGCGACGCCCGGGCCACCATCGCCGCCGTCGCCGACCGGCTTGAGACCCTGAAGGCCGGATTGCCTCCCGGGGTCGAGGTGGTGACGACCTATGATCGCTCGCAGCTCATCGACCGCGCCATCGCCAACCTCAGCACCAAGCTGATCGAGGAGTTCATCGTCGTCGCCCTCGTCTGCGGTCTGTTCCTGTGGCACGCCCGGTCCGCCCTGGTGGCCATCCTGACCTTGCCGCTCGGCGTGCTCGCCGCCTTTCTGGTCATGAACCTGCAGGGGGTGAACGCCAACATCATGTCGCTGGGCGGCATCGCCATCGCCGTGGGCGCCATGGTCGATGCGGCCGTAGTCATGATCGAGAACGCCCACAAGCATATCGAGCGATGGGAGCATGAGCACCCCGACGAACCACTCGCGGGAGAGACCCGCTGGAAGGTGATCACGGACGCTGCGGCGGAAGTCGGTCCGGCCCTCTTCCTCAGCCTGGTGATCATCACCCTGTCGTTCATCCCCGTGTTCAGCCTGCAGGCCCAGGAGGGCCGGCTGTTCGCGCCGCTGGCCTTCACCAAGAGCTACGCCATGGCGGCGGCGGCCATTCTTTCGGTGACCCTGGTGCCGGTCCTGATGGGCTACCTGATCCGGGGGCGCATCCCCGCGGAGCAGTCCAATCCCGTCAACCGATGGCTGACGCACATCTATCGCGCCCCGCTCGACTGGGTGCTCCGGCGACCGCGGACGACCCTGGCGATCGCTGTCATCGCGTTCGCCACCACGACCTGGCCGCTCAGCCAGGTCGGCGGCGAGTTCATGCCGGCCATGGATGAGGGCGATCTGCTCTATATGCCGTCGGCCCAGCCGGGTCTGTCGGCGGCGGCGGCGTCAGCGCTGCTGCAGAGGACAGACCGTATGATCCGCACCATTCCCGAGGTCGCCACCGTGTTCGGCAAGGCGGGCAGGGCGGAATCCGCCACCGACCCAGCGCCGCTGGAGATGTTCGAAACCACGATCCAGTTCAAGCCGCGCGACCAGTGGCGCCCCGGCATGACGCCGGAGAAGCTGGTCGAGGAGCTCGACCGGGCCGTCCAGGTGCCCGGCCTGGCCAACGTCTGGGTGCCGCCGATCCGCAATCGCATCGACATGCTGGCGACCGGCATCAAGAGTCCCATCGGCGTCAAGGTCTCCGGGGCCGATCTGGCCGTGATCGACCGCATCGCCGGCCGCGTCGCCGAGGTCGCGGGGGATGTGCCGGGGGTGAGCTCGGCGATCGCGGAGCGCCTGACCGGCGGCCGGTATGTGGATGTCGACATCGATCGCGCCGCCGCCGGCCGCTACGGGCTCACCATCGCCGATGTCCAGTCGATCGTCGGCGGCGCCATCGGCGGCGAGACCATCGGTCAAACCATTGAGGGGGTGGCGCGCTATCCGATCAGCGTCCGCTATCCCCGCGAACTGCGCGACAATCCCGAACAGCTGCGGAATCTTCCGGTCCTGACCCCGGCGGGCCAGCAGATCACCCTGGGCGCGGTGGCCGACATCCGTATCGCCGACGGGCCGCCGATGCTCAAGTCCGAGAACGGACGGCCTTCTACCTGGGTCTATATCGACGTGCGAGGCCGGGATCTGGCGTCGGTGGTGGGGGACCTGCGGCGGGCGGTCGCTGCGGAGGTCGATCTCGGTCCCGGGGTGAGCATCGCCTACTCCGGCCAGTTCGAATATCTCGAGCGCGCCGCCAACCGCCTGAAGATCGTAGTGCCGGCGACGCTCGCGATCATCTTCCTGCTGCTCTACCTGACCTTCGGCCGGTTCGACGAAGCCGCCCTGATCATGGCCACGCTGCCCTTCGCCCTGACCGGGGGCGTATGGATGCTCTACCTGCTCGGCTTCAATCAGTCGGTCGCGACCGGGGTGGGGTTCATCGCCCTGGCCGGCCTGTCGGCCGAGTTCGGCGTGGTGATGCTGATTTACCTCAAGCACGCGCTCAGGGATCGGGGGCCCCACCCTGATGCCCTGCAGGTCGAGGAAGCGGTCCGGGAAGGCGCTCTGCTCAGGGTTCGGCCCAAGGCGATGACCGTGGCCGTGATCCTGGCGGGCCTGTTCCCGATCCTGATCGGCCACGGCGCCGGCTCGGAGATCATGAGCCGGATCGCCGCGCCCGTTATAGGCGGCATGATCACGGCGCCTTTGCTGTCGATGCTCGTTATCCCCGCGGGCTATCTGCTGCTGAGACGTCGCAGGTTCCGTTCGACCCCCGTCCTTCGAGGAGACACACAATGAAGCGCCGTATAATCCTGCTGACCGGTATCACTGCCGTTCTGGCCGCCTGCGGTCAGCAGGCGGAACCCGTAAGCCCGGCGATCCCGATGGCCCAGCCCGGATCACCGACGGTTGGCGCGGGTGGCGCCTCGACGCCGCCGACCGCCGACGCCACGACCGCAGACGGCGCGGGCGTCATCACAGCCGTGGACCCGGCGGCGGCGACGATCACCATCAACCACGAGGCCATCCGTTCGATCGGATGGCCCGCGATGACCATGACGTTCAAGGCTTCGCCGGCTGTGTTGCAGGAGGCCGCCGTTGGTGACCGCATCCAGTTCGACCTGACGGTACGGGACGGAGCCGGAGAGGTGACGGCGATCTACCCCCATTGATCCTCAGAGCGTCATGCGATGAGGACGGTCCATCGATCAGGTTGGAGGATGGCGCCGGGCCGGCCACCGATGTTGTGCCCAGCTCAAATGGCGGAACCGGTTCGGCTCGTCTGCCCCATGCAACGTCCTGCGTTGTGGAGGCGACGATCTTTTCACCCTTGCCGGCATGCGGAGCATGCTTGCCGGCGTGCTGAGCATTGAGCCGACGGAAGACGTAGAAGCCTCGCTCTACCAAGGCCCTCACCAGGTCTTCGGGGTCAGGTGAGTCCTGGACGGAAGGCGGGGTTTGCGCGCCAGCGAGGACGACATTTTTTCACGGAGTTTCCGCTCCCGACAAGCATCGAAGGTCCAACGGGTGCGCCACGATGACATTGATCGAAATCAATGCCGGGCGCTTCGTCGAGGATCAGGCTGGTCGAATGTGCGGTATGGAGAGCGTCTTGAGGTTGATCGCGATTGCTGCCGTGTTGATGCTGATGGGATGCACAGCTGGTCCCGAATATCGCGAAGCTGCTGGCACGGCTGACGCGGCGAAATACTATCCCAAACCGGCTGTGGACCTCGCCTCGGCGGCGCGGGGGCGAGCGCTCGTGCAGAGCCGGTGCGCGGCGTGCCATTCCGTCGGGCCGACCGGCGAAAGCCCGGTGGCGGCCGCGCCCCCGCTGCGTCATCTCGGAACCCGTTATCCCGTGACGGATCTTCAGGAAGCCTTCGCCGAGGGCCTAACCAACGGACATCCTAAGATGCCGGAAATCACCCTGGAGGGCGACCAGATTACGGATCTGATCGCCTATCTTCAGGACGTCCAGAACCATTCGAGACCTTAGCCGGCCGGCAGCCGTTCAGGGAGGCGGCGCGGTGAGGACCACGCCAGGAGGGCCAGTCCGCGCGTCCTCGCATTGATCCATATCGCCTTGGCCGATGGTTACCGCGAACGATCATCACTTTGGCCCGGTCGCTTGATGTCTGTGACAAGGGCCTGGTCGAGGCTGAGACTGTGCGGTTGTCCATAGATGGTGATGATCATCGGCTGTCCGGATTCCAGCGAGACGTCGAGTTTCTGATTGGTCTGGTCGATCTTGACCGCCAGGCTTCGGCCTCGCCACTGGAGGCCGAAGCCTAGGCTGGGCCAACTCGCCGGCAAATGGGGGGCGAGGCCGATGCCGTCGTTCCGCAGCGACAGCCCGGCGAACCCAAAGACCGTCATCAGCCACAGGCCGCCCTGCGCCGCGATATGAATACCACCGCCGATCGCCACCTTGGTGTCGGCGAGATCGATCGCCGCGGTTCTGTGGAAATAGTCCAGCGCCATCTCGACATCGCCCAGACGGGCGGCGACGAGCCCGTGCATGGCGGTGCTCAATGAGCTGCCGTGACCGCAACGGGGCTCGTAGTACCGGAAGTTGGTCGCTCCGGTTTCGCCTGCAAACTCTTCGGGCAACAGGGCCAGCAGGGCGACGACATCGGCCTGTTTGATGACCTGGGACCGCTGGGTTCGCTCGCGGCCGAGCACCACGTCCATCGGAACGGAACGGCCCGCATAAGCTGACAGGTCCACGTCTTCGAGATCGAAATAGCCCGTGAACTGCTCGAACAGGCCCGTGTCCGGATCCAGGCCGGTCGCCATCGTCTCGGCGACGCCGGTCCAGTGCCCGAGGTCGGCCTCATCCAGGTCGAGGCGCCGGCAGAGAATGGTCCATTCTGCGGGCCACCGCTCGCCCAGCATGGCCGCGACCTCGAGCGCCCGACGAATGTTCCAGCGCGCCATGACGTTGGTGAAGGCGTTGTCGTCGATGGCCTCGTGATACTCGTCGGGGCCGATGACGCCGCGGATGTGATGCAAGCCGTCCGCCTCGGGCTGGGCCCGACTGGCCCAGAAGCGTCCGGTTTCGAGAAGGATTTCCGCGCCGGCCGCGACCAGGAATTCGTCGTCGCCCGTGGCCTGCCAGTATTGCCAGACGGCATAGGCGACGTCGGCGCTGATGTGTTGCTCCTGGGCGCCGGTGAGGATGTCGATGATCTGCCGGTCCGGACCGACGGCCTGCTCAGGTGTCGCCTCCAGCCCGGTGTCGGTGGACTCCCAGGCGTAGAATGCTCCCCGCCAGCCCCTCTCTGCCGCCTTCGCTCTCGCGCCGTCCAGGGTATGGAAGCGGTACATCAGCAAGGACCGGGCTGCTTCGGGCCAGGTCAGGATATAGAAGGGCAGCAGGAAGATTTCGGTGTCCCAGAAGACATGCCCGCGATAGTCGGCGCCGGTCAGGCCCCGAGCGCCGATCGAGACACGCGGGTCGTCCGGGTTGGCGGCGCTGTTGAGGTGGTAGACCGCAAACCGAATCGCCTTCTGCGCCGCGGCGTCGCCTTCAACCTCGACGTCGCTGCACGACCAACGATTTGCCCATGCCGTTTCGTGTTGCTCCATCACGCTTCGCCAGCCTGACCGTCGGGCGTCCGAAAGTTCTTTCCGTACAATCGCGCCAGGATCCTGATCGGGACCGTCGCTTCGCGCCACCGTCACGATCCGCTCGAGACAGACGACTTGCCCCGGGCGGGCGCGCCAGGTCCACGACCATTTGAGCGGGGCGAGCGCCGTCGGCGGCAGATCCTGACCGTCGATCCGCAAGGCCACGGCTGCCGCCATGGCGAGACGTTTGCCGGAGTGATGAGTGCGCCACAGGCCGAATTCGGTCTCGAGGCGTTCGGAAATGAGGTCGTGATCGCCGCCTTCGAAAGAAGCTTCCAGTGTGATGTCAGTCGCGCCCTGATCGACCTCCAGATGCAGCAACTGCAGGCCGAGCGACCGCCGGCTCAGCGAGACGAAGCGCAGGAGACCCAGTCGGACGCTCACGGCTGTTCCTTCCACCAGGCGACATTCGGCGAGCGCCAGGCCGCGCCTCATGTCGAGCGTCAGTGGGTGTGAGGGCCCTTGTCCGAAGTGGTGGACAAGCGGTCCTCCCGCCAGGCCGATGCGGACGTCCAACCAGTCTGGAGCGAAAACCCTTTCCGGGACCGGCCGGTCCGTGTCCGGCGTATCGAACAGCCCGGCGACATAGGAGTTCGGCGAAACGAGGCGCCGGAACGATCGATTGACGGCGTGGGAGGCCCGGGCCCCGAGAAAACCGTTGCTGACCGTGAAGCGGGTTTCGCGATCGCTCTCGCGGAGCGGATCGCAGCCATCGTCGTTCAGGACCCATGCGGCATCCGCCGTCGGCTCCAGCGCCTGTTTCATGGTCCTGGGTTCCTTCACGGTGTCCGAGCCTTGAGACGGCCCAGCGCGAGATCGACCACCGCGACGTCGTCCAGGGTTTTGACGACCAGGTCCGATCCCGCCGCCCACAGTTGGTCCGCGTCGCCCAGCCGGGCGACGCCGAGCGCCGCCATGCCGCCGGCGCGGGCCGCCTGAATGCCCGCAGGCGCGTCCTCGGCCACGAAGCACTGCGCCGGCGAAACACCGAGCTCTGCGGCCGCGATCAGGAAAAGCTCCGGGTCCGGCTTGCCGCGCTTCAGATCGCGACCGGAGACATTGACGCGGAAGATGTCGAGCAGGCTCTGGCCGGTGCTGAGGATGATCGGCCGCATCATGTCGGTGGCGTTCCTGGACGATGAAGCGGCCGCCATGGGCCAGCCGAGAGCCGCGACCGCCTCGACGAAACGCAGGGCGTCCGGGAAGGCTGCGACCGCGCCGGTCTGGATCAGCGTTTCAAGCCGTGCCTGCTTTCGTTCGGCGTAAATGGCCGCGTGGCGTTCAGCCTTGCTCACGCCCAGGGCCTCAAGGGCGGAACGGGCGCCGTCGAGACGCGGCTTGCCCGCGACCTGGGACTGATACATCGCCGTCGTGAAGCGCTCGCGTTCAGCGAAGCTGCCGAGCGCGTCGCGCCACGCTCGCTCGTGAGGCGATGCGAGCAGGACCCCATCCACGTCGAAGATGCCCGCAGTCAGCATTCGCTGCGATCCGCCCACGATCCGGCTTTTGCGGTCATTCGTGTAGGGCTTCCGCTTCATCCGCCATCCGTCCAGAATGACATGCATCGGCGCGCCGAACCTTGATCCGGATCAACGCGCCGGCCGTGCATCGCCTGTTCTATGTCTCCCAAGCGAGAGTTCCTTATGATCAAACCAATACGGGTCGCCGTGAACGGATATGGCGTCATCGGCAAACGCGTCGCCGATGCGGTCAAGGCTCAGAAGGACATGACCCTGATCGGCGTGGCCGACGTCGCGACGGACTGGCGCACCCGGGTCCTTCAGACAAAGGGCGTGCCGCTCTTTGCCGCCACGCCCAAGGCATTTGACGAACTCCGGGCCGCAGGACGCCGAACGGCCGGTCAGCTGGACGATCTGTTGGGCGAGGTCGATGTCATCATTGACTGCACGCCCAAGCACGTGGCGGCGGACAACGTTCCCCTCTACCGGGCCCGGAGCCTGAAGTTCATCCTTCAGGGGGGAGAGAAGCACGCCGTGACGGGACACTCTTTCGTCGCGGAGGCCAGTTTCGAGACGGCGGTCGGCCGTCAGGCGACCCGGGTCGTGTCGTGCAACACCACCGCGACGGTGCGCACTCTGAGCGCTTTGAAGCGCGCCGGGCTGCTTCAGCGGGCCCGGGGCACCCTGCTTCGACGCGCGACCGATCCGTGGGAAAGCCACAAGGGCGGCATCATGAACACCCTCGTTCCCGAGCCCGAAATCCCCAGTCACCAGGGTCCCGACGCCCAAACCGTCGATCCGGACCTCGATGTGGTGACCATGGCGGTCAAGGTGCCTGAGACGATCGCCCACCTCCACTACTGGTCGGTCCAGATGACCCGACCGGTGGACAAGGAGGAGGTGCTCGACGCCTTCCGATCCTCGTCACGCATCCTGCTGATGAAGGACGCGTATGGTCTGGACGCCCTCAACGCCGTCAAGGAGCTGATGGCGGATCGGGGCCGATCCCGCGGCGACCTTTACGAGGTGGCGCTTTGGGCCGACATGCTCACGGTGCAGGGCGATGAACTCTTCTACGCCTATATGGTCGACAATCAGGCGATCGTCGTGCCGGAGACCATCGACGCCATAAGGGCTCTAGACGGACGCGAGACATCGGGCCGCCGGTCGATCGCCGCGACGGATTTGGCCATGGGGATCGACAACGACCTGTTCGCCGGGAACCGGGTCTGAACGTCGGAGTCGCCGCTGTCCGAGCAGGTTTGTAACGATATCCGGGTCGTCGCCGTCAGGGAGGGGGAAGATAATCGAGCGGGGTGTCCTTCGGACGTCCCGTCACCAGTCAGAAAGCAGCCATGACCACCCGCACACTCGACGTCGGCAATCTGTTTTCCGTCCTTGGAGCGCGCGGGATAGAGCGACAACTGCGCCGCATCGACGGTGTCGGCCGCGTATCGGTGAACCCGGTTTCGGGCTCCACGACGGTCGCCTATGACGCGGCCAGGACCAGCCTGTCTGATATCAGGGCCGCGATCGAGGCCTGCGGCTTTCACTGCGCCGGAGGGGCCCTGCCCAAACATGTTTGCCAGGACCACCCGGCGCCGGCCGAAGGCGCCCCCGAGCCGGTCGAACCCGCGGCGGCCGAGGCGCATCGAGGGCATGCCGGGAGCGCAGCCGCCGGGGCGAAGCCGTCTCGCGGGGAGGCGGCGGCGTGAAACGCCGCGCTCAATCAAACCTCTCTTCCGCGGCGATGGCCGTGTTGATGGCGTCAGCCTTCACGGTGTCGATGGGCTTCGGAGTCGTCCTGCCCCTGCTGCCCTTCCTGATTGAACGCCTGCTTGGCGGGGGGGCTGAGGCAGGACAAATCTCCCGGGCGACAGGCTTGCTGACCGGCCTTTACATGCTGTCGCTGTTTCTCTTCGCCCCCATGTGGGGACGCCTGTCCGACAGGTATGGACGCCGTGTCGTCCTGCTGATCGGCCTGATCGGCTTCGGCGCCACCATGCTGGTCTTCGCCTTCGTCGAGAGCCTCTTCGCCGTCTACGCGGAGCGCGTCCTGAGCGGCCTGTTCGCCGCAGCCGTCACGCCGGTGGCGCTGGCCGCCATCGGAGATCTGGCGGCGACCGAAGAGGCGCGGGCGCGCCGCCTGACCTTCGTCAGCCTGGCGGGCATTTCGGGATTTCTACTGGGACCCATGCTGGGCGTCTTCATCGCTCGCGCCGGCGCCGACATGGTCGCGACCGCCGATCCGATGGCGTCGTTGACGTTTCCGCTGGCCGCGACGGCCGTTCTGGCGTTTGCCATCGCCGGCGCCGCCGTCGTCGCCCTGCCGCGAACCCGGCGCCAGGGTTGGCTCGCCAGTCCGGATCCCACCGTATCGCCGACAAGCCGATGGCTGATCCCCAATCTCCTGATCCTGGGGTTCATCGTCGCCGCCGGAGTCGGTGTGTTCGAGGTCGGGCTGGCGCTGCGCGGGAAACAGGAACTGGGCATGACCCCCACCCAGATCGCCCTGATGTTCACGGAGTGCAGCCTGGTCATGCTCGTGGTGCAGGCCCTGGTGTTTTCGCCCTGGGTCAAACCCTCGACGACCCGCTGGCTGATCGCGCCGGCGCTGGCTGTCCTGGGGATCGGGCTGTTTCTGCTGCCGCGCGCCACCGATTTCAACCTGATGCTTGCGGTGATCGGCGCAGTGGCGGCCAGCGCCGGCATCCTGGCGCCGATCCTGACCTACTGGACCTCCAGCAAGGCCGGCCAGGCGCAGGGTGCGCAACTCGGAAAGCAGACGGCCGCTGCAAGCCTGGGGGCAGCCGTGGGTTCGGCGGCGGGAGGGCTGTTGTACGATCTCGCCTGGTTGCCCGATGCGTCATTCCTCGTCATGGCCGCGGTGACCGGTTTGGGCGTGGTGCTCAGCCTCGTTTTGCCCCGGATGCTGGGCCAGCGCGCCGACCCCGCTGATAGTCCAGGCGCGCCTCGCGTGGCGAACTGAACCAACGGCGCCGGTGTTCGTTGAAATGACAGTCGCCGCGGTCCGGACGTCACGTCCATTTGGCTGGCGGCTCGATCCAAAGGACCCACCGCCATGTTCAACGTCACAGAACGCTCGGTCAGGCGAACGGCCATCGCCTTGTCGATCCTTTCGCTGCTCGGCGCCGCCGGGTGCGCCGCCACCGCGTCAGACGCCGATATGGCGATGCCGGATCGGCCGATGGCCGGCATGAACATGCCACAGCCAGCCTCGAGCAGCGGCATGATGAACCAGGGTCACGCGATGCCGCCGGGCATGGGCATGCCGCAAGCCGCCTCCGGTGGTGGCATGATGGGCCAGGATCATGCGATGCCGCCGGGGATGAACATGCCTCGGACCGTCTTTTCCGAGGCCGAGATGGGCATGCACCGCGCCATGATGATGGCGACCGACGTGAACACACAGCGCACGTGGGCCCGCAAGATGATCGCCCACCACCGGGGGGCCATCGCGATGTCGCAGGCTCTGCTGGGAAGTGATGCCACCGATGCTGAAGCCCGCCGCATGGCTCAGGCGGTCATTGACGCGCAGACACGGGAAATCGCGGAACTCGAATCCTGGCTTGAGCGCCATCCCGGTTGAACTCTTGAGGGCGGTGCGGCGGTGTCCCGACACCCTCTGCCTTCGCGGTCCGACGCCCCTTGCAATCTGGAGGATTTGAGTTGGACCTTGAACAGAGGGAGTTGATCCTCTCCATTCTCAGCCGGGCAGACACCCTGACCGTGGCGACGGTCCGTGAAGACGGCTGGCCGCAGGCGACGGTCGTGAGTTTCGTGAACGACGACCTCGACCTCTATTTCGGGACGACTTTTCACTCGCAGAAGCTGGAGAACATCGCCCGGGACTCCCGGGTGTCCGCGACCGTCACCCCCGAGCATGAGACGTCGAAACCCATCCAGGCGATCTCGCTCGCGGCGGTGGCGCAGCGGGTTACGGACCCCGGGGAGCTGTTGAACGTGGCCGGACTGGTTCTGAAGAAGTTTCCCCGACCGGGGCCTCCCGCGCCGGCTGGGGTGTTGGAGGGTGTGGCGGTTGTTCGCCTGCGCCCCACCATCGTCTCGCTTCTGGACTACAGCCGATCCTTTGGTCAGACGGATCTGATCGAGCTGGGTGACCGTCAAGCCTCGCCCGATCACCGGGACGAACGGCTTCCGTGACCGGGATGACGTTGCGCACGCTCGCGACGGGTGCGCTCGCCCTGGGGGGAATGATCCTCATCGGCATGGGACTCTGGTTCGTCTTCCTGCGACCGGCGCTGCTGCCTGAAGACGCCAGATACATGGGGTCCACCGTGGCGCAGATCCAGGACATCCTGCCCCGGCTGGCCCCGTGGCTCCGGCGCGTCTTCGGCGTGCTGGGGGGCTATATGCTCGCCACCGGTCTGCTGACCGTCCATGTCGCGATGACGACTTTCCGGTCCGCCCGGCCCGGGGCGACGATGGTCGCGGCCGTCTCGGGGCTGGTATCGATCGGCGGCATGGCCGTCACCAACTTCGCCATCGACTCCGATTTCAAATGGCTGCTGTTGGCCTTCACCCTGCCGTGGGTGGTGGCCCTTGCGCTGTCCCGGGCCGACGCGAGGCGCATGGACCCAGGCGCATGAGCTGTCGCGGCGCGCCGGGCGTGGGCGATGAAAACCGGGATGTCAGGACCGGGGTCGGTCACTCAGGCGGCAGGCGCCGGTCCTGGAGCCGGTGATCCTGTCGGCCGTCTATCCGCCAGATGTAAGCGTTCCGGGGGGCGGGCGTCATATCTCCGGAGCGGGCACGGCGCCCGTCTGTTCGTGGCAAGGCGCTATCGTGTCGATCACCTGGGCTGAAACGTGGAAACCCGGCTATGGGCCTCTGGTCCGGCAAGCCGACACCGTCACGCGGATCGAGGACATGGCGCAGCGTCTCGTGCGCCGAGGCGTCTGGCCGGACGAGGAGTCGGTCTACCGTCTGGTGGCCGCCGCCGATCGGCTGGCGAGCGCCGGCATGTGGCTGGTGGCGCACATGACCTATGTACGCCGGGTGGATCTGTCCGGAGCGCCCTTGCCGACGGAAGCCTTCAAGGACTTGCCGGAGGGCCATACCGGCGGCTCGCTGAACATGGTCCCGGCCTTCGTCGGCTATTTGCTGGCGAACGCCCTGTCCGGCGTCACGCGGTCCTGGATCATGGGCCAGGGGCACTGCGTGGCTGCGATCGAGGCGGTCAACGCGCTGACCGGCGATGTCTCTGCCCGGCAAAAGGGTCGGTACAGCCGCTCGGACGCCGGCCTGTCCCAGCTCGTTTCGGACTTCTACAGCTACGCCATTGGCGCCGACGGCCGGCCCGCCGCGCCGCTTGGCAGCCATGCCGGGCCGGACACGGCCGGGGCCGTCTCGGAGGGCGGCTATCTCGGGTTCGCCGAGCTCGAATATGTCCATATGCCGCTGGCCGGCGAGAGTCTGGTCGCCTTCCTCAGCGACGGCGCCTTCGAAGAGCAGCGCGGCTCCGACTGGTCGCCGCGATGGTGGCGGGCGGAGGACAGCGGCCTGGTGACGCCCCTCATGATCCTCAACGGGCGGCGCATAGAGGAGCGCACGGAGATCGCCCAGGACGGCGGCGCGGGCTGGCTCGAACGACACCTGCGTCTGAACGGTTTCGACCCGATCCAGATCGACGGTCACGATCCAGCCGCCGTGGCGTGGGCCATTCTCGACTCCGAGGAGCGATTGAAGCGCTTCACAGCGGATCCCGACCGGGCCTATCCGGCGCCATTGCCCTATGTGATCGCGCGGGCGGTCAAGGGGTTCGGCTTTCCAGGCGCCGGGACGAACCGCGCCCACAACCTGCCACTGGAGGGCGATCCCCGAACGGACGAGCGCGCCCGGGCGGCGTTCAACGCCGCGGCGGCGGCGCTGTTCGTGCAGGGAAGCGAGCTCGACGCCGCCCTGGGGGTTCTCACGACCCATGACCTGCAGCGCCGGCCTTTGGAAAGCCGCCATCCGGCCGCGCGGCGCGCGCCGCCGCCGCCCGTGCGGCCCATTCCGGACTGGTCGGACACGGCGAGGTCCCCGATGGAGGCGATCGACGCCTGGTTCGTGGAATTCGTCGACGCCAACCCGGGCCTGCGCGTCCGCCTCGGCAACCCCGACGAGCTTCGCAGCAACGGCATGGGACGGACGCTCGACCGGCTTGGCCACCGGGTGAACCGACCGGAACCCGGCGTTCCCGAGGCGATCGACGGGGCGGTGATCACCGCCCTCAATGAAGAAGCGGTGGCCGGCGCCGCGCTCGGCAACAAGGGCGGGCTCAATCTCATCGTCAGCTACGAAGCGTTTGCGGTGAAGATGCTGGGTCTCCTGCGCCAGGAGGTGATTTTCGCGCGCCATCAGCGCGAGAGCGGCCAGGCCCCCGGATGGCTCGCCGTCCCGCTGCTGGCCACATCCCACACCTGGGAGAACGGCAAGAACGAACAGTCGCACCAGGATCCCACGCTCGCCGAGGCGCTGCTCGGGGAGATGTCCGATACCGCCCGGGTGCTGTTCCCGGTGGACGCCAACAGCGCCGTCGCCGCGCTCCGCGGGGTCTACGGCCGGCGCGGCGAGGTCGCCTGCCTGATCACGCCCAAACGGACGCTGCCGCAGGTGCTCGACGGGGCCGCGGCCCAGGATCTTTGGGAGCGGGGCGCGGCGCTCATCGCCGGGGACCTGGACAGGGCCGAGATCCAGATCGTTGCGGTCGGCGCCTATCAGGCGCGGGAGGCGCTGGCGGCGGCTGCGCGACTCACGCATCATGGCCGCCGCGCCTGTGTCACGGCTCTGCTCGAACCGGGACGATTCCGGGCCCCGAGGGACGAGATCGAGGCGGCGCACGTGGTCTCGGCCGAGGCGCTGGAAGCGCTCTTTCCCCAACGCCTGCCCCGTCTGATCCTCACCCACACCCGCCCGGAGCCGATGCTCGGACTGCTGCGCCGCCTCGACGGAGGGCCCGAGCGCACCCGGGCGCTCGGCTACCTCAGCCGTGGCGGGACGCTCGACACCCCCGGCATGCTGTTCGCCAACCGGTGCACCTGGGCTCACGCCGCGGTCGCCTGTGCGGACCTCCTCGGCGCCGACGCGGCCGACGTCCTGACACCCGGGGAGATGGCCGCCGTCCGCGGCGAAGCACACCCCCGCATCCTGCAAATCTCACCCCCGGAAGGATCTCCATCGTGATCAGTCTCACCAGCCTCGGCGGCGCCGGCACCGTCACCGGATCAAAACACCTGCTGGAGGCCGATGGCCGCCGCATCCTGATCGACTGCGGCCTTTTCCAGGGCCTCAAGACCCTGCGCGAACAGAACTGGGCCCCCCTCCAGGTCGAGCCCTCAAGCATCGACGCGGTGGTCCTGACCCACGCCCACCTGGACCACTCAGGCTACCTGCCGAAACTGGTGAAGGACGGTTTTCGCGGGCCCATCCTGGCCAGCGCCGCGACGCGGGATGTCGCGGAGATCATCCTGCGCGACAGCGGCCACATCCAAGAGAAGGACGCCGAGCAGGCGACCCGCTACGGCTACGGCAAGCACAAGCCGGCCTTGCCGCTCTATGGGGTTCATGACGCGGAGCGCGCGGTGGAGCGCTTCGCCCCGACGCCGTTCCACACGTCGGTCCAGCTGCCGGGCGGAGCCAGCCTGATGCTGCGGCGCGCCGGGCACATCCTCGGCGCGGCCACCGCCGAGGTGACCTGGAACGGGACGAAGATCCTGTTTTCCGGCGATCTCGGCCGCTACGGCGACGCCACCATGGTCGATCCCGAGCCGGTGGCGGAGGCCGACTATGTGGTCGTGGAATCGACCTATGGCGACCGGCTCCATGACCCCCAGGACCCCACGGAAGCCTTGGGCGAGATCATCGAACGCACCACCGCGCGCGGCGGGACCGTGGTCATTCCCACCTTCGCCGTCGGCCGGGCCCAGTCGCTGCTGTACCACATCTGGCGGCTGAAGCAGGCGGGGCGGATCGGCCTGACGCCGATCTATATGGACAGCCCCATGGCGATCAACGCCACCGACCTCCTGTGCGCGCACCTGGAGGACCACCGCATGCCGCCCGACGTGTGCGACGCCGCCTGCGGCATCGCCACCTATGTGCGCGATGTGGACGCCTCCAAGAAACTCACCGCCAGCCCCATGCCCAAGGTCATCCTTTCGGCCAGCGGCATGGCCACCGGCGGGCGGGTGCTCCACCATATCAAGGCCTTCGGTCCGGACCGGCGCAACACCATCCTGTTTTCAGGCTTCCAGGCGGCCGGCACTCGCGGTCGCTCGATGGTCGAAGGCGCCAAGGAAGTGAAGGTCCACGGTCAGTGGGTTCAGGTCAACGCGGAGGTGGCCAACCTGCCGATGCTCTCGGCCCACGCCGACTACGAGGAAATCCTGCGCTGGCTTTCCGGCCTCAGGCGACCGCCGCGCAAGACCTTCATCGTCCACGGCGAGCCCCATGCGGCGGACGCCCTGCGGGTCCGGATTCAGGACCGGCTCGGATGGGACTGCGTCATCCCGCAGATGATGGAGCGGCACGAACTGTGAGCGAAGTGGTCAAGACTGCACCCCATGCGGCGGCGCCCCTCAAGGCGCGCCGCTTCGGCCTGTACGCCCAGCACGAGTCGATCGTGCTGATGCGGCGCGACTGCCACGTCTGCCGCTCCGAAGGCCTGTCGTCCCGCGCCCAGGTGGTGCTTTCGGCCGCCGGCCGGGAGGTCTACGCCACCCTGTACCAGATGGACGGCGACGTTCTCGGCCTCGACGAGGCGGCGCTCTCCGAAGAGGCCTGGCGGCAGTTGGCGGTGGCGCCGGGCGATCCCGTCGTCGTGCGACACGCTCCGGCCATCGACTCCATGTCCAGCGTTCGCCGCCGGATCTATGGAGCGCGGCTGGATGAGGCCGCGATCCGGGGTGTCGTCCAGGACGTGGCCGCCGGGCGATACACGCCGATCCATCTCGCGGCCTTTCTGACCGCGACATCGGTGCTGCCGATGGACGACGCCGAGACGGGGGCGCTGACCCGGGCCATGGTGGATGTCGGCGACCGCCTGAGCTGGCCGTCGGATATCGTCATGGACAAACACTGCATCGGCGGACTTCCCGGCAACCGCACGACGCCGATCGTCGTCGCCATCCTCGCCGCCTGCGGCCTGGTCACGCCCAAGACCTCCTCGCGGGCCATCACCTCACCGGCCGGCACGGCCGACACCATGGAGACCCTGGCGCCGGTCGATCTCGATCTGCCCGCCATGCGCCGCGTGGTGGAAGCCGAGAACGGCTGCGTCGTCTGGGGCGGGGCTGTGAAGCTCAGCCCGGTCGACGACATCTTTATCCGCGTGGAGCGCGTCCTCGACGTCGACACCGAAGGCCAGCTGATCGCCTCGGTCCTGTCCAAGAAGATCGCGGCGGGTTCCACCCATGTGGTGCTGGACATTCCCGTAGGCGCCACCGCCAAGGTGCGGACGAGAGAGGCGGCCGCGAAGTTGGCGCAACGGCTCGTCGAGATCGCGGCCCGGTTCGACCTGAAGGCCCTCTGCGTTCAGACCGACGGGGAGCAGCCGGTCGGCGTCGGCATCGGCCCGGCGCTGGAAGCGCTTGATGTCCTGGCGGTGCTGCAGAACCGACCCGAAGCGCCGCAGGACCTGCGCCAACGCGCCTGCCTGCTGGCGGGCGCCGCGCTCGAACTCGCCGGCGTGGCGAAAGCGGGTCTGGGCGCCGAAGCGGCCGAGGCTGTTCTCGCTGATGGTCGCGCCTGGGCGCGATTTGAGCGGATCTGCGAGGCGCAAGGGGGCATGCGCACACCGCCCGTCGCGGCCCAGAGGGCGCCCATCCAGGCGACCCGATCCGGCCGCGTCATCCTCATCAACAACCGCCAGGTCGCTACGCTGGCCAAGCTGGCTGGCGCGCCTGAACGCAAGGCCGCCGGCGTCCAGATGCAGGTGCGCCTGGGCACGGAAGTCTCAGCGGGCCAGCCATTGTTGACGGTGCACGCCGAGACGGCGGGCGAACTCGCCTATGCGCTCGACTATGCGGCGTCGCATGGCGATATGATCGATATCGAGGCCTGACCCGCCGTATCGACGGCTTGCCTCCACCGCGCCGCGAGGGCGCAGGGCTCCGGGCAGGCGCCGCAACGCGCCTGCATGCGTTCACGCAGCGCCGCCCGGGCGCGGTGGACCCGAACACCGATGTTGTTGGTGGTCAGCTGCATCTCGACGGCGATCACCTTCAGCGGCGTCTCCTGGAGCTCGGCGCGCCGCAGGAGCTGGGCGGTCTCCGGCCCCAGGTCGTCCAGTGCTCCCGCCAAGCATTGCAAAGCCCGGTCCAGACCCTCGGGCGCATCATCTGCGGCGGGTACAGGAAACTCCGACAGCATGGCCTCATTCAGCCGTGTACGGCTCGCATTGCGCCTGTAGCGGTCGAACAGGGCATTGCGCAGCGCGATGCCGAGCCATGCGTCAATCTTGCCGGGGTTGGTCAGGCGTCTTGCACCCTGGGTGGCCTTCAGGGCGAACTCCTGCAGAACGTCCTCAGCGTCTTCCTGGGACCGGAGGCGTCGCCTCAGGAAACGCAAATGGCCGGCCCGGCCCTTTCGAAGCCCGAGTTCCACCAGCTGTTGAATGTCCTCGGGACGGGCCGACGCCGGGACAAGGCGGATCGGAGCGCGCGCTGTCCCGGGCGGGGTCGATATGGAGGCGCAATTCAGGCTCATCTGACAAGTCCCGCTCTTCAACATGAAGGCAGGATCGGTCCGGAAATGTCGGCCGGGATTGCGATAGATCAAACGGTCAGATCAAGAATATTTGCAGCCGATATTCCGAGGGGTTGTCCTTTGCGGCGCGTATTGGCGCTGTGAGCGAGGCAAGGCCGTCCGGCGAAAGCTGAAACGAATCTTGCGGTCGTGTGGTGAGCGCCCTTCGGATGCCGCTGGCGCCAATCGCCGATCTGTGGTGGGCGCAGGGCTCCTTGGGGTCGGGACCCGAACGGAATATCAGAGGCGGGAAGGCGCCGGGGCCGCCCGGGAGCGCAGCCGCGGAATGAAGGCCGGCGTGGCCCGCCTGTAGGTTGCGTACTCCGGGCCGAAGCGGGCTTCGGTCTCGCGTTCCTCGCTCCTTGCCAGCCGCCAGTACATGAAGACCAGGACCGGGAACATGGCCAGGGTGAGAACCGTCGGCCACTGCAACAGGAAGCCGAACATCACCAGGACGAAGCCGACGTATTGCGGATGGCGGATGGACCGATAGGGTCCGCTGGCGGCCAATGCGCCTTCCTGCTGAGCGCGATAGAGCACCGGCCAGGCCGCGGAGATGAGCCAGAAGCCGCCGCCGATGAAGGCGAAGCTGAGGATGTGGAAGGGTCCGAAATGGGGGTTCGCCCTCCAGCCGAACATCGTCTCCAGGAGGTGGCCGGCGTCGTGCGACCACCAATCGACGCCGGGGAAGCGCGTTTGCAGCCAGCCGGACAGGAAATAGAGGGTGAGCGGAAAGCCGTACATCTCGGTGAAGAGCGCCACCAGGAAGGCGCTGAAGGCGCCGAACGAGCGCCAGTCCCGGCCCGTCCTCGGCTTGAAGAAGGTGAAGGCGAAAAAGATGAAGAGGACCGAGTTCAGGATGACCAGGGACCAGAGGCCGTAGGCTTGCGGTTCGGGCATGGGAACCTCGCTCAGGATTGGTGCGGACGGGAGGAATCGGCGGCCGAAGGGCCCGGCGGTCCCTGACGATGCCCGCGCCCATGACCGCCGTGCATGGTCATGTGCAGCAGCGGGCAGAGCAGGATCAGGAGGAACGGCAGCCAGCCGAGGAGATGAACACGATGCTCCCCGATGAGCAGATAGGCCAACCCTGCGCCGAAGGCTGCGAAGGTGAGGAGATTCAGGATGCGTCCTGGTCGGTTCGAAGCCATGGGGCTGAATCCTTTCGGGAGAGACTGAACATCGCTGCCTGTCAGACGCCGCCGGCGGCAAAGTATTACGCCGCGCCCGGATCGAGGGTGAGGGCGGCGAGGCGGCCGGCGCGGTCGGGTCTGTAACGGGCGAGGATTGGCTGCGTCAGGACGTGAACAGCACGCCCGGCGTGCGCCAGCCCAAGGTCAACGCCAGGATGCCGCCTGTCCTCGCCCTCAACGTCGGCTCCTCCACGGTCAAGTTCGGCGTGTTCGAAGCCGCCCGGGGACACCTTGCACCGGTGTTGCGGGGCCGGATCGAATCTAACGGCGCGGGTCGACGCCTCGTGAGCCAGGACGCCGCCGGCGGCGTCCTGTCCGAAACGCCCTGGGTCGCCGGGGGCGACGACGCGACGTCAGATCTGTTGCGTTGGGTGGAGGCGCGACTGGCCGGGCCCGTGGCCGCGGTCGGACATCGCGTGGTCCACGGCGGCCCCGACTTCAGCCAGGCGGTCGCCGCCTCCGAAGCCGTTCTCGAGAGCCTTGAGGCCCTTGCCCCGCTTGCGCCCCTCCACCAGCAGCAAGGACTTGCGGGGGTCCGGGCGCTCCGCAAGGCGTGTCCCGATCTGCCTCAGGTCCTGACGTTCGATACCGCCTTCCATGGCGGTCACGAACCCGTGGCGGACCGGCTGGGTCTGCCCCGGCTCTGGGAAGCCAGAGGGCTTCGCCGCTACGGCTTCCACGGTCTCTCCTACGAGTCTGTGGCCGGACAGCTTGCGGTGCTCGATCCGTCGATGGCTGAGGGACGCGTGGTTGCGGCCCATCTGGGCTCGGGCGCGAGCCTTTGCGCGCTGAGGAACGGTCGGAGCATCGACACCACCATGGGCGCCACGCCGCTCGACGGCCTGGTCATGGGCACGCGCTGTGGGAGCCTGGACCCTGGGGTGGTGCTCTATCTGCAGCAAGCCGGGGGCCTCGACGCCGCCGGATTGGTCGATCTGCTCTATCGGCGATCCGGCCTGCTGGGCGTCTCGGGTCTCAGTGGCGACATGCGGGTTTTGCTGGAAAGCGACAGCCCGGCCGCGCGGGAGGCGGTCGATCTGTTCGTCTATCGGGCGGCGCGCGAGGTCGCGGCCCTGGCAGGGAGCCTGGAGGGTCTCGACGGTCTGGTCTTCACCGCGGGCATCGGCGAGAATTCGCCGCGGATCCGCGCGGAGACCTGCGCACGGCTCGCCTGGTTGGGGGTCGAACTCGACCCGGCCGCCAATCGTCGCGGTTCTGGACGCCTGAGCCCGGTCGGCGCTCCCGTCACCGTCCGGATGATCCGCACAGATGAAGAACGCGTGATCGCCCGCCACACGTCGCGGCTGCTCGGCCTTGACCGGTGACCCGGCGCGGTTCACGCCGGTTCGCCACCACAAGGAGGCCCGTTCATTGATGTCCGACCTGTCGCCTTCGGCCGGCTCCGTACGCGCAGACCAGCTGAACGGCGGCTGCTTCTGCGTGGGGGTGGATCAGACGGCCCTCGCGGCCGCGCTTGATCGTGAGACGGGGATCCCCGGATTTGCCGCGGACCTGGCGCAAACCCACCCCTGGCTGTTCGCGCGGTCCCCCGTCTTCCTGCCCGCGGAGACGCTCGACCGGATGATGGCCGTGGTCGCGGCCGCGGAAACGGCTGTAATGCTACCCGGCTATCGCGAAGCGGCGGCTGCATGGACGCCCCCGCTCGCACGTCGGGATCCCGGTCCCCGTGGCGTCTTCATGGGGTATGACTTCCACGTCACGCCGTCCGGCCCCAAGCTCATCGAGATCAACACCAACGCCGGAGGCGCCTTCCTGAACGCGGTTCTCGCCCGCTCGCAGCAGATCTGTTGCGCCGGCGTCGTCGCCGGTGTCGAAACGCCCGGACCCGCTGCGTTCCAGCAGCAGGTCGGCGAGATGTTCCGTAAAGAGTGGCGACTGCAAAACGGGAAAGGGACGCCCGCAACGGTGGCCATCCTCGATGATGATCCGAGGGCGCAGCCGCTGTACCCGGAGTTCAGGCTCGCCCAGGCCCAGCTTCGGGCGGCCGGCCTTGAAGCCCTGGTCGCGGACCCTCGCGATCTGACGATCGTAGGTGATGCGCTGATGCTCGGCGGCGTCCGGGTGGACATCGTCTACAATCGTCTCGTCGATTTTCTGCTGGAGCAGCCGACCCACGGGGTCCTGAGGCAGGCCTACGAGCGAGGCCTGGTGGCGGTCACGCCCAACCCGCACATCTATAGCCGCCTCGCGGACAAGCAGAACCTCACCCTGCTGTCCGACCCCGACAGCCTCCGCAGCTGGGGACTGGCGGCGGAGCCGGCCGCGGTTCTTGCGGCGGCCGTTCCCCGCACCATCCTCGTACGGCCGGAAAACGCCGCCGAGCTTTGGGCGGACCGGCGCAACTGGTTCTTCAAGCCGGCCCGGGGCCACGCCAGCAAGGCGGCCTACCGCGGCGACAAACTCACCCGGCGGGTCTGGGAAGAAATCAGGAACGCCACCTACGTCGCCCAGACCTATGCCGCTCCGGGGGAACGACGCATCCCGCCCGCCGCCGAGCCGGTCAGTCTGAAGGTCGATGTGCGCCTCTACACCTACGGGGGGAGGATGCTGCTCGCGGCCGCCCGGCTCTACCAGGGGCAGACCACCAACATGCGCACGCCCGGCGGTGGTTTCGCGCCGGTCCTCGTTCTGCCGGCAGCCGTGGCCGCCATTGATGAGTGCCCCGGCGCTGTCAAACCGTCACCCGGCGCGGCCTGTCACGACCGTTCATAGGCGAAGACAGCCCTGACCGGATCATCACGCCGACCAGGGCGCGCCACGTGAAAGGTCAGCAGGTAGCGCCCGGGTCGCCGAAGCGAGACATAGCCGCCGTAGGTGGCGAAACCGTCGAGGGGCATGAGTTCCAGCGGCCCGGCTCCGGGGCCGGGGTTATGTGGCCCGCTGATGCTCAGGGACACCTCGGCGTCATCGATGCGCCGGTTTGTTGCGGCGTCGAACACAGCGAGCGTGACGTGATCGGTCCCCGAAGGCGGCCCGTCGTGCATCCCGGACTCGGGGTGGGACCGGGGGTGAGCGGCCACGGTGGCGCTATCGACCACGCCATACTCAAGTCGCAGCCCGTCGACGGTCTGCGATTGACCGTCAAAGGTCTGCGACTGCCCGTCCACGGTCTGCGAGGGGGCATGGGAGGGCTCAGCCTGGCAGGACGCCAGCGACAGCGCCCCAAAGACGCCCAGCAGGAACGGGCGCGCCCTGTGGCGCAAGGAGTGGACGACAGACATCTTCCGGCCTTTTCGCGGTGATCGGAACTGAACGCTCATCGATCAATGACGCGCGCCCGCGCGCCGACATTACAGGACTTCCGTCCCCACACGGCCGGACGACCGCTTCGAACCCGCCTCTCCGGCGCAGGATGAGCCGGATCGCGGCTTCTGCTGGCCGAATGGATCACCGCCCAGTCCACCACCCGCCGATCATCGAGCCGGACCGCGTGCTGCAGCCCATTTGTTTCACTGAGGCGGATCAACCGGCGCTATTCGCCGAGCACCCGTCCCGCCAGATTGTAGCAGTGGGCTGTCAGCACGCCGAAAATTCCGCCCACGAGGAAGGCGCACAGGCTGCCAATCCCCAGCGCCGCGACAGAACCCACGGATTGGTCCGTGAGTTGCGTTGTGAACAGGCCGATGAAGGCGTCGGCGCCGGGCAGGCCCAGGGCGGCCCATATCCACCCGAGCACAAACAGCCAGAGCGTCGCGAATGCGCCCGTGCTCGCGACGCGAAGGACATGCAGGCGGGTGCGTCGCGGAAGGACTTTGGCTTCAGTCATGGCGATCCTCCTTGAGGCTGGTCGGGTCCGCGACAATCGTCGGCCCGTGCTGGCGAAGACCATGACGCGCGGCGAGCCTGGAGTTTACGGGGCCGCCCCCGGGATCGACGAGGGTGAGGCTGAACGGTCGGGACACGGGCGCCATGACGACGCCAGTCAGTGGTTTTCCACTCGTGCTTCTCTTGTCGGGCCTGCAACGGGCCTATGACCCGCGCGGTAAGCGTCCCCCGATCCCGGGAGTCCCGAAAGCCCGATGGCCTCCCGTATCTAACCCCGACCCCAGCGCCGGTTCAGCCAGTTGTAGACGGGGCAAAAAACCAATCCGGCGTAGGCCCCGTAGAGAAAGCTCTCGGCAAGGCCCAACAGGAATCCGGGCCATGTCAGCCACTGGAAGGCGGGCAACAGCTGCTCCAGCAGAGCCTGCGCATGCAAATTCTCGGGCGCGATCAAACCGTAGACCACGCACAGGAGGAACGTCACGGACGCCCATATGCCGAGGGCCCAGCTCACTATTTTTGTGTCGATCATGCGGCGTTTCCTTCGATGGTTCTGCAACCTGGCCGGGCCCGATCCCGCTCAGTGGACATGGGGCGGCTGTCGGTCGTCCTCTCGCGGTCCGCCATCGCTGTCCTCCTCGGCTCGGCGCGACCCATGGCCGCCGTGCCCGCCGTGCCCGCCGTGACCCACGAGGTGCAGCCCTACGAAGGCCGCCCCGAACAGGAGCCAGGGCCAGTTGTCCACCACCCAATTCATCGGTCTTTCCTGGATCTTTCGGTGGAGCGTTCGGTCCGAGCTCCGGCATGGCCGAAGTCTTGTCAGGATCGCTCCGATGAACCCTATGACGCGGCCGATCCAGGCTCCTTACAAAACAGGGGGCGGATCACGCCGGGAGCGCTTCGGGCGCCGCCGCTTTTGGAAGCCCCGGGGCCAGATCCGTATCGCACGGACAGATCGCGTCTCCGGGTGTCCGACCGGACGCGTGTCGTTTGAGATGGATCACCGCCGGTTTTTTGGCTCGAGACTTTATTGGCCAGCGGGATATAGTCCCGCCAACCCGTCCCCGAGACTGTCGAGCGTTTGGGATTGAACACGCATGTGTTTTTCAGCCACAGCCAGTTTCTCAGCCGGAGCGGCGCTGCTGATTGTCGGCGCCGTCACGGTTCGCCGCGCGCGGCGGCGCGCCGAGCTGCCCTTTTCCCTGATTCCGGTACTGTTCGGCATTCAACAGCTGATCGAGGGAGCCATCTGGCTGACGTTTCCCGACAAGGCGCCGCTGTTGAACACAGTTCTGACGGTCGTTTATTCGATTTTCTCGCACGTGCTCTGGCCGATCTATGTTCCGATCGCGGTTCTGCTGCTTGAGCCCACACCGTGGCGTCGCCGAGTGTTGCTCGCCATTGCGTTCGTCGGGGCCGCGGTAGGCCTCTACCTCCTGTATTTCATCGTCAGCCTGCCGATCGTTTCGCAGGTGCAGGGCGGACACATCGCCTACGTGTCCCCACACTTCTACGCCGCCGCTGTAATGTTGCTGTACGTCCTCAGCACTTGCGTCAGCATGCTTTTTTCGAGCCACTCCAGGGTCAGGCTGTTTGGTCTCGCGGCCTTCGTGGCCTTCGTCGGGGCCTATGCTTTTTACGCCGTATGGTTGATCTCCGTGTGGTGCTTTTTCGCGGCAGTGCTCAGTTTCATCGTGCTGCTGCATTTTCCTCGGCGACCTCCGACCTCACAGCTTCGCTCGCCCGCTGTATGACAGGGCGTTGCGGATGCGGGCGCGAAAGGCGTGCGGTCGCTCACGACGCCGGACTCCCGAAACTCGCGGGCTGGGGCTGAAGCCAGAGCCATGCCTTTGTGAGGAACGGAAGGGGTCCGCGCCGCGCTCCGGCGTCCGCGTCCTGCGAACCGTCCTCTGCCTCGAACTGATCCTGTGCCGGATCCCGCGACAAACTGCCCCTGACCTGGCCGCGCGGGTGTCACGCTCGCGACGCTCATGCCGCCAAGGCTGTGGTGGCGCCGGGGCGTGGAAGGGGTCGGCGACCACCTTGGGTCAGCACAGCCGCATGATCCGGCGCACCGGTCATGTCTTCTGGCCGGAGCGCCGGACCGGGCAAGAGCGATACTGGCAGCCTATCTCAGGCCAGGACCGCGAAGCTCAACGGGTCGTGCCGGCGCGCCGCATGGCCGTCGATCAATTGTTCGGCAAAAGGCCGTTGCGCCGACAGGTCGCCATAGACGTCCAGATAGCGCCGCGCCATGACCGTGGCCGAAAAGCGCAGGTCGAACCGGGCGCGAATCCCCCTCGATGATTTCAGGTGTGGAGCCGCAGCGGAAGGCCACCACTGGCGCGCCGCAGCCATGGCCTCGATCATCACCAGGCCGAAGGGCTCGGGCCAGTCGATCGGGAACAGCAGCGCCTCGGCCCCGCCGAGGAAGGCCGACTTCTGGTGGTCGCCGATCTCGCCGATGAACTCGACCAGCGGATTGGCCTCGACCATCGACCGGATCACCGTCTCCCAATAGACCTTGTCGGCGGCAGCCCTCCGGCTTCGGCGAGAATTTGTAGGTCTCGCCCGGCATGCCGTGGTGCACCGTGGCCTTCCAGTTGGCGAAGGGCAGGGGGCGTCGCCGGTCGTCCGAGATCGAGACGAGGCCGAACTGCGGCCAGCGCTCGTAGACGCCGCCGATATCCTTCATGTCCAGGCGCCCGTGCAGGGTGGTGAGGGTCCGATCGGCGAAGCGCTCGAACATCGGGAAGTGGATCATGTCGGTGTGGAAATGGATGACGTCGAAGTCGTCGGCGCGCTTCATCACCTCCGACAACATGACCAGGTGTGCGGCCAGGTCCGACTTGAACGGCGCCGGATCCAGCCGGATCGCCTGATCGCGTACGGGGATGAGACGCGCGCGCGTCTCGGCGTCGACCGAGGCGAACAGGGTGACGTCGTGCCCCAGGTCGACCAGGGCGTCGGTCAGGTGGGCGACGACGCGTTCGGCGCCGCCATACAGCCTGGGCGGCACGGCCTCATACAGCGGCGTGACCTGGGCGATCTTCATGGACGGAGCTCCGGCATCTGAGGAGATGCGAGCCAACCCGCCGACAAACCGGGCACGGCCACTCGCCGCTTCTCGATCGCACCGACCTCGGCCTGCATGGCGGCTTGCGCCGTCCGGGTGAAATCCTTTGCGCTGAGGCCGGGATTGATCGGCTCCAGGAGCGACACGGTGATGACCCCTGACCGGTCGGGAAGGCCGCCGAGACCCCAGAAGCGCCCTGAATCCAGGACAACGGGGAGGGTGGGGACGCCGAGCGCCTTGTAGAGAAACTCCACGCCACGCCGGAATTCGATCGGTTCGCCGACCCCCTTGCGGGTGCCTTCCGGAAAGATCAGCACGGGGCGTCCGAGCGCCAGGGCCGCCCGACTTTGCAATGTCATCTCCCGGAGGGAGGCGGCCGCCGATGCCCGATCGATCAGAATCATGGGCGAGTGCCTCAGGTACCAGCCCATCACCGGGATACGCAGGAGTTCGCGCTTGGCCACAATCGCAACATCAGGAAACAGGATGAGGGCCGCCAAGGTTTCCCAGGTCGATTGATGGTTGGAGACAATCAGGCCCGGCATAGGATGAACGTGCTCCCGGCCCCGCTCCCGATGCCGCAAACCGACGACGCCAGCCAGCAGGGCCAGCACGCCGCGGGCCCAGACCCGCGACAGCGTTCGCACCGCCGCCGGCGGGGACCCGGCGATCGATACGAACGGGATCGCCAGACCAAAAAGCGCGGTCCAGAGTCCCCACAGACCGCCAAACGCGAGTGAACGCAGCGTAGGCACGAGACCCTCCGTTCACGGGACGACCGGGCGGAACGCTCCAATCATTACAAGGGACGCCCCAGCGGCCCTTCCATTACAGGTCGGAGCGGCGTGCCCCCTGGGTCCCAAAGAGCAAGTCAGGCGTTGGACGTCGGGTTTGGTTCGCAAACCGCGTTGCCTGTAATGTCTCCCGTACTCCGGCGTCTCACCGTGCGCCCCCTCTCCACCATGGTGAGCCTGATGATCAAGGAACCCCTCCGGTCCATTCTGCCCGACCGCACCGCATTCCAACTTCTCGCCACGGCGCTCGGTCGCGCCGTACGGCATGGCTCGCTCGTGGTTGTCGATCCCTGGGGACAGCGCCATGTCTTCGGCCCGGACGACACGCCAACGGCGACAATCCGGCTCACGGATCCGCGAATCCCGGGGCGCGTCCTGGCCGACCCCATGCTGGGCGTGGGTGAAGCCTACATGGACGGCACGCTTGTCCTGGAACAGGGTTCGCTGCGCGATTTCCTGATGATGGGTGTTTCCATCGCCGGTGATTTCGCCAGCCCGTCCCAAAAGCCCCAACGGCCCAACCCGGTCGAACGGGCTCGCGCCAATGTCGCCCACCACTATGACCTCTCCGAGGAATTCTATCGCCTCTTCCTCGACCCCGACCTGCAGTACTCCTGCGCCTATTTCCAGGATGGCGACGAAAGTCTTGAACTGGCCCAGGCCAAGAAGAAGCGTCACATCGCCGCGAAGCTGCGTCTGGAGACCGGCGCCCGCGTGCTCGATATAGGAAGTGGTTGGGGCGGCCTGGCGCTTGAGCTGGCGAGCCGGCACGGCGTCGAAGTCGATGGTCTGACGCTCTCACAGGAACAGTTCAAAGTCGCCACCGCCCGTGTGGCGGACGGCGGTCTGGTACCGCATGTGCGGTTTCACCTTCGCGACTACCGTCATGAGACCGGGGTCTACGACCGGATCGTGTCGGTCGGGATGTTCGAACATGTCGGCCCGACGCACTATGGAGAGTTCTTCGATATCGTACATCGATTGCTGGCGCCGGACGGGCTCGCCGTCATCCACGCGATCGGCAGAACGGGTCCGCCGTCGGGTTGTGACCCGTGGATCGAAAAATATATCTTTCCCGGCGGATACTGCCCGGCATTGTCGGAAGTGTTCACCGCCATCGAACCTAGCGGGCTCCGCGTGACTGATGTGGAACTCCTGCCGCTCCACTACGCCGAGACCCTTCGGTGCTGGTCCGAACGGTTCCGGGCTCATCGGGCCCGCGCGGCCGAGATTTACGACGAGCGCTTCTGTCGGATGTGGGAGTTTTACCTCGCAGCCTGCGAAGCGGCGTTCAGGGGCGGCAATATGACGGTGTTCCAGATTCAGCTCACGCGAAGCATCAAGGCTTCTCCGCCCACGCGGGACTACATGATCGACGAGGAACGCCGGTTGCTTGTCTAAGCGGAACGACCGGGACCATGTAATGCCGTGGACCCCTGCGCATCTAATCCCGGTCACGACCAAGAAGGTCAGACAGCAAGATCGAAGGGCGGAGCAATAAACGAAGAAAATGTTGTTGTCGCGGTGTTTGACAACCATGCCGAGGCCGAGGGAGCGGTCCGTGAAATCGGCCGCTCGGACTTTCCAGTTCGGCAACTCACCATCATCGGTAAAGGCTATCACAGCGACGAGAAGGTGATCGGCTTCTACAACGTCGGCGATCGAATCAAGCTCTGGGGCACGAACGGTGCTTTCTGGGGCGGCCTATGGGGCCTCTTCGTGGGCGGCGTTTTCATGACAGTGCCGCTGATCGGTCCCGTGGTCGTGCTGGGGCATCTCGCCGCCATGCTCCTGGGCGCCGTCGAGGGCGCGCTCCTGGTCGGCGGCGTAAGCGCTCTCGCAGGCGCCCTGGCTGGCATCGGCAACCCGAAGGACTCGGTCATCCGCTACCAGGAAGCAGTCAAGGCGGACAAATTCCTGGTCCTGGCCCACGGCGCGCCGGAAGAGATCAAGCGCGTTCAGGTGTTGCTGAAGTCAGCCGCGCCCAGCGACTTGCAGGTTCATCATGGCACCTGCGCCGGCCATGAAGGCCACGCGGCCCAACAGCGGCACCATCACGCGCCGGCCGAGGCGAAGGCCTGAGCTGAGAACGGCGATCCGGCGCGCCAGACCGGCTCCGTCCGCAGCTTGAGATCCGGGACGGAGCCGGATTGGCGCAATTTGCCGGCGACCGCCGTCATGCGCCGAGTGAAGGGCCTCTGATCGCCCGGCCGCTTGAAGCGCCGACGGCCCGCGCCGTCGCCCCGCTGGCATCTCGACGAGTTGGTCTGCTGGATCGTGAGCAGACGCATGCACCCTGTAGCGGGCCGTGGCCAAGGCGAGCTCCTCGACCTCCTTGTCCAGCACCGGCGCCGCACAGAGGCCGCATCGAAGCAGAGCCCGGCCTCTGCACAATCAGCCAATTGAGCCGGAGATGTTCACGACTGACGGCTTGGCGTGATCTGGCGCAGCCCACGCAGCAGCCCAGCCTTTCCTGACCACCCACGCGGTGAGGCGGGAGCTGCTCCACGCCGCGCCACCCGGGTTCGACAGGTTGTCTATCCGCGGAACGGTCCCTCCGGGCGACCGGAGATCGGGGCTTTAGTTTCCACCCTCCCGGCCCCCGGCGGCGCGGAGGAGGTCGCCGACCCGACGTCCGTTGAGCCTGCAGGAGGCGATCACGCGGTCGTGGACGATGACCCGGCCGTTCCGGCCCCGAACCGCGACGCAATCGAGCCGGCGGCGGGCGACGAGGCGAGCCAGGCGGTCACGGTCCGCGCGGCCGGTGGCGCTGTGCAGTTCGGGGGCGTCGAAGTCCGAAAGGCGCACCTCGATCCAGGCGGCCGGGTCGACGGCGTCACCCACGCACAGACTGTCGCCGTCGCCGACTAGCGCACGATCCCCTCAAAGGCTTCCCCGGCGCGAGCGGGCAGCCGGCCCTCGCACGGATCGGCCCGGGCGACGGCCGGCGCCAGCAGGAGTCCGGCGGTGATCAGAAGCCATTTCATCGGCCCGTGGTGGCGCGACGCCGGGCCGGGGACAAGCCCGGCGTGGAGAGAAAGGAAGGCCGGACGGCGGGCGCTCCGCGGTGGAGCGGAGAAGGAGACCGCCATGAGACCGACCCCGACCCCGACCCTGATCCGGGCGCCGGCCCCCGAACCACGCGGGCGCCGTCCCGCGTCGCCGACCCTGGTCCCTGCGGCGCTGGACGATCAGACCTTGCTGGCTCTGATACTGGAGCGGATGGATCCGGAGACGGATTCTGCGCGGCTCGCCGCCGCCTTGCTCGAACAGTTCGGGAGCCTCGGCGGCGTCGCCGGCGCGGCGCCCGGCGATCTGGCCCAGGCGTCCAGCGTGGGGGCCGTCCTCCGGGCCGAGCTGACGCTTGTGCGCGAGTTCGCGGTCCGTCTTGCGCGCGCCGAAGCCAGCCGCCGCCCGGTCATCACGTCCTGGACCGCGCTGGTGGCCTATGTGCGGGCGGCGCTCGCTCACGAGCCGCGCGAGCAGTTCAGGACCTTGTTTCTGGATCGCAGGAACCAGCTGATGCGGGACGAACTCGTCGCCGACGGGACAGTTGACCATGCCCCTGTCTATCCGCGCGAAATCATTCGCCGGGCGCTTGAACTTTCGGCGTCGGCCCTGATCCTGGTCCACAATCATCCCTCCGGCGACCCGACGCCGTCGCAGGCCGATATCCAGATGACGCGACAGATCGTCGAGGCGGCGCGGGTTTTCAATCTGCAGGTCCATGACCACCTCGTCGTCGGCCGGGAAGGCACGGCCAGCTTCAAGGCCCTCGGCCTGATCTGAGGCGGCCATGACCTTGCATCGCATCGTCGCCGCCCTGGGCGGCGATCTCTATTCCGGCGGACGGCGCGCCAATGTCCCTGCGCCCGGCCATAGCGCGCGGGATCGTTCGGTCTCGCTGCTGCTGACCGACAACCGGGTCGTCATTCACGGCTTCGGCGGGTCGGACTGGAGGACCGTCCGCGATCAGTTGCACGACCGGGGCTTCATCGACGATGCCGGCCGATTGACCGGCGGTGGGCCGCCGGGTCCGCCGGTCCCAAGGCCCGATCCCCGTCTTCGTCTCCGGACGGCCTCGGATCTCTGGGCCGGTTGTCGGGGGCTGGATGGCGGCGGCCCCGCCGATCGCTACCTGCGTCGCCGCGCCGTTCAAGCCGTCGCCGCCGCGTCGAACCTCGGCTTCCATCCGGAAACGCCGATCTCTGTCTACCGGCCCAGCGGCCGGGGTCGCCCCGCCCTGATCGCGCGGATCAGCGACAGAGAGGACCGGCTGACGGCGGTGGAGCTGACCTATCTGGACCGGAACGGGCGTCTCGCCTCGGGCCTGCGACTGACGCGAAAGACGGTCGGCCTGGTTCCGGCCGGCGCCGCCGTTCGCCTGGCTTCGGCGGCTGCGGAGATGCTGGTCGGGGAAGGCGTTGTCACGACCCTGTGCGCCATGGACCGCTTCCAACTTCCGGGTTGGGCCCTGATGGCGGCGAACAACCTCGCGGCCTGGACGCCGCCCGCGCGGGTGCGCCGCGTGCTGATCGCCGCCGACCGGGGAGCCGCGGGCGAGGGCTGCGCGGCGCGGCTTCGACGCCGCCTCGTGCCCGGCGGTCTGGAGGTCCGTATCGTCCTTCCAGACCCGCCGTTCGGCGACTGGAACGAGGTGGCCGTCGCCGCGGCGAAAGGAGAGGAGCGAGGGTCTTGATGGGCGCCGGAGCGGCGGGGATGGGCCCCGGCGCCCGGCAGGAGAGTCCCCATGACCGACCTTGTTCCTGTCAGCATGCCCGCGGTCGTCGTCGCGCGCGACGAACGCACCGTCCGCCTCGGCGACATCGGCATCGCCCGCGAGAATCTGCGATTCAATGAGCCGCCGGATGACGACATCCCGACCTTGGCCGCCACGATGAAGGCCGCCGGCCAGCTGCAGCGCCTCACCGTCCGCCCCGGCCGCGGCAGAAAAGAGGAGCCCTGGATGGCATTGGACGGCCGCCGTCGGCGCCTGGCCCTGGGCTTGCTGCTGGACGCGGGGGAGATCGACGAGACCTACCCGGTCACGGTCTATGTCGAGACCGATCCGGCTCGCCAGGCGGCGGCCGTCCTGTTGACCAACACGGCCGTGCCCGTCCATGTCGCGGATGTCATCGCCGCCATCGGCCGGATGCTGAAATCCAGGCTGACGGTGTCCGTGATCGCCCGGGCTCTCGGTTACGCCGAGATCGACATCAAACGCCTGGCCGCCCTGGCCGGGCTGCCGCCGGTCGCCCTCGCGGCCCTGAAGGCCGGGCGCATGACCCTCAAACAGGCCCGGCTGCTGGTCCGACTGCCGGACAAGGCCGAACAGGTCGAGCTCGCAGAGGCGGCGCTGGACGGGCATGGATTCCCCGACTGGCGCATCACGGAACGGCTCGACGAAGGGCGGGTCACCGTGCGGGATCGACGCTGCGCCCTGGTGGATCCGGTCCGCTATGGAGAAGCCGGCGGTCGCACCGAGGCGGATCTGTTCGGGGAGCTGGCGCCCGTATTGCTCGATCCGGACATCCTGACCGAGCTGTGGATCCGACGGGCGCGCGGCATCGCCGCCGTCTTCGAGGCCGAGGGGATCGCGGTGCATGTCACCGCCGGACCCGAGCCTGAACTGCCCGATGACCTGGAAGCGCTGGGCTATGTCTACGGCGGCCAGCTTCCGGCTGAGGACATGGCGCGCTACCGCGCCGAACGGGAGACGTTCAACACGCGGGCGGACGCGGTGCGGCAGGCCCTGGCCGAGGCCCGTGATCCCAAGGCCGTCGACGCCGCGATCGTCGCCATGATCCGCGCCCGGGTGCAGGCGGACCAGACCGGTTGCGGCGGGCGGGTGGTGACGACCATGGTGTTGTGGCCGGCCGCCGGCACGGGCGTCGATGTGCGCTGCTACACGCCGCAAGAGCCGGAGATCGAGGACGCCGGATCGATCGACAGTGATCCGGCGGACCGGGCGTCGGCTCCGCCGGCCTATGTCGCTCCGGAGGCGCCGGCGCCCGAGCCTGACACCGACGGCGTCAACCACGCCCTGCATGGGGTGCGCACCGATGTGGCCACGCGCGGACTGATCCGGGCCCTGGCCGACGATCCGGGCGCGGCGTTGACGGCCCTGATCGCGCGCCTGTTCACCCTCCTGGTTCTGCGCGCCCATGTGGCGCGATCCGACTCGGCCCTGGCCATCGTCGCCACGGTCTTTGATCCGGTGGACGGGCGGGTGATCGAGACCCTGGATGGCGAGGTGCGGCAGCGGCTCGATGACCGTCGTGCGGCCTGGCAGGCGTCGGGTGAGACGGTCATCGCCTGGGCCGATGGCCTGCCGCACGGCGAGAAGATGGGACTGCTGGCCGAACTGACCGCGATCAGTCTCGACGTGCGCGAGACGCGCACGAGCCTGATCCGGCGCAGCGCCCGGATGGAGGCGGCGGAGCTGGCTGCCCTGTGCGCGGCGGACATCACCCTCCACTGGACGCCGGACGCGCCCTTCCTGCAGGCCCACTCCAAAGCGCTGCTGCTGGGGATGCTCGAGAACATGGGCGCGGTCGATGAGCGGGCGCGGTCCCTGAAGAAGGCCGAACTGGTCGACTGGGTCGCCGAACAGGCCGCGTCGCGGAGCTGGGCGCCGGCCGGCCTCGCCTGGGCGGGCCCGTTGCCGGACGAGGATCGGGCAGCCAGCGACGGGGACGTTGGCAATGACGACTCCACCCTCGACGACGACGGCGTCGGGGCCTTCACCGTCACCCCGGCGGGCGAGGCCGCGCTCGGCCCCGCCGCCGCCTGACGTCGATCCGCCCGAGGACGTCGCCCCGGTTCGCGCCGGGGCGGCGTTGTCGTGCCAGCCGTCCCGTCCGTGAAAGGCGAGGGAAGGGCGAGCGGGGACGAGCCTGCAGGACCGGGAGGGAGGAGCCCTCCGCTCCAGGCTGACGGAGCTTGTTCCATGTCCTCGACCCGCACCCTGTCCCTGTTCGCCGATCCGGCCGGAGGCGACGCCGCCGCCAATGTCCTGGCCGCCGCCCGGGCGCTCGCGGCCCATCTGGCGCGATCGCGTCCGCTCGACCGCCGGCTGGTCGCCGCCGTCATGACCACCGCCTTCGGCGCGTCCGACGCCGAGGGGGCCTGGGCCTGGCGCGACGCCTATGACGCGATCGAGGCGGCGACGGTTCTGCAGATCCGGCGCCTGGCGGCCCAGGTCGGGCGTCTGGAAGATGCGCCGGCGGAGATCGCCGCCCTGCTGGCGGCCGTCTCGGCGCTGGGTCTGACCCAGACCCGACGCAGCGAGGCACAGGTCGCCCTGGACCAGTTCTCCACCCCGCCGCATCTGGCCGCGCTCGCGGTCCTGGCCGCCCGGGTCCGTCCCGGAGACCGGGTCCTGGAGCCGTCGGCCGGCACCGGTCTGCTCGCCGCGGTCGCCGAGGCCTGCGGCGGACATCTGAGCCTGAACGAAATCGCGCCGGGGCGCGCCGACCTGCTTGACGGTCTGTTCCCCGACGCCGACCGGACCCGCCATGACGGACGCCATATCCATGACCTGAGCGCCGACGGCGGCAAGTTCGAGGTGGCGGTGTGCAATCCGCCGTTCTCGGATCTCGGCGAGCATCTGTCAGCGGCCTTCAAGGCCCTGGCCGACCATGGCCGGTTGGCCGCGATCGTCCCGCTGACCGCCCTGGAGGACGCCGGCCTGCTTCGCCGCTTCGGTGAGGCGGGACGCGTCGTGGGACGCATCGCCCTTCCACCTCATGCCTTCGCAAAACACGGGACCTCTGTGGAGACGGGCCTGTTGGTGATCGACCGGGCCGAGGGCGACGAGGCCGCGGCGCCGCTTCAGACCGCTGACGATCTGCAGGACGCGGCGCGGAAGATCGGAGCGCTTGCGCCACGGGTCGGCGCCAGACCGCGGACGCGCCTGCCCGTGGCGACCGCCGCCCTGCTGGCCCCGCGCGCTCGGGGCCTGGCCCTGCCCTCGGGCCGCCTGGCCTTCCTCGCGGGGGCGGCGCCCCTGGCCTATGATGTGCAGTCCTGGACCGGGGAGGGGCGCGATGTCGGCCTCTACCAGGCCCATGCCCTGGGGCGGATCGTCCTGCCCACGCCCCGGCCGCAGCCCTCGCCCCTGGTCGAGTCCGGACCCATGGCGTCGGTGGCCCCGCCGGCACCGACCTATCGGCCGGTCCTGCCGCCGGCCATTCGCGATGAGGGGCGGATCTCGGACGCCCAGACCGAGATGATGATCTACGCCGGGGAGGCGCACGCCGCGCACCTGCCCGGATGGTGGCGGCCGGATCAGGCGCCGCACCAGATGGGGCTCGTCTCCGAGGACCATGAAGACGCCGTCCGGTTGCGACGCGGCTTTTTTCTCGGCGACGGCACGGGGTGCGGCAAGGGTCGCCAGATCGCGGCGGTCATCGCCGACAATATGTGCCAGGGACGGGTCCGGGCGCTGTGGCTGTCCCGAAACGACGCCTTGCTCGAGGACGCGCGGCGCGACTGGGCCGCGATCGGCGGGAGCGCCCACGACATCGTGCCGCTGTCGAGTTGGAAACAGGGGGACGCCATCCGGTTCGACCGGGGCGTCCTGTTCGCGACCTACGCCACCTTGCGCCAGCCGGCCCGCGGTGACCGCCAATCCCGGCTCGATCAGATCATCGCCTGGCTGGGCGCGGACTTCGACGGCGTCATCGCCTTCGACGAGGCCCATGCCATGGCCAATGCCGCCGGCGGCGGCAAGGGCGCGCGGGGAGCGAAGAAGGCCTCGCTTCAGGGCATGGCCGGCCTGGCCCTGCAGAACCGGGCGCCGGACGCGCGGGTTCTCTACGTCTCGGCGACCGGCGCCACCACGGCCGAGAACCTCGCCTATGCCGCGCGTCTTGGCCTGTGGGGCGGTCCGGAGGCGCCCTTCATGTCGCGGGCGGATTTTCTGGAGGCCATGGACCGGGGCGGAGTCGCGGCGATGGAGCTTGTGGCGCGTGAACTCAAGGCGCTGGGGCTCTATGTGGCGCGCAGCCTGTCGTTCGAGGGGGTCGAATATGAGCCGCTCGTCCATCCCCTGACTCCGGACGACATCGCCATCTGGGACGCCTGGGCCGACGCCTTCCAGCTGATCCACGCCAATCTGGCCGAGGCCTTGAAGGCGGTCGGCGTCAACGACGAAGAGGGAAAGGCCAGAAGCGGCCAGGTCGCCTCGGCCGCCCACTCCGCCTTCGAAGGCGCCAAGCTGCGCTTCTTCGGTCACCTGCTCGCCGGCCTCAAGGCGCCGAGCCTGGTCGCCGCCATCCGGGAAGATCTCGCCTCGGATCGCTCCGCTGTGGTCCAGATCGTCTCGACCAATGAGGCGGTGATGGAGCGCAGGCTGTCATCCATTCCGCCGGAGGAGTGGAATAACCTCTCCATCGACCTCACCCCGCGCGAATATGTTCTCGACTATCTGCGTGAGGCCTTTCCGGTCCATCTGATGGAGGCGATCGAGGACGGGGACGGCAACGTCACCATGGTCCCCGTCATGGACGGCGGCCGGCCCGCTGTCAGTCAGGAAGCCCTCGCCCGTCGCCAGGTCCTGATCGAGCGGATGGCCTGTCTGCCCGCCGTGCCGGGCGTGCTCGACGCCTTGCTGGAAGCCTTCGGCACCGACGCCGTCGCCGAGATCACGGGCCGGTCGCGGCGGGTGGTCGTGCGCGACGGTCGCAGGCTTGTGGAACGGCGGGGAGGCTCGGCGGCGCGCGCCGAGACCGACGCCTTCATGAGCGGTCGCAAACGGGTGCTGATCTTCTCCGACGCCGGAGGCACCGGGCGCAGCTATCACTCCGACCTGTCGGCGGCGAACCGGCAACGCCGGGTCCATTATCTGGTCGAACCGGGCTGGCGCGCGGACGCCGCCATCCAGGGCCTGGGCCGCAGTCACCGTACACACCAGGCCTCGGCCCCGCTGTTCCGGCCGGTCACGACCGACATCCAGGGCGAGAAGCGCTTCACCTCGACCATAGCGCGCCGGCTGGACACGCTCGGCGCCCTGACACGCGGCGAGCGCCGCACGGCCGGCGCGGGCCTGTTCCGGGCCGAGGACAATCTGGAGAGCCCGTGGGCGCGCAGGGCCCTTCTGGTCTTCTACGGCGCCCTGGCCTTCGGTGAGCTCGGCTCGATGACGCTCGAGACCTTCATGACCCGGACGGGGCTCAAACTGCTGGACGCCGACGGCGGCCTCAAACCCTCCGACGACCTGCCGCCGATCCACACCTTCCTGAACCGGCTGCTGGCGCTGCGGATCGCCGACCAGAACGCCCTGTTCGAGGATTTTGATCGCATCCTCGCAGGCATTCTCGAACGCGCGGCCGCATCGGGTGAGCTGGACCGGGGTCTTGAGGATATCGAGGCCGAGGAACTGGAGGTTCTGTGCCAGGAGACCATCCGGACCGATGTCTCGACGGGGGCGGAAACCGCCCTGGTGACCTTCTCGCTGAGGGTTCGTCGCGACATTCTGCTCGCGGACGACGCCCTGGCCCGGGCCGCCGACATCGCCCATCAGCTCGTCGTCAACGCAAAATCCGGTCGGGCGGCGATCGCCGAACTCGGCCTGACCACCGCCACGGACGAGGACCGGCTCGTCGCGGCCGTCCGTCTGATCCGGCCGGATGGACGCCAGACCCTGGCGGAGAAGACCTTCGAGGAATCCGCCTGGAAGCCGGCGGCGATCGACGACTGGCGCCGGGTCTGGGATGAGGAGGTCGCGGGCACGGACCCCTGGCGAAGGCGCGAGCTCACCCTCGCGACCGGCCTGTTGTTGCCGATCTGGGGGCGGTTGCCGGCGCGGGGCTGTTCGGTGCGCCGGGTCCGGGCGCCGGACGGCCGACGCTGGCTGGGGCGGGTCCTGGACGAGACCCGGGCCCGGACGCTCAAGACGAGCCTGGGCCTGGGCGACATCGGCGAGGCCTGGACGGACGGCGACAGGACCGTGGCCCAGCTGCTCGACCGCAGCATCCAGCTCTGCCTGGACGGCGGCCTGTGGCTGAAACGGGCCCGGGTGATGGACCGCTGGCGGATCGAGGTGGTCGGCGGCCGAACCGATCGCGACGCCCTGGTCGCGCTCGGCTGCTTTGTCGAGATCATCGCCTTCACGCCCAGGGTCTTCATCCCGGTCGACCGGCCCCGGGTCCTGGAAGCCGTGTTGCGTCGCCACCCGGTGCAGTCGGTCCTCGACGGCGCGGCGGCCTGAGACCGGCCGAACGGGCGAAGGCCCTGCCCGGTCAGGAGGAGGACGGGAGGAAGGGAGGATGCGGGTGAAGCGGGATCGGGGAGATCGGCTCCCCGGCGCTTCGGATCAACAGGAGACTGACATGCAGACCATGGTGTTCACCGGCCGACTGGCGGCCGACCCCCAGATCAGCCCGGACTTCGCCAAGGCGGTGTTCCGGCTGCTCGAGAAGCGCGGCGTCGACGCCGCCGGCAAGGACCGGCTGGTCGGGGTCAATTGCGTCAGCTGGTCGAAGGGCTTGAACGAGAAGGTCATCGCCCGCGGTCTGGCCCAGGGCTGCGAAGCCGTCGTCGTCGGTGCCTTCATCGACACGGCCTATGCGGCCAAGGACGGGACCGAGCGCACCGCCAAGGAACTGGTGGTGAACCGGCTGACTGTCCTGGACTGGGCCGAGGACCGCGAGGCCGCAGGTCTCGAGGGGTCCGAAGACGGCCGCGCCGCCGCCTGACCCCGCGACCCTTCATTTCCCCACGACCATCATTTTCAAGGAGACTGATCATGCAAACCCTCACCCTCGAAGGCTATCTGGCCGCCGACCCGTCCATCCTGTCGGCCCAGGGCTCGGGCAAGAAGCGCGCGAGCTTTCGCGTGCTGGAGACCACACGCTTCCGCAAGGCCGACGGAACACCGGGCGAGCGCACCACCGGCTTCAACTGCATCTGTTTCAACGAGGCGACGGCCGAGAAATACATCGAGGCCTTTGCCCGCAAGGGCAGCCGCGTCGTCATCCAGGGCCATGTCGAAAACGACACCTGGACCGGCAAGGACGGGGTCGAACACTACGACCTGCGCCTGATCGTCGGCGACATCCGGCTGAAGAACCGGCGCGCCCGGCCTTCCACGGATGACAGTCCCGCCGACCGGCAGGTGCAGGAACCGGCGAGCGGCTATGATCTGAACGACGACATCCCGTTCTGATCCGACGGCGAGACAGACGGAACGGCCCGGCGCGCGAGCGCCGGGCCGTTTTCCTGTGCGGCGCCGAGAGAGGAAAGCCCCGGGAGGGAAACGCGCCGGGAGGGGAAGGCGAGGGCGGGCGCGGGCGAGCCGATGGGGCTCGCTGGCACCGGAGTTCCGCCATGACCGCCTCCGCCTGGACCGAAGACCGTATCGACCGCCTCAGGACCCTCTGGCTCGAAGGCCACAGCGCCGCCCGGATCGCGCGCGAGCTGGGTGCGGGCCTCACCCGTAGCGCCGTCCTCGGCAAGGTTCACAGGATGAGCCTGTCCGCGGGTCGTCCGCGACCCCGGGGGGCGTCTGCCGTCGTCCGGTCGCCGCCCAGGGATCGCCGCCCGCCGTCCCCACCCGTGAGTGAGGCCCTTGCCGGCCCCGCGCCCGTCCCCGACCAGGGGCGGACGACCCTGCTGTCCGTGCGGCGCTGCGAATGCCGCTGGCCCTATGGCGACCCCAAGGCTGAGGGCTTCAGCCTGTGTGGGCGGCCCGTCGCTCGCGGTGCCTTCTGCGGGCCGCACGCGGCTGTGGCCTATCGCCCGGGGCGGCAGACGCCAGAGAGTCTCGAGGCGCTCGCGGGGCTGCGTTGAGGCGCGGGTCTCCGGCCGGTTTCGCGGTGAAGAAATCAGTGACTGTTTCGACGGCGGCCTCGATGAGGTCGCCGTTTTGTCTTCGGCCGGCGTCGAAGGCTCCAGGACCGGCGGTCAAGGGGTTGAGGTCCGGTCGGGGTCGGCGTCGATGGACGCCCCGGGTGCGGCGCCGGCGGCTCGCCGCCGACGAGGCCGGCGAAGATCGATGCCCGGTCGTCCGTATCGGCGCGACGGCGCCGAAAGGTGTCCTCGCCCGAAGGCGGACGAGGACTTGCCCCCACACAACGCCCTCCGATTTTGTCACATCACCCCGGAAGTCAACGGCTGCGCCGTTCCCCTCCACGGACAGCCAAACGGCTATCCGCTCCGGTGACTGCCGGGGACCCCGATGTGGCCAAAACCGGGGTCGTTGCGCATGGGGCGCTTCGACATCTTTTACAGGATGTTCCCGATGCAAGCCTTTCCCTCACCCTTCTTCGCCAAATCAGACTCCGCCTTCGACGACCTGACCGCCTCGCTCGGCGATCCCCGTCCACATCCCACCGAGGAGGCCCTGATCCAGCTCGGGCGCGCGCTCATGACCGAGCTTGTGGACGTGATCTCCGACACGGCCCTGGAGGACTTCCAGACGATCCTGGGGGAAGCCCTGATCGGCGCCTTCCATTCGGCGGCCGGACGGATCGAGCGCAACGCGGACCGGGCGCGCGACGCGATGCGAAGCCTCGACCGCGACTTCGATGGATCGGAGGCGGCCGACACCGAGCTTCAGGAGGCCACGGCCAAAGCCCGGGCCGGAGATACGGCCACCCGGGCGACGGAGTTAATCCGGGACGCCGCCGCGGAAACCTGGACCATCGCGACCGGCGAGGTCTGGACGGCCTGGCGCGGCAGCCGGCGGGGCACGCATCTGACGGCGGCCCAGCTGGAAGCCAAACAGGCCATCCGCGCGATCCGGAACCGCAGGGCAGGGGACGCCGATCCGGGCGGACCGGTGGTCGCCTTCCGGGGCGCGCCGACGGCCGACACCGCCGATGACGCCGGGCGGATCTTCGACGCCCTGAACTGGGCGCTGAAGGAGTGGCCCGACATGGCGCTCGCGACGACCGGGGCGAAGGGGTCGGAGAAGCTGGCGATCAAATGGTCCCGGCAGAAGGGGGTGAAGCTGATCCTCGCCCGGGCCGATTTCGACACCCATGGCAAGGCCGCGCCTTTCCGGGCCAACGACGAACTGATCGCGCTCGAGCCGACCTGCTGCCTCACCCTGGTCCATTCCGTGGATCGGGTCCGTTCGGAGGACAGCCGGCCGTTCGGGCCCGCGCTCAATCTCGGACAGAAGGCGATGGAGTCCGGGCTGCGGCACGTCTCCATCAAGGCGCGCGCGGCGTGATCGCCTGGAACTGACATCAACGACCCGCTCGGCTGCGGCCGGGCGGGTTTTTGTTTGTCGTCCGGGCGCTTCCTGCGCTCCGGGACCATGCTTCGGGGGTGACAGATCGACAGACCGGGGAGGCGATGACGGGGTTTGTCCGGGTGTGCGCACGTGTGACGGCGGTGTCTAGAAATCTGCGAAAAGGGGCTTAGGGCAAGATAAAAGAGGGTGTTTGGCGGTTCGGCTTTTTCGTATCCTGTCCGCAGGTTAGCGGCGCATCCGAGGGTGTTGGACGACTTGCGGTGAGTTGTCGTCTTCGGACGACGTCGGCGGCCTGGTCGGAGGCGTCGAATGCTGATCCGTGAAGCCATACAGTCCCGTCTTTCGGCGGGCGGCGGTGTGGAGCCGGAGGCGGTCCAGGTCCGACTGCCCCTGTCCCTCAAACCCGACCGGGTCAACGTCCGCACCGGCCTGATGCGGCGACTGGCGAGCTCGCGCGCCTTCGCCCTGGGCGACCGGTCAGGCGTGCTCAGGGCGGCGCAGGGACGCTCGGGCAGAGCCTTTCGGCTGGACGTTCGCCAGAGGGTGGTCGTCAAGGCGCTGGTGTCGCGCCACATCGGCAAGGGCGCCGAACGGGCGGCGGCCCTGGCGGCGCATGTGAGCTACCTCGGACGTTCGGGAGCCGGGGTCGAAGGGGCGCGGCCGGAGTTCTTCGATCGGGAGACGGACGGCGTCCAGCCGGTGGCCGAGACCGGGGGCTGGAGCGAGGACCGGCACCATTTCCGCTTCATCATCTCGCCGGAGCACGGCGACCGGATCGAGGATCTGAAGGCCTATGTCCGCGAGGTCATGGGGCGGGTGTCGGCGGATCTGGGGGAGCCGGATCTGCGATGGGTGGCGACCTGCCACTACGACACCGACCAGCCGCACGCCCATGTGCTGGTGCGAGGTCGGCGAGGGGATGGACGGGACCTGGTCATACCGCGCGACTACATCGGCTACGGCTTCCGGGCGCGGGCGCAGGAGGTGGCGCAGGAGCGGCTCGGCGACCTGTCGCGGGTGGAGGCGGAACGGCGTATCTGGAAGGAGACCGGGGCGGACCGGTTCACGGGATTTGACCGGCGGCTGCTGGCGGCGGCGGATGCCAACGGAATGGTCGAGGACGGGGTCGGCGTCAACGACGCCTGGGCGGCGCTGACCCGGGGACGGCTGCGGCACCTGGAGGGGCTGGGGCTCGCCGTGCGGACGGGGCGGCGCTACAGGCTCGACGGGGAGATGGAGACGAAGCTGCGGACGCTGCAGGCGCGGCGCGACATCATCAGGACGCTGAACCAGAGACGGCTCGAGGGCGCCCGGGAGGTGCGGCCCTTGGGGATGGACCGGGTGCGCGGGGTGGTGGTGAAGTGCGGGTTTCACGACGAGGCGGGTGCGGCGCCGTTCGTGGTGGTGAAGGATGCGGGCGGGGTCGAGCACTATGCGCGGGTGCGGACGGGAGACGCCGCGAGGGTGGGGAGCCGGATCGCGCTGGCGCCGACGTCGAACGGGCTGGCGCAGGTGGTGGCGGGGCGGGGAGCGGACCTGGGTCGTTAGGGCGTCTTTTGACTCGTAGCGGACGTTGAGCGCGTCCGCTCTCGGTCTGGCGCAGGAGCCTAAATCCGGTGGATCCGGAGCTGACCTATTGCCGTGGTTCGGAGCGTCCGCTTCAGGCGCGAAACGCCAACATCGCTCGGTCTGGCCGGGCTTGACCCATAGGGAAACGTTCAAAACGCTCGGTCTAGGAACCTTGGGACGCGTTGGCTCTGTGCGCATTTCGAACAGTTTGAAGTGGATTGGCCCCTAGATGTATCGTGCATAGTCCGAACTGACCTTTTCGGTCGTCACATACTTGAGTACTTCGCCAACCGCGCGTGCCGCCCGAATCGGAATTGGCAGCTTCTGATTCATCTGGGTAGAGTTCCAGTTGATCTTTGTCAGCGATAGCACTTCGGCAGCGATCTGCGCGATTGTGCTGTCACTACCAAGATGAGGGCACAATAAAAGCGGTCGCGGATCGTACAATCCCGGATAGGTGCCGTAATAGGGAATGCTGCCGTTGGTGTAGAGAAGTCCCTTTCCGTCGAGTTCCACGAAGGTCCCCCGCATCACGGGGTAGTTGCCATCTCTGATCACCTTCACCGAATATGACTCCTGGACCCAGACCAGATCGCGCAGTTCGGCACCCGTCTCGTCCAGCGCTTCGAAGATGCCTTCAGCTTCTTCTTCGCGAAACTGGGAGGTCTTCAATACAATTACCCGGGCCGGATAGTGTTTGTGGTGACTTCTGTAAGCAGCGAGTGCGTCTGCGATCAGTTGGCGCGCATCGTCTCGGGTCATATAGGGGTGACGGCCCCGGCTTTCCGTCTGCGCACGCTTGCCCTTGAGGATAAAGCCGCGGCCGCGTTCGTCGAACATCTGGGCCGCGCTGGTGAACAGCTGTTGGCCGCCTCGGTCCCGGTAGAAGCTAACGCCTATGTAGCAGGCGGCGAACTCGCCATCCTGGGGCATTTTCCGCCAAGGAATGCGGCCAGTGCCCTTGTAATAGAGGGTAGTGAGCAGGTTCCACGTGCGACTTGCGCGATCCTGGATCTTCCGCGCGCTGCTTTCCTTGATCTTGCGGGGGATTGTCGCGCCTTCATCGAAGACGTCCTCCCAGACGATCTGAACCGGGAAGGTCAGGTCCATCGCCTTGGCCTTCAGCATACCGCGGAAGTCAGGCGCGTCGGAACCGCCGCTGTCTTCCTTCTCGGTCGTGCCGCCTCCATCGACCTTAGCGTTCCAGACCCGTTCGATGAGGCCGACCGGAAGAGCGACAATCGCCACATCCGGCCGATGACTGCCCTCATCCAAGGTCCGGAGCTCCTGAACGATCTCATCGACCGCCATTTCCACGGCCCGGTCGTGGCGGACTTCCTTTCGGATCTTGTCGATTCGCGACTGGGAGAGGGCTGCGGTCGCGCTCTCAGCGATCTCGAACTTGCACCTGAACGGGTTCTGATTGCCGAGGCCCGGAAAGTCGGGATGCAAGTTCGGGTGTTTCTCCCCCTTGCCGGCGAACCCTGCGGCGGCCTCGGCGAAAAACTGCCGGGCATCCTCGACAGTCTTTGCGCTTCCGACAACCGCGATCTTGACGACGTCCCCCACCGGAGTCTGAAGCGGTCCGGCCTCGAACAGACCTAGGCGGGGGTCAGGGTGGTGATGTTTGTCGCCGAACTCCAAGTGGGGCTCGTCAAAAATCTTGGTCTCGAACTTCATCCGAACAGCCGCTCCTGCGGGTCATCCTCCTCAGCCGCGCCCTTCTTCGGGGCAGCCCAGGCATCCTCCGGCACCCGCGTCGCAAGGGCGACTGTCGGTGGTTCGCCGAAAACAAGCCGTGGCCCGCCGCGTTCTTCGGTGAAGAGACTGCGTTCAACCCGGTCATTCTGGCTCAAGAACCGATGCCACATGACGACCTGACCCCGCAGAGACGCGCTGTTATCGAGCCGTTTCTTCCCCGCCAATAGAGCCGCGGGGTAGGGGTGGGGGGCGAAGCCGTTGCTGGTGAAGAAGTAAGTCGGATTCACGACCAGGTACCATTGGTCGAAGAGGCGCTCGAAGCGCGGCACGAACGCGTGGTGACGGACAAAGGCGATCTTGTCCTTGTCGGCCTTGGCCACGGCCACATTGACCACCTCCGCCGCCGCCTTCTTCTTTGACGCGTCGTAGAAGAAGGTGCGCGGTGTGTTGGGCGCCGGGGCGCGGAAATAGAAGAGTTTGCGTTCCTTGTTCCACGCGAGGTCAGCGCGGACCTGGTGATCCAAAGCCGCCCGCAGCAGGAAGGCAAAGTTATTCTGCTCGTCGCGATCCTCGTGAAAAGCTAGCAGGTCAGTCTCGATCGCATCGACCTGATCCAAGTCGACGATGTGGCGGCAGACGGTCTCGCGCGGATCGGCAAACGACCAGAAGGTTCCGCCCTTGATCGCCCAGTCGAACCGCGCCGGTTCCTCCGCGTCCAAGAGGATCGCCGTCGCGCGTTTGGCCGTATAGGGCGTCGATGCGACATACATCTCCGTCGGTAGGGTCAGCGGAAGGATGTTGACCAAAGCCTCTTCGCCGCCGCCAAGCGGAGGGACGTAGTAGCCGAAGCCGGCCTTGGGCACGGTGAGCGCGGCGAGGCGATCGACCGCTTCAGCTTCGAGGCGATCCTGCTGTTTATCGAAACGCAGACGTCGCTCCTCCTGGAGCGGATCGCCGACCGCCTTCCAATAGAAGCTCTCGTCGGATCGCCGGTAGAGCACTATGACCACGGGCAGATTTGAACCTCGCCAGTAGGCGAGATCCTCAGGCCGAAGCAAATAGGTAAAGCTGGTCTCGTCTTCCGTCGCGTACCGCGACGACTCGGTAGCCTTCACCTGCACAGCAATCATGCGGGCGAGAGGCCTACCGCTGTCCATGACTTCGGCGATGCCATCGACGCCCGCCTCCAGTCGCGAGCGGGTGTCGAACTGAAATCCCATCGTCAGGAAACGTAGACGGACCGCAGCTTCGCCGATTTCTCCCAGTAGTTGGTTCGACGTGATGGTTTTCGACATCGCGGTGGCCCAGAACGATTCATGAACACCATTAGCTTGGTTTGAAAGCGCTGGCGAGTCTTGGCGTCATAGGCTGCCGACCAGATCTCAACTAAAACGCTCCTTTCTTAGCAATCCATGCCGCGCTGGTTCTTCGCCTCCAAATCGGCCGCTCCGGCCGGCTCTTCGTAGCTCCCATGTACCCCGAGAAACGATCCCTTCGGGTGGTATCTGCCGTCGGTGCCCAGAAATGATCCCGGAAGGTGATACCGTCCGTCCTGCCCGAGGAACGAGCCAGCTACGTGATATCGACCGTCCTGTCCGAGGAAACAGCCTGCAGGATGGTAGCGCCCGTCTCTGCCGAGGAAGGCACCCTTCGGGTGGTATTTCCCGTCTTGGCCCAGAAAATAGCCAGGTGGGTGATACTTGCCATCCTGGCCAAGGAAATGCCCAGCTGGGTGGTAGCGCCCGTCGGCTCTGAGGCTCTCGCCACGTCGATGGTACTTGCCGTCTTGGCCGAGAAATGACCCCGGTGGGTGGTATCGACCATCCCGTCCTAGAAAGTGCCCCTTCGGATGGTACTTGCCATCTTGGCCAAGGAACGAGCCCACGGGATGGTACTTCCCATCTCGTCCCAAGAATTTGCCAGTCATGCCGCCTCCGTGAACATAAAGGGAACGTGAGGCCGCGCGAACCGAGATGCAAGAACGGCGTTCGTTTTTAGGGATAGGCCAGTTGCTAGAATGTCGAATGCGTGCAGAGGCACCAATGTCTGGTGCTGGCGCGGTGGCGACTCGGGCATCTTCTCGCCGAATCTCGAGGACACGGGGACAGGGGGGCGTCACAGTTGCTGGGCCTATCAGGATCGCGCGCGGTGGTGAGCGAGGAGCCAGTTGGTCAATTGGCTCAGCCAGCCCAAGTCCTGGACTGTCGCGGCCGCGAAAACACTCAGAACGTCGGCATGGGCGATGACGAAGGACCAGCCCGCGAGCGCCGCTCCGGTGACCCCGGCCACGGCGGCGAGGCCGGCAGGCGTCGCCGCCAAGCCGTCCCCGAGGACTTTGCCGGCGACCGAACCAAACGTGAACTGCAAGGTCTTGCCGATCGTCGCCAACAGCCCCCCGAGGAGACGTTCGCCGATCTGGTTGGACCGTTCCGGCCGCGGCCCTTGCCCAGTGCGGGCCAGTTCGGAGACGGCATACCGCGCCCCGGGGCCGAAGGTGTCGGTCGCCGCCTCTATCGCTTGGGCCAGCTTTGCGGTGGACCGATCAAGCGCCGTCTGGTCGGCCGGCGAGCGCTGATAGAGTGCCGCGGCCTCGACAAGATCGCGACCTTCAGTGGTGGTCATCACCACTGTTGCGTGAAGCGCGATCAGCGTGCGCAGCCGATGCTGCGCCCGCGCGGGTAGAGGCGGGAGATCACCCTCAGCGATCTCCTCTTCCGTGGCCCGGCCGGCGTTCTCCAGACCGATGCCTCGGGCGTATAGGCGCTGGATCGACAGCTCGGCGGCGGTGAGCGTGTCGGCGTAACGCTCGGCGGCCTCCCGCAGATCGGTATGGGCGTTGGTCCCGGACAGCGCGTCCGTCAGTGCGCTCGTCGCCGTGCTGAGTTCTTCCAAGAGGTGAGGCTCGAGGGTTTCCGTCGCCGGCGTCCACCGCAGGAGTTCGAAACGACCCTCCTGGTTGGGCTGAAACTCCGGCCCCGGGCCCGGATCACTGACCCGCGCTAGGGCGCGGCGTACGGCTCTGACGCCGTCGTCTGCGTGAAATTCGGGTTCTTCATCTTGCCCGTAGTCTTCCGGTTGTGGCGTGCGGGTCCAATCAGTCAGTCCGTCGGCCTCAATGGCCGCGACCGCCGCCCGAATGACCGCCTCATCTTCGTTCGGGAAGTTTTCGGCGAGCACCTCCCCGGCGTCGTACGGCCCGCCGTAGATATACTGATAGCCGCCTTCGGCCGTGACATAGGGGGTCCGCTCCGCTGGATCCTCATAATGCTCGCCGAACCAGTCGAGCAGGACTTGGACCCGGGGGTCCTCAGCCTCGGAGTCGCCGTCCTCATCATCCCGGCCCCCTTGTCCGTCCGGTCCGAGATCCAACCGGAAGTTCTCGATCAGGGTGTGCGGACCAATCTCGGTCTCCGAGTCATTGAAGGCGCCGATCGGATACTCCCACACCCGCCACACCAGCTCGCCCAAGTCAGGATGGTCTATCCGAGCGGAATAGGTGGTCTCCGGCCCCATCGACCGCTCTTCTGAGCCGTCGGTGTCCCACTCGAGTTCGTCAGGCTGGACGTCGTAGACGACGCCGGTCGTGGCGTGTCGAATGCGGGCGAGGCCGTTGGCGACGACGGACATGGCGGCTCCGTTGAACACGCGCGCCGCCGATCGGATCGCGCCGGGCCGAAATATGGGGAAGGACGAACCGCCACGCCAGTGGCCGCAACGCTGACTCTCCCTGCGGGCGGCTCAGAAAAGGGGAATGTCCAGTTTTCGCCTGAGAACCAATGACCGCTACTGGCGCATATGAGCCGCGAGCCGAGCCCGGCATGCAATAGGTGCCTAGGGAGCGAGGAGTTTCAGAGGATCCACACCTAGCGCAATCGCGATGCGTTCCACCACTTTGAGGGTTGGGTTACGGCGACCGCGTTCCAGTTCCCCAACGTAGCTGTACGATAGCCCAACATCGTGAGCGAAAGCTTCCAGGGTGACCCCGGCGGCCTGCCGTCGCTCACGCACATTCCGTCCGAAATCTGCCGCTAGACCCATCCCGGCTAACACAGCCAGATCGGCAATTTGGGCCAGTTACTATAGTAACTTCGCTCGCGAACGTGGTGTGGGAAGGGAAGACACCGCACATATGCGATGTGCCCGACAGCCTTATTGAGCCTCCAATGGCCGCAGAAGCAGATGCGGCTCCACCGCCAAGCTAACCGCGAGTCTTTCGATGACTGCCAAGGTTGGGTTTCTCAGCCCTCGCTCGATCTCGCCGAGGTAACTGTAGGATAGGCCAGCGTCCTCGGCCAATTCTTCGATCGTTATCTCTCGCCAGAGCCGAGCGCGCCGAACATTCTGACCAAATTGAGCCCGCAACTCCATCGCCATAGGCGCACGGATTTGAGCGCATCGGGCCAGTCACTATAGTAACCATTCTGGCTGTCCGCTAGATTCTCGAACGGCCAGTTGAAGTGACTCGCCGATACGCTGTTAGGCGGAGATATCCGTGTCCCACGGCTCTGATCGACTAGGTGATCCCGGACGGGGGGCCATATCGGCTTTTTACGATCGTTACGCCGCTTGGCTGAAGGCTCGGCTGGTAAGGCGATACGGCGTTCAGGATGCGGAGGACTTGTTTCAGGAAACTTGGATGCGGGTCGGCCCGTATCAAGCCGCTCAGGGCATCCGGCATCCCAAAGCGCTCTTGCTGCGCATCGCTTCGAATCTGGCAGCGGACCTTTATGCCGGGCGAGATCGTCGGGCTCGTTGCGCCCGTGAAGTTGGTCAACTGGACGGCTGGGGCGTTGAGATGCCCGTCCAGACGGATGAGGTACTGGCGAAACAGCTTGTCCTCAGCTTGCCTGTGCCCCTTCGCGATGTCTTTGTGCTATCCCGGTTCGGCGGTCTGACGAACACTCAGATCGGAGAGCAGCTCGGGATCAGTCCCAAAACCGTTGAGTGGCGCATGACCAAGGCCCTGGCTCATTGCGCAGCCCAGCTTCGGCGCTAGAGATGGGGCGCATCATGACCAGCCCGACGGTCCGGGTTGAAACCGCGGAGACCGAGGCGGCCGCCTGGCACGCCCGGCTGGGCGCGCGTAACGTCAGTACCGACACGATCGAGGAATTCTTCGCCTGGCGCGCGGCGCCGGCGAACGCCGAAGCCTACCGCCGTGTCGAGAAGGTCTGGGCTGATACGGGCAAGCTGGCGGACGATCCCGCCATCCTGGAGGCCCTTGATGCTGCGATGTCGCGCAAGGCTGGCAGCGGTCGCTCCCGTGCGGTGCCGCGCGGTCTTCTGGGCCTGGCTGCGGTTGGCGCGGCGGCGGCGCTGGCGATCGGCGGATGGGCCTGGATGCAGAGCAGGACGGTCTTCGTTACGGCCGTGGGCGAGCAGCGCGTGGTGCAGTTGTCGGACGGATCGTCGATCCGGCTGGATACGGCCTCGCGGGTCAGGGTTCGGTTCGCGGGCGATCAGCGCCTTGTGGATCTGGAGCACGGACAGGCGCTCTTCACCGTGGCGCACGACAGGACGAGGCCGTTCATCGTCCAGGCGGGCGGGACGCAGGTGACGGCGGTCGGCACGGTTTTCGATGTTCGCCGCGACGGTGCCGCCGTCAGCGTGACCTTGGTGTCCGGCGTCGTCGATGTGGTGCCGGCGGGGAAGGGCAGGGCGGTACAGCGGATGGCGGCCGGCCAGCATGCCCGCGTCAACGCCGGAGAGGTCGCTGTCCGGTCAGTTGATGTGCAGGCCGAGACCAGCTGGACAGACGGGCGGATCGTCTTCCGCGATACGCCGCTGCGTCTGGCCGTGGCCGAAGTGAACCGGTATCTGACGGCGAAGATCGAACTGGACGCCACTTCGCTGGACGCCGTCCCGGTCAACGGGGTGTTCAAGGCGGGGGACCGGGACGCCTTCGTCTCCACGGCCTCGCAGGTCTTCGAACTTGAAGTCTCTGCGGGGCCGGGTGGAACCGTCCGCCTCTCGGAGCGGAAAAATTATTGAGAAACCTCTCCGGGGTTACCCGGGGTCTGAACCGTCTCTTCTCTGACGCCATGTGGCGGGGAGGGGAGCCATGAATATGAGTCGCTCGAGTCTTTTGTCCTGCAGTGCGCTGGTCGCCTGCGTTCTCGCCGTCGGCACGACGGCCTGCGCCCAGGAGGCGCGCGAGTTCAACATCCCGGCCGGGTCGCTGGGAGACGCGTTGAACCTGTTCGCGACCCAATCGGACCAGCAGATATTCTTCACCGGGGATCTGGTCGCCGGCCTGCGGACACCTGGACTGAGAGGGCGGTATGCGCCGCAGGAGGCGTTGAACGCTCTGTTGCGTGGGTCAGGCCTGTCCTGGTCCCAGACGCGCCCGGGGGTCATTTTCCTGCGGCGAAGCGGGCCGTCCGAGGCGGCGGAAGGCCCCGTCCTGCTGGACGAGGTCATCGTCACGGGCACCCTGCTGAAGACGTCTGGCGAACTCGCCTCTCCCGTCGTCGTCCTGGATCGTGACGATCTGGATCGCCGTGGGCCCGCCACGGTGGCCGAGATCCTGAAGGACCTGCCCCAGAACTACGCCGGGTCGGCCAATCCCACGGCGACCCTGGCCGGGGTCGATGGAGCCGGATCCAACTCGGTGTTCGCCACCGGGGTGAACCTGCGCGGTCTCGGGCCCGACGCCACCCTGGTCCTGGTCAATGGCCGCCGGCTCGCGGGCACGGGCTACCGGGGGGAGTTCGCCGACGTATCGGCGCTTCCCTCCGCGGCGGTCGAACGCGTCGATATCCTGCTCGACGGGGCGTCGGCTCTCTACGGCGCTGATGCGGTGGCCGGCGTGGTCAATGTGATCATGCGCCGGGCCTTCGACGGCCAGGAATCCCGGGTCCGGATCGGTACCGCCGAGGGTGGAGCCGAGGACCTGATGGTCTCGCATCTCGCAGGAACCTCCTGGACAACGGGGTCGGCCCTGCTGTCGTATGAATACCAGCAGGTGAACGCCTTCAGCTCTCTGGACCGGCCCTGGACTGCGGACGGGGATCTCAGACCCTTCGGCGGTACGGATCACCGGACGCCGTTCGCCTCGCCCGGCAACATCGTCGCCTTCGACCCGGTGGCCAGGGGCTACGTCTCCCGGTGGGCCATCCGGCCTGGCGCCTCGGGCGTCGCCACGACCCCGGCGGATTTTGTGGCGGGGGAAGCCAACCTCCAGGCGACGGCCCTGGGGCAGGACCTCTCGCCCGAAACCGAACGCAGCAGCGTCTATGGGCGGGTTCGGCAGAGCGTCGGCGAGCGCCTGGAGCTCACGGCCGATCTGCGCTTGAGCCAGAGGAATTACAGCATTGCCGGGGCGACAACGCCGGCCGTGTTCAACGTCACGAGCGCCAACCCCTGGTTTGTGTCCCCGTCCGGGGCGGCGTCCCACACGATCGGCTATTCGTTCTATCGGGACCTGGGGCCGCCGCACCGGTCCGGTTCCTCCCGAAGTCTTGGCGTAACCGCCGGCGGGGCTCTGGAGCTTGGCAGCGACTGGTCGCTGGAGGGCTATCTGGCTCATGCCGAGGAACGGGGCTCATCCGGGACGGAAGGTCGGGTCAACTCGCGATTCCTGAACGAGGCGCTCGGCAACATTCCGGATGATCCCGCGACGCCCTATCGGGCGGCGGTGGACGGCTATTTCAATCCGTTCGGAAACGGGTCCGCCAACGGTCGAGCGGTGCTGGATTTCATCAGCAGCGGTTACACCCGGGCCCATGACCGGAGCGGGGCCAGTTCGGCCAACCTGCTGTTCAGCGGCCCGCTCTTCAACCTCCCCGCGGGACCGGTGCAGGCGGCGGTCGGTCTGCAGTTCCGGCGCGAGAGTTTCAACACACAGGTCGAGAGTCTCGGCTCGACCGTGGCCCCCGTGCTGACAGTCACGCCAGAGCAGGATCGCAAGATCAGCGCCATCTTCGGCGAAGTGCGCGTGCCGCTGGTGGGCGATGGAAACGCCCGGGCCGGCGTCCAGCGTCTGGAGCTTTCGCTCGCGGGGCGGTTCGAGGAGTACGACGACTTCGGCTCCACGGCGAACCCGAAACTGGGCGTGATCTGGTCGCCGTTCGATTCCCTGTCGGTCAGGGCGTCCTGGGGCACCTCCTTCAGGGCGCCCGGACTGCCACAGCTCCACGACGCCTCGGCCATCTCGGTGACGTCCGTGCCGCGGGCGGGCGCGAACGTCTTGTCCCTGTATCTCTATGGCGGCAATCCGGATCTCGAACCGGAGACGGCGGAGACCTTTACACTCGGCTTCGACTACCGACCGGACGGCGGCGGGATCGTGAGCGCGAGCCTGTTCAGCACCGACTTCAGCGACCGCATCGCACAGCCTTTGGCCGCCAACATCGCCCGCGCGCTGACGGACCCGTCGCTCCAGCCGTTCGTGACCCTCGTCGATCCGGCCAACAACCCGGCCGACCTGGCCCTGGTCAACAGCTACCTGGCCCGTCCGGACTTCGCCAGCGGAAGCCTGTTCCCGCCGACGGCCTATGGGGCCATCCTCGACGGGCGTTGGGTCAACACCGGCGCCGTGTCGGTCCGGGGTCTGGATCTTTCGGCGCGCTATCCGCTGTTGACGGGAAGCCATGCGGTCTCGCTGGACGCCTCGGCCTCCTGGCTGATCGATTATGACATCCAGGCCACGCCGACCGCCGATGTGCGCGACGTACTGGGCCTTGTCGGATATCCGGCCCGACTTCGGTCTCGCGCCGGCGCGGTCTGGTCATACGGAAGCTGGGGGTTTGACGCTCACTGGAATTACGTGTCGGCCTATGAGGGCCTCGCGGGTCAGGAGATCGCGGCCTGGAACACGATCGACGTCCGGGCGTCCTGGTCGGCGGAGACGGGGCCCTTCGCCGGTCTGCAACTGGCGCTTTCGATCCAGAATCTGATGGACGAAGACCCGCCCTTCTACGACTCACCGGCGGGCTACGGCTTCGATGCCGCCCAGGCCAGCGTCCTGGGGCGCACCATCGCCCTGCAGATGATCAAGCGCTGGTAGGGCGACATGATCATCGTCCTGCTGCGTCGCCTGGCGACGATCGCGATGACGCTTGCCTGCCTGTCATCCGTCGCTCACGCCCAGGGTCGTCCCATGACGATCCGGGACATTGTGTCGATGTCGTCGTTCGGCGCGGCGTCTCTGGATCCGGGCGGAAGGTCGGCCGTCTATGAGCGGCGGGGGGCGTATGACGCCGCCCCGGCCTTCGACCTCGACCACCGGTCGGTCTGGACCCTCAGCGAACTCTGGATCGCGGAGACCGGCGGCGGGACGTCGCCGGAACGTCTCTTGCCGGCTTCCGAGGGACCCGGCCTGCTCCTCGGGGACTGGTCGCCGTCCGGGCGGCGGCTGCTGATCTACAGGCTCAGAGACGAGCGGTTCGAGGCGGGCGTGGTCGAGATGTCGGACCGGACCGTCTGGTGGACCGGCCTGACCCCGGATGCGCCGTTTACCGGCTCGACCGCCGCCTGGCTTGATGATGACCGGCTTGGATTGACGGTGCTTCCGGACGAGGGGCTTCCCTGGCTCTTTCGTTACGCCGGGGGAGCCCAGGTCGAGATAGCGCGCCAGTGGTCGGCCCAGGCCCGAGGGCGCGAGCCGAGCCGGACCGTGGTTGACACGCGCGGCGGCGCGGCCACGGCGCAAACTCCCGCGCGCGACCGGTCGCTGGTCCTGCTTGATGTCGCTCGCCGGGAGGTCCGGCCCTTGGCGTCCGGCCTGATCCGGGACTGGGCGGCCTCCCCGGACGGCCGCACCATCGCGGTGCTGCGCGCCGGTTCTCCGGTGCCGATCAGTCCCGACGGCGTGCGTCAGTTCGGCAACTCCGAGCGGGGGCTGCTGGAGCTGATTGAGGTCTCGAGCGGACGGGCGACCTCTCTGCCCGCGGATCTGGATGTGGCCCCGCACCTGCTGCGGTGGACAGCCGCCTCCGACGCCTTGCTGGTCTGGGTCCGGCGAGATGGAGAGCCATGGGCGAGCGGCGATCTGGCGCGCGTGGACCGGGACGGCGCGCTCGTCCGTATTGACCGTCATGGCCTCGACCCGTTCCCGCCGGGCGGCGACATCGACCAGCTCGCGGGCGTGCGCGCGGACTGGGTCGGCGAGACCCCTGTTCTCTACGCGCGGCGGCGAGACGCCTCCCGGTTCGATTGGCAGGCCCTGGCCCCGGGAGAGTCGCCGCGCGCGCTCACGGCGGACCTGGACCAGCCGCCGGGCAGACTGTCGGCCATTGGCGACGACACGGCGCTCCTGTTTGCGAGCGGCGGCCTGTGGGAGGTCGGGGCGAGCCGAACGACGCGCCGAAGCGCCCCTGATGTCCATGTCTCCGATGCCCGAACCGCGGATCGGATGAAGCCCGTCCGTCTGCGCGTCAACGCGCCGCCCCGCCAGGATTGGGCGCTGGCGATCGACGGCGCCGGTCACCTGGCGGTCTTGCAGACGGGTGCGAGCCCGATCCCGCTGGGGGGGACCGCGCCTTCCGGCGAAACGACGGTGTTGTCCGCTACGGCGGAGGCCGCCCTCGTGATCAGCCGCGACCGCGGCAGGGAGACCCTGAGGCTGTTGGCGCCGGGCGAAGACCGCGAACTGGACGAGGTCAATGCAGGGTTCGCGGACCTATCCCTGTCCCGGCCCGTGCCCGTGCCGCATCTGGACGCCTCGGGGCGGTCGACGACGAGCTGGCTCTTCCTGCCGCCGGGTCGGACGCCGGAAGAGGCCAGGGGGGTGGTGGTTCTGGCCTATCCCGGGGCGGTCGATGACGGACGCTTTCTGAGCCCGCCGAACCTGCTTTACGGGCCGCGGGCCGCGTTGCTCGCCTCGGAGGGCTATGCCGTCCTCTCGCCCTCTATTCCGGTCGCCGCCTCAGGCAGCGGAAGTATCGCGAGCTTTCTGACCGATACGGATCTGGCGGTCGACGCCATGTGGGCCGCCTGGCCGGGCCTCCCACGAGACCGGACGGCGCTTCTCGGGCATAGCTTCGGAGGATATTTCACCGTCGCCGCGGCGGGCCGTTCAACGCGATATCAGACCTACATCGCCTGGGCTCCGGCCACTGACCTGCTGGGTCTCTGGGGCGAGTTCACACCGGCCAGCCGCGCCATGCCGGAGGAAGGCCTGACCCTCCGACAGCAGACGGGTTGGGTAGAGGCCAACCAGGGCGGGATGCCCGGTCCGCCGTGGACGGCGAGCGAGCGCTACCTTGAAGCCAGCCCCTATCTGACGGCGAACCGGATCACGCAGCCCATCCTGCTGATCACCGCGGATCGCGACTATGTGCCGATGTCCCAGGCGGAGCGGGTTTTCAGCGTGGTCAACCGCCAGGGCGGCCGAGCCCGTCTCATCACCTATTGGGGCGAGGGACACGTCAACATCAGCCCGGCCAATATCCTCGATGTCTATGACCAGATCCTTCGCTGGCTGGATGAGACCCTCAGCGGCGGGGTCACAGCGGGACCAGACGCTGGCTCCAGGCCCGCACCCATCCCTCCACGGCCGCGGCCGTCATGATTTCCCCATAGGTCCCTCGCCAGATCAGATTGTCGCGCGAAAGCAAGACCTCGGCGGCCGCCCGGTCGATCAGGCCGACCTCCGCCAGCCGCCCGTCAAGCAGCCACGGCCGGAGGAAATCGAGGTTGTCTGCGACCATCCGGCCATAGATGGCGGACATCTCCCCCTTGCTGCGCCGTTCGCTGATGATCGGGGGCAGGCGATCACGGAAGGCGAAGCGCGCCAGTCCGCGGTCACGCTGGCCGAGGACGAGCTGTGTGGCGGGCAGGGCCAGGCAGGTCTCCACGACCGGTTGCGACAGCAGGGGCGTCAGCACACTGAGGGTCCGGGTCTGCAGGGAGGGGGATTGGCGGCCGATACCGTCGATCAGGCCGGCGATCTGCAAGACCTTGGCGGGCCCGAGGTCGTCGCAGTCATTGAGCCAGCGAGGAACCGTTCTGTGAGCGATCGGTGTGATCAGTTCATTGCGTCGCGCGGGGCGGGCTTCGGTCTCTCTTCGCGCCCCGGCGATCAGAGACCAGATTGATCGTTCATTCAGCCTGGCGAGCCCGGTGAGGGCAGGGGAGGTCAACGATCTCCAGCCACGGGTGCGCCAGAGATCGGTAAACACGTCGGCTGTCGCACCCTGCAGCAGGATGGAATCTCCGCCCCGACCGGTCATGATCGCCGTCGCGCCGGCAGTCCGGAGGCGATCGGACCAGTCACGATCGTGGTGCATGTCGATCCCGGCCAGGCCCGGACGGACGCCTCGGGAAATGGCTTGGAAGTCAGTTTCGGTCAGCGGCCCGGTGGCATGGGGGACGCTGAGGATATCGATCCCGAGCGCGGCGCCCAGGGCGATCGCATAGGGACGTTCATCGGATTGGGCCTCCGCCCCGTAAAGATTGATCCATGGAGCCACATCCTCGCGGACGCGGATGAGGCTGGCCGCCACGAGACTGGAATCCAGTCCGCCCGACACTTCCGCGGCCAATGGGCCGGCGGCGAGAGCCAGCGCCCGAACGGCGTCGTCCAGCGACATCGTCAGCGACGCGGCGGCTTCGGCGTCGGCAACAGGTTCCGCCGCTCCGCGCCGGACGATGGCCGCGGGCGACCAAAGCGCGGTCGGAGGGGTCTCAAGGGGCGCCGGCTGGATGGTTCCGGGAAAGATGGCGACCGGACCGTCGAGCAGCAGGTCTTCCCACACGAGCAATGGATCATGCAGTGCCTGGGCGACGCGATCGAATGCGATGCACCAGGAGCGCGGAACCGGCAGCCAGGCCGGCACTGCGGATGCGACGATCGTCAGGCCGTCATCCTCCCACGCGATGCAGTCCAGGCCCCCGCAAGGATCACGCAGGATCTCCGCCACCTCGCCTTGAGCCGATATTCGAACCCCCACGAACCGGCCCCAGAACCGCGCGAACAATTTGCGTTCGTAGCTCCAGGGTTCCTGGTCCGTGTCCGTCCTGACGATGCGATGCTCGCGGTGAAAGACCTGACCGATCAGCCGCCAGCCTCCCACGACCAGGGTGGCAGGAGGCGACGGTCCGTCGACCGCCAGCCAGGTCCGTTCGCCGAGGCTCGAGACGGTCATGCCCGCGGCGACCGCCCGGTCTCGCAGGGCGTCGGCCCTTGCGTTCACCGCCGACGCGGATCCCCGGGACACGATCAGATAGTCGCCCACCTCAGAACACGGCGATGGGGGTGAAGGAGCGGACGCGGTCGAACCGGTCACCGATCACGAGGTCGTCGATCTGGAGCCAACAGTGAGCGAAGAAGGGCCAGGTCTTGACCCCGAAGACCCAGTCCACGGGCTGGCCGTCAGACGCGAGGATGCGTCGCAGCTGCCAGGCCCGTTGAAGACATAGCCCCTCGAACGGGATGAAGGGCAGGACGGTGCGGTAGGCGGACGCCCGGGCCGAAACCCTCCGGCAGTCCACACGCGCCGACCGGCTGCTCCGGGGCCCTGCGTCGTCGATCAGTTGCGACAGGGACTGGTTCCGGAACGCCGCGGTCGCCGCCAGAGTCCGGACCATGGTGTCCAGACGCTTGATCCGCCCGGGATATTCACCGGCGGTCAGTTCGCCTCGCGGTGCCACCGGCGAGCGGCAGGTCGGCGCTCCTGGATCGGAGGCGATGAGTCCGGCCGATTGAAGCTCTTGCAGGACGTCATCGTCTGCGGAGACCGCGCCTGATCCGACCGGCGTGAGTTGATTTCCCCCGCCGACCAGACACGAATACCGGTCCGCGCCGACGTCGAGAATGACCACGTCGTCACGTATTCCAACCATATGCAGACCGGCTGCGAGGGTGACCTGGCGTGCCATGGGGCCTCCGGACGACGGGCCTCGGGGCGGTCGCCACGAGGACGACCGCCCTTCTGTTCAGGCCGGGGTGCGGCTCTGGACGATCAGCAGTTCGAAGTACGGACCGATTTCCCCGTCCTGGGTGAGCGCCTTGGCGCTGCCGAAGCTGACAAGGCGGAGTTTGGGCATGGTCATCACAGTCTCCTTGGGTTGATCGCCACGGGTGTGGCAGCCCCCAGTGAGCGCTCGGTGTTGCCCGCAGAAAAGCTATATCTGGAGTATATTCAATGGCTCCCTCCCGACCCCGCACATCCGGACCGTGGTTGTCAGTGACCTGCAAAGCGCCAGGCCGCCAACGAGTCGGACGCGGCTCCCAGGCTCGTCATCGGGCCGGGAGGAATGAACTTTCTCGCGATTTCGAATGGGCCGCAGAGAGCCTCGACGGAGATTTTCCCGGACGCGAGGGCTTCCGGACAGGGATGGCCTGTATGCGGCTTCAGTATAGGGCCTCCGTGGCCGCCCCTTTGGGGGCGACCACTCAACCGTTCAGGCCGGAGTGCGGCTCTTCACGAACATCAGTTCGAGGTACGGTCCTTCCTCGCCATCCCGGGTAAGCGCCTTGGCGCTTCCCAGGCCGACGAGTCGGAGTTTGGGCGTGGGGGTCATCACGGTTTCTCCTTGGGTTGATCGCCACGGATGTGGCGCAGGGAGTGAGCGCGCGGCTTGACCGTCTGAAAAGCTATATCTGGAGTATATTGAGGGGTCAGCGCCCCGGTTTGGGGCGTTTGGAGAGCAGCTCGGCCGCGCCCGTCTGCAGCCAGGCCTGGGCCTGTTCGCTGGTCTCGTCGCCGTCCAGCAGGGTGTCGAACATGCCGGTGATCGCGGCGATCAGGGTGCGGGCGTCCAGGTCCATGAGGCGATCCTGGATGGCCTGGTCGAAGCGCTGGATGGCTACCGTGAGGATGGTTGCCATCTTGTTGTCGGCGCAGCGTCGGGCCAGGTCGGACGATCCGATCACGACCGACAGGATGAGCGCATAGGGATCGCTGTTGGTCGCCGCGGCGAACCGGTGGATGTGGTCCAGGTTGAGGCGGGTGGCACCCGACTCGAAGCGTTCATAGGTTCTGAGCGCCATGTTCATGGCGCTGGCGACCTCGGCTGTGGTCATGCCGCGATGTTTGCGCACCGCCTTGACCGCCGCGGAAAGCAACTCGCCGTCACGGGGCAGTTCAGGCGGCACTCCACTCATCGGCGAAACCTCTCAAACACGGGATGGTGCGACGGGACGCTTCAGTGGGCAACGCTCATCCTTTCGTTTCCGTACACAACCGGCGCTCCTCCGCCACAAAGCGGCGGATGAACCGACGGCGCACGGCGGATATCTCGACGTTTTATGGCGCTTTTGGCCATTCGGGCTTGCAACTCATTGGCGAGCCGGTCGATCCGCGCCAGAAACCCCGGCTCCCTTCCTGGAGACGGCCGTGACCCGAAAGCGCGATCCCTTCCTGCTGGCCCTGGAGAGCATTCGCCATCTGTCCGAGCAGGGGGCCTACGCGCCCGGGACGCCGATCGTGATCATCGAGGAGGCCCGTCGCCTGCGGCTGTCGACCACGCCGGTGCGCGAGGCCCTCGCCTGGTTGTGCGGCGAGGGCCTGGTCGAACGGGCACCGTTCGGCGGCTATCTGGCGTCGCGGATCGACGCGGCCCTGGTTCGGGACCGGTTCGCCTTCCGGCTCCATTGCCTGACGACGAGCCTGAAACTGGCCGAGGCCGTGCGGGACCGTGATGAACCCGTTCCGTCGGCCGCCGCCCCGGAAAAGCGGCTGGCCGAACATCTCGACCGCATCGTCCGGGGCGCGGGTAATCAGGTCCTCGCGGAAGCCTTCGAGCGGGTGGGCCGCCAGCTCCTGCCGCTGGCACAGGCGGAGCAACGGATCCTGCATGATCGTGAAGCCGAGGCCGTCTCCATCCTTCGGCTGGCCGACTCCGGCCCGATCCCGGCCCTGCGGCAGGCCCTGGTCGCCTATCACCAGCGCCGGCTGGATGCCGCGCCGCTGCTGGTTCTCGATGTTTCCGGCGAGCGGCGGGATTCTCCCGGCGGGGCGGTCTAGGTGCCGGCGCGGCTGGCCTTGCTCGGTCTGGGTCTGCTGGTGGGACTGCAGGCGGCCACGCAACTGTTCGCCTGGACCTATCACTGGGCCGCGGCGCTGGGACCGGCGCTCAGGGTTCATCCCGACCTGGCCCTCTATCCGCCCTGGGCCATCCTTGTCTGGCGCGGGGAGTTCGGCGACGAGGCCCGTACGGCGGTCTCGCGCAGCGCGCCGCTGATCCTGATGGGCGCGGTCGGGGGGCTGGGCCTGGGCTCGCTCTTCGGGGAACGGACGGCGCGCCGGATCCGGGGGTGGGGCGGATGGGCCGAGGTCCGCGGCGCGGGTCTGCTCAGCCCGGCCGGCGCGGTGCTGGGGGTATTCAGGGGGCGGCTGCTGGCGACGGCGGACCTGCGACCGACGCTGGTGACCGGCGGGACCCGCAGCGGCAAGGGACGGGGCCACGTCATCCCGACGCTGCTGTCGTGGACGCCCAGCGTCCTGGTCCACGATCCCAAGCGCGAACTGTGGCGGATCACCGCCGGCTGGCGGGCGCGGTTCTCGCACGTCCTCTATTTCGCGCCGCGGGATCCGGCGTCGGCGCGCTGGAATCCATTGGCCGAGATCCGGCCGGGACCCGGCGAACTGGCTCAGGTCCAGCGTCTGGTGGCCATACTGTCCGATCCCGGCGGCGCGCGGGACGATGAGGCGATCTGGGACAAGGCCGCCTCGGAAATCCTCGAAGCCGTGATCCTGCATGTCCTCTACGCCGCCGAGGACGCCGACAAGACCCTGCTCAGGGTGCGCGAGCTCCTGGCCGATCTCGACGATGCGGCCGATGCGATGATGAAGACCCTCCACCGGTCGGGCGCAGACGGCAAGCCCGAGACCCATCCGTTCATCCGGACGGCGGTGAAGGGCTATGCCGCCATGCACGACCGGTTCCGGACCTCGGTGCAGGGGACGGCGCGGTCCTACCTGAAATGGCTGGCCGGCGAGGATGTGGAGCGGGCGCTGTCGGCGTCGGACTTCGCCATGGGCGATCTGATGTGCGCCGGGGCGCCGGTGTCGCTCTATGTCCAGGTGGCCCCGGCGGACGCCGCCGCGCTGCGGCCGCTCGTGCGGTTGATGTTCTATTCCGCGGCCCAGGCCCTGACGGCGGAGGAGACGAGGGACGCGACCGGACGGGAGAAGCGCCACAGGCTGCTGATGGTCATGGACGAGTTTCCGCTCCTGGGGCGGCTGGCCTTCTTCGAGAAGTCGCTGCGCCTGATGAGCGGCTACGGGGTCAAGGCGATGTTTGTGGCCCAGTCGCTCAACGACATCGTAGAGACCTATGGCCCGTACAACACCATCCTCGACAACTGCGCGGTCTATACGGCCTTCTCGGCCCTGGATCCGCTGACCCAGGACAAGGTCTCGAAGCTGACGGGCTCGGTGACGGAGACCCGCACCAGCCGCAGTGGCCCCGCCGGTCTGGGGGCGGGCCGTAGCTCGGTGTCCCGCACGCAGATCGAACGACCCCTGCTGGAGCCGGGGGAGATTCGCGCGCTGCCGGACGACCAGCAGCTGGTGTTCGTGGCGGGGCATCGGCCGCTTCGAACAGAAAAGCTCCTCTATGACCGGCGCGAACCGTTCCGGAGCCGGGCGGGAGAGGCCGCGCCAGATCAGGGCCGCCGGCTCGACGTTCCGCCCCGCGCCCCTCATCCGTGGGCGGGCCGTCGCAGCCTCGGGGAGGATGCGGAGGCGAGCCTGCCGCTGTTCAAGGAGGTGGTGGCGGCCATGGACGACAAGAAGGTCGCCGCCAGGGCGGCCGATATCTACGGGCGGGTGGCGCAGGAGATGGCCGCACAACAGGCGGCCCTCGATCAGTTGCAAGGACCAGGCAATGCCAAGGACTAACCCCCAGACCGCCCGCGTGCAGGTCTATCTCACCGATCCCAAGCTCGCGACGGCCCTCAATCGAGAGGCGCGGGCCGGCCGGATGCCGCTCAGCCAGGCCGCCGGGCGGGCGATCTCGCGCGGGCTGCAGAAATCGCCCCATGCCGATCCCGAGGATCGGCTGCTGCAGCTCGAACGCTCTCTGCGGGACCACATGCGGTCGACGGCGAGGGACATGCAGATCGTCCAGGAGCTTCTGATCGAGGTGGCGCGGGCCTTCTTCCTGCGCCTGCCGGACGCCGTGGTCGACCAGGACCCGACGGTCCAGGCGGCCGTGGACCGGCGGATCGAACGGCTGCTTGACGCGACCGCGGCGCGGATCGTCGCGGGCCGGAACGCGACCGACACGGTCGCCGGCGAACCCCGTTCCTTTGATCCCTCGACCTGATGGCCGTCCATCCGATCGTTGCGGAACGCAAGCTGGAGGCCTTGCGCCACGCGCTCGGGCCGACGGTTCTCTCAGCCCTGGAGGAGCCCGCCGTTGTGGAGATCCTCGCCAATCCCGATGGGCGGCTGGTGCTCGACCGGAGCGGAGAGGGGCGTCGCGACACCGGAGATACCCTTTCGCCGGAAGCGCGCGAGCGCGCCATCAAGCTCATCGCCGACTATGTCGGGGAGACGGTGGCGCGCGAGGACCCGCGTCTGTCCGGCGTCCTGCCGGGGACGGGCGAACGGTTCCAGGGATTGCTGCCCCCGATCGTCGCGGCGCCGGCCTTCTCGATCCGCAAGCGGCCGGCCGTGATCTGGAGGCTGGACGACTATGTTCGCGACGGCGTGATGACGCAGACCCAGGCGGACGCGCTGCGACAGGCGGCGGCCGAACGCCGCAACATCCTCATCTCCGGCGGGACCGGCTCGGGCAAGACCACCCTGGCCAATGCGGTGCTGGCGGAGCCTGCCTATTCCGGGGACAGGGTCTTCCTGATCGAGGACACGCCGGAACTGCAGTGCTCGGCCTGGGACGTGGTCGCGGTGCTGACCCGGCGCGCGCCGGTCGTCATCGGGGTGGTCGATCTGGTGAGGGATGCGCTGCGGATGCGTCCGGACCGGATCGTGGTCGGTGAAATGCGCGACGGTGCCGCCGCGCTGGAGACCCTGAAGAGCTGGAACACCGGGCATCCCGGTGGCCTGTCGACGATCCACGCCAACTCCGCCGAAGACGTGCTGCGTCGTGTCGAGGATCTGATCATCGAAGTGGTGGCCCGGCCGCCCCGGCGCGCGATCGCCCAGGCGGTCGACCGGATCGTCCATATCCGGCGCACGGCCCAGGGCCGACGGGTGGAGGCCGTGCTCGCCGTCGAAGGGCTTGAGGCGGATCGTTATCGGCTGACGCCGCTCGCGTGAGGACAGGGCGCGACGGCGCTATGCTGCTTGCGGGTGGATCGCTGACATCGCGACGCCTGGAGACGAGCTTCTGCGCCGCGGCCTGTCGATGCGGGCGCGGCCGGCGGCGCGGCCACGCGCCGGTCCGGTCAGTCCAGTCAGGAGGGCGATGTCCGGGCGTGGTCGTTCCGGTTGCGGCGCCGCTTTACGACGGCCAGACGGCGCGCAGCCCTTCCACCAGGTGGTCGCGTCGGCCGGGCGCGAGCTGGTCCAGATTCCGTTGCTTCCAGCGTACCGCCGGCAGGTCGGCGATGCCCGGCAGGCCTACGAGCGACCAATCCGGCTCGCCGCATTTGAAGCCGATCAGGAAGTCGCGATGCGCGGTCGGCATATCATCGACGATGATCGTGATGAGGGCTTCGCGCGCGGTGATCAGTTCGTCGAGGCTGACCGGCTCCAGCGTCATGCCGACGAAGCCTCGGCGAAACTCCCCGGCGATATCCTTGCGGCGCGGACGCAGCACTTCGGCCATCGGGCGAGGGTGGCTGATCAGATAGGCGATGAAGGCCTGCCGCAGTTGATCGTCCACGCCTTCATTGGCCAGAAGGTCGCGCACGTCGAACAGGTCGCGCGGGTGCTGGCGGTCCAGGGCGGCGGCGATCTTTCCGGCATAGAGGTCGGGGAGAGAGACCATCCGGGCTTCGGCGAAGCCGAACCGGTCTTCCACCGCCGGCGTGACGCCCCGCAGTTCCGGGGCGAACACCGTGCCGCGCAATACGGGCGTGACCTCGATCTTGATCTGAACGCCGTCGGCGGCGACGAGAAGTTTGTCGATCGTGCCTTCGGGCCGCGCCTGGCCAGGCGTCACCACGACGCGGGGCAGTCGTTCGGCCATGGCGGCCGCGATCCGCCTCAGGCCGGCGTCGATCGCGGCCAGGGACGCGGCCCGTTCGCGGACGGGCAGATAGGTCAGATCGATATCGACCGAAAGGCGCGGGAGATTGCGGACAAACAGATTGATGGCCGTGCCGCCCTTCAGGGCGAATTCGGTCTCGGCCAGCACGAATGGCAGAGTGCGGATCAACAGCCGGACCTGGCGCTCGTAGAGATCACCGAACGGCATTGAAGTCCTCCGGTACGGTGATGCGGTAGGTCGGATCGAGCCGCCCGCCCTTGGCGAGCATGCGGTTGCCGCTGCCGAGGTTGACCGAGCGCCGGTCAAGCCGCTTCAGCCACGCGTGACCGTGACGATCGGCAAAGAAGAAGAACAGCCGTTTGACCTTGATGCTCCGGCAGTCGTCGAGGAGCAGTTGCAGGCGCCGCGGGCTGAGATTGGCCAGGCCCTCCACCAGGGCATCGACTTGGTCGAATGTCTCGCGATCGGGGAGTTCGTCGAGCAGTTCGAGCAGGGCCCGTTCGGGCGTCGAGACAAGCATCGGCCATTTCCAGTGGCCTATGGGCATTTCGGCCACGCCTGCCTGGCCCCAGGCAGAGGGATCCGCCGGCCCTGAAGGCTCCTGACCCCGGAGCCCGAACCAGGCGGCGTGGCCAAACAGCCTGGCCGGGTTGTGATAAAGGAAGGCGACTCCGAGCTTGAGGTCGTTCAGCCAGGTCGGCGGCCGGGTCAGGCCGTACAGATGAACCTCCCGGACCTCGCGGTTCAAATAGTGGCCGAACCCCTGGAGTTCGAGCGCGGTGCGGCCGCCGACGACAAGTCGGTGGTCGAGCAGCGTTTGCAGCGACAGGACGACAAGTTGCCAGTCAAGCGTGCCGCGCGGGCGGCGATAGACGCGGCGGGCGGGTTGCTCGAGCCAGCCGGCGGCGACGTATTTGGCGCGGAGCGAATTGTAGTAGCCGTGCTCGTTGAGCCAGGCGGAGTCCACCACCAGACCCTCCGGCAACAGCCGCTCCAGCTTGTTTAGCTTACCTGACATTTGAGCACTTATAGTGATCAAAATGAAGGAATGTCAAATAGTGGAGCTTTCAGGCTCCCTGTTTGAGCACCCGGAGTGATCAAACTCTCGTATTGCCAAACCGCCACCCTCGGAGCCCTGGCCGGGTCCGGGGAGACGGGCGAAGGCGCAAGTTCAGTCATGCTGGCGCAAGGCGGGCATCGCCGTCAGCCGCCTGCGGCTGCATATGCCGCGCGCGACCAGGGGCGCTCCGTCGCGAGCAGACCGACCGCCAGTCGTCGCAACTCATCCGACGAGTTGGGAACAGGTCCTCGGGACCGACGTAGGCCAAGTCGTTTCCAGAGTTGATGTAAGTCGTCAACAAGTCGTCAGCAAGTCATTGAAATTACTTATACAAAACGATTGACAGTGCGCGGGATTCTTTGCTTGCAATGAGTCGCTGCGCAGTGACCTGCGCTGAAACAAAGGAAGCAGATCATGCAACGGAGACTGGGGCGCCGCCTGTTCGGCGCAGCGATGACGTGCGGCCTGATGCTGGCCGGACCGGCCCTGGCCGGAGGTTCGGGCATGCCCTGGGAAGGGCCGCTGCAGCAGGTGGTGCAGTCGATTACCGGACCGGTGGTCCAGGCCGCCGCGGTCGTGGCCGTGGTCGTCTTCGGGGCCGGCATCGCCATGAGCGAGAACGGCTCGTCGATGCGCCGGGGTCTGGGCATCATGTTCGGCCTGTCGATCGCCTTCGCCGCCTCGACCTTCTTCCTGGACTTCTTCGGCTTCGCCGGCGGCGTGGAGATCGGGTGATGGACCCGCGGCCGGACGGGTGGGAGCTGCCGGTGGCCCAGGCCCTGGCCGAGCCGGTGCTGATGGCCGGCATGCCGCGCGGCTACGCCATCGCCATGGGCACGATCGCCCTGGTGCTGGGCCTGGCGCTGCGCATCTGGTGGCTGGGCCTGCTCTGGTGGGCGGTCGCCCATGCGATCGGCCTGTGGGCCGCCCGGTCAGACCGGCGCTTCTTCGATGTGCTGCGTCGTCATCTGGCGCTGCCCGGCCATCTGGACGGGTGAGGGCGCGATGCGGTTCCTCGACGAACATCGCAGACGTCCGGCCGCCCTGGCCGATCATCTGCCCTGGGCCGCCCTGGTCGCGCCCGGCGTGGTTCTGAACAAGGACGGCGCCTTCATGGCCGGGTTCCGGTTTCGGGGGCCCGATCTGGAATCCTCGACCGAGGACGAGCTGATGGCGGTGCGGGCCCGGCTCAACAACGCCCTGAAACGGCTCGGGTCCGGCTGGTGCCTGCATATGGAGGCGCGCCGTCGTCCGGCCACGGCCTATCCGGAGAGCGCCTTTGAACTCGATGTCGCCTGGCTGCTCGATTCCGAGCGCCGCATTCGTTTCGAGGACGCTGACCCGGCGTTCGAGACGGATTTTCGCCTGGCCCTGACCTGGCTGCCGCCGGCCGATGAGACCCGCCGCATGGAGCGGTGGCTGTTCGACGGCCTGGCCCGGGGCGGCCACGACTGGCGGCTGTCGCTGGCGACCTTCGGGCGCGAGGCCGATACGACGCTCGACCTGTTGTCCGACGCCCTGCCGGAGATCGAACGGCTCGGCGACGCGGACCTTCTGACCTGGCTGCACGACAGCGTCTCGCCGACGTCCTTCGCGGTGCGGCCGCCCGAGACGCCGATGTTCCTCGACGCCTGGCTGGCCGACGCCGGCCTGACCGGCGGGGTCGCACCCCGGCTGGGCGACCGCTGGCTCAAGGTGGTCTCGGTGCGGGGCCTGCCGTCGATGACCCGGCCCGGGCTGCTCGACGCGCTCGGGGCCCTGCCGTTCGAATACCGCTGGACGGCGCGCTGGATCGGCCTGGACAAGCCCGAGGCCGAGCGGGAGATCGTCAAGCTGAGGAAACGCTGGTTCGCCAAGCGCAAGGGCGTCGGCGTCCTGCTGCGCGAGGCCATCACCAAGGAGGAGGTGCCGCTCCTCGATACGGACGCCGCCTCCAAGACCGAGGAATGCGACGGGGCCCTAGCCGCCCTGGGGGCGGAGAGCTGCGCCTTCGGCTACCTGACCGTGACTGTCACCGTGCTGGACGCCAGCGAGGCGGGGGCCGCGGCCAAGGCCAGGGCGATCGAGGCGGCGCTCAACGCCCAGGGGCTGGTGGCCCGGATCGAGGATCTCAATGCGGTGGAGGCCTGGCTGGGTTCTCTGCCCGGCGAACCCTATGCGGATGTGCGCCGGCCTCTGGTCTCGACCCTGAACCTGGCCGATCTGCTGCCGGTTTCCGCCGTCTGGGCCGGGCCGGCCGAGGACGCCAACCTGCAGGGGCCGCCGCTGGCGACCGCGCGCACGACCGGCGCGACCCCGTTCCGTCTGGTGCTGCACGTCGGCGACGTCGGCCACGCCATGGTCGTGGGGCCGACCGGATCGGGCAAGAGCGCCCTGCTGTCCTTCCTGGCCCTGCAGTGGTTCCGCTATCCGCGGGGCCGGGTCGTATTCTTCGACAAGGGCCGGTCGGCGCGGGCCGCGACGCTCGCGGCCGGAGGGCGATGGCAGGCGCTGGAGCCGGGCGCCCGGGTCTCGCTCCAGCCCCTGGCCGCAATCGATCGGGAGGATGAGCGGGCCTGGGCGTCGGAATGGATCGCCGAGACCGTGCGCCTGGCGGGGCTGGAGCCGGCGCCGAGGGTGCGGGAGGAGATCTGGCTGGCCTTGTCGGCCTTGTCCGAGGCGCCGGTGTCGCAGCGGACGCTGACGGTGTTCTGCGCCCTGGTCCAGGACAAGGCGGTCGCCGCCGCCCTGGAGCCGCTGACCCTGAAGGGGCCCCATGGCGCGCTGCTGGACGGGGAGGGGGAAGCCCTGACGCCGACCCGGTTCGACACCTTCGAACTGGAGAGTTTGATGGGGACGCCGTCGGCGGTGGCGCCGGTGCTCTCGGCCCTGTTTCACCATCTCGAACAGGGTTTCGACGGCCGGCCGACCCTGTTGGTGCTGGACGAGGCCTGGCTGTTCCTCGGCGAGACCGCTTTCGCCGCCCGGATCCGGGAATGGCTCAAGACCCTGCGCAAGAAGCGGGTCTGCGTGGTCTTCGCCACCCAGAGTCTCGACGACGTGGCGGCCTCGCCGATCGCCGCCAGCCTGATCGAGAGCTGCCCGACCCAGGTGTTTCTGCCCAATCCCCGCGCGCTGGAGCCGGCCTCCGCCGAGCTCTACCGCGGTTTCGGCCTGAACCGGCGACAGCTGGAGCTGATCGCCTTCGCCACCCCCAAGCGGGCCTACTACTGGCGCCAGCCGCGCGGGCGACGACTGTTCGACCTGCGACTGACCGGCGTGGCGCTCGCCCTGTGCGGCTCGAGCGCGCCCGAAGACCAGACCCTGATGGACGCCATTCTGGAGCGATCCGGATCTGCCGACCGCCGACCGGGCACCTTCGCCCGTGAATTCCTCAAAGCCAAGGGAGTGCAAAATGTGGATTCCGTTCTCGACGCCTTCGCCGGCCCGCTCGCGGCCGAATAGGCTCGCCTCGATCCTGGGAACCGGGCTTGCGGCGGTCAGTCTGCTGGCCGCGTCGCCGGCCCCGGCCCAGCAGGTCGTGTTCGACCCGCGCAATCACATCGAGAACGCGTTGCAGGCGGCGCGTCAGCTCGAGAGCCTGGCCAATGAGGCGCGCAGCCTGGCCGCCTCGCCCTACAGTCACCTCGCCCAGTCGAGCCAGTCGCTCCAGGACATGGCCGAGCTGGCGCGCACGGCGCGCGGCATCGCCGGCTCGGTCAGCGGACTGGAGCAGCAGTTCCGCGACCTGTATCCCGAGGATATGTCGGGTTCCGACATGCAGGACCTGCTGGAGCAGGGCCGGGCCAGAACCGCCAACGCCCGCCGCACCGCCGAGGATGTGGCCCGCACGGCCGCGGAACTGGAGCGGATGGGGCAGGGGCGGTCGCAACGCCTCGCCGGGGCCCTGTCGGCCAGCCAGGCGGCAAGCGGCCAGACGGCGGCGGTGCAATCGTCCAACCAGCTTCTTGCGGTCCTGGCCGAGGACCTGGCGGCGCTGCGCACCATCATGCTGGCCCAGTCCCGCCTTCTGGCCGAGGCCACGGCGCGGAACGCGGCGGACCGGGCCTCCGGCGACGCCGCCCGTCGCCAGCGCTGGGGCCGCCAGGCCGGGACGCCGACGGCGCCGCGTTTCGACCCCCTGTCCCACGCCCAGGACTGAGGGCGTCTGGCGATGACGGTCGGAGTTGAAACGCCCAATGAGCTGATGGTGGTGTTCTCCAACACCATCTCGGCCGGGTTCGACGCCCTGCAGGGGTCGGTCAACGGGGTGTTCGGCCTGCTGATCGTCCTCGTCGTCGCCCTGACCGGCATTCAGTGGGCCCTGTCCCCGAACCGGGAGGTCCTGGCCTCCGGCTTCGGCAAGGTGTTGCTGATCGGCGCCTTCGCCTGGCTGATCAACGACTGGCAGCAGCTGTCCGAGACCGTCTACGCCGGCTTTCTGGAGCTGGGGCTGACGGCTGGCGGCGGCTCGCTGAGCCGCGAGGAATTCCTCAATCCCGGGGCCATCCTGGCCCAGGGCTGGGAGATCGTGAAGGCGCTCGGCGAGACGCCCGCGCCCGTCGACAATCCCCTGGATATCGTCGGCAACATGGCCGACGCCCTGATCCTGGGCCTGGCCATGATCGGCATCATGCTGGCCTTCGCCGTGCTGGCCCTGCAGATCATCGTCTCCCTGCTGGAGTTCAAGATCGTCACCCTGGGCGGCTTCGTGCTCCTGCCGTTCGGAATCTGGAACAAGTCCGCCTTCCTGGCCGAGCGGCCGCTCGGCTATGTCGTCTCGTCCGGACTGAAGGTTCTGGCCCTGGCCATCGTGGTCTCGGGCGCGCGGGCGATCTTCGACCAGCTCCAACCCTCGGCCAATCCCGACATCTACGAAGCCCTGACCATCCTGGTCGCGGCCATCCTGCTGGCCATGCTGGCCCTGTTCATCCCCAGCCTGGCGTCGGCCCTGGTGACGGGCGGCCCGGCCCTGGGCGCGGGTGCGGCCTTGACCGGCGCCCTGGCCGTGGGCGGCGCGGGAGCCCTGGCCGGCGCGGGGATCGCCGGCGCCGGCGCCATGGCGGCAGGAGGCGCGGCCCGTCTGGCTGGGTCGGCGCGCGCGGCGGCGGGGGCGGGCGCGGGCCGGCCGCCGAACCCGCCGAACCCGGCGGGGCCCTCACCGACGCCGCGGCCCTCGAACGACAATCCGCCACCGTCCGGACCACGCCGCCCCACGGGTGGAGCCATGAGCTCGCCTCCGGCGTCCAGCGCGAGCGGGGTCAACGAGCCCGCCGCGGCCTGGCAGTCGCGGGCCGAACCGACCGGCGGCGCGGCCGGCGAAGAGACCGGGGAGGCATCCGCGTCCGGCGCGCCGCAGTCCTCGAAGGACGCGCCCGGCCGGCCGGGCGGGACGATCGCGGCCGAGGCCCGGACCGCGAGAGCCGACTTCCACCGCGCCGCGTCACGACCGGCCGCCGCCGCGGGCAACGCGCCGGGACGATCCGCGGCCCTGCAGGCCTTCTTCGTCGCCAACGCCGGTCGCGGCCTGCTGCCGTCCGGCGAAACCAGCGGCGTGCTGTCGCCCAATCTGAAGACCGAGGAGTCCTGAGATGCATCCCTTCTTCCGGCCCAGACGGGCCCTGGCCTCCGCGCCGGAGCAGACCCCGTACCAGCGGGCCGGCCAGGTCTGGGACGACCGCATGGGCCTGTCCCTGGCCCATGCCCGCAACTGGCGCCGCATCGCCCTGGCCAATCTGCTGCTGGCCGGATTTCTCGGCGCCGGCTGGTGGGTCCAGGCGGACCGGGCCGTGGTCAAGCCCTTCGTGGTCGAGGTCTCCGACTGGGGCGAGACCCAGCGCATTACGGCCATCGGCGGACGCTATGAGCCCAATGAGGCCCAGATCGGTCATGCTCTCGCGGGCTGGGTCCGCGATGTCCGTTCCAAGTCGATCGATCCCATCGTCATCCGCCAGAACTGGCTGCGGGCCTATGACCTGATGACGCCGAAGGCGGCGGCCTTCCTGAACGCCTGGGCCCAGGCCCATGACCCGTTCGCCGAGGTCGGGCGCGAGGCGGTCAATGTCGAGATCCTGAACGTGGTGCGCCGCACGGATCGCACCTTCGACCTGCAATGGCGAGAGACCCGCTTCGTCAACGGCCAGTCGGCGGGGACCGAGCGTTGGCGGGCCCTGATCACCACGACTGTCCAGCCGCCCCGCACGGAGGCCGAGCTGATGAAGAACCCCCTTGGACTGAAAATCGAGGATGTATCATGGACCCCCGACGCCTCCTGATCCTGACCGCCCTGGGCCTGTCGCTGTCAGGCTGCGCGGTCTTCCGCCACGGCCCGGCGCCCGCGGCGCCCTGGGTGGACCAGACGACCGCCACTGTTCCAGGAGACATGTCGACGTCGACGCCGACGTCGACATCGACCGACGGCGCCGAACCGGTCGCCGCGGGCGTCGAGGGTCCCCATGCGCTCCCGCCGACGGAACACCCCTATGAGGCGTCGCCGCGGGCCGGAGACGCACCGACCGGCGACGCGCCGACCGGCGCGACCGGGCGGCGGGCCATCGCCGCGGCCAATGCAACGGCGCGCGCGCCGTCCCGGGAGGACGCCTTTGTCGGCGGGGTCCAGGTCTTCACCTGGTCGCCGGGCCGGGTGTTCGAGGTCTGGACCGCCCCGCTTCGGGTGACCACCCTGACCCTGGCCCCGGGCGAGACCCTGGTGGCCAAGGCGGCGGGCGACACCGTTCGCTGGCAGATCGGCGAGGCGGTGTCCGGCGAAGGCGCGGGCCAGCGGACCCATGTGCTGCTCAAACCGCTGGAGCGGGGGTTGGAGACCAACCTCGTCCTGACGACGAACAGGCGGGTGTATCTCATTGATCTGAAAAGCGGCGGGGTCGACGCCTTCAACGCCGCCGTGGCCTGGGACGCGGACTCGATCCTGGCCGTTGGCGCGCCGGTGGATGCCGGTGCGGCTGCGCCTGTCCGCGAGCCCGTGGTGATGCCCCGCGGTGAGCTCGACGCCCGCTACCGGATCGAATCCCGGGGCCGGCGACCGCGCTGGACCCCGACCTCGGTTTTCAACGACGGCCGGCGGACCTTCATCACCTTCGATGCGGATCTTCAGGTCGATGAGGCGCCGGTCCTGTTCGTCATCGCCCCGGACGGGGAGGCCCAGATGGTCAACTACCGGCAGGTGGGCGGGCTGTACGTCGTCGACCGGGTGTTCGACCGGGCCGAACTGCGCCTGGGCGACCGGCGGCCCCAGGTTGTCCGTATCCGTCGTCTCGCAGGAGCCCGTTCATGACCGACGTCGATCCCCTTCAGTCCGCCCCGGGGTCTCTGCCGCCCAAGGAGCCCGCGCCGGGCCTGACCGCCCGGGCGGCGCCGCCTCATGCCGTGCGCCTGCGTAAATCCGTGGTCCAGGTTCTGGTCATCGGCGGCGCCGTGCTGGTCTCGGGCTCGCTGGCCTGGGCCTTCGTGGTCCAGCCGGAGCTGCGCGACAGCGCCCGGGCGCGGCAGGCCGAAGCGCGCGAGGACCAGACGCGCGGCGTCGTCCGGCCCTCGGAGGCGGTCACCGACCAGCCGGCCAGTTATGATCGCCTGCCTGAACCGCGCCTCGCGGAAAGGCAGACTGAACCCGCCGAGGCGAACGGACCGACCGTGCGGCCCACGGGATCCTATCAGCCCGCCTATCGGCCGGCGGCGGCCGCACGCGATCGCGGACCGAGCCCGCGGGAACAGGCGGCCCGCTCCGGCCTGTTTTTCGCGGACACGGGAGCTTCGCCTACGGCCTCAAGGGCGGCCCCGCAAGTGTCCGGCGCGGGTCGATCGCCCGTCGTCAGTCCGGACCATGACGCGATGTACAATGGCCATGCGCTGGTGGCCCCGCTGTCGCCGTTCGAGCTCAAGGCCGGGGCCATCGTTCCCGCGGCGCTTCTGACGGCCGTGGACACCGCGCGCGCGGGCCCCGTGATCGCGACCGTCACCCAGAACGTCTATGACTCCGTGAGCGGTCGCCATCTGCTGTTGCCGCAGGGCACGCGGCTGATCGGGTCGTCGGAGGGACGCAGCGCCTATGGCGACCGCCGCGCCTTCCTGACCTGGGAACGGCTGATCCTGCCCAATGGCAAGAGTTTGATCCTGACCGGTGAGCCGGGGGTGGACGCGCAGGGTGCGGTCGGCGTCCGCGGCCAGGTGGATCGCCGGCTGTGGCCCCTGTTCGTGGGGACGCTGTTCGCCGGCGCCATCACCACCCTGGGCCAGATCGCCCGGGATGACGACGGCGGTGGATCCGGTGGCCTGCTGGGCAACGCCGGGGACGCGGCGGCGATCGAGGGGGCCCAGGTCGGCGGGCGGCTGGTGGACCGCGAACTGGAGGTCCGGCCTTCGATCCGGCTCCGGGCCGGGGCGCCCGTCCGGGTCATGATCACCCGGGACCTGATCCTGGAGCCCTATCGGCCATGACCGCCTCCCGGAACCACGGCAAGCGATGGATCGCGCCGGGGCTGGCCCTGGTCGCCCTGGCCGGCCTGGCTCTGGTCGCGGATCACGCACCGGCGCCGGTGCTGATCAATGAAAGCGCCAGCCTGCCGCGTGGCGTCTACGTCCGCCTGCCGGGAGCCGCGCCCGCGCGCGATACAGTCGTCGCCGTCCCGCAACCGTCAGCCGTCCGCGCCTATCTGGGGCGGCTCGGCATGCCCGACGACCTGTTGCTGATCAAACGGGTGGCCGCGGTCGGCGGCGACACCGTCTGCCGGCGGGACGACCAGCTGGTCACGCCTGGGCGCACACTGGTCGTCCAGGACCGGGACCGGCGCGGGGCCGCCCTGCCGGCCTGGCGCGGCTGCCGCCGGCTCGGCGACGAAGAACTGTTCCTGCTCGGCGATACGTCGTCGAGCTTCGACAGCCGCTATTTTGGTCCGGTCGCTCGCTCCCGCGTGACCGGCGTCTATCGGGAGTTACTGACATGGTGAGAAGGATCTGGATCGCGACGGCCGTCCTGGTGATGGCCGTGCCGGCCTCGGCGTCGGCCCAGCAGGTGGACTGGGCCCGGGCCGGAGGAAGTCTGTTCGGGACGCCGGCGGTCGAGCCGGCCGTCACGGACGCCCTGGACAGTCTGGAAGTTCCCCGGCTGGCGGCTCTGGACCAGCCCTTTCGCGACGCCATCGAGGCCGCCGCCCTGGCACACGGACTGGACCCCAAGCTGCTTCACGCCCTGGTCATCACGGAAAGCGGCTACAGGGTGGATGCGCGCTCGCCCGTCGGCGCGGGCGGCCTGACCCAGCTGATGCCGGACACGGCCCGGGAGCTGGGCGTGGTCGACCGGTTCGACCCTGTCGAAAACCTGAGGGGAGGGGCCGACTATCTGGCGCGGCAGATCCTGCGCTTCGGCGATCTGAGGCTGGCGCTGGCGGCGTACAACGCCGGCCCGGCGCGCGTGGCCAGGCTGGGCCGGGTTCCGGACATAGCCGAGACCCAGGCCTATGTGGCGACCGTGGTGGACTGTTTTCTGGCGCTGTCGGCGGGTCAGGGCGTCGTCAGCGCCAGGCAATGCCGCCCTCGCGGAGCCGGGCGATGATCGGGGAGACGGAGGAGGCGGTGGAGATCGCTCCGGCGATCGACGCGCCGCTGCTGACGCGGGCGGAGGCTTCCGCCTTCCTGGGCTCGTTCGGGATTCGTCTGAAGCCGGCCACCCTGGCGCGGCTGTGGTCCACGGGCGGCAATGGTCCCCCCTGCCGCCACATCCGGTCCAGGCCCTTCTATCCGCAAGACCTGTTGCGGGACTGGGCCCGGTCGCAGATTTCGGACATCCGCACCGCCGCGCCGCCCGCGGCGAGGGGGCGACGCCGTGGCTGACCGGTTGAGCCGGGATGCCGCCGCGGCCCCGACGATCGAGGCTCTGTTGGCGGACCCCGCCGCCAGTTTCGCGGTCAAGGCGGTGGTCCGGCAATGGGCGACGCGCGATTGCGTTGATGCCGCGATCGACGCCCGGGCGCTCTGCACCGTCTTTGAAGCCGCTGCTGACAGAATGATCGGAGGCCCGTCATGACGTTCGAACCAGAAGGCCGACCGATCGAGACGGGCGGGCCGGAGGACCGGCTGTTGCCGTGGGATCGGGTCCGGGACGTCACCGGCCTCAGCCGGTCGACCGCATGGCGACTGCAACAGGTCGGGGATTTTCCTGAACCCGTGCGCATCTCCCCTAACCGGGTAGGCTGGTGGGAAAGCGAGCTGACCGCATGGAAGGCGACCCGGACGGTCCGGGGCCTGCCGCATCCCAAGCCACTGGCCCGGCCGCGGGAGCCGAAGCTGATCCAGACCCCGCGTTCGCCGCGACGCAAGCCCGAGAAGCCGGCGGTCGTGGCGGCGGGCGCGGTCTCGCCGGAGCCTGCAGGGCAGGCCGCACCGGCGGCGGTGCCCCGACGGCGGAAGCGACCGGCCTGCGCCGATCAGATTGATTTCGGTTTCTAGCGTCGCATGGCCAGGTGCGATGGCGCGGAGCCAGGCCGGGTAGGTCGACAATCCCCGTCTAGAAGGTCTGGGGAAGGCGTAGTCTTATGCCGCGTTCGTCGGCCTCGGCCGGGTCCATGAAGGCGTTGCAGCTGTCCAGGACGTCCTGCGTGGCGCTGATTTCGGTCCAGGGAACTGCCGCCACCCATTTCTGCGCGAAATCCAGGCTGCGGATCAGGGTGTTGGGATTGTCGCTGTTTGAAAGCACCTTCAGTCCCGTCAGATAGTTGCTGCGGAAGATGGTCGGAATGATGATGCGCTCTTCGTCGGCGGCGACGAGTTCGGCGTTCATCATGATCCGGCCGATCCGGCCGTTGCCGTCCGTGAAGGGGTGAACCTCCGACACCAGGAACATCATGTAGACGGCCCGGGCGAAGGGTGTTTCCAGACTGTGATAGAGGTCAAGCCCGCGCGTCAGTGTGCCTTCGACGTGAGCGGGGTCCACGAATGTGGTCTGTCCCGCCCGATTGGCCTCCTGCTTGAAGGCCCCCGGGTTCTTGTCCGGACGGCCCGCCATGAGCGCGGCATGCCGACGTTTGAGAATATCGAAGAACTCAGGAGCGTCGCGCGGTGTCCTGGCCATTTCGACGGGATCCGAAACCAGCCTCCAGGTACCGAGGATGTCATGTGCGTCGGAAGGACGGTCACGGGGGATGACGTTGCGAAACACGATGTCGGCGGCTTCGCTGACCTCGAACTCCGTGCCTTCTATGAAGTTGGAAAAATAGGCCTCGAAAAAGGACAGGCTTGACCGTCCCTCCGCCGGACGTTCGGCGGCGGGGCGGATGACGGGCGCGGTTACTCTCAGTTCCCGATGCAGAAGTTCGAAACGCGCGAGCCGTTCAGGGTCGAAGGGAAAGCCGGAACGACGCGCTTGGGCCCCGTCCGTGACCAAGGGCTCATCGCGCGTGCCGAGAAGGGCTCCAATCAGTCTTTCCAGGGTTTCGCACTCTACTTCGCGCCCGATCATGGGCGCGATCCGGCGCGCCTCGTCTCTGAGCCGGTTGGCCGCTTCATCGCCACCGCGACGAATGAGGGTGTCGAGCTGGGTTTCGATCTCACTGCGCGTCAGGGTGCGCGGGACGTCGCCACCGCGCCGGCGGGACGGGGCCATGTTGTCGAGATAGGCCCTCGCGGTCGAGGAGAGGAAGAGATTGCCGACGAACGGAAGGTCGGTGGGCTGAGGGGGTGCCCCTCGGCGCGTTCGGATCGTCACGCCCGGCAGTTCGATGTCGCGCTTGCGATCGGATACGACGAAGACCGAGCCGTCGACCGCCGGCTTGTTCTCGATCGCGGTTCGGTCGGCGATCAGCGCGCCCGGGATATAGGCGCCGACAAGCGTCCATAGATGCCGCCCGACAATTTGCTCGGGCGGGTCCACGAGATTGCGGGTATACAGCTTGGACCCGACCTGCCGGAGCTCGCCCTGGCTGACCGCGCGCGACACCGCGGTCGCCGTCTCACTGGTGGAGACGAAGATTTCCGGAAAGTCTTGCACGGGGGATCTGGGCATTAAGCGGCTCCTCCGTCCCTGTTTAGCAAGAAAATGGGACTTAGGCGCGCAATTATGAAAGTTTTCGGGGTTTAAGGGCTGCGTCTAGGCGAGGGCGAGCAGGGCCGAGGGTCCCCGGCGGTCTGTGCCGCTGAGCGTGCCACTGACTCGGCCGGCGGCCATCAGCTGGCTTTACCCCGCGCAGCAGGAGAGCTTCGAGACATCCAGATCGAAGGTCTGGGCCGCGAGTTTCAGGCCTTCGACCGTGGTCAGATAGGGGAAGATCGTCGCACCCAGCTCGGCCGCCGTCATGCCGTGTTTGATCGCCAGCACCATCGTCTGGATCGCGTCCGCGCCTTCGGGAGCCATGATCTGCCCGCCGATGAGTCGGTCCGTCGTCTTGTCCGCGACCAGTTTGATCAGCCCGCGTGTATCGCGCGCCGCCAGCGCCCGGGGCACCTGATCGAGCGGGAGCAGGGACGTCTTGATATCCAGCCCCAAGGCTTTTGCCGCCGTTTCGGTCAAACCGACGCTGGCGACCTGCGGGTCGCTGAACACCACCGCCGGCATGGTGCTGTTGTCATAGCGATGTTCATTGCCGCCGACGGCATTGCGCGCCGCCAGCTTCGCGCCATAGGCCGCCATATAGACGAACTGGTCGCGCCCGGTGACGTCCCCCGCCGCATAGATGCCGGGGGCCGTGGTCTCGAGATAATCGTCGATGACAATGCCGCCGTTGCGGGCCAGTTTGACGCCCCGCGCCTCCAGCCCCATGCTGTCACTGTTCGGCTGGCGGCCCGTCGCGATCAGCACCTGCTCTGCGACGATGATCTGGACCGCCGCATCCCGCTCGGGTCCCGCGCCCTTACCGGCCGGACGATCGCAGGTGAGCTCGATCCCATGGTCTGCTTGCGCAATCCGCTGGTAGCCGACCCCGGCACACACCTGGATTCCCTCCGCCTCCAGACAGGTCTGCAGGGCGGCGCTGAACTCCGGATCCATTTCGGGCAGCAGCCGGCTGCGGCAGCAGATCGTGACGGCGACGCCGAGCCGGGCGAACATCTGCCCCAGCTCAACCCCGATCACGCCCCCGCCGATCACCAGCAGCGACCGGGGCAAACGTTCAAGCGCCAGGGCCGACGTGCTGGTGAGCCAGGGCACGTCGTCCAAGCCCGGAATTGCCGGAACGGCGGCGCGCGCGCCCATCGCCAGAATGATCTTGCCGACCGGCATCGGTGCATCATCGACGACCAGCCCGCCGTCGACAAAGCGCGCCCGGCCTTCGACATAGGTCACGCCGGGATAGGCCGGCAGCAGGTCGACATATTTCTTCTGCCGCAGACCCGCGACCAGCTCATCCTTCGAGGCGGCAAGCGCGGCCCAGTCCGCCAGTTGGAGGGTACCGCCCAGGCCGGGAAAGCGACGGGAAGCCTGGCCGGCATGGACCGCTTCGGCGGCGCGGATCAGCGTCTTGGACGGAACGCAGCCGACATTGACGCAGGTGCCGCCGATCGTCCCATGGCCGACCAGCGCCACCCGGGCTCCCAGATCGGCTGCGGTGATCGCAGCGGAGAATCCTGCCGATCCCGCGCCGATGACGGCGACGTCGAAACCCCCACGACCGGAGTCTTCCGCGGTACCCGAACAGCAGTCGAGGTCCTTTACGGGCATGTTCATCGTGCAGTCCGTTCTGTTGGGCGGGCCAGTGGTGTCATGGGTTCAGCCGACGCGCGCGTGAGCGGCGTCAGACCATCGATCCGATGTCCGAGGCGTAGCTCGGGTAGGCAAAGATCATCGCCTTGATCTGGTTGGCGGTAAGGCCCGCGCCCATCGCCATGGCGAACAGATTGATCTGTTCCTCGGCGCCGGGCCCGATCAGATGTGCGCCGAGGATCAGGCCGGTTTCCTGTTCGACCAGCACCTTGAAACCGCTCCGGCTCGCCCCGACCCGCATCGACGAATACCAGCCGGAGGTTTTCTCGAATCGGGTGTCGAACTTCAGGCCCTTCTCCGTCGCCGCGTCTTCGGACAGCCCCACGGTCGCGACCGGCGGCAGGGTGAAGACCACGCTGGGCACCGGCGGATAGGACACGAGCCGTGCGTCCTTCCCGGCCAGAAGATTCTTGCCCGCGATCCGCCCTTCATAGGCCGAGACCGGGGTCAGGTTCAGCCCGCTGTCGGCGCAATCCCCGGCGGCGAAGATGGCGGGATTGGTGGTGCGCATGGCGGCGTCGACCTTGATGCCGCGTTTCCCGGCTTCGACCCCGGCGGCGGACAGGTTCAGAGGGTCGATATTGGGCACGCGACCGGTCGCATGAACCACCAGATCGCAGGTCAGCACCTGGATACCGGACGGCGTTTCATAGGACACGGCGAATTCGTCGCCCTGCTTCTCGACCTTCAGGACTTTCGCCTCGGTCTGCACGTCGATGCCCAGATCGACCGAGGCCTCCACCAGCATCGCCACCAGATCGGCGTCGAACGGTCCGAGCGGCCGCCCGGCCATTTCCAGAACCGTGACGGCGCTGGCCCCGGCGCGTTGGGTGATGTGGGCGAACTCCATGGCGATGAAGCCGCCGCCGACAAAGGCGATCCTGTCCGGCCTCGCGGGCAACTCCAGAAATTCCGTACTGGTCGTCAGCAGGTCCTCGCCGGGAATGTCCAGCGTCATCGGGCGTGCGCCGGTGGCGATGTGGAAATGCTTCGCGCGCAGGGTCTCGCCGTTCAGCGTGATCGTATCGCGCCCGGTGAACCGCGCTTCGCCATGCAGCGCGGTGATCCCGGCCTTGCGGAAGCCCGCCTCGATGCGCGGCGGCATGGTGTCGGTGAAGGTGCGCTTGAACGCCATCATCTCGGGCCAGTTGACCGAGGGCCGTGCCTCCAGGCCCTTGCCGGCCATGTTGTGGGCCCAGTCCACGCCTTCGGTGACGGCGATCAGCATCTTCTTGGGATCACAGCCCCGCAGTGCACAGGTGCCGCCATAGGGCAGGCTGTCGATGCTGGCGACCTTCCACCCTGCCGCCGCCGTCATCCGGGCCACGCCGTTGCCGCCGGTCCCGGCCCCGATCACGATCAGGTCGTAGTCATATGCATCGGTCATGTCGGTCTTCTCCATTTCGGGGGCCTGCATCCCGGGATGACCGGCGCGACCCGGTGGGCTGTCGATCAGGTGGTCTTCATCCGCCGCTGACGCCGCCAGACGGCATAGACCGTCAACCCGGCGAACACGCCCAGAGCGGGCAGCAGCACAACATTGAGCCAACCCGTCAGGGCGGAAAGCCCGACGACGCCCAGCAGCACCACCAGCACCGGGGTAAAGCAGCACAGCGCCACAATGACGGTGCCGATCACCCCCATCCGCAACAGCAGGCTGTCGGCCCTGCCGCTCTCGTTCGTCTTGTCGGTCTCGTCAGCCATGATGCCGTTTTCTTCCGTTTTGAACCTGACGGCGCGCAGCCTTCCCCGGCTGCAGCCCGAGGTCGGGCTGCGCGCGATGCCGCGCGTTGGCGGCAAGATTCCGCCGCTCCTCTGGAGGGCGGGAGACGTGACGCCGGTGACGGTCGTCTTCCCGCCCGCGGGGCCTAGTTTTGTACGACGCGGGCGGGATAGCCGGCGTTGGTCGAGGCGGCCGCGATCTGCGCGGCCGTGGCGCGGGCCGGATCATAGGTGGCGCGGGCCGTCTTGGCGGCGAAGTCCACCTGCACCGCGCTGACGCCCGGCACGCCTTCCATCGCCCTGCGCACCGTGATCGGACAGGTGGCGCAGGTCATGTGTTCAATGGCGAAGGTCGTCTGCTGCTGCGCAGCGGCGGTCGCCGCCGGACGATTTTGTGCCGGACCATCAAACGCGACGGCGGCGCCAACGCCGGCCACGGTCACAACGGCCAGGCCGATCAGGAACGTCTTTTTCATGGGTCTTTCCTCTCAGTAGAAATAGGGAGCCCACCAGTTGAGGGTGAGCGTGATGATCACGATGACCAGTCCCAGCCAGAGGGCCAGTTTCGTGGTCCGCGCCGATTGCGGGCGGGCGCAGTAGGTGCCGTCCTCGCAGGGTGGCTTGGGCTTGAAATAGACATGCCAGAATCCGAAGCCGAGCAGGGCCAGGGTGACGGCGGAGACGTAGGGCTTGTAAGGCTCCAGCGCCGTCAGGTTGGCGATCCACGCGCCTGAAATGCCAAGCATGACCAGCATCAGGGGAACGACACAGCAGGCCGACGCCAGCACGGCGCCAATCAGCGCTCCGCCCGCGATCCATCGGCCCTGCTTCGCGCCCTCGTCGGGCGTGGATGCCGGCGGCTCGGGTTCCGGCGCTGAAAACATCGAACTGGCCTCTCCATTTCACTCTGACTGAATTCAGCGTAATCCCTGTAGTTGCTACAGACACAAGGGCTTTTTTCATGGTGCTTCAGACGGGTTTGATGCGAGCTCAATTGGCGAAGCTGACCGGGTGCAACCTCGAAACCATCCGCTATTACGAGACGGTCGGATTGCTGCCCCCGCCGCCGCGAGCAGCCAACGGCTACCGGGTCTATTCGCCGGATCTGACGCAGCGGTTACGGTTCATCCTGCGCGCGCGAGACATTGGCTTCTCGATGGAGGAGACGCGCTCGCTGCTGGCCCTGACAGACAGCGGGACGCAGACCTGCGCCGAGGTCAAGGACAAGACCGAGGTGCACCTGAAGGATGTGCGCGCCAAGATCGCCGATCTTCGGCGGATGGAACGGATCCTTGCGAACGCCGCCGCCAAATGCTCGGGCGGGGAAGTGCCGGAGTGCCCGGTTCTGGAGGCGCTTACGGCGGGTTGAGCGTAAGCAGCTGAAAGGGCTCTCGGCCCGCAGTGGGACGGAGCCATTCATACATGGTCGCGTAAGCCCTCGCGGAAGCGCAGAATGCCGACGCCCGGACCGATCGGCCCGCGCCGACCACGCGGGCCGGCTTGTCCGCATGGCATGTCCATTTCCGGCTCACTAGGAGAGCCTGACGGACATAGGGGCTGGTCAGGAGAGTGCTACGGACATTTTCAATCCGGCCGGCTCCTTGCGAGATCACCTTCAGACGGATTCACGCATGCTCACCGGTCTGCGCTCCCATGGCGGAACCGATCTTCCATTTTCGGAAGTCGCCCCCATTCCGCCCGCCTGTGAGCGCGGCCCGCTCGGAGGACACAGCGGGCGCCGTCATCACGATCCTGGCGCGCGCCAATGCTTTCTGCGAGAATCCGGCCCAACGGAAAACGGGGATACCAACCGTGCGAATGGCATGGACCGATCCTCTGCCGGACGCTCGCGACGCGGTCTAGATCGACCCCATGACGCTGCAGGTCGCCAGCCCGGTCAGGACCACGACGACCAGCAGCGCGCCGATCAACACCGTTTCCTTGAGGTCGGGTCCAGAAGCCCATTCCTCGCGGGGCTTTCCATCATTGCGGGACCACGTCGTTCGCAACCGGGACCAGCCTCGCCGCAAGGGACCCGGATCGACCATCACCGGAGGCTCAGGGTGGCCGATATCGCGCAATGATCGCTCAGAGCCTGGCCGCCGAACGTCCGTTCCTCAAAGCGTCCCAGGTTGGCGGTTGCCCGCCGGTCGAGGACGATGAAGTCGATAAAGTCCCGGTAGCGGGGATTGCATCTTGCGGACTGGTCGCCCGACGCCAGGGCGAGGTCCGAGTTCGGCGGAGATGAATCGTCCCACTCGGCCCAGACGGCGTCATTGGCCATGCCCATGCGCCGGTTAAAATCCCCCAGGACGGCGAAACGCGCCCCCTCCAGGGCTCTGTCATCAATCCAGCGTTCCATGGCCGGAACCTGCTCGAACAGGACCGGACAGGCGTCGTTCCGGTCTCCGGACGAACACCCTGACTTCAGATGCACCGAAAGCACCCGGATCGGCGCACCGCCCCGGGGGCGAACCATGAGATCGACACCTGAGCGAAGGTCGGGATTGCCCGCCTGGATGTCGGTGACGTCGGGTTGTCGTTCGAATGCCAGACCGTTGCGGACCGCGAACCCGGTGCGCTGGGCATTGATCGTCAGCCCGTCGCGTCCCCGGCACGCTCCGCCGCGATCCGTGCCGATCCGGTCCTCGATCACGACGGTATAGATCGCAGGGTTGAACACCCGCTCAGCGGCGGCCTTCGTCTCGACCTCCTGAAAGGCGATGATGTCGGCGCCGAGGTCGTCCACATAGGCCCGCATCGCCGCATAATCGGCGTCGGTGCGAGGGCGGCATCCGGAGTTATTCCGCTCCGCGAGATGCTCCATATTCCAGCTGGCCAGCTTGATGACCGGACCGGAATTGGGGCTGTTGCCCGAGCCGGTCGCCGTGCAGGCGGCGGCGAACAACGCCAGGGCGACGAAGATGGCTGCGGGCTTCATGCGGCGAATAGAGCAGAAGGCGTTGGCCATGCCTATCGCCCGCCACAGACAGGACTCCGACGCCGCGAGCCCAAGGTCGCTCCGGGCAATCGGCTCGATGCCGGCGTCCGCTCCACGCACGCCGGTCGTCGACGGCTTTCGACCTTTGGCGGAAAGCTGAATAGCAACCTGGGCAGGTGGCTTCCGTGTTCTCCACTGGATGGCCTAGACTTGCCGCATGGGCCTTCTGACCTTCAGCATCAACATCACCCTGGACGGCTGCGTCGACCACCAGGAGGGGATCGTCGACGACGAGACCCATGCCTTCTTCACCCGGCTCATGGACGAGAGCGGGGCGATGCTGTGGGGGCGCGTCACCTATGAGATGATGGAAGGCTTCTGGCCGGCAGTGGCTCGCGGCGACGGGGAAGCACCGCCGGCGATGCGAGAGTGGGCGGTCAAGCTCGAGGCCAAGCCGAAATACGTGGTGTCGTCGACGCGAACAGACTTCCCGTGGACCAACAGCCACCATATCGCGGGCGACTTCCGCGCGGCCGTGCAGAGGCTCAAGGACGCGACGCCGGCCGGTGTGCTTCTCGGGAGCGGCCAGCTGGCGACCGAGCTGGACCGGCTGGATCTGATCGACGACTACAGGTTCCTCGTCCACCCAAGGATCGCCGGCCACGGCCCGACCCTCTACCAGGGCGGACTGCAGGGCACGCGACGGCTCGAACTGATCTCGGCCGAGCCGCTTCGTTGCGGAGCTGTGGCCATGCACTACCAGCGGGCGGGCTGACCGGGAACGGCGTCCCAAGGGGAGGCCGGCCGCGTGTCACCCGATCAGTGACCGCGCCGCCGCCCGCGCCTCATCGGTGATCACCGCGCCCGACAGAGTTCAGGCGATGCCTCGCCGCGGGCGTCGTCGTCCAGGGTGCGACCGTGGTGGTGGTCAGGTCGGAGACCTCGCGCGGGATTCCAGGCGACAACTGGGGCGGCGCTGAATGACCAGCCTGGCGCGCGGAGCCCAAGGGGGGGGCGTTCTCTACGGGGTGACGACCTCTACGGGGTGACGACATCCGCGTCGGAGACCCCGGCGAGTTCGTTGAAGCGCGCCCGCGCCCTGGCTTCGTCGTAGAGGATTTCGCTCTGACGCGGTGGTGCGACGACATAGTACATCGTCACGGGAGCCAGTTCCCGGCGCTCGCGGCGCCACAGGGCGAACCCCTCGCGGCCTTCCAGGCGCGCCCAGGTTCCAGCGTCGTTGGGGTGGTCCGGAATGGATGCCATCGGTTTTCCTTAAAATGAGCGATCGCGATGGATCCGGACAGATCAGGCCTTGCCCGGTGAAACGCCCTGCAAAAAGCCGGCGCGGCGGTGAGGTCGAATCAGGCCCGAAACTGGCCCGCATCAACGCATTTCAGGGTGTGTTGTCACGTCTCGCGCAAGGATCTTACGCATCGACTGCCCCACTACTGCCCCACAAACGCAGATATTCACAAAAAACCTTCCGTGGACGGAGAGGTAGGGTTTTGTAAGTTTTTGTTTTTAAATGGAAAAAATGGTGGATGCGACAGGGATTGAACCTGTGACCCCCTCGGTGTGAACGAGGTGCTCTCCCGCTGAGCTACGCATCCATCAATCGGGCCCCGGACGGGGAGGGCGGGGACATAGCCCGCTCGCCCCCGGCTGGCAAGACGTCAGACGCCCGCGGCGACGAGGCCGTCGATCGCGGCCTCCAGTGCGTCGAAATGATCGATCAGCACGTCGCCGCCCAGTTCGGCCGGGGCGATCGGCGTATAGCCGAAGGTCACGACCACGCAGGGAACGCCCGCGTTCCTCGCCGCCTGCACGTCGGGCGCCCCGTCGCCGACCATGATCGCCCGCGCCGGATCGCCGCCGGCCATCGCCACCGCCTCGCGGATATGCGCCCCGTCCGGCTTGCGCGCCGACACCGCGTCCGGCCCGCACACCACGGCGAAATGCCGGTCCAGCTCCAGCGCCCCGATCAGGGCCGTGGACAGGTCCGTCCGCTTGTTGGTCGCCACGCACAGGATCGCCCCGCGCCCCGCCAGCCGGTCCAGGCAGGCGACCACGCCGTCATAGGGCCGGCTGTGGACCGCGATGTTCTCCAGATAGTCGTCGAGGAATTCCTGCAGCAGGGCCGGGGCCTTCGCCTCGTCCCACGCCGCCCCCGCCTCCTGGAAGCCGTGCCGCAGCAGGGCCAGCGCCCCGTGCCCGACCAGATGCTGCGCCGCCTCCACCGGCATCCGCGGGATGTCCCGCGCGCCCAGCATCCGGTTCAGCGTGCCGATCAGGTCCGGCGCCGTCTCGACCAGGGTCCCGTCGAGGTCGAAGGCGATGGTCCAGCCCTCAAGGTCGCGCATCCGCATCTCCCGCCGGCCGCCGCGATGGGCTAGACCGCTCCGACGACTAACCGCCGGACCGATTCATGACCACCCATCCCCGCGCCGCCATCATCCTCGCCGCCGGCCAGGGCACGCGGATGAAGTCGCCCCTGCCCAAGGTGCTGCACCCCGTCGGCGGCCGCGCCATGCTGGACCACGCCATCGACGCCGCCGAGGCCCTCGGCTGCGAGCGCATCGTCGTCGTGGTCGGGGCCCATTCGCCCGAGGTCCGCGATCACGTCGTCAAACGCCTCGGCGAGGACGCCGTCGCCGTCCAGGACCCGCCGCTCGGCACCGGCCACGCCGTCCGCGCCGCCGAGGCGGTGCTGGGCGATTTCGTCGGCCAGGTGGTGATCACCTATGGCGACGTGCCCCTGCTGACCGCCGCCGACATCGAGCCGGTCTTCGCCGCCCACGACGGCGTCACCGTCATCGGCTTCGAGGCCGCCGACCCCGGCGCCTACGGCCGTCTGGTCATGGACGGCGACCAGCTGCTGGCCATCACCGAGGCCAAGGAGGCCTCGCCTGAAGTCCTGGCTATAACCGCCTGTAATTCCGGCGTCATGGCCGCCCCGGTCGGCCTGTTGTTCGACCTGCTGCGCGAGGTCCGCAACGACAACGCCAAGGGCGAATACTACCTCACCGACGTGGTCGCACTGGCCCGCAGACACGGCGCCCCGACCCGCGCCGTCTTCGCCGCCGAGGACGCGGTCATGGGGGTCAATTCCCAGTCCGAACTGGCCGTCGCCGAATCCCTGTTCCAGCAGGCGAAGCGCGAGGCCTTCCTCGCCGCCGGCGTCACCATGCCAGCCCCCGACACCGTCCATTTCGCGCATGACACCGAGGTCGGCGGCGGAACCCTGATCGAGCCCTGTGTCGTCTTCGGCCCCGGCGCGAAGATCGCCTCCGGCGCCCGCATCCGCGCCTTCAGCCACATCGAGGGCGCGACCGTCGCCGCCGGCGCCGAGGTCGGCCCCTACGCCCGCCTGCGCCCCGGCGCGGACCTCGCCGAGAACGTCAAGGTCGGCAATTTCGTCGAGGTGAAGAACGTCCGCATGGAGGCCGGGGCCAAGGCCAACCATCTCGCCTATCTCGGCGACGGCCACGTCGGCCCGAAGGCCAACATCGGCGCCGGGACCATCTTCTGCAACTACGACGGCTTCTTCAAACACCGCACCACGGTCGGCGAGGGGGCCTTCGTCGGCTCGAACAGTTCGCTGGTCGCCCCCGTCACCATCGGCGCCGGCGCCATGGTCGGCTCCGGCTCGGTGATCACCAGGGACGTCGCGGCCGGCGACCTGGCGCTCGGTCGCGGCGAGCAGACCGCCAAACCCGGCTGGGCGGCGCGGTTCATGGACGCCATGCGGGCGAAGAAGAACGCACGGAAGTGACCAGGTCGCGGGATCGGGTTGCTCGACGCGGTATCGCCGCGACCGTTCTCACCCCACCCGCGTATATCCAGCCGGCGTCCGCACGCAGGCGACGACCAGCGGATGCTCGACCACGGTCGGGGCCGGGGCGCCGGAGGCCTGGTCGGCCACTGTCGTTTCGCACCTTCCCGCCCGGAAGGTCTGCAACAGCGTGTAGCTGTGGCCCGCTTCGGGCGTGAAGCTGATCAGGTTCACGCACTGGGTGTTGGTGTACAAGCCGCCGGCACCCACGGGAAAGATCTCGGCCAGGAGATGCACACGCTCGCCTGCGGTCAGACGGAAGGATTTCGAACCGAGCGTCATCGGATCGTAGGCGGCGATGCGCAGCACCTCGGCGCAGTCCGGCCCGTTCGTCCAGGAAACGATCTCGCCGGTTCCGAACCGGCCCAATTCGGGATCGCGAGGATAGTCCACGCGAACGGATGTCGGGGACTCGGGGGGCTGGACGAAGACCGTTTCACAGCCGGCCAGGCCGAATCCGATTCCGGCGAGCATGAGGGCGGTCCTGAGCCGGAGGCCCGATCGCGTCGTGTGGTTACGCTTTCCCACTCGCTCCACCCCCGATAAAGCGCAGGCAGCTACCCACGAATCCGCGCCCTGCACAAGCGAGCCGCCATGTCAGACCTTCAAAAGAAACTCGCCGGCGAAGCCGCCGCTCTCCGCGTCGAGGCGGGCATGACCGTCGGCCTCGGCACCGGCTCCACCGCCGCCTGGTTCGTCAAGGCGCTCGCCGCCCGCAATCTGCCCGACCTCCGCTGCGTCCCCACCTCCGAGGCCACCGCCGAACTGGCCCGCGAGCTCGGCCTGCCGCTCTCGACCCTCGAGGACTCCCCCCGCATCGACCTGACCGTCGACGGCGCCGACGAGGTCGGGCCCGGCCTGGCCCTGATCAAGGGCGGCGGCGCGGCCCTGCTGCGCGAGAAACTGGTCTGGGAGGCCTCGGCCCGCTGCCTCGTCATCGCCGACGCCGCCAAGGTGGTGAAGACCCTCGGCGCCTTCGCCCTGCCGATCGAGGTGGTCGCCTTCGGTCACAAGACCACCGCCAACCGCATCGCCGACGTCCTCACCGACCACGAGATCGCCATGCCCGCCCGGGTCCGCACCGCCGAGCGGGGCCTGGTCCGCACCGACGGCGGCAATCTGATCTACGATGCGAAATGCGGCGCCATCCACGACCCGGCCCGCCTCGCCGACGACCTCAAGCTGATCACCGGCGTGGTCGAGCACGGCCTGTTCCTCGACCTCGCCGACGAGGCGATCATCGGCGTGGACGGCGGGGTGGAGCGGCTGACGCCTTAAGGCCCCGGCCGTCAGTCCGCGGCCGTATCGTCCGGACCGGCCGTGATCTCCCCGTGCGCCCGCAGGATCGACCGGGCGACCTCCGTGCGGTTGGCTCGGCGGTTGGCGTCGGTTCGTTCGGCGTCGTAGAGCCCCCCGAGATAGGCGCGGTCCCACTCCGTCAGCCCGGCATAGGCTTCGGGATCGTCGAACAGGTTCAGGATCGAGGCGTAGGCCCGGGTGTCCGCGTCGGGGTCGATCTGGGCCAGCGACACCATGGCGATGAAGTCCGCCAGCTGCTGGACCGACAGGTGCGAGACCTGGTCCACGTCGACGATGACGATCGTGCGGATGATGTTGTCCACGATCTGCGTCTTCAGCCGGGACGCCGCGAAGACGGCGATCTGCGGGGCGTAGTCGGCGGTGGTGGCGCAAGGGTCCTGGCACTCGCCGGGGATGCGGGTCGCGCGGGCGCCGGTCTCCGAGTCCACGGGCAGGCTCATCTGCCACCACCGGACGGGCCGGTCGGTGTCGCGGAAATCCTCCAGGGCGTCGCCGCCGCGATCCATGCCGGAGCCGCCCATGCGGAAGGCCCGGCGCCGTTCGCGGACCAGCGTCCCGGCCAGTGCGTTCCCGTCCTCGGTGGCCACGATCAGCAGGTTGGGCGTGCATCCCGGCGCGCCCGCCTGGAGATTGAGATCGGCCGCGACCGTCGAGATGCGGTCGGCGATATACTGGGCCGGCTCGTTTCTCAGATTGGCGACGCCGACGCAGATGTCCCGGTCCCAGCGCGCCAGACCGCGCCGCCGGTTGGGTTCGGCGACCTCGCCGACAAAGTCGCGGACCATGGCTTCCAGCGGCCGTCCGGTGACCTCGACGTCGCCCAGATCGACCGCGACCGGATCGGCGGGCGCGGTCTGTGCGGGCGGGTCCTGCGACACCGGGATCTGTTGCGGAGCCGGCATCGGCGTCGCGGCCAGCACGGCGGCAAGGGCTAGACCAAACATGAACCGGATCCTCGATCGTCGCCCCGACCGTGCGTCGGGGCCTGGGTGATGTCAGGGGGGCGCGGCGACGGCCTCCCGCTCGGCTACTCTTCTTCCCCCGCCCTCAGGGCCTGATGGGTGCTGTGGATGGTGTCGGCGATCTCCAGCCGTCCGGCGCGAAGGTTCTTCCGGGTCCGTTCGGCGTCGTAGAGGCCGGTCAGATAGGCCCGGTCCCACTCGGTCAGCCCGGGCGTCGACCCGGGGTCGTCGAACAGGTTCAGGATCGTGGCGTAGCCGCTGGTGTCGGCCTCCGGATCGATCTGGGCCAGGGTGACCATGGCCACATAGGCGGCCAGTTGTTCGGTCGAGACGCCGCTGACCTGGTCGACGTCGAGAATGACGACGGTCCGGAACAGCTGATCGACGATCTGGGTGCTCAGGCGCGAGGCGGCGAAGACGTTTATGGTCGGCGCATAGTCCTCCGGGGTCGCGTCGGCCCCCGTGTCGCAGCTGTTCTTGCACTCGCCCGGCAGCCGCACCGCCCGCGCGCCGTTCTCCGAATTGACCGGCATGCTGAGCTGCCACCAGCGCACCGGCGCCTGCGAGGCGATGAAGGCCTCGAGGGCGTCGCCGCCCCGGTCCATCCCGGCCCCGCCCATGCGGAAGGCGCGCCGCCGCTCCCGCGTCAATTGCTCGGCGAGGGCGGACGGCTGATCGCTGGCGATGACGATGACATTGGGCGCGCAGCCCGGGTCCCCCGGCCTCAGCCCGAGGTCTCCGGCGATGGTCGAGACCCGGTCGGCGATATACTGGGCCGGCTCGGCCCTCAGATTGGCGACGCCGACGCAGATCGCGCCATCCCAGCGCGCCAGTCCCCGCCGCCGGTTGGGTTCCGCCACCTCGTTGACGAAGGAGCGGATCATCGAGTCCAGCGGCCGTCCGGTGACCTCGACGTCGCCCAGATCGACCGCGGCCGGGTCGGCGGGCGCCGCCTGGGCGGGCGGATCCTGCGGGGGCGGGGTCTGCTGCGGCGTCTGCATCGGCGCGGCGGCCAGCAGGACGGCGAGGGCGAGCGCAACCATGAGTCACATCCTTGGCGACGGTTCGCCTCGACTATGCGCTCCGTTCCGGCGGGGTCAAGCGCGCCGAATCCGGTTCGCCCGGGCCCGATCCCGGCCCCGGGCTTGCTCCCCGTGGCGACGGCGCCTAAGTCCGGGCCCGCGCCGGGGCCCGTCCCCGGGCGCGTCCTCCCGACCCCTCGCGCCGTCCCGGCGCGGAACGGAGCCTCGCCGAATGGCCGACTACGACTACGACCTCTTCGTCATCGGCGCCGGCTCGGGCGGCGTCCGCGCGGCCCGGCTGACCGCTCTCGGGGGCAAGCGCGTCGCCATCGCCGAGGAGTTCCGGGTCGGGGGCACCTGCGTCGTGCGCGGCTGCGTGCCCAAGAAATTCATGGTCATGGCCTCCGAGGTCAGCCACGCCCTCGAGATCGCGGAGGGCTACGGCTGGTCCTTCGACAAGGCCGAATTCGACTGGCCGACCTTCCTCGAGGCCAAGGACGTCGAGATCGCCCGCCTGTCCGGCATCTACGCCGCCAACCTCGGCAAGGCCGGCGTCGATCTGATCCACGGCCGCGCCGTGCTGAAGGACGCCCATACCGTCGAGATCGCCGGCAAGGGGGAGGGAGGCACGGACCTGACCATCACGGCGGAGAAGATCCTCGTCGCCACCGGCGGCCGCCCGTGGAAGCCCGGGAACCTTCCGGGCGTCGAACACGCCATCACCTCCGAGGAGGCCTTCCACCTGCCGGAGCTGCCGAAGCGCATCCTGATCGCCGGCGGCGGCTATATCGCCGTCGAGTTCGCCGGCATCTTCGCCGGCCTCGGCGTCGAGACCACCCTGATCTACCGCGGGCCCAACATCCTGCGCGGCTTCGACGACGACGTCCGCGCCCACCTCGCCGGCGAGATCGAGAAGCGGGGCATCAAGGTCATCCTCGGCTGCCAGCACACGAGCCTGGAGAAGACCGCGACCGGCATCGTCAACCACCTCGAGAACGGCATGAGCCTCGAGACCGACGTGGTCATGTTCGCCACCGGCCGCGTCCCCCACGTCCGGGACCTGGGGCTGGAGACGGCCGGCGTCGAGCTCGACGACAAGGGCGCGATCAAGGTCGACGCCTTCTCGAAGACCACCGCCGACAACATCTGGGCCATCGGCGACGTCACCGACCGGATGAACCTGACGCCCGTGGCCATCCGCGAGGCCGTGGCCTTCCACGAGACCGTCTACAAGGACAACCCGCAGCATTTCGACTACGAGGCCGTCGCCACCGCCGTGTTCAGCCAGCCGCCGGTCGGGGTCGTCGGCCTGTCCGAGAGCGAGGCGCGCCATTCCTGCCCCGGCGAGGTCGACGTCTACGTCACCCGCTTCCGGCCGATGAAATACGCCTTCACCGGCTCCGACGAGCGGATGCTGATGAAGCTGGTCGTCGACGCGACCAGTCAGAAGGTCGTCGGCGTTCACATCGTCGGCCCCGAGGCCCCCGAGATGATCCAGCTCGCCGCCATCGCCGTGAAGGCGGGCCTGACCAAGGCCCAGTGGGACGCCACCTGCGCCGTCCACCCGACCATGGCCGAGGAACTGGTCACCCTGAAAGAGAAGCAGTCCCCCAACACCAGCGCGGGGTAGGGGAGGCGCCCGTCGGCCAGGGGCGGTTGGCCCGGTCGGTTCAACCCGCCGCCGCCGGCCGGTTCATCACAACGACCACGGCGAAGCCACGACGAACACGACGGCAGCCTGCCCGCCGGCCCATCGCGGGCCCTTGCCCGCAATCTTGATGGCGCCTCCCTGACGGGAGCCGCCGGCCCTCCGGCCCCGTCGTGTTCGTTGTGACCCGTCGTGTCCGCCGTGATGAACTTCGGCTCCGAGGTCCAATTGCTGCGCTGCAAGTTCATGCGCAGCCATCCATCTTTTCCGCCCCAACTCACTGTTTCCAAACAACCTCGACCTCACGTCAGCGTCCTGAACCCGCTTGGGGGGAAAGCCATGGGACAATCGGTCCGTCCCGTCGCAAGGGAGGCGCAGAGGCCTTGCGTGATCTGGCGGCGGGATGTGGAGAAGCGGGGGCCCGGTTCCCGGCGGTCAAAGCAAGATCGTCAACGCCCGGGGTCTGATCGAGGAGATCGGACGTCAGGGGCGAGGGGGATACTCGCCCGGTCCGGGGACCGTGTCGCAAGCACGGCCCGCCCGCCGGAGGCGCTGCGGTAAGGCGTTAAGAGCGCCACCCGACGCAAGCTCCCGGAAAATCTCCACGCGGAGCGTCAGTTCGGAGTCGAAACGGTTAGTTCCATAGATCTCCGGGCTCCGGCCCGGCGCTCCGCACGCCTTCCC